>Ga0326728_10000307_pt1 | contig 198075 bp, 171 predicted proteins | sample MB3enrmetagenome_FD_207602 | JGI IMG/M metagenome (GOLD analysis project Ga0326728, IMG submission 207602) | Lab enriched peat soil microbial communities from McLean, Ithaca, NY, United States - MB31MN | ecosystem: Environmental > Terrestrial > Soil > Wetlands > Peat | place: USA: New York... | reverse complement strand
TTGACACGGAGTGGGCCCATGCAACTGCACCGCTTGCAAACCTGATCCTCGTCCTTTCCCCGAACAGTGCTTACGGCCTGTATTTCGGCCTGGACTGGCTCGTGGCAACTAGGAGCGTGGACGTCATATCCCTCTCGTGGGGGGAGCCCGAGATCGGACTGTACAACGGGTTCAGCGGACCCTGTACATACCAATGCAACGCATCTTCCGATGGTTCGATGGCGACCATAGCACCGGTCTTGGCCCAGGCCGATTCGGAAGGGATGGATGTATTCGTGGCCAGCGGAGATTGCGGGGCGAATGGGGGGACGCTGGAGTTCACTCCCTGGTATCCCGCATCCGATCCTCATGCCATCGGAGTCGGGGGGACAGTCCTTACCTTGGGAACGACAGGTGGCTACGGGTCAGAGACCGCATGGAATGGAACAGAGCAATACTGCTGGTTCAATGGTGGGGGTTCCGGAGGTGGATTCTCAACCCTTCCACGACCTTCGTGGCAGATGGGAACAGGCTTCGATCGTTACAACAACTCCACTCGCGGTGTTCCGGACGTATCCCTGGTCGCCGCAGATGCCCTTGCGATCATCTACAATGGCTCATCTGATTACGTGGAGGGAACGAGCGATGCGGCCCCGCAGTGGGCCGGAATGGGCGCCTTGATTGGCGAGGCAAGAGGTGGTGGCCCGCCAGGCTTCCTTGCTCCCTCATTCTACGACATCCTGAACTCCCCCAGTTACACAAGGGATTTCCACCCGGTCGTGATCGGGAACAACGGGTTCTCAGCAGGGTACGGCTGGAATCCAGTGACCGGGATAGGTACACCGAATTTCTCCAACCTCCTCAGCAGTGTGATCAACCAGACGGTCTCTGTCGCTGGGACGGGGCAGATGCTGATTGCGGCCAGCCCGATGGCGGGGACGACTCAGTATCCTTGGGATCCGTTGCCAGTGAATCTCTCGGCCACGCCTTGGAACGGGACGGCAACCCCTGTTCGCTACCAGTTCTACATTGGTGACGTTGGCGTTCCGTATCAGGAGTCGAATTCCTCCACTACCCGCGTTCCCTGGACCCATGTCAATTACACCAGGGCCGGGGCGTATGTGGTCTTCGCAGCAGGATACGGCAAGGAAGCCAACGCGACGATGTCCAATCCGGTGGTGATCAATGTCGACAATGGTGGACCTCTCGTAGTATCGTTCAACGCAACTTCGCTCGCCGTTTCAGCTCAACAGATCGTCACTTTCCAGGCAGGAGTAGGCGGAGGGACCGGCCCCTACCGCTTCGCCTACTTCTTCGGTGACGGTACGTACGAGTCGAGCTGGGCATCGGACGGTGCGTTCATGACGCATTCCTATTCTAGGAACGGAAGTTACCTTGTGACAGTCGTTGCCAACGATTCGTCGACCCCTATGCGCGGAGGATGGGCTACTCTCTGCCTGACAGTGGGGAACGTCAGCGGGACCTGCCCGGTTCTCCCGAAGGTTCCCATCGTGTCGATCGAGCCCGAGAACTCGACACTTATCGCTGGAGAGAGCACACCGCTCAACGTGCAGGTCTACTTCGGCGGGCAGCCCGTGCCAAATGCTGCCGTGACCTTGAGTTCGAGCCAGGGAACCATCTCGCCAGTATCAGGTACAACGAACGCGGCTGGCGAGTTCACTGCAACGTTCGATTCGCCTGTCTCGCTACAGACTTCTCAGTTCGCCGTCTGGGCCAACGTCACAGTTCCTGGGTTCGCACATGGACTCGGAGAAGTGCTCATGCTAATCAATCCCGTAACTGGTCCCTCCCTGATACCTGTGGTTCGCCTGGCTCAGAGCACCATTGCGTCTGGCGCATCAGATGGCCTCCTTCTGGCCACTCACGTAGCCATAAATGACGCCTTGGTCCCTGGAGCCTCAGTGATCTTGAATGCTACCTTGGGGGCTTTTTACCCTCCGACAGGGAGCGTGGCAATGGATGGACGTTTTGCCTCCGAACTCATGGTCCCCCAAGTGTCCGCGAACGTTACTGGCACTTTGACAGTCACAGTTTTCGATTCGGGATACACCACCGGCGTTGCGACAATGCCATTCACTGTGACCCCAACATATCCTGGTGTCAGGGTCATGGTAGCTGCGAACTACACGAGCCTACCCAGCATGGCTAGCACAGGGATTCAATTGTCACTCGATAATGTGAGCGGTGATCATACACATGTATCGGTAGGCGGGGTGGAGGCGTCGATTGAGAGCGGTACGCTCTCTGAATGGATCAGCCCGGCACCTGGGTTCTACGATGTGGAGTATTCTACGCCAATCACGACCAGCAACATGACCGAGGCGGTAGCGTTCAACGTTACGGAACTCAGTACCTCGCAGTTTGCTGGGAGCGGGGTCATCATGTTTCTGGTTACATGGGGCCACGGTCCTGCGAGCGTAGGGTTCTTCACGGAGCCCAAGTACGTCTTGCCCAACTCCACCGCCAAGTTCGTAGCCCGCCTTACCTCTCTACTGAGTGGCTTTGCGCTTGACGGAGCATTCGTTGAGATGGGTGCTGCGGGACAGGGTGGCAGACTTGCATCGCAGACTGGATGGACCGACGCGCAGGGAGACTTCGAGACAAACTATACGGCTGGAACCAAGATTGACGTGGCGAGAGTCTGGGTCAATGTGACGGCTTTCATATACAATACGCCTGGAATGGTCTTCTCAGTCAACGTCAGTTTCTACGTTCCGCCAAACCAGCCAACGTGGGGAAACATCACCACTATCAGTATCCTGGCTGTGGCCACGCTCTTCTCAGCGCTTGCCATTGCGGTCGCAGCGGTCGGAGTGGAATATTGGAGATATAGGCGTCCACCCGAGAGACAGAAGCCGACTCCAGCCGCGCAGGAGTCCGCAAAACGTTAAAGAGGCACCCGCGCTATCATCCTGCATGCCCCAGCGGATTCGTCGGAGCGCATCTTGCCTAGAATCGAGGGTCCCCGGCCACTCCATTACATTCCTCGGTACTGTGGTGGCCACGGTTGCCGTCTTGATCTTGCTTCAGGGGATAGGTGGACCTGGAAGTACCTCTAGTCCCACGCGGCCGCAGGTGATTCGCTCGATAACCGCAGTTTCCGCTGTGGTTCAGTCGAATTACAGTGTTACCTTCGTTGAGAGTGGCCTCGCTTCTGGAACATCCTGGTACGTGAACATGACCATAGGCAACCAGAAGGTGAGCATGGTTTCTACCACTGCCGATGTCGTGTTCAGCGTACCTGATGACAACACCTACCAGTACACAGTTGACTCGCCGATCGCGGCCGGCATCTCCTATTCCGGGTTCTCCACGAACCAGTACGTTGCCTCTCCTTCAGTGGGAACAGTGACGGTGAGCGGCTCATCGCCTGCTCCCATTCGGATCACTTATACGGAGCAGTATCTCATTCTGATGTCCGCGGCTCCAACAGGTGACGGCTTGGTCTTTCCAGGGATCACTTACGAAGATACAGGGGCCAACATCGTCATTACGGCGGTCCCTACGAGCCCAAACGTTGAGTTTAGCGGCTGGACAGGGGTTTGCTTCCTCCCTACTGCCCCCTTCATTTGCACAGGCAGCTACACGGGCTCGAATAATCCTGCGGACGTGACGGTAAATGGCGTGACACTGGAGGCTGCCACATTCGTCAACAAGACCTTCAACGCGACCTTTACCGAGACGGGCCTTCCTGCCAACTGTTTGTGGAACGTGACGCTCAACGGGACTACCAGTGGTTCCACCACACCTGAGATTCAGTTTGCCGAGCCAAGCGGCACCTATCCGTATTCCATTCAAAGTCCCGTCAACCACGGAGCCGCGAGCCGTTACGTGACAGGCAAGACCAGTGGGACCACCACGATAAACCTGGCTCCATCTACGGTGAACATTTCATTCTACCCGGAGTACCTCTTGAGTGTCGGAGTCGCCTCATCTGGCGGAGGCACGGTTACTCCTGCAAGCGGATGGCTCGACAGCGGTTCATTAGTGACATTGAGCGCCACACCTTCCCCCGGATACACATTCATCGGGTGGCAGGGGGAGGGTAACGGGAGCTATACAGGAGCCGAGAGCAGCACCCAGCTGAGAGTAGTGGGACCCATTACTGAAACGGCCAGCTTCGGAAAGATCTACAATGTCATTTTCACCGAGAACGGATTGCCAGCCAACAAGAGTTGGAGCATGACCCTTGGCAGCATAAGAGCGAACGCTACCACCAGCAACATCTCGTTCCCGGCGATTGACGGGTCTTACAATTTCTCTGTGGGCCTGGTCCCTGGGTTCATACCATCCGTGCACGAAGGCTCAATCGCGGTCGACGGAGCGAGCACAACCATGGTGGTCAACTTCACCGCATCGCTGTATTTGCTGATATTCGCTGAGTCTGGGTTGCCGAGCGGGACCAACTGGTCCGTGACCGTGGACGGAACGACAAACAGCTCCGGTCTCACGATGATAGTCTTCGTGGAGTCCAATGGGTCGTATTCCTACAGCATCCCCGCGGTATCAGGATACCACATGGAGACCTCTACTGGAACTGCTGTTGTTGATGGGAATTCTACTGAGATCGAGATCAAGTACACCGCCATTGTCCCGACTCCACAGGTGTTAGGCGTTAACGGGAATTTGGGCTTTCTCTTCCTTGGTCTGGTCCTGGCAGTACCGATGGTGATTGCCGTGATCGTGATTGCCTTCATAGGCCTGCCCGGGATTGGGGCACCCCCTGAGGTGTCAAAAGACGCGAAGTCCTCACCAAAGGAGGAATCCGAGGAAGAGAGCAAGCCGGCCAAGAAGCATCGTGGACCAAAGGTCAGCGAGGATGCCACTGAAGAAGCCGAGATGGATGCCTGAACCTAAGCCCGAGAGACCGGACGATATCCGGTATAGAGTGTAAGGAGCAAGCTCAAGCTGGAGTTGTGCAACAGGGACACTTGGCCTTCATGCACTCCCCTCGCCAAGAGTGGTTGCAGTCCTTGCAGCTGCAATTGGTCTGGTAGACCGTCTTGGCCACTACGTGGTTCGAGCCAAAAAGCTCCTTGAGCATCGCATAGTACTGCACTTCACGGAAGTTGTCCGAGTCTGGCATGGCTGTGTACCACCTGGTGTGACAGCAAGGGGAAGATAAGCGTTCCGAGCTCGCCCCAGGAATGCACCTGTTCAGAGGGTCCTTTCCATCACGGCGCCCAGTTCGCGGCTAACCAGGTTCGCGAGTTCTTTCGCGAGCTTGCCCCGCATCTCTGCCGGAACGGACACCAGACCGACGCGTGCAACTGCAGCTGTGACGCGAAGCAGCGCCGAGTATTCCATCGCCCTGGCCTCCAGGAGTTCCTTGACTGCGTCCTTGAGCTCTCTTGCCAACTCCGGGTCTTCCTTGATCTTCTTCTCAAGGTGCTTCTTCACCTCATCCTTGACCATGTCCATTGCAGCCTCAGCTACGAGGGTCTCAGGGCTGAAGAGGTCCCTTGAGGAATCCAAGAAAAGGTCGATTGGCGTCCTCGGCTTTTCGTTCGACATCGTGTTCGGAATTGCTCGATGCCTAATGACTTCTGCGGTGGGGTAGCGGTCGCGGGATGGGCCTCACCAAAGGGTTTATCTTCGGCAAGCGCTCGCCACCCTGAGGATGGGCTGGTAGATCAGTGGAAGATCGCTACCTTGGCAAGGTAGAGGCCGCGAGTTCAAATTGAAGGGGGGTCCATAGCCCCTCTTCATGAGACTCTCGCCCAGTCCATCCTTCCGACTTTACGGTGACTATCTCCTACGCGGCCCTTTCTACTATGGTCGAAAGACCATTGCCCCCACCCATGCAAAGGGTGGCCAGGCCGAGCTTCGAGTTGCGGCGTTTCATCTCGTATAGGAGAGTGACCAGGATGCGTGCTCCAGAGCATCCCACAGGATGTCCGAGGGCTACTGCCCCGCCGTTGACGTTGAACTTCTCATCCGGTATGTTGCAGTTCTTCTGGACGGCTATCGATGCGGTCGAGAATGCCTCGTTGTGTTCAACGAGGTCGATGTCCTCGATGCGCAGGTTGACCTTTGCAAGGTGCTCTTTCACCGTGGGTATGGGTGCTTCCATCACTCTAGAGGGTGCAATCCCAGATGCGTGGTAGGAATGGATCCATGCGATCGGCTTCAGCCCGAGTTGGGCAACCTTCTCTTCGCTTGCGAGGACCAGTGCGGCTCCCCCATCGGAAAGCTGTGAGGAGTTGCCTGCTGTGAGCACACCCTTCGGGTCGAAGGCGGGCTTCAATGTCGCAAGCTTCTCGATCGTGGTGTCCGCTCTCGGTCCTTCGTCGTCGGCGACATCCTTTCCATCCTTGCTGCCCGTGAACTTGGCGGATACTGGAACGATTTCCTCTTTGAACCGGCCCGTCTTGATGGCGTTGACGGCCTTCATGTTGCTGTAATAGGAGAACTTGTCCGCATCCTGCCTCGTGATCCCATTGCGCCTTGCAACGTCCTCTCCCGTTATGCCCATGGGAACGTGGCCGTAGGCATCGACGAGGGAGTCGTTGAGGATGGCGTCCACTATGGTCGCATCCCCGTATTTCAGTCCGTCACGGGCGCGTGGTAGAAGGTAGGGAGCCATGGTCATGCTCTCCATCCCTCCCGCGAGTATGAGCGAGTAGGTCCCAGCGATTATCTCTGAGGCACCGAACATCACTGCCTTCATTCCGGAACCGCAGACGATGTTCACCGTGACCGCTTCGCGATTCTCAGGGACACCTACTCCCAGGGCGACCTGACGAGCCGGGTTCTGCCCGAGTCCAGCCTGTATTACTGACCCGAAGAGAGTGTCTTCGATCTGCTCCGGCTTCACTCCAGCCCGACTCATGGCCTCTCTTGAGGCTACCTGACCGAGGGTTATGGCCGAAACCTTGGCGTAGGCGCTTCTGAACTTCCCTATCGGCGTTCTGGCTGCACCAACGATGGCGACCTTGCGTGGGGTCATGTTCATCCCTCTTCCACTCTAGGTGCCAGAAGGAACTTGACTCCTCCGTTTCCTGCGGCTATACCGAATTCGAGCTTCAGCGGGTATTCATTGCCAACATACATCGTGACCTCATCGGCGGATGCGATCGACTTTACCATCGCGGAGAAGAAGTCGAGGGGATACATGCTCTTCACGGCTTCCTTCGCGTCAAGGAGGGTAAGCGATTCCTTTGGGATCCTCAGATCAACCTTGTCGTTCTCCCCCTCGGAGTGCATCGTGAACGCCTCCGGCTCAAGCGTCAATGTGACGTGATCGCTGATGGATTCCGAGCCCCGAATACCCTGTCTGAGCTCCTCGGTCTTCATGACCACCTTGCAGGGTGGATCAACGTTGGGTACCTTCGGGTCGCTGATGCCTGCCGGGTCCACTACGGCCATGTGGCGGGTGAGCTTCCCGACTGAGACGACCAACCTGCCCTTGTGCCCGTCGTGCGCGATGTCGATGACATCGCCTTGCTTGGCGAGCCTCAGTACTCCCTTGAGCTTCTCCACATCGATGCCAATGTCAGTGGCTTCCCCATTGAACTCATCAAAAGCTCCCTTCTTGAGACTGAGGATGAGCATTGCAACATGAGAGGGGTCCATCGCCTTGACGTCGATGCCCTCTGGTGTCACAGTCATCTTCACCTCAGTGACAATGGCTGAGATGACCTCAAGGAACTCCCGGAGAACCTCCATCTTGATGCGCGCCTTAAACAACAGACTCACCTGTCGGTGGCGACACCAATAGGAGATAAAACACTTGTGGCACAAGTTATATATCTGCTGTACGGATTGCGCTACCGTTATGGCGAAGGAAGTCAAGGACATTGTGGCGGAGAAAGTGAGATGGGTCTTTGGCGACGTCGCCGAACAGATCCTGAAGATCGAAGAGGAGCGTCATGGCATGCTGATAGGTAACAACATGAGCCCTGAGGACGCAGAGAGGCTGTTGAAGGACCTCAAGGAACTGTCTCTCCGTATGGCTGGGCCTTCACTTGCCGATCGCGTTTGCGAAGAGGTTTCCGCGGCGATCCTACCACCCAAATTAAGGAGGAAGTGAGCGTGGCCGAGGCTATTCCGCGAATTCCAACCTACGTCACTGGACTAGATGCCCGCATGGGCGGTGGCATCCCTAGGGGTGCGGTGGTCCTGGTCGAAGGTGGCGCGGGATGCCTGAAGAGCACGCTTGCCTATTCCATACTCTATCAGAATGCGATAAGACACCAGTTCCACGGACTCTACATAACTCTGGAGCAATCAAGGCAGGATCTCGAGGACCACATGGAGGGACTGGGAATGTCCCGGTCTGTCCAGCCAGACCTGGAGAGCAAGGTCGCTATAGTGGATCTGGGTGAGTTGAGAGGCTTTCTCGCCGAGTCAGGAGAGAGCGAGAGCGGGACGAATTGGCTCAAGAGCATCCTGAGGCAGATCGAGAGCTACAGGGAGGAGTTTCCGCTGGATGTTTTCGTCCTCGATTCCCTGAACGCCATGCTGTCCCTGCACGACAAGGACAACCCGAGGGTCGAGCTGTTCCATTTCATCCGTGAGCTGAAGACCCACCCGATGACATCCTTCCTCATCTACGAGGCATCTGGCGGAGAGGGTTGGGGCAGGGGATCCGTGGATTTCCTGGCTGATGGTATCATCCGAATGGAAGCAAAGCGAGTGGACGAGGTCGTCAACATGCAGCTCGGGGTCGTGAAGATGCGTAAGACCTCGCATGACCGGTCATTCCTGCCTCTGATAGTCCGCAAGGGGAGTTTAGAGGTCGTGGGCAAGTGACTGCCCAAGCGTTCTGAAATCGAACCAGGAGCTCCGGACCTTCACCGCCCCGGTGGCGGCGTCCACCGTCGCAAGCACACCCGGTGCCCTTCCCATGATCAACCATTCTATGCTGAACCAGTGGACCTCGTACTTGTCCCCCTCGCCCTTCACCAGCGCATAGCGATAGGAGATAGCGAGGAAGCGCGAAGCAGCCATTGACGGCTTGTAGCTCCTCTCTATCGCCTCTTCTGCGCTTCGAACGGGGCCGGTGCCTGCGCCGGCGGTCGAGAGGGAGATGTTCTGTTGTGGAGAGTAGGTTCCCTTACGAACGCCGTACCTGGCAAAGCGCATCTGCCAGCTCCCGGGTCTCTCCTTCTCATCGACCAGTAGCCATGAGAATGGGTTCCCGGTAGGGACCACGGCTGTGTATCCCTCCGCCTTGCTCGCCCTGCCAGCCTTCCAGCGGCCGAATGCGCGGGCAGCAATGTAACCGACGTAGATAGCGAGGAGCGCCCAAGCTGTGTCTACCCAAACTGGGATTGGCACTGTGCCTCTTTCCGAGAGCAGAATGACGAGCGAGGCTATGCTAAGTGGCAAGGTGAAGAGACTGATCGGGCGATCAGTATCGAGGTGCACCTGTACATCGGAGAACGGAGCGAAAGGAGGTACAGCGAAGTTCGTGAGCCCATCCGTTACGAGGTGAGAGAGCCCTCCCAGTTCCATGAAGAGCAGGAGGAATAGTGGTGATGTCCCGGGGACGATGAGAGGGCCCAGGAGAGCTCCTGCTACTGCAAAGCCAGTGACCCCGAGTATGGAGTGGGTGATCCCGTGATGGGCAAGAAGGGGGAACCTGCGGGCTAGTGGGAAGACAAGTATGTCCGAGTCTGGGAGCCCTCCCGCGAGGGCTCCAGCTGCGATGTATACCGGAGCCTGACCTCCCGTCAGGGCGAACGAGAGCAGATATGCGAAGATGACGTGGGTAAAAAGGTCCATTCGTTACGAAACGAGGTCAATGTCGATGACCTCGACATTCTCCACGTTGGGAACCAGTTTCAAGGCCGATTCGACCTTGTCCTGTGTCCCGCCCGCGTCGGCCATTATGACCCGCATCAGGAGGGCCTTGAGGCCGTAAGCAATGTCCTTGACCTGCATCCCCTGTAGCTTGGCCTCGGGCGGCACGACCTTGCGCGCTTCCTCGGCCATGGCCTTCATGTCCACTTCGACTCCTGTTGGCATCAACCGATAGATCACTGCGACTTGCCCCATTTTCACTGTACCTCTTCTAAGGTCCTTCGAAACCGCATTCAGCGCATCTGTAGTTGATGGATTGATCTCTGCAGCGGCGGCAGCGCCCTATGGGAACACGCCCACATGATGGGCACGGGAAAACAACCACTCCCTTTCCCGCGAGTGGAAGTCCGCACGACGAACATCTTTGCGGTCCTGACTCAGCCATCATTTGTCTTTCCTCTTGCGGCGACCCCCCACCACGAGCAGCGATATAAAGATGGCCAAGAGGGCGAGCGTGATTCCCAGCAGGTAGTAGTCCTCGTAGTTGACCGGGGGCGGGTTGATGTAGAAGGAGATCGATAGCGCGCTCTCATCGTTGGAGAACTTGAGGAGGCTCTGGATCCCATAGATCGAGATGGTGAAGGTATGCCAGCCGGACGAAAGTCCCGTTGTCGTGTAGTTGTAAGCCAGCGAGTAAGTCCCGTTGGCCGCTATCGAAGGCAAGTTGACCAAGCCAACGACCGATCCGTCAAGCGCCACCTGGATAATGGCTCCTGTCACAGTGAAGCTGTTCGGATTGGAGATGGTTGCCGAAAGCACGTACGGGATCACCACGTTGAGGGTGAAAGTGGCGTTGTAGAATGCGGGTTTACCTGTCGTGGGGTGGCTGATGACCTCCGCGGTCAACGTGTACGTCCCAGTGTCGTTGGGCGCGACGAGTGCGAACGTGGCGGTGCCGTTGGTGAGCGTCCCAGTGGAGGGAGTTATGCTGCTGCCGCTGGTGTTCCCGCCGCTCAGAGTGGCATTGTAGGTATAGTTGCCGACCATAGTACCGTTGGCGAGTTGAGATGGACCGCCTGAAGCCGAGACGGTGAAATTGCCCTTTCCCAGCACGCTCAGAATAGTGGGCCCGGTCACATGAGCTGTCAGGGGATTCGAATCAGAGCCTTCAGCGGAGATTGCGTTGGCATAAGGGAGCAGCACCAACAACGCGACCGAGAAGAGGACTGCCGAAAGGAGCTCACGTCTCATCGTCTTACCCACCTCCTGGTCTTCCACCATCTGTATGTGAATGCGTAGGCCAGAATTGCCACCGCCGGAGCCACCATCCCAACAAGGGCAACCGTCGGGAACCAGTCAGGGCCTGGAGTTCCCATGTTCGGGCCTGTCAAGACCAACGTCCCCGGGATCGTTATCGCCCCTTGCGACACAGGGATGTTGAGCGTTGCATGGGTTCCCGGGGCCGCTGAGTCGGTCGCCAGCAGGATGACCTGTGGCGGAAGAGTTGCCCCACCGATAATCGCGGTAAGGACGATCGTTCCCTTCACCGGGGGGTTGCCGGGAGTAAGACCGCTGAAGGATTGGGTGACGGTGTAGGACCAGCCCTCCTGGTTCAGCACTGCACCGTTCTGCACAGAGACAGAAACCTGCTCTACGGAATTGCCGGTTGCGCTTGCCTGGAATCCGATGGTGAGCGTGTGGTTTCCAACTATCATGCTTCCCTGCGTGATCGCGAGGGAAACCTGGTGGACCGGCAACACGTGGATCGATATCGGGGCAGTTGCAATGTTGGTGCTCGTCCCTGCAAGGAAGGCCTCCAGGGTGCCGCTTGACTGGGTCGTCAGCACATTCGTGGGAATGCTTACCGAGGCCTCTATGCTCGCGCTTGTCTGGCCAGGCAAGGGGGTCAGCGTCACGTTCGCAGGATTGAAATGGAAGGTCCAGGACTGAGGCGCACCACCGAACGTCAGCTTCTCATAGGCATTGCCAGTGTCGTTAACCACCATAGTGAAGCTTGCATTCCCTCCCTCGGTCACGGTTGCCGAGCTCGGTCCGACCACAGTGACGGATGCGGTCCTGGTCCATGCAGGTTGAAGCTGCACTTGGATTGCCCCATTGGCCGTAGATGTCGTGACCGTCATGTTCGATGACATGTGGACTGCAGAACCATACGGACTCGCGAAGCTTTCGGCATCCAGTAGCCACGTGCCCGGGTACAGTGTGACTGATGCAGGACTGTTGACCGCGAGATCTGGAATCAGGAAGCTGGTCGTAGTTCCCTGAAGAGTCACGTTCAGAGACGCGGAGGCAGACATCGGTAACCCCGGGGGTGAGAGGATATCAACCGACTGGATCCAGCCCGGTTGCATCCCGAGCGTCAGGGTAAGCCCCTGGCGTGCGTAAGGTACTGTCACTTGAGTCAGGTTCACCAGCGGAACACCGCTTCCACCGATGACCGTGTAAATGTTGTACTTCCCTGGATACAGCAATATGGCGAAGGATCCTCCGGTAATCTCCAAGGTCTTCGGCTTTCCAGATGCGGAACTAACTGGGGCGATCGTGACCGTGCCGCTTTGTGAGATTGACTTTCCGGATAGGTACGTGTACCCCGTTACCAGTGTCCTCGCACTCGTGGAACTTAGCGGGATCGAACACGTGGTCTGTGAGGAGGGGATGGGACACGTATAGTTGACGATGTATAATGTGACATAGTGCTCTATTCCGCTCAGGTTGAGCAGCACGGTGTTGTTCACACTAACCTCGTAGGTCCCGTTGGGCAGAGTTGGGGTCAGCATGCCGGAAAGATCGGTCGAGAAACGGAGCTTCGCGGCGTTAGCAGTCGCGTTCACATCGACGAGAGTGACGTTGAGGTTGGCATGCAGGTTGCCACCGACTGAGGTACTGAACGCTATCTGCAGGGTCTTGGCAGGGGTGAGCTTCATCTTCGGGAGCACCCCACCGGGAGAGAACGAGATGTTCCCTATGTAGGAATAGGTCTGGCTGCTGCTCTGTCCTATGATCCACACCGTGTAGTATCCAGTCGGAACACGAATCCGAGTCGTGGAATTGGTAAAGGTCAGGCCGTTGTAGCTGAAGTTCCCGTAGGTGGGATTCTCCAGGTGGACGGTGGTCTCTGATAGGTATGGGAAGACAGATCCATTCGACAAGACCAGTGTCCCGTTGTAGGCATTCAACGGATAGAAATTGACGGTTGGGAGTTGGATCGGCTGAGAGCCCACTGGTATTGACACAGTGATGTTGCCTGCCGATGCCAGGAGTGGGTTGGATCTGTTTGCGTATCCTCCAATTGAGTAGTCGCCCGGCGACAAGAAAGTGTTCACGGCATAGGTCCCGTTCTTGAGGACGGCGGTAGCGGTCACATTTGCAGCTGATGGAGAGGTTGCAGTGAAGTTCAGGATGGGTGGAGAAGAAGACGTGCAAGCACCGCAATTGACCCCGACTTGGATATTCACTGGTATTGGGTCAAGACGTATCTGAGTAGTCTTGAGAAGGACTTCCTGGTCAGGCAAGACCGTAACGTTCTGGGCAAAGCCATAATTGGAGGCGGTGAGGGTGTATGAGGTGTTCTCCTCCGGCATCGTCAGGTTGACCGTGCCGTTCAATCCCGAGACCAGGTGCACGGTCACCCCATTGAAGGCAAGGTCCAGGATGGAACCCGTGAGCGGAACGAAGGACCCCGAGTAGGAATGATACCCGATCTTGGTCGAGAACGTGACCGCGTTGGTAAGGCCTAGGTCCAGCCTTGTCGTGCCACTCACGTAGGCAGAGGCGATGGCCGCTTGCATCGGGGCGGCACTTGAAGGCGAGTATGTCGCGATGACGGCATATGTGTCCTTTGGTAGCAGCAAGCGATAGGCTCCTGATGCATTGGTCGCGGCCTGCATCACGGCACCCGAGGAGGACTGGATGAGCATCATGACTCCGCCTTGGGGCTCAGATGAACCGCGGCCGTAGACGTGTCCCTGGAGGACCTGGATCATGCTCAGTTGAAGACCTTGGGAGTACACAGTAGTCCCATTGTAGAGGTTGATGTTCGCCAGGGCGGAGAGCCACGTTCCGTTGATGGCTCCCAGTGCATAGACTGACCAGAGCCCTGGGACCAGTCGGGCATTGACGAAGCCATCAGGGCCGGTCGACACTACGATCGAGTTGTTGGTATCGGTCTCCAAGGGTGAGAATCTCACAGGGATGTTAGGCACCGGGAAACCCCCGTATGTCACTCTCAGCGATGCGATGACCGGGGTTATAACTGTCAGATTGACCGAGGTGTTCTGTCCCTCAGTGAAAAGTCTCACCTGGGTAGAGGTAGAGGTCATTCCCGTGCTCGTGCTGGCGCTTACCGTGTAGACATCAGGTGGGAGTACTGAGAAGGAGTAGCTGCCCGATGAGTTGCTGTACATCTGTCTGGTACCGGTAAGTATCGAGGTTAGAGTCACCAACGCACCCTCAGTCGGCGTTCCATCAGATGTCATCACCTTCCCGTTGATCGCGCTAACCTTGAGCCCCTCATCCTTGGTTTGGGTGCTGCCACTAGAGATAGAGACGGTACCGAGGGAGAAGGTACTCTTTCCCACGGTAACTGAGAGATTGTACTGCCCTGGGGAAAGGTTCCTGAAAGCGTAGGAACCCAGTATGTCGGTAGTGGAACTCTCATTGAAGAGAGCACCGTTGGAAAGTGTCATCCTGGCTCCAGTTATCGGGACGTCAGTGGACTGGACATATGAGGAGCTGTTGGCCGTGTTCCAGTAGAGGACTCCGCTCAGCATCGCCGGCTTAAGGGTAATGGGGACGTATATCGGTGGGCTGCCATACGAGTAAGCCAGCTGCTGGGAGACAGTGATGTTGTAGGTTGTGACCTCGGTAGAACCTGTCTGTGTGAGCCCGCTCACACCGCCATAGCTCACTGCGATAGTATCGTTCCCAGGAGGCGCCAGGAGCTTGAAGGCACCGTACTTGTTGGTGGTCGCTACCATATGCGGGATGCCCCAGCTATCGAGCATGGTCACGTGGACCCCTGGGACTGGCGAACCGTTTGAGAGTACGACCGCACCGCTTACCGCTGCGCCAGGGTAGTATTCAAGTATCGTCTCGCCGCCGCTATAGTACGAGTTTGTGGAGGTATCGACCGTTCCAGTGCCCGCCTTCTGGTAGGCCTGAGCCAGGTTGAGGTTGATAGCATCGAAGCAAGAACTGGTATAGTTCTTCAGGGGACAGTAGTAGGCAGTTCTGTATCCCATCATGAAGTGCTGCATCATCCAGCCGGGCTCAACTGGGTACTGGGACATGCTGGAGTCTATCCCGGGGATGCCGTTCGATGATGGTGAAACGTCAATCTGAGAACCGTTGTACCCCACGAATATGTGGTAGATCATCGAGTTGTAGAAGGGCGAGTTGTAGTTGATGGCACTAGAGACCGCAGTGTCACCATTAGGCATCTCACCCAGCGGGTAGACATTCCCTTCGGCATCAGTTTCAGTGACAGTGAAATAATAGGTGGGGATTCCACCCGAACCTATCACACCGTCGGTCAGGTCGACTGGAGCGTAGTAGATGCCGGTTGATGAGCCTGACTCAGGGAACAGACGGCTGTCGGTCATGGCATAGCGTATTGACCAGCCTGTGTAGGACTGAAGAGTCTGGTATACTGCGACTACCCCGTTCTCGTTAAGGGTGCTCGCGATGAACGAGTCGGTGGTGTAGTACATTGCGTTCAATGAATCCAGGTTGTTCGCGTTCACCTGGCCATAGATCGATGGGTTGTTTATCACAATGGGAATGTCCCTGGATGTGTTCACCATGTAGTTGTGCAACGCCGTGACATTGAGCCCGTCGGCTGCAAGCTCAGTGTTCAACTGTGCAGGTAGGTAGGGCTTGCCCGAGTCCACCTGCTCTGTATAGAGGAGTGTCGTGGAAAGGACGGCGATCGCGAGCGACTCGTTCTGTGCCAGCAGGAAATGGCCAGAGGGGTCGATGCCATCCTGGAAGTTGTCAGCCACTGTGGGGTGCAGCCCTTGATCCACCGCCTGGAATCCATAATCCCACCAACTGACGAATGCAGGTTTATCAGCGGGAATAAGTTGAGTATCCTGCGTAGCAAGCCAATTGTACCCGTTTTCGTCGTACTGACTTGGCGTATCAGTGTCTATCCCTGCTGCTCCGAGATAGAAGCTGGAGGCGTCGGAAGGGGTTGTCCTGAGTGAAGGAGGCAGCGTGTTGTAGATCTGCTCGTTGTATGTGCTCTTCTCGTTGTAGGGAATTGCCGCATCAACTGCATACCAGACGTTGGGGAGTAGAACCGCAATAGTGACAAGCACGACGACAAAGTGACGCACTTTCAGCCCCTTCCTCAAGGCAAAGGTCCTTCCTCCCCGGTCAGAAAGGGAAGCGATGGTACGGCGCATCTCGGGGTAGCCCATCCTGTCGAGGATGAGCACCAGCACCTCGGCAGGAAGTATCGCGAATAGAGGTGATCCGACCAGGAAGAACTTCGCAGCCTCGATGGGAAGGTAGATGCCTACGACGCCCAAGACCACCATGAAGATGTGCTCGCGCTTGAACCTGTGCCTGTACAGGTAGAATGCGAATAGCCCGAGCCCGGCGAAGGTCAGGAAGAAGGAGACAGGGCCATAGCTCACAATCAAGCTGTCGAAGCTCGGAGCCTGCGCCTCTGCGACTGTCGAATAGATGAGGTTCTTGATGAAGTAGCCCTGGCCTGTTATCAGGGCGTTGAACTCACCCTTGTTGTAGAGGAACAGGCCGCCAACTGCTGCCACCAGGGACGCCAGGAGGACACCCATGGAGAACAGCCATGGAGTGTCGCGAAGCATCAGGAATGGCAGCATGGCGAGGAGTGCCCCGTAGAAGATCAGGATCGGGACCGTGAACCAGTAACCGAACTCACCTTGGATATAGTAGTAGGGCATCGCCATCAGGAAGCCGATTGTCCCGATGATGAACGTCACGACATATGCGCCGAAGGAGTCAGCCTTGCGCAATCTCTCGATGATCAGGGTTATGACGAGGAATGCGACGATGACTGCTAAGACGTAGGTGTACCCCTGCCACGCAAACAGGGTGGCACCCATGGCAACACCACCGAACACGGCCCAGTTGAAGCTTTGACGCTCCACTCGCGCGAAGTCCTTGAACCCCTGCCATATCGACCTAGGAGACGCATAGCTCTCGACCCATCTACGCGTTCCTGAGAGCTTCACGGCGTGCAGGTAAACCCAGAGGGTGGTGAATACGAAGAATGCATAGAAGGGCAGGTAGTTTGCGTAGGTTGCTACCGTGCTTTCCATGTTTCCAACCAGCAGAGGGTAGATGAGCGCGGCGACGAGCCCCATTCTGCGCGAGCTTACCTCCTTCCCAATCAAGTATACCGGGAGAACTCCTGCTGCGGCCCAGAAGGGTGGTTGCATCTCAAGGAACCACATCCCCGCCGTAACTGCGTTGCCCCCGAATAGGGGAGCGAAGATGATTCCGAGGACCGCGTTCATCCAGTCGAAGAGTGGCTCCCGCGGGTTGTTGATCCCAAGTGGATAGTTTAGCAGCGAATCCTTGATGAGGTTCGAGTGGTTCTGGATGATGTAGGTCATCACCCTGGCGTGGTAGAAGGAGTCAGAACCCCCTGCAAAACAATAGAGGATGTTACATTGCTGGATCAGTTCGTAGGCGTAAATGGTCCTTAGAATGAAAGAAATCGACGCAGCCACTAGGAGTATCAGCACAGCGAGCCCATGGCGCTGCCACCATCCTATGTGTTCGCTCGTCTCCTCCATTGGAAGCCCGACAGCACGGGAGCGCTATTTATACTTTAGACAATCGGTTTGTCAAACCCCCTCATGAGGGGGGTCAGAACCAACAGAATCTGGAGGGGCGCTCAATCCAATGTGAACCCGGGTTGGGGGTCGAATTGGGGGTAATCAGGGGGGAACCGTGCCGGATCGCAGGGTTCGAGCTTTTCCCAGTTCCCTGACAGCATTGCATCCGACAGTCGGTGAGCCACGGCACCCGCCCTCATCACTCCAAACCCGTTGAAGCCAGCCGCAACGATGAGACGTTTCTCACCGGGGACAGGCCCGATCAGGGGTCGTCTGTCAGGAGTAGATGAGCATACTCCCCACCACGATGATTCCACAGGCGCCTCCGCCCAGCGCGGGAACCGATGGGACAGGAATGCAGAGATGTTCTCGAGGAACGTCGTATCATCGGAAGGATTCATGTGGTCAGGGTCTACTTCCTTCAGTTCCGTCCCGTCGCCAAGGAGCACGTCCGTCCTTGGGAAGGGCCTCATGTACACATCGAGCTCGCTGTCATGGAAGAAAGGGAAGAGGGGTTCAGCGGAGGCCTTGAGAAGGCAGGCCCTGGTCAGATAGGGTGCAAGGGGAATGGGATGCCCGAGGTCTTCCATCACTCTCTTGGCCCAGGCCCCGCAAGCGATAACAATTTGATCAGCTATCACAGCTTTTCCACCTGCCTCAACCATCCATCTTTCACCATCCCTCCGGATTCTTGGTGGCCCAACCTCGCTTTCCACGAATGCACCGTTCTCTGTAGCGAGGCGGGCGTAGAGCAAGGTCAGGTCGGTCGGCTGGACGACCGCGTCATGGGGCGTGTATAGGGCTTCCGAAACATCCTCGAAGCTCCCACACCTGTAGAGAGTGTTCAAATCGCTGCGGCCGATCATTCGACCCTCAACGTTCGCATCACACACCCTCGCGTACTGTTTCTTGAGGCGGGCGACGTTCTCGGGAGTGGATGCGCCCGTGATGCCTCCAACCTCCTGATACATGGTCTCCGACTCCGGCTCTCCCAGTCTCTTGTACTCCTTCCTTGTCTCCTCGATGACCTCAATATCCCATGAATTCCAACACTGTGCGGAGAGGATGCCTGCAGCCTTGCCGGAGGCGCCCCCTGCCAAGGTTCCCCTTTCGAACAGAGCAGTACCAACACCGTGGTCTTTCGTAAGATGGTATGCGAGTGCTGTGCCCAGGATACCTCCTCCAATTATCGCGATCTGCACCTTCTCTCTCTGACCAGACCCCATGACCCCTCCTGCAGACAGACCCAGATGGATGCTGAGAATGGAAGAGGTACATTATGGTGTGGGTGGAGGAGATATGAGTCCTCAGCGGGGGGTTTACACATTTTAGATGCATTAATATAGTGGAACTATACTATAGGTATTGCGATGATAGCAGAAGGCGAACAAGAACGCAACCCGCGAATGGGTATCTTGTCAATTGAGGAGACCATCAGCATGATAGGAGGCAGCACATGGCATTCATAGACCCTCTTGCGTTGCAGCTCTTCAGCTTGGCGTTCATTTCCGGGCTGCTGTTCTATTCAGGGATCATCGGGTACGTTACTTACAGTCGTTATGGTCACCACCGGACGTACGAGCACTTGCGAGCTCAGGCGGTTCCCCTGGGGGGGATCGGTGTGGCCGTTATGGGTATCGGAATATGGGGTGAGTTGTCCTGGCCGCTTCCAGGCAGCTACAACATCCTGTTCTACGACCCATACCTCCTGCTCGGGGTAGTCCTGGTGACCTTCGCAGCATCGGTCGCATTCCGACTGCGGACCCAGTATGTGGGCCTGTTGGCAGCAATGACTGGTGCTCTAAGCATCTATTACGGAGTAAACGCGTACAACCTTGGGCTGACGAAGGAACCTCTCGCAATGCTTGCCCTATACGTTGCCCTTGGCGGAACCGCCGTTCTAACTTTCCCGGTAACGATATTCATGGATGAGATGGTTGTAGTACCCGAGCTGGAGGGCCAGGCGAGTGTATCTGAGAAGCCCATAACTCTGCCATGGAAAATTGCGTTCGGGGGATTCGTGTTGTTCCTCCTCTTTGCGGTAGGTTCTGCTATAATTGCACTCATCATAGGGGGCGGCGCACTTTCACCACACCTCACCAGTGCCCCTTGAATGGTCATTGGATCCCTCGGAACTTCCCTTGTGAGCTAGGGATGCCTGCCACGGCTTTCTCAGCCATCGCGCAGTCCGACTCAGGTCCACACCGAGGAAGGGTAGGCGGGGGCTGTGTCGACATCTCCTCCCTACTCTCTATACTTTGAACTCCCGACGAGATTCGGTGTCTCCGGAAGAAGCATCACTGATGGGAAAATCGTGGACAGTGTCGAGACAGTGAGCCCAGGCCAGTGTATCGGTTTCTAAGGGTGTATAGCCAGACAGTGGACTGAATGTGTGCCTCGGTCGAAATCCGCGATGACATGACAGTCATAAATGGTCTCTCCATACTCTCCTTACTATCTAGGGGGGAAGTCATATCATAAGCCCTGGAGTTCAGTCTGTACGGTGTCAAGTATGTGTATGACGGTCCCTAAGGACGCCGATAGGTTGGAAGTAGACGAACGTCGAAAGGAAGCAAGTCCCCGTGGGGAGTTGCCCGACATGCTGGAGGTGGCACATGGCATTCATTGATGACCTGGCCCTTGTGCTGGTGCTTCTTGTCTTTGCGGGCACGGTACTCACTTACCTGGGTCTTTCCGGGTGGTGGGCGATGCGAAGGAACGATGCCAAGGGATTGAAGAACGCGATGAAGGCTGCTGCGATTCCCGTTGGTGGGGTAGGTGCAGTGATGCTGATCATCGCCATGTGGGGAGAGATGACGTGGCCGTTCCCGAGCTCGTTCGGGATGGCGGGTTACAACATCTTCTTCATTGACGTGATGGTGATATTCGGGCTCGTCATGGTGGGATTTGCCCTGACAGCATACTATTCCATCAACTTCCAGTTCATGGGGCTCTTTGCCCTAGTGGCTGGCGCAATAACCATCTTCTATGCGTACACCGCTTACACTGCCAGCGCGGCCTTCACGAAGGACCCGTTCGAGACCTACCTCCTGTACCTCAGCTTTGGAATGGCTGGAGTGGCTGCCTTCCCCGCGGGCGTGATCGTGGACCTGTACCTCTCCGCCGCGGACGGTCGCAGCGTGTTCTGGGGCTCAGTGGCTTCTGCGCACCAGCAGAATGCACGGGCGCTTGGAGTCCGTGGTGTGGGCGGGATCGGGTTCCCCAACGAATCGGAGAAATCTCGCTCCAAGGACAGCGAGGAATTCCCTGAGCTGAAGTATCGCCTGCCGATGATCGCACAGATACTGATCCTTGCTTTCCCGGTGTTCATGGCATTGGCATCGATAGCTGCCATGCTCTACTTCGGGACCACATTGCAGGGACACCTCGGCGGAGGGCCATCGGCTGCGCCGTAGAGACGAGAGGGGAAATCACCAAGCATAAGGGCGATTCGCCTATCCAGTCTGGGGAGGGGATACTCTCTCCTCCCCCAACCATTTTCCGAACTTTGAATCTTGTTGCACCTGATTACCTGTTGGCAAGGTTGTAACACTGGGATTGGTGCGGTTTCATCCTAAGATCGGTGGGGCTCGAGATATGTCAGGATGGGCTTGCCCCCGGACCTGGATATGACCTCGGGCTCGACAGAACGGTTGATCATCCCTTCGACAATTATCCTAAGGACCTCCAATGCAGCTACCAAGCTGGAAAGCACCTGATGTATCTGCGCAACACCCTTCGGGTCGTGGGTCTTCCTGGAGAGGTCGGTTGAAAGGGCAAAGAGGTCCGTGATCGTACTGTCGAGCTTGTCGAGTATCGCATTTGCTTCCAGGGGAACCTCCTGAGATTCATTGGCGAAGAGATGCATGGTTCTGGTTAGGAGGGAATCCAAGGTGGCGAACATATTGTCAAGCTCGGTAATGGTACCAAGAGGCAGCTTCTTGACACTCGCCATGCCCGAACCAAGAGCACCGGCAATGCCGTACATCGCATCACCTATCACCTCGAGCATCTTGGAAGAGATGCGGTAGCCAAGCTGGAAGTGGTGGCTCGGGATGCCAACTTCCTTCGCTATCAGGAAATTGTCTGAGGAGAGCAGGATCTGCCGGATCATCAGGAGCGAGAACTTGTCTATTTCGTTCTCGATAGTCTCGATCTGGCCAAGAACGCTTGAACTCTTTTGTTGGAGGGCTTGTCTGCAGATATCGATCTCTAGCCTGAGCATCCGGAAGACCCGGTCGAGAAGACTTGGAAGGCGGTGTTTTGTCGGATCCACGAACACCTGTACCTCCACCGAGTTACGCTCCTCCTGAACAACGCTCATCCCGAGGATCTGGATCACGGTCCTGTCGATCTCCTTTCTCAGTTGGGTCGAAAGCCCGTTGGCATCCACAATCAGTATTCTGTCCTGGCCTGTGATATATGCCCCTACCAGAAGTCTCGAGACAAGGTTTGGTGGCGATCTTGCTGCTTGGATGTGGAGGACCTTCTGTTCCTCCGGGTGAGCCGTGCTGGGTGCAGAGACCGATAGCTCAAGCCTTCCTTCTCCGAGGTCCTTGAACCTGAGAGAGTCTCCAGTCTGAATATTCATCGAGTCTGTCCAAGACTTGGGCAGTGTTACGGCAAGAGATGAACCGCCCGTCCGTTGAACACGGCGCAGGAGGTCCACGTCTGACCCTCTTGTTCCCGCTTTGGAGCGCTCCGGAGACATTGATGACCTAGTGTTTTCCCGTACTTAATGGGTGACTCTCACAGTAGAGTTCCGGCCCGGCTTCGCGTCTGCCGGAGTAGGCGGACCCCAGCAGGCATTCTCCCTCCCCTCGCACTTGGAACAAGGAAGATTGCCCGCCTGTTAGCGGAGGATTTCTTCATTCATATGGTTCAGGTACGTACTCTCCTTACCAGTTTGGCATAAGGTGCATCAAGTCCTGGGGCATACATTACTCGAAGGGTGCCGAAAATGAACGCGAATGTGCCCAGCGAGGGAATTGTAGGAGTAAGGCGAGAGACTGGAATCGATCGGAGCGGTGGCTCCAGTTCAAGTCACCGAGCGAAAAGGGAGGAGAGGGCGGCGTTCATTGGCAATGAGGAGGAACCGCGGCTGGTTCCCCGCGTTGCCAACCACCCCTTCATGATTGGACTGAAGCCAGATTTCGTCAAGCTCTTAAGCCAGGGAGCAAGGGAGAAGAGCTACGAGAGGGACGATATGCTCTTCTTGGCGGGAGAACCTGCCGACAAGTTCTTCCTGGTGATATATGGCAGTGTTTCCCTTGAGTTTGACATTCCCGAGGATAGGCACTCCTCGGTTCAGACAGTCGAGGCCGGTGAAGTCGTAGGATGGTCATGGATGACCCCTCCATATCGCTGGACCTCGGATGCCCGGGCACTGAGGCCCACCCGAGTGGTCATGCTTCAAGCATCGGTCATTCGCCAGGTCTGCAATGCTCGGCCAATGGATGGCTACCGCTTCATGCTCCGCCTGATCCCAATAGTCGGAAACCGACTGGAGAACGCTCGCAGTCAACTCCTGGAAAAGCGAGGCCACCGGTCACATCGCTGAATCACCCTTCCTCCCTGCTAGCCAAAGACAAAAGGGTCGAGCTAGCTAGCTTGTATCCCGGTTCTTGAGAGGTGGAGGGCCATTCAGGCCATGAGCCTCGAAGCTGTATACTTTGAAACCGAAGCATATAGGATACTGGTTTGCCTCCAACATACGGTTCTCCGATGTCGTAGAGCCGTCCCCAAGAAAACTCGTAGTCTTGATATAATACCTCCACCATGTCACTTCGTGACGAGACGCCCCGTAGTTACTCTTTTGAGGGTGTCCGAGCGAAAGTAGGCAGGATGCTCTATGGAAGATGAAGGTGCGGGACACGGAAACGGTATGGCAAGATCGAGAAAGCATATGGCACGAAGCCGGAGCGGAGTATCGGATATCATTGGAACGATCCTCATCCTCGCGATAACGGTCATACTATTCTCATCAATCTTCTTCTTTGTATCGAGTCTTCCTGGGCCAACCGCCCAGTCGACCTCCCAGTTCACAGCGAGTCTGGGGGTTTCATCAGGGAAGACGGAAGCGTTCGTCAACATCAGCTACACGACGGGACCCCTGCTTCCCACGGCATCCACTCAGATCTACCTGATCTCGAGCCTGCACCAGAGCAACTTCGTGTGCACACCGACTGCTACTGCAGGTGACCCTTATACAATAGGGGATGGCCTTGGTGGCTCAACGACGTGGTCTGCTGGTCAGACATGGACCCTGCACCTCGCTCCACCGGGCAGCCCGACCACCGTCACGACATGCCCGGGCAGTTCAGTAGCATCGCTATTATCGACTGGCGACCAGGTAACCATAAAGATAGTCAACACAGCGCAGAACAATCTGCTTCTCTTCCAGGTGACCCTCCCAGGCACTGTAGCCTCGACTCCACCCGTGTTCATCGCCGAAGGGATATCTCCGTCTCCCATGCAGGGTACCGGGCCGTTCTATGTGTGGGCCCAGATAAAGTCCAATGTCGGCATCAACACGTCGAACGCCGTATTTGCCGACCTGACCAATGTGAATGTTGCGGGAGGTCCTCTCATCGGGCCCCCATCGCTGCCTGCGAGTTGCAACCCCGGGCACAGCGCTGCAAACCGATGTTTGGTCGGCATGATATTGAATACAACGAATGGATGGTATTGCACACCACTTCTGAATCTCACGACTTCGCTCACGAGCACTTACGCCATCACGATAAGCGCCACGGACAAGATCGGCCAGAAGAACTCTGCGGTGATCAACGCTCAGTTCACCACCACGACTGGCGTGCAAATGACCGGGACGGACTACGCAAGTCCGGGGAGTCCATATGTGGGCGAGAACACCACTATCGTCCTCACGATCACAAACACGGCACCGGTTTCTGCCCTGATATCGGTGGAGTTCATGGCCAATCATGGGAATTTCTGTCCGTCTCAGAAGACTTGCACTCAGGTGCATGATTTCAACCTGACCTCGGTCAATGTTCCGATAAACTACTACAGCACAGTTTATGCCTACTGGACGGCGGGTGCAGTGAACGGTGGGACCGGTCAGGCGCAAATTCAGTTCTTCACGTCACCCATATCGCCCACCCGTGCTATACCCGTCCTCAACATCACTGTCCTGCCCCGCACCCTTCTGGTCGACGGAACAGGGATTCCCTCAGGCTCGCTCAATCCCCTGGACACGTTCACATACGTCTCCAACGATTTCCTATCTGCCGGACTTGCAGATCCACCCGATGTGGTGGACGCGTCAGATGCACCGGGCACGACTGCCGCAAGTTGGACAACCACTGGTGCTGCCAAGACATGCAGCGCGGCAATGGATCAATCCAATGCATCTTCCAACCTTGCTTGCTACGATGTGATAGTCTGGGATGCTGGGAATTATACATCTGGGACCAGCACGTGCATCAGCTACACTGATGCCCTGGCGATCTATGATGCAATATCGATTGGTCACAGGTCCGTCTGGCTCATGGGTGGTGACGCCTTGTCAGCCGGATGTTTCAGTGACGAAGGTTATCCTGCAAGCCTAGAGAACGGGCTGGAAACAGTGTTTGGGTTGTCTGGGCCTGGAGCGGTAACGAACTCCGCCAGCTCCACCTCATTGTCCCTCACAGGGATTACTCTCCCAACCACCGGGATAGTTGGAAGCAACCTTTACCTCGGAGCTGCAGCTTACTACACTCCTCTTGTAACCACCACCTCGCAACCCTACATGAGGATAGGGTCCGCCGGCCCCACCGTTGCGTCGTTCTACACTAGTGCGATTCAAGGGAACGCATTTGCCTCATCGTTCGACATTGCTACGCTCTCGGCAGAGGTGCCACTCGGTGGAGCGATGACCGCATCGACTGGCCAACAGGCATCTGTCGTGTACGATGTATTCGACTGGCTGGCCAACCTGACCAGCGGAGGAAGTAACGTCAGGATGTCCCCAGACTGGGCGGTGAGCCAAGTTGTTGTGACACCGTCTCCGACCTCCTTCCAAACCCCAACATTCGTTAATGTGACCGTGCGGAACAACGGTCCATCCGTGCCAACCGGGGGAATCACTGTGTCTCTCACGGTCAATGGGGGTGTGTACACTGGAGCAGCTCCAATCACGCTCAACCCGTCCGCTTCAGGTGGATCGCTTTCAGGCACGATAATCTGGTATCCTGCGGTCATAGGCTATGTTACGGTTGGTGCGATGATATCCCCACCGACCAGTGATTCAGTTCCGGCGAACAACCTGATGAGCAATTCTCTGTTCAATGTCCAACTCTACATACACTACAGCGTGCTGATAGTCGATGATACGCTGTCGACCTTGCTCCACAAGCCTGACACTACTCCGATCGTGGTGGCTGCATTGGAAGCCGCTCAATATCCGATTTCGACCATAACAGTCGTCTCCATCAGCACCGCTTGCGGTCCTGCTGTCTTGCCACCAGGGATGATGTGGGCAAGCTTCAACGTAGTCGTCTGGAACGATGGCAGCAACACCAACAACTCTGGGGGCAGCGGGAGTTGCCCGCTGAGCGATGCTAACGCGAATGCGCTCGCTAGTTTCCTAGGCAATGGTGGGCTGAGGAGTTCTCTCCTCTTTGTTGGAGCTGGATTGTTGACCGATGTGAATGATGCGAACGTAAGGAACTTCGCCGCTAACTATCTTGGCGTTGTGATTCCCGGTGCCTTGGTGACCGCCACGACCACTAGCACCCTGTACGGGAACTCCGCGGATGTCGTCGGTGACGGAATGGCCATCACTCCATACTTGGCTGGCCAGGGGAACTACACATATTGCACAACTACGCCAGGTCTGTTGACGGCTACAGTAAGTCCCTCTCTCTTCTATGATGCCCTGGACTATTGGACACCATGGAACGCCGCTGTGGGCGGAGACCCGTGCGGCGGCTCAGCGCCACCTATTGCCGCATCGGATGCATTCGGTGCGCTCACCGGAGGGTGGCACACTGCTTACTGGAGCTTCAGCCTCTCGGCGACCGGAGATTCCTCGCAAGTGAGTCTTCTCATGTTGCGAACATCGACCTTCTTCGGCAGGCTCCTCCCGTCGTCGGATACCGTGGTGACGCCCCCTGACATCACTTTCGCTACGGTCACTGCACCCTGGACCAACTTCGATGGCATGCATCCCCAGCTGGAGCAGCAGTACCTCATCCAGGCCAACATCACTAACCTTGGAAGCTCTCTCGCATCCAACATAGGGATCAGCGTCTACGATGGTTCACATATCCTTGGATCCCAGACGCTGACGATAGGAGGCTCGGCCACGAACGCGACTGGGCTCACGACTCTCGGGACCGGGCAACTCTCAGTCTCGTGGACTCCGCTCTACGGAGGTAGTAATCCAATATCTGTGAAGATAACGACCTCTACCGTGGGCCAGATACTCCCAGGAGTCGACAACGCTGCGACATGGCCAGTGACGGTATACTTCTTCTACGACTCAACTACCAGCAATGTGAATTCGTGGTCGCATAGCCAGGAGTCATTGGTACAAACCAATGTGAATCCTCAGACCTGTTACGTTCCGCCAGGGGGTGACGCGTTCCTCTGGGAATACATCAACAATCCAGTCGAGTGGCCTGGCTTCTCTACGACTTCGTGCGCCCCTCCCCAGTCCGACAGCGCATTCAACTGGGGCGAGGACCACACCTATTGTTTCATCACCACTCCTTACTGTGCATCTCTGGCTATCCGCGATGGAGGGAGCAACGAGAACTCGGTGACGTGGGCCTATTCATCTCCAATCACCGTTCCGGCAAGTGCGTCCTCCGTCACAGCATCCTGGTGGCAATCGTACAACCTGGCGCCATCAGCTAACGGAGGAATTGTCTGTATAGACCCCCCAGGCGTGACGCTAACCGCGGGCGTGGCAACAAGCAACGCCGTTCTCAATTCCATAAACTACTGTGTCTCTGAGACGCCTCCGTCACCTACGTACAGTTCCCCCGCAGCACCGGCGGTAGAGAATGGTGGCATCTGCTACTTCAATCCATCCTTCAGCGGGTCTAGTCTGGGAGGAACCGGTGGCTGGCAGAACGAAAAGATGAATCTCTCTGCATACGCCGGTCAAACCGTCAGGATCGCATTCGGGTACATTGAAGGCGACACGGCAGCATGCCTCGGGACAACCAACCCGGAGCTCGGATGGTTCATTGATGATTTCACAGTTTCAGCCTCAGGTGGTCCGGCCAATCCCGCTACTCTATCTCAGGCATACTCCGCGTGCGCGTCGCAGGGCGCGAACATCCCCACCGACCTATGGGAGATAGAGAGCCAGTCTGCGCTAGGAGGGACCTTGGCGGGCATGGGTCTCCCTGCAAACTCGGTGCCCACCGGATCTGCGTGGGTCGCCGGGGCATGGAAGAACGGAGTACTGACCCTGGACCCCAATATGTGGGATTCGCTCTACTCACGTCCGATCGACCTGAGCTCGGCTCTTACAGCAACGCTGAATTTCAACTACGCCTGGGGTGGCGTGTTCTGGTCGGATACGGGAGGCTATGGCCCTCCATACTTCTATCCAATGTCTCCCCAGCAGGATTTCGTCATTGAGATAGCTCCAGCGGGTGTCGCCACAACTGTGACACCATGGGTTCAGGTCTGGTCTGCAGATTCATGGACGGCCTCGCAGTATAACGGTGCCGACACGCGCTTCGAGGGTGTGATCGCCGGTTCCGCGTCTTGGACGGGCGCCGGGGTTGCTGTAGGGGCGCAGGGGTGGCATTCCGTCTCCATCTCGCTAGCAGCGTACGTTGGTCAGGTCATCCAGCTCCGACTCCTGGTGGGAACGAACTGTGGCAACGCGCCTGGTGATGCACAGTTCAACTACCCTATGACGGAGAGCAATGGCAATACCATGGCTACTGGCGCAATGCTCTCTGGAATGACCATAACCGGTACGACAACGATCTCTGCGAGCATTGGTGCACCCAGTACGTCATTCGTGGCACCTCCATCCATGGTGAATCCCGCTGTCAGTACCAGCAGAGGGAACTTGCCAGATCAGACGTATGTGTACCACGGCGCGAGTGGGACCACTCAGGAGGTTGGGCCAGGGCCTGACGCTGGAGCACTCTTGAACGTGCTCTCGTCGCCTACCTCTACCTCCTCGTCATCTGGTAATACGTGGGTTGCAGCCGCATGGATACCAACTAAGGAAAAGGAGACGCTCTGAAGCAACATCCTTAGGACCTGAGCTACAACACTATAGGACCTAAGGGAGCTGCGATCATAGCTGGCCGCGCTCTAGTGAGCCTACTTGGAGCCCGGCGGTTCCAATTCAGGCTGAGCGGCTCTTCCACACGAACGACAGAACCTGGCCTTCGCTGACATGGGACGCCCGCATGACTCGCAGAATACTCTCTTCACTGGCTCCATGGTGCCATCTGGCCCAGCACGCTCATCTGTGATTTCCTTGATTTGAACTGGGCGCTCTCCGCCTGGGCTCGGTTCAGTTGGTGACGGGGGCACAGCGGCCAATAACCTGGGACTACCACCAGGCGATCCCCCTGCAGTTCCGAACCGAGAGGGTGCCGTGGCAGTTATCCAGTGCATGTTGCAGACTCTACAGTAATCCCCCTCCAGTTTAGATCCGCAGATGAAGCACTTCTCGGGCAAGGGAGTCATAGATACGCCAATCTTTGCATTCAACTCTTGTCCAGCCGGGGTTGGCCTCATCTCTGCAGGCTGGGATGGCGCTGATCGCCCCATATCAAACTCCTTTTTCATCCTGCCAGCCTTGGATTCATGTTTTTCACCTCTTTGTGCAGCCTCCACTGGCGCTGGTGGGACCACGATGGTCGGCTGAGTCACTGGTGGCGGGACCTCAGGCGTCGGCGGGGTCGTGGTCTGCACGACGCTTGGTTGAGCCACTACACTCTTCGCGGCTGGAGGCGGGGGTTGGATAGGCCACATTGGGAAAGGTGGAGTTGACGGAGGGGGCCACGCCTTGGGAGGCGCCTGTGGAGCGGGTGGAACCTGGGGTGCAGGGGGTGCCTGGGTAGCCGGAGGAGCTTGTGGAGGCTGCTCGGCGACTGGTTCGGTGGGGTAGGTGCCGGGTCCCTGTTGTGAGCGAACTGGAGGTGTCGCTGCGGCCTCAGGGATGCCTTTCTTCTTCCTTCTGTTGCGCGAAACCAAGACAAAAGCCACCAGTATCGCTATGGCGGCGATAGCCACGATCACCGCCCACAGCCACCAGCTCAAGCCAGAGCGTGTGGTGGAGGATTGCTTGATCGTTATAGTCGCACTGCCTCCTACGGTCTTTCCATCGAGAGAGGCATTTACGAACAGTGTGACCGTGCCCGTCTTGGAACCCGCCGAGAAGGTTGCTCCTGACCCGGCAACCGAAATCAGTTTGCCAAGCGAATTCGTCAGAGACCATGTGTAGGTAATCCCGGAAGGGCAGGTCGTGCTGCTGCCCCCACTGTTGATGCATGCTGGGGTAGCCGCGAATGCCTCCGTCTCTCCGGTTGAGACACTGGCCGTGCCCGGAGCGATTGTGACAGTGCTGATCGATATTGTGGAGGTCCCGGCGATGGTAACCTCCGCAGAACTCTCCTTCGTGACCCCATTGAGCGTGGCATTTATGAAGAGCCCAACGGTTCCAGCGGTGCTACCCGCGGTGAAGATCGCCGAAGCGCTGCTCCCGGCCAATGAGCCCATTGCACTGTTCGTCAGCGTCCAAGCGAATGCGATTTCCGAAGTGGGGCAACTAAGTGTGCACGAGGGGGCTGCGGTGAAGGTTTGCGCCCCGCCATAAATGAGGATGGAGGTCGTCGGGCTCAATGATAGCGAGGTCAAGGTTGGTCCAGTTATGGTGATAATCGTCGGCGAACTCTGCCTGCCTATCGCATTGAGCGTAGCGTTGACAAAGAGACCAACTGTTCCTAGGGTATTGCCTGCCGTGAAGATCACCGACGCTCCCGACGGTGTGAGAGTGCCCATGGCGTTGCTTGTAAGGGTCCAGGAGTACGTGGTGCCCGAGGGGCAGTTGCCAGTGCATTTTGGAGTGGCGGAAAAGCTAGCGGTGCCTGACTGATCAACTGTGACGGATGACTGGCTGATAGTCACTGAGGTCAGCGTGGGAACAATCGGCTTGGCTATGGAGATTATCACAGGGGAGCTCTGCGCGGTAAAGCCATTGAGCGTGGCATTGACAAAGAGACCAACAGTTCCTACCGTAGTGCCTGCAGTGAAGTTCGCTGACGCACCAGTAGTGATGAGAGTACCCATTGCGCGGTTCGTGAGAGACCACGAATACGCGATGCTCGATGGGCAGATCGTATTGCATGCAGGGGTGGCTGTGAAATTTTGAGCATTGCCAGGTTGAAGGCTCGCAGTAGACGGGCCCACCGCCACTGAGGTCACAGCCAGTATTATGATCGTGATGATTGAAGGTGAACTCTGCTCGGTGATCCCGTTTAGAGTAGCGTTGACAAAGAGGCCAACTGTCCCCGCGGTACCATCCGCGTTCAGGGATACAAGCGGGCCGGTGGTGCCGTTGAGCGTGCCCATGGTTCCGTTCGTGATGTTCCAAGAGTATGTGGTTCCGAGGGGGCATGTGGCGCTGCAGGTTGGAATAGCAGTGAAGTTCTGTGTGCCACCAGTGAGGAGCGTTGCAACGGCAGGGTTGACAGCTACTGAGGTCAAAATAGGCAAAGTGATGGTGATCACTGCAGGCCCACCTTCCTTGGTATTCGAATTGAGCGTTGCATTGACAAAGAGACCAACGGCCCCGGCAGTATTGCCTGCAGTGAAATTGACCGCACTACCGGAGCTAGCGATCAAGCCCATCGCAGGGTTCGTTAGAGCCCAGGAGTATGCAATGCTCGAAGGGCACGTTACATTGCAGGTTGGAATGGCGGAGAAGGTTTGTGCATTCCCCGAAACCAGCATGGCAGTAGTGGGGCTGACCAAAACCGAGGTTACGGTGGGCACCTTGACAGTGATCACTGCAGGCCCACCTTCCTTGGTATTCGAATTGAGCGTTGCATTGACAAAGAGACCAACTGTCCCTGCGGTGATGCCTGCGGTGAAATCTACAGAGTTGCCAGAGCCAGTGAAGGATCCCATTGCACCATTGGAGAGGGTCCAGGAGTACGAGATGCTGGAGGGGCAGGTGACGTTGCACGTGGGGTTGGCGGTGAAGGGTTGTGCGCCGCCTGAGACCACTGTGGCCGTCGATGGGCTGATCGCTACTGAGTTGAGGACGGGGATCACGATTGTGATCACTGCGGGCGTACCCTGCTTGGTGTTCGAATTGAGCGTTGCATTGACAAAGAGGCCAACCGTTCCCGGAGTGCCACCCGCGGTGAATACTACTGTGGCACCGCTTGCGCCGCTAAGCGAGCCCATTGCGTTGTTGGTGAGTGTCCATGAGTAGGTGATGCCAGGAGGACATGTAGCGCTGCACACCAGGACTGCCGTGAACGTCAGATAGCTCCCTGGACCCAGTGTTGTGGTCGCAGGGCTCACTGCCACCGAAGAGATGGTGACGGTCGAGGGGTTGACGGTGAGAGAGGTCGCGGAGTTGACTGATCGCCCTCCAGAATCATTGACGAAGACACGGATGCTGAAGGTGCCACTCACGTAGGGCATGCAAACCAGAGAGGAGGTGTTCGCGGTCGCGCATCCTGTTGGAAGACCCGTATAATCGTACGAGAAAGGCGAGCTACCCCAGGAAACAACGACTGCGAGAGTGGTATTGATGCCAACATTTGTCGGGTTTGGCGTCGCGGTAAAGGAATTGATGAAGGGGACTCGGTTCACAGTCAGGGACAGAGTGGCCGAAGTCGATGATGGGATCGAATCATTGACGTAAGCGCGAACGATGTATGTACCACTGGTCGTGGGTGCGCAGACGAGAGTATTGGTGTCTGATGATGTGCACCCTGGTGGGAGACCAGCGTATGCGTAACTGTAGGGCACGAGCCCACCTTGGGCGATGACAGAGAAGGTGGTGGATGTGCCCACATCGGTGGGATTAGGTGAGGCAGTGAATGAAACGATCGTGGCCAATGGACTCTCGGCAAGAGATGGAGCTGTGGCGAGCGACCCGGTCTCTCTCGAACGACTTGTGGGCATCGACCACAGGCCCATGCCGCTGACCACTATCGCCAGGACCACGACCAGGACGATGAGGTTTCGGCGACGACCTAGGCTACCAAAATCGGGTACCCATCTCATGCCGGATTCCATGCGGGAGCCGAATGGGGTTCGGTGTTAATATACGTTCCCAGCCAAGGGACTGACAGCTGTTGAGATGGTTTGTTCCTCAAGGTGACTCGGTTACAACAGCTTGAGTTCCTTACCCGCCTTCTCAAAGGCGGATATCGCGAAGTCCACGTCTTCCCCGGACAGAGCGGCATTCATGATGGTCCTGATCCTGGCCTTGTCCTTGGCCACCATTGGGAATATAATCGGCAGAGCGAAGACACCAAGTTCGTAGAGCCTCTGGCTCAGCTTCTTCGCCGCCGAGCTCTCTCCCACAATTATAGGCGTGATGGGGGTTTGGCTGTTGCCCGTGTTGAACCCAAGGTCGGTCATCGCCTTCTTGAACCGGTGTGTGTGCTCCCAGAGCCTCTTAACGTGCTGTGGCTCCTTCTCCAGAACATCTATAGCAGCGATGCAGGATGCCACTACCGCGGGCGGGTGAGATCCGCTGAGTAGCCATGTTCTCGACTTGTTGTACGCGAAGTTGTAAAGGTCCTTTGAGCCCGAGATGGATCCTCCAACGACCCCGAACGCCTTCGAGAAGGTGCCCATCTCCACGTGGACCTTGTCATAGCCCAGGTTGAAGTGGGAAGCGATCCCTCGGCCTCCCTCGCCAAGGACTCCTTCACCGTGGGCATCGTCCACATAGACCATGGCCCCGTGATCGGCTCCGAGCCTTGTGATCTTGTCAAGCGGAGCGATGTCACCATCCATGGAGAAAACTCCGTCAGTGATTATAAGTATCCTTCTGTAAGATGGGTTGTGTGTTTCGGCCTTGTTCAGGACCGTCTCAAGGTCGGCCACATCGGTGTGCTTGAATACACCCCTGTCGGCCTTTGAAAGCCGTACACCGTCGATGATGCTGCCGTGGTTCAATTCGTCACTTATGATGAGGTCCCCTTCGCCAGCGAGCTGTGGTATGAGGCCGGCATTCGCTGCAAAGCCTGTCTGGTAGACTAGGGATGCCTCCGCGCTCTTGAAGCGTGCAAGGCGCTTCTCCAGCTCCAGGTGTAGGTCCATGGTACCGGCAATGGGGCGGACAGAGCCGGAGCCGACACCGTGCGACTTCACAGCGGCGATCGCGGCTGCCTTGATCTTTGGATGGTTGCTGAGCCCTAGGTAGTTGTTGGAGCAGAACATCAGGACCTTCTTCCCCTCGATGTTGCACCATGGGGTGCTAGGTCCATTGAGTGTTCTAAGCTTCCAGTCCAGATCGCTCTTCACCAGCTGGTCGTATTCTTCTCCAAGAAACTTCGTTGGGTCTCTCATCTTACCACTTCGCCTCCAGGGATACCTTGGCTGCCTGCATAGTTTCAACGAGATTCATTGCTCTCGGGAGCTCCCTTATCGGGACCCGGTGGGTGATGATCTGGGCCATCTTCTCCCTTAGTGCTGGCCTTTCGAGAAGCCCCTTGACCTGATACCACGTGGAGTTCATCCTCCGGCCGAAGATGCCGTGAACCCTTGCTGCCTTGAAGATGATGGCATCATTGAAGTTCAGGGAGCAGTCTCGGTCGAATACTCCCAGGAGAGAAACCCTCCCGCCTGGAGTGAGCGCATCGAAGGCCAGTTTCAGAGAGGAAGGGTGGCCAGACATCTCGACCACGATATCCACACCGTTCCCGTCGGTCTCATCAAGAATCTTCTTCACAGCGTGTGGGCCCTCCTCCACCGGGTTGAGTATCATGTCCGCGCCCATCCTCTTGGCAAGGTCTGTCCGGACCTTGTTTACCTCAGTCGCAAAGACCTTTCGAGCGCCCAGCATCTTGGCTACAGCGATGGCCAACAACCCGATCGGTCCGCAGCCCGTGACCAGGACATCCCTTCCTGCCAGGTCTTCGATGTTGTCCTCGGGAAGGAGGCAGTGAACCGCATTGCCAAGAGGCTCCTGGATGGAGGCGATCGAGTGGTCCAGGTGCGGGTCGTTCTTCCAAGCGTTCATTTCCGGGAGGGCAGTATACTCTGCGAAAACCCCGTCCCGGTCAACACCCAGGACCTTCACGTTCTTGCATATGTGCATCTTGCCAGTCCTGCATTGATAACAGGTACCGTCCGCAATGTGCGTCTCTGCGGAGACGTGGTCTCCTACTTTGAGGCTCTTCACGAGTCTACCAACTTGGATGACCTCCCCGCTGAGCTCGTGGCCCATTATCATGGGGACCCGCTGTACCCTGGCCTGGGCCCATGGGTTCCATTCCCAGATATGGACGTCTGTGCCGCACACGGACGAAGCCTTCACTGCAATCAAAACTTCATCGTCAGCAGGCTTTGGCTCAGGCACTGTCGTGATCTCCCCGCCAGGTGCTTTGGACTTCTTAACAACGGCCTGCAAGGCACTCCCCAAATCGCCTAGGATGAGCCGAACTTAATGCTTGGGGGTGACCGCGGGGTTAGGCGCCACATGGCCGTTCCTCATGGAGAACCATCTCTCTACGAGCTGGCCACAATTGCTGCCGAGAGCTATCTCGCCTGGGGCTCCGATGCTAAGTATCACGTCGAAACCCCTGCCTCGAAGTTGTTCTACCACGGAATCTGCCTCGTTACCATGATCGTACGTCAGACGGGACACAAGCCCGTTCTCGCTCGCGGTCAGTGTTGGATTGATGGGTGTCAATTTCACTAGGAACACGGCCGGATCGAAATGGTGTATGAGGACATCCGGGTCGATGGTGGAGTCTGCAGAAAGTGCAAAGTTCAGGTTGATCTTTCGGTCCCCCGGATTGAAGTAGCTCCACCCGAACTCAGCCATCTGGTCGAACGAAAGTGTTGGGATCGGTATCATCCGACGCCGATACTCCTCGTTAGTGCTGTTTACTGAGAACTGGAACTGGAAGTTGCCACGTGAAAAGAGATGGCTCTTTATCTCGGCTATCCTCTCGAGCCTTCTCAATTGGGACTGGGGGGCAACAGTCGCGACACACGGCATCACCCCATCGTATGGGAGCTTGTCGGATATGGTGGTGAGCACATCGACGATGTTAGGGTTCAGGAGGGGTTCGCCCATCCTGGCAAGATGAATCTTGAGCTTGGGATGAGACGAAGGCTGGAGTTCCGGATGGCTGTCGATGACATAGCGCACCTGCGCCAGTATCTCTGCCGCGGACAAGTTTCCGACAAAGTTCCGGCCCGCATCGCACATGATGCATCCCACCGGGCAGCCTGCCTGAGTGGAGACATTGATGCACCATTTCTCAGTCCGTGGATATCTCGGGTCCACTGAGTCGACAAACTCGATGTGCCTGCCGTGACCTATGTAGGCGAGGTATATCCGTGCAAGATCATCAGTTCCGTGAACATCGAGTATGTTGAGCAATGATCATCCCCCCTGGGCAAGATACTCGAATACGCTCTCAGCAGCCATGAGACCCGTTCCCAACGCATGATGATAATAGCGCCTACCTTCATCAAGTATGTCCCCGCACAGAAACAGCCCGGGTTGGCTGGTGGTTACCGATAACGGGCCACTTGGTTTGACACAGTTCTTCATCGTTCCAGAAAGGAAGGGGACCTTCCGTTCTTTTCCTATGGCGACTAGGACAGCATCACAGTCAAGGGTTCGCCCATCGGCCGCGACTACTCGAAGTCTTGGGCCGCTAGCTTCGACATGCGTAGTGTTGAATTGCCCCCACATTCTAGCACCAAGCCTTACAGCATCATCGAGAACGAAGTGGTTCGCTACGGGATATTTGCTATGCATCAACACAGTGACTTCCCGGCCGGCGGCCCTGAGCGAGCAGGCAAAATCGATCGCTACATCCCCGCCACCGATCACCGCCGCTCGTCTTATCGGATGACCAAGGATCTCGCCGAGCGAGTAGTGGACCGCTGCCTGTGCTTTTGGAGAGACGACCGAGTCTTCCAGCCGACGCGGGGACAGGCCTGAGGCGAGGATCACGCTTCGTGAGAGCGTCTCCCCCTTGGAGTGCTTCAGGAGGAAGGAGCCTTGAGACAATTCCACCGACAGGATCTCCGTCATCATCATGTTAACGTTGGTGGCGCTCGCATATAGTTCGTTGACCAATTCCTTGCCCGAGACTCCTTCTGGCTTGCCGACAACATTCCTCAGCAGGAAAGCGTCGTTGAGAGAGCCTCCGATCCTCTCGCGTTCGAAGACAACGCAGGTCAGTCCGTGTCGCCGTAACTGGAGAGCCGCCGAGATCCCGGCAGGCCCCGCGCCGATCACTGCCGCGTCGATGGATCCTACTTGAGGCACGCCTTCATCTCCTCACATGTTGCCACGTAGCCAAAGCCGTAAGCGATACTGCGCAGAGTTCCCACATGCATCTCTTCGCTCACCGTTGCAGTGCCATCTGCGAGGAGGTACACATCCATGTTCTCCATAAAAGCATCGCGCGAGGTCGATTCACAGCAGAGGTTGGTCATCACCCCTGCGATCACCAACGCTCCGATACCCTTCTTATTGACAAACCGGCAGAACTTGTCTGAGCGGAATGCGCTGTACTGATCCTTGCCCACTATGTAACTGCCTTCAGACGGATGCAGCCTGGGATCCAGTTCAAACTCTGTGGTGCCGATCACGATGTCCTGTGACCACCACCTCAAGAGAGGGTGCTTCGCATCGGAGTTCTTGTGCCCATGCTGAGTGAAGACTACCGGGAGGCCGGCATCAATGAATGCCTTCCTGAGATTGTCCAGATTGGGGATTATGGCCTCGGAGCTGGGAAGGTAAGCCCGTCCTTCACGGGAACAGAAGTAATTCTGCATGTCTATGATGCAAAGTGCGGGCTTAGATCTGAGGAAAGTGACCCTGTCTGGAAGTGGCCGTCGGCGGATGACCGACAGCCACGACGATGTCTTGTTGGCTAGCGTTCCCGGCTCTGCGTACGGGGCCCTGTCTGCGCCCAAAGTGATGTTGCTCACTCTAGGGCGTAAATGTTCTTCTTTGCGCAGATCTCCTTCAGGATCTTCGGCCAAACGGTGACGGTAACTTCACCGATATGGGCCTTTCTGAGCAGGTACATCTGGGTTCGACCCTGACCAATACCGCTTCCTACGCTCAGGGGGAGCGTGCCGTCTACTATGCCCTGATGGTAGGGTAGCTTCAAGAAGTCGAGCTGACCGGACATCTTCAGTTGCTGCTTCAGAGTCTCAGCGTCAACACGGATACCGCCAGACATGAGCTCGTGGCGACGCTTCGTGATCGGGTTCCAGACGAGTATGTCCCCGTTGAGGCCGTGCATCGGTTTGCCGTCGGCCGAGCGAGTCTCCGTTACCCAGTCATCGTAGTCAGCCGCCCTCATTTCGTGGGGGTAGCCATCCTTCAGAGGCCAGCCGATTCCTATGATGAAAACGGCAGGATACTTCTGCAGTATTGCAGTCTCTCTCTGCTTCCGTGGGAGGTCTGGGAACATGTCAAGGATTTCCTCGGCGTGCAGGAATTTGAGCTCGTCAGGGAGGTTCGGGTACCTCGGGTCCTTGAGCTGCGGGAAGAGCTTCTGGACATGCTTCTCGGCACCAGTTATGACCTTCCAGATCTTCTTGACGGTGTCCTTCCAGTAGTCCAGGTTCCGGTCCTTCGTAGTGATCGCCTTCTCCCAATCCCACTGGTCCACGTACGAACTGTGGTCGTGGTCCAAGAAGTAGTCCTTCCGGACGGCCCTCATGTCCGTGCATATGCCTTCGCCGGGCCTCAGGCCGAATTGCTTCAGGGCCATGCGCTTCCATTTCGTTGCTGCCTGAACGACCTGTGCATCCACAGGGTGCACGTTGCGGTCGTTCGAGATGTGGAACTGGACTGGAGTCCTGGAGCCGTCCCTGTCCAACATGTCGTTGACACCGCTCTCGGCATCAACGATAAGGGGAACCTGAACCATCATCAGATTCAGTTCCTTGCATAGATTCTCCTCGATGTAGCTCTTCGCGGCGTAGATTGCCTTCTGTGTTTCCTTCAGCGTAAGGAGCGACTTGTAGTCGCTAGGCAATATTTTCGCGAGTTCGTTGTAATCTCCTATTCCCGGTCCAGCCAGGTCAGATTTCTTGTCACCTGTCACGATAATTCACCGTTCCGGGGCGATTAGCGCCCAAGGAGATAAGCGTAACTCATTGGCTGGCTAGCGCGAAGCCGTTCGCTGGCCGTCTGTCTCGCCGTCAGGAATACTCTACTGGTACTGGTGCCTGGCTAACTCCCCGCCATTCGAGTCGAGGATATAGATGGTCCTCTGTGACTGGTTCAGTACGACGTACCCCTTCAGCTGAGGGGGCGCATTCCTGCCCCATACAAGCAGGACCTCCACATGCCCTTGGGGGTGATTGCCCGATACCCAGAGAGCATCGTTCTCAACAAATCCATGGCGATCCCGCCTTTCAACCTCCTGACGAAGGAAGATCTTTGCCTTCTCAATATCGTTTGATATGCCTTGCATCGCTTGCGCATAGCAGTGCGATTAGATAAACCTAGGTTAGCATTCTTGGTGCGCATGCGAAGTGGCGCGATCCAACCGATGGCGCTATTCCTTAGCGGTCTTCATGAGGGGGCGTTGGCAGGACTTGCAATTATCTAGCCAAGGCTGATTGAGGGTATGACAGAAGCTGCAAACGATAAACGGTTGACCTCCGGGGGGAGGCTCCCCGTACGGCTTGTAGGTCTGAGGTGCCTCCGGTTTGTAGATCTGACCTCCTGTCTCGTGCGGAGGAAGCTGCCGTAGCATTCGGCCACAGGCTACGCAGTAGTATCCATCCGCGAGCGTTACCTGCTGACAGTATGGGCAAGTTGCTAACTGACCCTGGGGCATGCCGAACCACAATAGCAATACCAGCAAATAAACCATATTGGTAAAGGCGGACCCCGCTATACCAGTGGTTTTGAATGGGCTCCATCGACAAGATCATTCTGAGCGCTTTGGGGGCAAAACACACTTCCTTAGGTTCATAAACCCCGACCCAATGTGATATATGCAACGGGGGTGTGAGAAGGCCAGTGAGTGACAGGCTCCATGACCTAAGGGTCAGGATGGCGCAGCAGAGCGTACCTCAGAAGAAGTCTGCTGCGAAGCAGAGGACAGTACCTATCGTGATTGGCATAGCCGTGGGCTTGGCCATCGTCGGCATTGTTGGGGCTATCGCGTATCTCAGTACCGGTAGTACTTACTGCCCTTGCGAACCTGCGCCCAAGTCGTTCAGTCTGGCATCGGCCGGGACAGGTAATCTAGGTACCACTGTTGCTTACCCATGGGCCCTCGCATCCTGCGTGGCCGCTAGCCCGTGCCACACCTACAACTTCACGGTGCTCGCGTCTTCCGGGCTTGCGACCGACCAGTTCGGACTCAAGATACTGGAGGCCTCGAAGACTACGGTCCCAGGTTGGAAGGCAGTTCTCTGGAGTGCGAGCGGGATCGCTTACCTGGCTACGTTTTCAGCTGGTGATCTGACCTGGACCTGTTCGGCCTACTCGAATTCGACATACTGCCCGGTCGGAGACCTATCGAATACCGGTCTGATGATCATTACACCCACGTCTCTTTCGTTGGGAGGCACTGGGGACTCCATAGTTGCCTACGGGATCGGTTCAAACTCTGTCGGTGGATCCACGACCTTCTGATGTCGTGGAGCTCCAAGCTCTATTCTCGATTCCTGCCCATCTTCTCGTGAGCTTCTGCCCATTCTTCGGCTGTGATCGCGCCCGCAAGTGTGAGTTCGCCAGCAAGCACCGTTGCAGCGCAGATCTCCGCGAACTTCAGTGCGCCGCCCGTACCCTTGCATCCGAGTATGTCCAGGCACTCCTTCTGTGTTGGAAGCCCTGTGCCTCCACCCATGACTCCCACTATCAGCGATGGCAAGGTGACAGAGACATAGATGCCACGCGGGGAGGCTCGCAGGTCAACCAGGCTCGTTGACGACTCGGCAATGTTCGCAACGTCCTGCCCGCAAGCGATGAAGAGTGCAGCAAGCGCGTTCGCGGCATGAGCACCATTGGTGTTTGATCCAGCGTAGAAGCTTCCCAGGGTCCCATCCGTGTATATCGAAAGGAGGCTCTCAGGCGAGGTTCTGAGGACCTGCTTCAGTGTCTCCCTTGAAATATCGACCTCGGCGCTGACCCTTTTTCCGCGAGTGCTCAGGACGTTCAACTTGGAATACTTCTTGTCTGTTGCGATGTTGCCCTCGAGCCAGTATCCCTCGATCTTGCCAGGGTACGCCTTCTCGATGTACTTGCAAACGACGAACGCCGCCTTGTTCGCCATGTTCTGACCCGCGGCGTCTCCGGTATTGAACGTGAACCTCAGATACACGTTGCGGCCGATGTTATGGATCTCGACATCCTTCATGGACACTCGACCACTTGTCGTTGCCGTGAACTTGGCAAGGTCCTCCTTGTTATTCCTTATCCAATCACTGAAGCCAGCAGCCTCTACGAGGTTGGCGAAATGGAATACCGGTGCACGCTGCATACCCTGGTTCCAGACGCGAGTTGTACACCCGCCAGATTCTCTTATGACCTTCATCCCGCGATTGTACGAGGCAACAAGCGTACCCTCGGTCGTGGCGATCGGGATGAAGAAGCTACCCTTTGCATGCTCACCGTTGATCAGCATCGGGCCCGCAAGTCCTATCGGTATCTTTGCAATTCCGGTGTAGTTCTCGATATTTCCCTTGACAAGCTCCGTAGGATACAACTCCTTCTTCAACCACGAGATATCGATACCTTGATTCTCCAGCAGCTTCTGTCGCTGTTGCAAAGCCTCGACGTTATCACCGCGCGGGATCGCGCCTCCAGACAGGTCCTCTTCAGGGGAATCTTCAGAGACCATTCTCTCCATGTCCAGCGCCTTCGCGATCTTGCGCAGGGAGCGTCCTGCACGGCCTGCATGAATGCCCAGAGAGACCTTCTTCAGCCTTGAGACCATGGGCCGGGTAACCTGGTGGTACAATATAATAATGCTTGCTCGCGACGATGACTGCCGAACCACGAATTTTACGGAGTGATGCGCGTTGAATCGAGTTCCCAAAGCAAGAGTTATATGTATTTCAACGTCACGAAACGTCTAGGTGTGCAATAGCCCTTTGCCATGCAAGTGAGCACCGCAATCGAACCATTGCATTCCGGTCACTGAGGTCCGGGAGTTTCGATGGAGAATTGGGGAAAGATACCGAAGAGAGAGGCTCAAAGTCTGCAAGACAGGAAGCTCAGGGCGTTCATACGGTATCAGGTGTACCCGTACAGCCCGTACTACCATTCATTGTTCAACAAGCTCGGTCTGGATGGATACTCCATATCGTGCGTGGATGACCTGAGGAAGATACCGATAACCCGTAAGGAAGACATCGCGCCGACCAAGGCCGATCCCAAGAAACCCCTGCACCTGGTACTCCAACCAACGGCAGAGAAAGTGCGAAAGCACGCACCGACAACAAAGCTCATCGGAATGATGAGCAAGGGCAAGGAAAAGGCAGCCGACTCGCTGAAGAAGGAGTACTCCCCGGTACACTTGTCATTCACGACCGGAAGGACCGCCCAACCCACACTATTCATGTACACGGCATACGACATCAAGCGGCTGAGGGAAGCTCTTCGCAGGGACCTTCACATAGCTGGAGTTCCTCGTGATTACAAGTGCCTGAACTCGTTCCCGTTTGCTCCGCACCTGGCGTACCTAGCGTCGTACCATGGAATGGAAGAGAACGGAAACCTGACCATCCATACTGGGGGAGGGAAGGCATTTGGCACAGCAAGGATAATCGACTCCGTAGAGACATTTGGCCCAGAGCTCCTTCTGTTCATACCTGGCTACTGTTACCACGTTCTCAGGACCGCTGCCGAACAGGGCAGGAACTTCAGTTCGGTGAAACGGGTCGGGCTCGCCGCCGAGAAGGCCACTCCGGAGATGAAGCACAGGATTCTCGATCTGCTTGTTCGAATGGGTGCGAAGGACCCTGAGATCTTCTCGTTGTACGCCTTCACCGAGGCACGGTCTGCATGGGTGGAGTGCTCGATGTTTGGCGAGGAAGGCTATCACCTCTTCCCGGACATGGACATAGTTGAGATAGTCGATCCGAAGACCGGCGAACGCGTGGGTGAGGGAGAGAAAGGTGAGATCGTGTACACCCCCCTAGATGGGCGGGGAAGCGTTGCGTTGCGATACGGCACGGGTGACATCGCAATGAAAGGCATCACATGGGAGGTGTGCCCCAATTGTGGCCGCACCCTGCCCAGGCTCTCGTCTGATATCAGGAGATCATCGATGACCAAGGAGTTTCGCTTGAGCAAGGTCAAGGGCACCTTGGTCGACCTCAATGCTTTCTCTCACGCGATGTCGGAGATACCCGAGGTCGAGGAATGGATGGTCGAGATAAGAAAGGTCAACGACGACCCGTACGAACTGGACGAGCTCCTCGTTCATGTTGCCACGAAACCCCATTCAAATTTCGTGGAGCTGAAACCGAAGATATCGTCGGCGATACTCAAGAACATGGAGATAGTCCCCACGCATATCCTGAGCCACAGCCTAGAGGATATCCTCAAGAAGATCGGGATGGAGACAGAGCTGAAGGAGAACCGGCTCATGGACCGAAGGCCAGCCATAGATTTCCGCCCGCAGTATTCTGAGGGACCTCGAACCGAGTGATTTGGCCCAGAGCCACCTGCAATCGTGGCTGGGTTGACGCGACTTCAATGGCGTCTTGACGGGCCATTTTACAGACGGATGTATTCCCCTCACATGGCGGTCAATGCTGTAGGAAGCACCGCATCCGCTGTCAGGAATTCGGGCCCATCGTACCTGACTGGTCATTTTTCCAGTCTGGAGTGGAAAAAATGAGGGGTGGCGACCAAGGACCACGCGACCAGAGATCAATCTTCTTGCTCGGGGTGGCTTCCATCGGAAATGATTTTCATGGCTACTTTCACGTCGTGAGCGGAACATAATATATAGTACGAAGACATTCGTACGCCTAGGTTCTGAGTCTTGCGAGATGTAAGTGCCTCCAATATGCTTGCGGACGCTGTCGAGAGGGCGTTCACTGAAGCAAACACCGTCTCTCAGATCGAAGGAGCGTACCCTGTCGACGACGATTCGACTCTCTCATCTTTCACCCTGCGTGTTACCGAGACCCCAGGGCAGGAGATAGGTTTCAACATCGCCCGTGTCGAACCGGATATGTTGGACATGCTGTATGCTGAGCCTGGCGAAGTCGTTGAGATCAGCGGTCCCAAGAAGTCAACAGCGGCTTTGGTCAGACCGACACATGAGGAGGTCGGGCCGAAGGTTGCGATACGTCTCGATCGTCTCCTGAGGAGGAACGCCGGAGTTTCGGTAGGGGACAAGGTAAGTGTGAGAAGGATTGAATGTGCCGATGCAGAGCACATCTCCGTTGCCATCGTCTCTTCCGAGGCAAGGCAGATCGACTTGAGTCCGTGTGTCGAGGATTACATTGCAGGTGCCCTGGCAGTGACGCGCAAACCACTGAAACAGGGTGACATCTTCGTGGTGCCGGGAGTTTCTCACCGCGGCAACTACATCCCAATGGTAGTTCTCTCCACCGTCCCGGATGGTTTCGTCCAGGCGCATCAGGACACGACCCTGAGCCTTCAGAGCGAGACCGTGCCAGAGAGCAAGCTGGCCGACCGCCAGAAATAACCTTGCCTCGACAGCTCCATTGCAGCATGCTCATGGTCTGGCCGAATTTACTGCATGTTTCAGATCCGATTCTCATCGTGGTGTCCCGCATCGCTCGTGCTGCCTATAAGTAGTGCCTGACTATCTGAGAATGCGAGCGGAAATGGTGTCCAGAAGCTCGGGCATTTCGGTCTGCATCGTCTTGGCGCTCTTGCTGCTCCCGATACCATACATAGGCAGCAATCAGTCCGCGCTTGACAGCTCGAAGCTCTCTGCGAAGGATCACTCCCCAGAACGCTCCGACGTGATGACGTCGATGAAAACGCAGGATGAGCCAGAAGTGAGAGGCTCAACAAATCTCTCCGTCAGTGTCTTTGGCGTGTCCTGGTTCAACCTGACCGTTCCACAGGATTCGCCTCCTAATGCATCCGGCTCTGGCATGGCCCTCGACCCGGTCACGGATTACATTCTGCTCTTTGGAGGAGGATTCAGCCTGCCCAACGGCACGTACTCCTTGTACAACAACGAGACCTGGATGATGAGCCCCACAGGCGTCTGGTTTCAGCTGCATCCCCCAAACGCCCCTCAGCAGAGGGCAGGTTGCGCGTTACAATACCTGGCGTTTCCGGCAGAGTTCGTGCTCTTCGGAGGGTTCAATCAGACCACCGTCTTCTCAGATACCTGGATCTTCAGCCTCGCCACGATGAATTGGATGGAGGTCAACCGGGGTGTACATCCCTCCCCCAGGGGATTGACATCAACGGCCCCAGCAGCAGGTCATGAAGGATTCTACCTCTTCGGAGGTTTGAATGCATCCGGAAGCCTCCTGAGTGGTATCTTGAAGAAGGAGTACCACAACGACATGTGGCTCTATACGCCTTCAAACGGATGGAAGAATGTAACACCATCCCTCTCCCCAATGAATCGGGCCGGAGCCGCGATGGTCGTGGATGGGAACGGCAGCGACATCATGCTCTCAGGAGGGATCGGTTTGAAACCCAGCGGTATTGACGAGCTCGACGACACCTGGGTGTTCTCGCCAACGTTGGACCTGTGGACCGAGGTGAGCCAGACGCTTCCCTCCACGACACCCCTTATCGGCTGCGCAACCTATAATCCTGTTACCCGGGACGTGATTGACACAGGCGGTTGGGGGGTCGAGGGTTCTGGTAATGTCAGCTGGCGCTGGACCCTCGCGGGAGGATGGTCGAGCATACCCGTCATCGGTGGCCGGCCGCCCATGCCATTCGCGGGCGCGGGATGCGCTTGGGATCCTGCTCTCAACGGCACTTTGATGTTTGGGGGTTTTCAGGCGGCTACGCTTGGGGCCGTCAGATTCTTGACATACAACACGACCTATCTTCTAAGGGAGGTGGGCTGGTCACTATCGGTACCTGAAGAAGAGCCCTTCCTGTCTGGCACACCTTTCCCGCTCTCCGCAACCGCAATGGACCCCTCTGGGCAACCATGGCCGTTGAACCTATCCCTTACACTCAGTGACGGGAGCGGCACGCTCTCGCCCCACTACATCGATCTGATCAATGGGATAGGGGTCGTGAGTGCAGCCGTATGGACCCCCGATCTCGGAGATGTGGTCTCAGCATGCCAGTGGGAGGCGTGCGTGAACCTGTCCTTGAGCATCCATGGACCTGCATCCAAGTTATCCATAGTCGGTCTTCCTGGAACACTTCGTGCCGGGTCGTCGGCAAGTGTGACTATTGCTGCACAGGATGCATCGGGGGAACCGGCGTGGTGGTGGAGCGGAACAGCACTGACCTGTGTCGTCCCTGGAGGAAATCTGGTTCCCGTTTCCATAACGAACGGGAACGGGACCATGTCCCTCACATGGACGCATCCTGGCAAGTTTACGCTCGTGGCAACGCAGACAGCTCTCCAGGGGGCAATGCAAAACTTCACAGTCGTCCCAGGGACGCTCGACCAGCTCACTGCCTCGGTCTTTCCCACAATGGTTCAGGAGGGGAAGTCCATGTTCGTGACCATCCTGGCCCGAGACGCCTACGGCAACCCCGTGAGTGTGCCTGAGGTGAACATCTCTGACGCTCTTGGAGACTTTGCGCCAGTTCAGGTCCCTGTTACCAATGGCACAGCGAATGTGACCCTCACGATCGGGAACAAGTCGGGCGAGGATAACGTGACAGTCAGCGCGGCAGGGGTCCATGCAAAGGCGAACTCCTTCATGGTCGAAGCACCAAGGCCGCAGCCAACACCATCCAGCAACCAGGGGACCAATTGGTTACCCGTAGAGATCGGAGCTGTCGTGGCGGCAGCGGTTATTGTCGCCGTAATCTACATCCTGTACACGCGCAGAAGGAAGGAGAAGGAAAGGGAGAAAGAGAAGGAGAGCGAGAAAGAATCGGCTGGCATCAGCCCCCTGGCCTTCCTACCTATTGAGAGCAGGGACGAGGACGAGAAGCGGGAATCTCGCAACAGGTAGAGTGGCCAACCCTTGGGAACGCAGGTAGGCTTCAAGCACGATCCCATCCGTCGAATCTGATCGGGGGGCGGAGGGATAGCGGTTACTCGGTATGAGCTTCTGTGGAAGCCGGTGCTCCATCTATACGGAGCACCTGCGCATCCTCTTCCAGCCGTCTCCGCTCTTCGATGGTAAGTCTGGAGGGATCTAGACATACGATGATGGCACCCCTGGTGGATTCAGCGACCTCACTGGAGACCTGGAGCAATCGTGACGTGTTCTTGAGCCCAGCCCGGTCCAGGATCCTTTCAATGCCGCGGATGGCGACGCTTCGACCTGGACCACGCTGGAGGTGATCCTCGATTACAAGGGCGATCCGGTCAACATCGCCAGGATTGAGGTTGTTCTCTCCCTCGATCGTGGCCAGGCGCCGGAAAGTGGCTCCGGAGAACCCGTAGCTGGCACCCAGAGTACCTGGAGCCTCTACACACAGAAGGAGGAGTTTCTCCCTTTCGACACCCGACCTTGCCACTATCTGCCAAAAGAGGTTGACATCGATCGACTCAACCGTTGTTAGGGGAGTCATGGGCCACGAAGGAAGAGTTCCCTTTCGGGCCGTGGGTGTGGGAGCGGAAATCTTCTCGTAATCGACAGCACTCTCGGGACCTTCCTTGGGGGAAGGAGGTTCCCCAGGCCCTTTCGGCTCGGCATACATCTCAGGTTCGAAGGTCTCGGCGTAAGCCTTCCCATCTGAAGGTCTTTGGTAGTCCACCGTTACGGCGAATGGGATGAAACCCAACTCCGCGGTCTTGAGACGGATCTGTATGGACTTCTTCTCCCCAACCTTCAGATAAGGCAAGACTGGACTGCCTGACGAAGCTACCGCGCCACCAACTTTCACCGAGACTGACGATGCATCGGCCTGGCCCGTGTTCTCTATTTCCAGGGTGATCTTGTTCCATTCGCCCCCGGTGGTCATCTTCTTGGAGAGAAGTTGAACGACTACCTGCGGTCTGTCCTCCACCTCTGCCAGGGAGCCATCACGCTTGGCGTACTGTTTCCCGGCTACTGTGACGGTTTCTCCCTCCTTCATGGAGTTCCAGAGGTTATCCAGGAATGCGCCCTTGTGCTGGCTGAACTCTATCGCCTTCCGTTTGCAATCGCGCTTGGTGCAGAGCTTTCCGGCAACCATCACGGTTTCACCCATCCTCATGGTCGAACCGAGGTTGATCCAAGCCCAAGCGTACTTCGGGTCGAGTTCCAGGGCCTTCAGTATGCACTCGCGCTTGGTGTAGGACTTGCCTGCTACCGTGGCAACCTCGCCATCTTTCATGGTCGCCCCGAGGCCGTTCCAAGCCCAATTGTCGTTCGGGTCCAACCCCAGCGCCTTGAGATTGCAGTCGCGCTTAGTATAGGTCTTGCCGGCCACCGTCACGGTGTCACCCGGCCGCACGGTGCGGCCGAGGCCGGCCCATGCACGGCCGTTCGCTGGGTCGTGCACCAATGCTGCAAGGCACTTAGAGCGCAGAGCACGTAGGTTTTCCATCATCAGTTCCCCCGCCTCTCAGATCGCGGCATCGAAAGTCGCATGGAACTCGGGGTACATTAGCAATACGATTCGAAAACGGGTGAAACTTAGGTGTCTCCCCATTGGGAATGCTTGACGCTGCGTTCTCAAATGCGCGTGCTTGACGGCCATCATTCCTGGTCATGGGGTCCGTGTACAGACTTAACTATCTCTGCGGATTGTCAAAGCTGGTGAGGTACCATCAAGGAAGAGGGTGCTCCTCGCGGGGCGGAGCTGTTGCCGTCCCTGAACGAGGCCGAGCGAAAAGTGCTCGACTACTCCTCAGCCATGGGCAAGAAATTCGATTTCAATGTGCTCATGGTCGCACTCGACATGAGCGAGGAGGAACTCGCCGAGATCCTTGAGCATCTAGTGCACAAGGGGGTGTGCAGGGAGGTCGCGGGCGGTGACGAGTATCATTTCACCAGTGACCAGATACTTACGGACACCCAGAAGGAGATCTCTTCCAGCAGGATGAGGGTCATCCACAAGAAGTTGGGGGAAGCCTATCAGGAGCTGTACGAGCACCCTCGCACCGAAATAGTCCACCTGATGGCGCGTCACTTCTATCTCGGGAAGGTACACGATAAATCAGTATTGTATAACAGGTACTCAGCGGCGCTAGCCCGGGAGAACTTCTCTCCAGGCGTTGCCATACGTTACCTTCAGAGGGTCAGGGACGACCTATCCGCGATGGATGATGATCATCGGCTCGTGGAGGCTGACGTCCTGAGAGAGCTAGGGGACATACAGGCTGACATGGGCGACTCGACGAGGGCAGACGAGCTCTACGGGATGAGCCTGGAGAAGCTGCCAGAGGACCAAAACGCGCTGAGGGCTCTGATCCTTCTGGCCAGGGCCGAAGCCGCCAGGAACATGGACCAACTGACCCGTGCAAAGGATCTCTGCAAGATGGCCATGGCGGAGTTCGAGCAAACCGGGAGAAAGAAAGCTCTGGCCGTAGCCCACAAGCTCCTCGCAAAGGTGGCCTTCAAGGAGGGGACATACGACATAGGCAGGGAGGAGATTGAAGCCTCGCTCGAGCTCCTCGACATCAAGGAAGACGCCCGCGAGGTGGGTAGGTGCTTCATCGACCTGGGCAATCTGTACATGAGATACAATTCCAGCGAGGATCAGGAGCTGGGGAAAGAATATTTCAGAAAGGCTATTGCGGTCCTGGAGCCCTTGAAGGACTTTCACGAACTCTTCCGCGCGCACAACAACATGGCCGTCATGGCCGCGGACACGGACCCCAAGACAGCCATCAGAGAGTTGGAGATCGCCCGCAGATACGCCGAAATGGCCAAGGACCGAAGGTCAGTTGGATGGGCCCTGTTCAACAGCGTCGAGTACCTCCTTTCCCTTGGCAAGGCGGCGGAGGCCGAGAAGGCAAATGCAGAGGCCGAGGCGATACTCTCTGAGGTTGGTGATCTCTCGGGTCTGCAACAGGTCGCCCTGAACAAGGGGATCCTTGGCCAATACGCGAAGGACTATGACAGAGCCGAGAAGGGATACCGGGATTCGCTCAGGCGGGCAGAGAACATGGGCTACCTACATTACGCTTCCGAGAACCACATCCGACTTGCCAGGATGTACCTGGAGGTCGGTAGAATGTACGATGCTAGGCGGGAGATGGCCATAGCCGAGGAGCTGGGCGAAGAGAAGGTGCTTCCCACTCTGATGACCGTTTACAGGGACCTGCAAAGGAAACTGGGCATGAGCCCACCTGATCACGCTCGGAATGATCAAGCTCGCTTTGCGGGTGACAGAAGTAGCTCCTACTGAACGTGGTTCTTGAGGAATGGCCCAACTCTATGATGGTCTTGCACCTTCCCCGCTTTCTAAGAAAAGTCGCAAGGTTTCACTCGAGCTTTGCGTCGACCTTGATGAGCACGTCCCAGGACAGCGCCTCTGATATCGGACAACCACGCACTCCGCTCTTCTCTGCTATATCCTGGAAAGTGGCGAGATCCAATCCTGGTACCTTCGCAGTGACGGTCAGATCCATTTCTGTCACGTTGAACCCTTCTCCTACCGCTGAGAACGTGCAGGCTGCACCTACCGTCATGCTTTCTGGCGGAGTGCCGTTCTTCGCGAGCTTATGGGCGAGGACCATCGCGAAGCACGCTGCGTGGGCTCCGGCCAAGAGTTCCTCAGGGCTGGTCATACCGGCCGGTCCCTCTATTCGCGCCTTCCATGTCACCGGCACATTAGGCAGGGCGCCGGAATCGAAATGCAGTGCCCCGCTTCCGCTCAGCAGATCTCCATCCCATTTCACGTGTGCGCTCCGAACAGTAGCCATGAACCGAAATGCGTTTTCGTGGTAATAAGTAGTGCGACCGCGACTGCGACAAATGATACGATGGCCGAACGACTTGTATATGCCCCCCGCAATGCATGCAGGGATGCCTTGTATCGCCAAGGCAACTTATAAGAGGTGCAAGGATACTGAGGAGGACAAGCGGATATGGTGCATAGGAGCTCGCAGATTTCGGTTTGTATAGCCCTGGCACTGCTGCTTCTCACGACGCCCTGCCTTGCCACCAATCACCTGGTGACGGGCGGCTTGAAGCCCACTTCGATGTCCCATGCCCATGAAGGCTCCTCTAATACTGACCCGAAGGGCACGCGCGAGGTACCTTCAACGAGCAGCAAGACTACTCTCTCATCCAGTGTCTACGGTATGTCTTGGTTCAACCTCACTACTCCGCGTAATACGCCCCCAGCGGTTGCTGCCCCCGCCATGGCAGTCAATCCCTTCTCGGATTATACTCTCCTGTTTGGAGGAGGCGTGAGTTCACCAAATGGTTCCGGCACCGTGTACACGAACGAGACATGGATGATGACCCCTACGGGCACGTGGTATCAGCTTCATCCCGCCACTTCACCGCCGCAAATGGCAGGAGCCGTGATGGAGTATGTGGCCTACTGGGCAGAATTCGTGCTCTTCGGGGGGTTCAATGAGACGACAGTGTTCTCAAACACGTGGTGCTTCAGTCAGTATGCGGATGACTGGTTCAATGCATCAATGGGAACCCATCCCCCTCCCAGGGGCCTGGCTTCGATAATCCCCGAATCAGGTGGTGACGGGTTTTACATGTTCGGAGGGGTGGATGCCTCCGGGTCCATCCTGAAAGTCATTGCAGGGTACAACTACTACAACGACACGTGGCTCTACACACCGATCGTAGGATGGGTGGACCTTACAACATCAATCTCGCCGCCAGCGCGCGCCGGAGCCTTCATGGTACTTGATGGAAACGGCACCAACATCCTCCTTTCCGGCGGTGTTGGCATGATATCTAGCAGTCTTGATGTCTTTGACGACACCTGGACCTTCTCACCCGCGTTGGATCATTGGACGTTAGGGAGTCAGGTGCTCGGAGGAACAACACCTCTCCTAGGTTGTGGAACATTCAACACCGTCAGCAGAAACGTGGCCTATACGGGTGGCTGGGGGGCCCACGGTTCTGGCAACGCTAGTTGGCAATGGTCGCTCGGGGGGACTTGGACGAGTTTGCCGAAGCTTGGTGGTCCAACACCCCCGGCATTCGCGGCCATGGGATGCGTTTGGGATCCCGCTCTCAACGGTACGGTGGTCTACGGAGGGATGGACGCGTCCCCCCTTGGAGTATACACATTCTCAACATTCAACACAACCTATCTTCTGAAGGAGGTTGGCTGGTCGCTATCTGCCCCGGAAGATGAACCCTTCCTTTCAGGGACACCTTTCCCGCTTACGGCGTCCGCAGTGGGGCCATCCGGACTGCCATGGACGTTGAATCTGTCCTTCACCCTCTACGATTCGAGCGGGACGCTTTCCCCCCACTCCGTCAATCTGGATAATGGGACAGGAACTGTGAGTGCGGTCGTCTGGATTCCTGACCTCAGCGACGTGGTGACCGCCTGCCAGTGGGAGGCCTGCGTGAACATGTCCCTGAGCATTCATGGCCCTGCGACGAACCTGTCCATTACCGATCTCCCAGGGACGATTCGTGCGGGGGCTGTCGCCAATGTTTCTGTGACAGTGAATGATGCGACAGGGAAGACAGCCTGGTGGTGGAGCGGAACGGCGCTAGCCTGTGTGATCCCTGGAGGCAATCTGTTCTCAGTGACCATAACCGACGGCAACGGGACAATACCCTTGACATGGACGCATCCTGGCACGTTCACCCTAGCGGTCACGGCATCCAGGCTTCAGGAGGCTTTGCAGAACTTCACTGTTGTGCCAGGAGGACTAAGCCTCCTCACAGTTTCGATTGCACTGACAACGATTCAGGTCGGAAAGGGCATGTCGGTGACCATCCAGGCACACGATGCCTACGGCAACCCTGTGAGCATGCCTGAGCTCAATATCACTGACACCCTCGGAGACTTTGCGCCAGTGCAGATCCCTGTGGCCAACGGCGCCGCGAATGTGACGGTCACTATCGGGAACAAGACTGGGGAGGACAACATTACAGTGAGCGCGGCAGGAATCCGAGGGGAGTCCAACTCCTTCAATGTCGAGGGGTTGCCTCCGCTACCTACACCGTCCCATAACCCGGGCACTGACTGGCTTCCTGTCGAGATCGGAGTTGTCGTGGCGGCGATGGCGGTTGCAGTTGCAACATACATACTTTACATGCGCAGGAAGAAGCGGAAGGAGGAAAAGGAGGAACCCGAAGTTGTCGGTCCCCTGGCCTTCCTACCGATAGGGAGACGGGACGATGCCGAGAAGCGGGATTCTCGTGGCCGGTAGAAAGACCAAGCCTCTAGTCCTCCGACGCGCGATCTGAGGAAGGTCTCGTCCCAGGAGTGAGCGGCTACAGGGCTGCATGCCCTGCATTGTTCTGGTCTCCCTAGTTGTTCGTATGAGGCAACCTTCGGAAGAGCCCGCCACTCGTCGACCGGATCACTGAAGTCCACTAGGTCCATGTAGCCGGGGGAAAGTCACTCTACGTGCCAAACAAAGCACCTTCTCCACAAGTGATTTATGGGAAGGGTTCATAGGCAGACTGGGAGGGAACCCTTACCAGAATGAGTGGGAAAGAGCTGGTACCGAAGTTTGCATCATCATGAGCGAACTTCCGCCTGAAGCACACCCAGCCCTCGGTCTCGGCCCTGGCGAAGCGATACTGAACTCCTGGCATGCTATCCACCGATGTGGCCCGGCAACTCGTGGGATCCCTGGTTTCCCGGAGAGGATGGAGGGGTTTCTGGTCCTTACCTCCCAGCGCCTATTCTTCATACAAGAGACTGGAGGAATGTTCTCCAAGAGCTACCTAGCAGTTCCCCCCTTGACTTGGTCCTTGGCAAGCGTGGGTGAGATGGCTCCCCCTTCAAGGCAGAGTGGCTTCGAGAAGGTACTGTGGATCAAGATACTGGGTGAGTTCTTCTCGATTGGGGGTGGTGGCGCTCAGGAGAACGGGCGCGTTCAATGGACCATCGAAAGGTTCCGTACTGCGGCGAGTCGTCCCGGCTCATCCATGGTTCCAACTACTACCGCCCCTCCTATTCCCATGTCCCGGCCTCCGGTAGCTCCATCGCCCGTTCCCATTGCGTCGAGTCAGACCATTGCACCGCCTTCCTCTCAACCCCAGCCTCCAGTGTCACCGGTTCCTTCCGCACCCTCTTCAACACCGTCTACGGCTCCCCCAGCACCGGTTAACCCCTCCACGGCGCCGGCGAATCTGGAGCCACAGGGGAGATCTGGGCAGGGCATGTCCCACCCCGGAATGCCCACATGGCCCATGGTTCCGATGACCATAGTAGAGACCTCGGATGCAAACTCGTTCTGGAGCATTGTCGGATCCTCTGGCGTGGATCGTAGCAAGCTCCTGGTGGTGTGTACCGAGTCCCCCGGGGAGATCTCTGCTTCCTATGGTCTCTCTGGGGCGGTCCTTTGGAGGTTCTCTAGGGTCGAAGGCGACGGGAAGGTCTCTCCCGGCGATGCAGACCGGCTTGAGAACATTCTCGAAGAGCACCTGGAGAAAGAGAGCGGGCAGGCCATCGCACTGAAAGGGTTGGACCGAGTGATTGAGGAGGCCGGGTTCCGCACAACTCGTAGGCTGTTGGAGATGGTTCGGGAGATCGCAGAGAAGACCCGGGGAGCTGTGATCGTCCACGTCGATTCCATTGTCATTGGCCCGAAGGAACTTCACCAGTTGGAAGACGACGTCAAGGTCCTCCGGATCTGACTTGTAACCAGGAGTTCACGCAGCGGGTTTAGACGCCAGGCTGTTTCGAATCCTAAGGTCATCGTAGACCGCTTTCATTACGGGGTCCAACTTCTCCTCGCCCAGTTCCCGAATGCGCGATATCGCCTTCGTTGCCTCATCCTTCCTACCCCAATCGGCGTACATCGTGGCAAGGCGCACGAGCACTTCGGCTGTGACCTGAGGATAGTTGAGAGCCTCCGCCAACTTCAGAGAGTCCAGGTATGCCCTCTCAGACTCTGCATATGACCTTCGGCGTTGTGCGAGCATGCCGTCGTTCAAGGCTACCTGCTGCATGCCTGCTTCATCGTTGAACCTCGAGAGCAACTTTCGGGCCTCCTCGTTGTTCTGGGCAGCTTCATCATCTTGCCCAAGGGCCAGAAGCGGTTCAACGCTGTTGAACAGTATCCACCCCTGGAACCGTCTGTCCTTGCCCTTTTCAGCATACTTCCGCGCCTTCACGAACTCGTTCAAGGCCTCGCGGGGCTGAGAAGATCCCATAGCTACGGCGAGGTTATTGTGGGCTTTTGCGAGCGCCTTGAAGTCTTGTAGCGTCTCCAGTGCGTGTATGGCCTTTCTGTAGAACTCGATCGCCCTCAGATGCTCGCTAGGGTCATCAACTCCGGCATGGATGTTGCCCAGGTTGATGTAGCAAAGGGCAACCTCCTTTGCGTCCTTCTCTGGGTCGAGAAGTCCTAGCGTTGTCTCCATTTCCTTCATTGCAACGTCAAATCGACCCTCTGTGTAGGCTGCTCGGCCAAGACTAAGGTGGGCCCTGGCAAGCCCCTTCTTGTGCCCCACCTTTTCCAAGAGCCTTATCGCCTCCGCGCTGTGCTGACGTGCCAAACCCAGCTTGTCGAGCTCATTGGCAGTATGCGCTCTCAGGAGAAGGAGCAAGGCGCGCAATGTCTCCTCTCCTTCAAGCAGCTTCCCTATGCTCTCCCCGTAGAATTCGTCTGCCCGAGCATCATCCCCAATCGCGCCATACTGTTCGCCGATCTCCTTCAAAACGTCTGCCTCCTCCAGCCTGTGGTCTCCAGGGAGAGCCGCCAGATCATCCCTCGCTCGCTCCAGATAGTGAATCGCTACATCTGGGGAGAAGGCGTTCATCGCAAGTGTCGCTGCATACCGGTTGTATAGGAGCGACTTGTCGTGGACTTTCCCAAGGTAGAAATGGCGTCCCAGCTCAGGGATGACGTTTGGTGTAGGTTTCGGATACAGTTTCTCGTATACCTCGGCGGCCTTCCGATGGAGTATCCGTCTTCGCCCATCGCTCATGGAGTTGTACGTCTCCCTCCAGAGCTCCTCGTTCGCGAACTCGTAGGACTCGCCCCCTAGGTCCTTGAGGATTCCGCTGTGAACCAGTGCATCCACACTTTCGACGAGCTTCTCCTCGTCTCCTCCCGCCGCTCGATATAGTGGATCGAATTGGAACGATTTACCAAGGACTGCGGCGTGCGAGAGGAGTCTCCGGTCGGCATCGCTCAGCTTCGATAGGACCGCGCCGGCTCGAGCAGACACCTTCCTAGAGAAATCAATCGCAGACATGCCTCCTTGAAAAAGTTGCACGAGAGCGAGCGGGTTTCCTCGAGACGCCGAGAGCCACTCGCTAACAGTGGCCGTAGGGATCTCTCTACCTTGGGAGAGGTATGTCAGGAACTCCATGCTCTCGTTGTCGGTGAAACGCTTGACCTCGATGCGATGAAGAAGGCCCTCCCCTTCGATGGTATCGAGGGTGTAGCGCACGGATTCCGGAACATCGGTTTCGGGACAGCATGTCGCTACTATCTTCGCGCCCTTTCCCCGCGTCCTGCGGCTCAGGTATCCCAAGAAGTCCACTGATGCCTGATCAGCGTAATGCAGGTCATCTACCGCGAGGAGTATCATCTTCTCAGCAGTGATCTCCTCCAGGTAGTCTGCCAGCCTGTCAAAGAGCTCCTGCTTTTCCTCCTCCCTGCTCGTCTTCGATTCGGAGAGTGCAGCAAGGAGCTTTTCTTCCCTAACCTTTGGGGACTCAAGTGATGCAACGATAGGCAGCAACCCCATGGGAAGGGTGCCCTTGTCCCTACGGCCTGTTGGCCCAAACCCCAATGCGGCCATGCTCATCGCACCCCCTTGAGGGGCGGTTTTCCGCTCCTTCTTGGTTGCAGGCGAACTCAGAAACTCGTGAAGGAGTGAGAAGGGCTGCGGCAGGTCGACCGCCTGAGGTCTTCCCTCTATGACCACGAAACCATGTTCTCTTGCGTCACTCACGGCTGCGCGAAGAAGAATGGACTTCCCAACTCCCTCCTCCCCGTTCAAGAGAATGAGTGCTACATCTTGCGACGCTTGATCATACAAGAGTTGACGCAAACTCGCAAGGGTCTCACTCCGGCCTATCAGAGTCGGAAGCGAGATGGTGGTCATTCTTCACCCGAGGAAAGTTGGATGGGTTCCCCTCCTTTCGACCACTCTCTCTCCATCTGCTCCTCCAAAGGTGTGTCCTCGCCGCCCTGCTTTACGGAAAGGCAGATTGCCGCAATCAATATCATACCTCTGGGCCGATCCGCGTAGAGTGCCATATGCAGTGGCGGGGCGGTTCAAGCGATTCGGACCGAGGGCTTTCTACCAGATCGCTACTATGTGTGTGCATCCCTAGATGTGGCCCTAGCGGGTCCAGCTCGTGCATGGGGTGATTACCTACGCTGGGTTGTGGTTTGGATGACACATCGGTTCTCAGTGCTTTCAGTCCCGATGAAACTTGGCAAGGCGCTGTGGAAAGACTTAAGGACCAGAAGGCGAGTTGCGTTTCGTGGCTGACGAGCATCTCGATCTTCTTCCTCCTTCTGCAGTTCCATTTATTGGTCGGGCGAAGGAACGGGCAGTTCTGACCAAGGCGCTCTCCGAAACCAGCGCCGCGAGAGGACAAACGTGGTTAGTCGAAGGGCCAGCGGGAATTGGCAAGTCACGCCTTGCCCGGTGGCTGGAAGATGAGGCTGTGAAGAGTGGGTTCCACGTCCTCTGGGGATATTGCCTGAAGGAATCCAACATGCCCTTCTTTCCGTTCCATCAAATCTTCCGCCGTTCCAACCCGAATGTCGCACCTCTGGACTTATCGTCATCTAATAGTTCCGCCCATATCCTTCCTCTACTGTCCATCTTTGAGGACGAACGCCCGCTCCGTGTCCTGGAGCGGGTAGCCGCTCTCTCATCCTCTCATCCCTGTCTTGTCCTTTCTCGTGATCGCCCATCCAACCTACGTAAGCAGCTTCCATCTCTCGCTACGGACGCGCGCATACTCCAGTTGACTAAGAGTGCCGAGGGGGAGGACTTCCTCGCACCGGGACAGGTGGACGCCATCGGGGAACGACTTTCGCAACACCTTAGGTCGAGTCAAGGCGCTGTGGTCGCGCTCACGAGCATCGACTACCTGATCAGTCAGAACGGATTCAAACCCGTGCTGAGGTTGGTGCAGTTCCTGAGGGAAGAGGCGGAGCAGGCGGAGGCCCATGTGCTCTTGTCCATGAACCCAGCAACTCTGGAGAAGCGCGAATTGGCATTGATGGAGGGTGAAGGAGAGGTAGTACGTGAGGCAACACGGGAGGAGAGCGCTCCATCTTCATCCGCGTCCTCTGAGCCGGATCTCCCTGCGATGACCATGATACAGTACCTTGAGGTCCTGGAGAAGGATGCTCCGCAACATCCCAGTCTGCTCGTCGTCGACGATGTGCAGTGGGCTGATCCGGACTCGTTGCGCACCCTACAGTTTCTGGCCCGTAACATCCGCGGCCTCCCCGTCTTGCTCGTTTGCACTTTGCGAGTGGAAGAATGGCGCACACCCGAGGAGAAGGTGGAGCAGGGGTTGGACGAGATCCTCGGGAAGATGGACGAGGAAGGGGTGCTCTGCCGCTTGCCGCTCCTTGGCCTTGGTGAGGATGAGTCGAAGGACCTTGCCGAGCGTGCGATAGGTATGTCTCTAAGGAAGGGAGAGAGTGTAAAGGGGGATGCGATTCAGATCATCGTCCATAGGGCTGAGGGGAATCCGTACTTCGTTCTGGAGACGGTGCGACAATTGGTTCGGGAGGGGTTGCTTCACCGGGAAGGAGACCACGCCGTCTTGGTACTCTCTTCGATCGAAGCAGGAGGCTCGGCCAGTGACGCTCTTCCCATTCCTCCCACGCTTCGGCGCTTGGTAGCCCGCCAGCTTTCGACACTATGCCCTGAGGAGATGGACCTGCTCCGGTGGGCTTCTGAGGTGGGCAGCGAATTTGACTCGGCGCCGTTGGCCGGCGTGCTGCATCGCCCTGAACTGGAGGTGTCAACAATCCTGTCCCGTCTGGAACGGGATATTCATGTTCTGGCGGCGCAGCCAGGGGAAGAGCGCTGGTCATTCGCACACCCTCTGTTGTGGGAGGTTACGTTGGCAGAGACCAAGCATGAGGAGCGTCGACGTAAGGCGCTCGCCCTGGCGGACTGGTGGGCAGAGCACAGGGCGGAGAACGTAGAGGTGGTGACCCGTCTCTACCATGATGCCCTGGAAACGGGGCGGGGGCTCCCGTGGGTGCGAAGGGCAGTAGACATGTCCATCTCCGCACACGCACCGGAAACGGTAGAGCGCTACCATCGTTGGATGCAGGACCTCTTTCACATGGCTGGGACAGACCCTGGAAGCCGTGTGCGAGAGGGCATGTCTGTTTGCGAACGGCATCTGCTCGAAATAGGAGGCGGTCCGGCGTTGACCCATATGTTGGAGTCGATCTTGCTTCTGCCTGCGACGCCTGATCAACACCTGCCCGCGCAAATCCTCCTGGCCTACTCGTTGTGCGGCGTGGATGCTCGCGAGGCCCGAGCACATATGGATGTCGTGAACAATGAAATCCGCAGCGGACACGCACAACTCCCCCTGAAATGGGAAATGGTAGGGTCACTGGTTAATGCCTATCTCTTGATTTCACAAGCAAAGTACAGGGCTGCGATAGAAGAGCTGCAACGGATGTCCAAGGCTGCTGGGGAAGTTCAGGAACCTTGGATAAGCGGGCGTGTTGCTTTCCTCAGAGGGTTCTGTTACGCGTACGAGGGTCAGTTTGCTGAGGCCAAGGATGCGCTCAATGAGCTGCACAAACTGATCCAAGCGCATGGCCCGTCGCTCATAGAGGGCTGGTACTATTCTCTGGATGCCGAGATAGCCAGCATGGAGGGGGACTTCGGACGGGCAGAAGAGAGCGAGGGTCTGGCTATTTCATCTCATAGGCGTCGAGGAGACATGCATTCTGTTTGTGTTTCGATAGGCAACGTGGGCATGATCGCAGCCATGCGAGGCGAATTCGATGCCGCGACGACATACCTGTCGGAAGGTCAGATGATCTGCGGTCGTTTCAGCATGAGAGACATTGCGAGCTACCTGCTGATGCTGGAGTATCATATTCTGTGGAGCGAGCACCGATGGTCAGAGCTCGTCGGGAAGTTCAGGGAGGCACCTTCCGGTCCGGTAGAAGATGAAGAAGGACGAGCCCTTGCCTATTCGTTCCTGGCTGAGGCTCATCTTGAATTGGGCGACCTGCCCTCTGCAAGCACATCCCTCGCCAAAGCCGATCAGCGCAAGGATGAGCTTAGCACAGGAGACTACGCAAATGCTATTCGGGTCAGGGCTCGAGTGGAGGAAGCGAAGGGCGATCATGGCCTTGCGAAGCAGACCCTTGTAAAGGCACTGGACTTGCTCGAAGAGCATCCGAACATGTACTGGAGAGCCTGCGTCAAGGCAGAGATTGCTCGCTGGGAATCCCGGCATGGGGACTCCGAGTTGGCCGCTTCTTACCGGGCCGAGGCCGAGTCCCTCTTCGAGAGGAGCGGGATTCTTCCAGCCGGACGACCCAAGTGGTTGCAAGACATTGTCTCCAAAGATGCCTACGCGAATCGCGTTTCTGGTTTGCCAGCATCGGCCCAGTCATCTGGGCTGTCACCCAAGGCACGGATAGCGATACTCCCCCTCGTCAATATCAGCCCCGACCCGAAGGACGAGTACATCGCCGATGGTCTCACGGAAGAACTGATTACGGTGCTCTCACAGCTGCGGGAACTCCGGGTGATAGCTCGAACCTCGGTGAGCCAATACAAATCGTCGACAAAGACCGTGCTTCAGATCGGGAATGAATTGGGGGTAGAGACTGTCCTGGAAGGAAGTGTCAGAAAAGCTGGTGACCGGCTTCGAATCACCCTGCAACTGATCAACACCCGGACACAGGAGCATGAATGGGCGCAGACATACGACCGGAAGCTAGACGATGTATTCGAAATTCAGACGGATATCGCTCAGCAGGTAGCGAAGCAGTTGAAGGTCAACGTGGGCGCAGTTGAGGCCACTCGGCTTAAAGGGCGCCCTGCCCCAAGACCAGACTCCTACCTTGCTTACCTGAAAGGTCGTACCCTTCTGCACAACTATTCCAAAGAGTCGCTCGAGTTCGCGAAGAAGCAGTTTGAGCTGGCCATTTCCCTGGACCCCAACAGTGCCGCCGCACATTCAGGCCTGGCCGATGTTGCACGAACGATGGGATGGTGGTTTCCCGATCCCGCTCGAACGCGGGCGGACGTGGCCGGCCGAAGCGCGGCTGCGCGTGCAATTGAGCTCGACCCGGATCTTGCTGAAGCCCATGCCTCCCTGGGAATCATCTTGTGGGATGATTTTGATTATGCTGGCGCGGAGAAGGAGTTCAGGTTGGCCTTGTCGCTCAACCCAAGTTATTCCCTTGCACACAACTGGTATGGCGCCGTTCTGGCTGACGAGGGTCGAGGCGACGAGGCTCTCCAGGAGTTTGCCCTTGCCAATGCAGCCGATCCCCTTTGGCATTTCAACCTCCTCCAATTGATCCAAGTGTTGGTCTGGCAGGGGAAGCTAGAAGAAGCTCTCGCCAAGATCCATCATCTCGGGGAGTTCCATCCTGACACTGCGGGGTACCATTTTGCCCTCGCGCGATATCGTCTCGCACGATCCGACCTGGACGAGTGCCTGAGAGAGTTTGACCGGTACCTGGAACTGGAGCCAGAACCCAGGGCTAAGGCCATCACCCAGGCTTATCGGATTGCACTGTCTGGGGAAAAGGAGAAGGCACGGGTCCTCCTTCAACAGGAGGAAGCGCAAACACAAACCCCGCCCAACATCATGAGCATGGCGTACGCTTACGCCGAGATTGGTGACCTTGACGCATGTTTCCGACTGCTTGATCGAATGGTCACAGAACATGTGATCGCCCTCCAGCAATGGCGGCTTGATCCTCGGCTACAGAACGTACGGAACGATCCGAGATTCCAGGCCCTGTTAAAGAGGATGAACCTGACCTAGGAGTGTTTGGCCTGTATTGAATGCCACGTTCGTAACCCTCATCGCCTTTCACTGCATGGCTGGTCAGTCCGAGTCACAGTGGGTCTTCTGATGAAGCCCCGAGCCTATTCGTAACGGTTGAAACTCGTCGAGCGTTCCGAATCTAATGAGTGCAATGTGGCGGTGACCTCACCGACGGATTCCGACAACTTTTGCGAGGAATTTGTCTAGCGGATTCATCCTGGTACAGGCCGCCGCGAGCGTCGTCTGAAAGGAAGTAGCTAGGATTGCTGAATCAGCATGAGGAACCGATGCGCAAAAGTCCCTTCGTTGCAGGTCCGGTACGTAACAGTGAGCTGAACGTAGCCTGTAGGCACGCGAACGACCTCCGCCCGTCCTTCCCGAGTCTCAGATCTGGGGGTCAGGTATGTGGGGGAGCGCCTCCATCACAAGCTTGGCAGCGTTCGGGTCCTTGAGAAGGCCGAGCACCTTGGTCGGTGTCACACCTGTTGGCCCCATCTGCAGCTTCAGCCTCTTGAGGATTACCCGTATGTCGTAAATGGGCTCGTACATTGGGATCATCGGCTTGTCCAGGTGGGTCAGCCCCCAGACTGCCATCATCGCGGTCCTGACCGATGTCTCGACCGTGAAGACGCAGTCCCCAGGCACCTCGACGAACTGGCCCAGGAATGCCAGGTTCACGCAGCCCTCGGGTATGACCTTGGGCCTCTCCTTGACCTTGCGGGGCATGAACTGGCTCGTGACGTAGGGCATGGCACATGTGGAGACGGTGGTGTGCTTGAGTATCTGGTCGATCTTGTCCTTGAGCCCGACGTGGTAGAGAAGCTCCGACATCATCTCCGCACCGGTGCACTCCCGCATCGGCTTCTTGATGTAGTCGCCCGGCACGTCGCTGCACTGGCCGTACGCCCATAGGACATTCACGTCAGCCGGTTGGTCCGGGAAGTACTTGTTGTAGATGACGAAGGAGATCTTCCAGCTCGAGTCCACGACTGTCGTTGCGCCGCCGGTGCCGGCCTTGTTGCCAGTCATCCTCTCCATGTGGTCGATGAACGTCCGGTCCCTGATGGTGGGAAAGAACGAGATGAAGTTGGACGCCTCCATATTCGATAGGAAGGCCGCCGGGTTGCCGAACTTCGGATCCTTCGCGGCTAGCTTCTCCCACAGCGTGAAGCATCCGCGGTCCTTCGTGTCGCGGTTCAGTCTGGGCACGGTGTTCGTGTCACCCATCGTGTAGTTCTGTGTCAAGGAGCCGTTGGTGAAGAAGACTAGGTCGTCGCGCGTGAGGGCAAGATGCTGCTCCTCCGCCTGGCCCTTCAAGGTGAGCCCAGTGACGACAGTCTCCTTATCCTTGTTCTCGAGGTCAATGTCGACGACCGTGGTGTTGGTACGGAACTGGACGCCCATGGACCGCAACCAGACGAGCAGGGGCTTGATGATTGAGTCGTATTCGTTGTATTCGGTGTGCAGGATGTACCTGAGGTTGATCAGGTCCGCCGCGTACATCGCGAAGCGATTGACGTACCGCCTGGCCTCGATGAGCGAATGGTGGTCCCGGAAGGCGAGCATCGTGCTCCAGCAGTACCAGTACGGGGACTTCGTGAATTCGGGGCTGAACCAGTTCTTGATGGTCAGGCCCTCGAGCTTCTCCTCGGGCGTCAGTATTAGCGCGGTCATCTTCATCCCATCGACCTCAGACATCAGGGGACCGGTGTAGTCGTAGAGCTGCCCCTGCTTGTGCATCAGGCGGTACTTGGAGTAGATGGGCTCACGCACGTTCGCCCTGTGCGTCTCGTCGAGGACGGTTAGACCGGGGGTCTGGACGGAGGGTATCTTGCTGCAGAGGTACCACAGGCACTCCATGCGAGCCTCCAGTTCGCGCTCGCCGCGGCAGGTGTATCCCTGGCCGGCGCTCCCGGCGCCATCCATGGCGCCGCCGACAACCTTCAGCTGTTCAATGACAGTGATGTTCTTGGCGGGCATCTGCGCTTCTGTGGCCAGGAACGCCGCCGCTGCCAGTCCCGCAATACCGCCGCCGATGATGTAAGCCTTCTTGTTCTCAATCCCCTCGGGCTTCGTCGCATGAACCATGTCGTATATCCTCATGATCCCACTCCTTGTTCGACCGTCGCATGGCGGTCAGTGGCGAGGGATGGTCAGGCAGTATTAATAGGCGATACGCCAGGCAATTGAGATATGATGGGCACGGCTCTTTCACTCTTGGACTTAGGTGAGGAGCATGGTGTCCGCGGTGCTAGCTGCCCTGGGAGTGACCCCGTGTCCTGTGGAAAATGTTGCGTGCCTGCCCTCACAGCCTAACGAAGTTTCTTTGGGATTGATAACAACATGTTCCTGACGCTGGAGGCGCTGGATTCTCACGTCGACCGGCACCGGCTACTGGCCTTGTGGACAGCATCACCGACGTTCTATGAAGGGAGTTCAGCTATCCCTTGAAGTCCTTGCGGAGAAGTCCATACATCTCCAGGTCAAACCACGTCCTTCCTTTGAGCTGCTTCTCCCTGCTAGCTCCCTCCCGGACGAAACCCAGATTAGTCAACACTCCTACAGAGGCGTGGTTTGAGGGGAACACCTGAGCTTCTATACGGTGCAGGTTCAGCGTCTTGAAGGATCTAGCACAAAGGGCGGATGCCGCCTCGGTCGCCAACCCCTTGCCCCACTTTCCTGCGGTGACCCAGTACCCCAGCTCCGCGTTCCTGTTTACCCAATCGAAACCCGAGAGCCCAACGGAAGCAAGGAGCTTGTCTGAGGTTCGGTCGAAACACATGAGTGTGAGGTACTCTCCCGATTCCCTTGCCGCTATGATATGCCTTACCAGTGCGACTGCGCACTTACGCTTGGGGGGAGGGTAATTCCGCGAGAACCACCTTGTCAAACGATGATCACTGAGGGCGATGCGAATCTGTTCGGCATCGCCCAGATTGGGGGTCCTGAGAACCATTCGGCAGGTCAGGATGGGAAGGGACAAGAGAGAAAGGTGTCCTGCCGACTTGTTGGGACCTGCTCCCTCTTTCACTGGCATTGGCTCTCCCATCTCAAGTACTCCTGCAAATGACCACTGGCCCGAAGCCGTTCATGGCGCGGGTTGACCTCGAGGATGTCTGCCGTGATTGTTCCTCGGCACCTAGCGCGGCGTAGAGAGTAGGAAAGAGAACCCTTGGTGAGGTCGATTGACGACAGACAATTCACGACCTAGCACGACGGCGAGGAGTTAATTAGTCCTTGGGGGACTCTCGACCATTGGTAGGCTGATGAAGCCCGCCGGACCTTCCAAAGCCGTACGTACTACACCCATAGATGACCGATGCTTAGTGACTTGTAAAGGGTGCGTTTCCAGATGTGGCCTCGAGCAGATTCACCCTTGAATGGTTCGAATCCCGCTAAGAGAGCTTGATTGTGTGGATACTCGGCATTTTCTTCCATAGTGAACGGTTCCATGGCTCTGTGGAAAGACTTAAGGCTCACGAGGCAGGTTCCGCCTCGTGGCTGATAACCTTCTCGACCTGCCCTCCCCTTCTGCGATTCCCTTCGTGGGCAGGGAGAAGGAACAAGCGCTTCTGAGGAGGTCTCTTTCGGATGCGAAGGCAGCGAGGGGGCAGACTTGGCTCTTCGAGGGTCCGGCTGGGATTGGCAAGACTCGCCTGGCTCGGTGGCTGGAAGAGGAGGCTGTGAAGAGCGGGTTCCTCGTCCTCTGGGGATATTGCCTGAAGGAATCCAACGCGCCATTCTTCCCATTCCGGCAGATCTTCCGCCACCAGGACTCCGACACCACCGCTCGGGCAATACCCTGGCCCGATGGGGTTGATGTTGCTCTTCCACTTCTCACCATCTTCGAGGCTGAGCGGCCTCGCCGTCTCCTGGAGCAGGTTGCCGCCCTCTCCGCCTCTCATCCCTGTCTTATCGTCGCACGGGAGCTCCCGTCACACCTGCGCCAGCAACTTCCATCCCTCGCTCCAGGTGCTCGCTTGCTCCAGCTGACCAAAAGTGGCGAAGGGGAAGACTGTCTTCCGCCGGGATCTGTGGATGCCATTGGGGAACGGCTCTCGCAACACCTGAGATCGAGCCATGGAGCGATGGTGGCGCTCACGGGTATCGATTACCTGGTCAGCCAGAATGGGTTCCAACCAATACTGAGATTGGTGCAGTTCTTGCGTGAGGAGGCGGAGTTGGCTGAAGGCCACGTTCTCCTCTCAGTGAACCCCGCAACGCTGGAGAAGCGTGAGATGGCGTTGCTGGGGGGCGAGGGGGAGGTTCTGAGAGACTCACCTGTGACGGCACCTTCCGAGCCTGAGCCTCCAGCAATGACCATGTTGCGTTACCTGGAGACGCTGGAGCAGAAGGCCCCGCACCAGCCTCACCTACTCTTCATAGATGATTTGCAGTGGGCGGACCCCGACTCGTTGAGGACCATTCAGTTCCTGGCCCGCAACATCCGTTCTCTCCCGGTCCTAGTGGTGTGCACGATGCGGATGGAGGAGTGGCGCACCCCGGAGGAGAAGGCTGAGTCGGTGCTGGACGAGATCCTTGGGAAGATCGACCAGGAGGGGTCGCTGATCCGCTTGCCGCTCCTCGGCCTCAGAGATGAGGAGTCGCAAGACCTTGCCGAGCGGGTGATTGGCCTGTCCCTGCGGAAGGGCGAGGGAGGCATCGATGATGCGCTCCAGGCCATCTTCCAGAGGTCCGAAGGGAACCCGTACTTTGTTCAGGAGACGATGCGCCAACTGGCTCAGGAAGGCTTTTTGCGCCGAGAAGGGGGCAGTGCAGTCCTCGTTCTCCCCGCTGCCGAAGCGGGATTGCCAGATGGAGAGGTTCTCCCGATTCCCCCCACACTTCTACGCCTGGTTGCCCGTCGACTTTCCAAGCTGACCCGGGAAGAGGCGGAGGTGCTACGGTGGGCTGCGGTGGCGGGCAGCGAGTTTGACCTAGCCCCCTTGGCAGATGCACTCCATCGTCCAGGAGCGGAGGTCTCAACCATCCTGCGTCGGCTGGAACGGAACCTGCATGTCCTGGAGGCGCAGCCCGGAGGGGAACGCTGGTCTTTCGCGCACCCTCTGTTGTGGGAGGTTACGTTGTCGGAGACCGATCCTGTGGAGCTTCGACTCAAGGCTCTTGTCCTGGCGGACTGGTGGGCCGCCCACAGGGAAAGTGAGGTGGAAACGGGGGCCCGACTCTACCACGACGCACTGGAGTCGGGGCGAGGACTTCTTTGGGTACGGAAGGCCCTCGACGTGGCCATCTCCCAACATGCACCCGAGACGGTGGAACGCTATCACCGCTGGTTGCAGGACCTGCTTCACGCGGCTGGGGCTGAACCTGGCGGCCGACTTAGGGAGGGGATGGCTGTCTGCGAACGGCATCTGCTCGAGATTGGGGGTGGCCCTGCCTTGTCCCACATGCTCGAACTGCTGGCGAATCTCCCTGCTACTCCACATGAGCGCCTGTCTGCGCGCATCCTGCTTGCCTACTCCCTGGTCGGTCATGACGCTCGCGAGGCCCGCTCACAGATGGACATTGTGAATAGCGAGATGTCGCGTGAACATGACCACCTTCTCCCCAAGTGGGAAGTAATAGCGGCAGTGGCGAATGTAGACCTGTTGGTTAGGCAAGGGAAGCTCAAGAATGCGGTGGAGGAGTTGCAACGGCTGTCTCAGGTGGTTAGGGGCGTGCAGGAGCCATGGGTAAGAGGGAAGTACGTCTTTGATAGGGGTTGGTGCTGCGCCAACATCGGACTCATGACCGAAGCGAGGGATGCGCTCACAGAACTGCGCGACCTGACGCAGGCATCGGACTCGCCGCTCCTGGTGAGTTGGTGCTCAAGTTTGGATGCCGAGTTAGCTGAGGTGGAGGGGGACTGCCGGCGAGGCGAAGAGAACGAACGTTTGGCCCTTTCGTTCTCTCGTCGCCGGGGAGACATGCGCTATACATCCGGCGGGCTGAGCAACTTGGTCATAGACACCGCTTACCGTGGTGAATTCGATACCGCGAGGGTATGCCTTTTGGAAGGTCGGAAGATAAGCTGCCGATTCGGCTTCAAAGACATGGCTGATTTGCTGACCCTGAGAGAATGCGACATTCTGTGGAGCGAGCAGCGATGGGCCGAATTAGTTCAAAAGGTCACGGAGGCACTTTCCAAGCAGGTGGGGGATGAATCGGGTAGAGCCGGAGCGTATTCGCTCCTTGCGGAGGGTCACATCGAATTGGGAGACTTGCCCTCCGCCCGCGCGTGCATGACAGAGGCCGAACAGCACGAGGAAGAGTTGCAGCCAGGAGAGCTCGCCAATGAGCTTAGAATCCGTGCTCGCGTAGAGGAGGCAGAAGGTGAGCACAAGACCGCCCGGAAGACTCTCGAAGAGGCGTTGCAGTTGCTCGAAGAGCATCCGAACTTGTTCTGGGGAGCCTGGGTCAACGCTGAGACTGCTCGTTGGGAATCAAGGCATGGTGACGCCGCACTGGCATCCTCATTCCGGACCAAGGCCGAGGCCCTCTTCGAGAAGAGCGGGGTTCTTCCGGCCGGCAAGCCGAAGTGGCTGAGGGACATTCCCCTTGGGACTGGAGAGAGTTGAGAAGCAGAGAGGCTTGGTTTCGGATGTGGCCCCGAGCGTATTCGCCCCCTGCAAGGTTCGGATAGCGGGAAATCGATGGGATTGTCCATTCGTTCGCGACCATACTGGTTGAACCATGTCGGGATGTGTCATTGCTGGACCGCAATGTGGAAATAACACGGAGTTGTCCAGGGGGCATGGCCTTGGGATTGGTCAGTGTGTCGAACGTGATTAGGGGTGCGCCAGTGCGAGGCATGCGTGTTGAGTGTCTGGTGTGTGTCGTCCTCGTCATGCTCGTTCTCCCGTGCTCCCTTTCGATGGTGGAGAGGGATATGGGGTACCTCTCATTCCCCTCAGGACCCAGGGGGGGTAGTGTCTCCCATATGTTCGAACAGGGTCCTTCGAGTGGTGCGCACGTTGCTTCCCACTCTGAGGATCCCGCATGGCATTATCCAGACCGAGCGGTGGGCCGTGGGCTTCCCATCCCGGCTGGTTTTGCCAGTCCGCCAGTAGTCGAGATGGGTGCTCTGGCGGCCACGATCCCGGTGGGGAGGGGCCCGACTGGGGTGGCGTACAACAGCGGGAATGGGGACATCTATGTGGCCGGTTTCCTTTCAAATTCGGTCAGCGTGATATCTACAGCAACTAACACCGTGGTCATGTCGATCCCAGTGGGCAACGCCAGCGACATCACGTACGATAGCGGGAATGGGAACCTGTACGTATCGAACTACTGGTCGAAGAACATCAGCGTGATCTCCGGGGCCACGAACAAGATCATTGGGAACATCTTCGTGGGAGGCTACCCGTACGGTATCAGGTACGATAGCGGCAACGGCGACCTGTACGTTGAGAACTGGATCAACACTCTGCTTGCCGTATCGGACAAGAACGACACCATTGTCGCCAACATCACGGTCGGAACAGGACCGTCTGCAGCGGCGTACGACAGCTCGAACGGCTATGTCTACGTGGATAATGACTTCTCCAACAACGTGAGCGTGATAAACGGTTCTACCAACAAGGTCGTTGCCACGATCCCTGTCGGAAAGGGTCCCATGGACATCCGGTTCGACTCTGGAAACGGGAACATCTACACTCCGAACTGGTTCTCCAACAACGTGACCGTGATCTCAGGTGCGACCAACAAGGTAGTTGCCAATGTCCCTGTAGGACTGCATCCAAATGGCGCCGGCTACGATTCTGGAAACGGAGATGTCTATGTGGGAAATTGGAACACCAGCAATGTCAGCGTGATCTCCGGTGCGACCAACACGGTCATTGGCAACATTCCCGTGGGAGCATATCCGTACTACATGGCATATGCCTCTAACAACGGGGGCATGTACGTCGCGAACAACGGTGGCGACAGTGTGAGTGAGATCTCCTCGCTCCTTGGCCTGAGGGCACCGGCCCCATATTACAGAGCCATTAGTAGCGTTGGCAATGTATCTTCCGGCGCTCTTCGAGTTGGGACGAACCCGGCATCCATTGGCTACGACCATGGGAATGGAGACTACTACGTCGCGAACGCTGGTTCCAACAATGTCAGCGTGGTTTCCGGCACGACCGGCCGGACCGTGGCCACCGTTGCAGTAGGGGGTTATCCCTTTGGCGTTGCCTACGACAGTTCGAATGGTATCGTGTATGTCACCGATGCCGGGTCCAATGCCGTGAGCCTGGTATCTGGGTCCACGAACGAGGCCGTGGCCACTGTCCAGGTGCCATCCTCCCCTCTCGGGGTCGCGTATGATTCCGGGAATGGGGACCTTTTCGTCTCAAGCTTTGGTGGGCACTTGCTGAACGTCATTGCCGGCTCAACGCTAGTGAAGAACATCACTGTCGGGACGAGCCCCACTGGAGTGGCGTACGATAGTTCCACTGGGAGCATCTATGTTACCAACTCGGCAACGAACAACGTAAGTGTCGTCTCTGACGTGACGGACGCCGTCGTCACGACCATTGCCGTGGGCAATGATCCCGCGGGAGTGACGTTTGACACCTGGAATGGGGACCTCTATGTCACGAACTACAATTCGGGCAACGTGACCGTGATATCCGGCGTCACCAACAAGGCGGTCGCATCAATCACGGTAGGGACCGGTCCATTCGGGGTGGCATTCGACAGCGAGAACGGGAACATCTACGTCACGAATGCGGGCCAGGACACGGTTAGCGTTATTTCTGGGTCGACGAACTCTGTAGTCAGCACCTTGAACGTGGGCAAGGGCCCTCAGGGAATCGCATTCGACGCGGATGAGGGGAGGCTCTATGTGGCAGATGCAGGGTCGAACAGCACCAACATGATTTCGACACTGGTCCGTGCGAACACCACTACTACCGCCAGCGCAGACCTCGGGCAAACGCTGTCCTTCTCGGTCCCCATTCTTGGTCAGGGATCAGGTGAAGACCGATTCAACGCAAGTGAGCACCCATCCTCTGGGATTGCATGCCACGTTGACACTCCTGGGTACGCCTCGGTCTTCGCATCCTGCATGGCCACCGCACCAGGCCAGTACAACGTTACGTTCACGGTCAGGGACAGGGGGGGATACTCGGTCTGGAGTTCTATTGAGGTGGTGATAGGTGCCCTCATAGGGGTCCCTACGCCTTCCGCTTCACGCCCTTCAGTTGACGTGGATCAGGCAGTGACCTTCACGAGCGCCGGGCCCACTGGCGGGACGGGACCATACAGCTACTCGTGGTCTGGGCTCCCGACTGGATGCATTGGTACTGCTACATCGATGGTCAATTGCACCGCCTTGGGGTCGGGCACATTCAGCATCTCCGTGACGGTCACTGACTCGATCGGGTACTCGGCCACCAGCAGCGCGTTGACATTCACCGTCTACAGCAGTCCTGCGGTCTCTGCTCCGACTCCATCCAGACCCTCGGGGATTGTGGGCCAATCGGTCATCTTCTCCACTACTGGCTCAGGTGGCTCGGGGGGGCTATCGTACAGCTGGACCTTCTCCAGCTCATATCTCGGGTGCAGCACTTCCAAGAACAACACCGTGAGTTGCACACCCACGCATGCAGGCAACTACACTGCAAACGTGACCGTGATCGACTCGAATGGGGGAACCGGAACTGCGGCCTCGGGGGTATTCCATGTGGCTCCTGCGGAAGCCCCTCCTACGATCTCATCATTCGTTGCAAGTCCCTCTACTGTGACATTCGGTACGACCGTAACTTTGACAGTTGTCGTGAATGGCGGGGTAGCGCCCCTGACATACGCATATACGGGGCTCCCCGGAGGATGCCCTTCCCAGAACTCCTCCACGCTATCCTGCACCCCCGATGCCTCCGGGACCTACGTGGTCAGGGTCTTCGTCAACGACACCGCCAGCCACTCAGCCAATGCAACCACCATCTTGACCGTCAACGCTTCTGCGATTACACTGACCTCGGTAGGAGTGTACCCAATCGGAGGCACGGTATCTCCTGGTTTTTCGCTATACCTTGCGGCCACTCCAACGTGCACCGCAGTCTGCCCCCCTGGAACCACGTACATTTGGTCGCTCACCAATGGCCTGGGCAAGCTCAATTCCACTACGGGCCCCCTTGTGATGTTCACGGCCGGCTCCAGGACGGGCATAGTCATCCTGTTTGTGAACGCAACCCTGAACGGAAGAACCGTCCAGAGTTCGCCAATCACGATTGACATTTCAACGGCAAGTTGCGATTGCGTCCCCAGTGTCTGGTCCGGGATAGTGTTCTACCTCGTTGTCGCGGCGGTCGTGGCCGCGGCTGCGATTGCTGTTGTTCTGCTCTTCGCGCGCAGAAGGAAGAAGAACGCTCTGTTAGCCCCCTCCTCCTCTCAGGGTGCCCCGCCTCCCAGACCTGGATCATGACATTGATCGCACAGGTGGGAATTGGGTGGCCCTCATCACCGAGAAAGAAGGTAGGACAAATCCATGGCCTCGAGCGTATTCCGCCCATAAATGGGGTGAATCCGTCGCGATCCTCGTTACCTTATGGGGTCTTCAGGTTACCGGAGAACGCCCGTTCTTAAGCTCAGAACGTGTCATGATCAGGGATAAACACTCGTGTGGGAGTTGGAGTCTTCTCCCCAGCAGCGGATGCCGGGACCCAGTATTGGTACTCCTCGACCACCCTGTAGCCCATCTTTTCGTAGACGGGGCGACCCATGTCAGATGCCTGGAGGTAGCTGATGGTGCATCCATCTTCAATCCCATCCATTGCGGCTCGGGCGGTCAATGCTGCTCCGTAGCCGCGTCGGCGGGAACTGGGAAGCGTGCTCACAAGGTAGATTCCTGCAGTTCGGCGGGTGGTGAAACGCGCGGAGGTACTGACTGGTTGTCCCGCGATGTAACCAAGGTAGAACCCCATCTTGTGGGGAAGGTCATTAGCTTTCGCAATGAATTGGTCTAACCTTGTGCCGAAGAGGTCTGGAGGCATGCCCTCGCCTTCGGTGCAGGTCCTATTGTAGACTCGAAATTCCTCGTTCTTCGTGACGCGATGGATATCGAGGTCAGCCAGCGTGAATGAATGCATGTCAGGGAGGTTGGCGTGGACCATTCCTGGAAGGACCATGAACTGCTTCAGGTTGAGTTCGGCAATCAAGGGAGCAAGAGTCGCGGAAGTCACGGGCGTTGTCACAAGCGTCCAAGGGGTGTCAGTGCGCACAAGCATCCGGTTGACATGCTCGGCGATTCCGTCTATCCTTCTTGGTGGTTCAAGTGCAAACACTGGATTGAACGTTGCTTCAGGTAGCCCTGTCCGAACGACCACGAGTTCTTCGCAGCGCTCGACTGCCCCTCCGGGCATCGCTTGCGCTATGTCAACGAATACCTCCACAAAGTTCTCGTGGCACTCTTTCAACAACTCAGATATCCCGCCGGCGCTAACCGCAGGCCTTGGCGATGTCTTGCGGTCGTTTTTCTTGTCTGCAGGCATTGAACCCGTGATGGGCTTTTGGCACAAATGTGTTCCGGTCAGAAGGAGTGAAAGCGTCCAAGGCTTCTCGGTGCTGGGGAAAGGGGTGGGGTCACAATTACACTTGGACGACATGGAGCGATTAGTCCATAGCCCTGAGCGTGTACGGCCCATGCATGGGGCGAATACCCCATCCTTCCATTTATGAGGGAGTTCGCTGAAGGCTACTGGCCCGAAGCGAACTCACATGTCAATCTCAACAAGTGCCGTAAGACATTTATATCGATGGGGTCTTCGTAATACACAGGAGGGGTCGATGGAGGCAGTAACGGTTTCCGTGAAGTATCAGGTGGTAATCCCTGAGCATGTGAGGAACGAGGAAGGGATACGCCCAGGTGACAAGCTTGTCGTCATCGTGAAGCATGGGATACTGCATCTCGTCCCCTTGAGATCCATCGCCAGGACCAAGGGCTTCCTTTCAGGCCTTGAGATTGACCTTGGCACCCTACGTGAACACCACGACCGTGCCTAGTGGCCCAGATTTCCATCGACAGTTACGGCTGGATCGAGAGGATGGTTGACGGGCCGAAAGCCACAAAGTACAACCAGATCATTGATGATACTTCACCCAAGGACATCATCACTTCGGCTGTGGTGGTCTTTGAAGCCTACAGGAAGGTGAAGATGCTTGCGGGTGAAATGGTAGCATTGGAAGTGGCTGCTGCTCTGGAGAATACTCGGGTGATTCCCGTGGACCAGCGCATTGCAATGGAGGCAGCTGATTTCAGCATAGAGTACAAGCTTCATTTCTCCGATGCATTGGTCTACTCGACTGCTAGACGGTTTGGCGCTACGCTGTACACGAGCGATGAGGACCTCAAGTCGCTGCTTGGAGTTCATTTCATCTAAGTGGGACTTGGACGGCAAAGATTTCCCATAGCCCCGAGCGGATTCGAACCGCTGTCTCAGGCTCCAAAGGCCCGAATGCTTGGCCACTACACCACGGGGCTACGGAAAAATCCATAACCTTCCTACCTCTATATAGTTCTCCTCTTAGGCTATGGTCATGACGTTAAGGCAGCCGATCGTTTCCGTAATGGGTCACGTTGACCACGGGAAGACGACCCTTCTCGACTCCATCTCGGGATCCAAGAAGGCCCCTCACGAGGCGGGGGGAATCACGCAATCGATAGCGGCCATAGAGGTTCCGCTGAAGACTATCGAGAAGCTTTGTCAGGGTATCATCAAGCCGAACCAGTTCACGATTCCAGGACTACTCTTCATAGACACTCCCGGTCACAGGGCCTTCATATCAATGCGTCGACGCGGAGGATCTCTCGCCGATATCACTGTGCTGATCGTTGCAATGAACGAAGGTTTCATGCCCCAGACAAGGGAGGTCCTGCAGATCTTGAGGCACGAGAAGACGCCGTTCGTCGTGGCCGTGAACAAGATGGACACTCTCTCGGGCTATCGCGCGATACCCCTCCACACACCTCTCACCAAGGGTATAGAGATGCAAACTCCGGATGTGAGGAAGATGATCGACGAACGCCTGTACTCGCTCTCCGAGGAACTCTATTCGGTAGGATTCTCTGCAGAGAGATATGACCGGGTGAGCGATTACGCTCGCAACGTCGCGATGATTCCCATCAGCGCAAAGACGGGCGCTGGCGTACCCGATCTTCTCGCCCTGCTCGTGGGCCTCGCTCAAAGATTCATGAAGAGCGATCTACAGGCAACGGACGTAGATGGAGAAGCAACCATACTGGAACGCAGCGAGCAGCGGGGAATAGGCGCTGTGGCAAATGCCGTACTATACAGCGGACGCATGAGGGTCGGTGACACGATAGTTGTGAGCGGCAAGGAGAAGCCCTTCCTGTCCAAGGTGCGAGCCATCCACAGACAGACACTGGGCCGCTCCCCAAGGCTAGAATCTGTCGACGAGGTGAACGCCGCAGCGGGGTTCTTCCTCTCTGCACCCGAGATCGAGAACGCGTTACCCGGTGGCATAATCAAGGTGACGAACGAACAGTCCACTATTGACAAGGCAATGGAGGAAATTGCCTTTGAGACAATGCCGACCAAGTCGGTCACTGAGAATGGCGTGTGGCTCAAAGCCGACACGATGGGAAGCTTGGATGCACTGCTCTTCGAGTGTCAGGATGCAAAGATACCTGTGAAGGGGGTTGAGGTTGGGGCAGTTACCAAGACGGAGGTCACGATCATGGGCGCAGTGAAGGACCCCTTGGTCCGCGTGATCCTAGCGTTCAACGTACCGGTGCTTCCAGAGGCCGAGGCCATTTCTCAAGGAGCAGGTGTCGAGATAATATCGGACGAGGTCATCTACCGGCTCCTTGAGGAATACGCGGCATGGAAAGAGAAGCGGACCCACGAGGTCGATGAGGCTCACAGGAAGGAAATGGCCCACCCGGCTAAGATACGTTTTCTCCCTGGTTACATCTTCCGGACAACCAAGCCCGCAATAGTCGGGATAAAGGTTCTGGCGGGCACATTGCGACCACCGTGCCGCCTGATCGGTTCCAATGGGGAGGAGATCGGACTCTTGAAGGGTCTTCAGGACAACAAGAAGTCAATACCCGAGGCATCGGAGGGAGAGGAAGTGTCGGCAGCGATCGACGGCGCCGTGGTTGGCAGGACACTATGCGAGGGAGACATCATGTACGTTCATCTGAACGAGATGGTTGTTAGGGCGCTGAAGGGGATCACGCTCAGCCCATCAGAGAAGGAGATCATGGAAGAAGTTGTGAAGATACAGCGGGCCAGGACGAAGAACCCGTTCTGGGGTCTCTGAGCGGATCCTAATTCTCACTCTCATCTGAGCGAGCCTTGGCTGGTTCGCCAGCACCTTCCGCATCCTCTTCCCGATTGGCAGGACCTTTCTTCTCCTCGGGGTGTTCATTAGGCGTCTCGGGGGCAAGATCGGTTTTCGATGGGATTTCATCCTCGGCGTACGGGTTTCCCTGCAGGAACAGGCCAAGCAGGGCCAGAATCACTCCGCCCAGCAACAGGATCCCTGCACCAGCGAGGACAACGATGTCCTCCCATAGCTCTAGCCCGTGCGTCGATGAGCTCGAGGAGCGCACCACGACACTGACGTCTGCGCTCGCGGAACTCTTGCTGTTCACAACAAGATAGTACGGCATCTGGGGCTGAGAAATGGATATCGTGCCGCTGTCAGATGGTGCAACGTGGCCGACGATACATGGCGGAGGCAATGCCTGGTGCGGGTTGCAAGACGTCAGCCACACCTCGACGGGAGCAGAGGAGGAGAAATCGACCACCATGCTCGTGGAGCCGTTCTGCCCCTCGATCGAGAAATCCAGTTCCTGGGAGCCGGGTAGAGTGAAGGAGAAGGGCTCTGTCGACTGGGCGGTCGAGTCATACGGGAAGTTCACCGTCCCGAGGAACGCAAGTGCAACGCCGATAGCCAGGAGACACACTGCGATGAGAACTAGACCTGTCCTCATGAGTTCAAGTTGGCACCCATTTGCGCGCAGGTTTGTCCATCAGTTGGGTCATACGCATTCATCGCCTATTAAATGATGCACCAGTGGGATCAATGGCGCGGGGAGGGGGAAATCCAGTCTGGGAGGGAGCGCCTCCCAGTCGTTTGAACCCCCGAGGTGCAAGCACCACAGGATTAGCAATCCTGCGCCTTACCAGGCTGGGCCATCCCCGCACTGGTCTGGCCATGAGGCAGTCGAGGATAAAAACTGTCGCTGGGGGAACGATTTTCGATGCGTCGCCCACGTTCCAAAGGATTTATACCCCTCTCCTCCTCCCGACTCGGGGGAATGATGAGCACCTGTCTCACCGATGGTATGAAGAGATCGTGCGACTTCCTGACCCCCACATCCTGAACATGGTGAAGAACGAAGAGGTTTCATGGTGGCCCGTGGTGATAGTCACTATCATCGTTATCGCTGCGGGTGCCGGGGCGAGTTACGTCCTTTACGCCGTAGTCAATAAGCCTGCTCCAGCGTCATCCGTACTGCTGGTCAAGCTTGGGGACAACGTGACAGTGAACTATACTGGGATTTTCCTTACCGGATTTGACAGCGGGAAGGTTTTCGATACGTCTCTTTTCAAGGTGGCCACGGACAACGCCAGCTTTCCCAAGGCGATCAGTTTCGGGTTCAGAGGTAAGTCTGGGTATTCTCCGCTCGGCGCGCACGTAGGCTCTGGAAGCTACGACAACGGGACCTACGCGTCCCTGATACCTGGATTCTGGCAGGCGTTGATAGGGCACAAGGTGGGAGACACTTTCCAGACCCCTCCAATCCCACCATCTAGAGGTTACGGCAACCCTGACCCAACCAAGTTCCAGACACTGCCCCTTGTTCAGTATCTGCCTATGGTCCAGACCTACTCCCTTTCCAGTTTCAGCAGTACATTCTCCGGCATAACCGCACAAACAGGTGTCGTGTTCACCGACCCTCACTACAGCTGGCCCGACCTCATCTTGAGCAAGAACCAGACCAGCGTGGTCGTGGAATATCAGCCATCAGTAGGGGAGGTCGTCGAACCGTTCGGATGGCAAGCCACAGTTACCAACGTGACGTCCACGACATCGAATAATGGCACGATCACGGTTGTCAACAATCTCACTGCCGGTGACGTGGGGCACTACAAGGGTACGAACTGGCAGAACAGCCAGCAGTTCTTCCTGAGCGCGGTCAACACCCAGGCTGGTACCTACACACTTGATTACAACGAGGAGGTCATCGGCAACGTTCTCCTCTTCACCATAACGATAGCGACAATCCTTCCCCCAGTAGTGTAGTGGACTTCTGACGGGAGGGGAACCTACCCGAATACTTCTCAGGTCTGGGCGCTGTGCCCTTTTCGCCGCGTGCCGTGGGCATTGGCCCACTGACCGACTTCGCTGTCGAATCCCAATTCGACCTTGCCATTCTTCAGCAGGTTGGTCAGGTTCTCGTCAGCGCTGCGTTCCCTTGCCTCCTTGGCAAGGAAGGTCTTGCGAACCGTCTCCCCGTGTTCAACGTAGTTACGCCTGGCCTCGTCGATCCTCCTCCTGGATTCGTGTGAGAGATCGAGAACCTTCTTGCCCATCTCGGCGATCTCCTCTCCGGACTGCTTGACCTTATCCAGCAGTTCCGAGCGGGCTTTGCCCTTGGATCGTATCTCTGTTAGAACATGCCCGATCTCGGCAAGGTGTCCCTTCACCTTGGCCATGATCTCATCCCGCTGGGCTCTCAACTTGTTCATCTCGGCGTTAGTCTGAGCGATCTTCTGTCTCAGCGCATCGGCATCGCTCTTTAGGGCAGAGGTGGCTTTCTCCGCCTCCATCCATTTTGCCTCTACCTTCTCCGCATCAGCGAGCTTGAGCCTCAGCTGCCGGATCCGGTCGATGAGAGCATTCTCCTCCTTGAGGGACATGACCTTGGTCTGCTGTTCCTTTTCCATCTGGGCGATCTCGCTTGCCAGGCTCTTGTGGCGAGGAGAACCCTGTGGCATCGAGGATTTCTTCTGGTGCAGTGCCTCCATCAGCTCGTCAAGCTGGTCCATGAGGCGCGTCCTTGCATCCTTGAGGGTTCGCTGCTTGTCACCGAGTGCCTTGAAGGTGGAGTGCCAGTTCTGGACCTCATCGTTCAGGGACTGGCGGCGTCTCTGCAGGTCCATGACCTCCTCTGAGAGGCGGTTAACTGTGAGGAACAGGTCGCGCCTGTGAGCCCTGAGAGAATCAAGCTTTTGTTCGGCGGCTATGCGAGTCTCTCGGGCCTTGCGCTCTTCGTCCCCTGCCTCCTCGGACAAGAGGTTGCCCTTCATCTGTCAACCTAACCTCACACTTAGTCAAGACTAAAACGTTTTGGCAGGCCCCGCGGGCAGCCTTCTAGGTGCCAAAAGAGGCTTTGCAGAGCAATATCACGGAGCCGCGTTGTTGCCAGTGCTCGAGGAAATGTCGCGCGACTTCGCCTGTCTCAGCGTTGGGGTGCCCCTTCCCTTCCTGCTCATCTTGTAGGGCAACAGCTGCACCACGTTCTCTGCCTGGTTGGATATCTGTCGTGCCTGCAGGTTCAGAAGCTCCTCTTGGAGGGCAATCCTCTTCTCCTTCTGCTGGAGGGTCTCCTGGGTCTTCTGCAGGGTGGCCTGCAGGTCCGCCTGCGCCTGTTTGATCTGCGCTACCCGTTCCGCGACCTCGCGCGTCTTGCGAATCAGGATCTCATGTGTTGTCTCCATCTCGGCGGCCATGCTCTCGCGCTGCTCTACCTGGGCAGACTGGGCTCGGACCACCTTTGCGAGCTGTTCTATTTCGGCGGACTGGACCTGTATCTTGCGCATCTGGCCAGTGATGTCGCGCTGGCACATTATGCAGCGGCGTTTCTCTTGGTAAAGCAGATAGTACGTGGCAACGTTGGTTATAGCCAGAATAGCTATGACAATCATCTCAATTACGTCGGTCAGACTAAGCGACATGTCACATCCTCTCCCCTGAATAGGCGTTCTGGCCTTATATAGGACGCGCATAGCTCCAATATCGCTCGAAACGGAAAGTAGCGGGCAGGCGCGGTTCGGTCAAGCTGAAGTTCCAAAGCTGGATTCATCGGGGTTGCTTAATAGTGTCTGCAATCATATTGACTCAAGGTCAACACTTGCAAGATGCCCCCTCGGCCCTAGCATCTCCCACTCCACCGCCGCCGGACCCTGTCTTCATTCACGCCTTGCCAGGGGCCTCAGTATTCGCGCGTTTCAAGGCGTTCCTGAAGAGACACCCAGTGATCTTCCTTGCCCTGCTCACTCCTGGAATCCCAGAGTACCTGTCCGGCTCAAGTCCGTTCTCCAACATCATCTACAATCCAGCTTGGTTCGTTCTCGGTCTTCTCTTCAACCTGGGTATGTATGTTCCCGGAGTTCTGCTGATCAGGGAAGCGCAGATTCGCTGGAAGAAGGGATGGGCCACGGTCCTCTTGCTGGGGGCTGCTTACGCCATAGTGGAAGAGGGGGTCGGGCTTAGCACGATGTTCAACCCGAATGCGAGTGCTCTCGGGGGAACCGGAGGCTACGGTCACTACCTCGGAGTCAACTGGGTCTGGGTTCCCGATGTCATGATGATCCACATGATCTTCAGCATCGGTGTTCCGCTCCTGCTGTTTGGTTACGCTTTCCCGGAGCTGAAAGGCAAGAGCCTGTTGACAGACAAGGGGATCCAGAAGGTCGCTGCCATACTCTGCATCGATATCATGCTACTCGCCATTTTTGTGTGGGCTTCCACCAAGTACTGGATGGGTGATGGAGTTCTGTTCGGCGCCCTGCTAGCGATCGCCGGACTCTGTGTGTTGGCCCACTGGCTCCCATCGGACCTGTTCACTGCGCTCCCAGGGCCTCCCACAAGCGGCCCCCTTTCTTTCGCCATTGCCGGGGGGGTGTTCTATGTAGGTTCTATTCTCATGGTTTCAGTGCTGGAAAACTCACACGAGCCAGCGCTTCTGGTCGCCCTTTCGATCCCGCTGTACTGCTTTCTCTTCCTTTGGTGGGTGCTCCTCCATGCAGGAAGCTACAGGAACGAGCGCCAGCTACTCGCCTTCTCCTTCTTCCTTATCCTACCCATAATCGTTGTTGGTCTGGCCTTACAGATAGTCGCTCCCTTCGTCATAGTGGCTGACTTGTTGGCGATACTCTTCTTCTGGCAGATGTACAATAGGTTTGCAACTTCGAAACGTAACCCTGTGACCGGGTCCCCGCCACCACCGCCAGCGGTTGCGCATGTGTGAGAGTGGTCTGCGCTGGGTCCCGTAGCAGCTGAGCGCGCATCATTTTTCTACTTGGTCACTACTGAGTCAAGGTATGGTTAACCGGGAGATCGCGGCCATTTTCATGGAGATCGCCGATCTCTTGGACCTTGACGGGGAGAAATTCAAACCAGAGGCCTACAGACGAGTTGCCAGGACACTGGAACAGTTGCCTGAGGACGTCAGCGTTCTTGCGCGTGACCATCGTCTCACGGAGATCCCCGGGGTAGGGGACGCCCTTGCCAAGAAGGTGGCGGAGTTCATTGCGACCGGTCAGGTTCATTACCTGGAGAAACTCCGGGGCATGCATCCCCCCGGTCTCCTTGCCATAATGCGGCTGGAAGGGGTTGGGCCAAAGACAACTCGCCGATTCAATGCAGAACTTGGCATCGAGAACGTCGATGACCTGAGGAAGGCACTGGAGGATGGGCGCCTGGACGGGTTGCGAGGGTTCGGCCCGAAGAAGATTGAAATGCTCCGCAAGGCGATCGGCGCGATGGGAGGCAACAGGCGTCTGACACTGCCGGTGGCCCAAAGTGAGGCCGAGGCGGTCATGGACGCTCTGAAAAAGGCTGGGGTTCCATTCGATCGCCTGAGCTATGCAGGGAGCTTGCGAAGACGAAAGGAGACTGTTGGAGACATCGACATCATTTCGACCTCCTCAGATCCTCCCCGGGTCACAGAGGCCTTCGTTCATATTCCCCAGGTGGGCGAAGTTAAGCTTCACGGAGATACCAAGGCCACCATTATCACGACCTCTCAGGTCCAGGTGGACCTCCGTGTCGTGTCTCCTGAGGCCTTCGGCGCAGCCCTCCAGTATTTCACCGGTTCCAAGGACCACAACGTGCGAGTTCGCACGATAGCCCAGCAGAAGGGCATCAAGGTGAACGAATATGGTGTCACTCGAGAGGAGACCCTACTCCCCACCTTCACTGAAGAGGACGTCTATGCCGCAGTGGGACTCCAGTACATTCCGCCAGAGATACGCGAGAATAACGGCGAGATCGAGGCTGCGCTTGAAGGCAAGCTGCCCCGATTGCTAGCACCTGGGGATGTGAAGGGCGAGCTGCACATACATGTGAACCCAGACGTCACGGTCGATGACCTGAAGCCCTGGGCCAAGGCTCTCCGGGAAGCCGGACTGAGCTACGGTGGTTTCGTGATCCCCACGGATGGTTCCAAGAGGATGGATTGGCAGGGGATTCGCGATAGACTGCCGAGGAAGATCGAGAATGTGGGCATCCTTGTCGGTGCTGAACTCGCTCTTGAGAGCGGTGTGACCGTCAGCGAGGTTCCCCTGGGAGCAGATTTCGAGATACTGCGCCTTGCCACGAAGCCGACAAGCGAGCCAGACAGTTTGCTTGCGTTACTGAAGACTCGTGCTGATGATGGACCCAGGATCATCATTGGACATCTCGACAACCTCTGCGGAACAGAGGGGAACTCTCAGGCCAGCAGCGTCGTGCTCTCGCTCACTGAGCTGGCCTCCACCATTGGAGATGCAAAGGAGAAGCTCTCCCTTGAGGTTGCAGTGACAAGGGACAGAGTGGCCTTGGAGAGCAATCTCGTAAGGCAGGCTGTCGATCACGGACTTTCTCTCGTGGTATCGGCCTGCCCTGAGACTTCCGAGGATCTGGCAAGGATAGGTCTGGCGTCGGGCATCGCGGCTCGCGGATGGGCTAGGGCCGAGGGAGTTCTCAATGCCCATGATGCCGTATTCTGGCAGGGCGGAAGGTAAGATTCCGCCGCATCTCAGAGCGGGGTCACCATCGTTGGGGCGTAGTTCTTCTGCAGGGTTCCCACTATGGGGATCTTGTGCCCGCATTCAAGGCACTTGTTGTCCTTGTCCAGGTTCCACTTCCGGATGTAGAACCCATACCTGTTGACCGCTATCGCGCCACAAGCAGGGCAGTATGTGTGTTCTAGAGGGTGGCCCCACACGTTTGACACGTATACGTACTGGAGCCCTTCTTCCTTCGCCACTGCGTGAAGCTTCTCCAATGTGCCGACAGGGGTCTCCGGGAAGTTGAGCATCTTGTAATCGGGATGCCACCTAAGCAGATGGAATGGCGTATCGGGTCCGAGACGATCGTTGACCCACTTCGCGAGCTTCCGCAATGCATCCTCGTCATCCCCAACCTGTGGCACTATGAGGTCAGTGATCTCGACATGGACGCCTCCCTTCGCCATGCCTTCCAGCGTCTCCAGGATGGGCTCTGGGCCGCTGGCCAGAACGTACTTGCGCAGGAAGCCTGGTTCCCCGCTCCCCTTGAAGTCGATGGAGATGGCGTCCAGCTTCCCGCTCAGCTGCGATACCGATTCCGGGGTCATGTAGCCATTCGTGACGAAGTTCGAGAAGAGCCCCTTCTTCTTCGCCGCATTGATTATGTCCAGCGCGTATTCTATGAAGATGGTCGGTTCGTTGTAGGTGAAGGTCATGCCCTGGCAGTTCTCCCTCAGGGCCCACGCGACCGCTTCGTCAGGGGAGAGGGAACGTCCCCATACCTCCCTTTCCTGGCTTACATCGAAGTTCTGGCAGTACTGGCAGCGCCAGTTGCATCCTACAGTGCCGATTCCGAAGACCCTGGATCCTGGCCTGTAGTGGACAAGTGGTTTCTTCTCAACAGGGTCCACCTGGATCGCGGCGGCTCTGCCATAGACTGAAAGGTAGAGTTTTCCGCCGACATTTTCTCGCACGGAACAAAATCCGGCCGACCCGTCAGGGATCGTGCAGTATCGGGCGCAAGCGGTGCATTTGACCTTCCCGTTGGGCATTGCCTGGTATAGAGTTGCAAGGTGTTCCATGCAACGGTAATATGGCTGGAAACCCACTTAACGGTGGCTATTGAGCTCGCGCTGGACCAGGAGGAATAGCGGATGCCCTCAGTGTCGAGTTGAAAGAGGGGTTTCCAGATCTGTCCTTGCCCGCTTATGCCTTTCCACCGTTATTGGGTGGGATAGGAGTGCCCGTGGAACGGACGAAATCCATGTACCGCTTCTTCAGGTCGAGCGTGACCGGACCGGGCTTCCCGTCCTTTATCTTCTGCCCGTCGATATCAACAATAGGGGCGAGCTCTCCGGCGGTCCCGGTGATGAATACCTCGTCTGCCTTGAGCAGGAAGTCCACCTTGAAGGGCTCCACCTTTATCGGGTATAGTCCTTTCGCTATGTCCAGTACTGTTCCCCTCGTTATGCCGACCAGGTTCGTGGTCGTGGGCGGAGCAAAGATCGTGCCATCCTTGACAACGAAGATGTTGTCCGCCGACGCCTCAGCGACGCACGCGTCGATGTCCAGGAAGATCGCCTCGTCTGCGCCTCGCTTGGTAGCCTCCGCCTTGGCAAGTATGTTGTTGAGGTAGTTCAGCGACTTGATGTTCGGGTTGAACGAGGATGGGGGCACGCGTCTGTAGGACGAGATGGTCGCCTTGAGACCCGTCTCGTGCTTGGCTCCGTACAGGTTGATGGTCGAGCAGATGACGATGAGCGATGGCTTCTTGGTGCATTTCCGTGGGTCCAGCCCAAGGTCACCCTCACCGCGGGTCACGATCGGCCTCAGATAGCCGTCCTTTAGCCCGCTCTTCGATGCCGTCTGGAGCACTATCTTCCCTATCTCCTCCTTCGAGAGCGGGAGCGTGATCCCGATCATGGCCGCAGACTTCGCCAGGCGCTCCATGTGCTCGTCGAGCTTGAAGATGCGACCGTTGTAGAAGCGGATCCCCTCAAAGACCCCGTCCCCGTATAGAAGGCCGTGGTCGAATACCGATACCTTTGCGTCCGACGGCTTGAAGAATTTACCATCCACGTAGACTACTCCCTCGGGCATGTTTAGCACCTGTACGGGCCCAACTCACTTTGCCATATATGCTTGATGCTTTGCTCGTATCACGTTGGCAAGACGAACATAATCCTCAGGCGATATTTCCTCTGCTCTCATCGTTCGCCAGGTCTCAGGCCATCCCGAAACCCTTAGGACATCATCCGGGGCCCCATCGATGAACTTTGGAAGTATCTTCGGCACCGCATGAGTCAAAGTCTTCCTGCGCCAGGTGAAGAGCCCTGCCAGTAGTTCCTTCAGGACGCCAAGGTCCGCAGGCTGAGGATCGAGCGGACTGCGACGGAAGACGACCAGGGCGCCTTCCACCTTGGGCGGCGGGAAGAAGGACTCGGAGGGGACCTTGACCGCGACCACGAACTCGCCATGAACTCGCGTGAGGACGCTCAACGGTCCGTAGCTCCTGTGCCCTGGGGTGGAGGTCAGCCTTTCGGCCAACTCCTTCTGGATGAGAAAGACCCCGTGCTCGATGCCTTCCTCGAGAAGCCTCTCCATGATCGGAGCTGAAGTGGAGAAGGGTAGATTCCCAACGTACGCCTGGGCCTTGGGCAGAGGAACCTTCAGAGCATCTCCTACGATCACAGTCACGCGGTCGTGGAAATTTGTCTCCAGGAAGGCCGCGAGGCGGTCATCGATCTCAATGATCTTCAATGGTTTGAAACCGCGATTCAGAAGCGCCCTGGTAAGGTCTCCAAGCCCTCCACCAATCTCCACCACGGAACTCCCGGGTGGGAGGTCCACCAGGGCTGCCTCGGCATCCGGCACGACCGGATCAACAAGGAAATTCTGACCCCAACTTCTCCGCGGGTCTATCCCCATCGCCTGCAGCGCATCCTGCGTCCGCCGGCGGATGGCTTCTATGCTGTTCGGTGGAGTTCTCCCGCTATGGGAGACCCGGAAGCCAACCCACTCTCCCTCCCTAGCGGGGTACGAAGATCCTGTACTTCTCTTCCTCACCGGTGAGCTCCTTTTCTACCCTTGCGACGATGAGCCTGTGTGGCTGATGGAGCTTCAGTCTCGTCTCCAGGTCCTGAAGGCTCGAGAAGGGAGCTTTCTGCCGTTCCCTTACTATGGCATCCATCGTCTTCTTTCCTACCCCTGGGAGCAGCTCCAGCATGTGGAAGCGCCTGGTGATGGCCTGAGATTCGTTGAAGAACCGGAGGAAACGCTCCGGGTTCGCGAGAACTATCGCCTCAATGGTCCTGGGCAGCTCTGACCTGGCGGCCGTTGTGAGTTCCTGGAAAGACAGGCGGCGCCGCACATGGTCCACGCATGGCGAAAGGCCCTCGCTCGCGAGCAGGTTGAGCTTCTCGCCTGGGTTCGACGTGGTACCGGGGCGGAGGACCACCTCCAGAAGCTTGAACTCATCCTGTCCCAGTGCTATCGCGACTGGTTCCCTGTTGAACGACCGCTCACCAGGCCAGCCGGTCGGCAAAACGTCCAATACGTAAGACACACGCTCCAAGGTCCTTCTCCATCTAACCTATCGGTGCTCAGCGAGCACATCCATCACTGTGTGAACCTGGTTCTCGTCGAGAGGCAGGCGGTCCTTCGGAAGAAGGAGCCAGACCTCCTCGGGGGTCTCGGGCATGATATCGACAATCTTTGCTGCGAGCGATTCGCTCAGGAATGGAAGATCCTTGAGCTTCTTGAACAGTGCGCGGGAGACCGTCGGCTCGCATTTCATTGCCGCTTCCGCGTGCTGCAAGGAGAACGTGGCCTCTCTAGGGAGGGGGCGCTCTGACGAAACGTCCGTGAGCATGTCCTTGACCTTCCAAAGCGGTACGGGCTCCATCAATCCTTCTCCATTGGCACCAGGTGAACTGGGAAGGTTATCAGTATCTTCTTCTTCCCACCATCAAGGAACTCGATCTCGTATGCTTTGCCTCTTGCTCGAATGACAGTGCCGACCTTTCCCTGATATCGTGGGTGAGGCATCCCTCTCCGTTCTGAAGCCTCGAGCCTGACGATCACACGATCGCCTTCCTCAAACGTCCTCAGGTAGTGTGTTGGCGGAGGGCATCCTTTGTCCCTGACCTCCTTGGTAAAGACGCCCCTGGTTCGGCTGTTGAATCCCTTAGAACTCTTCACCATGTCCCTTCACCCTCATCATCATGTATCTCAAGAACGTCGAGCGAGACTACGTGGAGTGGCTGGGCAAGCGTCCCGGAAAGGCTCGGGCTCGTCCGCCCGCCGTCTCCGTCCACGAACTCCTTGACGTACGTTCCCGCCTGGGCACGTACCTCTATGGTGAACGTGTTTCCCTCCATTCCGACCAACCTCACTTCCTTTACCTTGCGATGTCTCACCAGATCACCACGCCTGTGCGCTACGCGCGTGGGCGTGCGTTGGCTGAGTTCGCATCCCGCCAGTAGCGGCATGACCTCTTTAATCTTTTGCTCGCTCACGTCTCCGGCCACGACCACGCGGTAGCTCTTGTCATGCCGGGCATCCTTGATCTGCTGGACCTCGTCCGCCACCGAGAATGCCAACCCATCCACCTCGACACGATCCTTTGCTGACCCGTTGATCTCGCTCTGTGCGGCTTTGAGGTCTATCGTTCTCCGCTTGGGGGAGAGCACCTCTGCGATGAACGGCCTTCCCCGTCCGAGCATCCTGGCATCGATGTCCTCCCGGCCCATGCCATGAAACTTGTGTCCGGTCCCCCCCGCCATCTCGTTTAGCGGCCCGGCGACGAGCTCCTCAACGCTCGTGGGGTAGGTCTTGCCGGTACCACCGCACTTGTTGCAACCCCTGCCCCTGCAGGCTCGGCATGGCCACCGTGTCTGCGGGATCATCCGGTCGTACTTGCGATACCGTCCCTTGATGTAGATGGAGAAAACGGTCATTTCCACTGTGCCTACGGGAATATCAGCGAGAAAGAGGATATCCGTCCTTTTCTGAAGCCCCTCTTTGCCCGTCGCTTTCGAGATCGCCTTACCCAGCTCGCGGTTGAACGCGGTCCTTAGGCTCTCTCCCCAGGAGGTTCCGACAGATGCCCAGAGCGCCTCCTCTGTGGCTAGGTCCGCCGGGTCCCAGCGGGAACCGCAGAGAAAGGAGTTCCATTCGTATGCGCTCGCCTCGGAGAGCGACCTTTCGACCCACTGAGGTATCCTCGCGAAGGATCCGTGGCAGATGACGCAGGCAGAGGACGGACCGTTCGTCGGGGGAGCTTGTCCCAGTGTCTCGGCAACTGAGAGCAGCCTGTCCTCATTCGATAGCCCGTGTCCCAGCCTCCCAAAGAAGCGACCCATGCATTCAGGACAGAGGGGGTCCTTGAGTGCAAAGAGCTTCGCCGCCGCTTCAAGAGCTCCCTGTGGGAAGGTCAAGCTCACTACGGGTCTATCCATGATCAAGCCTCCTCCAACCTACCTTCAGGATGCGGCCGACCTTATGTAGGTGATGGGGCCGAGGTGTGCTTGTCTGTTATCCATCTTTTCCCCCTCTCCTTCGAGAGGAGCACCACCGATGCCTCCTCGGACTCATCTTCTGTTACGTATCCCAGTAGCCTTCCCAGCCTTTCTGCAAAGGAACGGACCTCCGCATGGGAAGGCACGTTCTCGCGGGCGAGACGCTGGCGGGAACGACCCATGAACGCATACCCTTTCACCTCTATGAAATCGCTACTAGCCGTGCTATCCAGGGCGGCATACTGCTCCTCCCATCCCAGGTTCCATCCCTTCACCAGAGTGTGACGGATTACTCTTCTTGTGGGAAGCTCTCTCAAGATGCGCAGGCTTTCGACCAACCTGTCCCATGCGTCTTCCGAAGCTGGCAAGGACAAGCGCTGGAAGACCTTCCTGTTGGGTGCGGTCACGGAACAGTATAGCTGGGTCGGGAGCGGATCGAGGGACCGCAAGGCCTCTGGATGCATCCCATTGGTGACCACGAAGGTTGTCATGCCCCGTTCGTGGCAGAGACGGAGGTAGCTCGAGAGCTTCGGGTAGAGCGTGGGTTCCCCTATCAGCGATATGGCAACGTGTCGTGGTTCGAAGGATTCCTTCCATCTCGCCTTGTCGACACGCGAGTCCCCCCCGTATCCGCTCACCAGGCCCTTCTGAGCTTCGAGAGCGTGCTCTAACATGGATCGAGGCTCGTCAAAATCGGACAGTAGCTGATCTCCCGCCCATTCCTGATTTCGCCAGCAGAAGCGGCAGTGGAGGTCGCAAGTGTCGAATGATGGGCTCACTTGGAGACAGCGATGGCTCTCGATACCGTAGAACTTCTCCTTGTAGCACCCCCTTCCCTCTATGAGGGACTTGGCGGCCCAGTAGCAGAGCTTGACGGCCGAGTGCCTTCCTGTCAGTTGATAGCCTGGTGTATCCATGGTTCAGTTGGTCCCGTGTTGCCCGTGGCGCGGTCGAGGGCTTCGGAGGATATCTCTTTATTCACGAGCATGTGGGTGGGAATGTCGAGCGTTCGGGGAACGAAACAAGGTGGGCGTGTGTCTGCAGACCATTTGAAGATCGGCATACTCTCATTCCGGCATCCTTCTGACGCCTCAGTTGGGGTTGCCAACGTCGTCTCACGTCTCTCCCGACACTTTCGGGAGTTCGGCCACGAGGTATGGGTGTACTACCCTGTCAGAGACGACTGCTCCCCTGGCCCCGAGCTCTGGGAAGGTGTTCACGCGGTGCCCATCTTCCTCACGACCCGCCTGCACGGACCCCTTGGCCTCGAGAGGGAGGTCTCGGTGAAGATGGCCCGTGCATTGCGCCCTGACCTTGACGTCGTCCTTGTAAACAATGAGTTCGGAGCATGTTTCGCAGACCTGGCCAAGAGAACTGATGGCTCCGGGAGAAGACCACTCAAGGTGGTCGCGCTTCACGGCCTTGCCATCCACTTCATGGAGTCTGGTCGCAGTTCCCGCCGCCCCGGTCTGCGCCCGCAACTCGGGTACTGGCTTGACATCTGGGCTTTGAGAGCTCTTGAGAGGCAAAGCCTCGTGAACGCGGACCTCATTGTCGCCTGCTCGAGCAGCGTGCGTAATGACGCTCGCTCAACCTATGGTATACCTCCCGAGCGGGTCAGCGTGGTCTACAACGGGACCGATACACGGGTCTCTCCCGCCACGATAGAAAGAGAACAGGTAAGAGTCGAGTTCGGGCTTTCCCAGAGCGAGAACATTGTCTCCTTCGTGGGAGCTGACCCGCACCGGAAGGGACTGGACATCGCCAAGGGTGCGGTCCAGTTGCTGCGGCAAAGAGGCATCGCTGTTACCTTGCTGAACGTGGGGAACCAATCGCCATCGGAGGAGGGTATGGTGAGCGTGGGGAGGGTCCGTGAGGAAGCAAAGCGATCGATTCTCCTCTCATCGGATATGTTCGTCCTGCCATCGTCGTATGAAGGATTCCCCGCAGCGATACAGGAGGCAGCTGCGCTGGGCATCCCGGTCGTGACAAGCCAGGGATCAGGCCTGGACATCGGAGAGCCAGGGCGCGATTACGCCCTGGTGCACGAGAATTCTGCTGAGGCCTACGCGGCCACCATCGGTGAGCTCTTGAAAGACAGGGCGCTGCTTGCCAGGATGGGCGAGGCGGGTAGGGTGGCTCTCGGCTCCCGCTCGTACCGGGATCAGGCCATGGAATACTTGCGTCTCTTCGAAAATGCTCTGCAGAACAGGTCCCTGCCACCACGACATGGAGCCACGGCTTTATCAGGAACTGGTGGTTGAGAGGTCATCTATGGGGGCAGGGGGCGTTCATGCATTGGTCACGGGTGCCGGGACGGGGATTGGCAGGGCCACCGCGAAGCTCCTCGCGAAGAGGGGATGCGAGGTGGCGGTTCACTACCGTTCGCACAGGAAGGACGCCGAAGGAGTGGTCAAGCATATCAACTCCTCAGGCGGAGAGGCGTTCTCGATTGGGGCCGACCTTACCGTTGAGGAGGAAGTCGAGAGGCTCGTGTACGAGGTCGCGTTGAAATTCCCGTCACTGGAGGTGCTGGTTCACAATGCAGGCGAATATCCGCGCCGATTCGTCGAGGAGCTCGATGGGACAAAGTTCCTGTCTACGATCAGGACCAATCTCGTGGCCCCGTATGTCCTCACCAGGGAACTGCTGCCATTGCTCAAGAAGGCCAAATGGGGCAGAGTGATATTTGTAGGCAGCATTCTCGCGTACAACGGTTCAACTCACGGGGCAGACTATGCGGCGAGCAAGTCCGGGCTGTTGGGGCTTGCGAAGTCCCTGGCAAGAGAACTCGCTCCGAAGATCACGGTGAATGTTGTCGCTCCCGGCACGATCGACACGGCGATCCTGGCGGGAGACACTCCCCAGGTGCGAGCGGCGAGGGAAAAGACCATCCCCATCGGCAGGATAGGCACTCCAGAGGACGTGGCCGAGGTCATAGCATTCCTGGCCTCCGGCGAATCGAGCTACTTGACCGGCACCACCGTGCACGTGAACGGTGGGCTGAGGATGGACTGATGGACATCGTCACACGCTGGTTTGGCGTCTTTGCGGTCGATGTGGGGAGAGTAGTTGCAAGTCGTCCCTTCCCTCCTGACCGCAATCAGATCAAGGAGAGATGGCTTGCAAGAGAGAGGGGAGAGATCACAGCGGAGGAAAAGGCGATAATAGAGGAGATGAGAGCATCGGGTTCTCCTCTCACTTCCCGGGACGCGCGTTTCCGGGCTAAAGGAATCCTCCCGTCCTCAGGTTTTCTTCCCAGCATCTCCCCCTCAAATTTCGGCATCGACCCGACCTGGGAGCGAGAGATACTCCTTGAGATAGGGCACAAGAAGCTGAAGGAGTTGAAGGACCCTTCGTTCCAGGCAGGAGAGGCGATAAGGGCCATCTCTGACATGGAGAGCGCCATGAACCTATTGGGGGAAAGGTTGGTGAACTGGTGGGTGGACGAGGAACCATCAGATCTCGAAAGGGTGGATGAAGGGGCAAATACCCTCGCTCGCAAGCTTATCGAAAAGGCGAACACTGAGGGCGGGAAGAGCCCTCCGATCCGCGAGGCAAGAAGGGCGCTTGCGGGACTCTATGTCGACCTCAAGAAGGCAAGGGATGCCATGGAAGCGGCGGTCCTAGAAGAGGCGGAGGAACGTTTCCCCAACCTTTCACTGTTGATTGGGCCACTTCTGGCTGCGCGTCTGGTAGCCAAGGCAGGAGGCCTCGCTCGCCTGGCCAACCTTCCGTCCAGCACCGTGCAGGTCATCGGGGCGGAGAGGGCCTTCTTCGACCATCTCAGGACTGGAGGCCTCCCACCGAAGTACGGCCTCATATACATGCATCCGGCCGTTCATGGAGCTCCATCCTTCCAGAAGGGAAAGGTCGCAAGGACGCTTGCGGGCAAACTGTCGATCGCGGCGAGGAGGGACCTGGCCGGAGCTCCACCACTCATGGAACTCAAGGAGTCGATGGACAGGCGACTGAAGGACCTTGAGGGGAAGAAGAGGGCTGGGGGCCGGAAGCCACCCAGAGGAGAAGTGCGGGCGACGAGGGGGTCTGGCAAATCGCAGTCCCACCGTATGACTTATTAGGTATCTTCTTTCTCCCTCCTCCAACTCAAGAGGTGCTGGAAAATGGAAATGCAACCTGGCCAAATGGCCTATGATAGGGCAATAACAGTCTTCTCTCCAGACGGACGCCTGTTCCAAGTGGAATATGCTCGCGAGTCGGTCCGCAGGGGAACAGCGACCGCAGGCGTGGTATTCAAGGATGGCGCCGTACTGGTGGCAGACCGCAGGATCGCGAACCCGAAGCTTGCCGAGTCCTCCTCAGTGGAGAAGATCCACCAGGTGGACGATCACATCGGTGCGGCAACGGCCGGTCTGGTGGCTGACGCGCGCGTTCTCGTGGACTACGCGAGGCTCACTGCACAGATCAACAAGGTGACGTACAACGAGCCGATCAGCCTCGAGATGCTCGTGCGCGCAGTGTGCGATTACAAGCAGCAGTACACCCAGTTCGGCGGAGTAAGGCCTTTCGGCACCGCACTCCTCATCGCCGGCTATGACGACACGGGCATTCACCTCTTCGAGACGGACCCGTCCGGCTCGCTGACCTCCTTCAAGGCCTCCTCGATCGGTGGCAACAGGGCACCGGTGATGGAGCTCTTCGAGCAGAAGTACGAGGCCGACATGGATGTAGACGACGCGATAATGCTCTCACTGGAGGGACTTCAGCAGTCGATGGAAGACCCACAGAACCTCACCACCGTGGAGATCTGCACGATCAGAAGGGACAAGGGTTTCACACGCCTCAGCAGCCAGGAGATCCAGAGCTACGTGAGCAAGCTGGCCCCGAAGGAGAAAGGGCCGAAGAGCTGAGAGGGGTGACGGGCCTCTCTCCCCGCAACTTCCCATGATGCAACCGCAGCGGGAGAAGAAGCGCCGAGAGGCGGATGACGCAGTCATTGCACGGCTGGTTGTAGCAGGGAATCACTTCGAGGTTCTCGTGGACCCTTCCGCAGTCCAAGCCCTGAAGGACGGGAAGGACGTCGACCTGAGGGACAAGCTTCCCCAGGATCACATTTACAAGGACGCCAAGAAGGGCGACAAGATCTCCGACGAGTTCCTGAAGAAGCAATTCAACACGACCGACGTGTATGCCATTGCGAAGTTGATCATTCGACAGGGTGAGGTCCAGGTCACGACCGACCAGAGACGGACCATGACCGAGGCCAAGCGCCGTCAGATCGTGGACTTCATAGCTCGAAACTCCATCAACCCTCAGACGAACACTCCTCATCCTCCCGGGCGTATTTCCGCGGCGCTGGACGAGGCCAAGTTTCACATTGACCCGTTCAAGGACGTAGAGACGCAGGCTAGCGAGGCGCTGGACAAGCTTCGTCCCCTGATCCCGATACGCATGGAGCACGTGAAGGTCCGTGTCAGGACTCAAGCAGCGCACTATCCCAAGGTCATCTCGGACATCAAGGCTCTCGGACACATCCTTGAGGAAGAATGGGGAACAGACGGGAGCTGGACGGGTCTCATCGAGATCCCCGGGGGTGTCCAGACGGACCTGGAGGAGCGCCTGAAATCCCGGACCAAGGGACAGGTGGAGGTGACCTTTGTCGGCGGGCTCGGCTGAAGCATCCCTGAAGCTTGGTGAGGCCAAGGTAACATGGGCTCGTTCGCACATGGCAATTCTGGAGGAGATCAGGGCCAGGATGGAAAGGGAGCAGCCCTTCAAGGGGATGACACTCTCACTTGTTCTCCACGTGGAGGCGAAGACAGCAGCCCTCGCGCTAGCCCTCAAGGCGGGCGGCGGGAACGTTCACCTGGCTGCCTCGAACCCGCTTACCACTGACGACAGTGTTGTTGACTATCTTGTCTCTCAGGGGCTCGACACACGCGCCCGCAAGGGCGAGTCCCTTGAGGATTACTCCAGGGGAGTGGAAGAGATGCTCAAGGTCAAGCCCGACCTGATCGTGGATGACGGAGCCGACCTGGTAGCCGAAGCGATCAGGAAGGGGGTCAAGGTGCTGGGGAGCACTGAGGAGACAACGACCGGGGTCCTGAGACTAAGAGCAATGGAGAAGGACAACAAGCTCCCCTGGCCAGCTATCGATGTCAACGACGCCACGATGAAGCACTTTTTCGACAACCGATATGGCACTGGCCAGTCAACGCTCGACGGGATATTCAGCGCCACGAACCTTTCGATAGCTGGAAGGACCGCGGTCGTGGCCGGCTACGGCTGGTGCGGGAAAGGCGTTTCGTCTCGCCTGCGGGGTCTGGGGGCCGAGGTCATAGTGACCGAGATCGATCCCGCCAAGGCGGTGGAGGCCAAGCTGGATGGGTTCAGGGTCTTGACTATGGGGGAGGCCGTTCCCTTGGCCGATTTCATAGTCACCGTAACTGGATGCATCGATGTCGTGAGAAAGGAGCACTTCGAGAAGATGAAGGACGGCTGCGTGATGGCAAACTCCGGTCACTTTGACGTGGAGATAAACAAGAAGGCGCTCGAGAAGATGTCGGTCAGTCAAAGGAAGGCCAGACCCATGGTCGAGGAGTACGTCCTCCCGGATGGCCGTAAGTTATATTTACTGGCCGAAGGTCGCCTCGTCAACCTTTCCGCAGGGCAAGGTCATCCGGTGGAGATCATGGACATGAGTTTTTCGCTGCAAGCGCTATCGGCCGAGTATCTGGTGAAGAAAGGACGCACTATTTCCCCCGCAGTGCATCCAGTGCCTCGCGAGATTGACGACGCCGTCGCTCGCGCTGCCCTGAGAACTTACGGAGCTCACCTGGACACGCTAAACGATGAGCAGAAGCACTATCTTGCCAGCTGGCAGGTGGGCACATGAGTTCCGGTTCTCTGGTTCCGGAGGGCCTTCTCTACACCGCCACTCACGAGTGGGTGAAGGTTGATGGGAATATGGCTACCATAGGTATCACGGACCACGCACAGTCGGAGCTCACCGATGTTGTTTTCGTGGACCTTCCCCCGGTAGGAAAGGTGATCGAGGGCAAGGACGTGCTGGTGGTCCTGGAGTCCGTCAAGACAGTGGCCGAGGTCTATGCTCCAGTGGGCGGCAAGGTTGTCAAGATCAACGAAGACGTGAAGAAGAGCCCCGAGCTCGTCAACAAGGACCCGTACGGCAAGGGGTGGCTGGTGGCGATAGAGATGGAGTCCGCTCCTGCCAACCTGATGACGCCCGATAAGTACAAGGTTTCCTTGTCATCTAAGTAATGGACGAACTTCTCGTCCTGGTCCTAGCCGTAGCAAGCACCATAATCATAGTCGAAGCCATCGTCATCTTCCTCATCTGGAGGAGGCGGCTCAGGGCCAGGAGCAAGGCCAAGGCGAAGGCTCCGGAACCTCCACCAAGGCCCGCGCCTCCGCCCCCGGTCGCGACCCTGGCTTCCGTCCAGGCACCTCCTTCCGCTCCGGTCGAGCCTGAGCCAGAGCCCGAGAAGACCGAAAACCTGGATGACGTCGATCAGGCAATTCGTGACCTGGATGACAGCAGGGACCAGGTAATGAACGAGAAAGTCATCTACGGGGAACGGAAGGATTGACGGTCTAATGGTCTTCTCTATCACCGAACTCGTAGTCAACTTTGCTCAGACGGGAATGGCAGCCGTGGGGATCCCGGGCCTCATCCTGTTCATGCTGGCAGAGAGCATGGGCGTCCCGCTCTTCCCCAGCGAGATAATACTGCCGTTCAGTGGTGTACTGCTCTATCAAGGCGCGGTCGGTTTCTTGGGCATACCGTTCGATTGGGCGACGGTCCTGGCGGCGGCCGTGGCTGGCAGCTTGTCAGGGGCCCTCCTGTCCTACTTAATAGGCAACCACTACGGGATGCCATTCGTCAAATACGTGGGTCGGCGCGTTTCCATTGACGAGAAGGATATCGAGAAGGCGGAGCGGTTCTTCGAGCGCAGGGGGGAAGTGATGATCTTCTTCTCCAGGATGTTGCCCTTGATCAGGGATTACATCTCCTATCCGGCAGGAGCGGCGAGAATGAAGTTGAGCCGATTCTCGCTCTTCACATTCGGAGGGACACTCCCCTTCACCTTGGGACTAGTGTATGCGGGATACGTCCTGGGAAAGAACCTGTCGGCCCTCGACCCCTACTTCACTATCCTGGACGTGATCGGGGTGACGATCGTGGTCGTGCTCGTGGTTCTGTTCGTTCGTCGGAAGGTGCAGCGTTCTCGCGCTTCAAGGGAATCGGATCACTGAGGTTAGGGTTCTCCATCGGAATGCCCTTCACCAGTGAGATCACCTCGGAGATGAGGTATGTGCTTCCTGTGGCAAGCAGAAAGCCCTCAGGCCCAGTTGCCGCTCGGGCAAGAGCAAGGGCATCCTTGACCTCCTGTGCGATCACGATCTTCTGGAAGTGCCCTCTCGCCGAAAGCTCCATCTCCTTGAGGGGCATGGCCCGCTCATTCCTCAGTGGGACCAGGATGATAGTGTTGGACAGGACCGAGAGAGAATCCATGATTGGTGAGACGTGTTTATCTCCCAGGGACGAGAAGAGGATCACGGACTCCTTGGGATCCGCCCCAGGCTCGAGCTCCTGGAGAGCGAGAGCTATCTCCCTGGAGCTCTCCGGCGTGTGCGCCGCATCCACGTAGAAAAGTGGGTCATCGTCCAGGCGTTCGAGCCGTCCATGCCAGGTCACCGAAGCGAGCCCCTTCACGTAGGCTTCTTCGGGGATCTCCGTCCCGGTCGCCCGGCCAAACAGGTCTATCGCAGCAGTGGCAACCGCCGCGTTCCTTGCCTGGAAGGCACCGAGCATCGGGATCACGAGCCCAGAGTGTGTTCTGATCGGTGTCTTGACCTCTATGTCTTGGGTGTCACGGTCGAACGTGCGATTGGTGATACTGAAATCGCGACCGATCTGCCATAGCGGAACACCTAGCTTGAAAGCCTCGCTGCGGATTATGTCGAGTCCGCGTCCCGCCTCTACTCCGGTGACCGCCCACGCTCCCCTGTTCATAATGCCAGCCTTCTCCCTGGCTATGTCCTCGAGATTGGGGCCTATGATCTCAGCATGCTCGAGTTCTAGAGTCGTGATGACGCAGACAGGGGCGTTTATGGTGTTCGTTGCATCGAGGCGCCCCCCAAGGCCCACCTCGACAACTGCTGCATCGACCCTTTGCTTCTGGAAGTGCCGGAAGGCCATGGCAGTGGTGACCTCAAAGAAGGTCGGTTCCCTGTCGATCCTGCCCTGCTTAAGCAACCTTTCGGCCACGCGTCTGACCTCGTTGACCCCTTCAGTCACATCCTTCTTGGAGATTAGTTTTCCATCGACAAGAACCCTCTCCCTGTAGCTCAGCAGGTGCGGAGAAGTGTAAAGGCCGGTCTTCAGACCCGCCGCCTTGAGGACAGATGCGCAGTACATCGCCGTGGAACCCTTCCCCTTGCTACCGGTCACGTGTATCGCGCGGAAGGAACGCTCCGGCGATTCAAGTGACTTGAGCAATGCTCTTACGATATCGAGCCCGGGTCTGGACCCCAGTCGACGAAGAGTCCAGAGGTAGGCCAGGGTCTCCTCGTATGAATCTGCCACGACTCGGCAGTCAACGAGGCTTATATTATGCGTGGTGAGGCTACCATTCTGCCAGTAGAGAAGCAACTGGACCCACGAGACCGTGGTTACGTCTTAGAGGAGTACTGTGTCGTGGCACTGTCGTGCAAATATGCTTATATCGTAAACTTGCATTATCACCGTAATAATGACAAGTGATGTCCTTCACCTATCGAATCCTACCGGCATCCGTTTCATAAACCGCACGGCCGAGCGCGAGCTGCTGGAGGAAGCGCTTCACCAGGCCAGGGACGGGCACGGATCCACGTGGCTAGTCGAAGGTCTGGAGGGAGTTGGGAAGACCCGGCTCGCCCGATGGTTGGCTGAGAGGGCCAGGGAATCAGGTTTCAGGGTCCTGTGGACCTCCTGCCTTAAGGAGGTCATAGACCCACTTTTTCCATGGAGGCAGATCTTCCGCAAGAACATAGTCGAGCCAATGCCCCCAAGACAGCTACGGGACCTCTTGCTGGCTGGGGAAAGGCCACCACCAGTCATCATCGTGGAGGCTGCAACTACCGATGCGTTCCACAACGCGGTTCGCGACGTGGTAGGCAAGCTGCCTGCGCTTTTCGTCTCGCGCGATCCGCCTGATTCGATTCGTGCAAAACATCCCGACATTCCTGAAGGCACCAGGATGCTGTGGCTATCCAAGGTGGAGGGCAAAGAGAGCGTTCCCCCTGGTGAGCTAGATGTTGTGGGGGAGCGGCTGGAGAAGTATCTGAAGGCCAATCACGATTCTATTGTTGTCTTGGACGGCCTTGAGTACCTGATCGACCTCAACAGCTTTCCATCCGTTTTGCTCCTTCTTGAGCTGGTCAGGGACATAGCACACAGTCAGGGCGGAAGCATCATCCTGAATGTCAACCCTTCCACTCTCGAACCGCGAAACCGGTCCCGTGTGGAATCGCTCGGTATAGTTGTATCGCACTACACTGAAGGCGGCACGGGCAAGGTCGAGCTTGCGCTTCCGGAGACTCCGGCAGAGGTAATGATACGTTACATGGAGGCGCTCGAGGCTGAGTCGGCCAAGAACCCGTCCCTCTTGGTGATCGATGACATTCACTGGGCCGATCCGCTCTCGTTGCGAGTTTTCCAGTTCCTGGCGCGTAACATGCGCACGAATCGTGTCCTCATCCTCGCAACTAGGAGGACAGAGGATGAACAGATTGCTGAGGGGAAGTCGGGCACGCTACATGGCGATCTTGTTGAATCCATGGAAAGCGAGGGCTTGCTCAAGACACTCTCCATGCAGGGGCTCTCAGAGGAGGATGCCCTTCAGCTCTTGGAGAATGTCATTGGGGCCACACTGGTTGACACCGGCAACAGCCAGGAGCTGCGCGAATTCGTCCAGCGGACCGAGGGAAACCCATTCTTCCTGGTTGCCACTGCACGAGCTTTGACGAGGGAAGGGTACATTCGCAAGGATGGCGCGCATGCGGTCTTGGCCCTTCCGCACTTCCAGGGGGTGAACCTTCCGATGCCGGAGAGCCTTCGGAAAGCCGAGCAGCTCTGCCTGTCTCTTCTCACAAGGGAGCAGCGGGAGGTAGTTGACATGGCATCGCTGATAGGTCGCGAATTCGATTCCACCGCACTCTCAGCGGTTCTCGAAAGACCATTGCTCGAGTTGGAGTCCCAGTTGGATTCGCTCTCCACAACTCGTTGTTGCCTCCACAAGCTGCCGGAGGAGAAAGACGGGTGGGAGTTCACCCACCCTGTCACGTGGGAGACAGTCTTGAGCGAGGTCTCAAAGGAATTCGTTCAAGTGCACTCGAGGCGCATTGCCAACTGGTGGGCAGACCACCGTTCGGCTGAAACAGAGACCATTGCCAGGCTATACCACCAGGCACGTGAGCCATCACCAGGGATACGCTTCGTCAAGGAGGCTGCGGAGCTGGCGCTCCGCAAGGGCCACACCGGGACGGTAGTGAGATATTTCGAATGGATCCAGGAACTCATGGAACTCGCCGGAAAGGACATGGACGAGAGGGTCCAGGAAGGTATCCGTTTGTCCGAGAAGGTGTACAACACCTTTGGCCCGTCCCACGAGCTGAAGCACATGTTAGGGGACATGTTGAAGCTCTCTCCGTCAGAATCGCTGAAGTGGCGGGTACAGGTTTGCCTTGTGCCCTGCTTGATCAACCTTGACCTTCCTGAAGCCAAGCAACTTCATGCCCAACTCGACAAGGAGTTCTTTGCCTGCCTGGAGGGGCTTGATGTGAATCTGCAGGACCCCAAGAGCATCTCTGAGAAGACTGAGGGCAGGCTTTACCCCGGACTTCTTGCATGGCATGAGGCCAACGACTCCGAGATTCTAGCAACCGAAGGCAAGTGGGAGGCCTCGTTGGAGGCGGCAAGGGAGGCACTTGGCCTTCTCAGAACGCACTCTGTTTCTCCTCACCAGAAGGTTCTGCCCAAGGATATCACCCATATCGCACTTCCCTCTCGCGAAGCACCTTCCTCGAAGGACGGAATCGAACAATCGGAAGGGTATCCGTTTCTGAGGGTTCGTTCTCTTTACTTCGCTGCCTGGTCGCTGATGCGGCTGGACCGAATGCTCGAGGCACAGGACTCTCTGCAGCAGGCGCGGGAGATACTTGAGAGGTCAGATTTCAGCATATTGAGAGCAATGATCACAGAAAGGGAAGGGCTGATCGCAACCATGAATGGCAACATCAGCTTGGCCATGCGGGCCTACGAATGGGCCATCGAAGCGAACCGCAAGGCCGGTGCCGTACCCTCCCTGGTTGTGTGCCTTACGAGCTTGTCGGAGTGCTACATTGAACAGGGAGACATGGCAAATGCCAGGAGGACATTGAAAGAGGCCACCAACATGACGGAACGGTTTGCCTTGCCTGGCCTGATGCCGCTGATTCGATTGTGCGAAGGAAAGGCATCTCTGCGCGAGGGTAAGTGGCAGGAGGCCCAGGAATTTCTGGGCAAGGCGATAGAACAGATGGAGGACATGTCTCACAACGAACGAAGGACATCCGCCAGCCTCTATTTTGGGGAGGCGCTGTTCGGAGGCGGCGATCCTCAGCGCGCCATGCTCTTCTGCGAACCGCTACTGCAGTTTCCAAACACCTTGAGCGGGTACGAGCGCCCGCGACTCTATCGGTTCGAAGCTCGCTGCCTGGAGGCTGCGGGCGATTTCGCAGGTGCCAGAGCAAGTCTCGAGCACGCCTTGGAGATAGCCATGTCGAATGACAACATCCTTGAGGAGGCGCGGGTCCAGGCAGCACTGGGAACATGGGAAGGGGCCCATGGCGACGGCGAGCGTGCCAAGGAACACAATGAGGCTGCCAGAGAGCTCTTTGATAAGTGTGGGATCTCGGTCCGAGCCCGTGACATGATAGTATCGGCTGAGCACTCAGAGAGCAGGCACGGATAGCCAGGCCTGCTAAATGTCAATCAGGTCGAGCTGGTCCAACCCCCGAAGGCGTGCTTCCTGAAGACCTCCCTTGCCCACGCTGGCATGCCTCGAGTATGGCCGGTACGAAAGAAATAAGTGAGGACAATAGATTCATTATCCCCGCGACATTGGGGAGGTCTGATGGCATATCAGCCGCGCGTTGACTGGGTGGTCGCCGTTCACTCCGGGCCGTCGAGTCCAGAGAACCTTCTGACTACGTTGGTGGCATGGGCCAGATGGAGGGGATTCGACCCCAGGTCCTTCACTCTTTGGTTCGAGGACGGCGGGCGCTTCCTGGTATTGCGCGGCTTTGACTCGCAGCTCCTATCGGACTTTCTCTCCTATGCAAGGTCGCAATCCATTCCTCCATTGGTGTGCGGGCTGGCCAGCCAGAGATTGCTCTCTCCACCTCCAGGAACGAAGGAGGAGCCTGAAGCTGCTCCCCAGGTTACAACTCCAGCACCACCTACGGACTCATCTCCCTTGATGCAAGGTGTCCTTCAGATACTGACTGAGCGGGAAACGGATGTCTACGCGGTAGAGAACCGGCTAATGGATGTTTTCGGAACTACTGACATCAAGGAAGCGAACATCATGTGGGCCACTCTCCTGGCGGGCAAGGCAGACATCAACCCGCTACTCCTGGCCCTAGCTACCACTCCCTCGCTGCGTCAGGAGGGTTCGAAGCTGCTCGGAGTTCCGGAGAGCGAGGTGGCTGCGAGACTCATCCCTCCTGGCCCCTCCGGGAAGAAAGGTCTTACCATTCCAGAAGTGCAATCAAATGATCTCCGATTGAAATTCGAGACCTACAAGAGGGCGGTGGAAAGCGTTGCGAATTACTGGTCGGGAGTGCTTACCCGACTCAACAAGCAGAGCCCTCAGGTGGGCAAGATGTCGGCGGCCGTCCTCGTTGAGGAAGCGGACGGCAAGGTCACATGGATATTTCCCCGGGCAACCTCTCCAGTCGTGCGAGCCCTTTCCTCTTGCGTGCTTCATGCCTACGCGGCGTCTGGGGAGGGACCAGGGCACGCAAGGCAGCGTGCGATCGCGGGAGGAGCGTTCGCTTCGAAGCTGGCCGCGGTGATCGGAGTAGCTCTCCGATGGTATGTCATTACTGCCGGCAAGATCGAGCAGATAGTCACCTCCATGGGAGACCTGGAAAGCAGTGAAAGGACAATTCTCGCCAGTCTGCTCGGACGATATGGAGGAGATGCTGGCCTCGTAGAAGCTCCACCCAAGAAGGTCGAGGCTCCATCCAAGAAGGCTGAAGCTCCCCCCGAAAAGGTCGAGGCTCCGTCGAAGAAGGTCGCTGCTCCGCCCCGGAAGAAAGCCGCCAAGCCCTCCGCCCCGCGGCGAAAGGCAACTAAGTCGAAGAAGAAGGGCTAACCTAGGCAAGCCGTGCCGGGGCGCATCGACCAGCGCCAAGCGTGCTGGGTCAGTAAACGCTTACCTTGCGGTGGGCGAGGGTAGGGATCCACATCATTTGCGGAGGGGCTGAGTCCATTTGCCAGAATGCTCCAATCAGCTCACCTATGTGGTGTGCCTGCTCAAGGGTCGCCTGCATCAGCATGTCGTCGAGAGTGTAATCGCCAGGCATCCAGGGAGCTTTCACTTTTCGGCTAAGGTCTTTCTCAGTGAGGTTGTCGAGGAGCTCACCGATCCCTGACCATGTCTCTGAGAGATATTTGCTTAGGTCTTTGCAGGATGAGAACTGGCCGGGCTCCTTGCGTGATCTTGCCAACTCTTTCAATCGCCCTCTCACGACATAATTCAACCATGCGTCGTGCACCCTTATGATGTGGACAATGGTATTCCTCATCGATCCATGACCGATGCCGCGTTTCTTGGTGACTTCCGACCATGGCATCCTGCTGAACCGACGGATGTACGCGCCTAACACTTCGTGATTGTACTCGTACAACCGGACATAGAACTTGACTTCCTGCATGATCGATGCAGACGTCTCCTGCAGATAACTGCTTTCGCTGGAGATGCTTGTCCCAGGCTACTCTGTCACGATTCTGCAAGTGGGTGAGCGGAGGAATCTCACAGTGTCCGGAGGAGCTCGTGTTATCGAATTGGTTATATTCGAGGAGGTCCTTTGCTCCGCAGACGAGGATTCATCCAGTGTCCGGAAGAAAGAGCAAGGTTGAAAGAACCAGGAAGAAGCCTGCATCCTCACAACAGTCCCAGCCCAGCGATGAATACATCAAGCGACTGGACACACACGAGAAGCTGCTTCGAGACGTGCTTGTGCGGCTACAGGCTCATGAAGCCGCACATGAGCCCGTGGGAGAGGTGATCGTGGTGGAGCAAATGGACAAGGAAGAGGTCCGGGAGAAGGTGCTTCAATTCATCAAGACGCACGGTACGGCAGACATCGTTGAGCTGCACAAGGCGATCCGTTGCGACATCGGCATACTGGCCGAGATCATCGATGAACTGGTAGCGGAAGGAACGGTTGGGGAGTGATCCTACATGGCAGTCTATCGCTCAGCAGGAGACAGGGTTGAGGCAGAGAGGTTGTACGTGGTGTTCGAGCGTGCAAAGGGAAAGCCTCACCTGGTATCCACCACAGGTCGCCATAATTGCCAGGGGTTGACGGTTGAAGGGAACCCGGCGGTTGCGCACGTGGCACGCCCCCTTCGTTTTCTTTCTGGTGGCACCATCCCAATCGACATCCCTCCTGAGGCCGACAAGGATTAGGACTGAGGGTCATCAGTCGATGCTCTAGTACAAGACTTGGGCCGCCGAATCTACGACTCGGGTACTGTTCTCAGATCCAGCAGCAGTTTCTTTTCCACTACGGCAAGTATCTCGGAAAGGCTGGAGGGGGCCATCTTCAACTGCATGGCCAGGTTGGTCAATGTGATGTGCCTGGGGACCTCGAAGTAACCCGCAGCGACTGCCCGACGGAAGAGGTATGCTTGACGATGCGTCAGGCGGCCTTTTTCCCTGACCCTTGCCGGATAGATGGCCTCTATCTCCGCAAAGAAGGATTGCGCTTTCCCGGCATCTATCAGCTTGTCCAGGTTCTTGTCTGGTCCTACCACGATCCAGGTGCCTATCCCGTTCTTGATCTCAACGGGAAACCGCCACATCAAGGCTAGCCGACGGAACAGGTGAACGTAGGGCGGCGTCTTGTATATCATGCGGACGTCTGCCACCCGTGCTGATTCACCAAGGAGCTCAACCTCGCTCATGTCAGAGTCAGCACGGAGATCCTTCAAGATGGTCTTTGCCTCAGGGCTATGAATTCGGATCTCTGCAACGCACCTTCTTTCGTCCAGGTCCATCCGGCTAAGAAGCTCGATAACCGCATCGGGATGCTTCGTGCTGAGCCTACGGGCCCAAATATCCGGAAGCTTCGCTCGTAACCTGCAAGCAACGATGCGAGATGGCCTTCTGGGAGCGATCGAGGAGCGGGCGGCGTCAGACCTAGAGCTCCTCCCCCCCATCATAAATATGCACACTTTTCCTAGGCCATTTAGCCATTTGGTGATTTCCCCGAATTAGTTAGGACTCATGTAGTAACGGCGTAGCCGGCGTCCAGTTGATGGCCGGCAGCTCTTTCCCATTCACCCGACAAGAGATGAAGCAACTCGCGGGGAACATGCATCACGACGATAGGCGTTGCGCACGTCCTTGTTTCTATGTTTCTGGTTGGTTGGGATGTTCTTCCAGCCACAATTGCGCGTCCAACGCGGCCATGCATCCCACGCCTGCGGCGGTCACAGCCTGTTTGTAACGGTGGTCCGAGACGTCACCGCAGCCGAATATCCCATCAACGCTCGTGCGGGTCCTCTCGTGGACCTTCAAGTAACACTTCTCATCCATCTCTAGTTGACCGCGGAAAACGTCAGTGTTCGGATGGTGGCCGATGGCTACGAATACTCCATTGCATGCGAAATCGCTGGAGGTCCCGTCCTTCAGGTTCTTCAGCTTCACTGACTGGACCGTCTTGCCGTCTCCCTTGACGTCCTCCACGACCGAGTTCCAGATGAAATGGATCTTAGGGTTGGAAGTGGCCCGTTTCTGCAGAGCCTTGCTAGCGCGAAGCGCGTCACGTCTGTGGATGACCGTTACCTTTGTGGCAAATTTGGTCAAGAAAGTGGCTTCCTCCATCGCGGTGTCTCCACCGCCAACGACCACCACTTCCTTCCCGCGGAAGAAGAAACCATCACAGGTGGCACATGCACTGATACCCTTCCCCATGTATGTTTCCTCTCCTGGGACATCCAACCACCTTGCAGAAGCACCGGTGGCGATGATGACTGTCGTGGCAAGGACTTCCGTCCCTGATGAGCCTAGGAGCTTGAAGGGGCGGACGGAGAAGTCGACCTTTGCTACGTTCTCGTCTACCATGATCGCGCCAAAGCGCTCAGCCTGCTTCCGGATGGAATCCATGAGTTCAGGGCCGTTGACCCCCTGGGGGAAACCGGGAAAGTTCTCTACCTCTGTGGTGATCATCAATTGACCTCCTGGCGGGATTCCCGCGAAGACAATCGGAGCCAGGTCTGACCGTGCCGCGTATATTGCCGCGGTGAGGCCCGCCGGCCCACTGCCTATGATTGCAACCTTGGTGTGCTTAGGCGAATCCATTGTATAGCTCGAAAGGACGTAGACTTAAAAGCTGTACGGGACGCTCAGTAACCCGAAAGAACGTGTGCTCCGCTCCCCCTCGCACACACTTGGTAGTAAGGGTCAGCTTTGCTGGGAAGACGCAACACTAAGGCCTGCGCCGGGCTACCTGGAGTAAGTTGTGCATGTCCCCCCATATTGAGAATGTTCCAGGGAGTGACGAAGGCAGCCCTAACGAGCTGCTCCGGTGAGACTGGCTTCCCGTGGAATCTGGATGACAGATATGCAAACTCCATCTCTCTGAAGAGGTCAGGTGCGCTGAACATGAGGTTGTCAGTTCCCAGAACAAATGGAATGCCCAGCTTCACGGCGGTCGATATCGGTGGATAGCCGCCGAAGAGAGCATTGGACCGCGGACAGAAGGCCACAGTGCAATGAGCATCCGCCACACGCTCTAGGTCATTCTTGGTGGCATGGGTGAGGTGAATCAGCAGAGACGGCTTCAGGTCCAGGATCGGGTCGATAGGCTCACGCTTGTCCTCGCTCGCATGGAGCGCGAGAAAACGGCCCTTTCGATGAGTCTCTACACTGACCCTTCTCGCTATATCGTAATCCATGTCCTTGAGCGCGCTCAGACCCAACCCATCTCCTTCATCTAGAACGAGAGAAAGTTCATTGCGGTCGTTCCAGGCCATTGGTCGGCCCAGGATGAATGGTTCTACCCCAGTACCGTTGGCTGCAAGGCGAAGTGCCCGAATGCCTTCCACTCCCTCTTCCCTGAAATCCATTGTGAGCGACACTCCAGAGCGGCCCATTTCCGAGAGAGCCGCTCGCATCGCCTCAACCTTTCTTTCTAGGGGGGTCGAGGAAAGAAGCAGATGTTTGATCCCGTGAGGAGGAGCCACGATCTCGGGGAGCGACGCAAATGGAGGTTCATGCGCCCAGACGGCATCTCCAAGGTGAGTATGGCCGTCAACAGCTCTGGGGAGGACGATGCCTCTCTCCAGTCTCCCCTTAGGGGGTCCCATCGTTCCTGGCTTCCCTCGTTCCGTGACGTGGCCCGCGGGGTCAAGGATGACGTATCCCTCTTCCGCACCTTCTGTGTCTATTATGGTTCCGACTACGGTGAGCATCTGTATGCGACAAGGTGACCTCGCCAGCAAGGTTTAAGGGTTTCCCTCCAGTGGGTGTTAACCCATGGCGTACTGTCCCATCTGCGGGGCCGAGCTCATTTCACCGGCGCGACCCGGTGTGGCCTATCCCATGCACTTCTGCTCGGTTGACGGTGTCGTATTCGACGAGCGACGGAACCTGTGGTATGGATTCGCCGAGCCGCCAGCTCAGATTCATTGTCCGAACTGCGGCCTCAAGCTGGAGGGCGAGCCGAAGGATGCCCCGGCGATGTACTTCTGTTTCCAGTGCGGCGTGACCTATGACCGCAGCAGGAAAGAGTGGTATGGGATGTCACTGCACGTTTCGAAGGGGGACTAGCCTGCAACTTCGCAGGTCAGAAGGATATGGCCGCCACAACCTATAGTCAAAGGTCGAGCGTGTCAGGGGCGGTCGTAGGCACATACCTGTTCATCATCCTCATATTCGTCCTGTTGTGGAAAGCTTGGGGCTTGCTAAATGAGTATGCAAGCGCATTCCTGATACTCGTCCTGCTGGTGTATCTCGCAAGGATCCTCTCGCTTACGTACAAGATACGAGATGATACACTGAAGGCATCTCGGCTCTTTGGCTCGAGGACGGTGCCACTCGACTCGATTCGCAGAGTGGAAGCGGGATCGCTTCGAGAGCTCGCTCCCGTCTCATGGACCGGCGGGTGGGGGTGGCGTTCAAGAATGTGGTCGCCCGTGATCGGGTACTTCGACAACCTTTCCACCGTGCATCAGGGGCTTGTGATTTACGGCGATGGAGTGCCTCTCTTCATATCGCCAGTGGACAGGGACGTTTTTCTCAAGGAGCTTGATAAATCATGTCAGGGTCGTCTATTGACGAAGTGAGTGTCGGCAATTGACGAAGAGTCATCCACAATAGCTATATATACATGTAACAAATATACGAGTTGCCCTGACAAGGGAGGAGAAATGAGTAAAATGAGAGTAAGAGAAAGGAAGACGAAGAAGCGCGGTGTATCGCCAATCATCGCTACGATCTTGCTGGTGGCCATAACAGTGGTACTGGCGGCAGTTCTGTACGTTCTAGTGTCCGGATACATGACGGGTAGTTCCTCAGCGCCAAAAACCTACAGTATGTCTCAGACCGGATCAGGAACGTTGGCAACAACCGCGGCGTACAGCTGGGCATTGGCTACCTGCGTGAACGCAAGCCCATGCAACACGTACAACTTCAGCGTTAGTGCATCGAGTGGGCTCACTACGGCTAACTTTGGGATTAAGATCCTGGGAACAAATGGTGGTGTTATCGGTAACAACTGGGAAGCTATCATTTGGTCTGTCGGTGGAAGCCAGCCAGAAGCGCAGTGGAACTCCACAACTGGAAGTTCTACCGGCTGGGTCTGCCTGTCTGGACTTACCTGCCCAGTTGGTGGCCTGCAAGACACTGGCCTGCTGATCATCACCCACCCAGCACAGAAGCTGGCCGGGACTGGTGACACTCTGAGCGTATACGGCCTTGGATCCGCCTCAGTGAGCGGCCAGGCAGTATTCTGAAGAGCTGGCTAGGGAGACTGGCGACGAAGGGCTTGGAGGATTCCTCCAAGCCCTCAACACTTTCTAAGAGTTTGATATTAGAGATAAGAGTGGTTTGTTCTGATAGTTCATTCTGCTCATCCATTCATTTGGAACTACTCTGTCACTTCCCCAGCCGGACTAGCGGCCCAGGATTGTCCCCTCCTCAAAACATTAAATGCAGTGGACTTGTGGGTTGGAGAGCGGGAGAAAAGGATGGTGGCACAGGTAGACAACAGAACGGGCCCCTGCCCCGCATCCAAAGGGCGCGTAGTACAGCGGAAGAACGCCTGATTTGCAATCAGGAGGTCTCGGGTTCAAATCCCGACGCGTCCACTGGCCCCCTTGCAGTTGTCGCCGAGCCCCGTTATCCAGAGATCTAATGAGCCTTGGCGGAGAGTTTCCTGGCCGCTTCTTCTGAATGCTTCTCCGCCGCGACCCTGAGGCTGGTCAGCAATGTTGCGGTTTCCTTTCTGCAGACCGGGCAGAAGAACGGCTTGGAGGTCATTCCGAACTCGACAAAGTAGGTCGCCTTGCACTGGTCGTTCTGGCACCGAATTTCAGTGAATTTTCCTCCGACACTTGTGGTACCGAGAGTGAGATTATAGAGCCCCGCCAGCACCTTCATTCCCCAGCCCTCAGTCGAAGCGTCGTAGTATTCAGGCCCCTTCGGTTCAAAGGACGTTCTCGCCACGGAGGACCAAAAAGTCTCGCCAATGGATTCCGCGCTTTTAGGGCGAAGAGCGTAGTGGGTCGTACCCGGAACAGGAAAATCTATCGGGGCATGGACGGCGGGTTCGACCACGAAGATGGGGATCCCGCGATGGGCCGCAACTCCCACCTCGAAAGCGACCCACGACCGTGAATACTGTCTCTCCGCAAGCTCAGGTGAAAGAAGGACAATGAGCACCGATGACTGCTCGATCTTCCTGATGATCGGACCGGCGTGGGGAGGTTGCGGCTTGTCGACCGCGTAGAACTTGGGCACGAAGCGCGAACCATCAAGGTTGAACACATGAGACAGGAAGAGCTGCCCTTCCATGTCCTTCCGGTTGTGAGAGACGAACGCGAATTGCAGGGGTGCGGTCGAGCTTACCACGGGCGTCATGGAGAGCGAGGCACGAATAATACTTTGGGCATGGACGCCTGGGTGGAAACAGCGAGTTCGCTCGACAGCCGGTTACTTCAGAACGGGCGGTTTCTCGAGTATCTCGACCTTCCTGCCTGCCATCTTGGAGGCGTGGGCCACGAAGACCTTCCATTTCCCCTCTGGCTTTCCGCCGCCCAGGAGTCGGTCTACGCCCAGCAGCGATAGGTTCGCAATTATTGTCGATCCCTCGGCCTTGATCGCATCCCTCCCTTTCAGGAGCGGGACCATCTTCTTCAGCTCCCCGACGTTGATCGCGAGTGGCCACTTCTGAGCCCTTGCCGGCCGCTTGAATCCTTTGCGCCCGAAGTGGTCTGGGGCGTAGATGAGCATGCTCTTGAACTTGTACTTGTGAAGCCCTGCGTTCCCGCGTCCCCCCCTCTTTCCAGCACCACGGCCCGCCTTGATCCCGCGTCCGTGTGTCCTCTGTCCCCTGAACTTCCTCGTCCTGGACGGCATCAGAGCATCCTCCTCAAGAGATTGTCCATGTTGTCCTTGGACTCGGCTGCGCGAAAACCAAGAGCGCCTCCAAGGGTGTACGGTTTCTTGGTGGATTTCCACCCTCCCCTCGGCGGTTTGAGACGGAATAGTGGGGAAGTAGCTCCTTTCCCGGGGTCCCCTCCCTCCTTCTTGTCAAGGAGGAGCGCCACTGACTCTTCAGAGACCGGACCCCAGGTGACGTAGCCCTGGACCTTGTCTATCATCCCCTTGAAAGATGGTGTCTCGGGAAGTATGACCACGTGGTTGGGCCGGTTCAGCCGCAACTCCTTCAGTGTGTCCACTATGTCCCACTTGGCGTGGATGGATCCCCGCACTCGCACTACTGCCCAGGTCATCGCGGTCCTCCTGGGCCTCTCCCTCGTCTGTCCTTCCTAGGCTCCAGTTTCTCCTTTGGGGGAAGGATTGTTACGCCCGTCATGCCGCGGACGACCTTCAATCGCTCGAGGTCCTGCGTTGGGACCTTGAGGAGATTCAGCTGAAGCATCGCATCGAATGCCGCTTGAGCGTAGTTGACCGTGGTCTTCGTGTGACCCTCGGTGAAACCCCAGGCGTCCTGAATCCCGGCGAAGCGCAGGACAGGCTTCGCGATATCTCCAACTGCAAGGCCCACACCGCGCGGTGCAGGCTTGAAGGTGACCCTGACACTCCCGCACTTCCCAACGACCTCGAACGGAAGAGTGTGAGGCTTGTAACAACCGCATTCCCAGCTGCCACACCCTCTCAGGATCTCGACAAGGCCGATCTTGGCGTGGTCAATGGCCGTGTGGATGGTCGGGCCGACTTCCTTTCCTTTCGCTCGGCCAAGGCCTACGAACCCATCGCCGTTTCCCACTACGACCGTAACAGCGAACTTGAGCCTCCTTCCGGAGTCGGTCATTCGCTGGACCATGTTGACGTCCAGGACCTCATCGTGTAGATCGGGCAGGAGTATGTCCACTATCTCGGCCTCCTTGAAAGGCAGGCCGCTATGGAACGCCGCCTGGAAGGACTTTATCTCACCCTTGCTGACCAACTTGCCAAGCTCGGTCCTCGGTACCCAGGAAGCCAGGTTCGAGGCTGCATCGTTTCTGTCGCCTCGCTCGGATCTCACTGTGATTTCACCCCCTTCTCAATGCAAGATTGAAGCTTCTCGACCATGCCCCCGAGATTCTCTGTCAGGGGACTCTTCAGGTGCTTTCCCTCGAGCCTGTCCCGTGAAGGGAAACCCTCCTCGGAATGTGGTATGTCTATACCGGCTTCCAGGAGCCCCTTTAGCGCACCCATGACCCTACCACCCGGAGTGGGGTGAGTGAGACCACCATCCAGCACTGCCTTGTCCTCGCCGGCGGCAAGGCTCCTCAGACCTGCCAGGTAGCCTGTCAGATAGGCGGCAGAGGTGGATGTGAGAGAAGTCTCAGGGAAACCGACCTTCTTTAGCTCGAAGCTGTCGGCCACTGCCTTGACCACGTCGCCATTCGGATTGAAGGTCTCAATGGCCACTATGACCCTGCGGTTCGTGATGCGAACGACCGCCCGCGGCCTGCGGCTCTTGAGGAGCTTGAGCCTGTAACGGTAGTTCGTCTTTCCCTCGCGCCTCCTTCTGAATGGAACCTTGTAACGTGGACCTTCTGGCATCTTATGCCTCCTTCAGCACGTGGGCAAGCTTGAGGTTGGCCATGAGGTGGGCCCGGCTCCTGAACATGCCACCTTTGACCCTGCGGTAAAATTCCCTGTAGCTCTTCGGTTCGATCTGCTTCTTGCCCCTGAGCTCCCGGAGCAACGCCCTCTGGGGTCGGACCCGATTCATCCACCGGCTCTTGCCTGGAGTCCTGGCGTTCGGGCTGCCACGGTGGGAGCCCACTCCCTTGTGGTGCCCGCGGCGCCGCTCCTCGGCCCGGGCCTTTGCCCTCCCCCGGGAAACCCCCTGCTCGGGCTTCTTCTGGATAGCCCCCAGAGAGATGGCGTGTCGAATGTCCGAACGGGTGACTGCATCCTCCAGTTCCTCTGTGCTAGTTGGATCCATCCAGATGCGGTTCTCCCCGCATTTCATTATCATGGCGGCCAATCGCCTCTGGTTCGTAAGCTTCGTCATGTCTCCTCACCTCCGCCACGAGTGAGGGGATTGCTGATCTTGAGCCCCTTCTTCTTGGCGGCCTGTTCGATCGCCAGTCGCTTCTTTGTCCCAACCCCGTGGGCAATGACCAGCATGTTGATCGTGGGCTCAAGTCCATCCATTTCATCAACGTTGTGAATGATCACTGGCTTGAATCCCAGAGAGGTCCTTCCCCGGACTGCCCTCGGACCGCCGAAACCTATCGATACGACAGTGGGCCGGTACCCGTAATGTCTTCTCTGCTTTGACTGGACCCCTTTTGGGGACCTCCAGGAGTCTCGGCGCCCTATGCGCCAGTACCTGTGAGATGCGGTCCTCACGAAGAGTGGCCTCTTCTTGTTCTTCTCTCTCCGTAGCCGTAGGAGCCTCTTCTCCTCGTCGGACAATGTAGGCTCGCGGGGTTCGCGCTTCTCTGCTGCCTCCTTCTTCTCGGGACTCATGTTCCCTCCCTAGGATGGGCCTTGGTCGTCACGTATATCCCATCCTGGAATACGCGAGGGTCGTAGTTCCTGATGTGCGTCGCCCGCTCCAGGTTGGCGACCGATTGACCTACCTCTTCGATGTCCGACCCGTCGAAGATGAGCTCGTCGCCCTTCACTTCCACATGGGTCGACCCAACGATGAGAGAACGGCGCGGGTGCTTCTCTCCAAGGAAGTTCTCGATGATCACGTAATTGTCCTTTGAATAGACCTTCATCGGGAAGTGGGCGGCAACCACTTTCGCCTTCGCCTCGAATCCCTTGGTCACGCCAGTGGCCATGTTGTTGAGATGGCTCTCCCAGGAGAACAGAAGGGCATGTGTTTCCCTCCGCTCCGGCAGCGCAAGTGTCAGCTTTGCCTCGCCATCCTTGGTCGTGAGGATGAGCGCACTCATGGGGAACCGTCGCTGCGCCTTTCCCTTGGGACCTTCAGCGACCACGACCTTGCCGCTAGCTCGCATCTTGACCCCAGAAGGCAGCGGTACGGTGACCGATGGGCCTTCAGGGACATGCTTCGCTGCCTTTTGCCTTCCCTTTGTCTCAGCCGCGTGGGGAGGAACAACTGCTGGCGCAGCCTCCACGACATGACTGGAGGTGTGTGGTGCCGGCTTCACTGCTTTCGCAGGGGCACCCTTTGCAGGCTTCGCCGTCTTGGATACGCGAGCTTTATCAGTAGACATATGCAATGAGCTTACCTCCAATGCCCATTTCTCTGGCCTTCATGTGAGTCATTATGCCGTTGTTCGTGCTGAGTATGAGCAATCCAAAGTCCTGAGCCGGAAGGAAGCGCGCCTCGAAACGCTCGAGTTCCCGCACGCCGACAGAGAGCCGGGGTTTTACCACACCACAGTAGTTGATGCGGCGCGTAAGTGTCAACCGATACTTTCCTCCCTTGTTGTCATCGATGTACGTGAAGTCACCCACGTACCCGTGCTCCTTCAGTATCCCAAGCACGGCTCCGACCACGTTGGAGACAGGCGATATCTCGATCTCCTTTTGCCCTGAAATGTCGGCATGGCGAAGCACGAGCATCATATCGTTGAGAACATCTTGCATGGTTGTTGCCTCCCTACTGGTACTTTCGGAACCCCAGGTCCATCGCGATCTCTCTGAAGCATTGCCGGCAGAGGTGAAGGTCGTAGCGTCGGACAATGCCGCGCTTCCTGCCGCAGCGAAGGCACCCCACCTTTCTCCCGAATAGTTTCTTTGGTTTCATCCCTGTTCACTCACTCCACGAAGACCACGTTGAATTTCTTTTCGAGGAAGTTCCTTGTCTCTTCAGGCTTTGGTCTCTCCCTATTACCGATCGGCCGTGGGGCGCGAACCCTGTGCTCTACGCTCCATCCCCCTTTCCGGCCTATCTGAACACATACGTCCATGCCGAAGATGCCGATCGCGGGGTCATACTTGAGCCCCGGGAAGTCTGTGTAATCTGGAATGCCAAACGCAAAATTGCCGTGCCTGTCCATGCTGAGCTGGCTTAGCTGGTTCTCACGCGTACCGAGGGCCACCCTGAGGAAGTCCTCTGCTTTCTTGCCTCTGAGAGTGACCTTTGCGCCTATCTCCTGGCCCTCACGGATGCCAAGGTCCCTGTTGGTTGCATGAGAACGAGTGAGAACAGGTTTCTGTTTCGTCACAAGCGAGAGGACCTTCTGTGCCTTGGCCAAGCGATCTCCAGACTGTCCAACGCCCACATTGACTACGACCTTCTGGAGCTTGAGGTCCCTCAGTGGATTCTGTGTGTCGCTCATTTGCCCAATCCCTCCGGCATTGATACCGCCGGCGTGACCTCGCCTACCACGAATGCATACTCCTTGATCGTGGAGAACCCTTCCTTGAAGTGGACCCTGTTAGGCTGGCTGGAACTCACTATCTCCACCTTCTCGACATGTGCAAGCTCTCCCACGTGGCTTCCTCCCGAGAGGTATGTCAGCATGTCTGGCGCAAGGGGAAGGCGGAGGATGATCTTCTGGCTTGGCAACTCGATCCGGAGCGTGTCCCCGGTCCTGTACTCAGATTTCGAGTCGACCAGGATGTTGCGACCATCATGCAGGGTCAGGGCAACCTTACCACCCCTCACGGAATGTTTGAGCCTGATTCTTGCCAGCTTGACCGCAGCCTCCTCTGCCGGTATGGAGTGTAGGATGAGCTTTCCCAACCGGTCCTTGAGCACACGGTAGTGCTTGGAAAGGGGAGGAGCGAGAGAGAGAACGTCCATGAGGCCCAGACCACGAGCAACATCCTTGACCGGCTTCCCGTCGACCGAGACCTTCCCTTCGCGGAGCAGAATGCTCACTTCACGGGAAGTCGAGGCGATGTGGAGCACGTCGCGAAGAACCAGTCCCAGCGGTATGGACTCATCCTGAGCGTGAGGGCCGGAGTTCGGTCGCATGATCCACTTTGTGCCCTTGCGCGGAACAGGCCAGTTCCGCGGCGCCGCCATGCGCTTCAACCTTCGCGTCATTTCAGATCAACCTCACCTGCAGGCTGTGCGGGTCCCTCTCCCTTTGGCTCAGTCGACTCCCCGCCCTCTCCACCAGGTACCTCTTCAGCGGATACCTTGAGGATCCTTCTTCGCCAGGGGTCGGTAAGGACGAGCTTGGTGAGCATGACGTGTACTGGCGACATGGGCAGCTGTTTCAGCTTCCCGTCAGCCTTCTTCAGCGTTATGTTGTCTATGACCAGCCAGTAGTGGGAGTAATCTACCTTGGAGATGCGCTCTTCCCTGCCGACAAAGGCACCGGACATGATGCGGACGGTGTCGCCCTTTCGCGCTACCAGGCTTCTCCTTCCATAGCGCGTTCTCAATTCCTTCGACAGCGCGACAGCGAACCTCTTGCGCCGTTCCTTCTGGTGCGCCTCGTAGAAGGCCTTGCGCTGTTTTCTTGGAAGACTGGAATGTGTTGCCATGTGAAACCTCCTATAGTATAATCGACGAGATGGCGGCCACCCTAGGCCACCGCTCCGCCGCCTCCTTGGCGACTGCGCCCTTGATGTGAGAACCCTTGACCTCTCCAGTCTCAGTGGTGATCACTGCAGCATTATCCTCGAACATGACCCGAAGCCCATCAGAGCGCCGCATCGGGGCCCTCTGGCGGATGATGACTGCATGGAGGACCTGCCTTCTCATCTCTGGAGTTCCCTTCTTGACCGACACTATCACGAGGTCGCCCACTCCAGCGCGTGGATAACGGCGGTGATGGCCGTGCCAGTTCCGGACGGCGATTATCTCCACTTCCTTTGCCCCAGTGTTGTCGACACAATCGAGACGGGCTCCCCTGGGCAAAGCCCTTCCTCTGCGTCCGGCTACACCCTTCATTCCGGCTCCTCTCCCTTGACGGCCAGTGCGGCCTCGCCAAGGTTCTCTATTACAACGAAACTGACGTTCTTCGCTATCGGCCTCGTCTCAGCTATGCGGACCCTGCGCCCTGCTGTGACCTTGAGGCAGGGGGGTGAGTGTGCCATGTATCGGCGCTTCCTCTTTTCGTACCTTTCGTACTTGGGAACGTAGTGTAGGATTGTCCGCATTACGACCACGGTGCCCTGCATCTTGTCTGAGACCACCACACCTTCCATCGAGTGCCCGTGGACCTTCAGGTGCCCGTGGAATGGACACTTGTCGTCGGTGCACGATTCCTTGGGTAGCCTGACGTCAAAACCAGGGTCCCGTGCCTTAGGTGTGCTCTTCGTGCTCATTTCGCTCCCCTCTTCCTGATCGCGCAGCGTTTGATGCGGTCCTCTGGGCGCACCCGAATCTCGTCACCTATTAAGGCTGTTTCTCCATCCTCGGTCTTGAGCAGCCCCTTCAAGCATCGCTTCTGAATGCCGATAACCCGCTTCCCGCTCCTCGGCCTTACGTACAACATGTTGAGAGTTTCGTCAACGATCTGGCAGTCGAGTGGGAGCCCTTGAATTCCTGGTGCCTCGGTCACGACAAAAGGCCGCCCTATGAACTCACCCATCAGCGCCCTCATTTCCTTCTCTCTCTCTTGACTGTCTGGGCGCGGGCAACGTTGGTCCGGATGGCCCTTAGGCGTCCTGGTGATGCTGGAGCACCACCCATCGCTGCGATTCCCCTTTCCCTGAGCAAGTCCATTTCGAGATCCTTCTCTTTCTTCTCCAGTTCGGCGTCTGAAAGGGCACGCAGATCCTTCATCCTGAGTAGACTCATGGTGCACCTCCTGCAATCGGAGGCATGGCTTCTGGGACCGTTGGCGGCGCAACAGGCGCTGGCGCCGCCGCTTGGACCTTGGCGGCTGCCGGTGCGACGGTGACCTCGTCGGGCATCTTCGCATCCGGCGGCATGATCCATACAACTACCCCAATCACGCCTGGTTTCAGGCGCGCTTGGGCGAAACCCTTCCTCATCTGGTAAAGGGCCGCGGTTCCGCAGTACTTGATCGTACCGTTCTTGAACCTCTCGGTTCTGTGCCTCTCCCCCGTCAACTTGCCTGAGAGAATGACCTGGCACCCACGAGCTCCGCTTTCCATGATCCTGCGGACGGTCGAGTGACCGGCCCGCCGGAAGTGCCAGCCCCTTTCCAAGGCTACGGCCAGCTTCTCGGCCATGAGTTGAGCATTCAGGTTCGGCTGCTTCTCCTCCTGAACCTCGATCTGAGGATTGTCAAGATGGAACATGTCGGCGATGGTCTGGGTGAGCTGGCGGATGTACTCCCCTCTTCGGCCGATGATGACCCCGGGCCGCTCGCATATCAGTGTGACGCGTGTGCCCATGGGGGTCCTGGTGATGTCGACACCCCCGAAGCCTGCCCTTTGAGACTCTTTTATGAGATACTCCTTGAGAAGCACGCGGCGCATGTTCTCCTGGATGAACTTCCTCTCTCCTCCCATGTGAGCTTACCTCCCCTTCTCCGCCAGCACGATCTCTACGTTCGTCGTCTGTTCGTGCCAGTTCGTGGCCCTCCCGTGAGCCCTAGGCATGTGGGCCTTCAGGATCCTTCCCCGGGATGATGCAGCGGTGGCTATGATGAGATTGTCCACGTTCATCCCCTCGTAGTCCGCGTTGGCCTTGGCGTTGTCAAGCACTATCAGAAGTTTCTTTGCGACCTTTACTGGAAAACGTCCTGGGCCGACGCCCTTGTGATGCGCGGTCTCCTGGTTGTATCGCCGGAATGGGATCGCCTTCTTGAGCTCGGTCACGTCCTCGAGGACCTTCCTGGCCCTCTCCAGAGAGAGCCCGCGTATGGCGTTCAAGACCTCGTAGGTCTTCTTGGGCGACATGTGCAACTCGTTGCCTCTCGCCCTCGCCACGGTTTTTCCTTTCTGGGGAACACTAGTGTAACCTTTCATGCTATCTACTTCAGGGGTAGGAACTTCGAACTCCTGGTTGCCCCCACACCAGGTCCAGAGTGCTTCTCGAATCGACGTGTAAGAACGAACTCGCCGAGGTAGTGGCCTATCATCTCCACTCTTATATCTACCTCTTTGAACTCCTTCCCGGAGAATACTGCAATTCTCTTGCCAACGAGTGATGGAACTATCATCACGTCCCTGACGTGCGTGCGGATCGGCTTGTCACCCGTGTGGGTGGCTGCCTTCTGCATGAATATCTTCTGCTCATCGTTCATCCCGCGCTTCAGCGTGCGGCGCTGCCGTGCTGGGAGGATCTTCATCAGTTCCTCGATGGACATCTTTTGGAGGTCTGCCAAGTTGAGCCCGCGGAGAGTGAATTCCTTCTTCTTCCTGAGGTCTGTCGCACTCTTCTTTACCCGCTTCGGCATCTACTACTTCTCCCTCCTCTTCTTCTTCTTGCCGTACCGTCCAACCTTGGCTCCAGGCCATGTGCCTGAGGAAACTGAGCTGGGCCTCCCCACATGCTGGTGAGAGCCTCCGCCGAATGGATGGTTGACTGGATTCATGGCGACCCCGCGCACCTTGAACGGAGCCTTTGCAAGTGATTGGTAAGCAAGAACCTTCTTCCCAGCCTTCACAAAAGGCCTCTCGGCACGGCCGCCCCCGGCCACGATCCCTATCTGGGCACGGCAGAGGCCAGGCAGGTCCTTGAAATGACCGCTGGGAAGTTGAAGTGTTACGCTCCCCGCCTGGTGGGACACGATCAGAGCTGCGGTGCCAGCAGACCTTACCAGCTTGCCACCGTCTTCTGGAGTGACCTCGATGTTCGATACCAGAGTTCCGTCAGGGATCTTCCCAAGTGGAAGCAATGAGCCGCGCGCGACCTCTCCGCTTCCCAAGGAAATCTTGTCCCCCGTAGCCAACCCTGCTGTAGCGAGGAGACGCCACGTGTTTCCAGCACTTCCGGTAACGACCGCTACCGGAGCGGAGTGGCCCGGAGCGTGAGAGAGAGCGGTCACCGTGACCATCTGGCTCACACTTGCGGGAGGAAATCGAATCTCTCCATGGTGGCGGTGACTGGGTGACCTGTAGGTGCCTGTCCCGGCGCCCCTGCGTCTGGGAATGACCCTCTTTCCCATCAGAACACCCCGGCCCTGGAGCCTATCTCTTCAGCGGAATAGTCCTTGGTGAAGCGGATCATGGCGATCTTTCCCTGGCGGCCTATCTTGGTCGTGACCTTGGCTACTTTCACCTGGTAGAGCTTCTCCATGGCCCGCTTGATATCGGCCTTGGTGGCGCGTTGGTCCACGACAAATTCGAGCCTGTTCTGTCGTTCCATCTCATCCATCGCCTTCTCGGTAACGTACGGGTGGAACAATACACGATCCGGTGCCTTCCTCTTGGTCATACTACGCCACCTGCACCAGCAGCATGCGCTGGTAACGATGTTGATAGAAGATGCTTGCCAAATCTCTGCCCAAGCTTCTCGATGGTGCTTGGAGTGTATATGGTCAGGCGGCCTGCCTGACCTCCAGGTGCCAGGTGCTCGGTGCCAAGAGACTCTACGGGAACAACGTCGACTCCCGTGAAATTTCGGAATCCGCGAGCTGCCCCAGGCTTGCTCACTATCACTAGGAGACTCTTCGGGTTCCTCCTAACACGGCCCCTCAGCTTCCCCTTTCCAGCATTAATGTGAATGCCCTTGACTGCCCGTTCCACGTCTGCCCAGAGTCCGATGGCTTGGAGTATCTCACGGGCCTTTCCTGTGTTGATGACATCCTCCATGCTATTGTCCAGGATCAGTGGAAGCTTTGCGTGGGTCGGAACAACGTGTCCCCTTTCCTGGGCCAATCGTACCTCTCTGGTAGCGGCAATCGCAGAGGCCAGTGCCCGCTGCCTCTCCTTGGTATTGATCCTCTTGCTTCTATCCGCCTCAGCACGTGGTGGATGGGCCTCACGCCCTCCGACAGTGTTGGGGACCTGGGCGCCACGGTTGGAGTCCTTGCCCCTCGGTGTACGTGCCATTCCCCTGCCCTTACCCGGCCACTCGACCGAATGTCTCATTCCAGCCATCGGATCGGCACCGTAATTCTGTCTCCGGTTGGCCTGGGAGGCTACGACAGCCCTATGGATGAGATCAGGCCTGTATGGTACTGAAAAGAACGATGGAAGCGTGATGGTTTGTTCTCCCGTCTTTCCCTCCAGGGAGAGCACATGCACCTTGTGATGCACCTCGGCGGCATGATGCGCGACATGGACCGGTGATGAAGCAGACTTTGCCATGGAAGATCATGCACCCCGTTTGCTTTCAGTTGAGAAGTATCTCAGGTCGACCTTCTCCAGGCCACCGTGGAAGCGGATGGGAAGGCGGAGACGAATGAGCCTCTTCGAGGGACCCGGAATCGTCCCGTGCAAGAGGACAGAAGTGTTTCGAACCAGACCGTAGTGCAGAAAGCCGCCCGCAGGATTCACTCTGTAGTTGGGATCGTCAACGATCTTGAGTATGCGCTTGTTGTACTCGGTCCTGCGGTGATACCCCATCTGTCCCGCTTGAGGGATTCTGTAGGTCACGTAGCTCGGGTTGTGAGGTCCGAGAGTGCCTATCATGCGCCGGTGTTTCGAGTTCTTGTGAGGTTGAAGCTTGACGTGGAAGCGCTTGGTGTGACCTTGGAACCCCTTTCCCCTGGTTACCGCAACCACATCGACCATTTCACCCTCGCGGGCAAAGTCCCCTATCTTCAGTTCCTGACCGAGTAGGTCCACTGCCCATTTCCGTCTCTCGTCGAGCTTTTCTCCGGAAACGCCCACTTCAAAGACGTCCGGGTCCTTAGAAGGGACGCCGGTTACCAGGTGGGGTTGTGTGTGGACAACGAGCCTCAGGTCCTCTCCCTGTACCTTGTCAAATGCCTTGATCTTCTCTTCAGAGGGTGGCTCATTTGGAAGGGTGAGGCGGCGTTCCAGGTGGGGATCCAGCTCTTTTGCCCATAGTTCCCCGGAGACGACTTTGCCAATTGGGGTCTTACGGTAGATGCGAACTGCCGCCACCTTAAGGGGTGGTGTTTCAATGACTGTGACCGGGATCGTCACTTCCTGACCAGCGGTCGTGGAACGCTTGCGATAATCAACCATGATTGCATGTGTCATACCGACCTTGTACCCCGCGAATCCCTCGAGGTGTGGTTTGGCTGGCCCGGCAGGCCAAGTCGAGATACGTGGCACTATGTGTGGCGCCCGCTTGCGCGGCCAATACCCCAAGGAGCCCCGGCGGGGCTTATGCCTTCTTGCCATCGGCGCATCGGCCCCAGTATAGAGTGGTATATAACCTGTTGAATAGGGTATTCCATTCCCCTAGTTCCCAATCTCAGGCGTGAAGAAGGTGTTCTTCGAACCGTTGCAGTGGCATTTGTCTGGTTCTTGGAGTTAAAATGAGCCGTGCAACAAGCCCCAAGAGGGATCGTGACTCCCAATCTGGTTGCTACTCGACAGAGTGACTCCTTCAGGATCATCGTGTATTCGAAGCGAGAGGTTCTGCCGCGAGGCTCAAACGAATCCTACGGAACGAGAGCAGAGCATTGGGTCGGTCCAAAAGATGAATGTTGATAATCTATCTATGCGGGAAACCACATTCAGAATCATCATCTCCTTTAGAAGACCCTCATTCTTGCCAGTTCTACACTCAGTGCGGACCAGAATCGGCCACAGTCAGCGCCTCCAGTTGCCCGTGTTCGTCGCAGCGCCTCCTAAGCAGACTATATAAGAGACAGGCATTTTGGGATGTTTTGAGGAAAGGGCAAAGCTATGGCCGAGGACGAGGTAAGCCGGAGTTATACCAGCTTGCCTTTTTTCATCGCATTTGCTGCCCTGATACTCTATCTATTCTACATATGGACCGCTCCAACATATCTCACTCTCGGCATTATCGCAATCCTTCTGTTTGTCATACTCGGCCTCTCCTTCCTTCTGATTTCCTATAACGGCGAAAAGAAGTCGATGCTCTACGGCTGGAAGGTTGTCACAAGTCACCTTCCAGCTGTGACCAAGCCCACCGGCCACGTGCACTTCAGGACGAAGCTGTTCTGGACTGTGACAGTATTGCTGCTCTATTTCATGCTGACCAACATTTTCATCTACGGGGTCAGCTCATCCACAAGCATCGACCTCTTCGCGAGTTACCGCGCGATTCTCGCCGGGGCCCAGGGCACGATAATGCAGTTGGGCATAGGGCCCATTGTTACGGGGTCGATCATCATGCAGCTCTTCACAGGAGCGAAGATCATCAACCTCGATCTCACCGACGATGAAGACAAGGGGATGTACCAGGGCTCCCAGAAGATCATTGTCCTCATCATGATATTCGTCGAGGCGATCCCACAGGTCTTCGGATACCTCGTCCCGAGCTCCACGTTCATCACGTCACTGAACTCGTTCGCAAGTGGCAACAGCATGTTGCTCGCCGACATAATAATCATCGGCCAGATAGCATTCGGCAGCTACCTCGTCTTCCTCATGGATGAAGTTGTGAGCAAGTGGGGAATTGGCAGCGGCGTCTCGCTGTTCATTGCAGCAGGGGTCACGCAGGCGATAGTGACGGGAACGATCAACTGGCTGCCAGCTAATCCTGGAGAAGCACTGTCGGTCTCGAATCCTCCTGCCGGGGTGATATTCAAGACCTACTACCTGCTTACAAATATTCCCGCGTCCCAGATGGCCAGCGGAGGCTTAGAGCAGATACTGCTGCGTTATCCCAACCCGATCACTGCTCTCATAGGGACGGGAGTCATTTTCTTTATTGTCGCTTGGACAGAATCCACGCGTATTGAGTTGCCTTTGTCCCACGCGGAAGCCCGGGGAGCGAGAGGCAGGTATCCTCTGAGATTGATCTATGCATCTAACATTCCAGTCATCCTGATGTCGGCATTGCTCGCCAACGTCACGATGTTCACAATGCTTCTTTGGTCGAACAACACCCTCAGCCACTTCCCCGGGATTGGTGGTAAGTGGTGGATAGGAAGCTATCCGACGAGTCAGGCGCAGGCTACGGCCATGGGTGTTTCCACGTCGACTCCATTGACCGGCGGGGCGTACTATGTCTCCGTGGTGAACGGATTGGAGAGTTGGCTTCTTCCGATCTTCAATCCGTCCATGTACGGGAGCTTCCTTGTGGGGCACTCTGTCTATCAAGGATTGCTGCATGTTGTCGTATATCTCACGCTGATGGTCCTCGGATCGATTCTGTTCGCCAAGTTCTGGATTCAGACCACAAACATGGGGCCGGAAGCTGTCGCCAGACAGATAGAGGCTAGCGGCATGCAGATCCCCGGTTTCCGTAGGGACCCAAGGGTTCTGAGGCGAGTGCTTGAGCGATACATACCGGTCATCACAGTGATATCGGGAGCCGCAGTGGGCGCGCTGGCGTCCGGAGCCGACCTGATAGGGACCGTGGGCCAGACTTCAGGGACAGGAGTGCTGCTCACAGTGGGCATCATAATCAATCTATACGAGGCAATGGGAAGGGAGCAGCTCATGGAGATGAACCCGCTCTTACGACGCTTCTTGGGCGGAGAGTAGGCTCCTATGGCAGACGCACCACTGCCTTCCAAATCGTCGGGAGACACTTCCAAGGATACTGATATCGAGGCCGTGGACAAGCAGGAAGCTTCTGAAGAGGGAGAGGAAGGAGAGGAGACTGAAGGTACAGAGGAAGGCGAAACCGAGGCTCCAAAGCCCGCCGTTCCGGAGTACCACCCGCCGCAGTTCAAGATCTCCACGTTCATACTTGTGTTCCTGTTCTTCATGGGATTCTGGATGCTCATCGACCAAGCGGCCAGGAACCAGATCGCACAACTGCTTGGTCTTGGCCTGTACCCTGTGTTCGGGTTCTCGGGCCGTTACCCTCTCCTCACGATGTTCATCATCGGCCTGCTCCAGATGACGATTAGCGCAATCGCATACAACTGGACGACTGACTGGGTCGAGAGCGCTAAGGTCCAGCAGCACGCCAAGGCGCTGAGGCCGCTGCAGATGTCGGCGATGCGCAGCGGAAAGAAACAGCACATGGAGGCCATAAAACCTCACATGAACGACCTCAGCTCCCGCCAGTCGAAGATGATGATCGGGCAGTTGAAGGCAATGGCTGTCACGTGGTTCCTGCTAATCGCGATATACACTTGGGTCGGGCTTTTCCTGGTCTCGGGCTGCCCGCAGCCAGCAATAGCTCCATCAGCCACGTCAATCGCGACAAGCAATCCCAGTTTCGTCCTTAACGCTACTGTGAACGGAGGTACCGCGCCATACACTTACGAGTGGTGGGCCACGGGCATCCCGAACAGTGCTTCCGTGCCCCCGCCAAATGAAACGTGGCCCAGCGGTCCGTCTGTCAATTCGATCGTGTTTCGACCTACTGTGGCCGGCTCATACACGATCACGTTGAAGGTCATCGATGCGCGGGGGAATGTGGGGACCGGATTCCAGGGTTTGCAGTATGCGAGCAACCTCGCCCCCCCTTCAGTGACGATACCTACTCTTGAGTGTGGATCGACTTCAGTTGTGCTCTTCGGGACCTCGGCAAATCTCTTGGGCACAGTGGTCTTTCCCCTTTGGTTCATCATATTCTCTCTCTACACTATACCATTCAACTTGCTGATCAGACGCCTGCTGAAGCACCAGACCCTATCGAAGCGCCTTGACGAAGAGAGCAACTTACAGATGAGCGAGGTCAAATGAGGGGCGTTGTGGTCACCGTAGGAGGACCCCCCGGCAGCGGCAAGAGCACTGCAGCAAGGGGAGTGGGTGGTTTCCTGGGCAGGACGTACTACTCCGCAGGGGCAATCTTCCGCGCCGAGGCAAAGAGACGCAACATGACCCTTCCCGAGTTTGGCTCCCTCGCCGAGAAGAACCCAGAGATCGACATGTGGTTGGACGAGAAGATGGTCCTCCTGGCCTCCCCTAGTTCCCTCCTGGAGGGACGGATCATAGGAGAGCTACTGCTGCAAAGGCGCATCCCGGTATACCGGATCATGATAACCGCCACCGAGGAAGAGCGAGCCAGCAGGATCTCGGGACGCGACGCCATCACCTACGACGAAGCCCTTCAGGCAATGCGTCAGAGGGAAGCGAGCGAGAAGGCCAGGTACATCAGGTACTATGGCATTGACCTCGACAAACTCGAGTACGACATGCAGGTGGACGCAACCGAGCTGGGACCAATACCACTCCGCGAGAAGATACTGGCCGACCTTCCGCCCGAGCTAAAGGACTGATCCTCAGGCTTCTCGCATTCTTCGGGCACGAATTCGGCGACGCATCCGCTTCTTGCGCCACTTCCAGCGCATGTGCCCTCTCTTTTTCCAAACGCGTGAGCTTCTTTTCATTAAGTGTCCGTGGCCCCCTACCTACTGGAGATTATTAAGGCTACGACTCCCACTTTGGAGCCTGGGACGCGGGGGTGCAAGGTCCTGGACTGATGGCAACACAGGATTTTTGGCCTTTGAGAACCTCTTGTAACATCCTCATCACGTCTCCTAGAGAATGTTTGACTAGGTCGAAATAGTCGCCGGTTGCGCTTCAAAGGGAAGGACTGGCGTGGATGGGCAATCTATAATAGGTTGTGAGCAGAACATTCTGACGGGATGCAGAAATATCCGGTATCTCGGGAATGCCAGAAGCAATTGAATCTACATGACCTGAAGGGGAAGGTCGAGAGCGTGTTCGAAGGTTCAGTGAGGGAAGATGGGAATATGCTCATCGCCAGCTTTGGTGCCCTGAAGGAACTGAAGGTGACCACAGATGGCAAGGTCCTCATGGTAGAGACTCTCATGGAACCTAAAGTCCCTCCGGAGACCCAGATGGAAACCATAAGGCGGTACAACCATTTCCTGGAACTATCTACTGGCTTCACATCCAAGGAGCGCGCAAAACGCCTTCAGAAGGAAGCGAAGAAAGGCCTTTAGAGACCCGAGCGGACCGGTTTCAACCGGTGTTCGGCGCGTCCGTGGATGAGACCGGAACAGGTCTTGTGAGGAACTTCACCCCGATAATCGCTGCCCAAATGAGTACCGGCGCAACTATCGCACGCTCTGTCAACCCGGTGACACCACTGCCGAGAACGTTGGAGACGAACAAGAAGAGCGATACAATTGTGATGATGCCCCCCAATGCCGTTGGGATAGTGAATCGGCTCCAGTCCAAGTCTCCGCGGAAGCTCGATGAGTAGAATAGCATCGCGAGTCCTGACCCGAAGAATGCGATAAAGGCGGCTATGGCGTGGGGAGCGTGGGTATTCTCCGGAAAACATCCAACTCCAATCGCACCGAATCCCACAATGACCATTGTCAGATACCCCAGCCGCGAATTGCGGTTCCTCGGGAATCCATCATGGATCAGTGCAATGCCGAACATGGTGAAGAGGCCCAGCATGATCACAGAGAGGTTGAATATTGTCGAATACGAGCCGACCCCTAGGTCACTTATCACGTTGGAAATCGGGCTGTACCCTGGACGCAGTGCCTCTTCTAGGATCATTGCAGCAACGAATTGGACCGGACCGATGATGAAGAAGAGGGCTCCAACAGACCTCCACCTTGCCTCTGAACGGGATTCCATGACTGTATCGACCGAACGACCATCTTCCGCGAGCTATAAGACTTGTGAGTATGCTTCTCTTCTCAGTTCCTCGACAAGCTGCGAAACAGGACCGGAGTGTTCTTGGAACCTTCGAGCTATGGTTGCAAGATAGAAGTCGCCGGCGGCTCTCGTGAGTGGAAGGCTCCACGGAGGGGTAGCTGATAGCTCCTGGGGGGCCGATAGGAAATGCCGTCTCCATTCCTGCGAGGTAAGGGCCCTGCAGAGAATGGCCCTTAGGTTTCGCCCGTCTGCGAAATCCCTAAGGTCGAGAACGATCCGTTCAGGAACCCCTCCTACCCTCCATGCCTTGAGAAGGCTCAGAAGTTTCTCCCTTCTGAAGGCCCGCGGACGTGTTCTGTTCCCTGGAAAGTACCCGTTAAAGTATAGGAACGGATGGTGAGCGGCCGACGCCTCCATCAAGCTCTGGCTCCCACTGACGATAACTAGGTCGGCTCGATTCGTGCGCTGTCGCCAGACTTCATCGGACAACTCAGGCAAGAACACGATGGTAACCTTGGGGACATGCTGCAAGTGGGAGATATTGTTCCATCGAGATACAGAGGTACGTACCTCGAGCCGACATCTGAATTTCAGTCTAGATAGGGCTTGGCAAAGGTCCTCTGCGAACCGGGGGGAGCTATCGGGGCTAGCGTACCAGAGTATCTTCTTGGGAGACATGTCGTTGAAAGGGTGCTCGATGTCTTTGCCGCGCGATGGAAGTCGCGCAGGAAATCTGTTGAAGCGCCTGAGGGCAGAATAGCCGAAGGGGCCAACTTCTACAAGGAAGGGGAATTCTCTTGTCGCGCTTGGAGTTGAGGAGAACGTGGCCACGAGGTGGATAACGTCACGACAGGCATCTCCTCTCGCTGCTGCAAATGCTCTATGATATCGATTGATTCGGTCCAGCCCCTCCCTTGATTCAAGGTAGGATACAATCCGTTTCCTTCCCCAGCCAGCTTGGCGCAAGGACTCAGCCATGGCCGCTCTTGAACTCTGAGCCGAGGCAAATTCCTCTAGGCTAACATGGAGAACGCGATCCTCACCGTGTGCATCGACTATCCTTTCCACCCTTCTTGCTATTACCCCCGGCAGAGGGCCCCCGAGGTCATCGTGTAACCTCGCTGTAATTCCCCACCACGTGGCAAGAACGATTGCTGACCCACTACCATTAGGTCTCCGGGTTCTTTGGATGGGCGGAAAGCGAGGTCTAGACACCAGAGTGGGATCTACCGGGATGGCTCGGGGGTCAGACCTTTCTCCCTCAGAGTCAACCAGGTACCGCAGCTGAAACCCCGCTTTGCACAGGGCCCAAGCTGCGTTCGCGGCCTCTGCCACGTCTCCCCATCCCTGCTGGATGCGGCAAGGAAAAACGTAGACAACTGGTTTCTTCTTGTTCAGTGACATACGCCTCCTACATCAGTGGCGGATAGCATTCGCATAATGGATGATAGGACATCAGTTCGCTCTGCGCAGACGGAGTTCTGTCCCCTGACATGATGTACGAGAACGATAGGCAGTTGCATCTCTCCACCTACTCCGGACTGATAGAACATCATTAATGTACGGTCCTGGCCACCAAAGTGGCACCGCTAGCGCTTTAAACCTGATGACAGTAGTTAAAACGAACTCATGGAACTCACTTTTCAGGACACACTCACCAGGAGAGAGAGCAGGCTTTCACCCTCCAGCACGAATCCACTGCAAATGTACATCTGCGGACCCACGGTGTACGCACCTCCCCACGTGGGTCACGCGAGGACGTACCTCCTCTTCGACATGGTGAAGCGGTTCTTCCTGGTTCAACGAGGGTTGGTCCGCCATGTCCAGAATATCACTGATTTCGAGGACAAGATCACCATGCGTGCCAACGTCGAGGGAATAACCTGGCAGGCTCTCTCGCGGAGGGAGACAGCTGAGTTCGACAACAGGATGTCTGCACTGGGGGTCTTGAGGCCGGACTTCAACCCGCAGTCCAGCCACTACGTCAAAATGATGATCTCATTGATAAGACGCCTTGAGAAGCAAGGATTTACCTATGCGAAGAGGCGCTCGATTTACTTCGACACATCGAGTTCCACTGGGGCGAGGAACTTCTCAGCTGACGAGTTCCTTTCCGCCCACGCCATCCCGGAGCCAGGGATGGAGGCACTTCCCGAGGCGGAGGACCCCCGAGATTTCGCGCTATGGAAGCCGTCACGGCCTCCAGCACCGTGCTGGGACTCTCCGTGGGGCAGGGGAATGCCCGGCTGGCACATCGAGTGTTATGCGATGGCTTCTCGTCATCTCACCCTCCCCATGGACATTCATGGTGGGGGGATGGACCTGATCTTTCCGCATCACTACGCGGAGAACCTCATCTGCATGGCACTGAACGGCACAGCCTTCTCCAAGAACTTCCTTCACGACGCTGTCGTGACCATGGATGCCATGAAGATGGCCAAGTCCACCGGGAACCTCGTAAACATAGAGGAGGCTCTGGAGGAAGTGTCCCCTGGGGGTTTGAGAACGTATCTTCTTAGCAAGGGATATGGCGAACGCTTGGAGTTCTCCATGTACGAAGCATGCCAGGTCGATGAAGGATGGATGGAGGACCACGCAACGTTCCTCAAGTTGCTTTCGCACGACGGACATCAAGGTTACCCTCTCCAACGCCTCGAGCGTGGCCTAAAATGTGTCACAGAAGCCATGGGCCGAGATCTTGGGACCGCCGAGGCCCTAGAAGCACTGCACCGAGTAGCTGAAGATATTCGGGGTCATGGTTCTTCTGCTTTGGATTCTGGAGACAGGTCCAAAGGGCGTCAGCTGCTGGCCTACCACGAAAGACTTCTAGGGCTGCCCCTGCTCCGTGAATCCAAGGTTCATCCATAGAGCGGGAATCAAGGCAGCCTCGGGGAGCCGAGATATCCATCGCCCGATGTGGCTCTAAGCCTATTCAGAGGCGAGAACCTATAGTTGTTTTTCCCTCGAACGGGTGTTGTCGAGGCGAGACTTGACAACCACCTAGGTCCTGCTCGCGATTAGGGTTGGGATGTCTTGGGAATTTCGCATTCCGAAAGCGCCAAGCCATCCACTGTGCTATTCGTGCTCCTGATAGGTCAAAAGGTAGAGGCCGCCTCCCATTATCACTGTCAGAGCAGCAACTATGGTGAGAGGGTTCGAACTGAAATAAACGTAGTCCACTCCAATGACCGCCATAGGTATCCCTATTCCAAGGACGGCCGCCAATGCCTTGCCAAGTGCGCTCACTGAGGCATGGGGAATATCCAACCCCTTAAAACTCTATACCATCGCGGACCCAGGCTTCCTCACTGAACTTCCCTGCAACTTTTTGGGCTACAGGGGGGAAAAATCTACCGTTCCAATCCATCATCTCGCTGGTTCTCATCTGGTTCTATATGACACATTCCATTTCAGGTGCAATTGTTCCCGTGTCGCACCTCCTGCGATGCTTAAAGTTTGTGCCAAGGGCAAATTGTTGACTCAGAACGCAGTTTCTTCACGGTGATTCATGCAGGAAGAGCCATACCTGCTTGCAAATTTTTTGCGCGAACATATTTATACTACGACCTCCCTAGACTCGCCTGTGAAATCACAGCCGACCGAAAGGATTCGTACGGGCCATAAGGTACGGTTCGTTCTCCCAAGGGTGGAGATTGCATGAAGCGCCTTCTTGGTCGCAAGGTTCTTGTGACTGGAGGTAGCGGCGGTATTGGTGCGGAGATATCCAAGTGCCTCGCTGAGGAAGGGGCGGATGTCGTAATACATTACTACAAGAACGAGACGGAGGCGACGAGGCTAGTCAAGGAGATTACCGGCATGGGCAGGAAGAGCATTCCCGTGCAGTCACAACTCAGGAGTCAGAAGGAAGTAGAGTCGATGGTCAAGATCGTCCACGAGCAGTTCGGCAAGATTGACACCCTGGTGAACTGCGCTGGCATCAACCGGGATTCCCTTTTCTCCAAGATGTCTGCGGACCAGTGGGAGGAGGTGATCCAGGTGAACCTCTCCGGTGTCTACCATACGACAAAGGCATTTGTCGAGGATATTGTGGAGAGCGGGCACGGTCGGATAGTCAACATCTCAAGCGTGGTCGGGCAGATGGGAAATGTGGGACAGGTCAACTACGCCGCCAGCAAGAGCGGTATGATCGGTTTCACCAAGTCGCTGGCCAGAGAGCTGGCCTCCAGGGGTACCACGGTTAACGTCGTGGCGCCCGGCTTCATCGACACGATGATGGTCCAGAAGATACCCGAGAAGGTCAAGGAGAGGATCCTTGCTCAGATTCCAATGGGAAGATTCGGCACAGCGAGAGAGATAGCCATGAGCGTGGTCTATCTGGTATCCGAGGAGGCCGATTACATCACAGGGACGGTCCTAAACCTCAACGGTGGGATGTATCTATGAACGAAAACACTAGAAAAGAAACGAATGAGAACGTATGGAGGACAATGGGCAGTGTCGTCAATGAGGCTGCGTTCCTATACACTAAGGAACTGGAGGAATACCTTGACTGGAGCAGGAAAGCCCAGAAGGAGATCATGGACTCTTACTGGTCCACTCTCCAGATGCTTCTCCAGGCTGGCACGGACAGAACAGTCTTCTTCGGAAATGCCAGCGAGACCCCCTCATCGCATGAAAAGATGTTGAAGAAGGAAGACCCGACCCCGCAGGAGCAAGTCACACAGGCGAAGGAGTCCCTGGCGAGGTAGGGAGGAATGCCATCAAAGGCGGAGCGCAAGAAGGTCGCGACAGAGGGCCCTACCGTCCCAGAGACCTACCTCAACGCGTGGATGGACTTCACGAAGGAGATGGGAAGCATAGCGAACGAGTTTGTCCGACGGTTTGGGGAAGAGCAACAGACCAACTATAACCAATGGTTGGCATCGGTGCAGAATTCTTCCAAGCCCCGTCCATCGGCCCAGGACATTAGGGAGGTCGGCGAGCGGTTCCAGAAGTGGACCGCTCTAACCCAGGAGATAGGTCAGAGCGTCAAGGATGCGCTCAGTACAGGATCCGCCCTTCAGAAGGAGTTCTTCTCAGGGACGGTCCGTGAGCTTGAGAGCAGAGGGCTGTCACAAGACGAGTACGCAAAGGAACTCTCCGAGATCGCTCACAAGTTCTGGAACCGGGTTGTCAACGACCTTTACCAGAGATCCGCCTACGCGTTCCATCCAGATATGAAGATTGACGAGTTCATCAAGAGTCAGGAGGAGGAGCTGAAGGAGTTTGCCGAGAATATTCGGAAACTCACGTACACCTATTTTAGCAGCCCTCCATTTCCCCCGCTCTTCAGTCGGACACTAGATACTGCGATGGAGACCCAGCGGCTCATGATTGAAAACAGTGGCATATTCAACTGCCTGGCCTCGATACCGACCAAGAGGGACCTGGCACAGCTGCAGGAAGCTATGGACGCTATCTCCGCCAGGATCGAGCGGCTGCAGAAGAAGCTCGGGTGAGCACTTGCAGAAGTAGAGAGGGAGTGAGGCATAATGAGGACGTTCTTGAAACTCTATTTCAGTAGCGAAGGGGCGGGCCCGCTGGACGTGGTCGAGGACCTGATGAACATGGGGTTTCGAACAGAGGTCGGGCGCTACGACTTCTCGATCAACTGGGAGACTCCCGAAAAGTACGCATCCATCATACGGACGTTGCACAACACCCTGGCAGGGACGAGGGTGCGCTACACCATCCGCACGGAAGACTGATCCCTTTCGTAGCCGAGAGCTCCCGGCTGTGTCGAGAGGTCTCGAGACCCTAGGGCTGACTAGTCGTCAGTTAGAGGGTAAGGGGCTCGAGAACCTCTAGGGTCCAGGGAGGGTTGGGGGATCCCTGGGCCTTGTTGGTGGCGTGGGATTGGTAACGGCCTCGAATACGAACTCTACATCGCCGGGTGCTGGAGGGGGTGCGACCGGGGTTGTCTTCAGGACAGCGGTGACTCCCTGCGGCAAGCCCATGGATCCGAGGGCCATTCCCGCCTCCTCTCCAGGCATGCGCAAGCTGGGAGCTCCGAGCATCTCTCCCTCTCTCATGCAGGACAGGGTCGCTTCCATCTCGCTAAGGCTGATGTACTTCTCGATGTGCTTCGTGACCTCGTCAGCGTACTGGGAGATGATGTGCGACATGGGCATGGCGCTCTTCTCCCTTGCCAAGTCCTCGTTGTCCAGTATGATGAATGCTGCACGCTTCTTCTGCACCAGCTCGGTGAGGCCGTCGATGAAGTACAGGCCAGCCATCGCCCGGTCCGCGAGGTGTCTTCGCCTCTCTTCGCATGCGAATGGCTTGATGAGGATCACCGTGAGGTGGGCAAGGTCAGGGCTGCGAGTCAGAGTGTCAAGCAGGACAGGCAGAACACCGGTTCCGCTCCCGCCCCCAAGGCTGGCGAGAACTGTGACGCAGGTAGCCCCTTCGAACAGCTCCTCTATCTCCTCCTCGGCCACATGCGCGAGTGCCGAGCCCATCGATGGGCTTCCCCCGCTGTCCGGGACCTCCTCCCCCATCCAGTGGCTGAGATAGATGTTCTTGTCGAACACCGTTTCCGCCATCACCTTCCTATCGCAGTTGATAGCGGCAGTCTCAAGGTATTTCACATGTCGGTTTGCAACTGTCCTTGCTACCTGGATAGCTCCTCCGCCGACAGCAACTAGGAGGAACCTGAGGTCCTTTCCTAGCTCCAGTCTGCGTCCGGTTCTCTCCTGGTATCGCCTTGTTGCGATCCCGCTTCCTCCGTCAATCTTTCGTGTCTCACGCTCAATGTCTGTGTTTCCATCCATCTTCCCCACCCCTCAGCCCCTCTTCCGCTGATGTCCTTCGGTCTCACCTAGCACATCTCCGTTCGCCATTTCCAGTCTTGCAAGGTCGAGTTCCTCTTCCCTGGTGCTAACTGGGGCGTTCTGAGTGCGCCGCTCTGCCTTCGCGACCATCTCGTCCACTTCGAGCTTTTGCAAGCCGTAGCGCACGAGCATGGCCAGGGCCCCTTCAAGGTCGCCTCCGGAGACAAGCTTGGCATACCTAGATACGATCTCGATCTCTTCGCTCCTGAGACGAACCCTTGGTCCTTCTGGAGAACCAGAGTCCTGGGGGACTTCCTTCAGCCTGGCAGCGAGGTACTGCTCGATTGCCTTCCTGACGAGCTCAGACCGGGTTCGGAAATCTCCGGTGAGCACAAAGGCATCTATCGCCCTGAGCTCACGCTGTGAGCACCGTACCGCGAGCCGCACTTCTCCGATTGGCCGACGCATTTTGGTCCCTCGTCGGACAGAGCCAGTGAGACTTTGTCCGACATCTGACAATCTAAGTGTACGGACATATATTTAACAACATCTCTTGGATTGGAAGCCAAGAACCCTTTTGTCACACACTCACGTAAGCGTCTCCGCGCCATCAGCTGTAAGAAGGAATGTTTTTTCGGCCTGAGCCACTAGGCCACGCCCCGTCTCAACGAACACGGGATAGGTTTGGAGGTAGCCTCTTCTCTTCATCAATAACTTCCTCAGGTCTTCGTCCTTGATCCATCTGAGGCAGAATGGCAGGGTCCTGAATTTCGTAAAGAGTTCTGCCAGCTCAGGTTCCTTCTCCTTCTTCGGCTCCACGCGGAACCGCATGATGTTGCCGAAAGGCCCATCGCGGATCAAACCCTCGCCGTGAGTTGCAAACGGCTCGATTGCGATTATCTCCCCCTCGTCCAGTTCTACGGAGGGTCTGGAGATCACATTCGGCACCGACTTCCCCGCGTGCAGGTTGTAGCGCTCGATGTTATGCCCAGTCAGGTTGGCCACGGGCTTCAGTCCCCTGCTGTGTATCGCGTTCTCGATCGCTTCAGAGACGATGTTCGAATCAACACCACCGTGAAGGACGGCCTCGGCGGCCTCGAGGCCTTCCTTAGCCGCTAGGATGAGAACTGCGTGGTGACTCGAGCCAGCCTCTACGGTGGCAGCCGTGTCGGACACGTATCCATCTATGTGTGCACCAATGTCCAGTTTTATCACGTCACCCTCGCGAACACGGCGAGTGTCTTCCGGGGATGGCGTGTAGTGAGCGGCCTCATCATTTGTCGACAGGTTCGCCGGGAATGCCGGGAGGGCGCCTTCCTTGCGCATGGCCCCCTCAATGTCCTCGGCTATGTCGAGGAGGAGCGCGCCCGGGCGGACGAGAGATTGCCCGAGGGCAAGCGCAGAGGCGCCTATCTTTCCTGCACGCCTCCAGAGGTCGACATCCTCTACCATTGTGCCGGAAAAGCATGCAAGGCCACGTTATAAGAGTAGAGGTTGGAATGGAAATCTGTCCATCACTGGGTCTTCAGTCGCTTCCTGTGAACGGGCCGGAACTCCCTCTCTCGTATATCCAGAATGGAGGAGGGATGGCCGGATGGAGGAGGAGTTGCAGGTAGATAGACTTCCACATCTTTCCCAAACGCTCGTCTTGCGATCGTCACACTGGCACAGGTCTCCGTCCCGTGGACGTTCGCCGAGGTCGAGGTGATCGGACCAGCTCTCAGAGCGAGTTCCCGCGCGACGTCATGGTCGGGAATCCTAACTCCTATGGTCCCTTCTGACGAAACGATACCCCTCGCAAACTCGTCCTTCGCGCGCTGGCTTGCCCATACGATGAAGGTGTAGGGTCCCGGGAGGAACCGTCTGAGTGAAATGCGTGATTCTCGAGTAAGTGACGCCCAAGTCTCTATCTCCTCGGTTGAAGAAATGAGCACCGAGATTGGCATCTCCCTGGGGCGGTTCTTGATCCTGAACACCTTCGACACTCCCTCTTCGTCGGAGGCTCTTGCACCAAGGCCGAGAAGGGTATCGGTCGGGTACAGCACGACACCTCCTCTCCTGAGGGCCGCGACAGCCCGGTCTATGGTCCTAGAGGTACTCAGCATCCAATCGTGCGTATTCGAGATAGTCCTTGTCGGAGAAGTAGAGAGAAAGCTCTCTTCGCGCAGTATCGAGAGAGTCTGAAGCGTGAACCACGTTCGGTGTAAGTGCGAGCGCGAGGTCTCCTCTGATCGTTCCAATTCCAGCCTCCCAGGGCTTCGTGGCACCGTTCATGGCCCTAACTACCGCCACGGCGTTTCTCCCCTCTAGCGCCATCACGAAGACCGGCGCCGACGTGATGAACTTCACAAGCTCGCCGAAGAACGGCTTGGCCTTGTGCTCCTCGTAGTGTTTCTCTGCCAGCTCCTTGCTTATGAACATCAGCCTGGCCGCCACCAGCTTGAGTCCCCTCTTTTCGTAACGATTCACGACCTCTCCGATCAGCCCTCGGCGCACACCATCGGGCTTCACCATGACGAAGGTGCGTTCTGCTGAAGCTGGAGCTACTCCTGACCCTTTTGTGCTCTGAGACATAGCCATGCCATGGGGAGATTTGTGTGCTCTTTAATGCTATCCTTGGTGGCGCGTCCCATCGCTTTTGCCGCAACGAGCAACTTATCATAAGGCGTTCAATGCAAACTGAGGCCGCATTCGAACGCTCGCAAGCAAAGGTTCTTAGAGAGCGTGCCTTCCAGCTTGGCGTCCATGGGTGACAAGGTCGAGCCCCGATTCGCAGTGGTCATGACCGTGAGGAACATGGTCAAGTACATTCCCGGCGCCATCGCGTCCATCTTGCCTGAGCTGGTACCCGATGGGGAATTGATAGTGGTAGACGCAGCCTCAACAGATGGGACCACTGAGTTCCTGAGGGAGCTCGCTGAGGCCGGTTCCCTGAGGCTGATAGTCGAACCATGTACACGTGGTCGTGGACGCCACCTGGGGGTGCTTGCCTCGAAGGCACCCATCGTTCTGACGCAAGTAGACGCCGATCTCAAGTATTATCCAGGAGTGATTCGAACAGTAGTCAAGGAATTCCAGGAGTCTGGGGGCAAAGGGTTCATGGTGGCCTTTGGAAGGCATGATCTCAATCCTGGCGGGGCCAAGATATTCGTCTGGGAAAGATCATGCTACCTCGATACTGGCGGCTATCCTGACATCAACACCTACGAGGAGATGTTCCTCCTGTCAAAGGTCCTTGCCACAACGCCTGCACGGAGATACCTAGTAGAGAAGGTCGCAGAGGATCTTCGCGTAGAGATGTGGCAAAGATCGGAGTCCGGAAAGGTCTCCCAGCGACTGAAGGGGACCGTTCACGTTGCTCGTGTAAGGCATGGTAGCGGTTGGACCTACAGGGCCTACATTCGTTTCCTCTGGCTCACTCATAGGACCGTTGCCGGGTTCCTGGCAGGGTCTGCGCTTTCGACGCTGGGTTTTGTCCTGCCTCCTATCCGCACTTCCAAGGATTTTCTCTATGATCTCACGCCTCGACAAACCTGAGTCGCCGTCTTGCAGGTTGCGAAGATGGATTTTCCCACAGATGGGGAAGCTTAAACCTCTGTGAGCATCTCCGAAAGACAGGAATGTACTGCCTTCACCCTCCCGTGACGATGAAGATGCCCTTGGGGGCGTTTCAAGGTCGTCCTTCCCATTACCGAAGATGCCGATGCTGACAAGACAGGAATACCAGGAGCTCTACAAGGAGCTTGCCGCATATGAGGACATTCACCGAATACAGGAAGAGCGCGGTTTGGACCGGGACCTTCTGCTCGTGATATACACTCACAGGGTAACTAGAGATGCGACCCGACGATACTACACCGTACTCAACCACGTCAACGAGATGCAAAAGGAGTGGAGGCAGGGAAAGAGCTATGTGGACATTGCCAGGAAGTGGCGGTTCCCTCCAGTCCTCATAGCCCAGATGATCGAGAAACACAAGAACACCTCGCGCCGCGCCTTCTGGGATGGTTTCAGGAGACCAGAGGAGATCACAGATCCGAGGATACGCCGTGAAGTGAAAGAGGCCATGGCCGAGGACTGGGTGTATTCTCCAAGGGGGGGTGAGATACAGCGTGAGAGAGGCGTTCGTGGCGAGGCACGGTTGCATGACTGGCTGGACAAGTACCATATTCCTTACCGGACAGAGAAGGACCTGCGCGGCAGGTTCTCCAAGACTCCCGATGCGCTCCTCGGGAATGTCATCGGGCTGAACGGCCAGCGAGTTCAGTGGATCGAATCGAAGGCCAATTTCGGTGACGATGTGGAAGTCCGCCGGAACGTGAAGAAGCAGCTTGTCCCATACGTCAACTTGTTCGGCGAGGGCGTGGTGGTTTACTGGTTCGGATACGTCAAGGAGGCCGAGAATCTTCCCGGGATAATGATCATGGACGGGGAGACATTCGAGTCCCTGTCACCTTCGACCCCGCCACCAGAAGGGACGAAGGCCCCGGTCAAGCCCCCCGAACCTAAACGGGAGGAGGAGCCGCGGAAGACGGCGAGACGCCGCGAAGAAGCTCCGTCTCGGCCTGCGCGCTCGACAAGACGGTCTGTTGACCGGTCTGCATATTTCTGATAACCACTTCCCCACGGGCGTGTTCCTGCGGGGCAAGGAGAAGGATCGTGCTGACCTTCCTACGAGCCGCCTCTTTCATCTGACCAGTCAGGTTTCTGCCCATGAGATCACGGTCTGCCGAGAGGCCCAGGCTTCGCAGCTTGCCGACCCACCTCAGGGCATCAACCCTCAGCTCTTCAGTCGCCGAAGCAACGTAGACGTCCAGGCCCTTTGCCGCGCTGGGCCACAGACCTGATTCGCGCACGAGCAGCTCTAGCACCTGGTCTCCCATCGCCACGCCGCAGGCCGGGACGCTCCCGCCTCCGAAGAGCTCGATCAGTTTGTCGTAGCGCCCTCCGCCAAAGAGGGAGCGTTTCGCCTCTCCGCGGTCATAGGCCTCGAACACCGTACTTGTATAGTAGGCCAGGCCTCGCACGACCGCCACGTCCAGCACCATTACATCTGAAAGCCCAGCAGTTTCGCCCATGGAGAAGAGCTTGCGAAGGTTTTCAACCCCGTCCATCCCCTTCTTCCCAAGCCCTTCCAGTGAGGAAATGGCATCTAGCGAGTCGTTTGGCTTCTTTCCTACTCCTGACGTCCTGATTGCCAAGCCGTGGACCAGTTTCCTTGCCTCTGCGGACAGGCCGACCTTCTCCAGTTCCTTGTCGAATTCATCCTTGGACAACTTCCTGCTTCGGTCCAGTGCCCGCATGAACGCAGCAGGGTCAGGTGTCTTCGCAACCTCTGCAAGGCCTTCCGCTATCCGTCTGTCGCTAACCCTGAAGACATAACGGTCCTTGAGGCCCAATGCGTCCAGCATCGCCTTAGTGGTAGCGAGGATCTCGATATCTGCCTCTACCCCAGGGACTCCGTAGATGTCCAGGGAGACCTGTGAGAACTCCCTTAGCCGGCCGGCCTGTGGCTCCTCGTACCTCCACAGCTTCGCGAGAGAGAACCACTTGGTCGGGAGAGGGGTGATCTTGGACCTCTCAGCAAAGATCCTGGCCAGTGAAGGAGTGTTCTCTGGGACGAGGGTGACCTCGCGCCCGCCCTTGTCTTTGAATGCGAAGGTCTCCTCAACGATGCCCTCCCCACTCTTGACCTTGATAAGGTCAAGGCTCTCCAGGCTGGGGGTCTCGATCTCCTCGAAACCCGAGATACGGGCCACATTCCTGAGGGTTGAGAAAAGGTCGGCCCTGGCGGCCGCGTCGGGCGGCAAATAGTCTCGAAACCCTCTGAGGGACTGAAACTTCAAGGCAACTGGGGGGAACAGTGAGATATATTACATGCTTTCCCGTTGAGTAGGACCGTGTCGAGAAGGGGATTGAGGCCTTGGATGATCATTGCGATAGCGGCAATCTTCGTTTGTTCACCCATTCCGCTCACTGATAGGACCGCCGGACAGACCACCACAGTTCACGAGAACATTCCTGCAAGGGGGACCGAATCCATAGTCCGCGCAGCACCTGCTGAGAGCAGTTCTACTTCCACCCTGCCCAACTGCACAGTAACAATGGAGATCACCTATGTCATAGATTCCTCCACCAGTTGTCAGTGGGTAAACAATACCCTCGATACCAGTGTTGGGTACCCCATTGTCATACCCTATGAACTAACGGTCGAAGGTACTGGAACAGTGTATGTGCCCTCGCTTCACCCAGTGTTTCTCAACAGTTCGTTAACTGTGGAGGGCGGAGTCAAGATGGTGTTCCTAGGGGGAAGCATCTTCTACCTGGGATATGGGTCCCGTCTGGATATCTTGCAGAGCTCATCAGTGCTGCTCAACAACACGCCCCTTTCCATCTTGGGGGGGCAGGTCATAGTGGACCATGGGTCCCTCATTGGGAACTCCAGCTCTCCGTCTCCATCGGCAGAGGTCACGGCCATAGATCTCGATGGCCCGCTGTCATCCTTAGAAGTGAACGGATCGCTGATAAGATGGGTCAATGCATCTCAGCCGATCGGCTCCGTGACCCTGAGCGGAACGTACTCGGCGCTGATCCCGGTACAGCATTTCAACGCGACCAATGTCAACATGTTCTCGGCTGACAATGCCATTCTCACGAATGTCACGTTAGGAAGCGTCGGCAACATGACCCTGGGGAACTCGAACCAGATACTGGACGAGGTCAACGTCACCAGTCTCGTGATCAGCGGCGAGGTTTCAGGGACGCTAACAATCTCTCATGCGATCGTATGGGGCTTCTTCTGGAGTGGGGCAAGGGGCGTGGTGGCCTCTCAATCCAGATTCTCATCTGTGGCCAGCAACGTCATCACCGCAGTCTCCGGGTCCTTCCAGGCCTCTGACAGCTGCACTTTCATGAGCTCCCTCATATTCAATGATACAACCTCTTCAGTTCGCCTGGAGAACATCTCCGCCCCCTCGCTTGTTTTCAACAAGGCAACTCATGCCGACGTGTATAACTGGCCGGGGAACACGGTAGGCCTCGCCGGGACTCCGTCCGTTCAGAACATCACGGTAAAGAACAACAGCGCTTCGGTCCAGATATATCGGTACCTGACGGTCATCGTGCAGAATGCGGGAAGCTCCGTACCTCCTCAATCCGCAACGCTCGCGATACGGCGCAGCGACATATCGAATGCTCCCTGGGCATCTTACCACCTCGTCAATGGAACCGTAGGACTCTACCTTCCGACGGACTACATCACCTCACTAACAGACACGTTTGAGGGAAGTTACGACATCAAGGCCACGGTTCAGGGCACTTCATCCTCCCAAAGCATATCGTTCTACTTCACTGGCGAGGTCGTTACACTTACCCTGTCCTCCCCTCCCTCGACATCATACACGTTCTGCTATCTTGTGGCTGAACTGGTCCTTCTTTTCGTGTTGGCTGGAGCAACAGGCTGGCTCATAGTCAGGAACAGGAGGCTCAGGCCACCCCCAAAGAAGGTGCCCTCTGAGAAAGACCCTGAGCCAAAGATGGACGAGAAGGATACTATTTCGCTCCACTAGTTCGCAGGCGTTACCTAGTCCCTAATGCCTTCCGATGTGACCGAGAAGACTGCCTCCCCTTCCGGGAGGTTGGGGGAGTCGACCAGCCTTGCGATCCTGTGCGGAGGCTTCGACCGTCGAAGATAGACTCTGTAAGTTGCGGTGTGACCGACGATGTTGCCGCCTATCGGCCCGGTAGGGTCTCCAAAGAGGACGTCAGGTCGGGCGCTCACCTGGTTCGTGCAGATTATGGCCGCGTTGAACACGTCACCGAACCTCAGCAGCTCGTGCATATGCCTGTTCAGTCGCTGTTGCCTGTCGGCAAGAGCCCCCCTGCCGAGGAATTCCGCGCGGAAGTGAGCTGTCAGAGAATCCACGATCATCAACCTGACTGGAATATCGTGGGCAAGCTCCGTCGCCTTTGGGACGAGCAGCTCCTGGTGATTCGAATTGAACGCCCTGGCCACATGGACCCTGGCAAGAGCCTTCACCGGGTCCAATCCCGCCGCCTTGGCTATCTCTGCCAACCGTTCGGCCCGGAAAGTGTTCTCAGTATCGATGTATACAACGTCACCATCGAGGCCACCCTTCTCTGGGGGAAGTTGAACGGTTACTGCGCACTGGAGGGCCATTTGCGTTTTCCCGGACCCGAAGGCACCGTAAAATTCCGTTATGGCCTGGGTCTCGATTCCTCCTCCAAGGAGCTCGTTTATCGCCTTGGACATTGTGGTTATTCGCCCGAGCTTCTTCCTTCGTTCCAGTATCTCGTTCCCGGTCTCGAAACCGCCGATCTTCACCCGCTTCCTGGCCTCGAGTATGATCTTCTGGGCCGCTCCTTCTCCGACATCTGCGGCGGTCGCAAGGTCGTCAGGAGAGGCTACGGCCAGTTCCATGAAATCACGATAGCCAGCCTCGTGGAGCTTCTCCGAAGTCGTGTGCCCTACACCTGGAAGGTCCTCGAAGACATCCTCCTCGGCTTTCTCAGCCTCCTCTGCCTTGACGACCTTCCCTGGCATCAGTGTCCTCCAGTTCCCTTAGGCCTGAATAGTTCCCCGGTCAGCCTCTCGAAGACGGTAGTGTAAAGCCTGCTGACCTCGTCAACGATATGAGGGGGAAGTGGAGGGATTGGTGGTTCTTCCTCTCCTTTCTCTCTGGCTTCCATGAGCTTAGCGTGATACCCGCTCCTCCTGTAATGCTGTCTAACGAATTCCTTTGAGAATTCTTCGAACCTTCCTCGAGCGACCTCTCCTGCATCCCAGAAGCGGTCTTCGTCGGCGGTGCCGAAGGTATCGACAAGCATGATCTCCCCCTTGTTGTCGAATGCAAACTCCTTCTTGCCATCGACGTGGATGAGCCCTCTCGGTTCGATCTCCCTGGTCATGGCCTGGTCCACCTTCAAGATGATGTCCTGGATGTGCAGAATGTCGTTCTTGGTGAGTCCGCCGATCTCCATTGCCTCCTTCTCGGTGAGAAGCCTGTCAACATGCTCCAGCTTTGTCGTCATCTCGAAGAACGGCCCTGGCAGCTTGTCCCCGTAGGCTGAGAGATGGCTGTCCGGCAGTCCCACGTCTCGGGTCCTCTGCTTTCCGTTCCTGAGGCGGTCCCACAGTGTTCCAGCGACGTAATAGCGGGCGATGAACTCCAATGGTATGAGAACGTTCTTGTGCTCCTCTTTGTTCATGGTTGAAGAGACCTCCACCCTGCGAACGCGCATCGAGTTCGGTGAGCTGAGCTCCAGGAAATGGTGATTCACACCAAGCCGGGTGCACATCTCGAACCAGTGAGCGCTCGTTCCAGCTAGGGTCTCTCCCTTGTGTGGAATCGGGTTCGGTATCTTCTTGTCAAAGACGCTGATGTCGTCAGTAAACCTGAACTCCAGTACATCGTCGGAGATCTCGAAGACCTCCTTCACTTTACCCCTTCTCAGAAGCTTGTGCTTCTTGTGGCCCGGGGGCACATCTTGCCTATTTGGTGTTCCCATGCTACCTCCCATCATCAGTCACTTAAAAGGCTGATGCTCCAATTCCGAACTGAACGATGGGTTGAGGCCGACATGCGATGTTCTCCGACTGCTGCCGCATGTGGACAAGGTGCCCAATTCAACAACCCTTTAAATGGCCTCGACTGTTGCCGAGCGGAGAGCATCTTACCGCATGATTGAGTTCAGTGCAGAACCGCATTCGCCCATCTACATGGGCACGGTGCTGAACAACATGGTCTTCGGGTTCACTGACGGCCTCATAACAGACATGGCAGTGGTTGCCGGGATGGTGGCCTACTCTGCAGACTCACTATCCATCGTGGTCATCGCAGCCTTGGCCGCGACACTGGCCGGCTCGATAAGCATGTTTCTGGGCGCCTACATCGCAGCTTACACACGATACAAGTTTACGATGAGGGAGAGGAGATTGGAGGAAAGGGAGGTGGAGCATGTCCCTGAGGTTGAGAAGCAGGAGGTTAGGGACATCTATTTGAAACATGGATTCACCCCTGAGGAGACCGAGATGCTCGTAAGCCGGGTCACCTCCGACAAGGAACTGTGGATCAAGACCATGATGAGAGAGGAGCTCGGCTTCGGGGAGGACGACCTCCATCAACCCATGGCGAAGAGGGAGGCGGTGATAGGACTTGCTTTCCTGCTGGGCTCCTTCATACCGATCATTCCCTTCCTGATCGTTTCGTACAATCACGGGTTCCTCAGCATCTTGAGCTTCTCGGACACTGCCAGCGCCTTCCTGGTTTCGCTGGTTCTCTCAGCGATTGCGCTGGGAGTAATGGGATCGTTCAAGGAGAGATTCGGAGAGGGAAGGCCTTGGAAGGGTGCAGCTCAGATGCTCCTGGTTGGGCTTGGTGGAGCTGCAGTGGTCTATTTTATCATAGCAGGTATCACGACCTTCATCCCCCACTGAGAGGCAAAATGAGTCCAGGCAAACCACAACAGGAAGACAATGATGCGGGCGAAGAGGCGGCAGCCAAGCCTGTCACGGATGAAGTCAAGCCTCCCGCTCCAGAGCCACCTGAAGAGAAGAAGCCGGATTGGGAAACCAGCTACAAGTACCTCCTTGCCGACTTTGAGAACTTCAGACGCCGGGTGGACAGGGAACGCGAGAAGGCTGTGAACTTTGCCACAGGAAAAGTGCTGCTCCGGATCATCGATCTGCACGATGGAGTAGAGCGCGTGGCCTCCTCTCTCCCAACGGAGGCAGTGAAGATCAGGGAGGGCCTTCAATTACTCCTCAAGAACCTTGAAGCCCTGCTCAAGGACGAGAAGGTGGAACCCCTCGCTCACGTTGGCGAGACGTTCACGATAGATGTTCATGAGGCGGTGGGGAAGGTCCCTCCCACCAAGGAGGCCCCTGAAGGGACTGTGGCCGTGATCGTTCAGCAGGGCTACCGCGGTCCCGGCGGAATACTGAGACCAGCTAGGATACTGGTGGCGGATTCATCGGCGAACGCTGCGAAGAAGCCGGCCAAAGAGGATGAAACAGTCGCAACCTGAGGAGAGCGAGTCCGGCCAGCAATCTCCGGCTTCGCAGTCGAGAGGCCGGTTGGTGGCGGCCTGGTTCCTGAAGAAGAAACACCTCCTCTACGTCCTCGTATCGATCTACGTGGCAGTTGCCTTCTCTCTTTCGGTCCTCAGGTTCATGGAGTTCTACGACCGGAACTGGGATTTCGGCATCTTCCAGCAGGCGCTCTGGTCCACGACGCATGGCCGCATCATGTGGGAGTCAGGGGATTACGCGACATTCGGAGTGTCATCCTTCTTCCAGATCCATCCCTCATTCATGATGTTCCCGCTTGCCGGACTCTATGCCCTGGCCCCATGGCCATGGACGATCCTCTTGCTCCAGGCCATGGTGACCGGCCTTGCCGCCTTGCCCTTGTACTACCTTGCTAAGAAGGTCACAGGATCTGAGACCAAGAGTCTCATTGCTGCAGGTGTTTTCCTGGCTTGGGCTCCAGTGCTCTCATCGAACCTGTACGATTTCCACCTTGAGTCCTTCATGCCTCTCGAGCTCTTCACCTTCTTCTACCTCTGGATCAGCAGACGATATTTACTTGGATTCACGGCAGCGGCCGTCTCCTGCCTCACACTTGAGATCGCCCCGGTCCTGATAGTGTTCTTTCTCCTGTTCATCTACTCCGACGATGTCCTGATCCTCTCCAGGTCCGTCTGGTCGTGGCTCACAGGAAGGACCAAGCAGCTTCTGAGGGTATTTCTCCAGCAAAGGAGCAGTCGCATGAATGCCGACAGGCCGGAAAAGTCCCCAGATATTCTTTGGGGAGCGGTCATGGTCATCTTTGTAGCAGTGATATACCTGATACTCAGGCTTCTACAGGGACCTTTTCTCTCTCTGATACTGGGCTTCCAGCCCGCTATGAGTCCAGCGGTCGATCTCTCGCCAGGGGCCCTGAACTTGAGCATCACCTACTTCCCGGGCGGTTTCTTCACCAAGGCAGGTTACTGGCTTCTTCTCTACGCCCTTCTGGCGTTCATTCCGCTGAAGTACCCAAGGACCTTGATCATGGTGCTTCCGTGGCTCGCCTGGACCTTCCTGACTCCCTATCTGAACACTGTCCAACTAGGATACTCATACGGTTACATTGCAGCAGTTCCAATGCTCATCGGCTTCTGTTATGGCCTTAGCAAGCTCGATGTCTCCTTCGAATGGGTGAAGGAGGCACCGACCAGCATGACTTCTGGCAATCCCAGCTCCCGGAGACGACGCCCGTCACCACTCTCCATCGTGATACTGGTCATCCTGGCGGCAAACATCCTGATCAGCCCGGTGGATCCGCTGGTCCAGACTTCCGAGTTTACGGGCGCGGGGATGCCTGGGTACTGGCTCAGCTATGACCTGGAACCAGGCTATTCTCAGGTTGTGTCTGCGGCAGGACTGATCGAGCCGTCTTCGAGCTACGTACTCGCATCGGACGATCTGTTCGTTCTTGTGGCGAACAACGCCAACGCTTACTCCACCAGTACTGATTCGCAGAGCCTGGGGAACACTCCCTTCAGTTCAACCAACTTACCCGCCTATCTCTTCTTCTCTGAGAAGGACTCCACACATGTTCCGGTGTTCATCTTGAACGTCCTCGCCAACACGTCAGATTACGGGGTCCGCGCCGTTGTGGAAACGACACCCGTAGGCACAGTGACGCTCTACCAGCTTGGATATACCGGGATGCCAACCACTTACGCTTAGACCAACAGGCCGAACGCCTGTTGGTCACGCAATCCGTTCAGCATAAGTACCTTCATGGGGTCTGCTCGATAGCAGCACCATGGTCGATAGGAGTTCCGAGATTCCAGGGTTCTACAAGAAAACCGTTGAGGAGCGTCGCCGCTTGGTGGCTGAGTTCGCCGGCCTGACAGAAGCGGAGAGCAAACTTCTATCATCGACATCGAGCACCGATGTCTCAGTACTTGACCGCATGGTCGAGAACGTCATCGGAGCGTTCTCCTTGCCGCTTGCCGTCGCGACCAACTTCAGAGTGAACGAGAAGGACTACCTCGTTCCCATGGCGATAGAGGAGGCGAGCGTGGTAGCAGCCGCAAGCCACGCCGCGAAGCTGGCGAGGCCTGGAGGCGGGTTCCATGGAAGCATGTCCGACCCCGTGATGATCGGTCAGGTCCAGCTGCTAGACATTGCCGACCCGGATGGTGCCACCAAGAGGATACTTGCCGAAGAGCGTAAGCTATTGGAACTCGCGAACTCCAAGGACCCGCTGTTGCACAAGGTGGGGGGCGGGGCGAAGAAGATAGAGGTCCGCGTCCTTCACACTCCCCGCGGACCGATGGTTGTGGTCCATCTGCTGGTGGACGTGCGGGACGCGATGGGTGCCAATGCTGTCAACACGATGGTGGAGGCCATAGCACCAGAGCTCTCGCGGCTCTCTGGGGGTCGGAGCCACCTTCGCATTCTCTCGAACCTTGCCATAAACAGGTTGGCCCACGTCAAGGCGGTCTTTACCAAGGAGGTTCTTGCCTCCGATGACTGGTCAGGGGAGGACGTGGTAGAAGGAGTCCTGGATGCCTGGTGCATGGCCGCTTACGATCCATTCCGCTGCGCTACCCACAACAAGGGTGTGATGAATGGCATATCCGCAGTGGCGATAGCGACCGGAAACGACTTCCGTGCCCTCGAAGCTGGGGCCCACTCATATGCAGCGTGGAAGGCTGGCGAAGGGAGGGTCATCTCCCCGCTCACCATGTTCGAGAAGACCCCCAACGGCAACTTGGTGGGTTCCATCGAACTGCCCATGGCAGTCGGTACCATAGGCGGAACCACTGCGGTTCACCCAATGGCCAAGCTTGCGATGAAGATACTCGGGGTCAGCGGCGCTGGAGAACTTGGCACGATCATGGCCGCCGTAGGGTTGGCTCAGAATTTTGCTGCGCTGCGAGCTCTGGCCACCGAGGGCATACAGAAGGGACACATGACCCTGCACGCCCGCAATGTGGCCATAATGGCCGGTGCCAGACCTGACCAAGCGGACCGTCTTGCCAAGGTCATGGTTTCCGAGCGGGCGATCCGGATCGACCGGGCAAAGGAACTTCTGGAAAAGGAGCACACATCGTGAGGTATGTCGGAACCCAGGAAGGTCGGAGTGCTTGCACTTCAGGGAGATGTTCCTGAACACCTCAAAGTGCTGAGGTCCATCGTCAGCACCGATGCTGCCATCGAGATCCGGACAGTGGAAGACCTCGCCTGTGTCAAGGCGGTCGTTCTGCCAGGGGGCGAAAGCACTACCCTCTCGAGGCTACTGGACGAAACGGGGATCAGAGAACCTCTCAAGGCGCGGGCCAAGAAGGACCTGAGCATCCTGGCTACCTGTGCTGGCCTGATACTGATATCCACTGATGTAGAGAGATCACCACATGGGAGGGATCCAATCCCCCTGGCCCTCCTGGATGTCAGCGTAAGAAGGAACGACTATGGACGCCAGGCAGAATCCTTCGAGACAGATGTCGAAGTGAAAGGACTGGAAGGCGGCGAGTTCTCCGCAGCCTTCATTCGAGCGCCCAGGATCGTGAGGGTAGGAAAGTCGGTCCAGGTCCTTGCGAGGGTTGGAGATGAGCCGGTGATGGTACGCTCTGGAAACCTCTGGGGGCTCACGTTCCACCCTGAGATCGGGGACGACAGGCGCATACACACCTATTTCCTCAAGGAAGCCGGATTGGCATAGGCATCGTTCCCGCGCGCCCTTACGGAGCTACTTGTGGCGAACTCGTTCCCCCAAGAGTTTGAGCTCGTTCATTGCTAGGTCGTTGATCTCCTCGCCCGTAGCGAGGAGTACCTCTCCATTCTCGACGACCTTCCTACCCCCAACATAGACCGTGTGGACGGCACCCTCGTTTACCGAATAGACGAGGTTCGAAATGGCGATGCTCTCAGTAGTAGGTGTCAGGGATGGGTGCCGCAGGTCGTATAACACGAGGTCTGCCAGGCAGCCGGGGGCAAGCGAGCCAAGCTCCTTCTCCATTCCCAGCGCCCGTGCACCATCGATCGTGGCCATGTCCAAAAGCGTCTGGGCCGGCAGGCTCTTCGGGTCGTGCCGGGCGTGCTTGTGGGCGAGCCCCGCCAGGTGCATTTCCCTCAACATGGACAGGGAGTTGTTGCTGGTCGAGGAATCTGTTCCAAGACCTACTGCAACACCGCGTTCGCGAAGTTCGGTCACCGGGGAGAGTCCTCCTCCCCCGCTGGCGAGCTTCATGTTAGACGAAGGGCAGTGGACTGTGGCAACCTTTCGGGAAGCGATCAGCTCGATCTCGTGGTTGGTCAGCCAGACGGCATGAGCGGCCACCTGCCCGGGCCCGAGGAACCCGATCTTGTCGAGCCATTCCACCGGGCGCAGTTTCCGCTTGGTGACGTTGCCCTCCACTTCTCCCAGGGTCTCGGACAGATGGTAGTGCAGGAGGCATCCTTCCTCGTGCGCCAGTTCCAGCGTCGAGCGGAGCGTATCCTCGGAACAGACGTAAACCCCCTGAAAGGCCGCTAGCGGGGTCACAAGGTGCTTTCCCTTCCATCTGTGTATGAACGAACGGGCGTTCTCCAGAGGAATGCCCTTCTGGGTCGTCATCTCCTTGTCCAGTATGGTCCACCCGAGAAAACCGCGGATTCCGAGACGCTCACAGGCTCTTGCGACAGCGTCCTCCCCGTAGTACATGTCCAGGAACGAGGTCGATCCGCTCAGGAGCATCTCGGAGATCCCCGCCAATGCTCCCGCTTCTATGTCGCTCTCCTGCCTGAAAGCATCGAATGAGAACATCGTGTCAAGGAAACGGGGGAAATCCATGTCATCGGCCACGCTGCGCAAGATGGTGTTCGCAACGTGGGTGTGAAGATTGATGAAGCCAGGGGCGACGAGGAATCGGCTGGCATCGACCTCGATCTGAGCGCGCTCTTTGATCTTCTTGTCCACCTTCAGGATGCGTTCTCCTGAGAAGAGAACATCTCCCCTGAACACCCGCCTTTTCTCATCCTGTGTGACCAGAAGGCCTCCCCTCAGGGCAACTGTGGCTGGATCGCTCATCTTTCAGGGGTAGGACCTGCCACTTAAAAAGGAGGATTCGACGGAACGTGTCCCCTTGTCGACTGGCATAGGGAGGGAGCGTTAAGAACAAACTGAATCATGCCGAATCGATGTCCAGAGGCGATGGTAAGGTCTCACCGATTCTGGCCAAGCGATGGCTCTTGCTCTTCCTGCCCGTAAACGCGTCACTTGCTGGATTCACAGTGATACTCCCTCTCCTCGTCCTCTTCACGTACCACGCGGACATCATCGCAGTTTCTCTCGCCATGACCTTCTACAGTCTCTTCTTGATCCCTGGCGCGGTCATCTGGGGACACGTCTGCGACCGCACGGGCAGCAGGGTCCCACTGCTGCTCCTCAACTACGTTGGAGTGGCAGCGATATTCCTCTCGATGACCTTTGTGAGAGGGCTCAACGAACTGTTGGTGTTCTACTCGCTCTTCGGACTGATAGCTCCAGCGAGTGCTGCTCCTTCCAACCTGCTCGTCATGGAGCACTTTTCTCCAAGCGACCGGCCGGCTGCCTTCGCATCATTCTCTGAAGTGTCCATGGTGGGGTCCGTGATCGGCGTCCTGGTGGGCTTCGTATGGGTCACTACGGCCTCTGATAACCTTCTGGGATTCCTCTACCTGACTGCGCTGATGGCGCTCATCAGCGCCGTAATGCTCATCTTCATGGTTCCAGAGCGTCGGGAGCATCTCAATAGGACGAACATCGCCCATCAACCCGAGAGTCTTGTGTCACGGTTGCATCGCTACCCTTTCTTCCTGCACCCGCACCTTCCCACCATGAACGGATTTGAGAGGGCGGGAAGATGGTTCAGGGAGGAGGCGACCCATGAGGTCCCCCTGATACTCGCCGCGGCATTCCTCTTCAACTTCTCGACCAACATGTTCAACACTTCCTATACCCCGTACATGGAGACCATGGGATTGGGTGCCAGTGGGATCTTCCTGGTCAACCTTGCGAACAATGGCTGTCAGATGTTCTGTCTCCCATTCACTGCCAGGGCATCCGAAGGGGTAGGGGCCGAACGCAGCGTGATCATTTCGACATGGGCCCGCGTGAGCGGATACGTGGGAGTGATGGTGATGGCCCTCTTCCCCCTCACGCTGTGGTGGAGCCATGAAGCGATACTTGGAGCGAACCTGGCAATGTACGGACTACTCGGAGTGGCCGTAGCCTTCTACGGGACCGCCTCGTCACTTCTCCTATTCCGTTCATTGGAAGGGCGCAACAAGGGAACCTACATTGGGTTCAACAGCGCCCTGGGAGGGTTGGCCGCGGTAGTAGGTTCAGCAATCTCCGGACTTGTGACTTACAAGCTTGGGTATGCGCCCACCTTCGCGCTTTCGATGGTGTTCATGGCCTTGGCAGTGCCTGTGTGGATGATGGCAGGGCGGGCGATGAGGAAGAAGAACCTGTGATAGGACGAAACTGCATCCAAAGCAGCCAAAGTCCATGCAAAGGCTCTGGTTGGAAAGCCTTTAAGCGGCGTGTTTGTTGGTCTTTTTTGATGGAGCGGTTCTGCGGAGCTGAAGATGCCTGACGAAGACCTTCTCCTAGACATCGCAAAACCCGAATTCGGCAGCGGCATAGTGGGCGTATGCGATATCTGCCACGCCAGGCAGGCAGTCGTAGTTCTTACCAAGGAAAGGTTCAAGCTCTGCGTGCAGGATTTTCTTAACAAGGCATGGATACGGAGTACCGAGAAACCAGGGGCATTGACCTTGCCATTCAGCTCGACCACTGATTTTGTGCAGACAAGTTCGGTGCCCGGTGGTGTTGCCCTCTCGGTGCACCTGAAGCCAACCAAGACCGCAAAGCACCCCATGGTCACCGTCGTTCCCGACGTCTTCGGTCTGACCACGCAGGTCCTGGAAGCAGGGATCCGCTTCGCCAGGGCAGGCTACGAGGTCGTGATGCCCGACATTGCAAGAACGCCAGGCTTCGGACTGCCGAAGTTCATCATGGAGCGGGGAATGCGCTTCGTGACAGGTTCGATCCCGGTGTCACTTTCCCGGCGGGAGAGGCTGTTCAGGGTGCTGGATGCCTGCAGGACGGTCGCTTTGAAGGATGAGTCGATCGACCCCAGCCATCAGGCAGTCTTCGGCATGTCCTACGGTGGTGCGCTCGCTCTGGCCTATGCCGCTGAGGTTCCGCAGTTATCGGCAGTCGCCGTGGCCTACCCTTACTCGGTTTCCCCGGCGTCGCGTCTGATGACCCTGAAGTGCCCAGTCTTTGCCATGTTCGGTGAGAAGGACAGCGCGAGTTCGGCATCCTGCAAGAAGATCAGGGATGCAGCAGCTCACTGGGAGGCCCCCATCGAGTTCGTGGTCGTCCCGGGTGCAAGCCACCATTTCCTGAGCCGCGAGCATTCGGCTTACAAGGTGGCAGCGGCTGAGGCGGGGTGGAGGGAGATACTTGCGTTCCTCAAGGATCGGCTTGAAACGCCCCCCAAGCCACCTGCACCTGCACCAGTTCCGAGCCCGGTAGCCAAGCCCCCAGCGGTCACTGCCCCAAGCGCTCCCAAGAAGTAGGTTCGCGGAACGGAAGCGGTCGCCGGGATCATGTTACCCTCCAGCGATAGAACTGAAGGGACAGTAGGATTCCTATTATCGCGGAGGCGATCAGAAGGAATCCATCAAGAAGCAGGTCGCCCTGACCTAGCGTTATCAGTCCCATTCCTCCCTTTGCTAACAGGGCCGCGTACGTCCCGGGGAGAAAGTGAGCAACGACCTGGAGCGCTGGCGGCAGGGTAGAAAGAGGATAGTAGAGCGGCGATAGCATGCCCAGCGCAGTGAAGGCGAAATTGCCCACTGGCCATATCTCTCTTCGCGACTTGATGCGGCTCGATATCGTTATCCCGATGGCGGAAAACAGCAGCCATAGTACCAGTATCGTACCGATCAGGATCAACCAGCCAACCAGCGAAACTGGGTAGATTATTGCCAGAACGACAGCAAGAACCACCAGGGCTGGCATCGCAGCCATGAGATTGGAGAACGCGATGCCTGCAAGATAGCCCACTTTCCCGAGAGGGGATGCAACGAACATGTCCTGGAGGGCCAGCTGTATCCTCCATGTCGCAGAGTCTCCCAGGACCCAGTTGCCCACGTTTTGCGACACGAAGAGCATAGCACCCACTACCTCTCCCGGGAAGTATGACGCGGGTGTGATGAGTCGGAGAAAGTAGAGGAACATGAAGGGGAGCAGGACGGGCGCGATGGCCACCGCAGGGTTCCTGGAGATCCAACGCCAGCCTATGAGGGTAAAGGCCCGGAAGAACCGGCCGTTGAGCGGAGGTGCCATTTCCCCAAACCCCCCTCCTTTTGTTCTCATTGTTGCAAGTGCGCCCATTCATCTCACCTTTCCCTGGAGAAGCGTCGCGCCCAGTATACCGTGAACAGGAAAATCGCAAGCGTTTCAACGATTATCGAGAGAGCGGCCAACACGACCTCTCCAGTGCTGAGGCTGAGAAGGTTCAAGGTGTGCATCACGAGCGCTGCTGCAGCGCTGGGAGGCATGACAAGGGCAACGGGCTGGAGCGCAGCGGGAAAGATGTACAGCGGGTAGAAGACTGGTGGCAGGACACCGAAGAGGTTGAAGATCAGCGTTGCGTATGGCCAAATGGCGCGCATGTCCTTGAAGAGGGTTGACAGCGCGTAGCCAAGACTGGCTGCGAATGCCCAAACCCCTATGAGCGCACCCAGGAGCACCAGCGCAGCGGAAACGGTGAACGGATGGACCCAGTTGGCCATCCCTACAAGAAAGACCATGGGCGGCATGTAAGCGGCCAACACTCCCAGGCCCATTCCCAGAAAATACGACTCCGGGCTCATTGGGGAGGCATGATAGAGCTCGTTGAGCTTGTGGTCGATACGGATGTATGCGGCCTCATCCAGAATCCTTTCACCTATCACGAAAGCGGAGAATACTGTCGAGCCAACTAGGGCAAAGGGCAGCAGTGAGCGGGGAGCGAGGAGCCACATGAAGAAGATGAATATGACCTGGACCAGGATGGAGGAAGCTATCGACAGGTACTCGTGGAACTGCACCCTTGTTTCCGTAGCAGCGAACGCGCCGAGGCCCTTCCATCTGGTGAGGAAGCTAGATTTCATCCTCGATGGACCCCCCTACCAGCTTGAGGAAGGCTTCCTCTAGGGTGACCGGCCCTACCGTGGTAGAAAGCCCTTTCTTCAGAGCAAGAGTGAGTATCTCCGATACCCGGTCGGGTTCTGTGATTATGTGCAGTGCATCGTCACTGGATATGCAGTGTCCGAAAGGGGCGAATGTCTCCGTCAGTCCGCGCTGTCCCTTCAGCGTTACACGAATGGTTCCCCCTACCTTCCGCTTGAGCTCGTCCGAGGTCCCCTCGGCCACTATCTTCCCGCGATCCACTATGTAGACCCTGTGCGAGAGGCTCTCCGCCTCGTCCAGATAGTGTGTCGTGAGCAGGATGGTGGAACCCTGCCTTGTGAGTTCCCTGAGCGCATCCCAAACGCTCCTTCGTGCGAAGGGGTCCATCCCAAGAGTAGGTTCGTCGAGGAACATGAGCGGTGCCTCGGTCGCGAGCACGGTCGCAACCATCGTCCTCTGCTGCTGTCCCCCGGAAAGTGTCACCGAAAGTCGATCGGCGGACTCGGCAAGACCCATCTGGGTGAGGACCGTGTCAGCACGGCTCTTCGCCGTTTCCTTCGAGAAGCCGCGGGTGAGGAGGTAGGTGTAAACCTGCTCCCGGGGAGTGAGATGATAGAATGGTTTCCCCTCCTGTGGGACGACCGCAATGTATGGGCGCACCATCTCCGGGTTCTTGATCACATCCATGGAGAAGATGGATACCTCGCCGGATGTGGGCATCAGCAGAGTGGAGGCGATCTTGAGGAAGGTTGTCTTGCCAGCGCCGTTACGGCCCAAGATGGCGACCCTCTGCCCCTTGGTTACGCTGAGCGAGAGATCCCTTAGCGCTTCAACGGGGGGGTTTCCCCGAGAGCGGTAGACCTTCCTGACGTTGCTGGCTTTCAGAGCCACTTCCCCTGACACTTGCTGGGGACTCCTCAGACCATCCCCTAGCGCTACCATCCAGATCCTCCACTCCAGTGAGCCGGTATTCACAACAGTTCTTTTCGCTTTCCCTTCCCGCCTGTTTTTGCACGGGTAGTTGGTTTGCGCGCTGGCGTCTCGTGCTCCTCTTTGGTTAGGCGAGTGACCGAGGGATGTTTGCTCGGGACATCAAGCAGGTAAGCTATCTCGGGTGGTTCAAGGGCGAGGTGCCTTGCCAGGCTCAACTGGAAGTCGTGGAGCTTCGTCAAGCTCTCATCCTCCGGGCTCTGGGCGTAGAGCCTCTGGAGCAGCGGAAGGATCTCCTCTCCAGCCCGCCTTCTCGACATATGCACGTACCTCCCTACCTTCCCAAGGAGGGATTCCCTCACCCATCTGCGTTCCCGCGAGGTTCCGAGACGAGACAGTATCCTCGGGAAATCGATCTGGTGGTAGCGATAACGGCCTTCTGGCGCAATGCCGTGATGGAGCGCTATCGAAACCCCTCCTGACAGGAGTTCGTTCGCATAGCTCCACAGTCCCCATACGCGCCACCGGCTCGCTCGCGCCAGGTGAAGCTGGGCCTGAGCGAGGGTCTCATATCCTGCCAGAAGGCCTTCCACGTCCTCGGCAAAGTTGGGAATGTTCTCTTCTATCCAAGGCCAGATGTCGTCCGGAGGCGCGTCGGTCAGTGTCATCACTTCGGCGGATGGGATGAACCTGACGCTGCCCAGGAAATGCCTCGTGGTATCGAAGAGGTTGCTTTCCACAGCTCTAGCACCGAGGACCTCCATGGGGTCGGTCCCTGCCGGAAGGGCAGAAAGGGCCTCGAGGTCATTGAGGGCCGCCCGCAGATCACCTTTGCACCGGTCTACTACAACCTCGAAAGCGTCCCGGGTCAGGGTGATCCTCTCAGCGATGATTATGTTGTGAAGCCAAGCGCTCACCGAATTGCGTTCCACTGTTGGGAACCGTATCCTAAGCGTGCCTTCCCGGGAGAGCGCACCAGCCCTGAAAAGCGGGTAGGCATCGTTCGCAGTGAGGATCACCGGCTGCATGGTTGTTTCTACCAGCCTCTTCAAGGCGCCGACTCCACCCTCATCGGAGAAACTGCGTTTCTTCTTGCCGCCAGACCAATCCCGCAGGTCCGATTGTGCCGCCGGTGGAAAACGCTCCCAGCCAGACGAGGAGGGGTTCTTCGGGATCTCGTTGAACGAATCGTATGCCTTGCTGTCCTTGAGTCCCCAGGCATCGTTCAGCTTGGCCACCGAGGTATAACGTGCCTGCACAAATTCCCTGAAAGTGAGGGGTAGAACCTTCTCGCGCGCTGCGGCCGATTGCCCGGTCGTGCCCGAGATATCATCAGCTTCGTCAATAAGGATAAGGTTCCTTCCACCTTCGGAGGCGGACAGATACCTGCCGTCTTCTGTGAACGTGTTGGTGATCGCTGCCCTCCCTGCAACATCGTTCAGAGCGTCTTCGTTCCTTGCGTCCGAAGCATTCATCTCGACAATTCCCCAGCCCATGTCATTGGCAAGGGCCTGCGCTGCGGAGGTCTTTCCGGTGCCCGGCGGGCCCTCCAGGATAGCTACCTTCACCGGTGGAGGATGCGAACTTGCCATCCAGGAGGCAGCAAAGTCTCTCAGCCTCTTCACTCCCTCCCGCTGTCCGGCAATCTCGTCAAGCGTGCGAGGCCTCCATTTCTCGGAGAGAGGAATGTTTTCCTTCCGAAGACCCAAACTCCTGCTGGCCACCGTAACCACTGAACAGACCCGATCATTTCAATACCCGAGAGCATAAAACGGGATGGTAGACCGGCGCAAATCGCGGTCTACCTCGAGGGAAGCCGCCAGAGAGACTTGAACTCTCGACCTGCTGATTACAAATCAGCCGCTCTGCCAACTGAGCTATGGCGGCAACACGTTTTGGGCCATGCGAACGCGGAATTTAAGCAAAGTCTTTATGGTCAGTGAAGCTATTCCCTCTTCCCGGGACGCAATTTGGGGTGGTTGGATGGAAAACAACGGTATGCACGGAGGAGGGAACTCCGGATCCATTGCCGAAGCGTTCGACAAGATACTGGAACGTTCTAGCACTCTTTACAAGGGTAATCCAGAGGTGTTCCGGGAGAGCTATGTTCCCCCGCGCCTGCTTCACCGCAACAACGAGATAGATCGCGTCGTTGAGATCCTTGCACCAGTCCTCAAGGGTGAAAGTCCTTCGAACATTCTCATCTACGGAAAAATAGGTACGGGGAAGACCGCGGTCGTAACCCAGGTCAGGATGGACGTTACCAGAAGGACGAACCTTCCGGGTCGCGTGAGCTTTATCACGGTGAACTGTGCCAATGTGGACACTCACTACGCACTCCTACAGACCCTAGGTAACAATTTCGTCGAGAACGAGGCGGAACGAATACCCACTGGCTGGTCGCTCGATCGGGTCTACGGCGCAATGCGAGAATCCTTCGACAAGCGCGGCGGGACCATCTTAGTAGTGCTCGACGAGATAGACAAGCTTGTCAAGAGGTCCGGGGACGACGTGCTTTACTCCCTTGCTCACATGAACACCGAACTCAAGAATGCCCGGGTCGGCATGATCGGGATTTCCAACGACCTGAGGTTCACTGAGAACCTGGATACCCGCGTTCGAAGCCGACTCAACGAGGAGAAGATACTTTTCCCTCCTTACAATGCGAGCCAGCTGAGGGACATTCTCCACGACAGGGCGAAGGAGGTGTTCATCGAGGGCGTTGTCGAGACAGGCGTGCTGGAGCGGTGCGCAACGTATGCCGCCCAGGAGAACGGAGACGCCCGCAGAGCCCTGGCATTGATCAGGGTCGCGGCTCAGATCGCGGAGAGGACCGGTGCCCCCCGCATCACAGAGGATCATGTCATCAAGGCGAAGAGCAGCCTCGAGAGCGACATAATCACTGCCTGCGTCAAGACCCTTCCATTGCAGTGCAAGGTACTCCTCTGGTCTATCGTGGCCTCGTGCGAACGGAGGCGTTCCTCTCTACCTACCGGAGAGGCCTACGACAATTACATCACGTTATGCCATCGCCTTGGCATGGAGCCGCTCACATCGAGGAGCATTTACAATCACCTCTCAGAGATGGAGACGCTTGGGCTCATTCATGCGCAGGTTGTTTCCAAAGGAAGAGGGGGAAGGACGCGGGAGATAGGCGTCGCCGTTCCGACACAGGAGACGCTGCACGCTCTCGAGGACGACGACCTGTTGCAGCCGCTAGCCCACCAACGGGTTCAGAACCAGAGGAGCCTGTTCCACTACGACACTGTCGCTTAGATCATTGTCGACAGGTTCGGATCTCCATACAGCACCTTTGCAAGATCCTTGAGCAAGAGGGCAACAGTACGCTCGGTGACGTGAGGCATGACCACGAAGCGAAGCGCCGGTGGTTCCTCCATCGCGCTGACGTCCCACCCGAGCTTCAGCATCTCGCTTTGTATCCTTATCGGATTGCTATGACGGAATGCAACAATGTTGAGGACGGGAGGAATCACGGGTTCGAGGCCTAGAGCGACTCCCCCATCGATAAGTCTCTTTGTCAGTTCCAATACCTTGCGCACGTTCCTGGAGTACCCTTCTCTTCCCAGGCTCATCATGGCGGCGTACGTTGCAGAGACATTGCGCGAGGGCCTCGTTCCCAGCAGAGAAGAGGCGAGCGGAGCGCTGAGGTACGGGGATGCGACCATTATCGCCTGAAGCTGCTCGACGCGTCTAAGGAGGAGGACCCCAGAGGGAAGCGGTGCCATTCCCATCTTGTGCGGATCGCTGGCAAGGCTGGTCACACCCTTCAAGGCAAAGTCGAAGGGGATCTCTTCCCTTCCGGTCTCCTTCAAGAACGGTAGAACAAAGCCCCCGAAGGCGGCATCCACGTGCAAGTGGAGGCCCTTCGCGAGTGCGATCTCGCTCAGTTCCTCTATCGGGTCGACAGCACCCAGTTCAGTTGAACCGGCGACCCCAACGATCGCTGCCGTGCGCTTTCCCACTGACCGTCGGGCCGCAGACACGTCCATTCGACCGTCTGACCCAACCGGGATCCATATCGGCTTCAGGGATAGCATGTCCATGGCCTTCACCACGGAGAAATGTGCGCTCCTTGGCAGGACCACTTCATTTCCACCGCTGACGTTCCTCGCGATCCAGAGGGCTGTGATATTGGCCTCTGTGCCACCTGTAACCAGGTAGCCACCAGCGCCAAACGTGGGAGCGTGATAGAGGTCGAGCAAAGCCGCGACAACCTCCTCCTCCAGCCGGGAAGTTCCGGGACATAGCCCCGGATTTCCAAGGTTGGCCGTGGGGAAGAGATTGGAGGCCTCTCTAGCCAAGGGGAGGGGCTCTGTGCACATGCTCCCGAAGATCCGCCCCTCGCCAAAGGTCCAATCCTCGCTACGGGCCTGCCTCAGTCTGCTCAGTATGAGCCCTCTTGGAAGAGGCTTGTCAGGGATCGCAGTCGTGCTGCGCTTGGACCTAGTGTGAGGGCGCGATTGAATCGCCCTCCTCCCCCTCACCATCTTTTCGGGTCTCCATGGCGTTGAGACGTCAGCCGTCGATATCGATCTGTGCCTTCTGCAGACGGTTGGAGAAATCCACGTAGACGGTCTTGATCTCGGTGAACTCATCTATCGCTATGGTTCCAGCCTCGCGGCCCCCGTTCCCAGTGTTCTTTATCCCGCCGAAGGGGAGCTGCACCTCCGCGCCGATTGTGGGAGCGTTGATGTACGTGATCCCCGCCTCCAGCCTCTCCATGGCAGTGAACGCACGGTTCACGTCCTTGGTATATATCGAGGAGGAAAGTCCGTAGTCGACATCGTTGGCCACGCGGACGGCCTCATCGAAGTCCTTGATTTTGATCACAGAGAGGACCGGGCCGAATATCTCTTCCTTCGTGATCCTCATGCCGTGCTTTGCCTCGAAGATGGTCGGGGCGATGAAGTGGCCATTGTCGTACTGTGGCCCCTTGAGTTTCTCCCCGCCCACCAGGAGCTTTGCCCCCTCCTTCTTCCCAATATCGATGTAAGAGAGGATCTTGGTCTCCTGGTCTTGGCTGGCCACTGGTCCCATCTCAATATTCTTGTCCAGGGGGTTGCCTACCTTGAATGTCTTCAGGCGCTTCAGCAGCATTGCCATGAACTGGTCGTAGACCTTTTCGTGGAGGATCAAGCGGCTCGTAGCGGTGCAGCGTTGACCGGATGAACCGAAAGCTCCGAAAAGCACTCCTTCCAGCGCAAGGTCAAGCGAGGCATCGTCCATCACGATCTGAGGATTCTTGCCTCCAAGTTCCAGGTGCACGTATTTGAGGGTCCCGGCCCCCTGCTGATACACCTTGGTGCCCGCGTCGGTTCCGCCTGTGAAACTGATCGCCTTGATGCGAGGATCGGTTGTCAATACCTTGCCAACCGAGCTTCCAGGCCCGGTCGTGAGGTTGAGCACTCCCGGTGGTATCCCAGCCTCCTCGTAGATCTTCACAACCTCCACTGCGCAGCGGGAAGTGTTGCTTGCCGGCTTGAAAACCACGGTGTTGCCGCAGATCAGCGCGGCTGCCATCTTCCAGTTAGGGATTGCGACAGGGAAGTTCCAGGGGGTGATCGCAGCAATGACACCCTTGGGCTGGCGGACGGTAAAGCAATACTTGTTCTGAAGCTCCGAGGGTACGGTCTCTCCAAGGAGCCTCCTTCCCTCAGCGCTAGCATACTCTATGAAATCTATGGCCTCTTGGACCTCTCCCTTCCCCTCCGCGATGACCTTGCCCATCTCCTTGGTCACCATGCTGCCCAACTGCTCCTTCTTGTCCTTGAAGATCTTCGCGGCTCTCAAGAGCATCTGGCCACGTGCAGGGGCTGGTGTCTCCTTCCAGGTCTTGAATGCCGCTTGAGCGGCGTCAATGGCCCTCACGGTGTCCTTCTCTGAAGCAGAGATGAAACTCCCCAGTTCCTCTCCAGTGGCCGGGTTCCGTGTCACGAATCTCTTGGCTCCGGCCGGTTTCTCCCATTTGCCTCCAATGAAAAGTCCGAACTCCTCCGTCATGGTTAGCCTCGCGGTCTTACGAGATTGGCGAATAGAAAACCTTTCCGGACTCCTTCTCTGCAGTTTTCGCCTTGACAAACTGACCTGCAGCCAATGTGCTACCGGTGATGACCAGCGGTCACTTTTTATATACGTATGCGTTTGCTTGTAGCACGGGGGAGAAAGAGGTGGCTAGATTCAAGTCGCTAGGGGTATCTATTGTCTGTTTGCTAATAGTGGGGCTGTTCTTGGCATCCAGCTTGGCAGTGGGTCAAACTGGAAATGGAACAGGCGTTGCAATTCAACAGAGTCATCTTAAGGCGACTCCACGGGTATTCAATCCGATCTTCCTGTGCGGAAAGAACGCTAACCTTACGTACTCCCCGACCGGGCCCATCGCTGGGAACATTACTGTGTGCAATGGTGCGGCCCTAACACTGAAGGCTCGTCCGTCTTACCCTGCAATCAGTATTGATAGTTTCACTGCCACTAACAACTACTACTACGCCGACGACCTGAACTACCGCTTCCACATAAACGTCACCAACGGGGGCCAGCTTCACATTGATAATTCAATGGTCAACACAACTGCCTCAGCCCTGGGCGCCTATGCAAAGTTGAACCTCAGCGTAAGTGACGGTGTCATCACCGTGAATGCGGGTGCATTGGCATTCGCGGGCACGGTATACGTAGCGAATCACTCGACGCTTTTCCTTAACAACTCGGTACTCGAACCCAATCCTTCATTGCCAGTCGGCCCGCAGAACATGACCGAAGACAACAGCTATGCGCCTACCCTCACAGTAGTGGATGGTAGCAATGTTGTCTCGATGAATAGTTCTATCATCGGCGCATACAAGGATTCGCAAGCTCCGGGAGCACAGGTGGACCAGAATTTCTGGAACAGTACCAATGCTACAGTGGCGAACAACACGATCTATGGCGTGGGCCCACGGAACGTCGGGAACCTGTTCTATGACAATTACGATGTATGGTCTGGTGCAAGGCTGACGGTAGACACGGCGAGCACAACCGGCTTCGATGCGAATGTTGGGTTGTCAGCATATAACAACAACACAGACCTGGTGTCCAGGTATTTTGCCCCAGGCCTCCGCACCACCACCATTGCAATCCCAATGCAATATGTACAGAACACCCTTCAGGCAGGCGGCCTCCGGGGCCTCTTGATGGGATTGCAAACACAGGAGGTCGGAGTGCAATTCACGAAGTCCACTGCAAACACTGGAACCTCTTGGATCACTGGCGCGCAGCTTACTCTCATTCCCCAGTTTGGATTCAACGAAACATTCGCAAGCGGGTCGCACCTTTATGCAGTGGATTCGACTTTCAACGTCAATTGGGTGAATTCCACCTGCTTTGCCCCATCCTACTCTAACAAGCTCAATCTCACTGGGGGATCAACTGCCGACCTTCTCAACACCACTGCGAACACTGTGTATTCCGGTCCTGGCGGGGTTTGCTCAGATGTGAACGCCTTCCAGGTCGATGGTTCTAGCCAGTACCTGGTCTACAACTGGATCAAGGTCAGAGCAGTCAGCTCGACCGGGACAGAGCTGGAAAATGCATCCATCAGTGCGCTAGCGAACGGAACCGACACCGCGACCAATGGCCTCTTCACTCGATGGAGCAATCAGGCGTACTTTGCAAGCCCTCTCTTCAGGTCTGCGGTGGAGATCAGGGCAAATCCAACGAATTTGCCAAATACTTACGGCAACACGTCTGCCAGTGGAAACGTGTCTTACGCCTTGGCAACATCAGTCGTGACAAAGTCGTCACTTCCTCAGGGCAGCTTTGTCGGCGCCTATCAGCTCTCTTTCAGCGAAGAGAACTATCTGATCGGTGCCGTAGGCGGAGGTCACACCGTCCTTCAGGCAACAACATCGACCAGCAATCTCTGCCCGTGGCCGTACTACGCAGCTGGTTGTGCCGTGACCACGCTGAGCTCGCCCATAGTCCTCCCCTTGATAACTGCTGATTTGCGAGTCGCTGGCCAGCCAACCGTGGTCTCTGTCAACGGTCAGTCATGCGGCGGGTCCACGTGCGCCATTTATGAGGGGGACAGCATCGTTGTAAATGTTCCCATATACGATGCGAACAACTACATAATTGCGAAGAATGCGTCAGTCCCGGTTTGGCTGTTCAACAATTACTATACTGACACTGGCGGCCTGGTTAACCAGACCCTGCCGACACAGGATGTCACGAATCTAATGTTCTCTAGCTTCACTCACATAAACGCGAGTTTCAGTTTCACTGTCCCCTACGGTGTTTCTGACATCCCGAGCCCGTACTTCTGGGCGGCAATCGATCTACTTCACCAGGCACCGTCAGGCGGCTCTATGGAAAGGAACGCCACCAGCCAGTACTATGTCTTGCCTTCCCCGCGCGTATTGTCTAGTGATGTCGTCATCTCAGCGATCGATGGTTGCGGTACGAATGTGCTGATCATCGAGCTGTCGAACAGCTGTGATAAGGTCAAGTTCCAGGTTAGCGTGACGAACAGCGGAGATGCAGCCGTGAACGTCGGAGTGACGTTCACTTGGAACTCCACGACTCAGCTGGGTAACACGCTGTTTGCCAACCTGAACCCGGTCGTTGCGCCCATGAAGTTGTTCAACACAACCATGAATGTGACTCCCAACAGCAATGCAGGGATCTTGTCGGTACAGGTCAAGTCCATCAGCCCGCTAGGTCCTCCCCCGATCTCAGTTGATGTGACATCGCAGTATTACCAGTTCGCGGATTATGCGAATCCGACTCTAACCAACTTCTCACTCTACCAGGCTAACCCAACTTCTGGAGGATCCCCGATTTGGACGAAGGCATGTACGACCACATGCGCGTCACCTTCAGCCTTCCAGATCGGCACTCTCCTGGGAATCCAGGCAACATTCAACAATACAGGTGGACCCACGATTGCAAACGCTTCAGTGGCTGCCTGGTACCTGCCAGGTACTCTGGACACTGGTTGCCAATCAACGTCGGTGGCTGCAGGGTCTCCATTCGTTTGCTTCATGTGGTGGCATTTGAGCGACGCACCATTCAAAACCAACGGCGTGGTAGGACTCCAGAAACTCGAGTTCACCCTTGCGTGGGCGAACCAGTGGGCATATGGAATCAGGCAATTCTCTACTCAGGTCGACTTCAACATCACGTTGACCCCACCGACTATCACTTACAACCCTTCGTTCCCCGCGACGTCATACGGCATAGGTGATAGCGACTTGGCGACCGTCAATATCCAGGTGAATGGCGTGATAGGCTTCGAAGGATCGTTCGCCGCCTCCGCTACCGTGAATCTTATCAGCGCTAATGCAGGCATAGCCTGTACGGCCATCGTGACCAACTCCTCACAGTATAACGGAAGCACTTTGAATGCCTTCAATCTACCAACCTTGTGCATAGTGCCAGGAACCTACAACATCCAGATAGTGCTGAACTACGAGGGCGCTTCGAAGACGGTCAACGTCCTGAATGCGATCACGATCAACGGCCCGCCGCCCTCGAACAGCGGGATCCTCAGCAACTTCCTGTTCTACATCATTATAGCGATAGTGGTCGCAGTTGTCGCGGTAGCAGTGTTCTTCTTCATGCGAAGATTTGGAAAGGGTAATCTAGTCGAATGCGGCGAGTGCGGCGAATTGATACCAGAGAGCGCAATATCCTGCCCCAAGTGTAATGCTGAGTTCGAAAGGGAGATGGTCCGTTGCAGTCGTTGCGGGTCGACGATAGGGGCCACCAACAAGGTATGCCCTGAGTGTTCGATATTGCTTGTCGGAAAGGAACAAGATCCGAATGCGCCGGCATATGGACGGTTCACCGACCGCTTCCGGGCTGTGGCCAAGAAGGAACTGGGAGACAACTACAACGAGGGAGCGTTCTGGGACTGGTGGAAGCGCCAGTCCTCATACGTGCCCTTCAACACCTTCAAACAGCAGAACGCAGGCGGTGCCATGGTTGGCGGCCAGTCACCCATGATGGCGTCACAGGGCGCAATGGGGATGGATGCCATGCAACAACAGCAGCTGCAACCCCCGCCACCGGCTCCAGTCGATACCGGACAACAGCCTATGCAGCAACAGCCAGACATAGGTGGCGCCCCCAGCGGAGGGATGAAGGTCTGTCCATCCTGTGGACGAAATATCAATGAGAGCTTCCTCGTCTGCCCATTCTGTGGCGCCGTAACCCGCTGATGAAGGTCCTGATCACCGGCATAGACGGCTACTCAGGGTGGACCCTGGCTCTCCACCTGATGTCGAGAGGGCATGAAGTCTCTGGAATCGACAACTTCATCACCCGTTCCCGTGTGAGAGAGGTCGGCAGCCACTCGGGCACCCCGATCCTGTCAATGGCGGGGAGGCTGAAGGCGGTCGAAAACCTCCAACACAAGACGATCGAGTTCTACCGCGGAGACCTGGCCAAGTGGGATGATGTCCTGGCGGTGGTCAAGAAGGTGAAGCCGGACGCCATCGTACATCTTGGCGAGCAGCGGTCGGCGCCGTACTCCATGATCGATGTCCATCACGCTGTGGAGACTCAATGCAAGAACGTCGCGAGCACTCTCCATATCCTGTACGCGATGAAGGAGGTCATCCCGGACGCCCATCTCGTCAAGATGGGCACGATGGGAGAGTACGGTACCCCCAACACAGACATACCCGAGGGATTCTTCGAGATCGAATACATGGGCCGCAAGGACAGGCTACCATTCCCCAGGCAGTCCCAGAGCTGGTATCATTGGTCGAAGGTGTTCGACTCTGGAGATGTCATGATGGCGAGCCGGATCTGGGGCCTATCCGCTACCGACGTCATGCAGGGCGTGATATACGGAACGCGCACGCCAGAGATAACGAGCCGTGAGCTCATGACGCGTTTTGACTTTGACGAGGTTTGGGGAACAGCCCTCAATCGGTTCTGTGTCCAGGCGATCCTCGGTCTCCCCATGACCCCCTACGGGAAGGGGGGCCAGAAGCGCGGATACATAGCTCTGGAGGACTCCATGCAGAGCCTGACCCTTGCACTCGAGAACCCGGCCGACAAGGGAGAATACCGCGTTTTCAACCAGTTTGACGCAGCGTATACGGTGTCGGAACTGGCCGAACTGGTGAAGAAGGTCGCCAAGTCAAAGTTCGATATCGACGCCACTATCCAGAACACCTACAACCCTCGCGTGGAGAAGGAGGAGCATTACTACAATCCACACCACGAGAACCTGCTCAAGCTTGGCTACCGTGCCCGGCGAACCCTGGAGGATTCGCTCGTGGAGATACTCAAGGACCTCAAACACTACCGCTCACGGCTGGAAGCAAGAAGGAACGTGGTCATGCCACGCATGGATTTCCGGACCAGCGACAACAAGAAATCTCTGAACATGAAGGAATGAGCCATCAGGCGCGGCTGTAGCTGTTCAGCCCCGCGGACCCTTGGGTCCGGGAATGAAACCAGGGAGTCGTAGCTCGGGATGCAGCGAGGTTCTACTCCCACTCTATCGTCGCAGGTGGTTTGTCAGTGACGTCGTAGACCACGCGGTTGATCCTGTTGCCGACCTCGCGGGTGATGCGCTCTGAGATCTCCCTCAAGACTTCGTGGGGAACCTGGGACGCTGTGGCCGTCATGGCGTCCACCGACTCCACCATCCTCACGGCTATTGCTTCGCCATATGTCCTGTAGTCTCCCTTCACCCCGGTGTTCTTCAATGGGAGCAGGACGGCGAAATACTGCCACGGCTTCGCCATTCGTCCCTCACTGACGGCCCTTTCCACCGTCTCCTCCACGGCCAGGTTCGCCTTCCGCACAGTGTCGACACGCTCCTCGGTCACTTCCCCGATGACCCGGACAGCAAGTCCAGGGCCAGGGAATGGCTGGCGTTGCGGGGTTGAGATTCCCAACCGTGTGGCCAGTGCCCTTACCTCATCCTTGTAGAGGTCCCTCAGGGGTTCGACCACTTTGAGGCTCATGTCCTTGGGCATTCCACCCACGTTATGGTGGGTCTTGATGGTGTCCCGCAGGCTGCCACCGCTCTCGATCCAGTCGGGGGCGATTGTACCCTGGATGAGGTATTCGGCTCCTGTGGAGAGCGCCTCGCGCTCGAACAGGTGGGCGAATGTCTTGCCGATGATCACCCTTTTCTCCTCGGGGTCATCCACGCCCTTCAAAGCGTCCAGGAACTCGTCCTTTGCATTCAACACCTTGTGTGGAATCTTTGCCTCATTGAACAGTCTTACAGTCTTCTCTACTTCGCCCGCTCTCAAAAGCCCATTGTCAACGAATAGGCTGGTGACCCTGTCCTTCAGGGTCTCGTGGGCCAGAACAGCGGCTACGGTACTGTCGATCCCGCCTGAGGCGCCTACTATGGCCCTGCATTTCCCAGGTACTTGCTTGTCCAACTTGCCTCGAATATCTGCAATAAGTCCATCAACGTCTTTCATTTTGGATGCAAACCTCCTTCCTCTTTCCAAGTGGCGCGATAGGCAACGAGGTTATCAAGCAAGTCCTTGCGGGTCAGGGCAAGTATCTCCACCGCAAGCAACGCAGCGTTCTCCGCTCCGTCCAAGGCAACGGCAGCCACCGGGACCCCTTTGGGCATCTGGACGACCGCGAGAAGGCTGTCCAGCCCCAACCCACCAGAGAGAGGGACGCCGATCACCGGTTTTACTGTCCTGGCCGCCACTGCTCCTGGAAGGGCCGCGGACATCCCCGCCATGGCAATGAAGACAGTCGCACCGCTATCGCGTATCAGAGTGTCCAACCGCTCTGGAGTCCTGTGGGCCGAGGCCACATGGACCGTGGACTCAACACCGAGCTTGGTGAGCAGTGCTTGGCATCTCTCCGCGTGGTTTATGTCAGAGCGGCTGCCAATGACTATGGCGACCTCGGCCATCCGTCACACGATTGGAGTCAAGCTTACGTGGGGCCTTCCCAACTGGCGGTCTACGCTTATCGCGTAAACAAGTGTGCGAGGCCTCACTCCGTATATGCAAGGACAGTTGTCTATGCAGATGATGCGGAAGTAAGTGTCCATCATGTTGATGATCTCAGTACCTACCATGAGACCTGGCTTCAACACACCGATACCGAGGTTTCCAAGGATCTTGGTTCGCTGGACGGCCTGGAACAGCCCGGTGATGGCTGGCTGGTCTCCCTGCTGGTACTCGAGGGTGTCGAACGCGGTGTACTCGATGTATGGGGATTTCTCTGCACCTCCGCTCACGGCCCTCTCTAGCTCCTCGAAAGCTCTCTGCGCGTCTGCACGGCTGCTCACACGTCCCATTGGCAGGACGTAACTGGCCGCCGACTCTGTGGCAGTGTAGTCAATGATCCTTACACGGCTGTCGAACGAGGTAGGAGGGATGTGCGAGACGATTGCGTTCCTGAGGCGTTCTGGATACTCTCCGCCCGCCAGGACACCCATCATGCCGCGGCCCTGTGCAAGGAAGTTGAGGATGGTTGGCACAAAGAGGAGGTAGTAGTCGTCTATGGAGACGTTGACGTCTATGTCGAATGCATTGTAGGAGCCCTTCACGTAACCGCCGCCCAGGATTGAATCGAAGCTGGGAATCCCAGTGGAGAAGTGATTGCCCACGTCGGGGTAGGACTTCCATTGCTGACCACCCGCAGCATGCCCGTTCTCGAGGCGGCTTGAGGTTCCGAGTGCTCGGAATCGTCCGTTCGAGAGCGTGGCCGCGTACCGCGGGCTCGATATGGTCGTGGCCCGCAACTTGTCCAGACGAACGTGGCGTATCCGGCGTTCATCCATGTCCTCTCTTGAGAGTGAGATAAGACCATCAACCAGGTACTCGATTCCCCCCGCATCAATCTTCTCGAGGACCATTATCACGTTCGTGTTGGAGTTTTCCACGAGGTCCTTCTGCAGGCACATCACGAACTCTTCCATCTCGAGGCCATACCGGTGGGTAATGCCCTCCAGCGAGTCGATAAGGAGAAGCGACTTCTCCGGAAGTATCCGCTCTATCCTGTCGTAGACATGCTCTACTTCAGGCATCCTTGTGTGCTGCATCAGGGCGGAAAGCCGCGTCCTGTCGACCTTGGTCGGGCGCTCTCTTTCATCACCAATGCTCTTCAGGAAGTCCCTGGCACCAGAGACCCTTGCCTTCTGGTCTGGGGAGCGCTCGGGAGGTGTTGGCGCTGGTTCCTTGCCCACGAGCATGTCGAGGAGTATCTTTCCAGAATCGAATATGCGCGAGCGCATTTCGGTGGCTTTCAACCACGGGAACTGTCGGTAGAGGGCCTCGTCCGAGACCCTGGTCGAAAGGTAGAAACTGGGGCTGTTCTTCCCCGCCTTCTCTAGGAGTTCTAGACAGAAGGTGGTCTTCCCCGTACCTGCTCCGCCTTTCACAATCATACTGCGTCCCCCGCTTCCGCTCAAGAACGCCAAAATCTCCGGTGGTATCTCAGACATCGAGAGACCGTCTTCTGTCATCCCGTATTCCCTCGATTTCGACATATCAGTATCCCTTATATAAGTATGGCTCGGGCAGCGGTAGACGGAGCTTTCGCACAACAACTGCCGGCGGACGCTCCCGAGAGGTGACCTGAACGATGATAAATCTGGTTCTGGCTATGGTGAAATGAGTTCGGTACCCGATTTCCTTGCATGACTCAAGGCAGACTCCACGGCCCTGAGGAGACTCTCACCAGAATCTCCATAGGCCATTGCCGCAGAGGGACTGCCTCCACCGCGAGCTGGCCAAACCTTCCTTGCCTCGTCGAGCAACGCTACCGCGGAATGTACCTTCGGGGACCCCGACGCAATGAAGAGCATGCCCTTGTTTCCCTCCTCGGAGGCGAGAATCGCAATCACCTTCGGATCGTTGGTCAGTTCCCTCGCGATCTCCTTGAGAGACACGGACTGCTTGTTCAAGACGGCCTTGACCGCGACATACTTGCCACCGCCGACGGGGAAGGCGGTCTCCGGTGAGCCGAGTAGCTTTCTCGCGAGATCACGTACGTCTGATGCCGCCTGGGAGCGGGACGCCTTGTCAACCTCCCTAAGTCTCTGGAGCAGCGAGTCCAGAGCCTGGGGCAATTGTTCAGGAGGAACGGCGAGCTTTTGGGACAGGCTTCTCAGCGCCGCCCCCTGGTCCTGCACCATCTGGAGGGCCCGGTCTCCAGCAGTGAAATTGACGCGAACCATTCCGTCCTGAATTCTTTCAGTTGATGACGCCTTGATGAGACCAACCTCAGAGGTGTGAGTGCAATGCGTGCCCCCACAAGCTTCCACATCGAACCCCTCGATCTCAACGATCCGTATCTCCTTCCCAGGGACGGCTCCTCCCTGATACAATGTGAATCCGAAACGCGCCTCGGCATCGCGTCGCTGAGAGAAATAACTCTTCACGGGACGGTCCTCGCTGACTATCCTGTTCGCGATCCGTTCCACCTGGCGGAGTTCCTCATCGGAAATTGACTTGTAGTGTGTGACATCCAGACGCGCACCTTCGATTCCCTTGTAAGCGCCAGCTTGCCAGATGTGCGGGCCGAACACCTCTCTCAGTGCCCCATTCAGTATATGGGTCGCAGTGTGATGCTGCATGAGCTGTCGGCGACGTGTCGCATCGATAGAGCAATCGACCTTCTGTCCGACCTTCAGCTGGGTTCCTGAGTCCTTTCCCAACCGATGGAGGACGAAAGGCCCTTTGCGGGCCACCTCGACAACCTCGTCCTTCTCTATCCTGCCCGTATCCGTGATCTGCCCTCCCCCAGTGGGATAGAAGTATGTTCTATCGAGAAGAACCCAGGGCCATTCGACCCAAAGCAGGGTCGATGAGAACATCATCGTGTAAGGGTCCTTTTGGTAGAGGACCTCGGTGGGCGGGAGCGTGTGAGGTGGCAAGGGAACGGTGCCAGAGGGACCTGCGTCATCGCCTGTTGCCGCCTCGACGGTCTCGCTCTTCTCGTGCAGCTTGGCAACCCGGGTGAAGAAGTCGTCTGGTATCTTCACCGGTTCCTTGAGTTCCTCTACGACCACGTCCGGGGTCAACCCCATGGAATCGTACAGCTCTAGGAGCTCGCTCACCCCGATCTTCTTGCCCTCTCCGCGTAGACGTTCCTCGAGCCTTCTAACGTGGGAGCGGCCCCTCTCCAGGGTTTCGTGGAAGCGAGCCTCCTCAACATCGACGAGATCGAGAAACCCCTTGGGGTTTGCCCCGATCTCTTTCAGGTTCCAGGAGCCATGCATGATGACGAGCGAAAAGAGCTCGTGGAGAGAGATCGCCCCGGGATGCTTCTCCAGTATCCTCATTATGCGGCGAAGTAGGAGACGGGCGAGGTACCCTTCCTTGACGTTGGAAGGGACCACCCCGTCAGCAAGTATCAGTGCGAATACCCTGGCATGATCGGCGAGGATCGCAGCCTCAGGAGGCGTGATCTCGCTAGGTATCTTAGGAAGCAGATCCGGGAACACCGTTTCGTAGATCGTGTTTGTGCCCTGTGACATCCATGCGAATCTTTCCAATCCATATCCGGTGTCAACCACCGTAAGCGGAAGGGGTTTCACAACCTCTCCCTCCCTCATGTACTGCATGAAGACGAGAGTGGCCAGCTCCATCCCCGAGACTCCTACCGATAGCGAAGGACCCAGATCGCCTCCCCCTTCCCAGACCTCTTCCTTGTAGGTGATGTCCTCTGCCCGTACACCGAGACTCGATGTGAGCAGCTCGTGGCACAATTCGACAGTATGCTCCTTGAAGTAGATCTCCTTGCCCGGCTTGTTGAAGGCGTGATGGGCCAGCATCTCGAAGCCGGTGAGGTGGCGGCCGGATACCCCGACCTCGCCAATATCGTTGAACCTCAGACTCGGCTGGGACATGACCAGTGGATTGGCCGGTGGCTCGATGGCTCCTGACGTAACCCATGGCTGGAAGTCGTAGATGGACGCCTGCACGAAGAGAACGTCATCTCGCCACCTCGGAACTACCGGGTACCTGGCGATCCGGGTGTGCCCTCTCTTCTCGAAGAAGTTCAGGTAGAACTCTCGGAACTCATCAACGGTGAACTTCCGCGAGAACGGACTACGACCAATGAAGGAGTACGGAGTGCACGGTTTTTCTGCACAGATTTCCCGGGGTCCCTGGGACCAGAATACATCGTGACAGTTCTTGCAGGTCTGCCTCTTGAACCCATGTGACCGGAAAAACTCGTTTTCATACTCTCTTGGTTCCATGGATATCAGGGCCCTCGCCATAGCTAGAACCGCAAAAAGCTTTTATGGGATGAATCACCTCACCCGGGCTGGTGGCGAATGGTGATGAGAACCTACGTAAAGATGTACTTCAGCAGTGAAGGAGCAGGACCTCTGGACGTCGTGGATGATCTGAAGAAGATGGGATTCAGGACCGAGGTAGGAGAGTTCGACTTCTCCATATCCTGGGAGACTCCAGAACAATACGGGACCATCATCAAGAGGCTTCACAGCACCCTTGCTGGGACGCGAACGCGCTATACCATCATGACGAGGGACTGATCGCGGACCCGGTCGCGCAGTACTTCCGTATGGGACAGATCGGACACTTGGGTCCGATTGGCCGGCAGACATTCTGACCGTGTTGGACAAGCAGTGAGTTCACGGCCCTCCAGAGGCCTCTAGGGATCTGCCCTACCAGCACTTCCTCGGTCTCCTCTGGTGTCCTAGTACTTGCGACACCCAGGCGCTGAGATATGCGGTGGACATGAGTATCCACGGGGATTGCCGGGAGATCAAATCCAAAGACTATGACGCAGTTCGCGGTCTTGCGGCCCACCATTGGCAGTGTTACCAGTTCCTCCAGTTTGGATGGGACCTTTCCGTCGTAGCGGTCTAGGATCGCCTTGGAGACCTCCTTCAGTGCCTTGGCCTTGGTTCGGTGGAATCCGACATCGTGGATGAGCCTCTCGAGCGTTCCCAGAGGTGCCCTGACCAGGGTTTGCGGTGTTGGAAACTTCTCGAAGAGTCTCTCCGCCGCCGCATGGGTTGCCTCGTCCCGGGTCCGTTGAGATAGTATCGTGCTGATCAGCACCTGGAATGGATCTCTAAACCCACGCTGGAGATATGGGATACGCCAGTTCCCCACTTCGTAGTAATCTCCCAGTTTCTTGAGCACGACCCCCCAGGGGAAGGGTCTTCCGACACTCAACGTCCTGCTCGACCTTCCTGCTCTGTTCTTCTTACCGCTCATCGATAACGCCTATGCCCACTGCTATCTGGTCCGTATGGATGGGGCTGTGATGGTGAAAGCGTATCTCGCTAATCGGCGAACATGAGCCCCATTCCCTGGGCTGCATTGTCCTGTTCTTCCTTGAGCTTCGAGTGGATGCGTTCTGCGTCCTTCATGTCTACCTTGGTCCCAAGGGGCGGGATGAGCTTGTCGGCTCGTTCCATTGCACTATCCGAACCGTCCAGGTATAGGTATAGCTCGCCGGGTTTCCCTCCCAACGTGGGCGCCTCCCGGTATACTCGTGATTGGCGCCAAAGAATGTCGTCCGTCAAGACCTCTTCCATTGCCGTGCGTTTCTCTGCCGGAAGGACGAAGATTCGCCATGCCATGATTGGATTAACATTCTCTGGTATTTATGGGCGCTCCTTCGAGCTCGGTCGTACCCGAAGCGCCTTTTCGTCAGCCTGCGATGGTTTTCACCCGACCATCCTCGGGTCCATCTTCCAGAGAGACTCAGAGCTCTGCAATGAGACGGTTGCCGCCCCCCATGCTATATAAGGAGAAGATGCATCTCCACAGGGAGGGAGCGTGTAATCATGGAAGATGTTGTAGTCCGCATTATTGAGAAGGTCGAGCTCAAGAATCCAGTCCTTGTCGTGGGATTGCCAGGACTGGGCAATGTTGCCAAGCTAGCTGCTGACTATCTCAAGGAGGCGATAGATGCTACGCAGTTCGCCACGATATTCTCCAAGTACTTCCCACCCCAGGTTTATGTGAATGAGGATGGGCGAACCCGGATGGTCTCCAATGACCTGTACTATTGCAAGGCCAAGGGCAGCGGACAGAGGGACATCATCATTCTTGTTGGCGACTATCAAGGGATCAGCCCCGAAGGGCAGTATGAGCTCACGGACCGGGTGCTAGCGCTCTGCAGCAAGATGGGAGTCAAGGAGGTCTTCACTCTGGCAGGTTTCGCCCAGGGCCACATGGTGGAGAACCCGCGGGTGTTGGGAGCCGCGACCTCCCTCGAGGGAGTGGAGAAGATGAAGAAGTTCGGCGTGGTCTTTTCGAGGAGCGAGCCAGGCAGTGGCTTGATCGGAGCAAGCGGTCTTTTCCTCGGAATTGGGGAGATCTATGGGATGCACAGTGTCTGTCTCATGGGGGAGACGTCAGGTTACTTCGTGGACCCCAGGAGCGCCGAGGCGGTACTGAAAGTTCTCACCAAGACACTTGGCATGGAGATCGACCTCTCAGCTCTCGAGGAGAAGGCACGTGAGATAGACAAGGTCGCCTCCCGCTTGCGCGAGGCAGAAGCCAAGGTCATGTCTGGGCCACCCGCTCAGAACAAAGAGGATCTCGGCTACATCGGCTAGAAGACCTGCCTCATATGAACCCAGCATCGAGGAATGCCCTCGTAGCCGAGGTTCATCGGCTCGTCAGGCTCCGTGGCGGTCGTCTTCCTTTCGACCAGTTTCTAGAGCTCGTGATGTACCATCCAACCCTTGGCTACTATGGAAGAAAGAACATATTCGGCCGAGATGGCGACTACCAGACTGCTCCTAGGGTCCATCCGATATTCGGCTGGACAGTGGCGAAGGTCATAGAAGAGGAGTGGAGGCGGCAGGGTAGGCCAGACGGCTTCACAATTCTGGAACTCGGGCCGGGCGAATGCCACCTGATGCGATCGGTCCTGAACTATCTGGTCAACGAACGAGGCTTCGACCTGGGTGGATGGCGAATAATGCTCCTGGACAGATTTCCAAGGAGATATGCCCTCACGACCCCGGATGGAATGAGAAAGCCAAGATGGCTTTCGTCACTGAAGCAGGGGAGGCCGTTCAATGGAGTCATGATCGCGAACGAGTTGCTCGATGCTATTCCGTTCCACCGCCTGACGATACAGGAAGGACGTTGGAAAGAGCTCTACGTAGGAGAGGATGACGCCAGTGATGACCTGACATGGGTTGTCGGACCACTCTCAGGCGCCCATCTCGCCGACGGCCTAGGAAAGGATATCCCCGAAGGCACCACGATAGAAGTAGCGGCAGGGTTGCATCCTCTCTTCAGGGATCTCGCGGGCGTACTTGCCGAGGGGATAGCCATCTTCCTGGACTATGGCGATACCAGAGAGAATCTCTTGCTAAGGCATCCCGAGGGGACCCTCCAAACGTTCAGCCAGCACAGTGCTGGAATCGACCCATTCCTGGATCTTGGGTCCAGGGACATAACCGCGTGGGTGGATTTCACCAGGGTCATGGACGAAACGAAGAAGGCAGGGTTCGTGACGGAGGAATTCCTCACCCAGGCGGAGGCACTTTATCGTTGGGGGATCCAGGACATAGTGCTCGAGGCAACAAGGAAGGGAGGGGAGGTTGAAGGGGTGAAGGCACACCTGGCATCGAAGACCTTCCTATTCAGCTACACGAACCATCACGCGCTCAAATTGCGAAGGTTTCGTAGGGCACGTGCCGCGCCTTTGCGCTCCTTGACACGATAACGCTCCTCTTTTGTCCCCTCAGACAGTAGAGAAACCACCTTTCCACTGGCGGTACGCCCGGTGCGTCCTCTCCTTTGGATAGTGCGCATCTCGCTTGAAAGGATGTCATACTCGACGACAAGGTCCACCTGAGGTATGTCCAGTCCTTCCTCTGCCACTCTGCTCGCAACCAGCACGGAGAAGCGACCTGCCCGAAAAGCCTCAAGGATAGCGAGCTGCTTCTTCTGGGCCATGCCCGGATCCAGCTCGGAACGATGTGCCTGCCCTACGAACGCTTGAACGGAAATGCCTGTCCCACGAAGGACCTTCACTATGGACCGGACAGCGTCCCTGTATTCGGCAAAGACAAGTATCTTCGCCCCTGGCTTCTCCTCTATTGTCTCTCTGACGAGCCTAAGCAACTCCTCCACCTTGGGGTGGGACGAGGCCCCTCCGGTAGTGAGGAGACCTTTCGCCTTCGAGACCGCTTCCACGACAGAGGGATGTTGGAGGAAGGTGCGGTCCAGCTTCTTCGCATCCTTCTTCTTTTCCAGAGTCTCCACGTAACTCAAGAAGGGAGAGACCCCTTCTCGCTCTATGAGCTCAACCGAGTGAAGGAAGTGCTGGGCCAGGCCGATCCTCGCAAGTGCCTGGAATCTCAACCCGATCGACCCAGGACGTGCCCACAGCTCCTTCCTCGCATCGACAAGGTCCTTGACTGACGTCACGACCAGCTTCTTCTTTCTCAGCAAGCCGTAGCGCTGGAGCTTGGCCATCTCGACCCGGGCCGCAGATCGCAGCAACTCGCAGATCTCCAATTGAGTCCTTTCAAGAGGCACTTTGATAGTGGAACTGGAAACGTCCTGGACAAAACCGACCACGTCGGGGTCCTCCCTTGTCCTCGACTGCACACCCTCCAAGTGGAGCTTCTCAACAAGATCCTTAGGATTCCCCGGGGAGGCTGTCAGAGCGAGAACTCTCCGACCCTTTGGCTTCTGGATCCGATAGATCTCCGAAATCCTGGTGTAGGCGTACTTCCCTCGGGCATGGTGTGCCTCATCGAAGACGATGAGCGACACATCGCTGAGAGAGTATCTCCCCTCCAAAAGGTCGTGGACAACCAGCTGAGGGGTTGCAAATACAGCCTTCGCGGTCTCCCACTTGCCTTCTCTGTGAGGAGAGCTCACCTCCCCAGTGAATGTCGCACTAGGCAAGGTCGTGATCCAACTTGCGAGAGATCTTGCATGCTGCACTACCAGTGGACGAGTTGGAGCCAGGAAGAGAACCTTCCCTCCATCCCTACGGAGTGATTCTGCAACGACCAACGCCGCCACCACTGTCTTTCCCAAGCCGGTAGGAAGAACGACCAGCAAATCTTTGTTCAAAGCCTCTTCAGCGATAGAAATCTGGAATGGATAGGCCTTGATCTTACCGGGAGAAAGGAATGGGTGCATTATCGACCCGGAATTGTCGCTGGGGAACAGACTTCCTCCAGCGTCTTTGGTCACCGGGGCCTCAGGCAGGAACCCATCCAGGGTGCTCTGACGCCGCTCGACCATTGCAAAACTGAAGCGCAAGAAGAACTTATATGTTGCACCGACAAAAGGGGTGTGAAATGGAGCTAGGGGCTACATCGGGAGCGCTTCTTGTCGCCTTTCTCATCACATTGCTGGAGCTTACGGAAGTGGTTGCGATCGTCTATGCCCTAGGCGCATCATCTAGCAGTATGCGGCAGGGTGCGCTGGGAGCCATCTGCGGAGTGGTGTTCGTGAGCCTGGTCACACTGGCGACAGGGGTTGCAATATTGCACTTTGCCTCGCAGGCAGAAGTCTACCTGCTTCTGATCTCTGCAGTGCTCCTGTGGGGATTTGGCATATTCCTGTTCCGCTCGACTGTGAAGAGCTACTTCAAGGAAGCTACGAAGAAGAAGGCTTCCGAGGAGAAGGCAAGCAAGTCGGTTGTGGACGAGCTAGGTTCCAAAGCATTGTTCAGCGGCGGCTTCTCCATCGGCTCGGTGGAAACGCTGGAGGCGATGATTGTGCTCCTGGCGCTGGCAACTGGCGGTTACGGCACGGAAGCAATCGTTGGGTTCGTTGCAGGATGCGCAGTACTATTGGTCCTCGGATATGTACTTCACGACAGCATCAGGAAGGTCAAGGTTCCCCCGCTGAAGCTGATCGGAACAACATTGCTCTTCACTTTCGCCATCTTCTGGAGCGGAGAAGCCCTGCAAGACTCCACCAGTTTCAGTTGGCCAACGCTGGGCACCCAGGTTCCGGATGTCGTCCTTGCTCCCATCTTCGTGCTGACCCTGATAGTAGTCTGGCTTGCCGTGCGATTCCGAGTACAGCAAAAGGTCGCGAAGGCATCTGCCTCCGCGTCCAGCTGAACAGCAGAACTGTCCAATTCATAGGACCTCGGCGTCCACCACAACGTGATCTCGCGAGGGCCCATATGACTTCACTCTCCTCAATGTCAATCTGCCAGGCCTTCTTTCCGCCCTTCTGATGTTCTCAGCCACGATCGATATCGCCCTTTCCTTCAATCGGACAGAGACGACCGTATGCACGTGAAGCCACCCTCCCGATGGTGAGATTAGCTGGGTCGCTCTATGAACAAATGGAAGTGCTGAGGGGAGGTACCCAAGAAAGACCCGGTCAAAATGTCCGAGTGGCAAAGCGACCTCCCGGTTGTCACCACACAGCGCAGTCACATGTTTGCTGACCCTGTTCGCAAGTACGTTCTTCTCCAGGTATGAGAATGCAGTGGGGTTCTTTTCCACCGCGTAAACCATGGACGCATGTCCCAGTTTCGCTGCTGGAATTGTAAAGTATCCGATCCCCGCGAAGAGGTCGGCCACCGTTTCCCCTGGGTTGACAAGCCTGACGACTCTGTGACGTTCCTCCATGTTTCCCGCAGAGAACATCAACGATGCTACGTCGAGGGTCCAGGAGACTCCTCCATCCCTGACAGTGGTCTCAGTATTCGTACCAGCAAGCAAGCGTACGTTTGGAGCCCGTTCGGTCCCTTTCTCCACTCTATCGATGGCAAGTACCGTCGAAACGCCCAGCTCTTCCTGATAGAGCCTCCCTATCAACGGCCCGACGCTCATCGACCTGGGCCCAAGTCTGAGAAGAAGAGCGTCTCCAAGCCTCTGGTACCCTTTCGGTAGATCTCTAGCTGCTCCCTCGCCAGCGACCCGTGCGAGCCGTCTTCGGACCCTTTCTGCCGGTGGGCCATACGTGTGTTTCGTGGCGTCGGCTTCGATAGGCAACCCCCCATCAACATCCTGCGGCATCATGTTTCTCGAGAATGGGCCCTGATCTCTCGCTCATACAGTTCGAGATAGTGGTCTGCCATCTTTTCGATCGAGAACGTGTCCATGGCGCACTCCCTAGCATTGCGAGACATCTCTGAAAGGCTCTCTGCATCGGACAGGGCATGGGAGATCGTCCTTGCAATGGCCCTAGGGTCATGCGGATCGACGAGGAATCCGGTTTCCCCATTGCGTATCATCTCGGCAGGTCCCCCTATCTTGCTGGCAATGCAAACGGCCCCTGAGGACATTGCTTCCATGGCTGAGATAGATGACGTATCAGCTGTAGACGGCATTACCCAGAGCTGGCTCTGAGACAGCAGCGCTGGTTTCTCCTCTTCCGAGACATGTCCTATGTAGCGCACGGCCCTTCCTAGTGCCGGTTCAGAGGAGAGTCGGGCAACTACCTTCTCTTTCTCCAGACCGTCTCCTGCCACTACTGCCCTACAGGATCCCTCGGGCAACTGAGCGATGGCGTCCAAGAACGTGTGAATTCCCTTATCGAGCGTTAGTCGACCCAGGAACGTGATGATGGGTTTGCCGTTGGAATCCAGACGTGATGGCCAATCTGGTGTCGTGATACCGGGATGGAAACGTTCGACGTCTATGCCGTTAGGGACGACCTCGACCGGGGATTGCTTGTCCCGCCGGAATGAGGAAAGCAGCACTGCTTTGGCTGCGGATGAAGGTGCTGTGACAACGTTGCACCGGGCATATACTCCCGCGCCCCAGAACCAGAACAAGCGGAAGAACATCCTCAATGACCGAGTCCTTGGCAAGCTCTTTTGCATTTCCTTCACGTTTGTATGAAAAGTTCCAATCGCAGGCACATCCCAGTGCCGTGCTGCCAACAGGCCAGTGAAGCCCATCATCGCTGGAGTGTGAAGATGGCTGACATCAAACCCTCCATCTTCAACGGCACCTGTCACCTTGATCCAGGGCATCACGGCGGTCCGATACTGACCATAGTAGGGCAGCGGGATGGACCTAGCGCGCAGGACTCTAGCGCCACTTTCACTTTCCTCCAGAGGGCACCCGGGCAAAGCTACGGTGAATATCGTGACGTTGTGACCCCGCTTCGTGAACGATCGGGCGAGGTCGGACACCATGTGACCCACGCCATCGTGGGTGGGGAGATACGTGTCCGTGAACAATGCTATCCGCATTTGGTTGGCGGTGAAAGGTCACGGGCTATATTTAGGTGCCATGGTGGAGCGGGCAGCTCGTAGACCTGCAGGGTCGCAGATCCCGACCCCGTCTCACGGAGGGGTCTTTTTCATGTTCGAACCCACGTGTCCGACCAGTTTCATTCCTGGAAAGAGCGTGCCCTGTCCTTCGTCCCAGCTTGCGGGACAGGCGGTGCCCGGATTCTCCCGAACGAACTTCAAGGCCTTTGCAAGCCTCAATATCTCTCCAGCGCTTCGCCCAATGTTCGATTCAACCTCGTAGTGAACTCTGATGACTCCATCTGGGTCCACGATCAAGGCTGCGCGGCGAGCCTGCCCTGAGCTGTCATCATAGATGCCGAGAGCCCTGGAGAAACTCCCGTTGTGATCGGCCGCCATGAGATAATCGAAGCCGTGCAACAGTTCTTCAGCCTCGATCCAGGCCTTGTGAGTGAAGACGGTGTCCGTGCTGGCCACGACCACGGACAGACCCATCTTCTCGAAGTCTGCCTTCCGACGGCTCAGGTCAGCGAGCTCGGTCGGGCACACGAAAGTGAAATCTGCCGGATAGAAGAAAATGAGAGTGAAACCTTTGCCGAGGTCCCTTGGGACTATCATCTTCTTCACAGTGTCGGTCTTGGGGTCGTAGGCTTCAAGGGTCCATTCGGGAAGCTTTCCTAGCGTCATGTTTAACCTCAATTTTGTATCTAAATGATTGTACTTAATAAGTTTGACGGAAGACGCCATCGCCCCCACGCGCTCAAGTTCATGGTTCGACGCTACTTGACCGGTCAGAAATCTCTCGACCAAGCGGTTATATAGGGGCGATTCATGCGATTCTTCAAGGGAGCGAAACCATGCGAACATATGTCCGAGTGATCTTCAACTCCGAAGGTGCAGACCCCCAAGAAGTAACTGGCGTAATGCGGGAACTCGGTTTCGAGGAATCGATGGGCATGCACGACTTCGTGTACAAGTGGAAGAACAAAGCATCTATCGAGGAAGTGCTTGGGCTCATCAGCACAATGCACAAGAGAATAAAGGGGCTTCATTTGAACTACGAGGTCACAACCATCGCCTGAAGTGACCTATTTCCCCCAACATGGACGACAAGAGGGCGCAGGACCTGGCAGTCCTGAAAGAGGACATACTACTCCATTTGGTCGCCCATAGAGCTCACCAGGTACGCTTCGAGACGGACAGGTACACGACCGAGCTCAGCATCCTCAGGGCCTTCAGTAGCAGAGGAGTCTACGACGTGCGTCGGGCGTTGCAGGAGCTCGAAAGCAGACGGTTCATTATCCGAAGGGTGCAGTACGCGGTCGGGTTCAACGAACAGAAGCCCGTCTTTCTATTGACTGCTACCGGTCGCCTTTGTGCCAAGAAGATACTCGCTGGCGATGGCGACGACAAGACCTGAGCGAGGGCGCACAGGGCCACGTCGCCTGGGGAACCTTCAGGGAGAAAGGGTCTACCTCAGGCCCCCTTCAACCGATGACACGGCCCTCCTGTTCGAGTGGCTGAACGATCCCGAGGCCATAGCTCCGTGGGACAGGTTCGAGGTCGAGAGCTACAGATCGATGGAGGAAGCCATTCACCGCTCCTCCGAGGATCAGACTTCCTTGGCACCCCGTTTTCTCATCGTAAGGAAGAAGGGAGATTATCCCATCGGCGTGGTTGGTTATTTCAAATCGAATACGGCGCTAGATTCGATCGATGTTTGGTATGCTATCACCATCGAGAAGGAAAGGGGGAGAGGTTACGGCAAGGAGGCGGTTCGGCTCATGGTCGATTATCTTTTCGCACACTTTAGGACGGAAAGGGTTGGTGCAACCAGCGACATTGACAATCCAGCCTCAATGGGCATGCTGAGATCGCTAGGATTTCGCGAAGAAGGGAAGCTGAGGAGAGCCCTGTTCCACCATGGAGAGGTGCACGACGTTGTCGTCTACGGCGTAACCAGGCCTGAATGGCAAGATGCCCGAGACCGCAGGCACTGAGGATAGGTCACCCTATCGGGAAGACAGGACAGAACGCGGCTACTGGGTTATCTCTATCTCTTCAGAGACCCCAGGAGAGTGTATCAGAATCAGCTTCTCTTTTCCGTCAGCCCCAGCCGAGGCTGGTTTGTGCAGCAATGCCATGCTGCTGAAGAAGAACTCGGCGACCTCTTCTCCAGCGCCGGCTCCATAGGACACGTAGTCATCAAAGTACACGAAGACCCTGCCAGAACCCTTCTTCTTCAGTGCAGAGAGGAAGACCTTCTTCGATATTGGTGCGGGAACTTCCTTGCTCGTGGGGTCCGAGGCCAGTTGCACGTTCCCCCTCTCCATCTCTTCGAGCAAATCCTTCAATATGGGGCGCTCGGATAGTCCTACCAGACCGTCATAGTTCACGTACACCTCGGGCCGGGGGTCCATTGACACGACGCGGATGCGTTGCACACCTTCGACTCGCTTTGTCCTCATGACTCCAGACCCGCGAAGAGGTGCCGCTATTTAAGGGGTTGGTCCGTGGAGGGCGAGGATGGGGGCTTGCCGCATTTCCAGCAGACGGTTTCGTCTTTCTTCATTATCGCCCCGCAATTCGGACAACGAGTCTCCTGCGGTGACGGCTCACCGGAAGCTGCAACCTTTGCCTCCTCCTGACGGCGTTTCTCCCTGAGCTTGAGGTACCGGTAGATCAGCACTACTATGGCAAGCAGGCAGCCCAGCACTGCCAACAACAGATAGGAATCTGGGAGCACCGTTAGGTAGATCGCTCCCCAGGATCCAGTGATGGGTCCCTCGTTCCAGTAATCCCCTTCCTGGGCGAGAGGCTGGCACACTCCATGACTGAAACCGCAGTTGCCTATGACGGAATAGTAATAGCCATGACCGAGGGTGCTGTTGGCTGTGAACTGGAAATAGAACACCTTGTCAGAAGGAAGGGTGATGTTCCAGTAAGCCCAGTTCTCGGATCGTGTATGGTTCAAACTATTGTTGGCTTCCGTGGTGTACGAGTAGCTGTGGAAGAAATCGGGATTCTCTCCACAGAGGTCAGTACTGCCGGCCCCATCGTTAGGGCAATCGGTGACCCAGAGGATTATTCTCGTAGTATTAGTCATATTCCCGGAGATGTTCTGGCTGACCGCCGCAACGCTGAAATCATAGGCATTCCCTTTGGCAGGAGGGTAGGAGAAGGGGTTCACGCTGGCGTGCTGCAGAACGCTATCTGACGAGTTCGGGACGGAGTACTGGGTGAAGAGTTCGTTGTTGTAGAAGGCGGTGTAGATTGGAGGAACTGCCAGTATGACTACTATGACTACTATGAACATTATCTTGAAGGACTTCTTCCAACCCAAGTATACGGGCAGCCCAAACGCCACCAATATCATCACGATCGTCCCAAAAACATACCCTAACACGAAGAGGCTAGCGGCGACGAGGACCACTATCAGTGCTATGAATAATGCGTACCCGATGGGCTTCTGCGCGAAGTCGCGCAGCTTATCTGTGAAGGTTGCCACGGAACCGGTGAGCCTTGATTATGTATTTATCATCTGCTGCCTTGGAGGGCTGGCCTGCGGAGGGGCATTACAATGAAGTTGGGGACCAGCAAACGGGATGGCTCTGAGGGATACGTGCTCGTCGTGCTTGACGGTATGGGCGACCTGCCCCATCCAGCTCTCAAAGGGAAGACTCCCCTGGAGGCCGCAAGCACTCCAAACATGGACCTGCTGGCAGGAGCTGGGTCGCTCGGCTTGCTGAACCCAGTGCGCCGAGGTGTAGCCCCCGAATCTGATGCGGGGGTCCTGGGACTGTTGGGGTACAATCCAGAGACAGAATCCCCGGGAAGGGGAGTCCTTGAAGCGATCGGGGCGGGAGTTGACGTCAAGGATGGCGAAGTCGCGCTCAGATTCAATTTTGCAACTGCGAATGATCAAGGACTCATAGTTGACCAGCGCGTTGGCCGCGGGCTCTCGACTGAGGAGGCGCGTGACTTAGCCAAGGCCCTGACCGATGCCGACCTCCTCAAGGGAGAGGGCATCGAGGCGCTTGTCCTGGCCACGGTCGGGCATAGAGGGGTTGTCCACCTGAAACCCGTCTCTGGAGTACCGCTCTCAGGGGACGTATCCAACTCCGACCCATTCTATGAGAGGGTCGGTAGAGCTGGACACGCGCTCAGGCCGACTAGCCCCTACCCCGTCAGGGTGAGGGCACTTGCCGATTCTCCTTCTGCTCGCCGGACTGCTGAGGCGATGAACCTCCTCTCATCCCGGGCGATAGCGGTTCTAGATGATCATCGAGTGAATGCCTCAAGGCGTTCGAAGGGGCAGCTCCTGGCGAACAGACTATTGTTGAGGGATGCCGGAACGCGTCCAGTAGGCATAGTCACATTCCTGGAGAGGCACGGGATCGAGGGCAGCGCCGTCACCGAGATGCCGGTAGAGCGCGGGATCGCGAAGATACTTGGCCTGGAGGATGTCTTTGTCGGCCCGATGGGACAGGATGTCCCTCGCGAACTTGGCCGCCGTGCAGAACTGGCACGAGAGGCACTGGCCCGCAAGCCGTTTGTCTATGTCCACCTCAAGGGGCCCGACGAGCCCGGGCACGATGGACTCGCCGAGAAGAAGAGGGACATCATCGAGAGGCTTGACAGATTCTTCATGGGGCCATTTCTGAAGGACCTGGACCTGAGGAAGGTACGTGTGGCAGTGACCGCTGACCACTCCACACCCTGCGTACGAAAGGGACATACTGATGATCCTGTGCCTCTTCTTGTGGTCGGAGGGAAAGGTTTCGAGCCTGGCAAACCCCCCGTCAAGTTCTCAGAAACATCAGCCAAACAAGGCGTCCTTGGAGAGATGCTCGGCCGGCAGTTGGTCCCTCTCCTGATAGGGCATGCCGACCACTGAAGGATGACGCGCGCCCCTGCCTGCACGGTCGATGAGAAGGATGCTGAAAGAGTGCGACGCATGCTTCAGGAGAGAGGCGTCCTGTCTCGCGAGCTTGAACCAAAGCGAGAAGGGGGCCGGGTCCTCTTTCCTCTTGTGCGCACCCTGGAGGATAGTTCCCTTGAGTTCACGGAGGGAGATTTCTCAACACGTCCTCATCGAATCCAGTCCTACATGGAACTGGCAGTGATCCCTGAGGAGCTGAGACACGAACTCCCGAGGTCCTTCGACGTCGTTGGTGACGTAGTAATCGTTCGACTGCCGAAGACATTGCTCCCTTACTGCCACGAGGTCGGAACCGCCCTCCTCTCCTTTGTGCCCGGTGCCAGAGTAGTGGCTGTGGACAGTGGAGTGCAAGGGGAGGCTCGATTGCGCGCTCTCGAGGTGGTTGCCGGGCAAGGCCCGCTTGTGACTACATACAGGGAGAACGGACTCTCATTCAAGGTTGACCTCGAAAGGGCCTACTTTTCCCCGCGCCTGGCTGGAGAGCATGACCACATGAGCAAGGTGTCTCAAGATGGGGAAAGGCTTCTGGACCTATTTTGCGGCATAGGCCCTTTTTCTCTGACGGTGTTGAGCCGCTGTTTGCATTCCACCGCAGTGGGAGTTGATTCCAACGCTCAAGCGATCGAGCTCATGCGGGAGAATGCCGAGCGAATGGGTGTTTCGGCGCGGCTGGAGTGTCGAACGGAGGATGCCGGGAATTTTCTGAAGGGTGGAGGAGAGTTCGACAGGGTGGTCATGAATCTTCCGCGCGAAGGGTATAAGTACCTCAAACTTGTAGGCCGCCTCGTGAAGAGCCCGGGTTGGCTCCACTTCTATGGTTTGGTGCCGAAGGGAGATATCGCCTCAAAGAGCGACGAGGTCTTGGAGGCCCTCTCATGCGGCCAGGAACCATCGGAGTGGTCGGTTAAGGAGGTGAGGGTCGTGCATCCTTACTCCCCATCCACGTCTCTCGTGGCTTTTTCATTGGAGAAACATGCAAGCTGCTGAATCCCGCCTGAAGGAAAAGAACGGGCCAGAAGGAATGATCATTGTCCCGCTTGAGGATGTCTCTCAGGGAGACTTGGCCCTGGCAGGAGGGAAGGCATCAAAGCTGGGGGAGATAGTCAAGATCGGCGTTCCAATCCCTCCCGGGTTCGTTGTGACAACTCGGGGATATGACCGCTTTGTCGAGGGCACCGGCATCTCCAAGAAGATATCGGAGGAGCTCGGTCACATCGATCCGAATCGTCCCGAGAGCGAAGAGGAAGTGAGCGAGAAGATACGGGCCCTCTTCGAGGCGACCCCATGTCCAGCGGACCTGGAAAAGATCATCCTGGATGCCTACACTGCCTTTGCCGCCAAGAACAATGTGAGATACTGCGCGGTGCGTTCTTCAGCGACGGCAGAGGACCTCAGCGATGCTAGTTTTGCAGGCCTGCAGGAGACGTTCCTGAACGTTGCCACTCCCAAGGACGTGCTCGTCAGCATCAAACGCTGCTGGAGCTCGCTCTTCACCCCTCGCGTGATATTCTACAGGCAGAAGAAGGGATTCTCGCAGACTGAGCTGAGGCTGGCCGTCCTTGTCCAGAAGATGGTTGATTCCGAGGTATCAGGGATCCTCTTCACAGCCGACCCCAACACTGGCGAGAAGCGCACGATCATAGAGGCAGGCTGGGGACTTGGCGAGCTTGTTGTGGGTGGCGAGATCACGCCTGATCACTATGTCGTAGACCCGGCAAGCTCTAGAATAACGGTCAAGAAGGTCTCCACGCAGAACGTGAAGCTCATCCGCAAGGATGGCGGAGGAAGCGTGAGGGTCGCTGTGCCCGAGGAGATGCAATCCTCCCCGAAACTCGATGACGTCAGGATACTCAGACTGGCTTCCTTGGGAAAGGTCATAGAATCACACTATCGCCGACCAATGGATGTGGAGTGGTGTCTCGAGGGTACGACATTCTACATAGTGCAGGCGAGACCTGTCACAACCGGACTTCCATCCACGTCTTCGTCGGGGAAGGGTGTATCGAACATCCTTCTGAGGGGACTGGGAGCCAGTCCTGGTCTGGTCAGCGGTCCGGTAAAGCTCATCACCGGCGCGAAGGAGTCCTCGAAGGTTCAACCAGGGGAAGTGCTGGTCACGCCCATGACCACGCCGGACATGGTTCCGGCGATGACCCGAGCTGCGGCCATTGTCACAGATGAAGGCGGCATGACGTGCCACGCAGCCATAGTCTCTCGTGAGCTCGGAGTTCCCTGCGTAGTGGGAACAAGGGAAGCTACCAAGATTCTCAAGGATGGGCACATGATCACTGTCGACGGGAAGATCGGAACCGTGTACGAAGGTACGACTCCCGAAGAGAAGGAACCAGTGACGGTCAAGCGCAAGTCTGCTCCAGCAGCATCGGAGGGAACCGTCGTTCATTCGCACCCGATAACGACTACAAAGGTCTATGTCAACGTCTCTATCCCTGAGAAGGCCGTCGAGTACTCTCAACTCCCTGTCCAGGGAGTCGGCCTGTTCAGGATAGAGTTCCTCTTTACGAGCTTTGTGAAGACTCACCCCTTAGCACTGATCAAGCAGGGAAGGGGAAAGGAACTCGTGGACAAGCTTGCCGAAGGCATAGAGACTGTATGTGCCGCGTTCAACCCCCGACCAGTCATCATCCGGGCGAGCGATTTCAAGACCAACGAGTACCGGGGAATGCCGGGTGGCGCTGAATTCGAGCCTGTGGAGGCCAATCCCATGATAGGGTGGCGTGGCTGTTCTCGATACATCTCCCCCCAGTACCGTGAGGCATTCCTCCTCGAACTGGAAGCGATAGAGAAGGTCAGGGCTGCAAGGGGGCTGAAGAATGCCCATCTCATGCTCCCCTTTGTCAGGAACACCGAGGAACTGGAGATCATAGCAGGCATGATGAAGGAGAAGGGGCTCAAGCGATCTCGCGATTTCAAGCTCTATCTCATGGCTGAGGTCCCATCGGTCGCATTACGCGCCCGGGAGTTCGCTGCCCACTGCGATGGATTCTCTATCGGGTCCAACGACCTCACCCAGCTTGTCCTAGGCGCCGATCGCGACTCTGAGGTACTCGGGAAACTGGGCTACTTTGACGAGAGAGATCCCGCGGTCAAGCGGGCGATAGAGATGATCATCGACGGGGCCCATGAGATGGATCGAACAGTGGGAATATGCGGTCAGGCTCCAAGTGTCTATCCAGACTTCACTGAGTTCCTGGTAGAGAAAGGGATAGACAGCATCTCCCTGAACGCGGACACTGTCATTCCGACCATACGGACGATAGCCTCTGCAGAACAGAAGATGCTTCTGAACAAGGCAAGGAGGGGGTAGACCAACATGTTCCGTCCAGGAGACGTCGTTACGGTCCTGGGCGCGGGCAACATGGGATCCGGTATTGCCCAGATACTGGCCGCTGCGGGCTACCACGTCAAGGTGAGAGACCTTACGGACAAGGATATCGAGCGAGGGCGGAACATCATCCAAGAGAACCTCCAGAGGTCCGTCAACAAGGGCAAGATGACCCTGGAGAAGATGTCGAAGCAGCTCGCGCTGATAGAGTTCACCACAAAGCTTGATGATGCGGTCAAGGACGCAAGACTGATCATAGAGGCCGTCTTCGAGGATGAGAAGGTCAAGCGCGCCTTGTTTGAGGAGGTTGCGAAGTTGGCCAGCAATGATGCGATAGTTGTCACCAACACCTCCAGTCTCCTGGTCAAGCGGCTCTTCGAAGGCTTTCCCTACCCAGAGCGCACGGCAGGACTGCATTTCTTCTACCCTGCCTCGATCAATCGTCTGATAGAGATCATTCCAAGTCCCCAAACATCCAAGGAGACCCTGGCAGGGCTGAAGGATCTCTCTTTCTCCATGAAGAAGATCCCGATTCGTACGGCGGACTCTTCCGGTTTCTGCGTTAACCGTTTCTTCGTCCCATTCCTCAATGAGGCAACTAGGATAGTAGAGGAAGGTGCGGCCAACATCGCAACAGTCGACGAGGCAGCGAACGAGTGCCTAGGTACGCACATGGGTCCTTTCGCACTCATGAATGTGATAGGGATACCGATAGCCTATCACGCTGTGAGTTCTCTCGGGCAATCCTTCGGACCGTTCTACGCTCCTTCAGCTCTCCTCAAAGGGCAGTTCGACAAGGGAGAGAAATGGCCTACGGAAGGGGACGTCGACTCAGGGAAGAAAGACGGCGTAAGGGCACGTCTGCTAGGTGTGATCCTGGGAATATCGACGCATCTCGTCGAGGAGGGAGTGACCACTGCGGAGGAGACGGACCGCGCCGCCCAGGTTGGGCTGCAGTGGGATGCGGGTCCCTTCTCCATGATCAACACGATGGGAGCCTTTGCCGCGCTGGATCTCGTGCAGAAGATACATGGACGGTGGGGCAATGATTTCCCCATGACCGAGAGACTTAGCGAGATTGGGATATCCGGAGAGGAATGGCCGATCTCTACGGTTCAGGTTGAAAGGGACGGACCTCTTGCTTGGATATTGATAGACAGACCCGAGGCGATGAATGCTCTCAACCTGAAGGTCCTGAAGGACGTGCAGAAGGCGGTCCAACAGTGTTCTTCCGATCCAGATGTCAAGGCACTGCTCTTGGGCAGCACCTCTGACGTATTCGCGGCTGGCGCGGACATCTCCGCCATGGTAGGGATGACCGCTGCGCAGGCCCAGGAGTTCCTTGGATATGGACAGAAGGTCCTGAGGAGCATCGAGACCACTGAAAAACCGGTCATAGCTGTAGTGGACGGCTATGCGCTTGGCGGCGGGTTGGAACTCGCGCTATCTGCAGACTTCATTCTGGCATCTGAAAGGGCGACCCTCGGTCTGCCCGAGGTTTCCCTTGGGATAATGCCTGGGTTCGGAGGCACGCAGCGCCTTCCCCGGCTCGTGGGCAAGGCCAAGGCCAAGATGATGGTCATGGGGGCGCTGCAGATCAAGGCCAAGGAAGCCTACGAAATGGGCCTTGTTGCCCGCATCTATCCCCCAGAGAAGCTCAAGGACGAAGCAAGGGCCATGGCCCTGACCATCGTGTCGAGGGCCCCGGTCGCTGTTCGCCTTGCAAAGGAGTCCATAGAGCGAGGGTTGGACGGCACCCTGGATGCAGGGCAAGCCTTGGAGCGAGAGCTCGCCACCTACACCTTCACTACCGAGGATCTCAGGGAGGGAATGAAAGCCTTCATAGAACGGAGACCTCCTGCCTACAAGGGAAAATAGTAGCTCAGAGTGCGGAGAGAGTTTTATCATCGACGACACTTTGCGAGGAAAGCGCCGGGGGCCAGAGAGTTCCTGAAGTCAAGGATTGACGGTCTTCTCGTGCCCTTATCACGGTCTACGAACACCCATGTTGCATCACTATGATCGACATAATGGGCAGATATCGGGCGAAAGTGTACCATGCCATGGTAAGAAACTCCAGAGTTGTTCCTGTTGAGCAATTTGATATATGGGAAGCCTGTTTGGGCCCCCCATGAAGCCGGTAGCTGTTGTTGTCTTGTGTATCGCGTTAGCCGCACTGTTTGTCGTACCACAGAATGTCTTCCTTGGAAGTGCCAACTCGCCGACCGCGCCCGCGAAGACCGCGATCAAGCCCATTACCTGGGTAGGCTTGCCACTCACAGAAGTCCTGCCGACGGATGCGGTCAAGCTTGCCGGCACCGTTGATCTGAATCTTGGCTTGTCAATCGCGCTGCCCAATATGGACCAGAATGGTCTTGCTACTTTCCTAAAGGAGGTGTCCACTCCTGGCACCCCCGAATACGATCATTTCCTAACGCTCAGCGAATTCGACCAGCGTTACGGTGCAGATCCCGCGGCCTTAACCGCGGTTGAGAATTATCTCGCCAGTCAGGGACTCGTCGTGAACGAGGTCTACCCTGGAAGTCTGGTCATAGACGCGACCGGCTCGACACAGGCTGTGTCTTCGGCATTCAACACGGGTTTTAGCTGGTATCTGATGCCAGATGGCAGGACCGTCTATGCACCGACCTCGAACCCTGAGGTCCCTCAGTCTCTCGCTCAGGACATCTTGGGCGTGAGCGGGTTTTCAAATTCCGTTAAGTTTACGCCCGACTGGGCATGGGGATTGAGCAGCTACTCCACCCTGGGGGCCGGGCAGCAATTCTTTACACCAGACCTGCAGAGACCAAACAGCCTTCCTTCGGTATACAACTCGACCGCTTCAAACATCTACGGCAAGGGTGAGACGATTGCCACCATCCTATGGGATGGTGAAAGGTGCAAGACGTTCAGCACGAGTACTGGTGCATGTTCCAACTGGGGCGGCGAAGTAGGGCCTTTCAACCCTACCTGGGTTACCTCGTACTGGAACACCTATCTGCCGGCCTGGGAACCAAGGCCGAATGTTGCAGGTGTTCCAGTGGATGGTGCGATTGCTCCGGCCGCATCTGCTGAGTATGATGGAACACAGGGTTACGTGGAAAGCACTCTGGATGTGACCATGGCAGGATCCATGGCCCCGGGAGCCAACATCACTGAAGTCTATGCGACCTGCGACGCCAAGCCCGGAAGTGCCAGCACCGATGGGCCACAGGGTCCAACGGACGCCCAGATAGATGACGCGTTCACGACTGCTGTCACGAATCCAAGCAGCCTTGCCTCATTGAACAACGTGACCGTGATTTCAAACTCCTGGGGGGCTCCAGAATTCTATGACCACCTGCCCGCGGCTGATGGTGGTGGCTTTGTTTTTGATGCCACTTGGTTGAGCGACATGAAGACTGCTGCGGCCACAGGGATCACTGTTCTCGCTGCGTCAGGTGACACTGGAAACAACTCGGTAGGCTGGCCGTCGGACATAGGAAACGACACGTATGGGTCTGTCGCGGTCGGAGGAGTGAACGAGAATGTCACTGGTTCTCCCTCCTCCAAGGGGTTGACCCTAGCAACCTACCTGGGAACTCCACTCGACGGAATATTCACATTGCCCCAATCCAACGCTGGATCCAAGGTTACGGGAATACACCAGCAGAACGTCTGGTATTTCCCGGAAGGCAACATCAGTACCTCGGAGTACTCTCAGGGAGGCAGCATGGCAGGGCCCAGCAAGTACTATGTTGAGCCTTCATGGCAGAACTACGCTCTCGCGGGGAACCCCGAGAATCCTTCGCCCTGGCGCGGGGTCGCGGATATCGCTGGGGTTGCTAATAACACCATGGTAGAACTGGGTACTTACGGTGTAGTAGAAGGGCTGGTCAACGCCACCGACCTATTGACCATAGCCGGAACTTCAATTGCAAGTCCCGAAGATGCCGGTGTCTTGGCAATAGTCTCTAGCGCTCTAGACCACAAGCTGGGGTTCGCCGACCCCACCCTCTACTCCCTGGGATACAACCAGACCAAAGGGAAGCTTACTACCAATCCATTCAATGACGTCACGGTTGGAGGGAATCGCGAATACAAGGCTCAGGTCGGATGGGACTATCCGACTGGCTGGGGAACACTGAACGCTTCAGCTCTGGTAGCCAACTGGCCAGCGAGCACTTCAAGCACTCTCAAGTCTGTTGATATCAGCCCAACCGTACCCACGGTTGGTGCTAGCAGCGTAACAACATTCACGGCCACTCCGGTGTGCAGCAGCAGCTGCGTGGGAACCACTTACAAGTGGGCTCTTTCGAGCTCGACATTGGGAACTATCAGCCCAACGACTGGTTCGACAATCAACTTCACGGCCGGAACCACTGCCGGAACCGTTGGCATATTTGTCAACGCCACCCTCAATGCGGTCACAAAGGGGAACTCCACGATCGTCACGGTCTCGTCTAGCACAGTCAACCTGACATCGGTTGCATTGAGTCCGCTATTGCCATCGGTGGCAACTGGCGGCAAGATAGCTTTCAGTTCCACTCCAACCTGCAGCGCAACCTGCCCGAACAACATTACCTACTCGTGGAAGATCACTGACGCCGCGATGGGCACGTTAAGCTCAACCAATGCTAACGCCACTACGTTCACTGCAGGAACCACTCTAGGGACTCTAGGCATTTTCATAAATGCGACGCTTGGCAAGATCACAAAGATGGCATCCACTGTGATCACGATCAAGGCCGTCACCTTGACTTCAGTGGCTCTTAGCCCGCAATCGCCAACGGTGACCTTTACCGGTAATGTGCATTTCACTGATGTACCGAAGTGCAGTGCCACCTGCCCTGGGAACATTACCTACGCGTGGGCGCTCACCAGTCCGTTACTGGGCACGATAGCTCCCGCCAACACAAATGCAACAACCTTCACTGCATTGTCCACAGCAGGAACTCTCAGGATATACGTCAACACCACACTCGGTAAGACGACCTTGGAAGCATATACCAACATTACGGTCACACCTGTCACACTGAACTCAGTGGCGCTGGCCCCGACCTCACCCACGGTCATAACTAGTACGATACAACCCTTCACGGCCACTCCAACGTGCAGTTCCACCTGCCCGACCAGCGGGATTACATACACTTGGACCCTCACCAGCACAACGCTGGGCACGATCACCCCCGCCAGTGGACACGCTACGAACTTCACCGCGGGAACGATCGTAGGGACTGTCGGCATCTACGTGAACGCCTCGCTTGGCACTTCGACGGTAATGGGCCACACCGTGATCACCGTCTCGGCCGCCCCTGTCAACAGCCTGACATCGGTGTCGGTTAGCCCGACCAATCCCACAGTAGCCGCAACAAATGCTCAGGCGTTCACAGCGCTCCCGGTATGCAGCTTGTCCGCCTGCCCGACCACGTTCATGACATACGCATGGGCACTGACGAGCACCACACTGGGCACTATCAGCCCTGCCAGTGGGGTCTCGACAACCTTTACCGCTCTGAGCACAGCAGGAACTGTGGGCATCTTCGTCAATGCCACGCTCAATGGGACCACTCAGATGATCTCCACTGTGATCACCGTCACGGCTCCGAACACCCTGACATCAGTGTCGATCAGCCCCACGGCGCCCACTGTTGCCTCGGGTAACACACAGTCCTTCTCGGCCACTCCAAAGTGTACCCAAACCCCCTGTCCCTCTGGCACCACCTACGCGTGGACCCTCACGAGCACAACACTGGGCTCTCTCAGCTCAGCCAGTGGCTCCCCAACGACCTTCACCGCGGGAACTTCCGCTGTGACCGGTGCCATCTTCGTCAACGCCACGCTCAACAGTGTCACTGTCAAGACCTACACCGTGATCACTGTCACAGTGTCCACCAGCTCCCTGACCTCAGTGTCGGTGAGTCCGACCACGGCATCCCTTGCTACTGCTGGCACAAAGACCTTCACGGCCAACCCAGTATGCACGCCCAGCTGCCCCGGGTCCGGCATAACCTACGCTTGGACCCTCACTAACGGCGCAATGGGCGCGGTCACAGGCAGCGGCGCCTCTGTGATCTTCACTGCAGGGAGCAACACTGGGACCGTTGGTCTCTTTGTCAATGCCTCGCTAAGCGGGACCACGGAGGGAGCTTCGGCTGAGATCACGATCACCGGAAACTCGCAGACGGTGACCATAAGCACGATATCCATGAATCCTGGCTCGGCCAATCTATCCACTGGAGGCACTCAGTCGTTCTCGGCTACGCCCACATGCGTTGCCGGCGGCAGCATCACGACCTGCCCCACCTCGGGAATCTCGTACAGCTGGGCTCTCAGCAACCCCGATGGCAACATCAGTTCCGCGACAGCTTCTTCCACCACGTTCACTGCCGGCAACTCGGCGGGTACGGTGATCCTGACAGTGACGGCCACGCTGAATGGGGCAAGCAAGAGCGTACCGGCTACGATCATCATCAGCACATCAACCACCACCTCCACGGGTGGCCTCAGCAGCACGCTCCTGCTGGTGATCATCATTGCCGTGGTTGCGGTAGTGGCAATAGTGGCCGTAGTCTTGCTCCTAAGGAAGAAACCCACCCCGACTCCACCACCCCCGGCCTGGAATGAGGGGGCTGGCGGCGCGCAAGCACCACCTCCTCCGCCTCCTCAGGGACCGGTTGGGGGAGCTTCGACTGGCTACAGCTACGCACCGCCACCGCCGAATGCTCCGCCCCCGCCCCAGTAGGAATCTGATATCCGCTGTGGAGGATCCGATCATGGGACCCCAACGTAGCGGGAGCTCTTTGAGGTCAAGCGTGCTCACCTGCCATGAGGTCCAAAGACCATATACTAGGATAGCGTGACCAGTGCCATGGCGCAGGACAAGAAGAAAGCAGTCCCCTGGGTTGCGAGCGTAGCTGTAGTAGTCTCTGACAAGGAGAAGGCCAAGAAGTGGTACTCAGAGAAGCTAGGCCTCGACATTATCTCTGAGAAAGCCCATTGGGTCACGGTAGGAAAGAAGGGAAAGGGCGGTCAGATCCACCTGTGTCAGATGACAGAGATAGACTCGAAGTTTCCATTGGAACCCGGGAATTCGGGCATACTTTTCATGGTAGAGGGAGACATCGTGAAGCATTACGAAACGCTCAAGGCACGGGGAGTTGAGTTTCCTCAGCCTCCAGTGAAGAGACCGTGGGGATGGGAATGTGTCTTCCGGGATCTGGACGGGAATGAACACATGATCATGCCCTCTACCTGATCTCAAGATTGCGAGACTTGCTTCAGAGTCCGCAAACGGCTATTTTCAGCTCTGATGTGAATCTCTAGCAAGCGCAAGCGTCACAAGACACAGGTCGCTCAGCGCGGAGCTCTTGGACCGATGTCCAAAAGCTTTATAGTGACCGCACAGCTGTCAGCGAGTATGCTTGGTCTTAACGTGGCGAGATGGAGCAAAGCAACCGCAGCAATCGTAATCGTGGCTATAATGGTATTTGGAGCTATGGCGCTCTATGAAGACAGAGCGCTTGTGTCCGGACAGGGAAGCACTTACGGACCCATGGTAGTGGTCCAGGGTTCCCTTCCTAACGCCGTGGGGCTGAAGTTGGGAACGGCGCTCTCACCAACAGCCATGATAGTGGGTTCTCTAGAGTTTCCCGGGACGAACCCCGCTGGCCAGGCCAAGCTGGCCAACGAGATAAACGACCCTTCTTCGCCTCTTTATCATCAATTCCTGGTGGGCAACGAATTTGACGAGCTTTTTGCCCCATCCGCGTCCACTCAAGCAGACCTGATGAACTACCTCGCCAACGACGGTGTTCAGGTAAGCGTTGTGAGCCCCTTCCTATGGAATCTTCAGGGCTCGGCATCGGCGATGGGAGCGGCCTTCGGAACCACATTCATGTCGGCAAGCACGCCAAGCCTGTCGGGATACTATCCTCTAAGCTCACTCAAGCTGCCATCCGAGTTTAGCGGCTTCGTGACGCTAGATGGCGGGTTCCAAAGCGTTGCCCATTCCGCGAGCCCTAACATCATCTTCTGGAATCCCCCTCCATCAAAATCTCCAGTGGCGGCGAGCCCCCATGCCACCCTGACCCTGAATATCAGCATGAACGGCCCCTTCATCCGATATAACAATGGGGGAGTGATCTACATCCACGCACCAACGAACTACAATGGCACTTATCAGCTCAACATTACGGGTGGTACGGCCCCATACAGGGTGACCTGGATCTGGGGCGATGCAACGGTCCAGCACTTCACTACATCGGCTAGTCAACTGAAGGCGATACACGAGTACTACCAGGCCGCCCAAGCGGACTACTCTGCAGTAGCTCCCTGGAACATGACGATCTACGTGAACGACTCCGCGGCCAACTCGGGTACGCTGAAGGCAGGGATCATGGGGGCGATTACTACTTTCACAGCCCAGATGTTCTATAACATGCTTCCTCTCTATAAGCTGGGCTTTACAGGCCAGGGAACCAAGATCGGACTGGACGAGATGTGCGATCCCACATATTCGGCATATATGGCCGACGCCAACAAGTTCTCCTACTGGATGAAGCTGCCTGCATTTACGACCTCCAATCTCGTTCTTGTCGGTTCGGGGAACACGGCCGCGAAATGCACCGTTGGGTATTCGGGGTGGGCGGGAGAGACCATGCTGGACATTGAATGGGCGCACTCAATGGCTCCTAACGCCACTCTTGAGGTCGACCTTTCGAACAGCGCGATGGACGAAGGTGATCAGACTTGGAACACGCTATCAAACGGTGTCTACATAGCCTCCAACAGTTGGGGAGGCTCCTATACTGCCTCGTATTGGACAACTGCGGCCACCCAAGGTCAAACTTACCTCACCGCCAGTGGTGACTGTGGAGAATTGGACCTTTCAGGTGGTTCTGACCCACCGGCCGATAGCATCTACGGTGTGGGGGTTGGAGGGACCGACATATACCCATACCCTAGCGGTGTTTTCAGGGCAGAGTACGCATGGAATGGCACGGACGACACTTCTTGCCTCACCAGCGGTGCCAATGATGCTGGTTCTGGAGGAGGTTACTCTACCAGCATCGCTGCACCTTGGTTCCAGAAAGGGATGCAAGGATTCAGCAACACGCACCGTGGGGTCCCAGACATCTCAGCAATAGGAGGGACCTTGATCGAGATGTATGACAGCTACTACAACTCTATCTTCATCCTCTCAGCGGGCACATCGCTCGCATGTCCTTCCTCTGCAGCAATGCTGGACGTGATGTACCAATACAATGGCACAGCCACAACGCATAATGGCATGGCTGGATACGATTTCTACAACATTGCCAAGTCAACGAACTATCACCTTGGATTCCATGACGTCGTCGTAGGGAATAACAAGGTAGGAACTGCGGGTTATACCACCACTCCCGGATGGGATCCGGTCACTGGGGTCGGCAGTTTCAACGGGTCTCAGATGGCCGAGCTCATGGCAAAGCAGAACGGCAACGCAAACCCGTACTCAGCTCTCACAGTGGTTGCAAACACGAACGTAACCTTCGGGAATGCATCACTGGCAGTCAATTTTGGCGCTGACGCCGCAGGCGGCCCGGCTACTCTCACTGGGTACTCCTATGACTGGTTCTTTGGTGACGGCACGTCTACCATTACCTCGACATACTACACAAATCACGTCTACACAACCCCTGGCATATACCTGGCCAACGTGAGCGTCTCAGCCGGCGGTTATGTGGGGTCGTCCAACGTCATCACAATACACGTCATAGGATCTAGCTCGCCCCCTATCACCCTCAACTCGGTGGCAGTGTCCCCGGCCTCGCAAACTGTAGGTCCAGGTGGCAAGCAGCTCTTCACGGCCACCCCGACATGCAGTTCCACCTGCCCTGGCACCATCACGTATGCGTGGGCGCTCACGAGCACTAC
>Ga0326728_10000306_pt1 | contig 198401 bp, 155 predicted proteins | sample MB3enrmetagenome_FD_207602 | JGI IMG/M metagenome (GOLD analysis project Ga0326728, IMG submission 207602) | Lab enriched peat soil microbial communities from McLean, Ithaca, NY, United States - MB31MN | ecosystem: Environmental > Terrestrial > Soil > Wetlands > Peat | place: USA: New York... | reverse complement strand
GAAAGTCGGGCAGACCTAATAGGATCTCTGATGATTCGGTCAAGACGTTATCTCCCAAGATCGTTTTACCAATCTGGGATCAGGGTCTGCCCCCGTTTTTGATCAAGAGCCAACATCGGGGCAGGTCCCCGATCCTCTCCTGGCTAACCAGATAAGACCTCCACGCGGGATCTGCAGTTTCGCTGTCACGTGGTGGAGCGTCGTTCCAGCCACCAGCGGCGCAGCGCGACACCGGACCAGACAGCCTCGATCAGACCGAACGGCCAAGCTCCCTGCAGGAAGCCATAGACAGAAGCGAGCACGCAGGAACCCGAAAACGCCAGGATGAACCAATGGCTTCGCCGTTCCAGGGCGTAGAAAGCCAGCATTAGCGTCACAGCGACGAATCCGAACAGAGTGAGAGTATTCAGTTCCATCACGTTGCGTGCAAGCTGCGCGCCTCGTTCACCATGCTACAATACCGCCGGGCCAGTTCGTGAATCCATTCGCGCTGCCGTTTCTTGATGGCATTCTGATGGATCAGGTGCTGGCCGATTCCCAGCGCGACCGCGCCTGCGCGGATGTAGTCGGCCGCGTTCTTCTGGTTGACGCCTCCCGAGGCAATCAGCGGAATCTGCGGGAACGGCGCTTTGAGTGCCCGGATGTATTCGGGACCGCCGACCTGCGCGCACGGGAACACCTTCACGAAGTCGGAACCGGCTTTCCACGCCGCCATGATCTCGCTGGGCGTCAGCGCGCCGGGCAGGACCACCACGCCGCGTTTCAGCGCAAACTCGACGATTTCGAGATCGAGCCCCGGCGTGGTCAAAAACCCGGCGCCCGCATCCAGACAACGGACCGCCGTCTCCACATCCGACACCGTGCCGGCGCCGACGATGATGTCCGTGTGGTGGCGCATCAGTTGGCCGATGACGCCCAGCGCGCCGGGTATCGTCATGGTGACTTCGACAATCGGGATTCCGCTGCCACAGATCGCCTCGGCGGCGAACAAGGCTTCACTCTCGGAGTACACGCGTACGGCCGGAATGATGCCGATCTCCACAATGCGCTCGTAGATCTCTCGTCTCGTCAAGGCAGGCTCCTGGCTCCCACCGCCTCGCGAAGCTGTTCGAGGGCGGTCAGGTATGCTGCTATTGTCTGGCGCCAAGCCAGTTGCGTGGCCCGATAGCTGCGCTCCGCGTCCAGAAAATCGAGCAGACTCGCGGCGCCGCGCCGGTAAGCGTATTCGCTGATGTCGCGGTTCTTTTGCGACACCTCGAGATAGGTGGATCGAAAGTACCGCGCCACCCGGTCGCTCGTTTGGAGCCCCTCGTAGGCGTCCCGCACGTCGGTCATGACCTGGCCCTGCGCCGCGTCCTTCTGCTGCTGCGCTTGTGTGATGGCGAAACGGGTCCGCGCGATTTCGCCCTGGTTGCGGTCGAAAATGGGCAGCGGGAAGCTTATGCTGACGGTGGCGGCGCTGATGCCATTCACGTGCGAGTAGTTGGCCGAACCGGTGACATCCACTTTCCCGTTCGCTTTGGCCAGTTCGTGCTGGCTCCCGGCGGCCGTAACTCCCTGCACCGCCGCTCGCAGATCCGGCCGGTTCTCCAGGGCTTTCGTCTGCAACTCCGGGAGCGTCAGAACGAGCGGCTGGTAATCGAACGTGCCCGTCACCTGATAATCGGAGGGCACCGATTCGTAGCCCAGTAACTGCCGGAGGTCGGATAGCGCCTGTGTTTTCGCAAGTTCCGCCTGGTCGACATCCTGCTGGAATTGCAGTAACTGGAGCTCGATCTTCAGGTAGTCGTTCTCGCTGATGGCGCCGGACTTGAATTGCCTCTCGCCGATCTCCACCGTTTTTTCGAAGCTCTTCAAGTCCAACTCGGCGAGGTCGAGTGTCGATTGGGCAAGCTGCACATTGATAAACAACTGGGCGACCTGGAACGTAAGCCCGCGTTCGTTGTCCGCCACCTGGGATCGCGTTACGGCCGTTGCGTCCTTCGCCGCTTGCAGGCGATGCTGGCGCTTCTTGCCGCGCTCGAAGAGGTAACTCATGCCCAAGTCGCCCTCCGTCGAATCGTGGAGGTAATCGAGGAAGCTGATGCCGCTAGGGTGTTGGAGCGGCAGGTACTCCCAGTCGGTGAACAGAGTCGGGTTGGGGCGCAGGTTGGCCGTGACCTCCTGCGCCTCGCTTTGCTGCACCGTCGTTCGAGCGGCCAGCAGATTGTGGTTGTGATCGAGCGCCATCTGGATGGCCTGGTCCAGCGTGACCGTAACCGGTCCCTGAGGCGTCTGAGCGAGTGCCAGAGTCGGAAGCAGCGCGATGGCCGCACAGAGTGTGAGTTTAGCTTTCAAAGGATTCCTCCGGATCGGGAAGCTTGTCCCCCTCCCTGGCCATCCACACGTACAAAGTTGGGAGCAGGACGATACTCATCAACAGGTCCGAGATCAACCCGCCGACAATCACGATGGCAAACGGCCGCTGCGAGTCGGAGCCGATGTCGTGCGACAGCGCGGCAGGCAACAAACCCAGCGTCGCCACGAGCATGGTCATCATGATGGGACGCAACCGGAGGACCGCGCCCTCCACGGCTGCGTCGAAGATCGAGTGGCCTCGCGCGCGGCGCTGGTTGATGTATTCCAGCATGATGACTCCGGTTTGTACGGAAACGCCGAACAGCGCCAGGAATCCGACGCCCGAAGATACGCTGAAGTTGGTGTGGGTAACCAGCAGCGCCAGCAAGCCGCCCACGCGGGCCAGCAGCACGTTCAGCATAATCAGCATCCCCCATTTGAACGAACGGAACATGGTGTAGAGAATGATGAAGATCACTAGAATGGTCAGTGGCACGACCACCAGCAGCCGCGCCTCCGCACGCTGCTCGCTTTCGTACTCTCCCGACCACGCCAGGTGGAAGCCGGGCGGCAGCTTCACTTTCTGCTGGACCCGCTGCATGGCCTCTCCTACCGTGCTTCCCAGATCCCGGCCTCGCACGTTGAAGGTCACAGCGTCGTACCTGGTGTTTCCTTCGCGGTAGATGTCGTAGGCGCCGTCTTTCACCTCCACCGTGGCTAGCTGTGCCAGCGAGACCCGTTCCCCGGACGGCGAGAGCAGGCGGATATTAGCGATGGCTTTCTGGGTATCGCGATACGGAGTCTGGTATCGTACCACCACGTCGTAGCGCTCCTCGCCGAGCAGTACCTGGCTCACCGCATTGCCGCCCACGGCCGTCTGAATGGCGTCCTGTATGTCGGCCACATTGATTCCAAAACGGGCCGCCATCTTGCGGTCGATGGTGAAGTCGAGGTTCGGCTGGCCGAGCGTGTGAAAGAGCTTGAGGTCCATCAGGCCGGGCACGCCCGACATAGCGGCCACAACTTCGTCGCCCTTCTCGTCGAGAGTCTTGAGGTCTTTGCCGAACAGCTTGAGCGCCAATTGGCCCTTGGTCCCGGTGACCGTTTCTCCCACGTTGTCTTCGATGGGCTGCGAGAAATTCCACAGAGCCCCGGGGAGTTTACCAACCTCGCGATTCATCGCGGCGATCAGTTCCTCCTTGTCCCGATGGAACACCGGCCTCCACTGATCCTTGGGCAGCAGGTCCACGAAGTACTCGGTGTTGCCGAATCCTCCGGTGTCGGTCCCGTCGTCGGGCCGCCCCGCCTGAGAGACGACCTTGGTCACCTCTGGGAAGGACGCGAAAACCAGGCGAGCCTGGGCCGTGAATCGCTCGCCCTCCGTCAGGCTCGTGCTATCCGCCAGGGTGCCGCGAGCCCAAATGGCGCCCTCGTCCAGGTGCGGCAAGAACTCCGACCCGATGACTCCGCTAAAAGCCAGATAGGCCGATGCGCCCAGCGCCGCGACGCCGGCGCCCAGCGTGATCCAGCGATGCCGGATCGCCCAGCGCAGATTTCGTTCATAAACGCGGGTCAAGAACGTCATGACCGGGTTGCGCCATTCTCGCACGCCGTTGCGGAAGACTATACTGCACAGGACTGGTACGATCAGGATCGAAAAGGTCAGCGCGCCCAGCAGGGCGAAGGCCACCGTGAGAGCCATGGGCCTGAACAGCCGGCCCTCCACGCGCTGTAGCGTGAAGATCGGCATGTAGGCGGTGATGATGATAGCGATGGCATAAAAGACCGGGCGCTGGACCTCGTGCGCGGCGTCGCGGATAGTCTGGGCGATGGGCCGCACGGTCGTGGTTGCGCTTCGGATGCGGCTCAGATGCCGCACCGTGTTCTCCACCATGACCACCGCGCCATCCACCACCATTCCGAAATCGAGCGCACCGAGCGAAAGCAGATTCGCGGGGATGCGGCTAAGATTGAGCCAGATGGAGGCGAACAGCAACGAGAACGGAATAGTAAGGGCTACGATGAGAGCCGCGCGGATGTTGCCCAGGAACAGCAGAAGGACGATGGTCACCAGGATCATTCCTTCGCCCAGGTTGTGCATCACCGTGTGCAGTGTGAAGTGCAGAAGGTCGGCGCGATCCAGCATGGGAACCACCTTCACGCCGGGTGGCAAGATGCCGTTGTTGAGCTCCTCCACTTTCTTGTGGATCGCTGCGAGCGTTGGCCCCGCATCCGCGCCCTTCCGCAACAGCACCACGCCCTGGATAACGTCCGGCTCATCTATGATGCGGCCGTCCTCCATGCGGTTGGCACGGGCCATGTGTCCCAGCCGGATCTTGGGCCCTTGCACCACGTCGGCGATGTCCATCACCCGCAGCGCGGTCCCTTTTTGGGTCTTCAGGACGGTCTGCTCGATGTCATGGACGTTGCGGAACAGCCCCAGCGCGCGCACGTTCATCTGCTGCAGGCCCACTTCCACGAAGCTGCCGCCGGCGTTGATGTTGTTGATGGCCAGTTGCTGCTCCACCTGGCCGATGCTCAATCCGTAAGACACCAGCTTGTTCGGGTCTACGCGCACCTGGTATTCCCGAACCGTTCCCCCGAAGTCGGAAACGTCGACCACATTCGGGACCGACTTGAACTCTTTGAGCAAGGTCCAGTCTTCGATGGACCGCAGCTCCATCAGGTCGTATTTCGGATTCGTACTCCTCAACGTGTACCAGTAGATCTGGCCCACGGTGCTCCAGTCCGTTCCTATCTGAGGTTGTAACCCCGGCGGTAGCGTCACCTGCGTCAGCCTCTCCAGCACCTTCTGCCGGTTCCAGTCGTTCTCGGAGCTGTCGTCGAAGATCATGATCACGAACGAGAGGCCGAAGATGGATTCTGAGCGCAGGAACGAGAGATGGGGTATCCCGTTCATCTGGATTTCGACCGGAATCGTGACCAGTTGTTCCACCTCCTCCGCCGACCGGCCGGGCCACTGCGTAATGACCGTCACATAGTTATCGGCGATGTCCGGATAGGCTTCCACCGGGAGGTTGTGAAAAGACACGACGCCCCAAGCGGTTAGCAGAACCATAATCGCGATCACCACAAAACGGTTGTTGAGCGCAAAATCCACGAGAGCTCGAATCATCGTCTCCTCCAGAGCAAAATGTATGGTGTTACGCTCTGCTTACTGATTGATCGCTATGGTGTGATCCAGGACCACGGCATTGGCCACCACCTGCTGGCCCGGCTCGAGCCCCGACGTGACCTCTTGCAGGCCATTCGGCAAGGGATCTCCGCTAGCCACCTCGACGCGCCGGAACTTCTTCTCCGGCGCGGGCACGTAGACCCAGTCGCGGTCGTGCAGATGCAGGATGGCCGCCGCCGGCACCACCGTGTGCACTTCCTTCGTTCGGCCGCGGAACGTGGCCGTGACGAACATGCCCATGCGCATGATTCCCGGATTCGCCACCTCGATCCGCACCTTGGCGGTGCGGATGTTGGGATCGAGAATGGCCCCGATGTTGCTCACGGTTCCCTTGAGCACTCGGTCGGGATAAGCGTTCAGGCGGACCTCGGCGATATCGCCCGTGTGCACGCCGGGCAAGTCGTTTTCATACACGTCGCAGATGATCCAGACGGTGGACAGGTCGGAGATCGTAAACGGATTTGTGCCGAAACTCTGCACGGCCGCCGCCATCGTGACCTCCTGGTCGGTGATCACGCCCGAGACGGGCGCATAGATATCCACCATGCTGTTCGGGTGATCGGGGTCGGTACCGAGCAGGCGCAGGTGTTCCGCCATGGTTTCGACGTCCACTTTGGCCTTATCTTCGGTGTCCTGCGCGACCTGCAGGTCGTTCAGAGACATGGCGCCGTGGCTGAACAAATCCTTTGTGCGCTCCAACTGCGTGCGCGACAATACTTCGTCGGCCAGCGCTTTCCTGTAATTCGAGAAGGCGCCGGAAATGTCGTCGCTGCGGACCGTCAGCAGCAACTGGCCCTTGGTCACGGTGTCGCCGAGCCGCGCATGGATGGCCACGATGCGGCCGGAGGCCAGCGAGACCACCGGGACGTTACGGGCGATGTCGGGGTTCACCGTGCCGGTGACCACCAGTTCAGGGGCGGCGGACTGCGCGGACGCCGTGGCCACCGGAAACTGCTCTGGGTGTTGCACCGAGAACATGTTCACGTCGAAGGCCGTGACGACCTTTGCCGCCGGGGGCGCCTCCGCCGTTGTATTTGCCTGTACGTTTCCACAGCCACCGAGAAACAGCAGCCCTGGGATGGCGGTGAAAAGAAGACCAACCGTCAAAGCTTTGCTTTTCATAAAATCCTCCAATCCAATTGCGGGGTGCGGGTTGTAGCCCGCCCCCCTCACGTCTAGAACTTGACCATTACTCCGGCGCTGATGGTGGGCTGGCTGTGGCGCAGATCCGGAAACCAAACACTGCTAGCCCCGCCGCAGGCCGCTTGCGCCGCCGCCAAGTTGCTCGTTCCGGCCGAGGCGCCGGTCATGCAGACATAATCCGCTGGCGAACCGTTGTTGCCGCCCGGCGGCGTAATCCCGTCCCTGCCCGTCCAATACGGAACATCGGAATGCCGGTATCCGCCTTCCAGCCAATACGTAATGTACTCTTTGGGCATCCAGTGGAGGGTGACTGTACAGTCCCACATGTGGGCCTTGTCCCCGGGATTCTCCGTGAAGTACGGCGAACCGGAGACGGCATCCGCTCCGTTGATGGGCGGGAGCAGCGTGAGATAGCGGCCGGGGTTGTTCATCATGCCGCCGCCCAGCGTCATGGCAAACTGGTCCTTGTCCCACCACACTCGGTTGTAGAGCATCCACCCCAGAAACGCCTGTTTCGGGCCGGCTTTGCCGCCCATGCAGGTTACTCCCGCGCCATATTCACATCCCAAATCGCCGGTGAAGGAGAACGCCATCTTGTCGATGCCCTTCTTCTCGGGCTGGTTGTAATATCTGACCTCGATGCTGTCGTCGGTGTGGATGCGAGAACGCCCCGGAATGCCCAAATCGTCGGTCCCATTGCCGTAGTTGTTGAAGACCATCGAGAGCCACTCGTGCGGGCGCCACAGAATCTGCCCTCCCAGACCCCGATGCCCGTTGTATTTTGCATACGACTGCCATCCGTTGATGATCCAGGGCTCGATCTTCAGCTTGTTCGTCGGGAACCACTGAATCCGCAGGCCATTGAAAAACCACGGCGTGTTGGACGACACGTAGGACGGCTGGTATGTCCAGTTGTCGAAGTTGTAGTAACTGAACAGGCCGATGTAAGAAACGAAAATGCCCGCATCGACGTTGAGCCCATGGCTCACGTCGAAATGATATCCGCCCCACGCTTCCGAAACGTAGCGGTACGCGTCGCGCAGGTCCCATTGGCCGACTCCGGCACTGGCGTCGTTGCGTGGCGTGGTGGTGGCGAACAGTCCGTCCATGTACAGGACTCTGCCGCGAACGTTTTGCCAGTGGAAATCGCCGCCGACGCTGACCTGCTCCACCTGGAACTCCCCGGACCGAAACGTCTCGGTCGACCCACCCAACGAATGGTCTACGGGCTGATTGAAATCCTCTGTGAAGTAGGTGTCGAAGCGGACTTCCGGAGTGAAGAACTTCGTGTCCAGTACGGTGTCCTTGTTGCGCGACGTTCCGTTGAGCCAGGTGAAGTCACCGTACGCGAACGGAGTGAAGTTGTCCGGGCTGGGAGCGGCATCCGGGGCCTCCAAGGCCTCCGGAAGCACGTGCGTGGCTGGCGGCGCCACGGCGGCTGGCTGGGGAGCCTGCCCAGGCGCGGGCGCGGGCGCCGCCGGCGCCGAGCGAGCCTGTAATGCGGCCTCGAGTTGTTCGATCCGCTTCTTCATAGCCGCTAACTCCTCCGCCACGGCTGTATCACTCACCGGACCGGACGCCCCGGCCTGTGGTGAGTTCGCCGCCAGCAGGAAATCGACGCGGTAAGTCCCCGGCGCCGCCACCTCCACGTCAACGGTTGACTCCATGAACCCGTCCCTCGCGGCCGCGATCTGATACGGGCCGGGCTCGAGCTTCGCTATCGTGAATGTTCCATCGGAGGCGCTAACCGCAGTGCGGTCTGTACCTTTGTTCATGTTGTGCACGGTGATCCGCACTTGCGCCACCGGCTGTTTACTGGCGGAGTCTCGAGTGACCCCACCCACGCCGCCAAAAGACTCCTCCCCCGAAGCAGGCATGGGCAACGCCGCCAGCGGAATCGCCAAGCAGGCTGGCACCAAAAGGGAAACAACTAAGCTGCGCGTCATATAGTGTCCTTTCCTAAGTTGTAGTGACGATCTCTTGCTTGTATGGCGCTGTAGCGTGGCGCGAGCACTGCCGCCTGCCTGGGCGGCGTGATTTGCGATTTATGCCACCGTCTCAGTGGCGCCTTCATCCGCCGCTTCGCGAGCGACTACACGGATCAACGGCTCTTGTTATCGCACTCAGTATGGAGCACGACTCATGAGGAATGCATAAAGATTCTGTATCGTACTTACGATTTCCGTCACTTCTTATTTCCACCCTCCGGAAGTCCCCTCTCTTGCCCTGAACCGATAACCAACCTGGGCATCGGTCATGAGGTATCGAGGCGAGGAGGCGTCGTCACCCAGCTTCTTGCGCAGTTGGCGGACAAACGTGCGTAAGTACTCCAGCTCGCCCCCATACTCCGGCCCCCACACCGCCCCGAGGATGCGCCCGTGTGCAAGTGAAACGCCGGGGTGCGACATCAGGAAATACAGCAACTCGAACTCCTTGGGCGTCAGATGGACCGGCTCCCCGGCTCTCTTTACCTGGCGCAGCGCCGGATCGAGTTCTATCTCGCCAATTCTGATGGCTTCGGACTCGTCGCCCTCCGCCGCCTGCGCCCGGCGTACAACGGCGCGAAGCCGCGCCGCTAGTTCCCGAATGTGGAACGGCTTGGTTACGTAATCGTCCGCGCCCGCGTCCAGCGCCCCGATCTTGTCTTCTTCCGCGTTCTTTACGGTTAGCATCACGATCCCGATCAGCGGCATCAGTTTGCGGATCTCCCGGCACGTCTCGACCCCGTTCATGCCTGGCATTCCTATGTCCAGCAGCACGGCATCGAAGCGGATCGTACGAACCAGCGCGATCGCCTGCTCGCCCGTTTCGGCCTCCTCGATTTCGAAGTTCATACCCTGAAGCGTTTTCCGCAGCGCCCAGCGGATCGCCTTTTCGTCGTCTACGATCAGCAGCTTTCCCCTTATGCCGTCTTCAGGCTCAAGAGGCGCCGCTTCAAGCATCGAGATCATCCGAGACATGTTCCGTCTGGTAAAGCCGCCAATTTGTAACGTCAAGACGATTGTGACGGATGCCTCATAAGGAATGCATGAAGATGCGGCCCGTTTCCTCACGTCGGCCTACTCGCGTGTTGTAAGAGGCTGATGCGTCTGGAGTTCGAGTGCCTAGCAAAAGAATTTATCGGCCTCCCTCGGTTTTTGTTATCTGAAGCGCTGTGGCCGCAGGCAGGGCCGATCGGCACGGGGCCGTTGAGCGACTAAGAGCACGCCGGCCTTGGGGAAGCCACTCACTTAGTCGGTCTTTATGCCATCCTCACGTCCGCCGATCTAGACTTCTGTATGCACTCTCAAGTGGCGGAGAGGAGCGTACGGGATAACATCGGCGAGGCACACCTCTCGATGACGGTGCTGCCGGGCATCTCGCTGCTGCGCCGGGCCGTTCGGATGAACATCGTCTCCTTCCCGGCACAAGTACCCGTCCTTTTGAAACAGCCCCCTGCAGACATGCAGTGGCGCATAGTCGTCCTGTACTTTGTGCGCGGCTGGAGCCAGAGGGCCATCGCCGCGCGGTTCGGTGTGCCGGTACACCGTATCGCTCGAGCTTTGAGCGAATGGTCCGCTCGGGCAGTGGCGTTCCGTTACGTTCAGGTGATCGACCACGAAGAGTGCCGCCGCCTTGGTTTCGAGTGCGAGACCTCTTCGCCGGCCGAGGAGCTCCGGGCGGGCGTGGCCAGGCCGGTATCCGAGATCGCACGCGCTAAGTTCCCATCGAACGGCACGCGGGCTGAAGGCGCGTCGCTGGTGCGCGAAAAGGAGCGCGTTTCTCATGCGGCTGCATAAAGCTGGAATTTTCGCTGTGGCTGCCGTGGCCATAGCCGCTGCGTGGCCCGCTGGCGCGGAGGGTCCCGCGACGGCAGGCCCGGCGTTTCGTACCGATTCCACATTGGTGGTGGTTCCGGTCACCGTTGTTGACCGCAACGGGGCCGTCGTCAACGGTCTGGCAGACAACGCATTCACGCTGACCGAGGACGGGGTGCAGCAACGAATCCGCTCGTTCAGCGAGGAGGACGCTCCGGTCTCCATGGGAATCGTGCTGGACGTGAGCGGGAGTATGGCGCGGGTTTTGGGCACGGCCAAAGAGTCCCTACGGGCCTTGTTGACGGACGCCAATCCCGACGATGAGGCGTTCGTCAACGGCGTGTCGACGCGGCCGCGGGCCTACTCCGGTTTCACGAGTGGTTTTGAAGACATCGTGCGCCGGATTGAATCCGAGACTGCTTATGGAGACACCGCGCTGGTCGATACCATCTATGGCAGCTTAGGGCAGTTGCGCGCCGGTGTCCGCGCGCGGAAAGCGTTAGTCGTCGTTTCCGACGGGATGGACAATCACAGCCGCCACACCAGCCGGGAGCTGATGCGGCTGGCTGTGGAAACCGACGCCCAGATCTATACCATCGGTGTCACCGACGGGGCGCCGCGCACTAAGGGCCTCGAGTTCGCCGAGGAGATGCAGGGGCTGTCGTTTCTTCGCGAACTCGCCTCCAAAACCGGCGGCATAAGCTTCCTCGTTCGGGACGGGACGGACATCGCCAAAGCGGCCGCCACGATCGGCCGGGCGCTGCGCAATCGGTACATCATTGGCTATGTGCCGCACGATAGCCGCGGCAATGGCCAGTGGCGGAAGATCAGGGTCAAAGTCGCCGGCCAGGGATTGAGGGCCTACGCTCGCACGGGCTATCGTCCCGATTGAGGTTCGTGCGCTCCTCCCGGCTCCGGCAATGTGCATAATGAAGTGACACTTGTTGCCTGTCGGCAGTCGCCATGGACACCAGAACCGAGCCTGTAACCGGCCGTGCCGCCGGATCGAACGCCGTGGCCAAGACGAGTAACTGGGCGGCCTATCGGGAGGTCGTGCGGTCTTGCATCCGCGTTCTGCCCGGATGCCTGGCAGGGGTGGCGGCGGTTGCCCTGGTCACGTTCTGCGGGTTCCGGCTGCACCTCAATCTCTCCACCTCCGGCTCGCTCTACTTCTTGATCGTGGTGATGGTTTCGGTCGTCTGGGGCTTTTGGGAAGCCAGCGTTACCTCGCTCATCGCGGTCAATTGCCTCAACTACTTTTTTGTCGCTCCCGTGCTCACCTGGAGGGTTTCGGATCCGCAGGACTGGGTCGCCCTGGCTACCTTCGAGATCGCCGCGCTGACCGTGAGCCGGCTCTCCACGCGAGTGCAGGGCCAGGCCAGAGCGGAGGCGCGGCAACGGGTCGAGGTCGAAAAGCTCTACGAGCTAAGCCGCCGCATTCTCTTTCTCGATCGCCGGCAGACCATCGGGCCGCAGATCGCTTCCCTCGTTCACGAGATCTTCCAGACAGAATCCATGGCCCTGTTCGACGCCCGGCTGGCGCGCCTGGATGCGACAGGTTCTCGGGCACACGATCTCGAGGAACTCGCGCGCAGGGCCTATTTCCAGGACAGCACTCTGGTAGGCGACGACGCGCAAACCTGGGCGCACGTGCTGCGGCTGGGTTCGAGCCCCATTGGGGCGATCGCGCTCCGCGGCCCGAAGCTGGGCCCGCTGGCGGTCGTTCCGATCGCCTCCCTGGCCGCGATTGCCGTGGAGCGTGCGAGTTCCTTCGAGAAAGAGAGCCGGGCGGAAGCGGCCCGCCAGACCGAACAGCTTCGAACCACGGTGCTGGACGCGCTGGCCCACGCCTTCAAGACGCCGCTGACGGCCATACGGACGGCCAGCTCCGGGCTTCTTGAAGCCGGGCGCCTCTCCTCCGAAGACGCCGAACTGGCCGCCCTCATCGACGAGCAGGCGGAGCTTCTGAATCGCATGGCTTCCGAGTTGCTCCAGATGGCCAGGATCGATGCCGCCCAAGTCGGACTTCGGCGGGAGCGAGTGTCCGTGCTCACGCTGATTGAAGACGTCCTGGAACGATGCCGCGAGCAACTCCGCGGCCGGGCGGTGAGTGTGGCCGATAGCGCCGCGCTCTTGGAAATCCAAGGCGACCGCGAGATACTGGCGGCGGCTCTGGAACAATTCATCGATAACGCGTCCAAGTACTCCACGCCCGGATCTCCCATCTCCGTCACCGCCGAGGAGAACCTGGGTGAGGTGATCGTCGCCGTACACAACGAGGGCCCGCCGATTCGGCCCGCCGACCGGGAGCGGATATTCGAGCGATTCTACCGCACCGAGGAAGCGCGGCACCAGGCGACCGGAACCGGGCTCGGCCTTTCGATCGCCAAGAAGGCCGCGGAGGCACATGGCGGCCGAACCTGGGTGATTAGCGAAGAACGCGCCGGCACGACGTTCTTTTTGGCGCTGCCGGGCCCCCGAAGGAGACCACATGAGTCCGTCGCAGGGTAGGGTCCTCATCGTGGACGATGAGGTTTCGATACGGCGCGCGGTTCACAATACGCTTCAGGGAATGGGATTCCAGGTTGAGGAGGCCTCTTCCGGCGAAGCGGCGCTGCGTCTGGTGCGCGAGTCTCAATTCGACGTTGTGCTGTTGGACATCAACATGCCGGGTATGGGAGGCATCGCGGCGTGTCGCGAGATGCGGAAGAGCGCGCCTCGCCTGGCGATCCTCATGCTGACCGTGCGCGACAGCGAGGAAGACAAGGTGGCGGCGCTGGATGCCGGTGCGGACGATTACATCACCAAGCCATTCAACGTCCGGGAGCTGGCGGCGCGCATCCGGGCCGCGGTGCGGCGGGCTTCGCTTTCCCAGGCCGACCCCGACGCGGTAATCCGAATAGGGAGTATCGAGCTCGATCCGGCTCGCAGGCTCGTTCGCAAGGGTGGCGAGAGGATCCACGTCACTCCCAAGGAGTTCGACCTCCTGCACTACCTCATGTCCCATGCCGGCCTCCCGATTATGCACGCGCGCCTCCTGCGGGCGGTCTGGGGACCGGAGTACGGCGGCGAACTCGAGTATCTGCGGACTTTCGTCCGCCAGTTACGCAAGAAGCTCGAAGACGACCCGGCTGAACCCGCCTATTTGCTGACCGACAGCCATGTGGGCTACCGCTTCGCGGAAGGGAAGGCGGAGCCGTTGGAGGAAGAGGCCTGAGGGCGGGTGTCGTCGGTCTGGCTGGCTGTTGCGCCATGGGCTTCCCGGTAGTGGAGCCTTCGTGATTTGTGCTTCGATGACTGCCCCCCGGGAGTACGGCGCTGAAACCGGGTGGTTTCTCCGCGCCCGAAATCGGCGCCTTAGACGCCATGTTCCGTATGTTCGGTCGAGACTCGGTTTTCCGCTCTGGACGTCGCATGCGCACCATCCCATTGCCGCCATAGAGCCACAACCTCGCTGAAGGGAGTCTCACCGCCCACCGCCGAACGGCGCCTGCTGCAGACGAGTGGGCATGCTTTGAACTTACCCTCGGTTCCGGCCAGCGCTTCCGACCCATCGTGTGTCGGTCGAGGAGTTGCTCGCAAGAGCCTCCCGGCGGAAGGAGCTGGTTGTGACGCTTGCGCGAGACCCCCGCAACTTCGAGGCGATCCGAGACCGCGCTGTCAAGCTCCGTGACTCTGCAACGGTTTTGCAACGGTGTTGGTGAAACTCCAGGAAACACCACGATACACGGCCCCTCGAAGAATCATTAGGATCAGGCTCCGGCAAACGCCCGGAAACGTCGTCAAGTACCCTCAGGTTCTAGTTCTCGCAAGGGAGTGGAGGTTCAAGTCCTCTCATCCGCACCACCTCAAGCCACCCGGCCAGGAAGCTCCGCAAACCGGCTCGAATGCGAACTAGCAGGCGCGCAAAGGCTGGCTCAACGAAAGGCCGAACTCTTCAGGAGTAGAATATACGTTCAGACACCATGCAGCGCATCGGCCCGTACGAGGTGCACGAGGAAATCGGACGCGGTGGCATGGGCGTGGTCTATCGTGCCGTCGACCCCCACATCGGCCGGGCGGTAGCCGTTAAGATCATCCGCCTGGGCGACATCAGCGACCCCGAGGAGCAGGAGCAACTCCGCGGCCGCCTGTTCCGGGAGGCGCGCGCCGCGGGCATTCTCAAGCACAGCGGGATCGTCACCATCTACTACGTCGGCGAGGAGCAGGGGATGGCGTTCATCGCCATGGAGCACGTCAAAGGCCCCACCCTCGAGAAGCAGTTGGCGGGCGATACCCCGTTGGACAAGGACCAAGTCCGGCAGATCCTGTGGGAAACCGCGGCGGCCCTGGACTACGCGCACAAGAAAGGCATCGTCCACCGCGACGTCAAGCCGGCCAACATCATACTCGAAGACGGAGAAACGGTGAAGATCTGCGACTTTGGCATCGCCAAGGGTTTCACCGGCCTGGCTTCGATGACGAATGCGGGAATGGCCATCGGCACGCCGCACTACATGCCGCCCGAGCAGATACAAGGCGGGGTGGTGGACGCTCGCGCGGACCAGTATGCCCTCGCGGTGATTGCCTTCCAGATGCTGACGGGGCAGCGCCCGTTTCAGGCGGACTCCATCCAGACTCTGTTTTACCGCATCATGGTGGATCCGCCGGAGAAGGCGCACAAGCTGAATCCGACCTTGCCGCCGGCGGTAGCCGGGGTGTTCGACAAGGGGCTGGCCAAGGAGCCCGGCAACCGATATGCAAGTTGCCGGGAGTTCGTGACGGCGTTGTTGAACGCCTGCGACAGCCGTCCGGACTGGTGTCCGCCGCCTCGCAAGGGGCTCGCCGGCTCGGGCCCCACGCCGCCGCGTGCGCCTTCCCCGGCGGTTGCGCCGGCGCCTCCAGCCCCGGTATCCGCGCCGCTGCAACCCGTGAAAGCCGCCCCCGCGCTTCCCGCGTCGGGGCGGGAGGCGCCCCAGGCCCAGCCGGGAGCCGCCCCAGTCCAACGGCCAACTGCCACCGCCCCAGGCGGCGCCAAGGAAGCGGGTTTCACGGAGGCGTTCGCCGATTTCCTGAAAGCGGAGGCGCCTCCAGCCGCCCCGGCTTCGCCGGAACCCGCGGCCGCTCGCAAGCGCGCCGAGGAGATACGGAATCTGAAGGCCGCCTGCGGCGCTTCCATCGAGCGCCAGGAGTACGATCCCGCCATTCGCGCGCTCGAAGCGGGGATCGCGCTGTTCGGCGACGACGGCGAGCTTAGCCGGTTGCTTCAATCCGCCCAAGCCAGGAAGGCCGAGCAGGAACGGGAAAGAGCCGTCTCCCGCGCGGTCGAAGACGGTCAACGGCTGCGCCGTCAGGGCAAGCTCGAGGATGCATCGCGGCTTATCGAGCAGGCTATCCAAAGATGGGGCGGCGATCCCTCGTTGGCGCAGTTGCTGAAAGGGATTTCGGAGGAGCGAAAGGAGAGCGAGCGGCGGCAGAGAATTGGCGACGCGTCGCGTCGGGCCAGCGCCCTGATCGACCATAAGGACGCCGGCGCCGCGATCGTCCTCTTGCGTCAATCCATCGAACGGGACGGGAAAGATCCCGAACTTCAAGAGCTTCTGGATGCCGCGGAGTCGCAGGTTCGGGAACGCTCCCGTTCGGCGCGGCTCGATGCGCTTCGCGAAGAAGTGCGCAAGCTGGTCCGCGAAAAGCGCTGGGAAGAAGGGCGGCGCTGTGTGGATGCGGGGCTGGCCGAGTTCCCGGAGGAGCCGTGGCTGGTTTCTGAGCGCGCCTCCCTGCTGGCCGCGTTGGCCGGCGAAAACCGCGAAAAGGCGATCGCCGAGGCGCTGGGCGGGATTCAGTCTTTGCAGCGTGAGAATCGCTTGCCGGAAGCCATGGAACTGCTCGACAAGAGCCTCGCTAGCCATGGCGCGGATGCGAGGCTTCTGGAGGCGCGGGAGCGGCTCTCCGAGCGCCTGGCCGAGCGGCAACGCGCGGAGTACCTGGCGAGCCTCCAGAAGGAATGCCGCTTGCTATTGAGACAAGCGCGCTTCGACGACGCATCAAGGCTTCTGGAAGGCTGCCAGGTGCGCTTTCCGAACACCCGGGAAGTCGCGGAGTTGCTCGCCGAAGCGGAGTCCGCTCGGAAGGCCTACGAGCGAAAGCAATCCATAGATACGGCGCTGTCGCGCGCCTCCGAGCTCATGCAACAGGGCGAGTTCGAGGCCTGCCTGGGCGTTCTCGAGGAGGGTCTGAGATCCTATCCGGACTCCGGCGAATTGGAGGCGGCCTGCGCGCGGGCCAGAGTGCGGCGGGACGAGGCGGACCGCCAACGCGACATCAAGCAGCTCACGGAAGCGATCGAACGCGCCATCGCCGAAGGAGATTGGAATCGGGCGGTCGGCCGCATCTCCGCCGGGCTGGAGAGATTCCCCGGAGAGGCTTCCCTGGTTCGGCTGAAGCGTGCCGCCGAGGACGGGAAGCACCGCTCCGAAATCGCGGAGGTCGAGACTTCGGCCCTCCAGGCTCTCCAAGACGGAAATCCCGCTTTGGCCGCCGAAATCGTCGCCGCGGCTCTAATCCGGTGGCCGGACGAAAAGAAGCTGCGCAAACTGCACCATGAGGTCGAGCTTAGCCGCGCCGATGAGGACGCTTCCAGAGCCAAGGCGCTCCTGCAGTCGGGACAATACGACCAGGCGGAGCAACTAGCTCGCGTGGCCCTGGGACGAAGTCCGAAGCTCGCCGGCGCTCGCGATGTGCTCGAGGAAATCGCGGCACGGAGATCCGCGCGCACCCAGGAAGGGGAGATCCAGAGGGCCCCGGTTCCGGCTCCTTCGCGGAGCTGGCGGCCGCGAGTGGCGATCTGGAGCGCCGCGGCAGTGCTGGTAATCGTCGGGACGCTTTTTTGGGCACTCCGGCCCCACCCGGGACCGGCCGAAGAACGCAGACTCCCGGCGCCGCCAGCGAACGCCCTGCGGATCGGCGATGTGCCCGATTCCCTGTCGGCCGTAGTTGGAACGGCCTACGAACAAACGCTGCAAACCTCCGGCGGATCGTCGCCGGTATCGTGGATGGTGGTTCAAGGCTCCTTGCCATCCGGCTTATCGTTCGATGGCCGGAGCGGTCGGATCGAAGGCACGCCCGATAAGAGCGGCGCGTATACTTTCGTCGCGGAAGCGACAGACAGCGGCGGCCACTCGGCCAAACGCACGCTGACGATCGCGGTGCTGGAACCGCGCAAGGACAAAACTCCGGCCAAGCCGGCCGAAGTGGCGCAAGTCAAACCCGTCGAAACCCGCGTGCCGGCGGCCCCGGAGCCCAAGACGGCGGAGCCAAAACCCGTTCCGGCCGTTCCCGCGCCGCAGGTCGGCGCTCCGGCGCCGTGCAAAGCCAAAGCGTTTGTTCTGGATCAGTATGGCGACTCGCGATCGGGCGAGTTGACCTGGACGGGGTCGCTATCCGGGGGCGGCGAGGTCGAAATCAGAAACCGGCGCGCTTCGAGCGGATACGTTCGAGGGGATATACTGCCGGCTGGAGTTCCCGTCCAACTGATGGTGTCTCCGGAGAACATCCGCGTCGCGGCGGGGCCGTCCGCCGGCAATTGCTGGGACTCGCGGCTGCTGCTGCATAACAGCGGGGGCGTGGCTGCAACGATTACCATTAAATGGGTGGTGTACCAGCCGTGAAGTACATCCTCGGTCTCGTGCTTGTCGCCCAGGCGGCTGTCTGGGGGCAGAACGCCAGCCCGGGCGACGCCGCAACGGGCGGAAAACGCGCTCTCCTGATTGCGAACGCCGCATACCAACACTTGCCGGTGTTGCGCACGCCCAAGGCCAACGCCGACGCTATGGCTTCCGCGCTGGCCGGCGTTCACATTCAGCCGGTAGTCGCGCGCGATTTGACGCAGGCTGGGACCATCGCCGCGATCCACAAGTTTCTGGATAGCGTGCACCCGGGCGATTTCGTCTTGATCTACTTTTCCGGCTATGGGTACCAGGCGGACGACCTCAACTACCTGCTGCCGGTAACCTTCGATCCGCACGACGATTCGCCTCTGGGCGAGCGGGCCTTTTCCGTGCGCAATCTTCTGGGGCAATTAGAACAGCGGAGAGCGGGCACGCGCATGCTGATCTTAGACGCCGGCCGCCCCTGTCCGGATCTCCCGGAGGGGCTGGCGAACATTCAGCCCGCGAGCAACACTCTGGTGGCGTTTTCCGCTGCTCCGAACGTTTCCGTTCCGGACCCGCCTGACGGGGGAACGAACGCGTTCACGGCCGCCTTGATCAAGGCCATTCAAGAACCCGGGTCGACGCCGGTTCGCATTCTACTCTCGGCCCAATCCCAGGTGGACCGGGAAACCGGCGGCAGACAGATGCCCTTCGTGATGCAAACTCCGGTGGAGAGTTTCTTCTTCACGGAACCGGCGCCTCCCTCTCCCCCCAAGGTCATCGCTCCTTCGGCGGAGCTGAAGCCGGGACAGAACCGCGAGAACTCCAAGGATCGGCTGGTGTATGCGTGGATTCCTCCGGGAACGTTCAAGATGGGCTGCGTGCCCAACGACGGTTCCTGTCTGCCCGACGAGAAGCCCCAGCACGAGGTGAGAATATCGAAGGGTTTCTGGATTACCAGGACCGAGGTCACAACCGAGGCCTACGAGAGGTTCACCGGCCAGACCGGCCATCGCGAACCGAGGAAGACTCAGACCAACCCGAAACTGAGCGGAACCGACCTGCCGGTGACCAGAGTGAGTTGGGACGACGCCAAGGCCTACTGTGAGTGGGTTGGCGGACGCCTGCCCACGGAAGCGGAGTGGGAATATGCCGCGCGAGGCGGCAAGGCGGACTTGAAGTACCCGTGGGGCAACGAGTTCGATCCGCGATTGGCGAATTCGTTCAAAACCGATCCGAAGTTGAAACGGCCGTTCGTGGAAACGGTTCCGGTGCGCAGGCTGGGCTCCGGAAATGGATTCGACCTGTTCGACATGGTGGGGAATGCACGCGAGTGGACCGGTGATTATTACGATCCCGCGGCTTACTCCGCGCAGGCGCCGTTCGTCGATCCGGTCGGCCCGGCGGACGGCAAGGAGCGCGTTGTGCGGGGCGGGTCGTTCTACGGGAGCGACAAGCACCTCCGCATTTCGGCGCGCGACCACCTGGACCCAGCCAAGGACGACAACCAAACCGGATTCCGCTGCCTGGCGCCGTCTCTAGCTGCCGCTAACTAACTCAAAACTGATAGAAGAAGCCGCCGGTGACCCGATAGAACATGTTCGGGTACGCGCCCGTCGGCCGGTAGGCTTTGAACTCGGCTCGGAAGCCCAATCGTTCGGTCGCGTAGTACCGCAGGCCCGCGCCGCCGCTCACCGCGAAGTTCGTGCTGGCGTTGACCTCAAATGGCGGTACTGTGATCACTTGGCCCGAGGCCGGATCGGTGAACGTAGCGCTCACTTCTCGTTGGGGCGTATGAATCATGCCAGCGCTAACCACCCCGTAGGGAATGATTCTGGATTTCGGTATCGGAATCCGAACGTGGAATCCCGCGTTAAAGTCGGTGAGCGGAATGCTCCAGGTCTCCACCGCGCCCGGCACTCCGGTAACGCTCTCGCTGCGTCCGATGCCGGGGAAATAGCTCAACTCGACGAAGGGCATAAAGGTGCGCGTGAGCGAGTACACAACGTTTCCGCCGCCCATAATCCTGGTTTTGTCGATGCCATAGCTGGCGCCGACAAAGCCCCCCACTTCGACCACCCCCTGGCGGATGATCGGAGCGTTTTGGGCGGCGGCTGGCACGCCGCTCAGTGCCGCCATACAGACTAGGGTCAGGCTGCTGGTTTTGTTCAACACTGTTGTCTCCTCTCTGCTCGTTTTCAAACTGTCGCGATAGTGCTCGATTCCCGGCTGGACGCCCCGCTCATGGCTGGCGCCGCCTGGAACGGCATGAACGGATCGGCTGTCCGGCCTTCGACAGAGTTTAACATGTCTGCGTACTCCGATGCCCCGGTTTCTTAGAACGGCTTCCGGGAACGAAGGCGGCTGGCGAGACTGGACCGGGCCAGGGGGCGATGGCCCCCGCGTGCCGCACCGGCCGGCTGGCTTGTACGCGCTGGCATGGTGCGGCAGGCTGAATGGCGCGCGAGGAGGGCCCGAACGGGGCCGGCCGGGGGGCCAAAAGTGCAACTGGGTGGGGTCAAAAACGGAGGGATGGGGTATACTGAACCCAACCAGGCGCTGTTAGCGACGCAGGCTGAAAGCCGGAAGGGTGCGGGCGCAATGCTGTATGCCAACTCCAGCAGGCTGCCGCCCGGAGTTCCTGCGCGGGCCAGGGACACGATGGCCATCGGCTCCGCTGCGCGGGGAGCGGTGAACGCGGCGGCGCCGGTGCTCCTGAGTGTGGCCGGGCAGAGCCGTCCAGCCGTAACGGCCGCGGCGAGGTGAACGATGCGTAGGATGAAGGTTTCCGGGTGGGCCTTGGCGCTGGGCCTGTGCGCGGCGCCCGTTTACGGGCAGGTGATCGATACAGTTGCGGGGACGGACTGGTTCTTCCCAACATCGAGCGTGCCGGCGCTGAGTGCGCCTTTGGGGCGCGTTCAAGGCGTGGCCGTCGATGGTAAGGGCAACGTGTACGCCGCAGATTCCGGGAACAACATCGTTGTGCGGATCTCACCAACCGGGGTGTTGACGGTTGTGGCCGGAAACGGAGTTGCGGGATTCTCTGGCGATGGAGGGCCCGCCACCAGCGCATCGCTCTCGTTTTTCGCCTCGACGAACGTAGACGTAGGAGTAGCCGTAGATTCGGCTGGCAACGTGTACATCGCCGACACCGGGAACAACCGGATCCGGAAAGTGTCTGGCGGGACCATCACCACGGTGGCCGGAAACGGGACTTGGGACTATTCAGGCGACGGAGGGCCAGCCACTAGTGCATCGCTCAGATACCCCTCTGGAGTGGCTGTGGATTCGGCTGGCAACCTGTACATCGCCGACACGGACAACAGCGTGATTCGGGAGGTGTCTGGCGGGACCATCAGTACGGTGGCGGGCAACGGCATGAACGGTTTCTTCGGCGACGGAGGGCCAGCCACCAGCGCACAGCTCAACGGCCCCTGCGGAGTGGCTGTCGATTCGGCTGGCAACCTCTACATCGCCGACACGTTCAACGCCCGGATCCGCAAGGTGTCTGGCGGTACGATCACGACGGTCGCCGGAAATGGAACTGTAGGTTTTTCCGGCGATGGAGGACCCGCCACGAGTGCGTGGCTTAGCCTTCCCGAAGGAATCACGTTCGATTCGGCCGGCAATCTCTACATCGCCGCCGCGGGGAACGGCCGGATCCGGGAGGTGTCGGGCGGGACGATTACCACGGTCGCCGGAAATGGGAATCAGGGATACTCTGGGGACGGAGGGCCGGCCACCAGCGCATCGCTCAATGAGCCCCAGGGCGTGGCCATAGATTCGGCTGGCAACCTCCTCATCGCCGACAATCTCAATAGCCGAGTTCGAAGGGTATCGGGCGGGACGATTACGACGTTCGCCGGAAATGGAGGCTTTCAATTCTCTGGCGATGGAGGGCCCGCCGTCAGCGCAGCGCTCAACGACCCCACGGGAGTAGCCATAGATTCGGCTGGCAACTTTTACATCGCCGACCCCGGGAATAACCGAATTCGGAAGGTGACTGGCGGTACGATCACGACGGTCGCCGGCAACGGAGATTTCGGCTTCTCCGGCGACGGAGGGCCAGCCACGAATGCGTCGCTCAGCTATCCCGCAGGAGTCGCCGTGGATTCTGCCGCCAACCTCTACATCGCCGACGAGGGCAACAATCGGATCCGGAAGGTGTCTGGCGGGACCATCACGACGGTTGCCGGAAATGGGCATTTGGGATTCTGGGGCGACGGAGGGCCCGCCACCAGCGCAGGGCTCTATTTTCCAACCGGGGTGACCGTAGATTCGGCCGGCAACCTCTACATCGCCGACACCGGGAACAACCGGATCCGGCAGGTGTCTGGCGGTACGATCACGACGGTCGCCGGAAACGACGAATTCCCGAGCTTTTCAGGCGATGGAGGGCCTGCCACCAGCGCATCGCTCTCCGGGCCCAACGGAGTAGCTGTGGATTCGGCTGGCAACCTCTACATCGCCGACTCCGGGAACAACCGGATCCGGAAGGTCTCTGGCGGTATAATCACGACGGTCGCCGGGAATGGAAGTCAGGCGTACTCTGGCGATGGCGGGCCCGCCACGAATGCGTCGCTTTACTCTCCCATAGGAGTGGCCGTGGATTCTGCCGGCAACCTCTACATCGGCGACTTGGGGAATAGCCGAGTTCGGAAGGTGTCCGGCGGGACGATTACGACCGTCGCGGGAAATGAAAGTGAGGGATTCTCCGGCGACGGAGGGCCAGCCACGAGTGCATCGCTGGATGGCCCTGCCGGAGTGGCCCTGGATTCGGCTGGCAACCTCTACATCGCCGATTGGGGCAACAATCGCATTCGTGAAGTCTTCGCCGGCGCCGCTTCCTTTCAGGCGGCGCCTGCCAGCTTGAGTTTCTCGGGCGTTGTGGGCGGCAGCGCACCGGGCGCGCAAACCATCAATCTCTCTTCCTCGATTGCCGGACTCTCGTTCACTGCCTCGGCCAGCGCTGCCTGGCTGAGCGTCAGCCCCTCCAGCGGATCCATGCCCGCGATCCTGACCGTGAGCGCCAATCCGGCCAACCTGTCGGCTGGCGCGTATCAAGGGACGATTACCATCGCCGCGCCTTATGCGGTTCCTTCGACGGCCACCGTGGCGGTCACCTTCACGATACAGCCAGGCACGCCCGCCGCGCTGGGAGTTGACACGCAGAACGTCGGCTTCACCGCGACCCAAGGCAGCGGCGCGCTGACTCAGCAGATACACGTGCTGAACACGGGCGGGGGATCGCTCTCCTTCACGGCCAGCGCCACCACCGCTTCCGGCGGTTCCTGGCTCACTATCTCACCCGGGAACGGGACCGCGACACCCTCTTCACCCGCCGCGCTCACGGTAACCGCCACGCCGGGGTCGCTGGTTCCCGGCACTTACAGCGGCAGCATCGCGATCGCGGGCGCTGGCAGCGCCATCGACGTTCCGGTGACTTTGTCGGTGAGCGCTCCCACGGCGGTGATCCTTATCTCGCAGACCGGGTTGAGCTTCACGGCCGTGGCGCAAGGCGGCGTGCCTCTGCCGCAGAACTTCGGCATTCTCAATATCGGACAAGGCTCTATGAATTGGAGTGCCACGGCCACCACCCTCTCCGGTGGCAACTGGCTACAGATTTCGCCGTCCAGCGGCACAGTGGAACAGCCGTATCTGGATGTATCGCCGGTCAGCGTCTCGATCAATCCGAGCACGCTCGCGGCGGGGACGTATTACGGGAGGATCCAGGTCTCGGCGGTCGCAGCCAACACGCCGCAAGTGATGACCGTGATCCTGACGGTGCTGCCGGCGGGGATGAGTCTGGGCCCGCAACTATTCCCAACCGGACTGATCTTCACGGGGGTGGCGGGGGTGACGCCGGGGTCGCAGGATGTGCAGGTGGGGAATCCCGGGGGGCAGGCGATCAGCTTCCAATCGGGATTGATCGGAACGGGCTTCAGCTTCCTGCCAACCAACGCGAGCATACAGCCCGAGGTTCCGACCACGGTGCGGGTATTCCCGGACTTCAGCAACCTGACGGCGGGAAGCATCCAGCAGGGGACCATCGCGTTGCAGTTCTCGGACCGGTCGCCGTCGCAGACCATCAACGTCCTGATCGTGGTGGCTCCGGCGGGTTCCACCTCCACCACGGACGCGGACGAATCCGGGGATGGCTCGATGGCGGCACGAGGGTATCGGATAAAGATGGGACCGGCGGACGCGGCCTCCGGGTGCGCGGGGCAGGCGTGGAATGTGCAGTTCCGGTCCTTGCAGCCGAATTTCAGCGCGGTGGTGGGGCAAGCTACGGCGGTGGAGGTGCAGATAGCGGATGGCTGCGGGAACCTGGTGGGGCCGGGGGGTCAGCAGAGCGCGTACGTGTGCGCGACCATGACGAATGGGGACCCCTTGATCGCCATGACGCACATCGGCAACGGGATCTGGCAAGGGACCTGGAAACCGGTGAACGTGGCGGGAGGGGTGACGCTGTTTGTGACGGCCATCGGGCCGAACGCGGCCGGGGGGCAGAACAAGGTGAGCGGCGCGGTGAGCGCCGTGGCGCCGGCGGGGCCGACGCCGACAGTTTCGGCGCGGGGGGTGGTGCAGGCGGCCAGCGAGCAGGGGGGAGTGCCCATCACGCCGGGAGGGCTGATCGCGGTCTATGGCGGGAACCTCTCGGATGGAGTGGGACTGAGCACCGCTTTGCCGTTGCCCCAGCGGTTGATGGGGACGCAGGTGCTGCTGGGGAACCAGCCGTTGCCGATCCTGTACACCAGCGCCGGGCAGTTAAACGTGCAGGTGCCCTACGGGGTGCCGGTGAACACGCAGTATCAGTTGACGGTGCAGCACGGGAACACCTTGTCGTTGCCGGAATCGCTGGTGGTGGCGGCGGCGGCGCCGGGGATCTTTACGGTGAACGAGTCGGGGACCGGGCAAGGGGTGATCATGAAGAGCGACGGTGTGACGCTGGCGCAGCCTGCCACGCCGGCCAGCATCGGGGAGACGGTGGTGATTTACTGCACCGGGTTGGGCGCGGTGACCCCGGCGGTGACGGAAGGGTCGCCGGCGCCCTTCTCGCCGCTGGCGTGGACCGTGAATCCGGTGACGGTGACCATCGGAGGGGTGGCGGCGCCGGCGCCGTCGTTCTACGGTCTGACGCCGGGGTTAGCGGGGCTGTATCAGGTGAATGTGGCAGTGCCGGCGGGAATCGCGACCGGGAACGCGGTGCCGGTGACGCTGAGCGTGGCCGGGCAAACCAGTCCGCCTGTAACGATCGCGGTGAGGTGAGCCATGAAGAAGATGCAGGTTTCCGCATGGGTCTTGGCGCTGGGCATGTGCGCGGCGCCGGTTTCCGGGCAGGTGATCGATACAGTTGCCGGCACGACCTGGTTCTTTCCAGCATCCAGCGCACCGGCGCTGAGCGCACCTTTGGGGAATCTTCATGGTGTGGCCGTCGATGCTCAGGGCAACGTGTACGCTGCGGATTCCCAAAACAGCATAGTTGTGCGAATCTCCCCAAGTGGCGTGTTGACGGTTGTGGCCGGGAATGGGGGTGCTGGCTTCTCGGGTGACGGAGGGCCCGCCACCACCGCTTCACTCAATTACCCCAGTGGAGTAGCCGTGGATTCGGCTGGCAACCTCTACATCGCCGACTCATACAACAACCGAATCCGGAAGGTTTCAGGCGGCACGATCACGACGGTTGCCGGAAATGGAAGTGCGGCCTTCTCCGGCGACGGAGGACCAGCCACCAGCGCGTCCCTCGACGGGCCCTGGGGAGTGGCCGTGGATCCAGCCGGCAATCTCTACATCGCCGACATCTACAACGAACGGATCCGTAGGGTGTCGGGAGGGACGATCACGACGGTTGCCGGAAATGGAAGTTCAGGATTCGCCGGCGACGGAGGGCCCGCCACGAGTGCGTCGCTCCTCCTAGACGACTCTGGGGTGGCCTTGGACTCGACCGGCAATCTCTACATCGCCGATTCTGGGAACTACCGGGTTCGGAGAGTGACTAATGGAACGATCACCACGATTGCCGGAAATGGGACTGCTGGGCTCTCCGGCAACGGAGGCCCCGCCACGGCCGCATCGCTCAACGCCCCCGAGGGAGTGGCCGTAGATTCGGCTGGCAACCTCTACATCGCTGACGTCTGGAATGGCCAGATCCGGATGGTGTCGGGCGGGACGATCACAACGGTCGCCGGAACTGGAGCTAGCGGCTTCTCTGGCGAGGGAGGCCCCGCCACGACCGCATCGCTCTACTACCCCTTCGGAGTGGCCGTAGATTCGTCCGGCAACCTTTACATCGCCGATACCTTGAACGGCCGGATCCGTAAGGTGTCCGGGGGGACGATCACGACGGTTGCCGGAAATGGAAATCCGGGCTTCTCGGGCGACGGAGGGCCCGCCACCAGCGCATTGCTGGACAACCCCAACGGCGTGAGTGCGGATTCGGCTGGCAACCTCTACATCGCCGACACGTTCAACAACCGGATCCGGAAAGTGTCCGGAGAGACGATCGCCACCGTCGCCGGGAATGGAGCTCCGGCTTTCTCCGGCGACGGAGGGCCCGCCACCGGCGCATCGCTCAAGGTACCTGCGGGAGTGGCAGTCGATTCGGCTGGCAACCTCTACATCGCCGACTCAGGCAACGGCCGCATCCGGAAGGTGTCTGGCGGGATAGTCACGACGGTCGCCGGAAATGGGAATTGGGGATTCTCCGGCGACGGAGGACCCGCCACCAGCGCATCGTTTGCCAACCCCTGCGGAGTGGCCGTTGATTCGGCTGGCAACCTCTACATCGCCGACCAGTACAACAACCGGATCCGGAAGGTGTTTGGCGGGATAATCACGACGGTCGCCGGAGGTGGGAATCAGGGTCTAGGCGACGGAGGGCCCGCCACCAGCGCGTCGCTCAATCAACCCGACGGAGTGGTTGTAGATTCGGCTGGCAACCTCTACATAGCGGACTCGTACAACCGCCGAGTCCGGAAGGTGTCCGGGGGAACGATCACGACGGTGGCTGGAAACGGGAGCACGGGATTCGCTGGCGACGGAGGGCCCGCCACGAATGCGTCGGTTTACTTTCCCGTAGGAGTGGCCCTGGATTCCGCTGGCAACCTCTACATCGTCGATGGGTCCAACAGCCGGATACGGAAGGTGTCGGGTGGGACGATCACCACGGTCGCCGGAACTGGAGCTGAGGGCTTCTCCGGCGACGGAGGGCCCGCCATCGCCGCGGCGCTCAATGATTCCGGGGGAGTAGCCGTCGATCTGGCTGGCAACCTGTACATCGCCGACACCGGCAACAACCGGATTCGGGAGGTGCTCGCCGCTCCGGGGGCCTTCCAGGTCTCACCTACGGCCGTTAACTTCTCCACGACTGCCGGCGCCGTTCCCGCTCCGCAGACCATCGCACTCTCCTCGACGCCCGCCGGCCTTTCCTTCAGCGTCTCAACCAACGCCACCTGGCTCAGCGTGAGCCCTTCGAGCGGCTCCATTCCAGCCGTGCTGCAAGCGGGCGTGGACCCGGCCGGTCTGACGGCCGGAACCTACGAGGCGACGATCGCGATCTCAGTGCCCAATGCCGTTCCTGCCACAACCACGGTTGCCGTCACGCTGACTGTACTGCCAGGCGCGCCTGCCACGCTCGCGGTAGACACGCAGAATGTCAGCTTCGCCGCGACCCAAGGCAGTGGCGGCCTGACCTTGCTGTTGCACGTTTCGAACACCGGCGGCGGTTCGCTCTCTTTCACGGCCAACGCCAGCACGACTTCCGGTGGCTCCTGGCTCGCTATCTCACCCGCTGCCGGCACTGCCACCCAGTCCTCCCCTGCTTTGCTCACCGTGACCGCAACCCCGGGGTCGCTTACCCCCGGAACTTACTCCGGAACGGTGACCATCTCAGGGGCTGGCAGCAGCATCGGCATCGCGGTAACCATGTCGGTGAGCGCCCCTAGTGCGGTCATCCTGATCTCGCAGACCGGCTTGAGCTTCACGGCCGTGGCGCAAGGCGGCGTGCCTCTGCCGCAGAACTTCGGCATTCTCAACACCGGACAAGGCTCCATGGCATGGACCGCCACGGCCACCACCCTCTCCGGGGGCAACTGGCTGCAGATTTCGCCCACCAGCGGGACGGTGCAACAACCGTATCTGGATGTATCGCCGGTCACGGTTTCGATCAATCCGAGCACGCTCGCGGCGGGTACCTATTACGGGCGGATCCAGGTCTCCGCGGCGGCGGCGAACACGCCGCAACTGATGACGGTGATCCTGACGGTGCTGCCGGCGGGGTCGAGTCTGGGGCCGCAAGTGTTCCCCACGGGACTGATCTTCACCGGAGTGGCGGGGGTGACGCCCGGATCGCAGGATGTGCAGGCGGGGAATCCCGGGGGGCAGGCGATCAACTTCCAATCGGGACAGATTGGAACGGGCTTCAGCTTCCTGCCGACCAACGCGAGCCTACAGCCCGAGCTTTCGACCACCGTGCGCGTATTCCCGGACTTCAGCAACCTGACGGCGGGGAGCATCCAGCAGGGGACGATCACGCTGCAGTTTTCGGATCGGTCGCCGTCGCAGACAATCAACATATTGATCGTGGTGGCTCCGCCGGGTTCCACCGCGGGTCCGGCGGAGACGGGCGACTTCGCGGATGGCTCGGCGCAACGGGGGTATCGGATAAAGCTGACGCCGGAGGACGCGTCCTCGGGGTGCGCGGGGCAGGCGTGGAATGTGCAGTTCCGATCGTTGCAGCCTCATTTCCCGGCGGTCGTGGGACAAGCCACAACGGTGGACGTGCAGATCACGGATGGCTGCGGGAACATGGTGGGGCCGGGGGGCCAGCAGAGCGCGTGGGCGTGCGCGACGATGACCAATGGAGACCCCTTGATCGCGATGACGCACATCGGCAACGGGATCTGGCAAGGGACCTGGAAACCGGTGCACGCCGCGGCGGGGGGGGTGACGCTGTTTGTGACGGCAATGGGGCCGAACGTGACCGGGGGGCAGAACCAGGTGAGCGGCACGGTGAGCGCCGTGGCGTCGGCGGGGCCGACGCCGATAGTGACGAAGCAGGGGGTCGTGCAAGCGGCTAGCGAGCAGGGGGGCGTGCCCATCACGCCGGGAGGGCTGATCGCGGTCTACGGCGGGAACCTCTCGGAGGGAGTGGGACTGGGAACCAGTCTGCCGTTGCCGCAGCAGTTGATGGGGACGCAGGTGCTGTTGGCGAACCAGCCCTTGCCGATCCTGTACACCAGCGCGGGGCAGTTGAACGTGCAGGTGCCCTACGGGGTGCCGGTGAACACGCAGTTGCAGTTGACAGTGCAGCACGGCACCACCTTGTCGTTGCCGGAATCGCTGGTGGTGGCAGCGGCGGCGCCGGGGATCTTCACGGTGAACGAGTCGGGGACCGGGCAAGGGGTGATCATGAAGAGCGACGGTGTGACGCTGGCGCAGCCTGCCACGCCGGCCAGCATCGGGGAGACGGTGGTGATTTACTGCACCGGGTTGGGAGCGGTGACGCCGGCGGTGACGGAAGGGTCGCCGGCGCCGTTCTCGCCGCTGGCGTGGACCGTGAATCCGGTGACGGTGACCATCGGAGGGGTGGCGGCGCCGGCGCCGTCTTTCTACGGTTTGACGCCCGGGTTAGCGGGGTTGTACCAGGTGAATGTGGCAGTGCCATCGGGGATAGCAACGGGAGACGCGGTGCCGGTGACGCTGAGCGTGGCGGGGCAAACCAGTCCGCCTGTAACGATCGCGGTGAGGTGAGCCATGAAGAAGATGCAGGTTTCCGCATGGGTCTTGGCGCTGGGCATGTGCGCGGCGTCCGTTTCCGGGCAGGTGATAACCACCGTCGCTGGCGGCGGGTGGCGTGCTTTTCCGTCGTCCAGCATGCCCGCGCTCAGCGCGCCGCTGGGAACACCCTATGGTGTGGCCGTGGATGGACAGGGCAACCTCTATGTGGTGGATAGTTCCAACAACAACGTGGTGCGGATCTCCTCGAGTGGAACCCTAACCGTGGTGGCGGGAAACAGCAACCACGGTTTCTCGGGAGATGGGGGAGCCGCTACCAGCGCTTCGCTCAACCGTCCTGCCGGCGTGGCTGTGGATTCCGCGGGCAACCTTTACATCGCCGACATGGACAACCACCGCATTCGGATGGTCTCGGGCGGGATCGTCACCACCGTGGCGGGCAACGGCCTGGGTCAATTCTCGGGGGACGGGGGGCCTGCCACCAGCGCATCTCTCAATTACCCCCAGAGCGTGGCCGTGGATTCCGCGGGCAACCTCTACATCGCCGATCAGTTCAACCGGCGTATTCGCAAGGTTTCGGGCGGGACCATCACCACGGTGGCGGGCGACGGCGAGGCAGGCTCCTCGGGGGACGGGGGCCCGGCCACCAGCGCATCCATCGACCAGCCCGTGGGTGTGGCCGTAGATTCGGCTGGCAACATCTATATTGCCGACGAGAGCAGCAACCGCATTCGGGAGGTGTCCGGCGGAATCATCGCCACCGTGGCGGGCAACGGCGCCGACGGATTCTCCGGCGACGGAGGGCCGGCCGCCAGCGCTTCCCTCAGCTATCCGTGGGCCGTGGCCGTGGATGCCAAAGGCGAGCTCTTTGTGGCCGACTTTGGCAACGCCCGCATCCGGAAGGTCTCGGGCGGAATCATCACCACCGTGGCGGGCAACGGAAACTTCGGCTTTTCCGGGGATGGCGGATCGGCCACCAGTGCGTCCCTGGATAGCCCTGTGGGCGTGGCCGTGGATACCGCGGGAGAACTCTTCATCTCCGACTTCTATAACGAACGCATCCGCAAGGTCTCGGGAGGAATCGTCAACACGGTCGTGGGTAACGGCCAAGGCACATCTTGGGGCGATGGAGGGCCCGCCACCAGCGCGGGGCTTCTCAATACGGATGCTGTCGCGGTCGATCCCTCCGGCAACCTGTACATTTCCGATTACGGGAACAACGTGATCCGGAAGGTCTCCGAAGGAATCATCTCCACGGTCGCGGGCAACGGCATCGCCGGATTCTCGGGGGACGGAGGCCCGGCCGTCAGCGCCTCTCTCAACGGCCCCTCGGGGATCGCTCTGGACGCCGCCGGCAACCTCTATATCGCCGATTTCAACAACAACCGGGTTCGCAAGGTGTCTGGCGGAACGATCACCACCGTGGCGGGCAACGGCCAAGCCGCCTTTTCCGGCGACGGAGGGCCCGCCACCAGCGCGTCGCTCAATTCGCCCTGGGGAGTGGCTGTGGATTCCCAGGTCAACCTGTATATCAGCGACTTGAACGACAACCATGTCCGTAAGGTATCTGGCGGGAGGATCTCCACCGTGGCCGGCAACGGCCAAGCCGCCTTTTCCGGCGACGGAGGGCTCGCCACGAGCGCCGCGCTCAATGGCCCCGAGGGATTAGCCCTGGATTCGGCCGGCAATCTTTACATCGCCGACTTAGTCAACAACCGGGTTCGGAAGGTCTCCGACGGCATCATCACCACGGTCGCCGGAGATGGAACTCAGGGCTTTTTTGGCGACGGAGGGCCGGCCACCAGTGCGTGGCTCGACTGGCCCGCCGGCATAGCGGTTGACGCCGCGGGCAACCTTCTGATTGCCGATTTCTACAACTACCGGATTCGGAAGGTATCCGGTGGCATTATCACGACCATCGCCGGAAATGGATATAACGGCTTTTCCGGAGACGGCGGGCTGGCCACCCTCGCCTCGCTCTCGAACCCAAACTGGGTGGCTGAGGATTCGGCCGGCAATGTGTACATCGCCGACACCTACAACTATCGTGTTCGCGAGATCCTGAATTACCTGTCGTCGTACCAGGTCGCGCCCGCCTCCCTGACGTTTTCGGGAAGCTCGGGTGGCAATACGCCGGGCGCGCAAACCGTCAATCTGTCTCCCGCGATTGCCGGGCTCGCCTTCACCGCCTCCAGCAGCGCCGCCTGGCTCAGCGTTAACCCTTCCAGCGGAGCCATGCCGGCGGTCCTGAGCGTGAGCGTCAATCCGGCCAGCCTGTCGGAGGGGACGTATCAGGGGACCATTACCATCGCCGCGCCCTATGCCACTCCTGCGGCGGCCACGGTGGCGGTCACGCTGGCGCTAGGGGTCGCCGTGTCGGCCCCTGTGCTGGTGGTTGACAGGCAGACTGTCGGCTTCGCCGCGGCGCAGGGCAGCGCCCCGCTGACCCAGCAGCTTCAGGTGTTGAACCCGGGCGGCGGATCGCTCTCCTTCACGGCCAGCGCCAGCACCACTTCCGGTGGTTCCTGGCTCGGCATCTCCGCCACTAGTGGTGCCGCAACTCCGTCCTCGCCGGTTTCGCTAACCGTGACCGCCGCGCCGGGGTCGCTGGCGCCGGGCACTTACAACGGGACCATCGAGATTACGGGCGCTGGCAGCGCCATCAACGTTCCGGTGACTTTGTCGGTGAGCGCTCCCACGGCGGCGATTCTGTTGTCGCAGACCGGGATGAGCTTCACGGCGGTAGCGCAAGGTGGGGCGCCTTTGCCGCAGAACTTCGGCATTCTCAACACCGGGCAAGGCGCGATGACCTGGAGCGCCACGGCTACTACCCTTTCCGGGGGCAACTGGCTACAGATTTCGCCCACCAGCGGCACACTGCAACAACCGTATCTGGATGTGTCGCCAGTCAGCGTCTCGATCAATGCAAGCGGGCTGGGCGCGGGGACGTATTACGGGAGGATACAGGTCTCGGCGGCGGCGGCCAACACGCCACAACTGATGACGGTGATCCTGACCGTGCTGGCGGCGGGGTCGAGTCTGGGCCCGCAAGTGTTCCCCACGGGATTGGTTTTCACCGGGGTGGCGGGGTTCTCGCCGGGCTCGCAAGACGTGCAGGTGGGGAATCCGGCGGGGCAGGCGATCAGCTTCCAATCGGGAATGATCGGAACGGGCTTCAGCTTCCTGCCAACCAACGCGAGCGTGCAGCCCGGTCAGCCGGCCACATTGCGGGTGTTTCCAGACTTCAGCAACCTGACGGCGGGAAGCGTCCAGCAGGGCACCATCACGTTGCAGTTTTCGAGTGGGTCGCCGTCGCAGACCATCAACGTCCTGATCGTGGTGGCTCCGGCGGGTTCCACGCCGGGTCCGGCGGATGCGGACGATTTCGGGGATGGCTCGGGCCAACGGGGGTATCGGATCGAGATGACGCCGGAGGCGGCCTCCGGGTGCTCGGGGCAGGCCTGGAGTGTGCAGTTCCGATCATTGCAGGCGAATTTCAATGCGGTGGTGGCGCAAGCCACCACGGTGGACGTGCAGATCACGGACGGCTGCGGGAACCTGGTGGGGCCGGGGGGCCAGAGCGCGTACGTGGCGGCGACCATGACCAATGCGGACCCCTTGATCACCATGACGCACATCGGCAACGGCATCTGGGAAGGGACCTGGAAACCGGCGCACGCGGCGGCTTCGGTGACGCTCTATGTCACGGCGTTGGGGCCGAACGCGGCCGGGGGCCGGAACCAGGTGAGCGGCGCGGTGAGCGTGCCGGGGCCGACGCCGATAGTGTCGGCGCAGGGGGTGGTGCAGGCGGCCAGCGAGCAGGGGGGAGTGCCCATCACGCCGGGAGGGTTGATCGCGGTCTACGGCGGGAACCTCTCGGATGGAGTAGGGCAGAGCACCAGTCTGCCGTTGGCGCGGCAGTTGAATGGCACGCAGGTGCAACTGGGGAACCAGGACCTGCCGATCCTGTACACCAGCGCCGGGCAGTTGAACGTGCAGGTGCCCTACGGAGTGCCGGTGAACACGCAGTATCAGTTGACGGTGCAGCACGGGAACACCTTGTCGTTGCCGGAATCGCTGGTGGTGGCGGCGGCGCAGCCCGGGATCTTCACCTTGAACGAGTCGGGGACCGGGCAAGGCATCGTCATGAAGAGCGACGGTGTGACGCTGGCGCAGCCCGCCACGCCGGCCAACATCGGGGAGACGGTGGTGATTTACTGCACCGGGTTGGGAGCGGTGACCCCGGCGGTGACGGAAGGGTCGCCGGCGCCGTCCTCGCCATTAGCGTGGACCGTGAATCCGGTGACGGTGACCATCGGAGGGGTGGCGGCGCCGGCGCCGTCGTTCAGCGGTCTGACGCCCACGTTAGCGGGGTTGTATCAGGTGAATGTGGCAGTGCCGGCGGGCATCGCGACCGGAAACGCGGTGCCGGTGACGCTGACCGTGGCCGGGCAAACCAGTCCGCCTGTAACGATCGCGGTGAGGTGAGCGATGAAAGAGATGAAGGTTTCCGCGTGGGTCTTGGCGCTGGGCCTGTGCGCGGCGCCCGTTTCCGGGCAGGTGATCGATACAGTTGCTGGGACGGCCTGGTTCTTTCCAGCATCCAGCGCACCGGCGCTGAGCGCACCTTTGGCGCCCCTGAAAGGTCTGGCTGTTGACGCGCAGGGCAACGTGTACGCCTCGGATTCCGAGAACAACATCGTAGTACGGATCTCACCGGGTGGGGTGTTGACGGTGGTGGCCGGAAACGGGAATTTCGGCTTTTCGGGTGACGGAGGGCCCGCCACCACCGCATCGCTCGCCAGCCCCTATGGACTGGCCGTAGATTCGGCTGGCAACCTCTACATCGCCGACTCGTCAAACAACCGGATTCGGATGGTGTCTGGCGGGACGATCACGACCTTCGCCGGAGGTGGGACAGGGGGCGACGGAGGTCCCGCCACCAGCGCATGGCTCGCTTTGCCCATAGGAGTAGCCGTGGATTCGGCTGGCAACCTCTACATCGCCGACTGGGGGGACAGCCGAATCCGGAAGGTGTCTGGCGGGACGATCACGACGGTGGCTGGAGGTGGGAATCAGGGTCTAGGCGACGGAGGGCCGGCCACCAGCGCGTCGCTCTCTTTGCCCACAGGTCTAGCCCTAGATTCGGCTGGCAACCTCTACATCGCCGACTCTTACAACAACCGGATCCGGAAGGTGTCGGGCGGGACGATCACGACGGTTGCCGGAAACGGGGCATACGGGTTCTCCGGTGACGGAGGGCCCGCCACCAGCGCATCGCTCTTCTATCCCTTTGGAGTGACCGTAGATTCGGCTGGCAACCTCTTCATCTTCGACACATTCAACCAGCGCATCCGCAAGGTGTCTGCCGGGACGATCGCCACGGTCGCCGGAAATGGATACGCTGGATACTCTGGCGACGGAGGGCCTGCGACCAGGGCGTCGCTGAATCTCGCCGGTGGAAGCTTCAATGGTGGAGTGGGGGTAGACTCGGCCGGGAACCTCTACATCGCCGACACATTCAACCAGCGGATCCGCAAGGTCTCCGCCGGGACGATCACCACGGTCGCCGGAAATGGGAATGGGGGATTCTCCGGCGACGGAGGGCCCGCCACCAACGCCTCGCTCTTCGCCCCCTCGGGAGTAGCAGTAGATTCGGTTGGCAACCTCTACATCGCCGACGCCTCCAACAACCGAGTCCGGAAGCTGTCTGGCGGGACCATCGCGACGGTCGCCGGAAATGGAATTCAGGGCTTTTCAGGTGACGGAGGGCCCGCCACCAACGCATCGCTCTACACCCCCTCGGGAGTAGCGGTAGATTCGGTCGGCAACCTCTACATCGCCGACTCGGGGAACAGTCGGATCCGGAAGGTGTCGGGCGGGACGATTTCGACGGTCGCCGGAAACGGAAACTGCTGCTTTTCTGGCGACGGAGGGCCCGCCACCAGCGCAACGCTGTCCGATCCCTCTGCAGTGGCCGTAGATTCGGCTGGCAACCTCTACATCGCCGACACCACAAACTACCGGATCCGGAAGGTGTCGGGCGGGACCATCGCGACGGTTGCCGGAAATGGCACTTTCGGATTCTCCGGCGACGGAGGGCCCGCCACCGCCGCGGAGCTCAACTGGCCGGCCGGAGTAGCCGTAGATTCGGCTGGCAACCTATACATCGCGGACGAATTCAACCTTCGGATTCGCAAGGTGTCTGGGGGGACAATCACGACGGTTGCCGGAAATGGGATCTGCTGCTTCGCCGGCGACGGAGGGCCAGCCACCAGCGCATCGCTAAGTGACCCCTCGGGAGTAGCCGTGGATTCGGCTGGCGACCTCTACATCGCCGATTCAGTCAACTGGCGAGTTCGGAAGGTGTCGGGTGGGACGATCGCCACCGTCGCCGGAAATGGGATTCAGGGCTTTTCAGGCGACGGAGGGCCCGCCACCAGCGCATCCCTCAACTTGCCAATGGCAGTAGTCCTGGATTCGGCTGGCAACCTCTACATCGCCGACGATGGGAATAACCGAATCCGCGAAGTTCTCGCTGGCGCTGTTTCCTACCAGGCGGCGCCTGCCAGCTTGAGTTTCTCGGGCGTCGCGGGCGGCAATGCACCGGGCGCACAAACCATCAATCTCTCTTCCTCCATTGCCGGGCTCTCGTTCACTGCCTCGAGCAGCGCCGCCTGGCTGAGCGTCAGCCCTTCCACCGGATCCATGCCGGCGGTCCTGGCCGTGAGCGTCAACCCGGCCAGCCTGTCGGCGGGGACCTATCAGGGGACCATTACCATCGCCGCGCCCTATGCCGTTCCTTCGACGACTACGGTGACGGTCAATTTTACGGTACAGCCAAGCACACCCGCGGCGCTTGGAACAGACACGCGGAACGTCAGCTTCGCCGCGACGCAAGGCAGTGCTGCTCTAACCCAGCAGTTGCAAGTGTTGGACACGGGCGGCGGGTCGCTCTCCTTCACGGCCAGCGCCAGCACCATTTCCGGTGGTTCCTGGCTCGGCATCTCCGCCACTAGTGGTGCCGCAACTCCGTCCTCGCCTGGTTCGCTGACCGTGACCGCCACGCCGGGCTCGCTGGCGCCAGGCACTTACAACGGGACGATCGAGATTACGGGCGCTGGCAGCGCCATCAACATTCCGGTCACTTTGTCGGTGAGCGCTCCCACGGCGGCGATTCTGTTGTCGCAGACCGGGATGAGCTTCACGGCGGTGGCGCAAGGTGGGGCGCCTTTGCCGCAGAGCTTCAGCATTCTCAACACCGGGCAAGGCGCGATGACCTGGAGCGCCACGGCCAGTACGCTTTCGGGGGGCAACTGGCTACAGATAACGCCCACCAGCGGCACGCTGCAACGGCCGTATCTGGATGTGTCGCCGGTCAGCGTCTCGATTAGTGCGAGCGGGCTGGGCGCGGGAACGTACTACGGGCAGATACAGGTGTCCGCGGCGGCGGCCAACACGCCGCAATTGATGACCGTGATCCTGACCGTGCTGCCGGCGGGGTCGAGTCTGGGCCCGCAAGTGTTCCCCACGGGATTGGTTTTCACCGGGGTGGCGGGGTTCTCGCCGGGCTCGCAAGACGTGCAGGTGGGGAATCCGGCAGGGCAGGCGATCAGCTTCCAATCGGGAATGATCGGAACGGGCTTCAGCTACCTGCCGACCAACGCGAGCGTGCAGTCTGGTCAACCGGCCACATTGCGGGTATTCCCGGACTTCAGCAACCTGACGGCGGGAAGCGTCCAGCAGGGGACGATCACGTTGCAGTTTTCGAGTGGGTCGCCGTCGCAGACCATCAACGTGCTGATCGTGGTGGCTCCGCCGGGTTCCTCGCCGGGTCCGGCGGATGTGGACGATTTCGGGGATGGCTCGGCCCAACGGGGATATCGGATCGAGATGACGCCGGAGGCGGCCTCCGGGTGCCAGGGGCAGGCCTGGAGTGTGCAGTTCCGATCGTTGCAGGCGAATTTCAACGCGGTGGTGGCGCAAGCCACCACGCTGGACGTGCAGATCACGGATGGCTGCGGGAACCTGGTGGGGCCGGGGGGCCAGAACGCGTACGTGGCGGCCACCATGACCAATGGAGACCCATTGATCACCATGACGCACATCGGCAACGGCATCTGGGAAGGAACCTGGAAACCGGCGCACGCGGCGGCTTCGGTGACGCTCTATGTCACGGCGTTGGGGCCGAACGCGGCCGGGGGCCGGAACCAGGTGAGCGGCGCGGTGAGCGTGCCGGGGCCGACGCCCATAGTGTCGGCGCAGGGAGTGGTGCAGGCGGCCAGCGAGCAGGGGGGAGTGCCCATCACGCCGGGCGGGTTGATCGCAGTCTACGGCGGGAACCTCTCGGATGGGGTGGGGCAGAGCACCAGTCTGCCGCTGGCGCGGCAGTTGAACGGCACGCAGGTGCAACTGGGGAACCAGCCCTTGCCGATCCTGTACACCAGCGCCGGGCAGTTGAACTTGCAGGTGCCCTACGGGGTGCCGGTGAACACTCAGTATCAGTTGACAGTGCAGCACGGCAGCACCTTGTCGTTGCCGGAATCGTTGGTGGTGGCGGCGGCGCAGCCGGGGATCTTCACCTTGAACGAGTCGGGGACCGGGCAAGGCATCATCATGAAGAGCGACGGTGTGACGCTGGCGCAGCCTGCCACGCCGGCCAACATCGGGGAGACGGTGGTGATTTACTGCACCGGGTTGGGAGCGGTGACGCCGGCGGTGACGGAAGGGTCGCCGGCGCCCTTCTCGCCATTAGCGTGGACCGTGAATCCGGTGACGGTGACCATCGGAGGGGTGGCGGCGCCGGCGCCGTCGTTCAACGGTTTGACGCCTGGGTTAGCGGGGTTGTACCAGGTGAATGTGGCAGTGCCGGCGGGGATCGCGACGGGAAACGCGGTGCCGGTGACGCTCAGCGTGGCCGGGCAAACCAGTCCGCCTGTAACGATCGCGGTGAAGTGAACGACGACGGTAAAGGCGCGAGACGTTCCTCGGAAGCCGCGAGGACGCGGTTCGCCGCCGCGGGCCATCCCGATGGCGGCCGCAGTGCGCGGCGGCGCGGGTCTTCCCGTGTGAGCGTCCTTGCTCCATCGTCCTGGTGGCGAAAGAGTTCGTTGAAGGTGCCCCCGCCAAAGGGTTCGAATTCTGTCGAAGTCTCGAGAGTGTGATCGGAGATTTCGCCGCCGGCGGCCAGTGGCGTTGTTTGCCCCGCCGGGGAAAGCGGCAAAAGCTCTCATCCGGGATATCTCCGCCAAGGGCGTGGGCCCGGCCTCAGTTTGCACCCTGGACCGGGATGAAACCGGCGGTGCCGATCGCGACCTTATCGTAGACGGCGGTTACCGCGTTGTCTCCGCTGGAGACAGTGGGTGGAACGACCACGTTGAATTGATACAGCCCGGGACTAACCAGCCCTGCGAAAACAACCTCCGCAGCCTGCCCGCCGATCTGCATGGAAGGCCGGATGGGCAGAGTGCCGGATTGAGTGGAGGAGCCGGCCACCAAAGATCCGCCGCTGGGCAGGCCGAATCCGAAGCCGTAAAGAACGATCTCCTCGCCGGGTGCGGCCGGCGTGAAGCCGGCGCCCTCCGTGGTGGGACCGACGTAAGTTCCGTTGCCGTGGGTCGCCGCGAGGTACTTCGATCCCCCCGAGAGGGCCAAGGCGGGCGATAGCGCAGCCTCGTTCACGTTGAATGCCGGGGAAACGGCCGTGCCGTTCGCGACCACCACGGGAATGTCCGTCCCGACGCTGGCGCTCAGCGGGGTGAGCGCGTCGATCTGTCCCGAACTGATGTAGCACACGTACGCAGGCTTTCCGTTCACCGTCACACCGACGCCGTTCAATTGGGTGGGCATCTCGCCCTGTGCAAAGCTGGCGGCGTCGCTCCACGTCATGCCGCCCGAAGGCACGCTCGGCGGCGCGAGGTTCGAGCCATGAATCTCGATCCAGGCGTTCTGCGAGACGGTGCCGGCCGCTCCGCTTACCACGTTCACGGATGCGATGCACGGCGCACTGGAAGGAACCAGCGTCAGGGCGAGCGTCTGCAAGCCGCCATTCTGGGGAAGCGTAAAGCTCGTCGCGGTCTTGCAATTGTCGAAATCGAATGCGTAGTTGTACACATATGCGGTTGTTGCGTCTTTTGCACCGGTATTCCGGTCTAAATAGGGCATGCTCGGCAGAGCGGTTGTCTCGCCGGGATAGTCTTGGGGCGAGGTCCAGTTGCTCACGCTCTGCGTGAATTTGGCGGACGTCCCGTCGGCGTAGTCGACTTGGAACTGCTGTGCCTCGTGATTCGCCTGGCCGGAGCCAAGCATTTGAATCGATCCGAATTGTCCCGATGGGAGCTGGACGGTCATCGCTCCGCTGCCGTCTGCAATGGCGTTCCAGGGCGGCGCAATTCCGTTGGTCGTCGGCCCGAAGAGGAAGGGGATCTGGCCCAAAGTCAGCGACGATCCGAGCAGATTGGCCGAGTAAGCGAACAAGCCCCCGATCCCGGCCAGAAAAGGGGTGCCGTCGGCGGCGATCCCGGTCACGTTGTAAATCGCCGACAGGTCGACCGGCACGGGCGAGAGCGCGTTGGCGCGCACCAGCAGCCCGATCGTGCTGGCGTGATTCAGCGCGCCCGATGCGGCGGCTATGGTAATGATGTAGATTCCCGGCGCCACTTGGCTGCCGGCGGACAGAGTGAGGGTGCTCGAAGTGGAGGTGCTGGCGGGGCTAAACGACGCCGCCACGCCTTGAGGAGTTCCGCTTACCGACAAGGCGGCCGCGCTGCTGAAGGAACCGATGGACGCTATCGCGATAACGGACTTGACGCTGGCGCCCGGAAGCACGCTCAGGATCGAGGGCGCAGCGGAGAGGGCGAAGTCCGGCGTAACCGGCGCGGCCACAGTCAGACTCACTGCAATCGTCTGCGTCAGGCTCCCGGAGTACGCTGTGATTTTTCCGACGTAAGAACCAACGGGGACCGAGGACGGGACGGTAAGGCTCAGCGTGCTCGTGCTCGTGGCGCTCTGTGGGGAAAAGGACGCCGTCACACCGCCGGGCAGGCCGGAGATGGCCAGGTTCACGGCGCCGGTCAGGCCCCCGTACGGAGTCACGGTCACGCCGGCGCTCGCGCTGCCGCCCGGGGCGACCGTGACTTGATCGGGGACTACGGATAGGCTGAACCCCGGGGATCCCGAACTGCCGCCGGCCAGATCGTTAATCAGGTTTTGCCCGGCCGCCGTGCCCCATCCGGTGGTGAGATCGTAACCCGGTACGGCGTAATACAGGTCGGGGCTGGCGGTATTGGTATTGTTGCCGGCCACGATGTCGTGAAAATCCGAGTTGTAACGCGAGCCTTGGCCCAGCGCATAGAGGGCCGGATTCAGAAATCCGACCGGGGGGTTTTGGAGCGCCGCCGCCTGCTGGTTGGCGAGCGCCACGATTCCCGCCCACAGGGGAGCGGAAAAGCTGGTGCCTGCGCCCGAGTCGGTGTGACCGTCGATGAAACAAAAAATATCCGAGGCGATCAGCGCAATGTCGGGAATATTGCGATACGTCGTGGACCCCAGGTTCGTGGTCATGTTGACGGTGGCCTGCCAGGATGGAATCGGGAAGGACGAATCGAAGCCGCCGCCGCTGTATTTCCAGGCGGTCTCGGAAACCCAGGCGCCTCCGGGGCCCGACGTGACCAGGGTGGTGCCCCCGACCTCGGTCGTGTACGGACCGGCATCCGGCGCGTCAGTCGGGATAGTCCAGCCTCCGTCGTCGCCGGACGAGTGAAAAAAACTCTGACCTTGCGCGGCGTATTCCATCAGTATCTGTTGCAAGGTGGAAGGATTACCAACGCCCCAGGAACAACTGAGCTGCTTGGCCGCATTGTCGGTAGCCATTCGATTCAGCACGTCCGCGGGGACGGTCCCCTCATACACCAATACCTGGGAGAGGCCGGGCGACAGCGCCATCGCCATCTCGACGTCCAGCGCCTCCTCGCCGTCGTCGTAACCGGGCGTCCAGATTCCGTCGACGCCGTTCAGCAGGATGTTCACGACGGGTACGTTGGGCAGGCCAGCCGCTTCCTCGAAGGCGATGACGTCGTTTGGAGAGTAGGGGCCCACTTCATACAAACCGATGGACTGGCCGGCTCCATTCAGGGCCACGCCAGGCAGATACGCCGCTCGCAGATCCTTCGGTTGGAAGCTGCCGCCGGGGCCCGATCCAGTGACGCTATCGCTGTGCACTTTCCCGGAGGCCAAAGGTTTTGCATCCATGCGGCGCGGCGGCATATAGTCGTCCAGACCCATGATGTCCAGGATGGGGACATCGGCGGGAACCGAGGGCGCAACATCGGGCGCATGGAACTCGCGCGATTCCGAGGGGTGCCGGTAGGTTCGCATCGTGAACTGGAAGACTCGCTCGAAATCCGCAACCGAACCGCTCACATCCACGATCATCCGGTTGGGCGTGGTTGCGGTGACCGTCAAGCCGCTCGAGTTCGCAAAATCGACCACTTTTTGATAGTCCGCCGCGGATGCGCCGAATCGCGCCGTAAACTGATCCGGCGTCAGGTAGCGCTTGTAGCCGGAACTGGCGGGGTCGTACAGGGCGTCGATGAATGCTCTCAACCCCTCCTTGTCTCTCAGGGGCAGCCCAATGGCAACGCCCATGCGAGTCGCGCCGGGATAGCGGCCCAGAGCGCGCGCGGTGCGATCCGCCACGGGCTTGGGAATCTGATTCTCGATACTGCGTCTTTCTTGCGCCAGGCTCAACGGCGGAAGAAACGCCGCCGCCCACGCGCCGATGACGAAGATCCTGGATGCGTCGCGGATGGTGAGCATGTCTTGGTTTTTACTCCAGCGAATCTCCTGTTTTGCCGGCGGACGGCGAACAAGAGATCGAGGCCTGAGGCCCGCCGCTCGGAAAACACATAGCTCCCGGACGACGTAGCCGGTAGTTATTTTACCATGGGCGGACTCCGCCTTGCCCGCTGAGGAGATCGCCTTGCGTTCGGCTTGCCCCGATTCTTACACATCGAATCCCCCGCATCTCGATGCGATGGGCGCTGTGCACGAACAAGTTCTGCGCTCTCAAGCCAGTTCAGCGTCGATTGAGTCGCCCGAGAATTGCGGTGCACAAATGCTGCTCTGGAGCGGACATTCGGTCATGCATCTGACTCCGGACTGGCCCCTCCTGGGACATGCGGCCCATCCAGCCCGCCTGGGAACGGGTCCGCCAACGCCGGCACGGGCACAGCCCTCCGCCCCTGCCACTGCCGCTAGCCTTGGCGGGAATACCGAACTATCCTGGATGGATATGCCGCTGAGCAAACGAGCCGGCTGGTGGAAAGAGGCCGCGGCCTGGGTCGTGGCGGCGGCGTGCCTGGCCTGGGTGTTGCGCGGCATCGACCTGCGGCGTCTGGAGGTGGAAGTGCTCCGGCTGCGCTGGGGATGGGTAGCGCTGGCGGCCGCCAGCCAGGTCCTCAGCTACGTGGCCCAAGGCTGGCGTTGGCAACTGCTGCTGAGGCCGGTGGGGAGCATTTCCGTCCGTCGCGCCTCGCAAGCCATCTACGCGGGCCTGTTCACCAACGAGGTGCTGCCCTTCCGCGTGGGCGAGATGGTGCGCGCCTGGCTAATGGGTCGTTGGACCGGCGTCGAACTGCTACGGGTGCTGCCCTCGGTCTTCGTCGAGCGTTTGTTCGACTGCCTCTGGCTGGCGGCCGGAATCGGCGTGACCGCCATCGCCATTCCGCTTCCTCCGGCGCTGGACCGGCAGGCCGACCGCCTGGGCGAATTGGTGCTCATCGCGACCGCGCTGTTCGCGGTCTTCATCTTCCTCGAACGGCCGTCCCAGCCGCGCCGCGCGCGCCGTTCGAAGCTGCTGGGCTGGTTCGATTCCGTGGTCGATGGTGTGCAGGCCATTGGACGGTCGCCCTCCTTCTACGGGGCGATGGCGATTTCGTTCCTGTTCCTGTTGCTCCAGGCCTTCGCGTTCTGGTGCGTGATCGTGGCCTACGGAATCGCGCTTTCGATTTGGGCGGGCGCGGTGGTTTTTCTGGTGGTGCGTTTGGGGACGGCGGTTCCCAACGCTCCCGCCAACGTGGGCACCTTCCAGTTCTTCACCGTAGTGGGGCTCTTGCTGTTCGGGGTCCACAAGACGGAAGCCACCGGCTTCTCGCTGGTCGCTTTCCTGGTCATCACCATCCCCTTATTGGGCTTGGGATTCCTGGCGCTGAGCCGCAGCGGCGCCACCCTGTGGTCCATCCGCGAGCAATTGTTCAGCTCTGGCGGGGCGCCGCCTGGGGATGCTAGGGTAGAGCCATGAACGCGGCACAATCCATGGCGCTCGTGGCCGCGCTCGCACTCTGGCCGGCCATCGCGCGGGAGGGTTCCGGTGTGAATTACGACGAAGCCCAGGTTCCGAAATACACGCTGCCGGATCCCCTCACCCTCGCGAGCGGCGAGCGGGTTCAGGATGCCGATACCTGGATCAGCCGGCGGCGGCCGGAGATCCTCGAGCTCTTCGAGAGCAACATGTATGGGCGCAGCCCGGGCCGTCCCCAGGGCCTCCGCTTCGAGGTGTCCTCCATCGACCGCGGGGCGTTGGGCGGCCAGGCCGTTCGCAAGCAGGTGACCGTCTACTTCTTCGGGACCAAGGACGGGCCGAAGATGGACCTGCTGCTCTATCTTCCCGCTGCCGCGCGCAAGCCCGTGCCCGTGTTCCTGGGGCTGAACTTCGACGGGAATCACACCGTCGCCGCCGACGCGGGCGTGCCTCTAGGCGAGGTCTGGGTGAACGAGGCCAAGCAACCGGCCAAACCGGACTCTCGGGGTTCGTCTGCCGAACAGTGGCAGGTCGCCAGGATTCTCGCGCGCGGCTACGGCCTGGCCACCGCTTACTATTGCGACATTGAGCCGGACTTCAATGGCGGCCTGCGCTACGGCGTGCGGCGGACGGCTCCGGCGGCGGACGGATGGGGCGCCATCGCGGCCTGGGCCTGGGGACTCAGCCGCGCCCTCGATTACCTCCAGACCGACCCCGATGTGGACGCCTCCCGCGTGGCCGTGATGGGGCATTCGCGCCTCGGCAAGGCGGCGCTCTGGGCGGCCGCCCGCGATACCCGCTTCGCGCTCGCCATCTCCAACGATTCGGGAGCCGGCGGCGCGGCCCTGGCCCACCGCCGATTCGGCGAGAGGATACAGGATCTCAACACCCGCTTCCCGCACTGGTTCTGCGAAAACTACAAGCGCTTCAACGGCCGCGAGGACGAGCTGCCCTTCGACCAGCACATGCTGCTCGCCCTGATCGCTCCCCGTCCGGTCTACGTGGCCAGCGCCGACGAGGATCTGTGGGCCGATCCGCGCGGCTCCTTTCTGGCCACCGTCGCCGCCGGTCCGGTCTACCGCCTCTTTGGCAAGCCGGGCCTCGAGACCACCCAGATGCCGCGCCTCCACCAGCCCATCATGAACACCGTGGGCTTTCACATTCGCGCCGGCAAACACGACGTAACCGCCTACGACTGGGAGCAGTACCTCGATTTCGCCGATAAGCAAATGCCCCGCTGACCTGTTTTGTGGGGCAGGCCCATGGCCTGCGGCGGCCTCGTAGGCCGCCCGCCCGGCAGGCGAGCGGGGCTGTCACCGGGTTGCCTTCGATGTATCGTTAGATGCGCCGGAACTCCTCGCCGTTGCGAACTGGACGATCGTAGCTTTCGTCTTGCCAAAACGGCTGGCCGCTCCGCTGAAGCGGCAGATTGGCTCGTTTCGCGGTAGCCGCTTTGAGCGAGCCCAGAAGCTCCGATACGCTACTGGATCGAAGTCGGGACCAGTTGCGCAATGGCCGGCTATCTGAGAAGGTTGGGCCGCAGCGAGCGTGATCGAGCAAAGCCAGCGTGATCGAGCAAAGCCAGCGTGATCGAGCAAAGCGAGCGTGATCGAGCAAAGCGAGCGTGATCGAGCAAGCGGTCCATCGTGACGAAGGCTTCGCCGGAAGTCGGATTCGAGGCCGGAGAGGGGCGCTGTGCCGGAAGACTGTTGTGCAAGCGGAAGGTGATGAACAGAGGCCGGCCGGCGACATCGAGATGCGGGAGCCGGCGTCTTCTCAGCTTCACGGCCGGACCTCCAGGTCCAGCCTCAGTTCAGCAGCGTGTCGTCGAATCCGTTGAACGACCGGTAAACGCCGTCGGAGTATAGCTCGGGGTCACCCGCGAGAGCTGCCTGGTGCGCTTTCAACGCGGCGTCGAACGCCTCGCGCACGCTGGTTTTGCCGTTGCGGTGGCGATCCGCCAGCTCAGGGTGCAGGAAGGAATCCCAAAAAACCTGCGCGAACTTAGTGCAGTCGGTCGGGTGCTTGCTATCCACGCTCGAGATCAAGATGGCGCGGCTCCGGGTTCCCTGGAAGGCGTCCACAAATCCGCCCGAGTAACACTGATCCATCACGATGACGGAATTCCCGCGGTACTCGTCGATCTCTTCGCGCAGATCCGCGGGCCACACCTCGCCGTGCCGCAACTCCAGCAGGCTGTCTCCCTGGTCGGTGTCGCCGTGCCCGGTGGCGTACAGCACCACCAGGTCGCCCGCCCCCACCACGCCGGCCAGATCGTCCATCACGCGCCAGAAAGTGTCCGGGACCGGCGTCAATTGCAGGCTGGCGCGGGGCAGGGGATTGCGGCGGTCCCGCGGCGAGACCACGTAGATGTGCGCCTGCTCGAAGCCCAGCGCGCGCAAGGTCGCATAGGCGCGCGCGACGTTTTCTTTGTGCCGCCGTTCCGTGTCGCCGTTCACCAGCACGGCGTACTTATCCGGCTGGCGCGGCACTGTGGCGGATTGCCCCGCCGCCGCGCCGCAGGCCCGGCGGTCCGCAGTCCCGCTGTGGCACGCCGCCAGCAGCGCGCAAAGCAAAACGAAGATCGGAGCCCAGCGCTTCATAAGGCCATCAGCCGTTCCGCCAGCGAGTGGATGTGCCGCGCGTCGGTTCCGCAGCAGCCACCCAGAATCCGCAGGCCAAACCGCCGGTGTAGATCCACCATCGCCTCGGCGAACCGCTCCGGGTCCTCCGTCTCCAGATGCTCCGAACCCTCCAGTTCCTCCGGGCTTTTCGCGGACGTATTCGCCTGTAACCCTAGCATACGGCCACGGCTCGCCGCGTCGCAATGTTCCAAAGCGCGGGCCATGATCGAGGGATGCACGCAGTTCGCCAGGTACCCGACCGGGGCGGGGAAGACCGCCGAGTCGATGTGCGCGATGGCCTCCGGGATGGGCGTCCCGTCCACCAGTTCTCCCTGCGCGTTAATCAGGAAGCTCAGCACATATGGTGCGCCGGTCCGCGCCATGGCGGCCGCGATTCCCTTGGCCTCCGAGGCGGCCGGCAGGGTGGAGGCGAACAGGAAATCGCAGCCCGCATCCGCCAGGGCCTGAGCCTGTGCCTGGTGAAAGCGAGCTGCCTCGTCCACGCCCAGCGCCTGGTCGGGCCGGTAGGCGTCGCCCCGGCAGCCCATTAAGCCGCCCAGCAAAACTCCGTCGTACTTGGCCATGACTTGCCTCAGGAAGAGGACTCCGTCGCGGTTGACATCCAAGCTCAGTCCCGCCCGGCGCAGCCGCTCCGGATTGGCGCGCCAGGTGGGCGAGAAGCACAGCATGGGCAGCCGCGCCTGCTTCGCTACTTCCAGGTACTCGCGGTACAAGCCCTCCAGAATGTGCGCCGGCCCCGCCGAGTATGGAAAGGCCGCGTGCGCCACGTGCTCGTCGAGCGAGCAGCCCGGATGCCTGCGCAGCCGCTCCACCATCGAGCCCTCGGTCAGCAGCACCGGCCAACGGGCCAGCGCCGTCGAGAGGTTGAACGGAGCTTCCATTTTGTGAGCCGGCCGCGCCGGCTACTTCTTCATGATGAAGAACACAATCAGCCCCAGAATCGCAACGATCAGCACGGCCACAATCACGATCACCAGCCAGTTCGAAGGCCCCGAGGGCTTGGCCGGAACCTGCATAGCCGGCACGGCTGGGGCTTGCATTGGAACCTGCATGGGCGGCAACCCGCGGGTCTGCGGAACCTGTATCGGAGCCGCGCCGGGCATCGGGATTCCAGGGGCGTGAGGAGCCTGCATTGGCGGCACGCCGGGCAGCTGCATTCCCGGATACTGCGGTGCCGATGGCTGGCCGGCTGGTGGCGGGGCGGTGCCGGCGTCCGGGCTTCCCGGAGCCGCGGGCGCTCCGAACAGCCGGGTGTATTCGCCCGGGCCCGTGGACGCTGGCGCGGGTTGCGGCCTCGCCGCCGGCTGAGAAAAGACGCCGGTGGCGCCTTGTGGCTGGAGCGGCGGGGGCGGAGCGGGGGCCTGGAAGAGCGGTGAGCCGTGCTCCTGGCCCTCTCCGTACAAACGCGTGAATTCGCCGGGCGGACGTTTAGGCGGCGGTGGAAGCGGCGCGGTAAACGAGGGCTCAGACGGTGGGGGAGGCGCGGCCGCAAAGCTCGAGCCGGGCTCGCCGGATTCGGGCGTCTGAAACAGGCTGGTGAATTGCCCCGGCGCGCTAGATCCGGCGCCCGGCGACGGCGGCGATTCCGGCATGGCAGATGGAGCTTCCGGAGAGGCGTGGAACAACTGGGTGAACTCTCCGCCCTGGCCGCTGGCCGGTGGCTTCGGCGCCGTTCCCCAATCCGGGGCAGCGGCCGGCTCCGGCGGAAGCGAATTGGATGCGGCGGGCGCCTGGAAAAGCCGCGTGAACTCGCCGGCCTCCGAGGTGGAACCCGCGGGAGCCGGCGCCGGTGGTGGAACCGCCGTGGGCGCCTTCCCAGAGGCCTTCCTTTCCATCGGCTCGCCAACGGTGGCCACATACAACTGCGTAAACGTGCCCACCTCCGGCGGAGGCTGCGGTGGCCGCGAGGCTGTGGTCCGCGGCGGCGGGGGAACTGGCGCAGGCTCGGCGGGTCGCGCAGGCTGCGGCGCCGGGCGAGCCGGTGCTACGGCGGGCTCGGCTGGCGCCGGCCGCAGCCCGAACAGCTTCGCGAATTCGTCCTTCTGGGGAGGCGCCGCCGCAGCCGGAGTAGCGGCCGCCGCCCCTCCTTCGAGCCAGGTGCGCAAGTTCGTGAAACCCTCCAGAACCTGTGTGGCTACGTAGGCCATCCCCTTGTGATCGCTGATCTCCAGGATCGCTGCGCGCCGTTCGGCCGAAGGATCCACCGCGCGCTTCAAAAGCATGCTCAGCAGCGTCTCCCGCCCCGGCTGGCTGGCCCCGCCGAACAGGATGTGCACCAGCACCGCCCGCCCGGTCGCCAGTTCCTTAGCCTGGAACGTCTTGGACTCACTATCGTTCGCTACCACCGTGCCGAGTTCGTACTTCTTGTCGAGATCCATAGCGGGCCGCCAGCTCAGTATTAGATTACACCCAAACGCCGCCCGGCGGACGAGCTGACGGTAGTGTCTGGAATGTGCGTTGAAGCCAAAGATCTCGCTCCGATAAGCTTGAGCTTTCGCTCCATGCCCCTATACCATGGCGAACCCGGCCTGATTTGCGCAAACCTTGAAGCCCTCAGTTGCGGTAAGAGGGTATCGCTCATCCCTATTGGCAGGCTGACGGAAAGCCAACTTCAAGCGATCAACAAGAACCGCCAGGCGTGCGGTTACCCTGCGATTCAGGCCGAGATCGTTTTTCTGGGCAGGCACGCGTATAAAGGTCGCGCGGCAAAGGACGGCTACTCGATCGACGACATCGTTGACCAGATAGCAAGCGGGCTGGACGCTGCTTCGGTGGTTCCGAGTTTCCGGCCGATGACGGCGCTAAAGAATCCCACGCCGAGGCCGGATCGCTACGGGAATCTGGTGCACGATCAGGCGGTCCTTGAATGTCGGCCAGGCATCCCAGACCGGAACTGTTCTCTGTGATACCCAAGGGAGACGCAATAAAACCAAAAGGCCGCCCACCATCGGTAAGCGGCCTGGACCTGAGCGGCTCGTCCGGGTAACACGTTCTTTCCGGCACCCCAGCCGCTCCTGCTAGTAGTCTGGCGCCGGCCGGCGTCGAAGTCAAAGAAAACCGCTATGAGCCTCGACTGCATCAAAGCGTCGGTTGAGAGAGCCGCTCCGCCAACCTCGCTGGCCGGGCCGGGCCGCGGGGGTGCTAGCTTCTTTCTTGGGCGACGCCTATAATACGTCTTCAGAGCTTCCGACTATGAAACACCTTTCCCGGCTCGTCTGGTCCGAAGGGATGTACCTGGGTCCGCACCATTTTCAGGCGCAAAGCCGCTATTTCGAAGACTCGGTCCGCTTCGCCATCGACGGCCTGTACTTCGCTCCCAGTGGACTGGGGGGCTGCGAGCTGGATCGCGAGGCCCTGCTGAACGGGACGCTCTCGCTGGTGCATGCGCGCGGGATTATGCCGGACGGACTGGTGTTCCAGATGCCGGATGCCGACCCACTGCCCCCCGCGCGCAACATCTCGGAACTGTTCTCGCCGGTCCGGGAAAGCGTGACGGCCCACCTGGCCATTCCGCCCCGCATTCCCGACGGACTGAACTGCGCTCTCGAAGGAGACGCCGAAAACACCACCGCGCGCTACATCGCCCAGAACGTGATCCTGCACGACGACAACACCGGGCGGGACGAGAAACCGATCCGCGTGGGGCGCAAGAACATCCGGCTCCTGCTGGACACCGAAATCGCGCCCGGCATGATCGCGCTGCCCATCGCGCGCATACGGCGGGACGGCTCGGGGCACTTCGTCTTCGATCCCCAGTTCATTCCGCCCTGCCTGGAGATCGGCGCCAGCGAGCGATTGATGGTCATGCTGCGGCGGCTGGTGGAGATCCTCGAGGAAAAGAGCGCCAACCTGACTCGCGCCAAAACGGGAGGAGCGAAAAGCTCGGCCGGGTGGTCCAGCCAGGAAGTCGCGAACTTCTGGTTCCTGCATTGCGTGAACGCCGCGCTGGCCCCGCTGCGGCACTTCTGCTTCGGCAAGCGCGGCCATCCCGAAGCGCTGTTCGTCGAGTTGTTGCACCTGGCCGGGGCGCTGTGCACCTTCGGCCTGGACTCGCACCCGCGCGCGCTGCCGCTGTACGATCACCAACACCTCCAGGAATCCTTCGAGGCGCTGGACGAGCACATCCGCCGGCACCTGGAGCTGTTGATGCCGACCAATTGCATCCCCATCCCGCTCACGCCGGCGGGCAATTACTTCTGGTCCGGCCCGGTCCCCGACCAGCGCTGCCTGGGCGGATGCCGCTGGATCTTCGCGATCCGCTCCAAGATCGGCGAGGCGGACCTGATCCAGCGCACGCCCCGCCTGGTCAAGCTCTGTTCCAAGGATTTCGTGCCTAAGCTGGTGCAACGGGCGTTGCCGGGGCTCGGGCTTACCCAGATCCCGATTCCTCCGGCGGCCATTTCGCCGCGCCTGGAGACGCAGTACTTCGCGGTCAACCGCACCGGCCCGTGCTGGGACCACATCGTGCTCACCCGTCAGGTGGGGGTTTACGTGCCGGGCGAGATTCCACAACCCGAGATCGAACTGCTGGTCGTTTTGGAGTCATAGACACATGGGAATGTTCACACCGAATGCCGCCGGTCCGGAAGGCGGGGGTTTCTCCTCCCAGCGCCGCCCGGACAACCTCGCGCTCGTATTCCAGGAGATTCTCACGGCCATTGTCCGCCTGCGCACCAACCGGCAGGTGGTCACCGACCCGGAGGTGTTTCGAGGGCAGATGCGGGAGGCGCTCAAGGCCGCCGACCAGGATGGCCGCACGCGCGGCTATACCGCCGAGCAGACCAAGCTGGCCATCTTTGCGGTGGTCGCTTTCCTGGACGAGTCCATCCTGAATCTCCACCAGCCGGTCTTCGCCCAGTGGCACCGCAAACCGCTGCAGGAGGAACTGTTCGGCATCGACATCGCGGGCGAGATCTTCTTCACCAACATTCAGCGGCTGCTCGGCCAGCGAGATTCTCACGACCTGGCGGACGTGCTCGAGATCTACGAGCTGTGCCTGTTGCTGGGCTTTCGCGGCCGCTACGGACTAGGCGGCCAGGCCGAGCTGCGCGGGGTGATCGAGACCCTGAAAGAGAAGCTGCGGCGTATCCGGGGCGGCTCGCTGGACCTGTCTCCGTACTGGGCCATTCCACCCGGAAAAGTGAGGGTCGCGGGAATCGACCCCTGGGTGAAGCGGCTGTTCTGGGCGGCGCTCGGCTGCTTCGTGCTGGCCGTGCTGCTGTTCGGCGTCTACAAGATCTCGCTGGGTTCGGGCGCGTCGGATCTGCTCGCCATTCCGACCCTGGGCCGGGGATAGGAGCGCTCGATGGGTTATCAAGTGTGGATCATTGGGGGCTTGGTAAGTTACTACGCCTTTGCCTGGCTGGCCACCACCATGTTCAATCTCACCGGGGTGGACCTGTGGTTCGTCCGGGGCTTGCTGGGCATGATCGGGCTGTCCGGCGCCGGTCTGATCTGGTGGTGGAGAGCCAAGAAGGAAAAGCAAAAGGAAGCGGCCGCGGCGGCTGCGGCGACAACGGGCGCCGTGGCCGGCGGCGGTTCGGGCGATGAGGTGGACGCACTGGTGCGCGACGCCGAAGCCCGGTTGGCCGCGTCTCAGATCGCCCGCGGCGCCAAGGCGGGCAACCTGCCGGCCATCTTCCTGATCGGCCCTCCCGGCTCCGCCAAGACGCACAGCATGGTGCACTCGGGTCTGGAACCGGAGCTGCTCGCCGGACAGGTGTACCACGACGTCGCGGTGCTGCCCACCCGGACGGGCAACATCTGGTTCAGTCGCCAGGCTCTGTTTGTCGAGGCCGGCGGCAGCATGGTGGCCGATCCAGCGCGCTGGACGCGTCTGTTGAAGCGCATGCAGCCGCGCCGGCTTTCGACCGCGCTGGGCAAGGGCCGCCAGGCGCCGCGCGCCGCCGTGGTGTGCTTCGATCTCGAGGAGTTCATGAAGCCCGGCGCGCGGGACAACGTGGCCCTGGCCGTCCGCAACCTGCACGCGCGCCTGGGCGAAGTCTCGCAATCCATGGGCATCAGCTTTCCGGTTTACGTCCTGTTCACGAAGGCCGACCGCGTTCCGTTCTTTGTGGAATACGTGCGCAACCTGAGCCACGAGGAGGCGACGCAGGTGGTCGGCGCGACGCTTCCCATCTTGCCCGGCAGCGGGCAGGGAGTCTACGCCGAACAGGCCGCCCAGCGCTTTGGCGCGGCCTTCGACGACCTCTTCCGCTCTTTCTGCGACAAGCGCGTCGAGTTCCTCTCTCGCGAAAACGCCCCCGACAAGCTTCCCGGCATTTACGAGTTTCCGCGCGAGTTCCGCAAGCTGCGCGCCGGCCTGGTGCAATTCCTGGTGGATCTGTGCAAGCCCAGCCAGTTGCGCACCGCGCCGTTCCTGCGCGGGTTTTACTTCTCCGGCGTCCGCCCGGTGGTGGTGGACGAGATCGCCGCCCCCGTGGCGCGCCCGGCGCAACCGCAGAGTTTCGAGCCGGCCGGCGGCGCCACGGGCATCTTCCGGCAAGGGCCGTCGCGCGGGCCCGAAACCGCGCCGCAGCCGCGCGTGACCGGGACCCGGCGGGTGCCGCAGTGGGTCTTCCTCAGCCATTTCTGGAACGATGTGGTGCTGGCCGACCGCGACGCCATTTCGGCCTCCTCGGCCAGCGTCAAGACCAGCGCGCTGCGGCGGGTGCTGTTCATCGCAGCCGCGTCGCTGTGCCTGTTGTACTCGATCGCGCTGACCGTATCCTGGGCGCGCAACCGGAGCCTGGAAGCGCGCGTCCTGGAGGCCGCCAAAGGCGTCTCCTACGTCTCCGCGACCGGCTCGGACCTGCCCAGCCTGGATTCCTTGAAGCGGCTCGACGCGTTGCGCGAAGAGCTCGCCACTCTGAGCGACTACCACCGCAACGGCGCGCCGCTCAGCCTGCGCTGGGGACTGTACGTGGGCGAGGATATCTACCCCACCGCCTACCAGCTCTACTTCGACCGCTTCCATGCGGCGCTCTTCGGCTGGACCCAGGGCTCCATGCTGGATAGCCTGCGCCGCCTGCCGTCCGCTCCCGGACCCGGCGACGCCTACGGCCCGCCCTACAACACGCTCAAAGCCTATCTCATCACCACCGCGGAGTGGAAGCGCAGCACGCGGGCGTTCCTGTCCCCCTATCTCTCCAACCGCTGGAGCGAGGGGCGCAACGTGGATCCCGAGCGGCTGCAACTGGCGCAGAAGCAATTCGATTTCTACAGCGAAGAGCTGGCCTTCGAGAATCCGTTCTCCTCGGATAGCGAAGCGCCGACGGTGGACCTGGCCCGGCGCTACCTGAAGCAGTTCAACGCCGACGAGCGCATCTACCAGGCGCTGCTGGATGCGGCCTCCAAGCAGAATCCCTCGGTGAACTTCAACCGCCTGTTCCCGAACGGGTCGATTGCGGACCCCAAGGAAGTGCGCGGCGCCTTTACCGCCAAGGGATGGGCGTTCATGCAGACCGCCTTCGCCAAGCCCGACACGCTGTTCAGCGGCGAGGAGTGGGTGCTGGGCCCGCAGACCTTCGGCAACCTGGACCGCGCCGCCCTCGAGCAGAAGCTGCGCGGCTACTACATCCGGGATTTCATACAGGAATGGCGCGACTACCTGCGGCAGGGCCGCGTGATCGGCTATGGGAGCATCCCGGACGCCGCCCGGAAGCTGGCCGTGACCTCCAGCAACCAATCGCCGCTGCTGGGCCTGTTCTGCCTGGCTTCCCAGAACACCAGCATCGACCTTCCGGACGTCAGGAATGCGTTCCAGGCGGTGCAGCAAGTGGTTCCCGGGGCGAGTTGCGCGAGCCAGTATGTCGGCGCCTCGAACCAGAATTACATGGGATCGCTGCTGAGGCTGCAGAACTCGGTGGAACAGGTGGCCTCCAGCCAGGCGGGCACGGCCGATCCGGCCGCCGCGCAGACGCTCAGCCAGGCTAACGACGCCAAGCTGGTCACCGAGCAACTCGCCCAGACCTTCGGAGTGGACGAGGAGGGCAAGGTCCCGCAGACCGTGAGAAAGCTCATGGAAGACCCCATCACCGAGGTCGAGCGCGTGCTTAAAGGCATCGGGCCGGCGGAGCTTAGGGCCAAGGGAGCGGCGCTGTGCGGCCAGTTCAACGCTTTGATGGCGAAGTACCCGTTCAACCCGAAGTCCGACGCGCAGGCCAGCGTGGACGACGTGAACCGGTTCTTCCGCCCGCCCGACGGGGCGCTGTGGCAGTTCTATACGCAGAGCCTGCAACCCCTGGTGCAGAAGGACGGCGGCCGGTATTCGCCCAAGCCGGGCGGCACGATGACCGTTACCCCGGGGTTCCTGGCGTTCTTCAACCGCGCCGCGGCGTTCGGAGAGGCGGCCTACCCGAGCGGTGCCCAGCAGCCCCACATCGCTTACGCCCTGAAGTCCGACCTGACGGGAACCAACCAGAGCATCTCGCTCTCGCTGGACAGCCAGACCTTCAGCAACAGCTCGGGAAAGGCCGCCACGAAGCAGTTCGTCTGGCCGGGCAATCCGCCGGGCGCGCGCATGCAGGTGAAGTTCGGCGGCGACGCCTTCAACTGGCCGGCCTACGACGGAGTGTGGGCCGCGTTCGAGTTCTTCGGGGATTCCGAAGAGAAGTCGGCGCCCGCGGGTAACGTCTACCGTCTGGAGTGGACTTTGCGCACCGGGCAGTCGCAGCGCCTGGTCACCACCAGCACCGGCCAGCCGGTCTCGGTGCGCTTCGACCTTGATATGATGGGATCGCCTCCGATTTTCCGTAAAGGGTACTTCAGCGGCTGGGGCTGCGTAGCGGACGTGGCCCGGTAAAGAGCGTATGGAACTGCCTGCGCGCCTCGGCAAGTACGAGCTACAGGAGTACTTGGGCGGCGGCATGTCGCGCGTCTACCGGGCGCGCGACACGGTGATCGGCCGCACCGTGGCGGTGAAGATCCTCACCGAGCAGGCCTGCAAGGATCCGGAAGCCAAAGCGCGCTTCCTGCAAGAGGCGCGCGTGGCCGGCAATATCAGCCACGACAACATCATCCGGGTCTACGATTTCGGCGAAGAAGCGGGCCGGCCGTTCATGGTCATGGAGTACCTGCGGGGCGAGGACCTGCGCAGCCTGATCAAGACCAACCGGACCGGCGATCTGCACTGCAAGCTGACCCTGGCCCTGCAAATCGCCCGCGCCCTCGAGCACATACACACGCAGAAGATCGTGCATCGCGACATCAAGCCGGAGAACATCCAGGTCACCACCACGGGAGTGGTGAAGCTGATGGATTTCGGCATCGCCAAGAGCGAGAACACGGCGCTCACGCGGCCCGGGTTCACGCTGGGAACGCCGTATTACATGGCGCCCGAGCAGATCCGCGGCATGCCGGCCACGCCGCTGGTGGATATCTACGCCTTCGGCATACTGCTGTTCGAGCTGGTCACCGGGGTGCGGCCGACCGAGGCCGGGAGCGTGGAGAAGATCTTCTACCAGATCCTGCACCAGCCCGTGGACCTGGCCCCGCTCACCGCCGCCGGGGCGCCGAAGGTGCTGTGCGATCTGGTGGCAAGCTGCACGGACAAGGATCCGGCGAAGCGGCCGGCGAGTTTCTCGACCGTGTGCCTGGAGTTGGATCGGGTGCTGCGCCGGTTGCAGCGCGGCCCGGTGGACTCGACGGCGACCCTGCGGGTGATCGCGCAGCAGGATCGGGCCGGAGCCGTGCCCACTCCCGCGCCGACCCCCGCGCGCATCACCGTCCCCCTGCCCACCGAAGCTCCTGCGGCGGCAGCCCCGCCCGCCAAGAGACGCCGGTGGCCGATCGCTCTTTCGACGCTGGGCGGCTTGGTGCTGGTGGTGGCGGCGTTGGTCTACTTCGGCGTGCTGCCGGGCATGCCCAAGCTGGCCCCGGTGCTCTCGACGCCTAGCGGCGAAATGGTGCTGGTTCCCGCCGGGCCGTTCCTGTCGGGAGCGGGGAAGACGCGGGTGACGCTCCCGGCGTTCTACATCGACAAGACGGAAGTCACCAACCAGGCCTACGCCCAATACTGCGCCGACAGGAACCGTCCCTTGCCGGAGCTGTTCCTTAAGGACCACCCGGATTACCCGGTGGTCAATATCACCTACGTGGACGCCCAGGAATTCGCCAAGTGGGCGGGCCAGCGGCTGCCCACGCCTCAGGAATGGGAGAAGGCGGCGCGCGGGCGAGACGGCCGCTTGTACCCCTGGGGCAACGACCCGGACCCCAAGCGCGCCAACGTGCTCGACAATCCCAGCCGCAAGACTCCCGACCTGATGGCGGCGGATTCGTTGCCCGAGGGCGCCAGCCCTTACCGGTTGCTCAACACGGTGGGCAACGTGTGGGAGTTCACCGACGAGTTTCGCGAGCCTACCGAGGCGACGATCAAGGCGTTTGCCCGGCTGATGACGCCGCCGCCGAACGCCGACGAGCCCTGGTACACCATCAGCGGCGGGGCCTACGACACCAAGCTCGCCGGCAGTCTGCTCTGGGAAGCGGGTTCGGTTCCGGCGCGCTACAAGGCGTTCAACATCGGTTTCCGCTGCGTCAAAGACGTGAAGTAGCTCAGTGCGGGCATGCGGCTGCTGATCTTCTCCGACACACATGGCGACGCGGCCGCGCTGGAACGGCTGATGGCGGTGGAGGCCGATTACTACATCGCGGCCGGCGACCTCACCAGTTGGGGACGCGGCCTGGACCGCTGCGGCGAAGCGCTGCGCGAGCGGAGCGAGCGGGTGTGGGTGCTGCCGGGCAATCACGAGTCGGCCGGGCAGATCGCGGACTTCTGCCGGAAGTTCGGGCTGCGGGACTTCCATGAGCAGACCTTCGAAGCGGGCGGCTACGTTGTGGCGGGACTGGGCTACTCGAACCCTACCCCGTTCCACACGCCGGGCGAGTATAGCGAAGCGGAATTGGCTTTGGGTCTGGCCCCTTTCGCCGCGCTCAGCCCTCTGATTCTGGTGTGCCACTGCCCACCGCTGGGGACGCCGCTCGACCGCGTGCGGCAAGGCGTGCACGCCGGCAGCCGGGCGGTGCGCGAGTTCATCGACCGCTGCCAGCCCGAATGGTTCTTCTGCGGTCACATACACGAGGCCGAGGGCGTCCAGGCCGAGCTGGGCCGGACCCGCGCGGTGAACGTGGGCAAGCGCGGCTATGTGCTGGATACTGGTAAAATCAAGGGATGATTTCCGCCGATATCGAGAGGGAGTACGTTACGCTCCGCCAGCAAGCCGAAGCTGTGCGGAGCTATCTTTGACGCCCCCCAGAAGAAATCCCAGTTAGCCAAAATCGAAGAAAAGGTTTCCGCGCCGGAGTTCTGGAGCCAGCCCAGCCAGCGGCTGCTGGTGGAACGCAAACGGCTGGAGGAGACCCTCGCCGACGAGGCGCGGGTGGCCTCGGCGATGTCGGACCTGGACACGCTGTTCGAACTCTCGCACGAAGGGGAGGAGGTCGGCGAGGAGATCCGGCGCGAGCTGACCAGGTTCTCGGCGGACCTGGAGAAACTGGAGATCGAGACGCTGCTGGCGGGAGAGAACGACTTCCGCAGCGGGATCGTGATCATACACCCCGGCGCGGGAGGAACGGAGAGCCAGGACTGGGCCGAGATGCTGCTGCGGATGTACCTGCGGTGGGCCGAGCGGAAGGGTTTCTCGACCGTGGTGACCGACCGGCAGGAGGGCGAGGGCGCGGGGATCAAATCGGTCACTTTCGAGATCAACGGCGAGAACGTGTATGGGCTGCTGCGGTCGGAAGTGGGGGTCCACAGGCTGGTGCGGATTTCGCCGTTCGACGCCAACGCGCGGCGGCACACCTCGTTCGCCTCGGTGTTCGTGTATCCGCAGATCGACGACGAGATCAAGATCGACATACGGCCGGAAGACCTGCGAGTGGATACGTTCCGCGCGGGCGGGAAGGGCGGCCAGCACGTCAACCGGACCGACTCGGCGGTGCGCATGGTGCATCTGCCCACCAACATCGTGGTGCAGTGCCAGAACGAGCGGTCGCAGCACAAGAACCGCGACATGGCGATGAAGCAACTGCGCGCGCGGCTGTACGAATACGAGCTGGAGAAGAAGCGGGTGGAGGAACGCAAAGTCGAGGCCAACAAGGCGGACATCAACTTCGGGAGCCAGATCCGCAGCTACGTGCTGGCGCCGTACCGGTTGATCAAGGACCACCGCACCAAGCTGGGGGTGGGCGACGTGGACCGGGTGCTGGACGGCGACCTGGACGAGTTCATGCACGCCTGGCTGGTCTACAGGCATACCGGAAAGACGGCCGGAGATGGCAAGGAAGAGCTCCCTGAGTGAAGCGGCGGCCGACAGTCCGGCGCGCGCGCTGATCCCGCTGGCGGCGGCTTTGATCCAGGAAGGGAAGCTGGTGGCCTTCCCCACGGAGACGGTGTACGGACTGGGCGCGAACGCCTTGGACGCCGTGGCGGTGAACCGAGTTTTCGAGGTGAAGGGCAGGCCGTTCGGAAGCCCGTTGATCGTCCACGTGGATTCGGTCGAGATGGCGCAAGGCCTGGCGCGCGAGTGGCCGCCCGAGGCCGAATTGCTGGCGCGGCGGTACTGGCCGGGTCCGCTGACGCTGGTGGTCCGGAAGGAGCCGCGCATTCCCGGCATCGTCACCGCGGGCCTGGATACCGTGGGATTGCGGATGCCGGCGCACCCGCTGGCTTTGGAGCTGATCCGGGCGGCCGGAACTCCGCTGGCCGGGCCCAGCGCGAACCGGTTCTCGCAACTCTCTCCCACCACGGCCGAACACGTCCGGAAGGGGCTGGGCGGCGCGGTGGATCTGATCCTGGATGGCGGGCCGTGCAGGGTGGGGATTGAATCGACGGTGCTCTCGCTGGCGGGCCGAGTGGCGCGGCTGCTGCGGCCGGGCATGGTGTCGAAGAGCGAAATCGAGCGGCTGATCGGGCGGGTCGAGGGCGGGCCGGAGACGGCGCCGCGGGAGGGCCACCCATCGCCGGGAATGCATCCGCGGCACTATAGTCCGCGAACGCCGCTGCTGCTGGTGCGCGGCGGCGACCTGCCTGCGCATGGACGAGGCGCCTACCTGTATAGGGAGGGCGGCTATTCGGGACCGGCAGGGATGCGGGCGGTCGAGATGCCCGCGGAAGCCGGGGCCTATGCCGCGCTGCTATACGAGACGCTGCACACCTTGGACGCTGAAGGACTGGACTGGATCGCGGTGGAGCAACCTCCCGAGTTGCCGGAATGGGCGGGGGTAAGGGACAGGCTGGAACGTGCGTCGTCAGGGTAGGTCTCGTTGCGACGCACGATATGCCTGCGTCTACTTCGTTGCGCTTGGCCGGCCTTAGCGTTGCGACGCACGATATGCTCGCGTCTACTTCGTTGCGCTCGGCCGGCTCCCTCAACGTACCGTGAGGTACGCCTCGGTTCGCCGTCCTTCGTGCGCCTCGTATCCACGGGCATCTCCTGCGTCGGACGGTGGCGCCTCGGTCGTGTACCGGTAAGAGCCTGGCTCCTGATGGCCAGGGCTTGGTTGCGACGCACGAAAGCTCCAAGTCTGCTTCGTTGCGCTTGGCTGGCCTTCGCGCGCCTCGTATCCACGGGCATCTCCTCGGTCGGACGACGGCGCTAATTTGCGGCCTCCGGCCGAGGGTGGCTGAAGGGCCGCTGGTGGGTTCGTTTTCAGATGGGTAAGTGGCTTGGTTTCTTGGGATTGGGGTCCACAATGGGTTCGATTGCGAAATTCTGCCTGGCGTTCCCGGATGGGGCACTGCCGTGCGGCGCGCCGCCTCCGGCGGAAGGGCGCGCACCGGCACTCGGATGGAGGGTGGCTGAAGGGCATCCGGTGGGTTCGTTTTCAGAACGCTAAGTGGCGTGGTTTCTTGGGATTGGGGTCCACAATGGGTTCGTTTTGGAAACCCTGTTTGGCTTTCCCCTGGCGGCCAGGATGGTGGTGGTTGGGGACTGGGTTCGGTCTGGCGGGCGCTTTCCCAGCGATAGGCCATGAGGCCGGACTCGATGCGGGACACGCGGCGGGGACGCCAGTCGGCCCAGGCCATCTCGCGGAGGCTGACATCCTGGGCTTCGTTGGCGGGCTGGTAGATGGCGCGGAGGCCGTCGAGGAGGGCCTGGAACTCGGCGGGGTCCCCGATGGGGAGGACGGGGTTGCGGGAGGAGAGGTTGCGGGGGCGGCCGTTATGGGCGACTTTGGCTTTGCCTTCTGGGGAGCGTGGGCCGGTGGAGAGCTGGGCGTTGCGGCGATTGGCGTCGATCTGCGGTTGGGAAGACATTGGGCGCCTCGGAGGAGGGGGCGGGCTGTAGCGGTGTCCGGTCCCTATGAGAGAGTTAGCACGGGGGCGGCGGCGGATCGGGGGATGGGCGAGCTAGATGGTTGAGGGGATGAGAGATTGAGGTGGGGAGTGGCGGGGAATGGGGAATTTCGGGAGCGGCGGGATGGAGGAGGGTGGGTGGGATCATTGAATGGTGTTGTGGCGGAACGAACTCGGGAGAGTAGGAGCGGCGGGCGGGGGTTACCGCGGGTGGGGCGGCTCTCGGAAGGCTTTCTAGCCTAGCCTTCTTGAAGGCCGCGTCCGGGAAGCTTGGACTGTTGCGCAGGCTCGGCGTATTGGCGAGTCTCCGCGCGGGTGAACTGTTTCCAGTTGCCGGCGGTTCGGCCGCGGCCAGCGAGGGCCGGGCTTCCATAACTTGGCTGTCGCTCGGGAGCCGGGATCGGGAAATCGGACGGGTCCATACGGTGGCCTGGGTCAGAGAGCCTCGCATCGCGGTTCGAATGCGCGTCCTGAGCGGCGTCATTGCGACGGATTGTTCCCTGCCAGCTTGACGATTAGCCGTCGGTTTGGGAAGATTAATCGTGCAGAAGCTTAATTGTCGATTGTTGGAGGATTCTGATGGCCGATTCCGTTTCCGTTCTCTCGATAATCTTCAGCATCACAAGCGATGACAAGGAGCACCAGGACGCGGTAGCGGTGGAGGTGACCGATAAAGCTGGTTTAAAGGTCTTCGATCAGGAGATCGTGCCGGCGACTGGTGACGATGGGGATGGCGATGACCAGAATAAGTACTACTGGCCAAGCGATGGACCGGGGAAGCATCCGCACCTGTTTGTTCTACCATTGTCGAGTCCGATCGGCGAGGACGAGTTTGTCGGCTCGAAAATCAAGATTGCTAGCTATACCTACGGTGGGCACGGTGATTTCGAATCTTGGATCGCGTCCGTCACCGTTACGGCCTACCTTACGCCTAGCGGCCAGAAGCGGGTGCGGCTTGATGGCTCGGATTCGCAGGTCGTGAATTGGCAGAACAGTGGCTCCCCTGGCCCGTACACTTTCACCATGAGCCTCGCGTAGCCTCTCGCTCGGGTCCCCCTTCGGGCCTGCGATGGCCGGCTTGCAGTCTTGGCGAGTTTGGACCGTCTTGTCCAACGTCGTGTTGCCGCCTGCGCGACCGTAGGGCGTCGTCGGAGGCGGTCGCGGCGTCTCGCTCCATTTCGACGGGTCGACCGCGCCCGTCTTCCGATCGGCCGCCCCGGACGGAGGGTTCCATGTGACTCAGGTCTTTTTGCGGCCAATTGCCGGAGCCCGAGACCCTCATAGGCGGGGGTCACTTGGCCGAATAGCGCCCGGCCTGTTGATGTGCGCCGACCGGCGCGGGCGGGAAATCCTGTTGTGGGAAGATGGATGGCCTGCCACCTCCGACATCGTCTCCCGGCCCCTCCGCGGTCGTCAGTGCGGTGGGTTGTTTCCGCCCAGCGTCCGTGCGCCGATCCGGCGGGTCGCGATATCGTATAATTCTCGTAGCTAATGCGACGAGCTTTACGATAATGACAACGAGTGTGTTCATATGCCCGATTTGACCATACGTGAAATCCTCGACCTCGTGCCACGTGGGCAGATTCGTATTCCGGCCTTCCAGCGCGGGTTTGTCTGGGATCCCGATCAGGTTGCCTTCCTGATGGATAGTGTCTACAAGCAGTACCCTTTCGGGTCTCTCCTCCTCTGGCGTACGCGCGAACAGCTACGGCACGAGCGCAGCCTCGGGCCCTTTCGACTGCCAGACAGGAACCCAGACTATCCAATCGACTACGTGCTTGACGGCCAGCAGCGCCTGACGTCGATCTTCGGAGTTTTCCAGACTGATATCGAGCCGGACCCCTCGGTCCAGTGGGCCGACGTCTACTTCGACCTAGGCGCCGACGTGCACGCCCAGGAGTCGCAGTTCGTCGCCCTGCCCCCTGGGGAGTCTGATCCGCGTCGGCATTTTCCTCTGAGGACGCTTTTCAACTCGATTCCCTATCGCCGTGCTACGGAGCAGCTCGGCGACCGGGACATCGAACGAATCGATGAGATGCAGGCCCGCTTTAAGGAATCTCGGATCCCGTACCAGTTGCTCACGACCGAGGATCGTGCCCGTGTGGCGATCGTCTTTGCTCGAATCAACCGCACCGGCGTACCGTTGGATACTCTCCAACTTCTAACAGCTTGGACTTGGAGCGAGGAGTTTGACCTGCAGCGGGAGTTTGGCGATCTGCGCGACGAGCTCTCGCGTTTTGGCTTCGCAGGCGTAGGGGAGGACTCGGACCTTATCCTACGCTGCTGCGCCGCGGTGGTGGCGGGGGACGCTTCGCCAACGACGCTCGTCGGCCTGCGAGGCTCCGACGTTCGTGCTCGGTTTGGGGAGGTCGTGAATGGACTGATGGGTGCCATCGATTTCCTCAGGGCGAATCTTCACGTGCAGGCACTCGGCAACCTGCCGTTCTCGACTCTTCTCGTTCCTCTCTCCGTTTTCTTCGCTGCGCCGGGTCGAGAGCAGGTTCAGATGACTGACGTACAGCGCCGACGGCTTCTTCGATGGATCTGGCGCTCCTGCTTCTCACGCCGATTCAGCAGCGGTGTTCTCCGTAACCTGAAGGACGACATCGGTGCCGTGGCGCTGCTCAAGGCCAACCGTCCCAACGTGCTCGGGGATTTCCCGGTGGTTGTCACGGCGGATTTCTTCTTTCAGAACGCGTTTAGGATCAACACGGTGAACACCACGTCGTTTGTCCTCATGCTGGCGCAGAGAGCGCCTCTCAACTTCGTGTCAGGCCAGCCCGTGGCCTTGGCCGATGTCCTTCGTGACTATAACCGGAGTGAGTTTCACCACCTGTTTCCGAGGGCGTTTCTGACTGAGTGTGGTGTGCCGTCCGAGAAGCAGGGGCCGCTCGCCAATTTTGCTTTTTTGTCTAAGGCGGACAACACTGCTCTTGGCGGCGGTGCTCCAAGTGATTATCGGGCCCGGATGCCGCAACAAGTTGACCGCGTCTTGGAGGCTGCCCTCTGTCCGCCCAGCCTGTTCGGTGACGACTATCAGGTCTTCCTTCGCGATCGCTGTCTTCTGCTGGAAACTTATGCGAACCAGCTCATCTCCTGAGGCGGCGCCTTGGCTGGCATGTTCGCCCTCAGGAGCTCTCTGAGGGAGGTTGTTTTCGGGATTTGGCGGCGCGTAACTTGCTTGGCGGGCCATGCTTGGTCGCGACTCTTCCCAGGTCCGGTTTTGGGAGCTTCCGCCGGATTTGTACCGGGAAACGCGCCTCCGGCTTGGAATCCGGTTCCAGATGGCTGGAACACTGGCGGCGTGGGCTGGTGCGCGTTCCTCAGAGGCGGTCTGTTGCGACGCGGGAAATGCACATGTCTGCTGAATACACCGGCGGCAAGACCGCCGGCGCTACACTGCAAAACCTGCGGCGGTGCAGTGAGATTTGGGGACTCGCGGGGACCGGCGGCTGGGACGGCGTTGCGCGTCTCTTGAGGAGTACAATGGCGGCATCTGCGGAAGGAGTGCGCATGAGGCGACGCGTTGGGATCGGACTAATGCTGGCGGCTGCCGCGCTGGGCCAGGATGTCTCGCGAATGGACCAGGTGGTGCAGTCCTATGTCGGCAACAACACGTTCATGGGGCCGGTGTCGGCGGCGCTCGGGGAACGTCCCTAGCTCGCTGGGCGCCAAGTTCCGGCTGGGATCGCTCACGAAGCAGTTCACGGCGGCGTCGATCCTACTGCTGGAGGAACGCGGGAAGCTGAAGACGGGCGACCTGGTGAAGAAGTTCATGCCGGATGCGCCGGCCGCGTGGGACAGGGTCACCATCTACCACCTGCGGACGCGCGCCTCGGGCATTCGGAGTTTCACGGGATTCGTTGGGTATCGCTCGCTGGCGGGGTGTTGAAAGAGTCCCTAGGCAAGCTGAAGCTTACCCCACCTCGGGCTGCAGGGCATGCTTTAGCTTGTCCTCTTCGGGCCACCGAAATGACTCTTTCAGCGGCCTGCGGAGCCATTCGCTAGCACGCCCAATTCGGGTTGCGTCCCGCTGGGGTATCTGCGGCGGGCGTCACTTCTCCGGACAGTCGTATTCCTCCTCGAAATCGAAATTGACCCTCGGGAATCTGTGCTTCAGGCTCTGGATGGCGGCTGGGCTCTGAGTAATCCTGCAGTTATTGCCCAGGGTAATGAGAGTGAGTTTGGGAAGCTGGTTCAGACAGTCCGGCAAATCGTCCAGATCGTTGTGAGCGAGCATCAGCGTGTTCAGCTCCCTCAACTGGGAGAGGAATTCCGGCAGCTTGCGGAGCTCGACGTTCCACTCCAATCCGAGTTCCTGGGGGTTGGGCAGGTCCTTCACAAACTGAGGAACCTCGCTGAATCCGTTGCGCCCGAGGTCCAGGTGCGTCAGGCTCTTCAGTTGGGACATGCTCCGCGGAAAGCTGTGGCGCACGGCTGGCTGGGGGCCATGATCGTTGCCGGCCCCACGGGGATCCTGCGCTCCGACGAGGACCAGCGTTTGCAGAGAACGGAGCTTCCCGATGGCCTCCGGCAAGACCGGGTTCATGGAGCAGCCATTGCCGTTGTCTATCTTCAGTTCGCGCAGCTTGGAGAGGCCGCCGATGGAGTCGGGGAGCGATGGCAGGGCCTCCAGGCAGGTGATGGAGAGGGATTCGAGATCGGGGTAGTCCTGCAAGCTGTCCAACAAGTTCGCGTTCTGCTGGGAAACCGCGAGCACCTTGGTCTTAGGCGCACAACCGGATTGGGGGAGAAGCGAAACGGCGGTTAGCGGAACGATCCACAAGATGGCAGTTGGAAGTCGCATAGGGAGGCCTCGGATGCTGGTTCGAACATATTGTATCCGATTTTGGACGGCACTCCGCTTCTGGCGGCCTGCGACGCGTGGATCGTGAAGAGAAAAGGGGTGGGAAAGAGGCGGGCTGGTTAACTGTTGGCTGGCGGGGGGTACTCCCCACATTTTCCCTAAAGGCGGAGGCTGGATCGGTCGATACCGTCACTAGGGTTTTTCAATGACCACGCAGGACGTGATACCGGAGCAGCCGCCGAAACCCTGGGCGGTGGCGAAGCTGCAACCGTTTCCGCCGGTTGCGGCGCGGCTGATGAGCATGGTGGCGACCGACGACGTGGTGTTTCAGAGGGTCGCGGAGATGATCCGCGCGGATACGGTGTTCTCGGCGGAAGTGCTGCGGCTGGCGAACTCTCCGCTGCTGGGCTGCCGGCGCACGGTGATGAGCATACTGCACGCCATAGCGATTCTGGGGATCGAGCGGCTGAAGTCGCTGGTGATGATGGTGGCGTTGCGGAACCATATGGGGGGCGTGTTGCAGGAGCCGATCCTGCTGCGCTGCTGGCGGCATAGCCTGGCGTGCGCGTTCCTGTGCCAGGAGATTGGCTCGGCGGGCTGGCTGGATCGCGACCAATGCTACACGGCGGGGCTGATGCACGATGTGGGGCGGCTGGCGCTCTTGGCGGCGTTTCCGGAGGAGTACAGGGGGCTGCTCGAGGAGGCCGACGAATCCGGGGGGGACCTGTTGGAGGCGGAGCGGGAGCTGTTCCAAATCGACCACTGCGCGGTGGGGTGCTGGCTGATTACGGAGTGGGGCCTGCCGGAGGATTTTCTGGCGGTGGTGGGCACACACCATGCCGAGACTCGAGGCGGCAGGTTGGATGTGGCGGCGACGGTTCGGGCCGGCTGCCGGATGGCGAACATTCTGGGATTTCAGGTGGCGGGCCCGGCGGATTCGACGGCGCTGGAAGAGATTATGGCCGAGCTGCCGGAGCCGCTGCGGCGGCGCTGGGAGCAGCCGGACGCGGCCATGATCGAGCTGGCGCACAACGTCAACGCGGTGGAGTGCAGCTTCCTATAGACCGAGATCGGCGGCGCGGGCTTGCATGGCCTGAATGCAGAAAGCGATGTGCTGGTCCAGATCGACGCCCAGTTCCTGGGCTCCCGCGAGGATGTCGCTGCGGTTCACGGAGCGGGCGAAGGCCTTATCCTTCATCTTCTTGCGCACGCTCCTGGCATCCACTTCCGCCAGGCTGCGATTGGGTTTGACGAGCGCCACGGCGGTGATGAACCCGGAGAGTTCATCGCAGGCGAACAAGGTCTTTTCGAGCGGCGAGACGCGCGGCACGCCGGTGTGGCTGGCGTGAGAGAGAACGGCGCGGCGAATCTCCTGGCTGACGCCGCGGGCGGCCAGGATCGGCTCGCCTTTGATGGGATGGTCGGGGAGCTCCGGGTGGATCTCCCAATCGAAGTCGTGGAGCAGGGCGGCGGCGGACCACAGGGCTTCGTCCTGGCCGAGTTGGCGGGCATAGGCGACCAGGCAGGCCTCCACCGCGAGCGCATGTTTGCGGAGGTTCTCGGATTGGGTGAACTCGCAGAGGATGGCCCAGGCCTGTTCTCGGTCCATGTTCACAGGATACTGCATGGGAACGGGGGAGAGGCGGTCCCAATGGATGGCTGGCGGCGGCTGACGCCGAGTTGGAAAACTAGGCTCGCGGGCCGGGGGCGGGCTTGGCGGAGCGCTGGGAAAACGGCGCGCGGAGCTTGGGAAGCCGTTGCAGTTTGCGCCAGTGCTCGGGCGAAGTGGCGGGGGAATGTTTCTCCTCGACCTTAGGAGGCGCGGGCTCTCTGGCCAGGGCGGGCTCCGGTTTGGAGGGCGCCGGACGCCGGACGGCGCGGGAAACGGTTTTGGGCGTCTTGGCGTGGGCCCCTACGACGTGCGAACTACGAGAGCGCGCTGGAAGAGTGCTCTCTTCGGCGTCCATCCATTCCAGCGAGAGATTCTTCTTGTGTTTTTCCAGGTTTGCCATAGGCCAGCCCTCCCGGCGCCGTAGCCATGCACGATCTGGTTCGATTTTAGGCCGGAATGCGGAGGCTTGCAAGAGATTAATCGGGGGCGGAGGAAACGCGAGGGTGGGGCGCGCGGGGTGAGAATAAACGCCTGGTGGACCGACTCCCGCTATATGCGCACCGGAGCGCAGCGGCGCGGCAGTGTGCCAACTGAAATGGCTGAGGCGTGCGCTTCGCTGATCCGGGACCCGCTACTGAGGCTGAAGTTTCTGCGCCGCGCGCGGATCGCGCCTCCGGAGCCGGAGCCGCAGCCGCGCAGGTGGTGGATGGCCACGGCATTGGCCGCGCTGGCGTTCCTGATCGCCGCCGGCGTATCCGCTCCCAGCCTGGTTCCGCGGGCGGCTCGCGAGACCCGGCCCGCGCCTGGGCCGGCGGCGGGCCCGGCGATACCAGCAGGGCCATCCGCAACGGTGGCCAGGGTGTGGCTGGTGGAGCAGACGCCAGACTCGGAGACCTACAGCAACGGACTGCGCATCGAGCGGCAGTACGCGGTGGCGGGCCAGCCGCGGCGGTACCGGGCGTTCGCGCGGGGAGTCGCCGACGGCAGCCGCTGGCTCTGGCGGACGGAGCCGGCCGGCATCGTGTTTCACAGCTCGGAGAGCGACATTCTGCCCTTCGAACCCGGCCAGAATGGGCCGCTGGTGGAGCATGGGCGCGGACTGCTGGCATTCGCGCGCGAGCGCGCGGCATACCACTTCATCGTCGACCGATTCGGGCGGGTGCACAGCGTGGTGGAGGAAACGGCCAAGGCCGACCACGCCGGCCACTCGATCTGGGCGGACGCCGATTGGGTTTACGTCAATCTCAACTCGAGCTTTCTGGCCATCTGTTTCGAGGCGCAGACGCGGCCCGGAAACGCCTTCAGTCCGGCGCAGATTCACGCGGGCAAGGTGCTGGTGGAGATGCTGCGGTCGCGCTACGGGATTCTGGCGGGGAATTGCGTTACGCACGCCCAGGTTTCCGTCAACCCGCGCAACTTCTGCGTGGGATACCACACCGACTGGGCCACGGGGTTTCCTTTCGCCGAAGTAGGGCTGCCGGACAACTACGAACTGCTCCCGCCCAGCCTATTGTTATTCGGCTTTGAAGCCGATTCTACCTATGTGAATTTGAGCGGCGCGGGGCTTCGTAAGGCGGTCTCCATCGCGGAGGAGCAGGTGCGGCAGGCGGCCGAGGCTCGCCACCAACCGCTGGCCCGCTACCAGGAGGGACTGCGGAAGAGCTATGCCGCGATGGTGGCGGCCGCGGGGGGTCCTGCCGCGATGTAAGGGGAGATCCGAGGAGAAACACATGCCCGATTCCGAGAAGAAATCCGATTCCCGATTCGGCCTGGACGTCGGCACCAGCCGGATCGTTCTGGCCCGGCAGACCGAGAAGGGAATCGACTGCCGCGCCCACCTGAACGCTTTCGTCCGCATCCCGTTTTCGCGGATGACCGAGAGCGTGTTCAAAAAAGAAAACATCCCCTGCTCGGTGGATGGAGACGAAATCGTGATCTACGGGAACGACGCGGAGAAATTCGCCAACATCTTCCATGTGGAGACCCGGCGTCCGATGTCCAGGGGCCTGCTGAACCCGGACGAGCCGGCCGGGCCCGCGGTGATCCGCGAGATCGTGGGGATTCTGGCCGGACGCGCCGCCAAGCCGGGGCAAAGGCTTTGCGCGAGCCTGCCGGGCCGGCCGCTGGACGCGATCGAGGACTTGAAATACCACCAGACGGTGGTGGAGCAGACGGCCAGCGATTTCGGGTTCACCGTGACCACGATCAACGAGGGACTGGCCGTGATCTACAGCGAGCTGGCCGACTCCAACTACACCGGAATCGGAGTGAGTTGCGGGGGCGGCATGTGCAATGTCTGTCTGGGATACCTCTCGGTGCCGGTGGTCTCGTTCAGCATCGCGCAGGCGGGGGATTTCGTGGATACGCAAGCGGCCGCGGCGGCGGGCGAGGTGGCGACGCGGGTGCGGCTCTTCAAGGAGCAGGATTTTCGATTCAACGGGACGCCCGGCAACAAGATGGAGTACGCTCTGACGGTGTACTACGACGAGATGATTCGCGGCCTGGTGGAAGCCATGACGCGCGCCTTTTCGGAGAGCACGGCGCTGCCCAAGCTGGACCGGCCGGTGCCGCTGGTGCTGAGCGGCGGAACCACGCTGGCCAAGGGCTTCCTGGGCCGCTTCGAAAAGGCGCTCAAGCAAAGCCCGTTCCCGGTGCCGCTCTCGGAGGTGAAGCTGGCGGCCGAGCCGCTCAACGCGACAGCTCGGGGCGCGCTGGTCTCGGCGCTGTCGGAATAGAAGGCGCTTCGCCGCTTGGTGATGGCTACGCTTCGGGCGATTCGAGCGGCATTGGCTTGGCGTTGCGCCAGAGCCGTTCCAGATCGTAGAACTGGCGCGCGGGCTGGGAAAAGACGTGGACGATGAAGTCGCCATAGTCGGCCAGTATCCACTCGGCCCTGTCGTACCCCTCGATGCCCAGCGCAGTCTCGCCGCGCTTCTTGAGCTGGTGCTCGACCTCGTCGCTAATGGCCTGAATCTGGCGGAGGTTGGCCCCGGAACAGATCACGAAATAATCGGTGAAGGAACTGATCCCGCGAAGGTCGAGAACGCGGATGTCGAGCGCCTTCTTCGACTCGGCCGCGTGGGCGGCGACGAGCGGCGCAATGAGTGGCGCTTTCTCGGGCAACGAACTCCTCTCGGGGAGACGGCCCGCGACCGCGTCCCACGACATGGCGGCGGGGAGTCCGCCGCTCACGCCCATCGTACTACAATCGGGGGGATGACCCAAGCTCCCCTGCGCGTGCTGCTGTCCGCCGAGCAGATCCAGGCGCGAATCCGGGAACTGGGCGCACAGATCGACCGGGATTACCCGGAGGGTCCGGTCTACCTGGTGGCCATCCTGAAAGGCGCTTGCTTCTTCCTGGCCGATCTGGCGCGCGCCATGAAGTGCCAGGCGCGCCTGGATTTCATCGGCATCTCGAGCTACGGCAAAGGCAAGACCAGTTCGGGAGAGGTCAAGCTGACCAAAGACCTCGACACTTCGATCGAGGGAGTTGACGTGCTGGTGGTGGAGGACATCGTCGACAGCGGCGTCACCCTGAACTACCTGATGCATGTATTGGGGCAGCGGCGCCCGCGCTCGCTGCGCATCGTGGCGCTGCTCGACAAGCCGGACCGCCGGTTGCGCCCGGTCGAAGTGGCCTATGTGGGCTTCCGGATTCCGGACGAGTTCGTGGTGGGCTACGGCCTGGACTACGCCGAGGACTACCGCAACCTGAGCGACATCTGCGTACTGGAAGGGCCGAAGGCAGGCTGATCCCGCCGGGGAAGTCAATCGCGAAGGCCGGGTGTATCATATTCACTGGTAGCCCGGCGTGGACGAGGCGGAAGCCGCCGCTCGCGCCGTGCACGGCATTTCAGCTCCGGAAGGAGGCTGGCATGGCATTCTTCAAGCTGTTCTCGACCGCTTTCCCGGAAGGCGGCACGATTCCGAAACTTCATACCTGCGAGGGCGCCGATCTCTCACCCGAAATCGAGTGGAGCGGCGAGCCCCCGAATACCAAAAGCTTCGCCCTGGTCTTCGACGACACGGACGCCCCGTCGGGCACCTGGAATCACTGGCTGCTCTGGAATATCCCGGCGTCGGTGCATGCGCTGGCGCAGGGGGTCAAGCCGGAACGCGTGGGCGAGAGCGGGACCAACGATTTCGGCAAGTCCGGCTACGGGGGGCCAGCGCCGCCCAAGGGCCACGGGCCCCACCGCTACTACATCAGGCTGTTCGCGCTGGACATCGAGAAGCTGGACCTGCACGCCGGCGCCAAGCGCGCCGACCTCGACCTTGCGCTCGAGAGGCATGTGCTGGAGAAGGCCGTGTATATGGGCCGCTACGAGCGAAAGTGGGGGCGGTGAGGGCCGGTCAGCGGGCGGATTTGCGGCGCGCGGCGGCCTGGATGTAGGTCGAGAAGGAATCCGGCTGGCCCGGGGGTGAAATCTCGAATTGAATGCCCAGGGTGTCCTCGCCGGTGCGCCGGTAGGTCAGACGGAAGCGCGGACCGGAGACCGAGGGATCGCTCAGGAACTGCACCGTGCTCCGATCGCCGGAGATTTCCACGCTGTAGTTGACGACGTGGCCCTCGTTGTCGAAGTAAATGGCGCGGAGCCGGTCCGTTCCGGGCTGGGGGTAGACGATCGTCAAGTCGTCGTGGACGAACGCCGGACGGTCTTTGGTGGCCGGATACTCCGCGCGACTCTTTCTTACCAGAATCCTCCGCTGCAAGTCGGGCTGGAATGAGAAGCCTCCCACGCTTTGGCCGGGAGACCCGCCGCCTTCGCCAACCCAATCGCCGAGCAGGAACTGCAGCGGCGCCCAGAGGTCGGCGGCAGGTTTGGCGGGCGCGGGCTGAGCGGGGGCGATCGCGGTGGTCAAGAGCACGGTTAGAAGTTGGTAAACGTGGCGCATGGCGTGGACACCATTATGGCGCGCCTGTGGGGGACGGGTAATCGGTACAATAACTGTCACGATGCGACTTCTGGTTGGGATGTTGGCGGTGTGCGGTGTGCTGGTGGGACAGGAATCGCCGGAGGGGAGCGTCGCGAAGATCGCTTCCGGATTCAAGTTCACGGAGGGGCCGGTGTGGTCGCGGGAGGGCTTCCTGCTGTTCAGCGATATCCCGAATAACAGGATCATGAAGCTCACGCCCGGAGGGGGGACCGCGGTGTTTCGGGAGTCCAGCAACGGAGCCAACGGGCTGGCGTTCGACGCGCAGGGGCGGCTGTACAGTTGCGAGAGCGCGACGCGGCGGGTGACGCGCACCGGTAAGTCGGGCCAGATGGAAGTGCTGGCGGAGCGATGGGAAGGCAAGCGGCTCAACGCTCCCAACGACATCGTGGTGCGCAAGGACGGACAGGTGTACTTCACCGACCCGGCGTTCGGCAAGGAAATGGACACCCGCGAGCTGGACTTCTTCGGCGTGTACCACATTTCTCCGAGAGGGCAGTTGGAGCTGGTGGCGAAACCCCAGGGGCGTCCGAACGGACTGGCGCTATCGCCGGACGGCAAGATTCTCTACGTGGACAACACCGACGAACGCAACGTGCGCGCCTACGAACTGGACAGAAACGGGAAGGCGGCCAACGAGCGGGTGCTGATCGCGGGGATCGAGGGAGCGCCGGATGGGATGAAGGTGGACGAGAAAGGGAACCTTTACATCGCAGCCCAGGCGTTGTTTGTATACAGCGCGGAAGGGAAGCCTCTCGCGAAGTTCGGCATTCCGGAGACGCCGTCGAACTGCGCCTTCGGAGACGCCGACTTCAGGACGCTGTACGTGACGGCGCGGAGTTCCGTCTATAAGGTAAGGTTGCAGGTCAAAGGGGCGGGCGAAGAATGAACACGAGCGGCGATTACCTGGAGTTCGCAAGTCTCAAGGAACTGCTGAGGCGGTACATCGCGAGCCCGCTGGGGCAGGCGGAGCTGGATAAAGTCGAGCCCAGCGACGACCGCGCGCAGGTGGAGCAGATGCTGCGCGAAACGGCGGAGGCCAAGGAGTACCTGGACACGGCGGCGCGGCCGCAACCGGCGTCGCGAGGCGCGGCGGTGCGGATACGCTTCAGCGGAATCGAGGACACCACGGAGTCGCTGGCGAAGCTGCGGATCGAGGGGGCGTCGCTGGAGGCGAAGGAGATCCTGGACCTTACCGGACTGCTCGACCGGGCCACCGATATCCGGTCGGTGCTGCTGGCGGTGGCGCAGCGGTTCCCGAAGTTGGGCGCGCGGGCGGCGGCGATGGGGGAGTTCCGGTCGCTGCTGCGGGACCTGGCGGGGAAGATCCTGCCGGACGGGTCGGTGGCCGATCACGCCAGCGTGCTGCTGGGGCGCCTGCGGCGGGACATGGAGCGGCAGAAGCAGGAAATCCAGAGCTCGCTGGAACGCTTCCTGCGCGCGCACCGGGAAGAAGGCGTGCTGCAAGAGGAGTTCGTGACGCTGCGCAACGAGCGGTTCGTGGTGCCGGTGATCGCGGGGCAGCGGCGGAAGATCGACGGAGTGATCCACGGGGCGAGCGGGACGGGGCACACGCTATTCGTCGAGCCGCTGGAGACCATCGAGCTGAACAACGAGCTGGTGCGGCTGACCGAAGAAGAGATGCGGGAGGTGCATCGCATCCTGCTGGAGTACACGCAGCGGCTGCGGGAGTACGCGGAGGCGATCGGGCGCACGATACGGATTCTGGGCGAACTGGAGATGCTGTTCGCCAAGGCCGAGTTCGCGGTGGAGTTCAGTTGCACGATTCCGCGATTCAGCGATGGCGAGACGCGGCGGCTGGCGCTGCGGGACGCCCGGCATCCGCTGCTGGAGGATGTGCTGCGCCGGCAACGAAAGCCGGTGCTGCCGGTTTCCCTGGTGTTGGAAGGCGGTACGCGCACGCTGCTCATTAGCGGGCCGAACAGCGGCGGCAAAACGGTGACTCTGAAAACGGTGGGGCTGCTGGCGCTGATGGCGCAGGCGGGGCTGCCGGTGCCCTGCGCGGAATCGGAGTTCCCGTTCTTCGACCAGGTGCTGGCGGACTTGGGCGATCAGCAATCGATCCAGGAGAGCCTGAGCACGTTTTCGGCGCACATGTCGCGGGTGCGGGATATCGTCGGCCAGGTGACGCCGAATTCGCTGGTGCTGCTGGACGAACTGGGCCGCGCGACGGACCCGGAGGAGGGCGGCGCGCTGGGCGTGGCCATCCTGGACCGCTGCCGCACGTCCGGCGCGTTCTCGCTGGCCTCGACGCACTTGCTGGCGCTCAAGATTTACGGCGCCAATACCGAGGGCGTGCTAAACGGCTCGATGGGGTTCAACGAGGAGACGCTGGAGCCGACCTACGTGCTGCGGCTGGGTGCGCCGGGGAAATCGGCGGGCATCGACATCGCGCGGCGGCTGGGAATGCCGCAGGCGCTGCTGGAGAGAGCGCGGGCGGCCCTCAGCACGCGCGAACGGGATCTGGGGAGATTCCTGAGCGAGCTGGACCGCCGGCTGAAAGAGGTGGCCGAGCTTCAGGCGGGGCTCGAAGGGGAGCGCCAGCGGCTGGCGGAGCGCGAGAAGGCGGTGGCCGAGGAATGGGCGAAGAAGGAATCCGCCAAGATCCGGGAACTGGAGCGGCAGTGCGAACTGGTGCTGGAGCGGTTCGAGGCGCAGGCTCGGGAGACGCTGGGGAAGATCGGCTCCGGCGGCGGCGAGAAGAAGGCGGTTGCGCAGGCGCAGCGCAGCGTGGCCAAGGTGAAGCGGGAACTGCGGGAAGAGATGGAGTCGGCGGTGCTCTCGACCAAGGCCGACGCGCTGGAGCCGCTGAAGATCGTGGAAGGGGCGCGGGTGCGGCTGAAAGGCGTGCGGGAGCCGGCGCGGGTGCGGCGGTTGATCGGCGCGGACCGGCTGGAGGTGGAAGCCGGATTCCTGAAAATGCAGGTGTGGCTGGACGAGGTGCTGGAGGTGCTGCCCAGCGGGGGCGACGGGGCGAAGCTGCCGAAGAACGTTTCGTTCAAGCCGGCGGGGCCGGAGGGCTACGTGAGCATGCAGGAGATCAACCTGATCGGCGAGCGCGCGGAGGCGGCGCGGGATCGGGTGGACAAGTTTCTGGACAGCGCCGTGCTGGGGTCGGTAAACCGGGTGCGGATCGTGCATGGACACGGGATGGGCGTGCTGAAGAAAGTGGTCGCGGAATTGCTGGCCGAACACCCCAGCGTGGCGAAGTTCTACCCGGCTCCGCAGAGCGAGGGCGGCGCGGGGGCGACCATCGTCGAGCTGAAGGAGTGACGCCGCACAGCACCACCCGCGCGTGGGCGGATGTGAAAAGCGCTCGCGCGGGCTTTCCAACGGGCACAAAATGGTGTAAAACCATTCTAGGAGGGTTTTGTTCTTGCCTGCCTGTGGAAAAGCCGCGGCCCCGTCCGGCGGAGGGCTTTGTCCTGACGCACTTCCGTCGATCGGCGGCGGAAGAGTTGTCCACAGCTTCCCTCACAGGCTAAACCGCACAAAGCACGGCGCGAAAATTGCCATTGTCACGCGGGTGCAAAGATGGGCTAAATGGGGAGTCGCCTAATGGCAAGCACAGACCTCGCACTGGACAAAGGACTTCCCGTCAATCTGGATGCCGAGCGCTTCGTCCTCGGCTCGATCATGCTCGACGACAGCTTGTTCGTGCAGGTGGCGGGCACGCTGCAAGCCGACGACTTTGCGCTGGAGAAGCACAAGCGCATCTTCATCCGCATGATGGACCTGCACGAGCGCGGGGAGCGGGTGGACCGCGTGAGCGTGGCTAACGAGCTGCTCAAGCACGGCCAACTGGAGGCCTGCGACGGGCTGACCTACCTCATCTCGCTCGACGACGGCCTGCCGCGCACGTCCAATGTGGATGGCTACGTGGGCATCGTGCGGGATAAGGCGCTGCTGCGGCGCATTATCTTCACGTCGCAGAAGCTGATCGACCGGTGCCTGATCGGGGAAGAGGAGCCGGAGGAGATCCTGGCGGGGGCGGAAGACTCACTGCTGAAGCTGAACGACCTGCGCGGGAAGGCGGGCCTGGCGTCGCCCGACGACATCATTAAGGAGTACGAGGGCGGGATCAACGCGTTCCTGGACCCCAGCAAGCGGATCAAGGGGATCGGCACAGGATTCGTGAAGCTGGACGAGATGACGGGCGGTTTCCATCCGGGAGAGCTGATCATCCTGGCGGCGCGTCCGGCGATGGGGAAGACCGCGCTGGCGCTGAACATCGCGCAGCACGTGGCGACGGGCAAGAACCCGCAGACGGTGGCGGTGTTCTCGATGGAGATGTCGAAGGAATCGCTGCTCACCCGCATGTTGTGCGCGGCGGCGCGAGTGGACAGCCAGAAATTCCGGGCGGGCTACCTGAACCAGACCGAGCGCCACCACTTGCAGGCGGCGGCGGTGCAACTGGCGGGAGCGCCGCTGTACATCGACGACACGGCGGGCGCGAACCTGCTGGATATCCACGCCAAGCTGCGGCGGCTCAAAGCCGAGCAGGGGGGGCTGGGCCTGGTGGTGATCGATTACCTGCAATTGATGAGCGGACGCGGTCGCTTCGAGAACCGCAACCAGGAAATCAGCACGCTCTCGCGCGGCATGAAGATGCTGGCCAAGGAGATGGGCGTGCCGGTGCTGGTGCTCTCGCAGTTGAGCCGGGCTCCCGAAACGCGGCAGGGGGATCACCGCCCGCAGCTCAGCGATCTGCGCGAATCGGGTTCCATCGAGCAGGATGCCGACGTGGTGGCGTTCATCTTCCGCGAGGAAGTCTACAAGCCGGACCGGGAGGACCTGCGCGGCACGGCGGAGCTGTTGCTCTCCAAGCAGCGGAACGGCCCCACGGGCAAGATCAATCTGGTCTTCCTGCGGCAGTGGACGAAGTTCGAGAACCGCGCGGCGGATATTAGCGAGACTGCCGAGGCGCCGCCGCCGGACGAAGACTAAACCCCTCGACCAGGAGAACTCTTGGCCCTCAACTCAGCGCTCGTGAAGAGTACCGTCGTGGCCGCGCTGGGCGGTCTGCTATTTGGATTCGACACCGCCGTCATAGCGGGCGTCACCGGCGCGCTGAGCGTCGAGTATCGTCTTTCGCCCGCGTCGCTGGGACTTACGGTGTCCATCGCGCTGTGGGGCACCATCGTGGGGGCCATGCTGGCCGGAATCCCGGGCGACCGCTGGGGCCGGCGCGGCAGCCTGCGGATCATGGCGGTGCTGTATTTCGTCTCGGCGCTGGGCTGCGCGTTTGCGTGGAACTGGCACGGGCTGGCGCTGGCCCGATTTGTGGGCGGGCTGGGCATCGGAGGGTCCTCGGTGCTGGGGCCGATGTACATCGCGGAGGTGGCGCCGGCGAAATGGCGCGGACGGCTGGTGGGCTTCTTCCAGTTCAACGTTGTCTCCGGGATTCTGGCGGCCTACCTATCCAATTACGTCATCGGGCAGTTGGGATTCGGGCCGCTGGAGTGGCGTTGGAAGCTGGGCATTGCGGCGGTCCCGTCGGCCTTGTTCTTCCTGATGCTGTTCTTTATCCCGCGCAGCCCGCGCTGGCTGGTGAAGAAGGGCCGCCTGGCGGAGGCCGGAGAAGTGCTGCGCATGACCGGCGAGGAGAACGCCGAGCGGGACCTGCTGGAGATTGTGGAGTCGATTGACGCGGAGCACGGGCACGGCGAGGAGCCTCTGTTTACCAGTAAGTACCGCGTGCCGATCTTACTCGCGGTGTCGCTCGCCATGTTCAACCAGCTCTCGGGCATTAACGCGATCCTGTATTACCTGAACGACATCTTTAAGAGCGCCGGATTCAGCAAGGTGTCGGGCGACTTACAGGCCGTAGCAGTGGGCGCAACTAACCTTTTGTTCACCATGATCGCGATGTCGGTGATCGACCGGATCGGGCGCAGGCGGCTGCTGCTGGCGGGGTCGGTTGGAACGGCGGTGTGCCTGGCGGGAGTTTCGGCGATCTTCTTCAGCCAGGCGCACCGGAATCTGCTGGTCTGGTTGCTGGTGGGCTTCATCGCGTCCTTCGCCTTCTCGCAGGGCGCGGTGATCTGGGTGTACCTGAGCGAGGTCTTCCCGAACCGCGTGCGGGCCAAGGGGCAGAGCCTGGGCAGCTTCACGCACTGGGTGATGGCGGCGCTGATTTCATGGATCTTCCCCATGCTGGCCGCGCGCTCCGGCGGCGCGCCCTTCGTCTTCTTCGCGCTGATGATGGGGCTGCAATTCTTCGTGGTGCTGTTCCTGTTCCCGGAGACGAAAGGGGTGACGCTGGAACAGATGCAGAGGAAGATGGGGATCAGGTAGCGACGCGGTCGGCTCGCCGTCGCAGTACCGAGCTAGCTGGCTATCGGTTGTTCCAGGTCTCTGCTCAAGCACTCGAGGATCTCCTGCTCGCGCTGCTGGACTTCGAGCGGATCCTCCGCAGCCAGCGCCGCGGCGATGATGCCAATCGTCGCGCCTACCCTGCGCTCGAACGGAGCGTGCGCCTTCTCAATCGCCTCTTCGAGTTCGTCGTCGGGTCCCATCCGTCCCTCCGGTGGCCGCGGCCGAGCGCGGGCGTCTCCTTCAAAGTATCATGTGGGTGATGCCCGATATCGAATCCCGAACCTATGAGACCGCCGTCCTGGGGCGCACCGGTTTGCGCGTCGGCCGGCTCGGCGTGGCCGCCAGCTATGGAGTTCCCACCGACGCGGTCGAGCGCGCCTTCGAGCGCGGCGTGAATTACTTCTATTGGGGAAGCGCCCGCACGGCCGCCTTCGGAGAGGCGCTTCGCCACCTGGCGCCGCAACGCGAGCGCTTCGTGCTCATGATCCAGTCCTACACCCGCGCGGCCGGCCTGATGGCCTGGAGCCTGGAACGCGCTCTCCGCACCCTGCGCTTCGACCACGCCGATCTCCTGTTGCTGGGGATGTGGCAGAAGCCCGTCCCGCCGCGCATTCTGGACGCCGCCCGGAAGCTCAAGGACCGCGGCCTGGTCAAGCACCTGGCGGTCTCCACGCACAAGCGCGTGCTGGTTCCCGCGATCGCGGCCGAAAACGAGTTCGACGTCGTCCACTTCCGCTACAACGCCGCCCATCCCGGCGCGGAACAGGACATCTTTCCCCGTCTGCCCTCCGCCAACCGGCCCGGCCTGGTCGCCTACACAGCCACGAGCTGGGGCCAGTTGCTCGGCAAGAAGTCGATCGCCTCGGCCGTGCGGCTCGCGCATCCGGTCCCGGCAAACGAGAAAACGCCCACCGCCGCCGACTGCTACCGCTTCGTGCTCGCGCGGCCCGAGGTGGATGTCTGCATGACCGGCCCAGCCAACGGCGCCGAGATGGACCAGGCCCTCGAAGCTCTGCGCCTCCCTCCCATGTCCGAAGAAGAGCTGGCCTGGATGCACCGAGTCGGCCGGGCTGTGGCGGGGAAATGATTCCGCGCAGCGCCGGCGGGCCTGCGAGCGGTTAGCCCCAATGCTGCTCACCCCGCGCGATCAGTGCCGGCCTCGTTGCTCGCCCGTCGAGATTGAGGAAAGCGGTTCGCTGAAGAGACCGTTTCCCAGGACGGGGGCTGCCCGTGCTCTTAGCTCCTGCTCTACGGGCCGGGGGTTAGACGGCGGTATGGCGCGGGAAAGGCATCCCACACGAAGGAGCGGTGCAGCGAGGCCCTAACGCAGCAGGCCCAGATTGGCCAATCGATTGGACATCGCACTGGCGCTGACGTTGAAGTGCCTGGCCAACGCGCTCAGATCATCCTCGTCGTCGAGATCGAAACGGTGCTTCTTGATGTCTTCGCGGACCAACCGCTCCGGCATCAAGAGCGCTGCGGCGAAGGTGTTCGCCTCGACTTCTTCCTGGTCGTTCCCAGTCGCGGAGTCTTCGCCACGTCGGTAGACGACGTATCTGTCGACAAACAGTCGCGAATGCGGGGGTGTCTTGACGTTCAGCACGTGCAACACATAGTGCCCAATTTCGTGAGCAATGGTGAAACGCTGCCGGACCGGAGCGTGCATCGCATTATAGCCAATTGCAGCTCGGTTCTTTTCTGCAACGAGGATGCCCGAGATGTCATCTTCGAAACCCGTGCCAGCGGTCCGCAGGTTCAGGTGCTGGGCCACGCGGTCAATTGCCACGGGAGCTCGATACGTTCCGCTGTCGCGAAGTATCTGTTCTGCTCGATGCTCGATGTTTTCACGTTTCTGTTTGTTCATTTGGAGTTGTTGGGATCTCTCTCCATGGTAATGACGAGCTTCCCTACTATGCTAGTGAGGCGTTCCTCCAGAGCGGGGTCGCCCCCAGCTTCGAGTTTGATCTCTCTGCGCAGCGCACCGTTCAACTCTACTACGGTTCCGGCTGAGGCGAGTTCTGTAGGGCGCGGGATGAGCCGGGCCAAGTCCATATCCAGCGCTTCGGCAACTCTCCAGAGGAGATGCAACGGGGCGTGCTGACGGCCCGCTTCGATGTTGACAATCGAGGCTCGGCTGACACCAAGACGCCCGGCGAGCTTGGCCTGGCTGAGCTTCGGCGACGAGAGCTCTCGCGCGTGCCGGATTCTCTTCCCTATCTCCCTGTGTAGCTCGTCAGCATCGACCATCATGTACAGTGTAGTCGCTGGCATGACATATGTCAACTATCAAAAACGTCGTTTGCTATAAAAACCTGCTTATGCTAATTACGGATTGACATACAGTCTGGCCCCGGTGCAAGATATGGAAGGCCCCCCACACTGTGGCGGAGCCGACAGATACCTGGTCAGACGGAGGTTGATCCTATGGAAAACTCTCGAGAATTCGAGCAAACCGAAGCCCATCTTAGGCGCGCGGAGGTCGAACTAAAGGTCGCCGAGGCTGAAGAGCGGGCGGCGGAGCATGCCGTCGAGGCGGCGGTGCGTGAGCTTCGCGAAGCTGAGGAGATCGCACATCACGAAGTCCTCCTGGAAATCGCGACTCCCAAGGGCCTCTTTGAGGGCGTATTTCGAAGGACCACCGAAGTCTCAGCGGTCATTGTAGCGGTCCTGCGGGCGAAGGGCCTTGATAGCAAGGACAGCTTCGAACTCGTACACGGCGAGACGGTCCTCCAGCCGGCCGACCGCACGCTGGGCAGCTTTGGCCTTGAGGGCAAGGTCAAGCTGGAGTTGGTCGCGACTGGCTCTGGCGTCTGACCATGTGCACCGTAGCCGAATTGACCGTAGCCGAGGAACTGACGGCGCTGCGGGAGATAGCTTCTGGCCGCGGTTGGGTCCTAAAAGAGTTGGACGCGCTCAATTTTCAGCTGGGGCTAGGGGCTGGTGACGGATCCTGGTTTTACCTCCTGGTGAACTGCGAGAACTATCCAGCGCAGCCGGCCGCGTGGGACTGGTGTGACGCCGAGGGCCGACGCACCGACCGGTTGGCAGATAAACCGCAGGGATCGGGCTTTCTGCATGCGAGCGGGGTGGTCTGCGCCCCCTGGAATCGGTTGGCGTACAAGGCGGTTGACTCTAGAGGACCGCACCCGGACTGGGCCATAGGCGACTGGCAGAACAACCCGCACACTGGCGGCTGTAGGACGCTCGCCCACGCAGCGTTGCGTCTCTGCGTCGAACTGAACGGCCCGCACTTTAGTCGCAAGCGCCTGGGGAATTAGGGCGATCAGATGTTTAAGACACTTCATACCCTTTGGACCGCGCTGGGCAAGACCTCCGGGCCTGGCTATCGCGCGGTGAGTCGCTCCTCACCTCGCCGGCTCGTCATGTCAGAAGCCTCCGCCGCGGCCATGCTGGATTGCATGGCTCCAGAGATCGCCATGGGGTGCGAGGGGATCGCGTATCTCCTCGGGCAGACGGATGGTGCAACTACTCTAGTGGTCGGCACCATCCGACCCGAATCGCGAACGACTCCCGGCAGTTTCAGCGTCTCCTCGGTTGCGATGGCCCGCATAGTGAGGCGCGCGAATGATCTGGGATTGCAGGTGGTTGGGCAGGTTCACAGCCATCCAGGACAGGCGTGCCACAGCGCTGGGGACGACGAGGGGGCCCGGATCAGCTATGACGGGTATGTTTCTATCGTGGTCCCAGACTATGGCCGCCGATTGCCGTCTCTGGCCGGAGCGGCCGTCTACTTTTACCGGCAAGGCGCATTTTCGAAGTTGGCCGTCGAAGCGGTCAAAGAGATACCCGCGAGGCTGTAATTCATGGTCAATGAAGCCTGGTACGGCGAGCGAGACAACCGGAGCCTTCGGTATGCTGGCCGCGTGTTGCCCTCGGATCGTCCGATCCTTTTGCGATTGGGTGCCGAGTCGGCAGCCCACTACGATGGCCAAGTGGCAGCACTCGTCGCCGCGAACTTGCTGGCGCGCATGACAAGAATGGTAATGCTCGACATACCGGATGTCGATGTCGTCGCGCCATTGCCGTGGGCTGGTGCAAAGCTCCGTGATCGGCTTCGCGAGGTGGCGTTTGCCGCTGATCCCCAGGGGCTCTTCGAGATGCGCTTGGAGCGCGACGGGGATTACGTTCTGTCTCTCGGACGAACTGGTGGCGCCGCGACGGCTCACGGTTCGGGCTGGAATGCGTTCGTGGGTCAGGGCGTATCACCAGTTCCCGACTGCGATCAGCTAAACCCGGTGGGGCCGGCCCTCGCGGCCATTGTCGCTGTCGCCCGACTGTTCGCGCTTCAAATGGAGCCAATGGATGGTCCCCATTTCTTGAATGCATTCACCTGGCAGACCGGCGCTCCTCCGGACGGAGTTCCTCCAAGGTTCGATTCAATGCCCGATCTCGGCTCAATCTGGGCTGTTGGCCTGGGCTCGGTCGGAACCGCGGCCTTGTATTTTCTTACGCTGGCAACGCAGCGGTTATCCGTGTCGCTGTTCGATATGAAGACGGTGGAAGTCCATAACCTTGACCGCTCGCCGGTCTTCTCGGCATCTGACGCGGAGGAACGCAGGCCGAAGGTCGATGCGACAGAATTGTATTTACGGTCGGTTGGGGTTAGGACTGCTGCGAAGGAACCAGTAGCGCTGGATCAATCGAGAGTTTGGTTTGCTCGCGAGGCGGGCACTCCCGACGTTGTCATATCGGCGGCGAACGAACGTAATGTGCGGTACACCATCGAGCAATCGGCGCCACCGCTCCAAGTCTATGGAACGACCGGGAGGAACTGGCAAGCATCGGTGATCCGGCATATTCCGCTGCTGGAGGCATGTTCTTGCTGCCTCTTTCCTCCTGAGCGTCCCCAGGCTGCGACCGTGTGTGCAGAGGCAGCTGTGGATCAGCAAACGACGGGCGAGAGAGTGGACGCCTCCCTTCCCTTTCTCTCGTTTCTAGCCGGGCTGATGGCCGCGGCTGAGGTCCTTAAAGCGGCGCTGCCGGGATATCCATTCTCACCGAATCGGACGACACTCTACACACACGCGGCGGTCCAGCCGCGCTTTGTCTCGTCCCAGATTCGCCGTAGGCCTGAGTGCACTTGCGCCGGTCGCTCCTCATCGGTGCACCGAGCTATGATCGGTGGGAGCAAGTACGCGGGCCTCTCGGATGCGGCTCCGCGCCGGCTCGCTGGGGCAGCAGCTTCCTAGCCGAGAACCAAGTCCCGAGGTCCTCCGAGATGGACGCTCGACTCGGCTCCGATCAGGGGCGGGAAGCGCGCCCTCAGCAGCGAGCAGATGGCCCCGTACTCGCAGCCTCAGGGCTTGCCCCCGGGCCCTCAGTTTCCCTCCCGCCGGCGGAATTGCCTGAGCCGCCCGGCCCCTCCAGCCAAACCGCCCCGCCCAGCTACCCCGCCACCGCTTTGCTCGACTCCCGCGCTACCAATTGGAACGGGATCAACACGTGCTCGACCGGCAGCGGCTCCTTGGATTCCAGCGTGCGCAGCAGCATCCGGGCCGCCCGCTCGCCCATCAGCGAACTGTTCAAATCGATGGTCGAGAGCGGCACCCGCAGAATGTCCGAGTAATGCACGTTGCCCGCTCCCACCACCTCGATGTCGTAGGGCACCTCCAGCCCGGCTTCGAGAATAGCTTTGATGGCGCCCACCGCCACCGCGTCGTTGAAACACACCACTCCGTCCAGCCGCGGCGTCACCGAGAGCAGCCCGCACATCGCCGCGTAGCCGTCCGAGTCGCTCGAGCCGCCGCTCGCCACATAGCCGCGCGCCGCCTTCAACCCGTGCCTCGCCAGCGTCGCGCTGTAGCCCTTCGACCGGCCGATTCCCGTCGAAGTCTCCGGCCCGCGGATGTGCGCGATGTGCCGGCAGCCCCGCGAAATCAGGTGCTCGGTGGCCACCGCGCCAATCTCCTCGTCGTCCGCGCCCACGTAGCTGGCCGTGACGCCGGGGAACTCCCGGTCGATCAGCACGTAGGGCAGTTTGTGCTTCTCGATGCGCTGGAACAGCGCCGTCTCCCCAGCCGGTTGCGCGGACGCCAGAATCAGCCCGTCCACCTGCGAGCAAGCCAGCAGCAGATGGATCGCCTGCCGCTCCGAATCCGGGTCGCCCTCCGAATTCGAGATCAGCACCGTGTAGCCGTTGGGCTGCATGACCCGGGCCACAGAGCGCGAGACCTCGGCGAAATGCGTGTCCGTGAGGTCCGGGACCACCAGGCCGATGATATGAATCCGAGTTTCCACTTCAGTACTCCTGTCGAAAGAGCATACCACGCGCCGGCCCCCGCCTTCTGCTAGCATACGGACTAGAGAGGAGAAGGGGAGACATGAAACTGATGACACTGATCGCGGGGACGCTGCTGCTGGCCGTCTCCGCATGGGCGCAGGAAGGCGCGCCGAACGGCGCCAAGGCGGAGCTGAAGGATGCACACGGGCAGGCCGTGGGGACGGCGACGATTTGGGCCGTACCCGATGGCCTCCAGATCTCGCTGAGGCTGATGAATCTCCCGCCCGGCGAGCACGCCATACACATTCACGACGCGGGCAAGTGCGATCCGCCCGACTTCAAAACCGCCGCCGGGCACTTCAATCCCGCACACAAGCACCATGGGAAGGATAATCCCGAGGGACCGCACGCGGGCGATCTGCCCAACTTCACGGTGAGCGCCGACGGCACGGCGACCGCTTCCCTGATGGCCCCCGGAGTGACCCTTGGGACGGAAGCCAACGGGCTGTTCCATGACGGCGGAACGGCGCTGGTCATCCACGCCAGCCCGGACGACTACAAGACCGATCCGGCGGGCAACGCGGGCGCCCGGATCGCCTGCGGCGTCATCACGCGCTAATGACCGTCACCATCACCGTTGGCGATATCCAGGCCGAGTGCGAGTTCGGCGATTCGCCCACCGCCCGGCGGATTCTCGAAGCCCTCCCCATCCAGGCCAAGGGCAGTTACTGGGGCGGCGAGTTTTATTTCCCCATTCCGGTGAAGGCGCCCCTCGAGAAGGACGCCCGTGAGGTGGTGGAACCCGGAACCGTCGCCTACTGGCCCCAGGGCGCCTGCCTGTGCGTTTTCTGGGGCCCCACGCCGGCCAGCCACGGCCAGGAATGCCGCGCCGCGAGCGCAGTGAACGTGGTCGGCCGCGTTCTGAATCCCGGAGTCCTGCCGAAGTGGAAGGCGCGCGCCGTCACGGTGGCCGCGAAGCCCTGAACTACAGCGCCAGCGCGAACGGTCGCACGGGCGATCCGGTGCCGCCGCGGATCTTCAGTGGCGCGGCCACAAACAGAAAGTGGGTCACGCGCTCGCGCGCGATTTCCTCGAGGTTCAGCGCCTCGAATATGTGTATGCCGCAATCCACCAGCAGGTGTGCATGCACGGGCAAGCTGGCGCTGGGCGCTTTCTCGAAAACCAGCGTGTCCGATCCCACCGCAAAGACGCCGCGCTCGCTCAGCCAGCGCGCTCCCTCGACCTCTGGCCCCGGCCCGTGCCCTTGCGCGAGGTAGCGCGCCGGGTCGTTCCAGTATTGTCCCCAGCCCGTACGCAGCAGCACGATATCGCCGTGCTCGATGGCCGCCTGCTGCGCGCGTGCGGCCTCTTCCAGATGCCGGGCCTCGATAACGAAATCCGCCTCCAGCGCTTCGACGCCCATCGCCCCGGCGATATCCAGCAAAACGCCGCGCCGCAGGATGAGGCCCACCGTGTCAATCGACAGATGGCCGATGCCGCCGCCGTAGGATTGCACGCCCTCCGCTTCCACGCCGCCATGCAGCTTGCCGCCGCGCGAAAAATGGCACAGCGCATCCATGTGCGTGCCCGTGTGGCTGCCCATCGCCAGCGCCTCCGAGGCCGAGCTGACCTCGCCCGCCGCCACGTAATCGCCGTGCTTCTTCGACAGGCTGTACATGAAAGGCGCGTGCGTGGGATAGTGCGGCATCCCCACGAAGTAAGGTTGCGCGAGATCGTACGCCCGCGCGCCGCCGAGAAGCTCCGCGAGATCATTCACCCTTGGCGACGGGGGCATCTTTGGCCTGGCTCCATTCCGAGAAGGACCCATCGTACAGCCGCACCTCGTAACCCAGCAGTTTGAGCACGAAGTAGGTTTGCGTGGCCTGCACGCCGCTGTTGCAGTAAGTCACGAGCGTGCGGCCCGGCGCGACGCCAATCGCCTGGTACATCTGCTGGATCTCGGCCAGCGGCCGCAGCGTCGGCATCTCCTTGCTGGTCAGGGTCTGGGGCCAATAGAAGTTCACCGCGCCCGGAATGTGCCCGGCGCGAAACTCGGCCGGCGGGCGCACGTCCAGAATCAAGGGATCCGGCGATGGAACATTCGCCGCCACCCAGGCTAGATCGCGCATCTGTTCGATCCCCACCAGCGCATCGGGCCGTATGTGCGGCGTGAAACGGCCCTGCCGCGCGACGGCCTCCTCCGTCGAGACCGGCCGCTGCTCGACGCGCCATTTCTCCAGGCCGCCATCGAGCAGCGCGGCCTTCCCGCCCAGGCCCAGGTAATCCAGCGTGAACCAGGCGCGCGTGGCGCTCAGCACCAGCCTGTCGCCGTACAGGACAATGCGGGAATCGTCGCTCACGCCGCAGCGCTCGAACAGCCGTTGAAGATCCGCCACCGGAGGCAGTTCGTTGGCGATGCCTTCTCGAGTCACCGCCAGTTCGTTCCAGAGCACGAAGCAAGCTCCCGGGATGTGCCCGGCGTCGTAGTCGGCGCGCTCCCGCGCCACGTGCAGCACCACCAGACCCCGATCGCTCAAGTGCCCCGCCAGCCACTCCGTCGAAACCAACATCTCGGGACGCCCTCCCGCCGCCGCATTCGCCGCCAGCCAGCCGCCAGCCATCACGGCCAGCAGTTCCTTTGTGTGCATGGTTTCCCTATAATAGCGTGTGCCACCATGACTAATCGACGTGGATTCCTGCTCACGGTTGCAGGCGGCGCCGTGGCCTCCCAAGCGGCCCCTGCCAAGGCGGCCGAGCAGCCGCTCCTCCATCCGCCGGCGCTTCGCCCAGGCGACACCGTGGGCCTGATCACGCCCGGCGCCTATGTCTCCGATCCAGACCGCCTGGCGCTGGCCGCCCGCACCGTCCAATTCTTCGGCCTGCGCGTGAAACTGGGCGCCAACGTGGGCAAGCGTTTGGGCTACCTCGGCGGCACCGATCAGGAGCGCCTCGACGACCTGCACGCCATGTTTCGCGATCCCGAGGTCAAGGCCGTCTGGGCCATCCGCGGCGGCTACGGCTCGACGCACCTCCTGGACCGCATCGATTACGGACTGCTGCGCCAGAACCCGAAGATCTTCCTCGGCTACAGCGACATCACTGCGCTGCACCTGGCCATTCAGCGGCACGCCGGCCTGGTCACCTTCCACGGCCCCGTCGCACTGGCGGATTTCTCCGCTTACACGCAAACTTGGTTCCGGCGCGCGCTCTTCGAGGCCAAGCCGCTAGGCACGCTGACCAATCCCCCGGAAACGAACCCGCTACGGCCCGCGCACCCGCTGCGCACGGTGCGCCCCGGCCAGGCACGCGGGCGGTTGATCGGGGGCAATCTCAGCCTCGTCTGCAGGACGCTGGGCACGCCCTACGAGATCGACACCTCCGGCCGCATCCTGCTCCTGGAGGACGTGGACGAGGAGCCTTACAGCATCGACGGCATGTTGACCCAGTTGCGGCTGGCCGGCAAGTTGCAAGCCGCGGCCGGGATCGTCTTCGGCGAGTGCCACAACTGCCGCCCGCGCGAATTCAAGCCTTCCTTCGAATCCACGTTCTCCTTGGGCGAAGTTCTCGACGGCATCCTGGGGAAGCTGGCCATTCCGGTGCTCTCCGGCCTCACCTTCGGCCACACCGAGGATCAGCTCACACTCCCACTCGGCGTCGCGGCCGCGCTCGACGCGGACAAAGGCGAATTGGTGATCGAGGAGGCGGGCGCTACCGCCGGCCTCCCCTGAACCACTACTTCTTCTTGGCCGGCGCCTTGGCGGGCTTCGGCTCGGGCTTGGGTGCTGGCTTGGTCTTGCAGGCCATGGGGCATTCCTCCTGGTCGTCAGAATAGAAGATACCCCAGTCCGAAAAATTACGCAAGCACGGCCGCGCGGTCTCCCGGGCTCATCTTCTCGGCGGCGATGCGCAGCACCATGCGGGGCGCCGCGGCCGCGCGAGGCTTCAAAAACGCCACGACCTCTCGCGGCTTCTTGGGATAAGTCTCCTTCAAAACCCAGCCCACGCCTTTCTGCACCATGTCGTCCGCGTCGCTGAGCAGCCGCTCCGCGATCCCGAGAACCTTGGCCGTATGCCGGCCCTGCTTGGCTTCCTGCAAAAGCGAAACAATCGCCGCGCGCCGCTTCCAGCGATTCCGCGAACGGGTCCAGGCGGGGAGCCGGCGGGTCAGCGCGGGCTCGTTCTCCACGCAGGCGGCCAGCAGCCAGGAGGAAACGCCGTCGCAAGCCGCCCAATTCGTCACGTAGCGATCGACCCAGCTTGTGAACAGCCGAAACTCGCGTGCGCCGCATTGCTTGCCAAAACGGCGGTACACATAGATCGCGATGCCGGCCTCCTCGAGCTTGCCGCTCTTCCAAAGTCCATCCATGAACTCGTCGCGCTGGGCCAGTGGCCAGACTTTCACTTCGCGGTATGCGGTGCGGGCGATCTGCTTGACGTCGGGCGCGCGCACGCCCCACAAATCCACCGGCTCGCGAGAGAAATTCCGGGCGCCTTCGCGGATCCGCGGATCAGCCCGCGCGGCCAGCTCGGAGCGGATATGAGTCAGAAGCTCTGCAACAGTCATGCGCGCCGCTCGATCTTCACCTTGGCGATACGCTTATCGTCCATCTCCAGGATGGTGAACCGCCGTTCGTCTTGATCGAGAGTCTCGCCGGCCTTGGGGATGTAGCCCAGCCGGAACAGCAGGAAACCGGCTAGCGTCTCGAATCCGGCGTTGGTCGGGAGCAGGATTCCGTACTGCGTCTGTAGATCGCGAATGGAAACCGCGCCATCCAGTTCGAGCACCGGCTGGCCGAGCGCCGGCCGCGGGTGGCGCGGATCGTGCTCGTCTTCAATCTCGCCGAAAACCTGCTCCAGCACGTCCTCCAGCGTCACCAGCCCGGCGATAGTGCCGAACTCATCGACCACCAGCGCCATGTGGACGTGGCTCTGGCGGAACTCGTCGATCATCTGGCTGAGCGGCTTGCTCTCGGGAACCACCACCGGTTTGTGGAGCAGCGCGCGCAACAGCATCTGGGGCAGGGGAGCGTTGAGGCGGGCCGCAGTGCGAATGCGGTACCACAGCGGGAACAGGTCCTTGTAGTGCAGGATTCCAATGATGTTCTGCGGATCGCGCTCATACACCGGCACGCGGCTGTACTGGTTGTCCACCAGCGTTCGAAGCGCATGGTCCAAACTGGCCTCGATGGAAATCGAGACCATATTGTTGCGCGGCACCATCACCTCGCGCGCCGACAGGCCGGAAAGGTCCAGCAAGCGGTCCAGCGCGTGCTCTTCGAAGTCGGTGATGCGGCCCGTCGCCCGGACCGAGGAGGCAATCAGCTTCAGTTCCTCCACCGAGTGGCCGCCCGAACGGCCGGGGCGCAAGCCTAGCGCGTGCGAGACCACCGCCGAGGAGCGCTCCAGCACGAAAATGAAGGGTTGCGAAACGCGATAGAAGACCAGCAGCAATGGCGCCGCCACCACCGCGTAGCGCTCGCTCTGCTTGAGGCCCAGATTCTTGGGCACCACCTCGCCGAGCACCACCATGACGAAGGCCAGCGCCAGGAAAGCGGTCACGAAACTGGCGCCGTGCAGGAGCGTCTGAGTTCGCGGCGTGGCCAGCGGCTGCAGCAATGCGACCAGCGCCCGGTAAACGGTGTCTTCGCCGGCCCAACCCGCTCCCAGCGCGGCCAGCGTGACCCCCAACTGCACCGTCGAGAGCAAACGCTCCGGGTGCTCCAGCAGGTTTAACGCGGCCTGTGCGCCCACGGCGCCGCCGCCGGCCAACTCGCGCAGCCGCGAAGGCCGGGCCGATATCAGCGCCATCTCCGCCGAGGCGAAGAACGCGTTCAGGCCGACAATCATCACGAGCAAAAGGAATCGATAGCCGAAGTAGGTCTCTTCCATAGGCCGGTTCCAGTAAAATTGGGGCGTGGCCCTCAAACGTCTACTAAAGTATTTGAACATAGCCATCGCCGTCGCGCTGGTGGTGGCGGCGGTTCTGGTCTACTGGCTGGCCTACTGCCCGCTGTCGCCCGCATCAGGCTCCATCAAGGCCGCGGTCGGCGCAAGGGCCGTTATCGAACGCGACGCGCTGGGCGTTCCGCACATTACCGCCGGTTCCATCCAGGATGCGCTCTTCCTCCAGGGCTACGCGACCGCGCAGGACCGCCTGTGGCAGATGGACGTCCTCCGGCGCGCGGGCGCCGGGCGCCTCGCGGAGGTTTTCGGCGCGGCCGCGCTCGAAACCGACCTCGAGGCCCGCCGGTTGCGCATGGAGCGCCTCGCCGAACGGTACGCCGTGGGCCTCTCGGACGCGGACCGCGCGGTGCTGGCCGCCTATGCGCGCGGCGTCAACGCTTACCTGGAATCGCACCGCAACAACCTGCCGCTCGAGTTTTCTCTGCTGCGCTACGATCCGCGGCCCTGGAGCGTGAAGGATTCCCTGCTCATCGCTTTGCACATGCACCGCATGTTGAGTTCCACCTGGCGCAAGGATCTTCAGAAGGCCCTGCTGCTGGAGGGCGGGGACGCGGCCAAGGTCAACTTCCTGTTCCCGGATCGCGCGGGAGGCGAGCCCCAACCCGGCTCCAACGCCTGGGCTTTGGCCGGGGCGCGCACCGCCAGCGGCCGGCCGCTGCTGGCCAACGATCCGCACATCGAGTACTCCATCCCGGGCACTTGGCACATGGTGCACCTGAAGGCCGCCGGCCTCAACGTAACCGGGGTGGCGCTGCCGGGCGTGCCCTGCGTGATCCTGGGCCACAACGAGCGCATAGGGTGGGGAGCCACCAACCTGCACTTCGACGTGCAGGATCTGTACATCGAGAAGCTCGACCCGCAGAGCGGCGCTTACGTCTTCGCCGGCAAACTCGAGCAGGCGCGCCTGGAGCGCGAAGTCATTTCGGTGAAAGGCGGTCCGCCCGTCCAGTTCGAAGCGTGGGTGACCCGGCACGGACCGGTCTTCCGCGAAGGGAACAGTTTCCTCGCGTTGCGCTGGGTGGCAGCCGAAACGGATTTCGCCTTCCCCATGCTGGACCTCAACCGGGCCCGCAACTTTCAGGAATTCACCGCGGCGCTGGCCCGCTATCCCGGCCCGGCCCAGAACTTCGTCTACGCCGACGTGGACGGTAACATCGGTTACCAGGCCGCGGGCCGCCTGCCGATCCGTAAGACCTTCGATGGAAGCGTGCCCGTGGATGGCAGCACGGGAGAGTTCGAATGGCAGGGCTTCATTCCTTTCGAGCAGTTGCCCCGCGCCTACAACCCGCCTTCCGGAATCGTCGTCACCGCCAACCAGATCCCGTTCCCGGAGAATTACCCTTACCGCGTGGGCGGCAATTTCTCCGCCCCCTTCCGGGCGAATCAGATCCGCCAACTGTTGTCCAAGCGCCAGGGCTGGCGCGCGGAACAAATGGCCACCGTGCAGCGGGACGTGTACTCCGCGTTCTCCGCAATGTTAGCCCGGCAGATCGTGGCCGCCTACGACCGGCGCGGCGTGCCCAGTCCCGGGCTGGCCGACGCTGTGAAGATCCTGCGCAATTGGAATGGCCAGATGGACGACGGGCCAGCGCCTCTGATCGTCACCCTGGTTTATCGTCAGTTGCGGAAGGCGGTGGGCGACCGTGCCTCGCCGGGCAAAGGCGCCGAGTACGACGTGCCCATGTCGGCGGGGGCGGATAGCGTGCAGTTGGCGCCGGCGGCCATCGAGAAGCTGCTCCGCGAGCGCCCCAAGGACTGGTTCTCCGATTACGACCAACTGCTGCTGCGCGCCTTCCTGGACGCCATGGAAGAGGGGCGCGGCATTCAGGGCAGCAATGCGAGTAAGTGGGATTACGGCACTTACAACCAGCTACTGATAGCTCATCCGGTGTTGAGCCGGCTCCCGCTCGTCGGGAAGTATTTCAACATCGGGCCGGTCGAGCAGGCCGGATCGACCACCACGGTGCAACAGACCACGCCCAGAATGGGGCCTTCCATGCGCATGGCGGTGGACTTCGCCGACCTCGAGAAATCGCTTCTCATTATCCCCGCCGGAGAGTCCGGCCAAATCCTCTCCGGGCACTACAAGGACCAATGGGAGGCCTGGAGCCAGGGCCGCGGCTTTCCAATGCAGTTCCGGAAAGTGGAAGTCAAGAGCAGAATGGTATTCGAGCCGGAGTAAACCCCATGAGTAAGGAAGCGCCTGCAATTGTGGCCGGATTTCGGCCGGAGTATCTGGATTTCGAGCGCGGCATTCACGTTGGTAACTTGGAAGAGCACCAGCGCATCACGCGTATCCTCAAGCTGGCTCTTGAAGCCCGCTACCGGCAGCCCTTCGTCACCGAGCGCTGGGGCCGCGGCGTGTTCTGGCAGTGGATCGGCTTTCTGGCGCGCGCCAATCGCGCCGCCATGCCGATTTCTAGCGGCGTCAGTTTCGGCTGCTCCAAGTTCTACCTGACGGTGGACCGCGACACTCGCATCTTCCAGTGCGGCCTGCAAATCGAGCGCGGATACGTTACGGCCTCGCGCGAGCTGAGCCAATTCCAGTTGCAAGAGGATTGGGACTGGAACCGGCTGCTCAAGGCCCTCCAGCCGCGCGGCGAAATGGAGCGCGAGTTGACCCGGCTGCTGGGCGATGGTTTCCTGTTGCACGCCGGCGGTTGGGACGGCGATTCCTTCGACTACTCCGGCGCCGACTTTCCCGGCGGCAGCAAGCTCCGCCGCCAACTCCAAGCGGCGGCCAAAGATCGCTGGGTCGGATTCCAGGTCTTTTTTCCCATGAGCGAGAGCGAAGTCCGCGCCTCCTCCGGCCTGGACCTGGTCGAATCCATGCTCGCCGTCTTCGATGAAGTGGCTCCCGTGATGAACCTCTGCATGCTGATCCGCCTGGAGAATGCCGCCCACCCGCGCCTCGTCGTGCCGCCGCTGTAGCGCCGGCGGTCTCGCCGCCGGTTTCTTATTGAGCCGCTGCCTCCCCTAACGCTCGTGTGTAGCGGCGCATTGTGCCCCATTGCTCCACGAGAACGAGAGTCGTTCCATCAAAGCCGTGTATCCTGGCCCAGCGCGGCGGGGGCGTTCCTGTAACAGAAACCGTTTCCCAGGCGTGGCTGCTGCGGTTGAGCGTCAAAACTTCAAACGTATGGTCGCCTTTCTTGCCAAGGAACACATCGTTCCGAGCGTCAACAGCGAAACCAGAGACGTGTTTGATATCCACCCCGGGCGGTCCGTCGAAGCGCTCGACTTCTTTCCCGTCAAGCGAAAACGCGATGTACTCGCATCCGTTAGTGAGCCAGGCAACCCGGTCCGGTGACGCCATCAAGTACGACATCGAGACCGCATCGGGGGCAATGTTTGGACGAGAACGTGCGCGCACCGAGTAAGATGTGAGCTCCTTCCCATCTGTACTGTAACGCTTCAGAATATTCGCCTTGGCGGCATCGCGCGCTTCGTTCCTGCGCGCGCCAATCGTCCAGATCGTGCCATCCCCGGCAATCGTCACGACCTGAGGAACATAGGGTGAGACCTTGGTTACAGTTCGTCGCTGCCGGTCAGGAGAAATCCAAATCAGGAAGTACTCGCCATGGCCGTCCTCGCTCCCCGCATATGCGCTGACCGCAAGCGCCCCGTCATAACCGCCGGCGGCATCAAAGACATCAATCATTTCGCCGCCCGGCAAATCAACATCGAATGCCTCGCGCCGTCCCTCCCGGTCGATCGCGTACACCAGCGGCGTCTTCGATCGATTGTTGTCAATCCCGACCAGCGCATTGCCGCTCCATCTAGGGACCACTTGCCCAACCTGCGCCGTGACATCCCGCTCGTGGACGAAGGCAACGTGCGATTGCGCTCGCGCCACCTGAAGAATTCCACAAAGTCCTGCCAAGAGGCCCAGCAGTCCGAGCCTCCAGGAAATCGACAATCGCATTCTCATGAGATCCCTCCAATTCCGCTGCCCAATTACCAGCAATTATACTCCCAGCCGCCTATGGTATGATCCTCTTCTCATGTACAGCGAACTCCGGGTCCTTCTGATTCTTGTGACAGCCGCCGCTGCGCTCGCAAGCGGCTGGTTCGCCCTGTCGGCGGTCTCGGCCAGCCTCGCGGTTTTCCGCGAGGGGCGGCCCAGCCAAGCCACGCCGTCCGACACGGCCGCGCAGCAGTCAAATGCTGGGAGCGCGACCGCCCGCGAGGATCCCAACCGGGCCAAGCGCCCGCTGCCCAGCGGCTTTTTGTATATCTGGGTCTGGCCGGCGACCCTTGCCCTGCTGGCCATGCTGTGCTGCGCCGCCCTGATCGGCGTCTTCTCAGTGGGCGGTGGAGGCGATGAGGCGGCCATTGCGGAGGGACGCTGGAGCTTTTCTCCGCAACCGCCGCCCGCGGAAGGCGGCATCCTGCTGCACTCTCCTGCGTCGGAAGTGAAGGCGCCCCTGTTCTGGTCCCTGCTGGGCGTGGCGGCGTTCTGTATGGGCGTATTTGGTTCCGGCATGGAACCGTTCAACCGCCTGTGGATGCTAGTCGTCGGCTTCGGCTTCATTCTGATCACCGGGCTGCTGGCCTGGAACGACGCCACGCTCCGTATCCATGCCGATTCCACGGGGCTGCGCTCCAGTTCGGCCTTGGGCTGGCGCCAAGTCCGCTGGGACCTGGTGAAAAACGTCGAACTGCGGGAGATTTCTCCGGTCACCTACCGTTTTGAAGGGGACCGGCTCGCGTTCCCCGGCAGCTCCACCAAGTCCTTCGTCTTCTCGGATGCGGACGGCCGCACGCTGCTCCACATGAGCACCAAGATGCAGCCTAAAGAGGACGTGCGCCGGTTCTTCGACTTGGTCCGAGAACGCACCGGCCTGATCCCGCTCTTCCACAACATCAAGGTCCCCGACCTCTGACGTTACCAGCTCAGTTCGAGCAGCGACAGGCCCTGGCGGGGCAGGGTGAACTCCACGCGCGCGGAACCCTCGGCGGTCCAAAGCCAGCGCGGGCTCTCGAGCATCTGAAGCTGCCCCGCGGCCTCCAGCCTGACGTATTCTACCGGAGTTGCATTCTGTGGCGACCCCATTTCCTTCCAAACGCTGTAAGCGTTGCTGTGCCGCTCGTCGATGCGGTAATGCTTGAGCAGCACGCGCGCGGCGGCGGCTGGCAGGCCCTCGACCACCACTTCCACCGGGGCGGCGGGTGCGGCCGCGTCCTCGTCGGAGTAATTCCAGGCCAGGATGGCGACCTCGTGTCCATTCGCTGTCGCCAGCGCGTCGATGTCCGGTTTCTCCCGCACTCCGTGCGCCAGGATTGCATCGAGCCCCAGCGCTCCCGTGCTGGTCACGCGGATGCGCTGGCCGCCCATCATCCCGGCCATGCGGAAGAAGTTCAGCACAGGCTTATCGACGCCGTTGGTAGCCAGCGTGCGGAAGCCCTCGAAGTAAGGCTGGCCCTCGAACTCGAAGGCCCAGGTCAGCAGGCCCTCCAGGTTAGTCCGATACTTGTCCGCAAGTTGCAGCGCCGCTTTCAAAGCGACAGCCCGATTCACCGGGTAAAGCTCCGTGTTGCGGTAGGCGTTCTGCGGCTGCGTGCGCGCCGGGCAGGCCGCGCAGCCTTCCGGGTCCCATTCGCTCACGATCGCCGGCAGCCGCGCCAGGGCGGGGAAGGAGGCCAGCGTCGCGAACCCGGCGTCCAGGTCGGCCAGCTCCGAGCTCACGCCCATCCGCAGGTGGCCGCCATCCACTTTGGGAGAGCCTTTCGCGTGGAAGCTTACGAAATCGAGCGGCGCGCCGGTCTTGCCGGTCGCGGCGTTGGCTCCGCTCGTGCAATGCTCCAGGTACTGCCGAAGGAAGGCTGCCCCGCGTGCGCCGCGCGGTCCAGTAGTCGCGGGCCCGCCCACTCGCGCCGCCGGCAATGCGCGCTTCAACGCGTCCGCCGTGTAATCGTAAAGCTTGTCGTATTCCTCCGGCGTCCCAGCCCAGTACATGATGTCGGGCTCGTTCCAGAGTTCCCACCACCAGCTCTCGACCTCCGCCTTCCCGTAGCGCTCCACGCAATGCTTCACTAACTGATAAATCAGTCCGGCCCACTTCTGGTAATCCTTCGGGGGATACGCCCACCCCGCCTGTATCCCGGTTCTGGGCCAGTCGTGCCGGTAAGGCTCGGGTTTCACGGAGAGGGCTTGCGGCATGAAACCCAGCTCGACCATCGGCTTGCCCCCGGCCTGCAAATAGGTGTCGAAGATCCGGTCCAGGATGCTGAAGTCGTAGACCGGCTGGCCGGCGGCGTCTTCCGTATAAGCGTTAGTCGATCCCCATTTGAGCGCCGGCTGGCCGTCGCCGGTTACTAACAGGCTGTGTGTGCGGAAATACACCGGCGCGGCCGACAAAGCGGCCAGCTCCCGAACCAGCTTTCGGCCATGCGGCATGTAAGTGTAGTTAGGTTCGTCGTAGCCGAAATAACGATAAATGGGCGACCACGGGCCAATTGCCCCGCCAGCGTTTACACGAATGGTAACCTTCTCCTGCGCGGAAAGCGCCGCGGCGAGCAGTAAGAGAAGTGCAACGCGCCCAGTCACCTTACTTACCCAGGTTCAGCACCGGATGCGCGCCGTTCTGAATGAACGTGCAGGTCGCCTTGCCCCTTTCGCCGCACACTTCAAGCTGCATCTTGATCGCCTCGAGCTGTATGAACTGCTCGGGCGAAAGATGCATCGCTTCGCGATAGGCGTTGTCGGCGTTCGCGCGGCTGGTCTCGGCCATCTGCCGCTGATCTTCGGCCAGCTTCTTTTGCTTTTCCGTCTGAATCCGCTGCTCCTGGGTCGCGGTCTCGATGCGCTGGCTCTTCACGGAATCCGGTGGGTTGGCCCTGCCCACCGTCATCGTCACAAGTTGCACCGGAAGACCCTTCTCCTTGATGAAAGCTATGAGCTGATCGTGGATCTCCCGGTCGATATCGTCCAGCGCGGTAGTGCTGATCGCGGTCTCGTTCATGCCGCGCTTTCTTACTGCCTGCCTGACCATCGTCATGAACGGTTGTTCCAGGTTGTTCCTGTACCAGTCGGGACCGAAGTTCTTAATCAGCGTAACGGAGTCCGTCACTTTCAGCACCATGATGGCGTGGAAACTGATCGGAACCCCGTCCGAGGTCATGGTGTCCGGAAGCTCGGTCTCGTACTTCTCGGGCTGCATGTTCACGTCGATGCCGTCGGTCGTCACCGCGCAGAACGATCGTCCGGTCTTGACGGGTTCCGGATCCACGCCGCCGTGCCCAAAGACGATCGGCTTCTCGATGAGCACCACTTCATGTCCCGCGTTGGGCGCAAAGGAACTGCACCCGGTCAGCATAACTGCCGCTATAATCGCCAGACTCAACGCCAGATCCGCCATCCGCATGTTGTCTTTCTCCTTTCTCGACCAATCAGCATAGCATGGCCGCCAATGCACGCCCCCCCAAAAAGAGGCGAGCCTCCCGCGGGTCGCGACCCACGCCACCGCCGCGATTTCCACCGACGGTCGCTACCCCCGCCGAGTTCGCGACGTCCGACCCCGGCCGCGCATCCCGCCACGGTCGCGCCAGCCGCCAAGCCCGTTCCCGGCCGCGACCCCCGCCACGGGTTGCTATAGTGGCTGTCAGGGGAGGACCTCGGCGCAATGAGTCTGTATTGGGCAGCCGGTTCGGAAACGGCCGGCTTCTCCACGGCGGATCTCAAGCACGCGCTTTCCCGCGCTCTCGACGCCCTGGGCGAGCGCCGCAAAGTGTTGTGTGTTCCGCCGGACTTCACCCGCGCCCACTCCCAAGCCGGCCTGCTCGCCAATCTGGCCTGGCAACACTATGGCGACCGGCTTACCGACGTGCTGCCCGCCCTGGGAACTCACTCTCCGATGACCGATGCCCAGATCGCGCGCATGTTCGGCGACCTGCCTCGCGACCGTTTCCGCGTTCACGACTGGCGCCACGGACTCTCGACGCTCGGCGAAGTGCCGGCCGCCTTCGTGCGCGAGCAGTCCGATGGCCAGCTGGATTTCCCCTGGCCGGCACAGGTGGACCGTCTGCTGGTGAACGGCGGCTTCGACCTGATTCTCTCGATCGGCCAGGTGGTGCCGCACGAAGTGATTGGAATGGCCAACTACAACAAGAACATCTTCGTGGGAACGGGCGGCAGCGAAGGCATCCACAAGAGTCACTTCTTGGGCGCGGTCTATGGGATGGAGCGCATCATGGGGCGCGCGGACACTCCCGTCCGGCGCGTCCTCAACTACGCCTCGGAAAACTTCGCCCGCCAACTGCCCATCGTATACGTGCTCACCGTCGTCGCCAAGAACGAGCGCAACGAGCTGGCCGTGCGCGGCCTATTCGTCGGCGACGACGCCGAGTGCTTCGAGCGGGCCGCCGAGCTCAGCCTCAAAGTCAATTTCGTCATGCTCGACCAGCCCATCCGCAAGGCCGTCGTGTATCTGGACCCTTCGGAATTCAAGAGCACCTGGCTGGGCAACAAGGCGATTTACCGAACCCGCATGGCGTTGGCTGACGACGCCGAGCTGATCGTGCTCGCCCCCGGCGTGCGGGAGTTCGGCGAGGACCCGGCCATCGACCAGCTCATTCGCCGGTACGGTTACGTGGGCACGCCGGCCGTGCTCGAGGCGGTGAAGAAGAACGCCGATCTGGCCGCCAATCTCAGCGCCGCCGCTCATCTCATCCACGGTTCGTCCGAGGGCCGGTTCCGCATCACGTATTGCCCCGGCCATCTGAGCCAGGAAGAAATCGAAGGCGTCGGTTTCCGTTTCGGCGATCTCGGCCAGATGATGAAGCGTTACAGCCCCGCCACCCTGAAGGACGGCCCGAATGTGGTGGACGGCGAAGAGGTGTTCTTCATCTCCAATCCGGCGCTGGGGTTGTGGGCCTACCGCGGCCGCTTCGAGCAGTCGCGGTAGGACTTTCGACTCCTGGTCCGGCCGCTACTCTCCGTTGTGCCAGTACATCTCCCAGCCCAGGTAGCGCCGCGCGGCCTCCACCACCGCTCCGGCCACCGACGACATGTTGGCCGCCACATGGTGCTCGAAGCCGTTCTCGCAGATGTAGCGCAGCAGGTGCTGCATGCGCGGTATCTCCACCACGCCGGCGCCGCCGAACGTGCTCAGCGGATCGTCGGTGAAGCGGCCCTGGCCCGCATAGCCGCGGATCGCGCCCGCGCGGTCGTCCGTCGAGAACCGCACGAAGCTCATCGGCGAGGCCTTCACGCGGCCCGAGCAGGTGCCGTAGGCGTTCGCGGCGCCCACCGTTCCGGCGATGATCGCCTGGAAATCCATGCGCACATCCGCGAAGAAGTGCTTCGGCAGGTTGCTGCAATGGAAACACACCGCTTTGTCCGGGTCCGTGCCGTAATTATTGTTCCAATCCAGCAGCGCGCTGGGCGTGCCGGAAGCCAGCGTGAGCGCGTACATCCCGATTGCGCCGCACACGTCCACCTCGCAGGCGCTCGGCGCGTTCGAGTTGCTCAGCATGCTCATCACCGTGCAGGGCACCACGCCGAAATACTCCTCCATCGATGTCCAGCACTGCACCGAGGTCACGTCGATGTCGCTCGCGGCCACCCAGCCGTCGATCACGGCGCCTAGCTTGGCCATCTTCAGCAATGCCGCCGCCGGCACGCCCTGGGTGGGCACGTAGTCGCGGATCGCCTGCAGCTTGGCCTGGACCGAGGCGTCGCCGTCCTTCAGCCGTTCGATGCGGCCGAAGATCTCCGACAGGTCGATCGTATCCACGTCGATGCCGCTGGCCTCCAGCAGTTTCTCGCTATAGCGCACCGTATTGAAGGCGGTCGGACGGGCCCCAATGGCGCCGACGCGCATGTTGCGCAGCCCCTTCACCACCCGGCAGACGGCCGTGAACCATTCCAGGTCCTTGCGGAACTCCTCCGAATCCGGGGCTTCGGTGTGCAGCGTGGTCAGCGAGTACGGGATGCCGTACTGCCTCAGGTTATTGCAGCACGACATCTTCCCGCAGAAGCTGTCGCGCCGGTCGGCGATCGTCATCCGCCCGGCGGAGTCCGGTGTAGCCTGTATCAGCACCGGCACGTTTAATCCGGCCAGGCGGAGCGCCTCCACCACGCCGCGTTCCTCTCCGAAATTGGGCAGCGAAACGATGATGCCGTCGATCTTGCCAGCGTTGCGCTTGAACAGGTCGGCGCAGGCCTTGGATTCGGCTCGCGTCTCGACCGCCCCGAACTTGCTCTCCTCCGGCCCCAGCACCACGGCTTCGATCCCGGCGCGCTTCAGCGCGGCGATCGTCTCCTCCCGGCCGCTCTTGGCCAGGTGGTCCGGAAAAAAGCCGCGGTTCCCAATGATGACTCCCAGCGTGCAGGTTTGCGCTTGAGCCCGATTCATGATTCCATCCTCCAGGTGAACAACGATCGGCGCACGGGATCCCGTCCCGTGGGCGATCGCTTACACTGGCCATGGTATCACAGCCTCTGGCGCATCGAACCAACTGGAAATCGCGCTTCGAAATCGCGGCCTCATTCTCAGCCGGCGCGCTCGCGGAAGCTGTCAGCGCGGCACGGCGACGAAGTTGCCCACGGACTGATTGCGGTCCTGGTAGTACATCCAGCCGACGCCTGATCGGTACCACCAGACGTCCTGGTTGAGGTCCCGCCCCACGATGTAGAACTGGCCGCGCAGCGTGGCGATCGCGACGGGGTTCGCAAAACCGTACGTGTCGGCCCAGCTATACCATCCGTTTCCGGCGCCTTGCGTGAAGGCGTTGGCCCAGACCCGGCTTGCCGCATCCACTTCCACGACGTAGATGAGGCCGTTGGCGGCGGCCACTTGGGGGTCGCTGGACATGGCTGTAGCCATGGCGTACCACTGGCCCCACGTGTTCCCGGCCAGGCGCGCCATCCCATTGGTGCCGTTGGCGTACCGGATCGCGACATAGACCGCATCATCGCTGCCCGCCGCCACGGCTGGTTTTCCCGCTCCGGTGGTCGTCCCCACGACCCACCCTCCGAAGCCCGAGCCCGGAACGTACCGGCCGGAGGAGATCTGCCCTTGGTTGGGCGCCACACCGGCCCCAATGACGTAGCTGGAGAGGTCGGTCGCCACCGCAATCGCCGGATCCGAACTGAAGGCCCCGCCCAGACTGATCCAGGCGGCGCCGAGGCCCGTATCGGTCCGGTAGCTCCGCAGCCAGTAAGCGTTCGCGGCGTCTCGTATGGCGATCCAGATCGTGCCGTCCGGCCCGGACGCGACTCCCGGCTGGCCCACGCTGGACGATCCGGCGGAGATCCATCCCTTCCAGGACTGGCTCACAGACGCCAACACGTTCAGCCACAAGCCGTTGCTGGTGTCCCGCGCCACCACGACCGTGTCGCCGGCCGGATTCTGCGCCGCCCCCGGATCGCCTTGGGTGACCCCCAGGGCGCTCGACGGATTGACGGAGTCGAAGGCCAGCGCCTGAATCCCGTTGAAATAATCCCGGTAGATGGCCATCGGCACCGGGGCGGTGAACCGCGTGAAGAACCCGTTCTCGGAGCCGGACGGCGTGGGAAGCGCGCCGGAACTGACCGGGAAGTCGGGGGACAGGCTGGCCCCGCACACCACCACGGCGCCGAATCCCTGAATCACGACGCCTGCCACCTGTTCATCCGACGATCCGCCCAGATAGCTCAGGTCCAGGAGAGTGCTGCCATCCACGCTCAAGTGGAAGACAAAGCCGTCGAAACCGCCATGATTGGTGGGCTGCCAGGCATTCAGGACCGGCAGATTGAGCGAATTGGTGGTCCCTCCGCCCCACACCTGTCCGGCGTAATCGGCCACCAGCGCGGTGCCGCTATCCGAGCCGCTGCCGCCCACTAGCGTCGCGTAGACCAGCGCATTGCCCGACGGAGCGATCTTGGCGACAAACGCATCGTAGCCGCCCGCGTTTACCGTCTGGTAGGCCCCCGCCGTCACCGGGAAATTGCTCGAGTACGTGGCCCCGGTCACATAGGCGTTGCCGGAGGCGTCCTCCGCGATTCCGTAGGCTTGGTCGGGCCCGCTGCCCCCCAGATACGTGACGTAGTCCCAAGTGCTCCCGCTGGCGTTCAGACAGGCTACCAGCGCGTCCCCCTGGCCGGCCATGGTTGCCTGCAAGGCGTTAACAACCAGCAGATTGGTGGAGTTCGTGTAGCCCGCGATGCAGGGCCGTCCCACGGGGGTGACCGCCACGGCGTTCGCCAGGTCGATGCCCGTCCCTCCCAACAACGTGGCGTACAGCAGGCTGCCCGCCGGACTGTATTTCGCCAGGAATGCGTCTGTGCTGCCGCCCGAGGTGGTTTGAGGCGCTCCCGAAGTGGTTGGGAAATTCGTGGAAGTGGTGTATCCGCCCACATAGGCATAGCCATAGTAATCCAGCGCCACTCCGGTGGCCGTGTTCGAGCCGCTCCCGCCCAGATACGTCGAGTAGGCCAGCCGTCCCGTGCTGTCCAGCCGGACCAGAAACGCGTCTTGAATCCCTTGGAAGGCCGTCTGCGCCGCCCCGGGGGTCACCGGGAATTTGGAGCCCGTGCTGCCCGCCACCCAGACGTTTCCATTAGCGTCCACGGCGATTCCGTTGCCGGCGCTGTTGGCGCCGCTCATCAGGATGGTCGTGTAGACGATGCTCGCCCCGCTCGCGCCATAGGCGATCTTGGTGATGAACGCCGAGCGATAGCTGAGAGAAGCCGCCGTTCCTCCCGGCCCCAGCGGGAAGTCGCTCGAAATCGTGGTCCCCGTCAAATAGGTGTTGCCGGCGGTATCGGTGGCCGCGGCGTACACGGCGTCGAATTGGCTTCCGCCGATCAGCGAGGAATAGCTCACCACGGGATCGATCACCAGCGGGCGGTTCCTCTGGTAGCGGCCCAGCCGGAATCCGACCACTCCGCCGGAACGATGAAAGCTCGCCGCCACCGCCCGCCGGGATCCGTCGGTCTCCTGGTAGGCCACTGGACGGCGGTAACGCAGCGTGCCCAGGGAGGTCTCCAGCGCCAGATCCCCGCTCGCCTCGATCCAGATCCGGCGAGCGCCCAGGAAGCGAAGCTGGATGGCGGCCGGGTCGGCGGCGGGCCCGAGCTCGAACCGGAATTCGATGTCGCGACCCTGCCAGCCCTGGTAGAGCAGATCGATGCCCGGGTAGACCTTCGCGTAGTGTATGCGCCCGTACTCCGGAATGGGGGCCAGCCAGGCCGCCGGGTCGCTCCCCCGATACACTTGTCTGACCGAGCCCAGCGGCTCCTCCGCCGCCCCGGCCGGCGACGTCTGGGCGCCCACCAACTCCATTTGGACTGCTTCGGTCCCGCTCGCCTTGGCCTGCCCCGGCACATACGTTGCGAGGCCGTCCTTTCCCAGCAGAACCGTGTAGCCCGGGGCGCGGCCAACGAACAGAGCGCCGGAGTTCGCCTGTCCCAGATTGGGCTCGAAGACCACTCGCGGCAACTCTCCGACCCGCATCGGCGTTGGGGAGGCGCCCGCCAGCGCGACAGCCACCAAGATCGTCGAAAGGGCTAATCTCATTGTCACCACATTCTCCTCGGTCCGCGGGCCAGTGGACGGTCCGGGCAGTGGGCAACCCGCGCGGGCGGAGGCACACCGAGCCACTGGCGTTGGGTCCCTGCTTCACTCATGAATCGGCTGTTCAGGCAGATTCCTTGAGGGAGCCCCGGTCGCCGCGCGACGCCCGGAATGCCAGCCACCCCCTTACTGGGGTCGTACAGAGGTGAGTACTGGTACTACAAAACTTCTGCTGACAAATCTAAGGGTTGACTCAAACCTCGGGTTTCACTAATATAGCTGAGAGGACGCTAATGCACCTTCGTACCCGCAGGGTGCCCGAGTGGAGTGGGAAGTGAGAGATGTGGAGCGTAAATGAAGCATTTTAAACTTACTTTGCTGCTGGCTGGACTTCTCCTCCTGGGCGCGCAGGCCCTCGCAAGCCCGGTGTATGCTCCCATCCCGGCAATCGTCAGCACTGGAGCGGGCCTCACCCAGGGCGCCACCGACGCCAGCTACCTGCTGATCACCGCGCCCTTTGGCGTGACGATTGCAAGTCCGGTGGTGACCTGCGACGTCATAGATTGTGGTTCGGGCGGCACGACCCCGGCCTTCCCCTTCTGGGCCAACAGCCCCTGGGCCTGGACGCCCGACACCGCCAGTTCCGCGTGGGTCGGAATCCAGGCGATCGAATACGGCAACATCAACGAAAAGGATCCCGGAGTTGCGGGGACCGGGGTTACCGTGCAGGATCCCACGGGTTGGTATGATTTCCAGATCGAATTCAATCTGACCGCCTATCAGGCCGCCACGGCGGTCATCAGCGGTTCCTGGGCGGTCGATAACGACGGCTATATCTATCTCAATGGCTCGCAAACCCCCTTCTTCTGTGACGTCTCCCCGAGTTGCTACCAGACGATGACCGACTTCACCCTCACATCCGGCTTCGTGGCTGGTGTGAACTACCTGGATTTCAAGGTGTACAACTGGGCTGGGGCCACCGGCAATCCGGTCGGCCTGAATGTCAACATGACAGGCTACTACGAGGTGCCCGAGCCCGCCTCGGCCGCGCTGTGGGGAGTGGGTCTGGCGGCGCTCGCGATTCTGCACCGACGGCGCAGAGCCTCCTGACCGCCCCCCCTTAGCCCGCCAGTTTCCGAAAGAAATCGAAACATTCCTGTGCGCAGATCCGCCAGCGGTAGCGCTGCGCCTGAATCCTCCCAATCCGGCCCAGTTCCTCGCGCAGCCCAGGCGAGAGCAGGAGCTTCTCGAGCCCCCCACGAATCTCTCCGGCGCTGCGCGGATCGATGAGCAGCGCGGCGCCCGCGGCGACCTCGGGCAACGCGGAGACGTTGGAAGTCAGCACTGGCACACCGGCCGCCATGGCCTGCGCCACCGGAAACCCGAAGCCTTCGTACAGCGAGGGATAAACGAACGCCGTCGCCCCCGCGGTGACTCCGGGCAGCTCCGTCTCCGGCACGTAGCCCAGGTATCGCACGCCGGCCGGCGCGCTCCGCAAACGGCTCAGCACACCGGGGTCCCTCCACCCGGCGGGCCCGGCCACCACCAGATCGAACTCCTGGCGCAACGAGTCGCCCATCCCGGCCCAGGCGTCCAGCAGCGCGCCCAGGTTCTTCCGGGGTTCGACCGTGCCCACAAACAGCGCGTAAGGGCGTTCCAGGCGGTAGCGAACCCGCGCCGCCTTCACTGCCTCTAGCGGGACCGCGAAGAACGAATCGGGGATGCCGGGGTAGACGACCGCGATCTTCTCCGGCGCCAGGCCCAGGATTCGAATGGCGTCCCGGCGGCTGCTCTCGGAGATCGAGATCAGGCCGTCGGCGCGTTTCATGACTTGTTCCCCGAACCGCCTCACCGCCTGGGCGTTCCGCGGCGTGTGGAATTCCGGAGTCAGCCAGCAAGTCATGTCGTAAATGGTGGCGCTCAGCCGGGCCTTGCGCGGCGGGTTGTGCATCAGAGTCGAGGCGTGGAATAAGTCGGCGCGGGTGGACCAGGGCAGGTGCGAGCGATTCAGGAATTGCAGCCGGCCCAGGCCCGCCAGCGTGGCTGCCCGCCCCGCCACCGAGCGCTCGTGATCCAGGCTGCCGATCAAACTCGAGAAAGGGAAAGTGGCGATGGAATCGCTCCCCGCCAGCGCGCGCAAATGCCGAATCCAGTAGTACAGGTAGTTCTTGACGCCGGCGCTGCGCAGCAGCAGAGGAGTGGCGTCGATCAGGATGTGCATGGCTCAGATCCGTCCCCGTTGCGCCACCACCGCCTCGATCCTCGCCACGGTCCGGTCTTCAATCGCCAGTCGCGCCGCCACCCAGTCGCCTGTCCGCGGCATGTTCCGCGCGATCGTGGCCTGCGCCCCATTCCTCTCCTCCATCGGCAAGGGAGAGCCGATTATACCGGTGAGGAGAATCGCCGCGGCCAGCAGCACGCCGATCAACCCGCATCGGCGCTGCGGGAGTATTCGCCGTCGGACCGAAGGAACAGGATCGGCAGCCCCCATAGTTGAAATCCGAGATTAACACGATGCTCGATGGGCCGGCGGGCTTGCGTGGCGCCGGCGGTCTTGCCGGTCGGGGTAGGCCTTCCAATCCTGCATCTCCGCCCGGAGCATACCGGCGGCAGCCATCGTGGCAGCCCGCTGGAATTCCGCGTGCTACACTGTCAAAAGCTATGGCCCAATCGACGATCTCGGATACAGGAAAGTTCGCGCTGGCGGCGGTCTGGCTGCTGGCGTGGGGCGCGGCGGCCCAAACGCCGGTTTCGATCTCCGTGAACACGGCTGCGCCGGGCGCGACGATTCCTTCCGATTTCATCGGCTTGAGTTTTGAAACCACCTTCGTGGAGTCGGCCTTGTTTCCCTACGGCTCCGCAGTCTATCGGCAGATGCTCTCGCAACTTGGCGCCGGCTGGATACGGTTCGGTGGGAGCACGGTCGATCTGACTACCTGGGTGGGAGGACAACGGAGCTCCAGCACGCCGGCGAACTCGCTCACCGGCAGCGATGTGGACAACCTGATGGCGCTGGCGCGCGCGGTCGGATGGCGGGTCCTGTTCAGCCTGAACCTGCCCACTTCGACCCCCGCGCTCGACGGCCAAGAAGCCGTATACGTTTCCCAAGCCGGCAGCGGCCCGCTGTTTGGTTTCGAAATCGGCAATGAGCCGGATCTGTATTACGGCAATGGCGACGAGCCCGCCAGCTTCACGTTGTCCGATTATCTGTCGGATTGGGTTACCTTCGCCAATGCGATTCAGGCGGCCGACCCCGGCGCGGTGCTCACGGGGCCCGCCGACGCGACGGACGTCGGTACCTGGACCGCGGGGTTCGCCGCCGCTAACGGCTCCCGGATTGCGCTCCTCACCCAGCACTTTTACCCCCTCGGTCCGGTCTCCGAAGTGGGAGCCACGTCTCCCGATGCCTGCACCATCCCCAATTTGTTGGACGCGCATACGCACTCCATGACCGTCACGGAGGCGGCCCAGCTCCAAACCATCGCGCAGTCGGCCAAAGTGCCGTGGCGCATGTCGGAGACCAATTCCTGCTCTGGCGGCGGCACCCTCGGCGTCAGCAACACTTTCGCCTCCGCGCTGTGGGGCCTGGATTACATGTTCACCGTGGCATCCAACGGGGGGACGGGAGTGAACTTTCACGTCGGCAGCTCGGGCGAGGGGCCGTACACGCCGATCCAGGTGAACTCCAGCGGCGTTACCGCGCGTCCGCTCTACGATGCGCTGCTGCTGTTTCACGCCGCCTCCGCGGGCCGCCTCGCGCCCCTCGCGCTCTCCAGCGGTGGAATCGATGTGAACGCCTACGCGGTGCTGGCCGGGGATGGCACGCTGCGAGTCGTGGTAGTGAACGAAGACGCGTCCAATGACGCTGTCGTGAGCATCACGCCCGGCGCCGCCTATACCAGGGCGCTGGCGCTCAGGCTCACCGGGCCGGCTCTGGATTCCACCACCGGTTTTCTGCTGGGCGGCGCGGCGGTGGCGGCCGACGGGACGTGGTCCCCCGCCCAGCTCGAAACCGTAAGCGGTACGTTTCTCTTTTCCAGCGGAACGTATTCCGTCGCGGTTCCCTCGGGAAGCGCCGTGTTGGTCGGGTTTGGCGGAGGATCGGCCTTGGGCATCGCCAACACCGCCGGTGGCAAGCCGCAGGTGGCGGCCAACAGCCTGGCCGCGGCGTACGGCCAGAACTTAGGATTCGTGGCGCGCAACGCTCCTTCGGTACCCCTGCCGAGCACTCTGGCTGGGGTTCAGGCGACGGTGACCGACGCATCCGGCGTCGCCCGTCCCGCGCCGCTCATCTACGTTTCGCCCTCGCAGGTCAACTTCGAAGTCCCCAACGGCACCGCGACGGGGCTGGCCACCGTGAATATCGCCGGGGCCGGCGGAACCGTCCAGGTGAACGCGGTCGCGCCCGGATTGTATGCGCTGGGACCGGCCGGGATCGCGGCCGCTACGGCCGGGCGCTACCCGAACGGCGGCGGCGCATCCACGCCGGTCGCCGTGTTCGATTGCAGCAGCGGAACCTGTGTGGTGTCGCCCATCGCGCTGGACAACCAATCCACCGTGTACTTGTCGCTGTACGGTACCGGCATTCGCAACCGGTCGTCGCTGGCCAATGTCACCTGTACCGTGGGCGGCGTTTCAGCGCCGGTCCAGTATGCCGGGGCGCAACCTCAGGACCCCGGCCTGGACCAGGTGAATGTGGCGCTGCCGCTGACGCTGCGCGGCGCGGGAACCGTGAACGTCGAGGTGACCGTCGACGGGCAGGCTTCCAATGCAGTCCAGATCGCGATCCAGTAGATCCCGATCGGAGGATGCCAAGCCTAGAACCGCAGCCGTAGCGCCAACTGCAACGACCGCGGGCCGCCGACCTGCAGCGCCGGCGCCAGGCCGCTGTTGGGGCTCCCGTTGCCCATCATCAGATTCAGCATGGAGCCCGATTGGCCGAACAGCGGGCTGGCCAGGTACCGCATCGGATCCCCGAAGTTCGAGTGATTGAGCGCGTTGAACCCCTCCAGCCGGGCATCCAGACCGAGGCGGTCCGACACCCGGAACTGGCGATGCAAAGCCAAATCCACTTGGTACATGCCGAAACCCGTGATGGCGTTGCGCCCCAGGTCGCCCTGCTCCATATTGTGGGGCAACGAAAACGCGGCGGGATTCAGCCGGCTGCCACCGGGGACCGAGGGATCGGCGATCCAGATCGGCTCCCCAGCCACAATGTCCGGGCGAATCACATTGCTCAGTCCCAGGCCAAAAGCGTCCTGGCTGGTCAGCACGTCGATGGGGAAACCCGTCCGGGCACGGAACATCCCATCCAGCGCCCAGCCTCGAAACCCGTAGGAGAAGGCGCCGGTGACATCGTGGCGGATATCGAAGTTGGACGAGCCGCGATCCTCGGCGGCCCCAAATCCCGGTTGCACCAACTCAATCGCCGAATCGCACGAGACGTTGTCGATGGAATGCGACCAGCCGTAGGAGAGCATGCCTTGCAGCCCGCGAGCCAAACTGCGCCGGTACTGAAACTGAAGGGCGTTGTAGTTCGAGGCCCCGTTGTTGGTGGCCAGGGCGATATCGATCTCGTCGATGTCCGGTCGCAGGTACGCTTCCCGCCGCAGCAAGCCGTGGCCCTGGGAGCCGACGTAGGAGACGGCCACCACGTTCCTGGCGCTCAGCGCGCGCTCCAGGCTGACGTTCCACTCGGTCGCGTAGGGCAGGCGCAGGTTGGCCGACACTCCGTAGCGAATGGGAACCGCCATGGTGGAGGCGGCGTAGTCGTAGGGCACTGCCGAGGACATCCGCAGGGTGTTGAAGGGCGCCCCGTTCACGGCATCCGCCTCGGCGCTGAATCCGGCGTCGTAGTAGACTCCCATGCCGGCTCGAAGCGTGGTGTGGCCATCACGAGTAAGTCCATATGCTACACCGACTCGTGGTCCAAAGTTAAAGTAACCCATGCGCCACAGCGGCGCGCCCTGCGCCGGCGTTTCCATCGAAGATTCAATGGGCGCTTCCGGCAGCACGTTCTGCAAATCGCGCAACGAAGCGGTGGGTGGGTTGAGCTCCCATCGCCACCCGTAAGTCAGCGTCAGCCGCGGATGAACCCGCCAGGTGTCCTGAAAGAACAGGGCCATGTTGCGCACTACGCTGGAGGTCTCGGCCGTTTGCGAGTAAGTCACCAGCATATTCTGGTTGCTGGCCAGGTCGTCGAAACTCTCGAACGTGACGCCGACATAGTAAGGAGGGCCACCGCTGCGAGGCTCCAGGCGCCGGTAGTCGCCGCCGAACCGTATCTGATGGGTTCCGTGGGTCCAGGACAGGGTATCGACAACATTGAATTGCCCTTCGCTATTGGTGCCGGAGGCTCCCGTGACCAACTCCCCGACCCCTCCTATCGAGAGCCGGTAGAACGCCTGGCCGGCCGGGACGGAAATGGGCAACGGCAACGTGGACAGGTCCAGCGGAACCGCTCCGCCGTCGGGGCTGGATTGCCACTGGCCGTCCACCCGCGTATCGGCCAGATTCGCTCGCAGTTCGTTGTCCAGGCTGGGGCTGACCAAGGCGGTCAAGCCGACCGTCAGGCTCTCGAAGTGGAACTGCGACGAATTGATCTCGGAGTACCCGGACTGGCTTGAGGAAGGCGTGAGGCTGTAACGGGCGAACACGTTGAGTCGCGAGCTGAAGGCGTGATCCAGCCGCAGGCTCAAGGAATCCAGGCTGGAGGGCCGCGAGCTGCTGGCGATCGTCTCGGCCAGCCCGTCTCCGAAGTCCGGTCCGTTGGGAAGCGGGAAGGCCTTCAGGATGGGCTGGACAGGTCCGGGCGAGTACTGTCGCAACTCCAGCGTTGGCACGGCCTCCGTCCATACGGAGGGCTGCTGGAGCCTAAGTCCCTCATAGGAAAAGAACAGGAAGGTGCGATTGCGGCGCAAAGGGCCGCCCAATGTGGCCCCGAAGTCGTTGAGCCGCGAGGGGCTGCGCGCCAGGTCCCCGGCGTTGGCCAGCCAATCGTTGGCGTCCAGGCGCTGGTTGCGCAGGTACTCGAACAGGCTGCCGTGGAAATCGTTGGAACCCGAGCGGCTGCTGACCACCACTTGCGCTCCCGGCAGGCGCCCGAGCTCGGGAGCGAAGCCGGTGGTTTCGATGCGGAATTCCTCCAGCGCATCCAGCGCGATCAGATTGTGCGTGCTGCCGATGGCGGTCATGCCGGGCAGGGAACCCCCGCTGAACTGCGCCGGCATTCCCGTGCCGCTCACCCCGGTATTGGCGCTCACGCCGTCCAGGGTGAAGTAGTTCGTGTTGGCGCGCTGGCCGTTGGCGGTGAATTGGCCGGCCTCTCCGGCGGTGGCCGGTGTGACCAGGACGCCGGGAGCCAGCTCCAGCAACCCCACCAGCCCGCGCCCGCTCACCGGCAGCGAACCGATCAAGTCCTGTCCCATCACCATCCCGACGGAGCCGTCCTGAAGGCTGGTGGGGGCCGGACCGCCGTCCACGGTCACCTCCTGCTCCATGCTGCCGACCTGCAGGGTGAAGTCGATGCGCGCGTTCTGGGCGACCTCCAGCCGGACCCCTAGCCGCGTCAACGTCTGGAAGCCCTCCTTGCGAACCGTCACCTTATAGACGCCGGGCTGGAGGGATGCCAGGGCATAAGCGCCCTCCTGGTTGGAGTGGCTCACCCGCTGGATGCCGGTGGCCTGGTTTACCAGGGTGACGCTAGCGCCGGGCACCACCGCCTCGGAGGAGTCTCCGATCACTCCGGATACCTGCGCTCCCTGCTGCGCGTAAAGCGCCGCCGAAAGAAGCAGCCATCCGGACAGGACCGGAGCCAGGCGCATTATCGGGTGCCCTCTGTGAGTGTATCGCGAAAGGCAGCCGCATGGGCGCGCGAGCGCTCTAGCGCGGAGGCGAGCTGCGCGGGAATGCTGGATGGCGGAACCTGGCTATCCGCGCCGGCCAGCAGGACGTTCAGGAGCTGGTCGGCCTCCTGGGTAGATGCGAACACCTGCCCGGTCCCCGCCTGCCAGTTCGGCCAGGCCGCCGGAGCGCTGTCGGTCTGCGTATAGCGGGCGCCCAATGAGGCTAGCACAGGCTGGAGGGAAGCCTGGATCTCGGCGGCCGCCGCCGCGAGCTGTTGCGCATGTTCCCGCCGCAATGTCGCCAGCAGGCTGCGGTCGCGCGGATCGAGCTGCGCCTCGGCGGAAGCCGGAAAGCGCTCCGCCAGGTTGCGCAGGGCGTGGGCCCGCTCCATCGCGGATTCGCTGAGGTCCAGAGCGCGGTTGGCGAACTTCTCGAAGGCCACCCGCCCGCCCACGGCTTTCTCGATCTCGGCCTGGAGCGGCACGCGGGCCGCGGCAATCGAGAGGGCGGCCTGGCCCGTGCCCGCCTCCGCCTCCACGGGCATCGGGTTGTCGAAACGCACGGCCACATCCGGCAAGCCAGCCAGCGAGGAGCGCACCTGCTGTTGCCGGTCGGGCTCCATTCCGGTGCCGGTCACCAGGAGTTGCCCGCCGCTCCTGGCAATCTCGATCGGCTCTCCCAAATCCGCGCCGATCCTGTGCAGCGCGGCGATTACCTGCAATTCCCGGGTGGGTCCCGCATTCGTCTCGGCGGCCTCGGCCCGCGCGGCTGGGGCGGTCTCGGGCGCCGGTTCCTGCGCGATGGCCGGAGCGGCGGGCGGGGGAGCCTCCGGCTGCCCGGGGATCTCGCTAATCTCGATCCACTCGCTCCCGCGGAACTGAAACGTTTCGCTCACTGGGGAGAGATCCTGGGAGCGCAGCGTGATGGTGGCCTCCTCGAGAGCGTTCTGAGTGGTGGTGGTGCGAATGCGGACCGTTCCGGCCTCGGGCCCGCCCGGGGTTTCGACCGCATCCGCCTTCTCCGGGAGCGCGTCGTGCCAGGCGGCATAAGAGCGCGTGCTCAACGGGTCTTCCCAATTGAAGCGCGCGGCGGCGAACAAGGCTTCCACCGGGGCGGCGCCGGTCTCGCTCGCCACGGTCTGCAAAGCCGGCCGGGTGAACGAACGGCTCCGCATACGCACCCGGATCTGCCGGTGCGGCCGTGGGGCGGAAACCTCGGCGGCCACCGATCGGCGAAGCAGTTCGGCGGCGCTTGCCGCCTGAGGCCGTTCGAACCGCCAAACCGCCAGGCAAGCCAGCAGAACCATGGCCGCTACTGCCAGCCAGCGATTTGGCGCGCGCCTCGGAGCCAAGGGGCGCGGCTGGTCGAGTCTCTCCATCCGCACCCGCAGATCGTCCCAGGGCCGGGGTGGTTGGGGTACTGGCCCGCTCTCGTGGTAGCGGACGTAGTCGCCAATGCTGTGCTGCAACCCTTCCAGTTCGGTCCGGCAGCCCCAGCAGGCCTCCAAATGGGCCCGCACGACCACCGCCTCTCGGGGCCGCAGCTCGCCATCGGCGAACCGCAGCAACTGCTCCTCGCCAGGGTGGAGCGCTCGGAATCTAAGCATCGCTCGCCCTCCTCAATCTTGTGATCGCGCGGCGCAGAAACTCGCCGACGGTGGATGTGCCAACCCCGATCACTTGGGCGATCTCCTGATATCTGAGACCTTCGGCACGTAAGAAAAGGCAGCTTCTTTGCTGCGGGGACAGGCTCTGAATAGCGCCGTGCAGCCGCTCCAGCCTCTGGCGGTCGATCAGCGCCTGCTCGGGGCTTTTGCCGGGGGATGCCAGCGCGCATTCCATCTCCGGCTCGAAGGGCCGCACCGAATCCTGCTTCTCGCGCAGGTTGAGCCCGTGATTGTGAGCCACGCGGAACACCCAGGCCCGTGGGTTGCGGATGGCCTCCCCCTTCTGCAACGCGATGTAAAGGCTCAGGAAGACGTCCTGGGTGGCCTCCTGGGCCAGCGGGGGATACAGGCCCAAGGTCAGCAGGTATCGGTACACGTGGTCGCGGGCTTCCAGGAACAGCCCTTCCACCTGGTCGTGCAAAGTCATCGCGGAACGCTCGAAGCACAGTCCGGCCGCCGGTAATCTTGCTATCCCGCCTTGGGCCGTTGGGTCGGGCATGAGGTTGGTTCGGCCAGGGCCGCCCTACTGCGTGGCGACGCAGAGCATGGCCCCATCGAAGGACTGGGAGCCTTGTATGGTCACCGTCAGGTTCGAGTTCACCCCGTCGCCGCAAGGTGGCGTGGTCGAGGGAGGCTGCGGAACTTGGAAGTTGACCTGGTACATGCCGATCTGTCCCGCCGCCAGACCTACATAAGTCGGCTGATACGTGGCCGCCACCCCATAACCCGGACGGGAAGTGGCGGCATTAGGGCGGAAATCCAGATCGATGCGAACCGTGTTCGCAAGCGCGCCCCAAGGGGAAGGCGCGCCGTCTGCGACGGTGGGATTGGTTGCGCCCAGACCATACGTGTAAATGACCAGTTGCTCGCCCGTGGTGGCCGGCGCCGAAACGGACACCAGGCTGCCATCGGCGTGGGTTACCAGGGACTGGCAGGGTAGCGCCCCGTCGTCGCTCGAGAGCGCATCGCCGCAGTTGGTCAGAACGTGTATGGCGTCCATCATCGGGGAGAGCTGAAAGGCCCTGCTCACGGTGCCGTTCTCGACGAATGTGATCGCCGTGGTCCCGATCAGGTCCACCGGAGCCATCTGCAGCGGATTCCGCGGCACCATCTCGAAGGGTATTTGCAGAGTGATGGCGGTCAGCATGCAGTCCGGCGACATGGATGCCGGATCGCTGCACGTGTCGAGCTGCTCCACCGAAAACAAGGGCACCGCCAGGATGGTTCCGGGACCGGATTGGCTTAGGGTTGCCGAAATCCCCGCCAGTTGCAGAGGCAAGGGGACCGTCGGCGCCCGGTCGGCGCGGTCCGGCAGCGGCAACACCGTCTGCAAGCCAGTGAGAAAGAAGGTGACCACCTGGCCGGGCGCCACCTGCACCGGGATGGGGTTGACATAGCCGGCCCCTACCAGGGCGATACCGGTCTGTCCCAAGAGCACCTGGCAGGCCAATAGAAGAACGATGGTTATCCGCACAACGGCAATCCTCCCTACTGCTCCTAAGACACTCTAAAACCTATTTTAACGACACCGCAAAACTGGTGTCGTCAAAACTGCGGGTCGCCTGTCTTAGGGTCGATAGCACCGAATTTGGACTCCCTCGCCGGAGATCCAGGTTTCGGCCGGGGTTTTGGTATCCAGGTGCAGGAACAAATGGACGCGGGCCTCACCGGGAGCGAACGCCGCTAACGGGTAGCGTACCAGACTAGCCGACGCCGGGTCTCAGCCCGACTTCTCGGGCGAGTCGCATCGGAGCCGGTTGTGCGGGCGGCTCCGATGCGATTTTTCAAGCCGATGCGGCGGGAAACCGCACGCTCCTGACGATCCCGGCGCCTTCCTTCACCACCACCAGTCGATTGGCCGCCACCTTGTCGATGCTCTCCAGATTGCCGTTGGGCCAGCGGATTTCCAGGTCGGCGGTCTCGGCCGCGCCCAGGCCGAAGTGCAGACGCCGGTCGCTCACCGACATGTAACTGGACTGGGCCAGGACTTCCTGGGCCTGCCGCTTGCCGCCGTAGTGCGCGGTGACCCGGGCCCCGATGGCGCTGCGGTTGGATTTCACGCCTTCCAGCTTCACCTTCAGCCAATGGCCGTCGCCGGTCACGTCGTTGCGCAGTAGCGACGGGGGCTCGTTCTGGTTCATGATCAGGATGTCCACGTCGCCGTCGTTGTCGAAATCCCCGAAAGCCACGCCCCGGCTGGCATGCGGCGCGCCGACCGCCGGACCCGCCTGGTCGATCAGTTCCTCGAACCTGCCGTCGCCCAGATTGCGGAACAGCAGCCGCGGCGTCTTGTGAGGCTGATCCGGGTACTTTTTCTCGACTTCGGGGTACACGCTGCCGGTCGCGACGAAGATGTCCGGATAGCCGTCGTTGTCGAAGTCGGCGAAGCCCGCGCCCCAGCAGATGAAACGGGTCTCGACGCCCAGCCCGGCGCGGATTGTAACATCCGTGAAGTTGCCTTTGGGAGTGTTTTGGTATAGGGTTGGGGTATCTTCGGCGAAGTGCGTCTTGAAGATGTCGAGCAGGCCGTTCAGGTTGTAGTCGCCCACGGCGATGCCCATGCCAGCCTGCTCCTGCCCGTCCTCGTTCAAGGCGACGCCGCGTTCGAGAGCCTCTTCGGAGAAGGTGCCATCGTGGCGGTTGCGGAAGAGCAGAGCGGGCGTGGAGTCGGCCGCCACGTAGATGTCGGGCCAGCCGTCGTTGTCGAAATCCGCGGCCACGGCGGTAAGGCTGTAGCCGCGTCCCGGCTTGGCGATCCCGGCGCGCTCGCTCACATCGGTGAACGTGCCGTCGCCGTTGTTGTGGAACAGCAGGTTGGATTCCGGCGGCAGCCCGCGCGGGCCGCAATTGGTCGGGATGCCCTTCCAGTTGCAATTGGGGTCCTGGCCGGTGGGGGGAATGGCCTGGAGATCGAAGACCAGGTAGTTGGAAACGAAGAGGTCCAGGTTGCCGTCCCGGTCGTAATCGATCCAGGTGCAGCCGCTGCCCCAGCGCCGGGGCCGCGCCAGGCCGGCCTTCTCGGTAACATCCGTGAAGGTGCCGTCGCCGTTATTGCGGTACAGCGCGTTTTGGCCCCAATAAGTGATGAAGATGTCGTCGAAGCCGTCGTTGTTGTAGTCGCCCACGGTCACGCCGACCGCCCAGCCGGTTCTGGTCAGCCCGGCCCGCTCGGTAACGTCCGTGAAGGTGCCGTCGCGGTTGTTCTTGTACAGGCGGTTGGTGGTTCCCGGCGGCGCTCCATCCAGGCGCGTGCCGGAGAGCACGAAGATGTCCAGCCAGCCGTCGTTGTCGTAGTCCAGAAAGGCGATGCCGGCTCCCGTCGTCTCCAGGATGTAGGAGACATGATCGGGAGGACCGTAGATGGCCGGCGCGCGCAAGCCGGCCTGCTCGGCGATGTCCGTGAAGCGGGCGTTGAATGGCCGGCCGGAGGGCTTGCCGCGCGGAGTGGGCTTCACCCCGCGGGAGGCCATCCCACCGCGTTGCGCCCGGAGGCTTCCGGCGGATGCGGCGGCCAGCGCCAGCCATTGCCTGCGTGTCATTCATCCCATCATAGTTGGGCGGAGGGAGCTAATGGGGCAGCGGCCTAGAAAGCGGCGGGGAAAGGTCATGGCGGCGGGCGCCGGTGCCCGCCTGTCGCTGGTCCCCGATCAGATTCCTTCGCACTCCAGCATGTTGAAGCGCTCCGCGGCAGCCGATATCTTCCCCGGAGGCGACGTGCAACACACTGTGGAGTGCCATCCGGACGAAGACGCCCTGGAGAGCCACGCCTTGGGCAAGGCGCGCGGGGCCAAGCTGGCGCGAATCGAGGAACACTTGCTGGTTTGCGCGAACTGCCAGAAGCGGCTGGCGGAACTCGACGAGTTCGTGGGCGCCCTCCGCGAGGCCGCCGGCGGGATGCTCGAAGCGGTGAGCTGGACTCACTTGACGGCCGAGGGCACGGTGCAATTGCAGGCCAACAGGTCGCGGACCAGGCAATGGATAGCGCGGATTCAGGGCCGGGATGTGGAGGGCGGGCGCGCCTTCCCGTCGCTGCTCGAAGCCTGCACCTTTCTGCACCGGTCTTTCGCGGAACTCTTCCCCGAGCACCGTTGCACGCGGCGCTGCCACCACGAAGAGTGAAGAAGCTCCCCGGACTGCGGTAACCTGGAGGGCGATATGGATTACTTCCAGGCAGTGGAGCAACGGCACTCCATCCGCAACTACAGCTCGCGTCCGGTCGAGCCGGAGAAGCTGAATCGCATTCTGGAAGCGGCCAACCTGGCGCCATCGGCCGCCAACCTGCAAGCCTACGAAATCTACCTGGTCACCAAAACGAAGCAACGCGCGGCGCTGTGCAAGGCGGCGCATGGGCAGGGATTCCTGGTGGTCGCTCCGGTCTCGCTGGTATTCTGCACCAACGCCGCGCGCTTGCTGGAGCGGTTCGGAGAGCGCGGCCGGGGACTGTATTCGGTCCAGGACGCGACCATCGCTTGTACCTACGCGCAACTGGCTGCCACCGCGCTGGGCCTGGGCACGGTCTGGGTGGGCGCCTTCGATCCCGAGGAGGTGCGCAAGATCGTCGGCCTGCCGGAGGGGCAGCAGCCGGTGGCCATCCTGCCCATCGGTTACCCGGAAGGCGAGCCCGAGATCAGAGGCCGCCGCACGCTGGAGGAGTTGGTTCACCCGGTGTGAGACTCGCTTCCTCCGGGAGCCTGCCCTCGCTCAGGTAACGGAAGACGTCCCAGACTCCCTGGAGTGTGGTCGCGACCCCGCCGATCAGGAATGCCAGATAGTACCGCTGCTCGTTGGGCCAGGCCAGCGTAAGCGGATATAGCCCAGCCCACAGCCAGCCTGCCGCGGGCAGCACGCAAGAGCGTTCCCCGGACTTGGAGAGCAGCCAGAGGAACTGGGCGGCTGAGAACCCGAGCACTGGCGCTGCCCAGACACGCGCGCTCTGCCAGAAGGACAGGCCGATTCCGACCGCAAGCAACATGAAGGGCCACTTATTGCGGCCTGTCCATCGCGCGGGCCTCCCGGCCGGCGGCTGGGAGAAAGAATGCAGCAAAATCAGGAGCAAATTCAGGATGGCGAAGCAAAGAAGGGCCACGCCGGTGGCATGGGGCAATGGCGCATTCCGAAACCGCGTCGCGGCCAAGCCTTGGCCGCCCAGAATCGCTAAGGGCGGCCCAGCGGCGAGCCAATGTGTGACGTATCCAAAACGTTGGAGACGCATAACAGGTCCTAGCTTAGGGCGCGCACGTCCATGGGGGTTCCCTTCCGTTCGTCGCGCACCAGCGTGATGGCGCCGGTGGAGCACTTGACCTCGCAGGCGCCGCAGCCCATGCAGCGGTCCCAATCGCGAGTCACATCGCCCGAGCCATCTGTCAGAGCGTGAAAGGCGCAGATCGCGAGGCAGTCGCCGCAGTGCGCGCACTTTTCCGCATCGATCTGGGCCACGTAGCCGGAACTCAACAGCACCGGGACGCCGTACTCGACCATGGCCTGAATTCCCACGCAGCAGCATTGGCAGCAATTGCAGATGGCGTAGAAGCGGTTCAACATGGCGTCCTTGAACCAGGCCGTATGCACGTGGCCGCGCGCGTGCTCCGCCTCCAGCAGTTCGAGCGCTTCGGCCCGCGTGAGCCGGCGTCCCGAAGGCTGCTGTTCCAGGACCATGCCGGCGATCGGCTCTCCAATGAACATGCACACGTTGACAGGCTCGCAATGCACGGGCCGGTTCAGGCGGCAGGGACAGGGGAAGACCACCACCTCCGGCGGCGATTTCAGGATGATGTCCCGGGCTATGGGGAACGGAATGATCTGCTCCTGGTCGCGCGCCATGACGTCGTGGTCCAGGCCCACGATGGCCCGCGCGTGGTCGTGCACCAGCACGCGGGCGTGATAGCGATCGGCGAACCAACGCCCCATGAAGGCAGGCGCTCGGAGCTTGAGCAGGCGCATCAGCGTCTTCACGTACTGCATCGGCCAGCGGGTATAAATGTAACCGTGCAGGGCGCGCAGCCCGAAGCGACTCTCGCGCAGGAAGTCTCGGGTGGCGCTCATCTGGAGAGCAGCACCACGATGCTGCGGCCTCTCACCGAGTAGGTCTCGCCGAAGTACTGCAGCTCGTCGCCGGCCTCGGCGATGTCCTGCGGGGAAGCTGCGGCGGTATCCAGGGCCACGTACCAGGAGCGTCCCATCAGTGGCGGGAGATCGAAATCCAGGGGCTCCCAGTACATGTTCATCATGACGTGCAGATCGGGATCGCCGTTGAAGCCGGCCAGCGTGAAGGCCAGCACGCGCGCCTCGGGATCGTTCCAACCTGGCGAGTTGAGCCGGCAACCGTGCCAGGCCACCTCGGGCATGCCGCGCTCGTTCACCGCGGCGCCGTAGAAGCGGTTCTGGCGCAGCACCGCGTGGCGCTTGCGGAAGGCGATGATGCGTTTCCAGAAGCGCAGCAGGCCCGCGTTCTTTTCGGTGAGGCTCCAGTCCATCCAACTCAGCTCGTTGTCCTGACAGTAGGCGTTGTTGTTGCCGCGCTGCGTGCGCCGCACCTCGTCCCCAGCCAGGATCATGGGCACGCCGCGGGAAAGCATCAGGAGGGTGGCGAAGTTCTTCACTTGCTGGGTGCGCAGTTGGTCGATGGCGGGATCGTCGGTGACGCCCTCGAGGCCGTAGTTGCAACTCAGATTGTCGTTGATGCCGTCGCCGTTGCCCTGGCCGTTGGCGTCGTTGTGCTTGACGTCGTAGCTGACCAGGTCGTTCATGGTGAATCCGTCGTGGCAGGTGATGAAATTGATGCTGTTCACGGGCCGCCGGTCGTCCGCCTGGTACAGATCCGAGCTGCCCGCGATGCGCGTGGCCACCGCGCCCACGACGCCGGGTTCGCCGCGGACGAAGCGCCGGATATCGTCGCGGTAACGGCCGTTCCACTCCGCCCAGCGGTCGCCGGGGAAATGGCCGATCTGGTAGAGGCCGGCGGCGTCCCAGGCCTCGGCGATGACCTTGGAATCCATCAGATCTTCGTCCAGCTCGATCTGCCAAACCACCGGCGGATGCAGGATCGGCTGGCCGCTCTCATCCCGCGCCAGCACCGAGCCTTCGTCGAAACGGAAGCCGTCCACGTGCCCTTGCAGCACCCAGTAACGCAGGCTCTCGACAATGAGCTTCTGGGCGATCGGATGATTGCAGTTGAAGGTGTTCCCGCAGCCCGTGTAGTCGTAGTAATACTGCGGGTCGCCGGGCACCAGGTAGTAGTAGACGCGGTTGTCGATGCCTTTGTAGCAGTACACCGGACCCAGATGGTTGCCCTCGTCGGTGTGGTTGAAGACCACGTCCAGGATCACCTCGATGCCGGCTTTGTGCAGCGCTTTCACCAGGTCGCGGAATTCGTCCAGGTGATCGCCGGCCTGCGGATTCACGCAGTAGGCCGATTGCGGGGCGAAGAAACCTAGCGTGCTGTAGCCCCAGAAGTTGTGGAGGGGCTGACCGTTGACCTGGCGCAACACGTCGGTCTCGTCGAAATCGAAAACAGGGAGCAGCTCGACGGCAGTGACGCCCAATTCCTGGAGGTAGGGGATCTTCTCGATCAGACCGTGGAAGGTGCCCGGCTGGGCCACGCCGGAGCTGGGCGACCTGGTGAAACCGGCCAGGTGCATCTCATAAATGACCGAATCCTGCGCGGGATGGCCGAGCGGGCGGTCGCCTTCCCAGTTGTAGGGGGCGGGATCGATGACTACCGAACGCATGGAGGTGGCGACGTTGTCGGCGGGGCCGCAGGCGTCGGCGCGCTTCCAGACCGAGTTGGTGTTGCCGCGGGCGTAGGGATCGATCAGGACCTTGTTGCGGTTGAAGCGCAGGCCGGAGGAGGGATCGGCCGGGCCGTCCACCCGATAGGCGTAGTGCGCTCCGGGCCTAAGCCCTTGCACGTGGACGTGCCAGAAATGAAAGCTCTTGTTCACATAGGGATCCAGGATGATGGTCTGGCTGGGCTGCGGGTCGTCGTGCTCCTTAAAGAGCAACACTTCGACTCCCGTGGCGTTTTCGGAAAACAGGGAGAAGTTGACGCCGTCCGGGGTGGGGGTGGCGCCGACGGGGTGGGGTCGGCCAGGATCGATCTGGTAGTCGAGTGAGTTGGGCATGATTTCCAGTTCTAGCATGAAAGCCGGCGGGGCGGGGAGTGGGGCGCCGGGTTGGCCAGAAGGCCCGGGAATGGGTTCGTTTTTGGACGGAGAAGTGACTTGGTTTCTTAGGGATGGGGGTCCATGATGGGTTCGTTTCTGAAATCTTGTTTTTGGGGACCGTTCGGTAGGTTCTGCGGGTGGTGTTGGTTGAGTTGAGAAGCATGTCCCATGAGAAGGGTAACCCCGAGCTCGGTGGATCGAATGGCCTCGGAATGGCCAACGGATTGAGAGGATGGGAAATGGAGTTAGCGCAAGAGCTGCGAACGATGAAATGGGGACGGACGGCGGTTCCACAACCCGTAGCCGAGCAGGGCCAGGCATCCGGCCAGGGCGAGCCAGAGGCTGGGCGGCGCGGGCGTTCCCGGCGGCGCGGCTTGCGGATTGTAGAGGATGGCGAAGACGCTGTAGGTGACCGTGGGGGTGGTGTTGCCGACCGTGACGGTCTGGGTCGAGGAACTCAGCGGGGTTGAGTTAGTGGAATAGACCGCGCTGGCCGGGCCAACGCCTGAAATGGTGTAGACCCCGGTCGCGGTTCCCGGCTGGCCGGTGAACGCGCTGCCCTGCAGGGCGGTGGTCGTGACGGAGCAATCGTCGCTAATGGCCACCGCGCCGCTCACGCTACTCAGTTTGGTCGTGAAGATCGGGTGCGCCACCGAGCAGCTTGCCAGGCTGTCGATGAAGGAGAAGGTGAGCACGCCGGCGATGCTGGGATCTGTGTTGTTCTGGATCGCGACCAGCGCCTCGTAGAGGCTGGCGTTCCCATAGCCGCCTGCCACCAGTTCGGCGATCAGATGGCCGGGGGCTTCGTCGCTGAGGACGAAGGTCTGGCTGGGCCCCTGCGGCGCGTAGAGGATGGCGAAGACGTTATGACAAGTGGCGCCAAAGCAGCCAGCATCCCCGTTGGGAGCGAAAACGTAGAACGGAGTGGCGGAGGAGACGATGGCGGCGGGCGCGGCGACGCCCGAGATGACGAAGGCCAGGGTCGAGACGCCCGGGGAGCCGTTCTGTCCGCTGCCGTTAACGAGGTGGGTCTGGACCACGGTGCAATCCGCGCTCACCAAGACCCCGAAGGAGGTAGCAGGAAGGTTCGCGAAGGTGCTCAAAGGGGTGGTCTTGACCTGGGTCCCGGCCCCGCAGTTCTTCAGGGTGAGGATGAAGGCGGGAGTGACTACGCCCGAGATGCCGGGGTTCGACTCGGCCTCAAGGTTTACCAGGGTTTGGTAAAGGGTGTCGGTCCCGTAGCCCGCGGCGATCAGAGAGTCGATGAGCTTGCCCGGGCCTTGGGTGAGCGCAACGCTCTGAACCTGCGCGTGGGCGGGCAGGGCGGCCAGCGAGAGCAGTAGAAGCGGCAGGAATGCGGCGCGGCGTCGGCTCCAAAGCGCGTAGCCGAGCAGGGCCAGGCATCCGGCGATGGCCAGCCAGAGGCTGGGCGGCGCGGGCGTCCCGGACGGCGTCGCCGGCGTGTAGAGGATGGCGAAAGCGTTATAGGTGACCGTCGCCGTGCTGCTGCCGACTGTGACGCTCTGGGTCCAGGAAGTCAGCGGGCTACCAGAGACGGCGGTAGCCGGGCCGACGCCGGTGACGTTGACGGCAAGGGTCGTGGTTCCCGGCTGGCCGTTGTACGAGCTGCCTTGGAGGCTGCTGCTGGTCACGACCGAGCAATCGTCGCTGATGGCTAGCGTGCCAGTGAAGCTCTTCAGCGGGGTGGTGAAAAGCTGGTTTCCCGCGGCACAGTCCTGCAATGTCGCCAGGAAAGAGGGTGTGATCACGCCGGCTAGGGAGGGATTTGATTCTATCGGGATCTCCACCAAGGTCTGGTAGAGGTTGGCGTTCCCGTAGCCGGCGTTCACCAGGTTGGTGATCAGTTGGCCGCCCTCGTTGCTGAGGATGAAAGTCTGGCTCGGCCCGGCCGGCGCGTAGAGGATGCCGAGCAGGCTGTGGGTCGAGTCCCACGGGTAGGGCGTGCTGAAAGAGATAGCTGCGGCGGGTGCGCTGACGCCCGTGATGACCGTGGAGAGCGTCGTGCTGCCGGGAAGCCCGTTGTATCCGCTGGCGGTGGGGCTGAAGGGCTGCACTGTGCAGTCCTCGTAGATCACGACGCCGTTAGGGTAGCTGCTCAACAGGGTCGTGAAGATCGTACTGTTCAGTGGGCAACTCGCCAGCGTTTCGATGAACGCCGGCGTGATGACGCCAGCGAGGCTGGGATTAGTTTCCCGCTGGATCAACACCAGAGTCTCATAGAGGTCCACGCTCCCGTATCCTGCGGTGATCAGAGAGCTGACCAGCTTGCCTGGCCCCTGCGAAATCGCGATTCCGTTGGCGGTGACCGCGCGGGCGGGCAGGGCGGCCAGGCAGGCGAGAAGAACTGCGGCGAGCAGATGATAACGAGGCTGCTTCATGATGGCGGAACTCCGGTTTGATGGATGTCCGGCCGGGCGGCGAGTAGAACTGTGGTGCCACTCCGCACAGGCTTCCGGCAAGTTTAGACCGGGCTTGCCACGAATACAAGACAATCGCTGCGATTAGCATGTTAAACTGGCTTGTTTCGTGGAGCTTGCGAAGGGTGTGGCGCGGACGGTGGTGAACAATCCAGCCTCAGATAGTCCGGCGGCGCCGGCTGCGAGCGTGGTCCGGGAATGCCTGGAGCGGGTGGTTGCGTCTCCGGATTTCCTAGCCGCGCCGCGTCTGGCCGCCTTCCTGCGCTTCATCGTCGAGGAAGCGCTGGAGGGGCGGGGCGGCGAGCTCAAAGAGACCACCGTCGCCACGCGCGTGTTCGGCCGGCGGCCCGACTTCGATCCCCGCTTCGACTCCATCGTGCGGGTGCAGGCGACACAGTTGCGACGGCGGCTGCTGGCCTACTACGCGAACTCCGGGCGGGAAGATGCGGTGGCCATCGAGATGCCGCGCGGCTCGTACGTCCCGGTGTTCCGGCTGCAAACGCAGGTGGGCGGAGAGTCTCGGCCTGCCGTCCGGCGCTGGTGGATGGTCGCGACCGCGCTGGCTGGAGTTCTGGCGCTGGCTGGAGCGGCCTACTGGATCGGCGCGCGCTGGCCCCGTACGCCATCCATCGCGGTCTTGCCGTTCACGAACCTGGATGGAAAGCCGGGGAGCGAGCACGTCAGCGACGGTTTCGTCGAGGATCTCACGACCAGCCTGGCCAGGGAACCGGGTCTGCGGGTGGTGGCGCGCACATCGGCCTACCAGTTTCGAGGCAAGAGCGAGGACGTCCGCAAGATCGGGAGGGAGCTGGGCGTCGGGGCGGTGCTGGAAGGCAGCGTGCGGACCGAAAACGGCAGATTGCGCATCACCGCCCAATTGATCGACGCGGGAAGCGGGTATCATCTGTGGTCCAACAGCTTTGAGCGGGAGCTGGCGGGCGCGCGGGAGGTGGAAACCGAGATCCGGCGCGCGGTGGATGGAGCGCTGGGCGTCAAGCGGCCGGCGAGCGCCGCGGAGCATGCCCCGCCGCCGGAGGCCTTGGACGCCTATTGGCGCGGCCGCTACCTCAAGGCGGACTGGCAACGGTTCCCGGAGAGCGTGCCGTACTTCGAAAAGGCAGTGCAAGCCGATGCGCGGTTCGCGGAGGCCTGGGCGGCGCTGGCGGCGGTTCATGCGGGCATGGCGTTCCAGGCGGTGGGTTCGGTGGTTGAGGAAGCGGCTAAGGCCAAAGATGCCGCGCGCCGAGCGCTGGAGCTGGATGACACGCTGGCGGAAGCCCATGCGGCGCTGGCGATGCTCAGCTACTCCTACGATCACGATTGGGCGGCCAGCGAGCGGCGCTATCGGCGCGCCCTGGAGCTGAATCCGAACGACGCCCGGGTCAGCCGCAGTTACGCACTGGCGCTGACCTCGCAGGGGCGCTTCAAGGAAGCCATCGCGCAGCTCAAGATGGCGCAGCGGTCGGATCCGCTCACGGATCTGAATAGCAACGTCCTGACGGTGACGTTGTTCTGCGCGCGGCGGTATGCCGAGGCGATTCGCGAGGCGCGGCGTCACCTACAAATGGACCCGAACTTCCATCTCGCGCGGTTCGCTCTGGGCAATTGCGAGGCGGAGGAAGGGAAGCTGGCGGAGGCGATCGGGGAGTACCAGACGATCCTGAAGCAGGCGCGGCCGGTGGAGGTTCTGGGGCGCTTGGGGAACGCACAGGCGCGCGCCGGACGGCTGGCGGAGGCTCAATCGACGCTGGCCGAACTGGAGCGGGTCGAAGAGGCAGAGAAGAACGCGGGCGTGGCGCTGGCGCGCGTCTACGCGGGGCTGGGCCAGAAGAAAGAGGCTATCGAGTGGCTGCGCCGGGCGGCCCACGCCCACCTGACCGATGTGGTCTTCATGGGCGTGGACCCGGCGTTCGACCCGCTGACGGGCGAGGCGGAGTTTCAGGCGCTGTGCGTGAGGCTGGGGCTGCCCCGCAACGTCCGCTAGTTCAAGGATCTAAAGAACCGCGGGGATTCCGCCGAACATAGAGGGGCGGAGTGTATGTCCACTAAAGTGCTGACGGGCGAAGAAACCGTAGGGGCCGCTCCGGTCGCCTGGAAGCGGCTGGGGACGGGCGGCGAGGCGGCGATGCAGGCGCAACTGGACCCGCTGGTGGCCCGCATTGCGCAACTGGAGCGGGAGATTACACAGCGCGAGCAGCAGTCTTTCGCGGCCGGGTATCGCAAAGGGGAGAGCGCCGGACAGGAGCAGGCGATGGCGCGGCTGGACCCGGTGGCGGAGCAACTGGCGCGGACGCTGGTGGATCTGTCCCAAACGCGGCGCAAGCTGCGGCGGGACGCCGAGCAGGACGTGGTGAAGCTGGCGCTGGCGATCGGCAGGCGCATCCTGCACCGCGAGCTGAGCATGGATCCGGAGGCGATCCTGGGCGTGGTCAAGGCGGCGCTGGAGAAGCTCGGGGAACGTGAAGTGGATCGGGTGCGGGTCAACCCGGAGAATGCGGGGATCGTGAGAAAGCACCTGGAAGAAATCGGCCGCGGCGAGCGGCTGGAAGTAGTGGCGGACCCGCGCCTGGACCGGGGCGCGGTGATCTTCGAGACGGCGCAGGGCCACCTGGACGCCTCGGTGGATACACAGCTCGAGGAGATACAGCGCGGGCTGGCGGACAGATTGCAGCGGCAGTCATGAGCGACGCGGGCCGGTTGGACATCGCGCCGCTCCTGGAGAGCGTGGAGCAAGGCAGCTCCTACCGCTGGACGGGTACCGTGCTGGGCCTGGTGGGGCTGCTGGTGGAATCGGCCGGGCCGGCGGTGGCGGTGGGGGACTTCTGCGAGATACAGTGCGCGGGGGGCCGGCGCATACGCACGCAGGCGGTCGGATTTCGCGACGGGCGCGTGCTTTCCATGCCCTTCGAGGAGACCAGTGGGCTGGAGTTGGGAAGCCCGATCGTGGCGCGCAAAGAGGATGCCCGCGTGGAAGTGGGGCCGGGCCTGTTGGGGCGCATTCTGGACGGTTTCGGCAAGCCCATGGACAACGGGCCGGCCCTGGAGGCGGCCGGTTCCTACGATTTGTACAAGGCGCCGCCCGGCCCGCTGGAGCGCGAGCACATCACCGAGCCGCTGGCCACCGGAATCCGCGCCATCGACAGCCTGCTGCCTTGCGGGAAGGGGCAGAGGATCGGGATCTTCGGCGGCAGCGGGGTGGGGAAGAGCACGCTGTTGGGGTCGATGTGCCGGCACAATTCCGCCGACGTGAGCGTGGTGGCGCTGGTGGGCGAGCGCAACCGCGAAGTGCGCGCCTTTGTGGACCACGACCTGGGGCCGGAAGGGATGAAACGGTCGGTGGTGGTGGTGGCGACCTCGGACCGGCCGGCGCCGCTGCGCATTCGCGCCTGCTTCGTGTCGCTGGCCATCGCCGAGTACTTCCGGGACCAGGGCGCGGACGTGCTGCTGGTGATGGATTCGGTGACGCGGCTGGCCATGGCGCAACGCGAGATCGGACTGGCGGCGGGCGAACCTCCCAGCCAGAAGGGCTACACGCCTTCGGTATTCAGCCTGCTGCCGCAGATCTTCGAGAGGGCGGGGAAATTCCGCCGCGGCTCGATCACCGGGTTCTTCACGGTGCTGGTGGAAGGCGACGACATCACCGAGCCCATCGCGGACGCGGTGCGCGCCATTCTGGACGGGCACATAGTGCTCTCGCGCCAGCTCGCCAACAAGGGGCATTATCCGGCCATAGACATCTTAAGCTCGGTGAGCCGGCTCACTTCGGAGGTGGCCAGCCGGGAGCAGCAGGAGGCCGGGATGCGGATGCGCGAGGCGCTGGGCGCCTATCAGCAGTCGGAGGACCTCATCCAGTTGGGAGCCTACGTCGCGGGCAGCAATCCGCAGCTCGATGCCGCCATTCGCGTGCGGCCGCAGATGCTCAACTTCCTGCGGCAGGAGATCGAGGGGAAGTCGCCTCTGGCGGAGACCGTGGCGCGGATGCAGGCGCTAGTCAAGCTGCTGGGATGACGGATTCCGATGCAACGGTTCCGGTTCCGTCTGGAGAGCGTGCTGGCGTGGCGGCGCCTGCACCTGGAACTGGAGGAGATCAAGCTGCAGCGGCTGTTCGAGGAACTGCGCCGGGTGGATTTGGCCGGAGAGCGGCTGGATGCGGAGAAGGCCCAGGAGGAGCGGGCCGTGCTGTACGCGGCCAGCGTGGAGGCGCGCGAGCTGGAGGCTCTGGAGTCTTACCGGCAACACGTGGGGCGGGAGAAGGAGCGCCTGGGAAAGGAACGCGCCGATTGCCAGGGGCGCGTGGCGGCCCAGCGCGCGCAGGTGCTCAAGGCCGAGCGCGACGTCCGGCTGCTCGAGAAGCTCAGAGAGAAGCGCCTGGGGGAATGGCAGGCGGCCGCGGACCGCGAACAGGAGGGGCTGGCTTCGGAGCTATTCCTGGCCAAGTGGCACAGGCGGTAGCGCTACTTCCCGAAGGTGATCGAGGACTCGCCGGTGTAACGGTGGTAGTTGCGGAAGTCGATGGCGTTGCGGGAGCAGAAGCTGGAGCCGCGCTGGCAAGCCAGGATCTCGGCGTGCACCGGCAGCAGGAACAGGTCCGGGCCGCCCAGGCGAATGTACTGATAATCCACCGCGGTTTCAACGGTATCGAGGGGGAAGTCCTCGGGCATTCGCCGGGCCTGCATTTCGATGCGCAGCACGCGGCCGGTCTTGGGGTCGATCCACACCGCGCCGCGATAGGCGGGCCGCAGAAGTTGGGAAGGCGCGTGGATGGCCCAGTTGGAGCGTTCCCGCTCGACCGTGAAGTCGTAAACCGCAGTGGAAACGCCGGCGATAGTTTCGTTCGTACGTTTGTGGAACTCGGCCGCCGTGCCCGGCGAGAAGATGCTGGCCAGGATGCTGCCGTACTCTCCCCTGGACCAGGCCCCGCCGGTCTCCTCGAGGCGCTTATTGGTGGGCTTGTCGTTGATCTTGATATTGCGGTAGTGCTCGCTTTGGTCCTCGAAGACCAAGTCGGCCGAGACGATATCGATGGGCTTCCAATACACCGGATGGGAAGTGCTCTCATAGCGGGCGGTGAACTGCTGGCAAACGTAGTTGGGCAACTTCTCGTCGAAGGCCGCGGCGGCCTGGCGCGCCTTTTCGACGATGGGGTCCTCCGGGCGAGGCGCGGGACGCGGCGCCGTGGCTGCAGCGGAGGGCGGCGGGGCGGGGGCCGAAGCGATCTCGGTGGGCGTCAGCTCGGTGGGCGGTTCGATGGGCGCCGAGCGACGGGCGGCGGGAGCGCCGTGGCGCTGAACGGGCGGGCCGGGGTCGTCGGCGCCGATGCGTACCGGAGGCCCCGCGTCGCGAACCTCCGTGCGCGGCGCTTCGGCTTCCGGCTCGGGCTGGGGTTGAGGCTGGGGAGGCGTGCCGGTATCGGCGTCACTCTTGGGGGCGGCCTGGCGTGGCGAATCGGCCCGGTGCAGGACCGGTGGCGCGTCCTTATCGGCATCCGGCGGAGCCTGCTCCGAGGTTTCCACCGGTCTTGACGCGGCGGCACGCTCCTCGGGGGTCCCGGCTTTGGTCCAGATCACCTCGACTGCGTAAAGGTAGCCTTCTTCGTCCCGGGTGGTCTCGACGGTCAGGTGGTCGCCGGGTTGGAAACTGGAGGCCTCGGTCTCGGCGGAGTTCTTGAGGAACTTGGTGGTCTCGGTGCGCTTCAGCGTGAAGATGCGGGTGTCCTGGGCCTCTACGACCACCTCCTTGGCATCCACGCGGCGCAGGATTCCCGCGACCTCGATGGTATCGCCGGCCGCCTTTTCGACCTTCGGCTTATTCCGGTGAGGCAAAGGGATCTGAGCGGGAAGCGGGCACTCGGCGAGCAGGAATGCGAGGAGCAAGACCCAGCGGGGCACAAGCATAAGATGAGCTTCCGGCGCGCCAGGTTACCGAAAGGCGGGGGCGGTCTAGCGGCCGCCCCCAAACTGGCTTGGACTACTTGGGTGAATCGGGCCCGCGCCTCGGGGCGTTGGGTGCGCCGCCCTGACGATGCTGGCCGGTGAAGGATGCCGGTCTGCCTTCGATGACGGTGTAACCGGCTGGGATTTCGAACAGGGAGGGGTCGGGTTCCGCCAAACTGATCTTGGTCAGCTTATAGGTATCCTGGCCCATGCGCGGATCGTTGTGCGTCAGGAGCACCAGCACGTGCAACTTGGGCGCGAACCAGCGCTCCGAAACGGAAACGATGGGACGATCATTACCGATCTGACCAGCCAGGATGGTAGTGGTAGTGCGGCGGCCTTCGGCCGAAACGCCTTCGATATCCTTGGCGGGCAGGTACTCGCTCTTGAAATCCTCTTGTACGCCTCCCATGCCGGCGTGCATGGGCCGGCGCCCGCCGGCAGCGGGACCCATCTTGCCACGGCCTCCGGCGCCGCCTTCGTGCGCCGCGGGACCCATCATGCCGCCTCTGGGGCCTCCCCTATGCAGGGGCACTTTAGTCGCGGTCTTCTGGTCCGGGTCGAGCACGTAGGTAAAGCCGGCTACGGGATCGGTGATGGTGATCAACTTCCCCTCATGGCCGGCGCGTGCAAACAGGCCGTGGCCTCCATGCGCCACTTCGTTCCGGGTGCGCCCCTGGCCGTCCCGATAGACGCCCCCGGTGACCGAGCGATGAATCTTAGTGCCGTCGCCCAGAATCTGATTCACCTCGCTCACCGCCGTGGCGGAATACGGCGCACCCCTCACGATCTCGCCGGGAGGGGACATCTCTCTTGCGATCCAGTGGTTGTTGTTGCCGCCGGGAGCGCCAGCCGGAGGGCCGGGCCGCCCGGCGGGACCTTGCGCCAGTGCGAGCGTGGCCAGCAGCAGGGCCGCCAGCACCGTTCTGATCCAAATACTCTTCATGATTCTCTCCTCTTTCCAATCAATTCACGAACCGGACGGCACGGGCGAACCCATCCGGGCCGAGCACGACGTCGGCCTGCACGGGTTCCTCCGCGCGCTCCGGATTCATCGGTAATCCAAAAGTCATGAGCACCGCGCGGGGCAGCGTCATCCGCACCACCGGCGCCCCCTCGAGCGCGGACAGATCGGTATCCTGTTCCAAGGCAAAATACTGCGTGGTGACCTCGCCGGAGTCGGCGGCTTCGACGGCTTGCGAAGGGGCTGCATTCCGGATCGCAACCGGCGCCGGCGCCCTTGGCTGTAACGCCGCGGCGACGGCCAGAACGGCCAGCGCCGCCGCGATTCCCCAGGCCGGCCAAAGAGCGCCGGATCTGGCCGCCGATTGCGCGCGCCCCCCGCGGCGGAAGGCCGCGAGCAACGCCCGTTCCACGCGGGCGGGAGCTTCCAGGCTCTGGGAACTGGTAGCCAGTATCCGCAGGGCCGCGGCCACTTCGCGCTCACTTTCGAGGCGCGCCGCGCAGCGCGAGCAGGCATCGGTATGGGCCAAGGCGGCTCCATCCGCCACCCAGCCGCGCGCGAGTTCGAACACCAAGTCGTCAAATTCCCGGCAATTCATACGGAACACCCCGCCGGCTTGATCTGGCCGGCCACTGCGGCGGGCGCCGCCGGCCCCCGCAGCCTCTCGGCGAGCATGCCGCGCGCCCGGTGTAGCCGCGACCGCACCGTCCCCAGGGCGCAACCCAGGGCCGCGGCCGCCTGCGCGTAGTCCAATTCGTGCAACTCGCAGAGCACCACCACTTCCCGATAATGGACGGGCAGCGACAGCACCGCCGCGCGCACCGTCTCGATGGTCTCCCGGCGAGCCAGACGGCCCAGCGGATCCGTGTCCGGCGCCGCCTGCTCGTACTCCGCCGGGGAGCTTCGATCCGCCTGCCGGTCGAGCGACCGCAAGACGTGATTCCTGGCGATCCCGTACAGGAACGCCCCCAGCGATCCCCGGCGCGGGTCGAACTTAGCGGCATCCCGCATGAGCGCCAGAAAAACCTCCTGGGTCACATCTTCCGCCGTGGCCGCCGAACCGCTCATGTGCAGCGCGAAACGAAACACCCCGGCTTGGCGGCGGCGGTACAGTTCGACGAACGCCTCTTCCTGGCCGGCGAGCATCTGCTGCAACAATTCCTCGTCGCTGGGGAGTTGCGGGTCCATCAAGCCGTCAATATTGATTCGACTGGCGGGCTGGAAAGGTTCCAGAATCTTAGGGCTTCAGAGTGCAGAGCGGGCGGCCTCGGGCGCCGCCCGTGTTTTCATTGAGTTGGCGTGGCAGCCGCGGTCTCTGGCGGCGCCGGCTGGGCTTCATCCGTGGCGCTGGCGGGCGAAGCCGCCGCAGGTTCGGCCGGCGCGGCGACCGGAGGTTCAGTCGAAGGGGCCACCGTCGGAGGAGGAGGAGTCACGGGCCTGACCTCGGCCGAAACCGGCAGGGGCACCGCAGGCGCCGGCGAACCAAGGGCCGAAGGCCGGCCCCAAACGGCGCGGATGCTTTCGCTCACCAAGCGGCCATCCGGGAATCCGGATAGTTCCACCCGAAAAGATGTGTCGTTGCTGCTAGGAGAATACACGAACGAGCCGGTACGCAGCTCCTCCAGGGTCAGGGGCAGAAGCTGGTTCTGTTCGCCGTCCGTGATCGCCAAGGCGGCTTTCTGCGCGGAGAGGATGGGAATGGCGGTGCGATCCCAGCTCAGATACAGTTGACCGGCGTTTCGCTCGACCTTGAGCGAGAGCGACGATCCGGCGGGCGTGTTAACCTTCCACTCCGGATGTTGGCCTTCCAGCATGTGCTGAAGGTAGGATCCCAGAACGATTCCCAGGACCATTGCGGCCAAGAACTCGAGCCAGCGCATCAGATCGAAAGCGGGTCGAACAACCTGGGCCCTGGCGGGCGCGGCAGCCACGGGGGCTGGAATCGCTTCCTCCGCTGGAATTGGCTTTGGGCGGAAGAACTCTCGGAACTCCGCCATCTCCGCGGCCCTCGGGTCGGGGGGCGGCACGGCGGCGGGAGCGGCTTCCGGCATGGGCGGGACGACGGGCTGGCTCTCCTCAACGATCAATAGCGCGGGGGGTGGTGGCGGCTCAAGGGGCGCAATCGCGGCCACAGCAGGCGGCGGGGCCTCCGGTTCGGGCAGCAGGGGCGGGGCGACCGGCTGGCTCTCCTCAATGATCGATACCGCGCCGGGAGGAGGGGGATCAAGGGGCGCAATCGCGGCGACGGCAGGCGGCGGGGCCTCGGGCTCCGGCAGCAGGGGCGGGGCGACCGGCTGCCTCTCCTCAATAATCGATACCGCGGGGAGTGGGGGCGGCTCGACGGGCGCGGCAACCACCGGAGCTGGGGGCGGCGGCGCTGGGGATTCCAGGGACACGACCGGCAGCGGTGGCCGAGTCTCTTCCCTCAACACCACCGGCAGGGGGAGTACGGTCTCGACTCGCCGAAGCGCCGGAGCCGGTCCCCGCTTGGCCAACAACTCGGATCGCCGGAACGGGAATTGGACGGAATCGGGCGCTTGATCGAACTCGCCATCTCCCCAGGCGAAGAAGCCGGCCAGACAGGGCTTCATCGAAAACGGCTTAATCAGCAGCAGGACGCTATTGGGGGCGCTGAAATAGGTGCTGACGATCGAGACATCCTCATCGTCCGGGGCCAAGGCGGTGCGGGTGTTGCTGCGCAGGAAACCAACCGGGATGAGACGGGGGTCGCGGTTCTTCCGGTTGCGAATGGTCGCCTCCAGGCGACGCTTCTCGACATCCGAGAGGAGGTAGAGCGGGCCGCGCATGTAGGCGCAGGGGACCAACTCGTAATCTTCGACGAATACTGTGCGGGGGTTGGAGGCGACATGTCCTAAAAGGATGCCTCCCACTTCGGAGCCGCGCTTGGTGAGCGATTTGAAACTATCGATTACCTCGCGCTCGAGCCGGTCCACCAGATCGGGGTTCAGCCGGACGGAGGGCGAGGCGCCGGGAAGCGCCAGGGGAAACCAGTTTGAGGCTGCGCTTTCCTCCGGATCGGGTTCGACCGACGGCGTCGCGGCCATAATCACTACGTTCCCCCAGGCGGTACTGCGAGAAGCAATGGCTTGTCCCATGGGGTCCTATCCTGCCCCTTTCTTGTACGCTGGAGTCAGACGATGTCCTGCCACGCGATGCCCCACCCACGATCGTTTCTGCCGAGCTGCGCGGGTGCCTACGCCTCTGCCAGAGCCGGAGAGTGCGTGCACGCATTGTACATTTAACATAAATGGATTCCAGTTTCAAGGCATTATAGGCATAAATACCTAAAAAAAACGCAGCCTTGCTATTACTGTTTACCCCAGTTATGGGGCCGCTCTACCCACACCTGGGGGCGTACTACGCGCGTCGGCGGCGGGGATGGCGCAGGAGGGCGTAGCAAGGCGTGTCCCGCAAAAAGGAAGGAGAAAGCCGGGAGAAAAAGTGGTACGCCCGGGCAGATTCGAACTGCCGACCTCTTGCTCCGGAGGCAAGCGCTCTATCCAGCTGAGCTACGGGCGCGCTAGGAACTATTTTATCGCCTGCGGACTGGAAAGGGAAGCGGGCTTGTTGGCCGCGCTGGTCTTCGGGGCTGGCGGATGCCCGCTGGGCGGCCCCAAGAGCGCTTCGATCTGATGGCGCATATTGGCCTCGCCGGCGGGCTCCTTGAAGAAGTCGTCCTGGCCGCCGTGCTGCGCCTGGATGATTCCCTTGCGGTCGATGAAGATCAATTGTGGAACGTAGAGGATCTCCAGGGGCGGGTGCTGAAGATAGCTTTCGACCTCCTCGTGCAGTCCTACCCCGACGGGGAAGGTGAGATCGAGGGCTTTGACGAAGTCGGGCACCAGCAGGGTGGCCATGGGGTTGAAGGCCACGCCGAGCACCTGAAAACCGCGCGGCCCGTACTCCTTGTACATGCGGTTCAACAGGACCGAGAGGTGCTGGCAATGCGGACAGGTGGTCTGCACGAAAGCGAGCGCCACCACCTTGCCGCGGAACTGGCTAAGCTTGAGCACATCTCCGTTCACCAGCCGAATGGGAAACTCGGGGGCCGGACGCGGGACCTGTGCGGCGATCAGGGGCGCAGCCAGGATTCCGAGGCCAATGGCAAGGGCAGAAACGCGGCGAGTCACACATCCTCCTTCTAAGAGTCTCAGTGTACCGTGTTCGCGGGGGCCGGCGGCGCCTCCCGTGGCGACTTCATCCCTTCGACGCTGGAGACTCTCGCGCGGTCGAGAGTCAGCAGGAAGTAGCCGTCGTCGCCCTGGCCAGCCACGCTGTTTTCGGTCTGGGAGTCAACCTGGAAGGCTTTCCATTTGCTTTTCAAGACCCGCTGGTAGAGCGCAAAGAAATCCCGCGCCGCCGCCTGGCTGGTCCATTCGGAAGAGTAGAGCAGGACCAGGCGCCCATCGGCCTTGTTCTCGAGCAATCGGTAGTAGGCCCCTGTGCCTTGGGGTGCGATGCGGGCGGATTCCTGTTCGCCGACGTATTGCCGTAACAGGACGGCATGGTCGAATTCGCCGACCGCTCCCTCGCTGAGGTTGCGCCACTTGTGGTGGGGCTCCCAGCGCGGCAGGGGAGGCACAACGGGCGCCACGCCCGCGAAGTACTTATCCGGATGCAGAATCTGCTGGGTGCTGACGGGAGGGTGGCGGAATACCTCGGTAAAGCCGGCCTGGCCCAGTTTCCGAACCAGGGCCTGCTGAAAGAGCATCCCCTGGGTATAGGGGAACAGCAGGCTCTCGCGCATGTAGAGCGGCGCGCGGTCGAAGACCGGGAACTGTCCGCTGGCGAATTCCGAGGCGTGGCTCATGAGCGCCACCAGCTCCGGGGAGTCCTTGAGCGACTGGCCTGTGGGCCGCACCAGATGCTCGAACATCAACCAGGTGGCTTGCCCCTCCATCACGGCCGTGCGGGCCAGCTCGCTGTCGTCTTTCCGGTTGGCGCCCTCGACGAATTTCTCGAGGTGGAAGTGCTGATCGGCGAGCGCGTGGGCCAACTCGTGCACCAGCGCCAGGCGCTGCAACGGATCCGAGCTGGAATCGAGGACGAAGAGCTTCTTCTTCCGGTAATCGTAGAACGCTGCCGCCTGTTCGGTGAGCAGTTCGAGCGTGGTCTTCTTCAGATCGAAATCCGCGGGCACCAATCCGAATTTCTTCAGGGCCAGCTCCTCGGCGCGGATCTCCTCGGGCTTGACTTCGTCCTCGATCGATTGCGCCATGACGCGCGCCACTTGGTCCTTGGAGATGTGGTCGTAGCCGACCGGGTGGAGCTTGGCGAGGCCGGTGATGGCGCTCAATTCGGTGACAATCCCGTCGATTTGGGTGAACAGGGGATCCGGCTGGGCGCACGCCGCGCCGGCAGCCACCCAGAGGGCGATGAACAAGGCGAGGAGTCTTTTCAGGAACGGATTGGGAGGGTAGTTGGAGAGCGTCAAACTACAGGATAGTCCACATGCGGTAAGATCGAGAAGAGCGATCGGCGAAAACGCGGTCGGTAAGGAGAGTTCGTTTTGGCGGAAGACAAGGTCTACTCAGCCACCTATGTTGGCAGCGGCACGTTCATCATCAGCAAGCCCAAGCGGCGGCGCATGAAGCTGCGCCAGTCCCGCGTCAAGAACCCTCAGCGGGGCGCTCGCAAGTAAACCCATCCAAAATCGTTGCGGAGGCAGTCGGGCAGTATGGGGGGCACTACGCTTCTGTCCTGAAGCGTGATGAGGGGATTGGGAAGGATGTTAGGGCTACCAGCGGCACGACGGAATGGACCGGACTGCCTCACGCACTCCCACAGTAGTCCCTGACTCCAGGGGAGTTTGGGGGCTGGCCCCGCAACCCATAGCAACCAAAGCGAAGAAATATCTATTCTGGCGGTGACCGGCCCGCGCGCCGGCCTGAAACCGGCGGGCGGAGGACACCGGCGGCAGGACCGCCGGCGCTAAAACGCCCATCTGCGCGCTGATGTATGATGATTGCGATCCGGAGGCGATCAGATCATGCACAGAACGAGCGGCGCAGCGCGGCTGTTTTTGTGTTTATTGGCAGCTGTTTTCATCCTGGTGAGCGCGTCTCCAGCGCAGGAGGCGGCGCATTCCACGGGATGGGTTGTCATCCCGGTTTCCGAGTATGGGGCCCTGCGGGCGAAGGCCTTCCCGGTGGAACGCGAGCCCGATCCCTCGCCGGTCGATGCCACGCTGACGCGCGTGGATTACGAATTGCGGATCGGTGGAGATCTGGCCGACGGGCGGGCCAGTCTCACGGTGGATGTTCTCAAGGACGGATGGGTGAGGGTTCCGATTCCCGCGGGGCTGCTGGTGCGGGAGGCGAGGCTGGATGGCAAGCTGGTCTCGCTGGTGGCCGGGGCCGGAGGAAAGAGCGGCGCCCCGTTGTCCCTGGTGCTGTCGAAGCGGGGCCGGGCCGTGGTGACGCTGGATGTGGCCCTGCCCATCGTATCCGCGGCGGGCAATGAGAAGTTGTCGCTGCCCTCGAGCGCCTCGGGCGTCACTCGCGCCTCGGTTGCGCTGCCCCGCCAGGAAGTGGAGGTGACGGTAGCGGGCGGCCTTTTGTCGGAGAAATCCGAGTCCGCCACGGAGAGCAAATGGATCGCCTACGCCACCGGCAGCGAACCGCTCAGCTTCACCTGGCGCAGGAGGATGGAGAATCACCGGGTGGTGCTGCCCCTGCGGCTGCGCGGATCGCTGACCCAACTGGCGGGGCTGGGCGAAGACTCCACTTCGATCTATGCCGAGGCGGACCTGGAGGTGGCTCAGGGCGCGGCCCGGCAGGTCAGAATCCAGGTTCCCGCGTCGGTCACCGTGAACCAGGTTCTGGGCGCGCTGGTCTCGGATTGGGACGTCAAGGGAGGTGAACTGGTGGTCACTTTCCTGGAGCCGGTCGAGCAATCCGCCAAGTTCGTGGTGACGGGCGAGACCCGGCTACCCCGCGATGGCGCGATCGAGATCCCGCTGCTGCGCCTCCTGGATACGGAGCGCGAGACGGGCGCGGTAGCGGTGGAGGTGCTGGGAGCGGGCGAGATCAAAGACGTTAAAACGCAGGGCCTGGAAAGCGCCGACGCCAGCGATTTGGGGCCGACCATAGCCAGCCGCGAATCGCCATCCCTGGTGGCCTTCCGGTTCCGGCCCGGCCCGCAGAAGGACGCCCGGTCGCTGGCCTTGCGGGTGGTCCGCTACGCCCAGCAGGCGGTACTGACGGCCAACGTGGAGGAGGCGCGCTATCGGGTCCTGATGAGCGAGGAAGGGAAAACGCTCACGCAGGCGCGTTATGCCGTCCGGAATACTCAAAGGAACTTCGTCAAGATCGCGCTGCCGGCGGGCGCAGTGGTATGGAGCGCTTCGATGTCGGGCAGGCCGGTGCGGCCCGGTCAGGCGCCGGATGGCGGCCTGTTGTTTCCCCTGGAGAAGGCGCCGGCGGGCGAAGACGCGCCGGCCTTCGCCATCGAGGTCCTGTACCTGGGCCGGGGCGCGGCCTGGAACGACAAAGGCCGGGCCACGCTAACCCTGCCAGCCATCGATCTGCCGGTTTCGAGGACCGGGCTGGTGCTCTACTATCCGCCTATGTTTCGAGTGACCGCCGAGCCAGGCTCATTCCGGACGGAAAGCTACGAGACGCCGTCCTCCGCCGCGCTGAACCCAGGTGCGGCGCGCGCGTTGGAGGTCGAGAAGAAATCCCCTGCCCAAAGGCCGGCCTCGCAGGCCGATTTCATGAACTCGCTGAGCAATTCGGCTCTCGTCGGCGGGAACCGGGCGCAGAACGCCACGCAGGTCCTGGTAGACAACTACAAAGCCAAATCCGAGGCTCGGAAGGGTGCCGGGGCGCTGCCCATCCGGGTCTCGTTCCCAGCGGTAGGCCCCTCGCTGTTCCTGGTCTCCGAATTGACTAGCGAGAACCAGGGTCCGACCCTTGACTTGAGCTATCAAAGGGAGAGAAAAGGAGGCGCGCGATGAAAACCGGTCTTTTGGCTTTGCTATTGGCCTTGCCGTTGGCGTTCCCGGCCGCCGCGCCGGGACAAGTGAAAGGCGGCCTTCCGCTTCCCGCCTCGGGGGACGTCACGCTGCCGCTGGAGGAATACAACAAACTGGTTGACTTGGCGAACAAACCCGCCAAGAAGCCGGATGCGCCGCCTTTTGCGTATTCCATCAAGCGCGCCGAGATGAAGCTCCAGGTGACGGGCGAGTCCGCAGCGGGCACTATCCAGTTGGAGGGCGAGGTTTTCGGGAAGGGAGTCACCAAAGTTCCGCTGGTCACCGGACTGACGATCCTCAATGCGCAGGAAAAGGGCAGGGAATTGCCGCTCCAGCAGGAAGGCGGGACCCACACGGCGATCCTGCCCGGCGCCGCCGAGTTCAACATCACGCTGCAGACCGGGTTGCCGTTGAGTATCGAGGCCGGGCGCGCGTCATTGAGCCTGCCGGCTCCGGCGGCGGGCACGGTGCGGCTGACGCTGGCGATCCCGGGCGATCACACCAACGTCAACCTCAGCCGCGGGCTGATTACCAGCCGGTCGTCCAGCAACGGGCAGACCACCATCGAAGCGACGCTGGAGCCGGCGCAGACGGCCACCCTGTGGTGGGCCACACGGGAGAACGCCGCTCCCCCGGCGCCGCGGGAGGTGCGCTTTTTGTCGGAAGTGAAGACGCTCGTCTCGGTGAGCGAGGCGGAGCTCGGAATGGCGGCCCTGGCCGACGTCACGGTGGTGCAAGGCGACCCCGGGGAGTTCCAAGTCCAGGTTCCTCCGGGATACGAGGTCACGGGGGTGACGGGCGCCAGCCTGGAATCTTGCGAAATAGATGCGAACCTCTTGACCCTGAAGGTGGCCAACCCGGCGCTGCGCAGCCACCAATTCCTGATCACGATGGAGAAATCGATTGACGCTCCCAAGGCGGATCTGCCATTTCCGAGCTTCAAGGGCAGCCAGCGGGAGACCGGCGAAGTGCTGGTGGAGACCGCAGGGACCATGGAACTGACCGCCAAGGAGAGCGGGAGCTTGAAGCGCATGGACGTGAAGGAGACTAGCCCGTTCCTGCGCGGTTTGGCCCGCCATTCGCTCCAAGCCGCCTTTCGCTATCACAGGCAACCCACTGAGGCGCCAGGCTTAGCGCTCGAATGGGTGCGTTTCGCCGATTTCGCGGTGCTGGCGGCGGTGGCTCAGCAGGCGACCGTAACCACGCTGGTCACCTCCGACGGCAAGTCGCTGAGCGAGGTGAAACTGGTCCTGAAAAACCAGGCGCAACCGTTCCTCAAGGTGAACTTGCCGGCGGGCGCCAGCATCGTCTCGGCGGATGTGGCCGGGGAGAAGGTCAAGCCCGTGGAGGGCTCGGACGGCAATCGCGTGCCCTTGTTGCGGGCCGGCTTCCGCCCCGCGGGTTCCTACGAGGTTTCCTTCGTCTTCATGCACTCGGGCACGCCGTTTGAGAAGAAGGGCGATGCGGAGCTGTCGCTCCCCAAGATGGACCTGCCCATCGGCCTGCTGGAATGGGAGGTCTTCCTGCCGGAGCGCTACAAAGTGACGGACTTCGGCGGCGATGCGATCCCGGCGCGGCTGTTGCCGGTGGCGCCGGAGGAGGAGGTGGCAGCGGCGGCTGAGTCGGGGGTTTACAGTTCGAACGGGACGCAACCCAACGGCGCGATGGCTGTGATGTTGGGCCGCGACGCCGAGGAGCTGCTTAACCCCATGGCAGGCTTCGCCGATGTGGACAACTTGCGGCCCGGGCAGTTGGGAGGGTTCGTAGTGGACCAGGCCGGCGCCGTAGTCCCGAATGCGCACGTCGAGGTCAGTCACATGCAGACCGGCGTCCTCCAGAGAACTGTCACTGACTCTGGGGGCCGCTGGGTGGTTTCCGGTGTGGCGTCGGGTAGGGTGAACGTGGTCGTCGATGCTCGCGGATTCACGAGATACGCGCAGCAAATGGACTATGAATCCAGCCGGCCGTCGCGGTTCAGTTGCGTGCTCAAGGTTGGCTCCGTGACGGACAAGATAGAGGTCGTCTCCAGCCCTCGCGATATCGCGCGGGCGAGCCTGCAGGTGGAGCGCGAGGCGCGCCAGGCTGCGGCGCAGGTTGAGAATGCGCCCTCCTCCAACGTCATGAATCTACAGAAGCGTGTGGCCGGGGTGTTGCCCATCCGGGTGGACGTGCCGCACGCCGGCAACTCCTACCGGTTCGTGAGACCGCTGGTGATCGACGAAGAAACCAAGGTGACCTTCAACTACAAAACGAAGTGAGGCGGGCTAGAAGATGAAGCTGAGGCCGCCGCGCAGGGTGCGGGGATAGGGGACCAGGAGCACGCGACCGGCGGCAGTGGACAGGGGCAGGTAGCCCTGAGCCAGGAGATTGCACAGGTCCGCGGTGGCTTCCAGGTGTCCGGAGAGACCGCCAAAGTAGGGGATGGGCTGGCGGATCTGCACGTTTAAACCGACTGGCTCCTGCATGGGCTGAGTCAGATAGGTGTGCGCGGGCATGAGCGAGGCCAAGTCGGCCCACTGATAGCTGGCCGCGAACCGGGTTCCGGTCCGGGGAGCAAGTCCGGAAGCTCGAGTGGTGACGGAATACCGCCGCGCTCTGCGCAGCACGGCCCGGATCTCGTCGGGGGTAGCGACGACCGCGGCATTCTGGTCCGCGGTGAGCGTTCCGTCGCTCGCGAAGGCGCTGGCCACATCGAGGTGGTCGCCGAGCTTCTGGTCCACCGAGGCGAGAAAGCCCAGGGAGCGGTACTGGCCGGCGTTGAAAACCCAGGAGTCGGAGAACGGGTCGGGCAGGAGATCCTGGAGGGAGGTGAAGTTCTCGGCCCCGCTCAGCGCGACGGCGGCGTTGGTAATGGACTCGGCGTAGCCGGAGACGCCCAAGGTCCGGGAGCCAAACGTGCGGCGATATCCAGCTTCCCAGTTCTGGCTGCGCTGCACCTGGACGCGGTTGCCACTCAAAGAGACCTGTGGAAAAGCCGCAAGCGCCGCCAAATCCTCTTGGAGCTGGCCTCCGTTCTCCGGAGCGCGGGCCAGCAATTGGGCGGGCGGCGCACCCGAGGCGTAACTGAACTGGAAGACCTCGCCTTTGGCGCGCTCGTAGGTCATCCGAGCGTAGGGGCTGAAGTAATCGAGGCTATTCAGGAAGGTGACCGAGTCCAGCGACGCGCCGTATTCGAAGCGCAGCTTGTCGGTCAGGCGGGTCTGGTCGCGAAGCGTGGTGGAGAGCGAGCGCAGGACCGGGGCGGAGGAGTCCGACATATCGCCCAAGCCGGCCGCCCGGGCACGCAGGGGCACGTAGAGTTGCCGCACGGTGAGGTTGAGTTCCGGAGACTCCCCTCCCGCGAATTCGCGCTTGAAACTGGTGTGAAAGGCCGCCGCCGGAGTTCCCGAAGACGAGGCGTACCCGAAGTTCCCGCTGAGCCGGAGGTGGTTGGCGCCCAGGAAGCAGGTGGCTAGGGCGAAGGCGGTCCCCAGATCGGGATCGGCGCTCAGCACCGAGCCCTGATCCCCTCCCGAGACCTTCACCACCCCGCTGGTCGAGGAGAACCAGCCGCTGGAGGCCGAGGGCGCGGGGGAAGAACCAGCCGGAGCCAGATCGGGCAACAGGCGCAGCACCGGCCGGGTGGCACTGGAACTGCGCAACACCCACTTCCACTCTTCGCTCATGAGGGAGCTGTCCGCAGGCACCACGGCCACCAGTTGGATGGAACTGAAAACGGTAGCCAGATTCACGTTGAGCAGGCTCTGCATTCCGGGCTGGACCACGATATTGCGCTGCAGCGCGGGCAGGAAACTGGCAAGCGAGACCCGAATGGTGTAGACATCCGGAACCAGGGCGGCGAACCGGAAGGCGCCTTGTTCGGTGGTGATGACGCGCTGGAGCAGGTGGTCGTAACGGTTGTAGAGGAGCACGGCGGCGCCCATCTGGGGAACGCCCGAGGAGCTGGTGACCAGTCCCAGGATGCCGCCCGAGAGCTTCGCCGGAGCGGGGGGGAGGGCGTAGCTAAGAGACACCACGCACAGCGCACCCGCAAGCACGCCCACCCTCTTGATGGACATCCTGGCGCTCATGACGGCCGGGCCGCTACCCGGCAAACTCCTTCAATCAGTCTACAGTAAAAGTGGCGCTCGGAGTCAAGGTCTGGTTTCGCAACCGATCCGTCACTGTCATCTTAAGAGTATACTGCCCCGGGTCAAGGGTGCGCAGGGGGAGCAACTTCTCGACGGTCACCTGCTGGGCGGCAGCCCCGGGGACGTTCTTGACCTCCTCGGTCACATTCATGATCTTGGCGTTGTTCCCGTTGCGCAGGATCTCGTACTGGATGGACCCGTCCGGCTTGCCGGTCTTCTCATCCGTCTGGAAGTTGTAGAACTGAACGTAGATACCCATTTTCTCGTTGCGGTGGAAGGTCTCGTCCAGGCGGGGCCGCACCTTAGAATCTCCGATCACGAACTGGCCCGTCCCGATGTCCCGCGTGGGGACCTTCTCGATCAGGTCGGCCAGGATCAGGCTGCTGGATCCCAGTTTGTCTTCCTCGAAGCGGGGGACGATAAGCCGCATCTGGTAGTTGTTCATGGTGCCGCCGATGACATCCTTCACGACCACGTTGAGGCGGTAGTTGCCCGGGGCCAGGAACACGGAGTGGTTGTAGATGGAGTTTTGCTTCGCGGTCTGCTCGAGCATGGCGGCGGGGGTCTCGACCACCACGGGCTCCTCCCAAACGCTCACCGGGCGCCGGGTCATGGAGGTGATGCGGGCGTACATGTTCACCATGGCCTTGGTCACCCCTTCCTTCTGCTGGAACTGTAGGTCCTTGTTCTCCAGCAGCACGGTGACGGTGGTGAGCACGGTGGATTCGGTCATGCGAATGTAGTCCACATGCACCTTAACGGGCAACAAGTTGTAGGTGATGGTGGTGTTCACTACCTCTTCCAGATCCTTGAACTTAACCGTCGGCTGTGAGTTCAACTTGGTGAAGGTCTCCAGGCGGGTGAACTCCTCCATGGTCTCGGTAGTAGGCTCGCTGCCGATACCCAGGTGCGTTCCGTCGCTGCGTGTGAAGCGGTCGTTCTTGGAGACCAGGCCCATCTGCTCGTAGTAGGTCAGGCCGGCGTTGGGGACCATGAGCAGCGCGTCCTTTTCGGACGGGTCCATGGTCATGTGGTACTCGCCGCTCATGGTGGGATCGACGAACTCGATCATGACGTTGGAACCGATGCCCTCGAGGTAGCGATAGCGCCACTGCTCGAACGGGTAAGTGGAAGTCTCGCCGCCGCCTTCGGACATGGGCCGCTCGTAGGCGCCACCGCTGGGGTGGGACTCGATCTCGTCCGGCGGGCCATAGGTGATGTAGATGCGGCCGCGGTCGGTCTTCCAGCCCGGGATGCCCGAGGCGAAATGCTCGTTGGCGTAAGCGATGCGCCGGTAGTGTTCCTCTTTGAACTCGTTTTCGACGGTATCCGGAGTGGGGTCGCGGCGCAGCCAGAATTGCTCGATGAATTGCTCGCGCTCGTCGTCGGTGCTGAGGCGCTTGAAGGTGGATTTTTCCTCTTCGGTGATGATGTACTTGACGTCTTCGTCCAGCCACTTCTTGAAGGGGGTTTCCAGCTCTTTCTTGAGCCTCTGGTCGCGCTTCTTTTTCTCCTTCTCGCTCAATGGTTTAGCGATGGTCTCGCGCGGCGCCGAGACGGCATCCGTCTTGGGGCTGTCTTTGTTGTCGTCGGCCAGGACGCCGGGCAGCAGAGCCAACGCGCCGATTGCCCAGATGCAGACACAAAACTTGCTTCCCGTCATACACCTCTCCGGTTTCGCGAAACGCTCGAAACTCTCCTAATTCTAGTCTTCCGCACCCGGAGCGTCAACCCAACGGGCCATGGCGACGCCCCGTCCCCTGAGCAAAGACGCAGGCGGGCGACGGCAGGTTTCAGGGAGTTGTGGACTAAAGGTGGCCCGCGCTCCCGCCGATAGAACACGCGGAGGCGCAGACCATGGCTGTTGCCGAGAGACCTTGGGCGTTCAAGACGCTCCAGCCGCTACCCCCCGTCGCCGCCAGGCTGATGCGGGTGGTCTCGGCCGAGGAGGCGTCGTTCCAACGGCTGTCGGCGCTGGTCCGGACGGATTCGGCGTTCTCGGCCGAGGTGCTGCGCATCGCTAACTCGCCGTTGTTGGGCTGCCGCAACCGAATCGACAGCATCCGGCACGCCCTGACCATGCTGGGGCTGGAGAAACTGAAGTCGCTGGTGATGGCCGTGGCGCTGCGGGATTTCCTGTCTTCGGCCTTGCAGGTGCCCGCGTTGGGGCGTTGCTGGCGCCATAGTCTGGCTTGCGCCTGCCTGTGCGAAGAACTGGCTTCCGCCGCACTGGGACTGAACAAGGACACGGCCTACACAGCCGGCCTGTTGCACGACGTGGGGCGCCTGGCGCTGCTGGCCAGCTATCCGGCCGAGTACGCCCGCATGCTGGACGTCTCGGACGAATTCGGTTACGACCTGCTGGGCTGCGAACAGGACCTCTTCGATATCGACCACTGTGTGGCGGGGGAATGGCTGGTGCGGGAATGGCATTTCCCGCAAGAGCTGCAAGCCGTTACCAGGCGCCACCACCAGGAATTGGCCGACGGCCCCCTGGACCTGCTGGGGGTGGTGCACTTCTCCTGCCGCATCGCCGACGCCATCGGCTTTCCCGTGATCACCTCTTCGGGCGAAACCCTTGCGCAAATCAAGGAAGACCTGCCCCCGCAACTGGTGGCGAAACTGAAGAACGAAGAGGAGTTCACGGCGCTGATCACCGAGCGGGTGAAAGCGCTGGAGAGCACGCTCTGAGCAGGCAGCAAGGGTACTGGGGATAGTCGGCATTTCTCACACACCGGCGGCCAGACCGCCGGCGCTACCGGCCAGTCGCGCGCATGGCTCCCAATGTCGGACAATGGGAGAGTCGATGCGCTGGCTCACACTTCTTCCGGCAATTGTGACGGTGGGAATCGCCGGAGGTCCGCCGAAGCCGCCGCCGCGCGCGCCGAAGCTAGTCGATGTAGAGAGGATCTGGGGCCAGGCGCCGCACAACGCCTCTCCCGATCTGATCCGATTCAGGGGCCGCTGGTACTGCGCCCTGCGGGAAGCGGAGGCGGAGAGGGGCTCGGACGGGGCCTTGCGGATTCTGACTTCCGGGGACGGTGAGCGGTGGGCCTCCGTGGCGCGGATTGCTTCCCCGCCGGGGGATCTGCGGGGACCGAAGTTTTCGATCGCGGCGGACGGCCGGCTGATGCTGAACGCCGGGTCGAACTTCCCTCGGACGCAATCGCTGGCCTGGTTTACCCGCGATGGGAGGACCTGGTCGGAAGCGGCTGAGGTCGGCGAGCCGAATGTATGGCTATGGCGGGTGACCTGGCAGCGGGGCAGGGCATTCGGAATCGGCTACAGCGCCACCGGCAGGCAATTCGCGCGGCTCTACATCAGCCGTGACGGGCTGCGCTACGACGCCCTGGGGGACGACCTGTTCGGCAAGGGCCTGGCCAGCGAGGGCTCATTGCTGTTTCTGGAGGACGACACCGCGCTGTGCTTGCTGCGCCGCGACGAAAAGGGCGCGAGCAGCCTGCTGGGGAGCGCTCGTCCACCCTACCGCCTCTGGAACTGGAAGGATCTCGGCCTGAGGCTGGGCGGGGCGAACCTGATGCAGCTCGCCGACGGCCGCATCGTCGCAGCAGGCAGCCTGGATAGCGGCGACGGGCGGATGGTGCTGTGCTGGTTGGACCCCCAGGCAGGCACGCTGAAGCAGTTCCTGGCGCTGCCTTCGGGAGGCGATACGGGCGGCCCGGGTCTGGCCTTCGAAGACGGGCTGCTGTGGGTCGGCTACCATTCCTCCCACGAAGGCAAGACCGGCATCTACATGGCGAAGGTGGACCTGGGCGGCTGAGCGGAGGAGGGTAACCGGCGACATGCGGGGATTCGGAATGGGCCACGGCGAACGGGGAGGCCGCGCGCACGCCCGGGCGTCCAACCCGGGCGCGGAGCCTGGGAAGGGCGAGCGGCCAGTGTCGGAGAAGTTGCGCGCCATGCTTCCCGATATCTGGGAACTGGTCATGCCGCGGCGCTGGGCGCTGGCGCTGGGCCTGGTGCTAATTCTGATCAATCGCCTGGCTGGGGCGGTGCTGCCGGCGTCCACCAAGTATCTGGTGGACGACGTCATCGGAAAGAAGAGGTTGGAACTGCTGGCTCCGCTGGTGGCGGCGGTGCTGGTGGCGACCGCCTTGCAAGGCGCGACGTCGTACTCGCTCACGCAACTCCTGTCCAAGGCGGCGCAGCGCATGATCGCGGAACTGAGGCGCAAAGTGCAGGCGCACATCGGTCGCCTCCCGCTGGCCTACTACGACTCCAACAAGACGGGCGCGCTGGTGAGCCGCATCATGAACGATGTGGAGGGGGTGCGGAATCTGGTGGGCACGGGGCTGGTGGAGTTGGTGGGCGGAGTAATTACGGCCCTGATCGCATTGGCCGTGCTGCTGCGCATCAGTCCGCTGCTCACCGGCATGGCGCTGGGGATCGTCACGCTCTTCATGCTGTTCCTCAAGCGCTCCTTCGGCGTGATCCGTCCGATCTTCCGGGAGCGGGGCCGGATCAATGCCGAGGTGACGGGCCGGTTGACGGAGTCGCTGGGCGGGATTAGGGTGGTCAAAGGCTACCATGCGGAGGCGCGCGAGGCGGTGGTGTTCTCCGGCGGGGTGCAGCGGCTGCTGGACAACGTGATCCGGTCGCTGACCGCCATGTCGCTGATGAGTCTGGGGGCGACCTTGCTGCTGGGCGTGGTGGGAGCGCTGGTGATGTACCTGGGAGCGCGCCAGATCGTGGGCGGCTCGCTGACCCTGGGAGGGTTCGTCACTTTCACCGCGTTTCTCACTTTCCTGGTGGCCCCGGTCTTCCAGATCGTGGGCATTGGCACGCAACTCACCGAGGCGCTGGCCGGCCTGGAGCGCACGCGCGAGGTGCTGCGCGAGCGGCCCGAAGACCTGGACCCGCGGCGGACCGTCGCGATGGGGGAGATCCGCGGCGACGTGGTCTTCGAGGATGTGGCGTTCGCCTATCAGGCCGGCAAGCCGGTGTTGCACGGCATTTCGTTCGAGGCGCGCTCGGGGTCGGTTACCGCGCTGGTGGGATCTTCGGGCTCCGGCAAATCGACCATCATCGGCCTGATCGCAGCGTTTTACACGCCCTCGAGTGGAACCGTCAGGGTGGACGACCAGGACCTCTCGAGGGTCCGTCTGGATTCCTACCGCACGCAGCTCGGGGTGGTCTTGCAGGACTCCTTCTTGTTCGACGGAACGATCAGAGAGAACGTCGCCTTCGCGCGCCCCGGCGCCACCGAAGAGCAGATCCTGCGGGCCTGCAGCATTGCGCGCGTGGACGAGTTCGCCGAGAGCTTCGACGCCCGCTACGACACGCTGGTGGGCGAGCGCGGCGTGAAACTGAGCGGGGGGCAGCGGCAGCGCGTCTCGATCGCCCGCGCGATTCTGGCCGACCCGCGCATCCTGATCCTGGACGAGGCCACTTCGAGCCTGGACTCCGAGTCCGAGGCCTCGATACAGCAGGGGCTGGCCTACCTGATGCAGGGGCGCACCACGTTCGTGATCGCGCACCGGCTGTCCACCATACGGCGCGCCGACCAGATTCTGGTGGTCGAAAGCGGGCAGATCGTCGAGCGGGGCGTGCACGCCTCGCTGCTGGAGGCCGGGGGCAGGTATTACGATTTGTATACACGGCAGCACGGCTTGGATGAGAACCTGCTGGTCGCGCCCGGAGAGGCGGTGGAGGCGGCGGCCGAGGAAGCCCCGGCCACGGCGCCCCGCGAAGAACCGGCTTCGCTCCGGGACACGATTCGCTTGATGCGAGGCTGACTTGTTGCGCGCCGCTGCCATTACCGACGAGTTTGGCTCCGATCTGGAAGCGGCCGCAGAGGCCATGGCCGGCCTGGGGATGACCGGCGCCGAACTGCGGGTGGTGTTCGGCAAGAACATTCTGGACCTGAGCGACGCGGAAGTGGACCGCGTCCGTGAGATTGCCGCTGCCCAGGACCTGGAAATCGTGGCGCTCTCCTCGCCGCTGCTGAAATGCACGCTGCCAGGCGCGCCGCTCATCGACAGCCGCTTCCAGCAGGACGTCTTCGGCGCGCAGCATTCCTACGAGGACCAGCCCCGGCTGACCGCGCGGGCCTTCCAAATCGCGCACCGGACCGGAGCCCGCATTGTGCGCGTCTTCTCGTACTGGCGGGTGGTCGAGCCGGAAGCGGTATTCGGCCGCGTAGCCGATGCGTTGGGCGCGCTCGCCCAGCAGGCCGCCCGGGAGGATCTGATTATCGGAATCGAGAACGAGCACGCCTGCAATATCGCGACCGGCGCGGAAGTTGGCCGGCTGCTGGCGGCCGTCGGTGAAGCGAACCTGCAAGTGGTCTGGGATCCGGCCAACGCGTATGTGGCGGGCGAGAGGGCGTTTCCGGACGGTTATCGGGACTTGCCCGCCGCGCGCATAGCCCACGTCCACGCGAAGGACTGCACGCTGGAGGGGCACCGGCCCGTCTGGTGTCCGCTGGGCGCCGGCGCGCTGGATTGGAAAGCGCAAATCGCCGCGCTGGTTGCCGACGGCTACCAGGGTTGGGTGAGCCTGGAAACCCACTGGGCCGGCCCGCAAGGCGACAAGTTCCAAGGCAGTCTGATCTGCGGTCGCAACCTCGTGGCGCTGCTGGCGGAGTAAACGTGGCACACTAAGAATCGCATGGCACAAGACAACCTTTTCTCACTGGACGGGCAGGTAGCGGTGGTTATCGGCGGTGGCGGAGTGCTGGCGGGCGCGATGGCTAGTGGATTCGCCGAAGCGGGCGCGGACGCGGTGATCGTGGACCTGATTCTCGAGAACGCGGAGGCGCGCGCCAAGTCCATCCGGGAACTGGGGCGGCGCGCGATCGCGATCCAGGCGGACGCGGCTAGCAAGGCGGACCTGGCGCGGGCGCTGGAAGCCACGCTCGCCGAATTCGGGCAGGTGGACATCCTGCTGAACGCGGCGGGCATCAATTCGGGGACGCCATTCTTCGAGATCGGCGAGCAGGAGTGGCAGCGCATCCTGGACGTGAACCTGAAGAGCGTGTTCCTGGCCTGCCAGGTGTTCGGCAAGGCGATGGTGGAGAGCGGGCGCGGCGGGTCGGTGATCAACATCTCCTCGGCGTCCGCCGGTCCGCCGCTGTCGAAGGTTTTCACCTATAGCGTGACCAAGGCCGGCGTGGAGCAGATCACGCAGTTCCTGGCGCGGGAGTGGGCCACTCAGGGCGTGCGTGTGAATGCCATCCGGCCCGGCTTCTTCCCCGCCGAGCAGAACCGCAAGCTGCTCACCCCGGAGCGGACCGCTTCCATCATGGGGCACACGCCGATGGGACGTTTCGGCGAGGCCTCGGAACTGGTGGGCGCCGCAGTCTACCTGGCTTCCAGGAATGCGGCTTCGTTTGTGACCGGCTCGATCCTGCGGGTGGACGGCGGGTTCCTGGCGATGACGATTTGAGAGCCGATGCCGGAGACCCCCGCGCGGCGAGATGGCAGGCGCTCGCCGGGACTGTTGATCGATCCCAAAGCCGAAGATCTTAGTAGGGATCGACGGGACAGGGTCTGCGGTCCCAACAGCAACCACGCGGCGCACTGCCTCGGATCCTGCTAGGGTGATTGGCCGGGCCGGTCTAATGGAGCGACTTGGACTGAAGTATGGTGTACGTGGGTTCTGACTCCTGACCCTTCGTATTAAATGCCTGAATAGCCATTCCTTTGTTGGTGAGGCGGGCATTGAATACTTCGCCAGCTCGAAGTGGCACACATCTGGACCAGCGCCATGCCCGATCACAAGCAATGATGTATGCATTGCCGTCAGAGGCCTCAACGAGCATCGCGTTCAAAACATGCGGCCAGCGCATGGTCGTGTCGTACGAGTTGCAGTTCATCGTAACGCCCAAGTTAGTGTCTGCGTTGCCAAACGTAGAGTTACCAACAGTGGTAGCAGTCATCGAGGTATTTGCTGAACCAGCGATGTTGCACCTCGTGGAGACACCACCTCCAGTTTGCTGCACGTAGGGGACCGATTGCTCCTGCAAAACCCTTATTCGAAGCCCAGCCGAGGGCTGCTGGGCTGGCGGAGAGAACCACGTAGGGTTCATAGCTGGGTTGAGTTCGTACTGAGTTATGATCAAGTCTGAAGTGCGCCCGCCCTCGACGACGTGGCGTTTGAACGCGACATTGACGCCATCGACGACGTGGTAATCCGAGAGGTCCGTTACGACTTCACCCGAGCTCCCCTTTCCGGACATTCGCCGCAGCCGACCGACCTTATCGATACTCCAGACCGCCTCGTTGCCCTCGCTATTTCTGATCCTGAGCCTATCGCACCGTTCGGTTGCAACGTCTTCCGAGCCGTCGTAAGAAAGCACGAACTCACCCCTGTGCCGGGCGACATACAGGGGATCAAGTCGCAAGCTAGACCGAAGTGCGTCTAGGTTTGCCGCAGGGATGGAGCTGGTTAGTTTACCGTTCACGACATAGTTAAACTCAGCCGTCAAAACGAGCGTAGTGGCGAGCCCCGTCGGGCCGCGCGTCGCCACGTACATCCGATCTGGATAACACGTCACCCGTTCAAATTCTGACGATACAACTGCGCCGGCTGCACTTTGGGTCAACTTGCCGATGTAGTGTGTGGCCTGGATGGAGGTGAGCTTCTCTATCGGGCCAAGTGCGTTCAAGGCCTTAGCGAGCAGACTCGAAGGGTCACCGTGGCCTGCCGTTGCGGAAGCAGGCGAGTTGGGGGCCTTCGATGCTGACAGCATCGCATTCAGCACTCGGTCGGAGACTCCTGCCTTCTTTAGTTCGATCAGCGCTTGGGGAGACGTATCGAAGTTCGCGGACCCCTGTCCTATGGCAAGAACCACGGTTTGCTCCGCCAGACCCGATTTTGTCATCGAGAGCACGTCGGCATTTGTAATTGGCCCACGGGATTCTTGAGCTATCAATGAGGACGACGTGAGGGCGAGTAGCGCGAAAGCGGCAAGGTGCTTCATGATGAACTCCTTCGGACACTCCGCTCAGGCGGAACACATAGTCTGAGCCACGATTTCCTTTTTGGCTTCCTGGCCAGGATCGATTATACATCCAACCGCTTTCTTGGGGGCTATTTCTCTCATTTTCCCTATCCCGAACGACTCCGGCGGCCCAGGAGGGGCCCAATCTGGCCCTTCCGGGTATTGAAGAACCCGGCAGTGCCTTATTTCAAGCAGCTTCTCGGACATCTATCCGTCCACTCCCTTCCTTCGCCCGGTTTGCTTCGATGCCGCGGCCTACCCGGTCGCCACCGCCGGCGCGCCGATCCGCCGTACGATGCTCGCAAAGAGCCGCCGTGTGAGATGGCCCTGCGCGCTACGAACTCAAGTAAACGAACCGGGCGATGAACAAGGCGGTGAGGACGTAGACCAGCCAGCTCACGCGGCGGAATTCTCCGCGGAAGACGCGCAGCAGCGTGTAGGCGATCAGGCCGAAGGCCACGCCGGTGGCGATGCTGAAGGTTAGCGGAATGGTGACCATGGTGAGGAAGGCGGGCAGGGCCAGCACCGGGTCGGACCAGCGGATGTCGGCCACGGTGGAGGCCATCAGGCTGCCGACCACGATCAGCGCCGGGGCGGTCACGGCCTGCGGAATGAAGCCCACCACGGGCGCGACGACGAGGGCGATCAGGAACAGCAGGCCCACCACCACGGCCGTGAAGCCGCTGCGTCCACCGGCCACCACGCCGGCCGCGCTCTCGATGTAGCTGACCACGGTGGAGGTCCCGGCCAGCGAGCCAACGATGGTGGCCGAGGCGTCGGTCGCGAGAATCCTCTCGACGCGCGGAATGCGGTTGCCGCTATCCAGCATGCCGGCCTTCTTGGCGACGCCGACCAGGGTTCCCAGGTTATCGAAGAGGTCGATGAACAGGAACACGAAGACGATCTCGAGGAACCCGACGCGGAGAATGGCGGGAATGTCCAGCTTGCCAGCGGTAGCGGTCAACTCCCCCCAGTTCAGGGATTGCGGCTGCCAGCGCACCAGGCCGAATGCCGCGCCCACCGCGGCCGTGGCCAGGATGCCGATGAGCATGGCCGCGCGAACCCGCCAGGCCATCAGCGCGGCGATGGTGAGCAGGCCGAAGATGGCCAGCATGGTGTGCGGTTCCTTCAGGTTGCCGAGCGCGACCAGCGTGTTCCGGTTTCCCACAATGATGCCGGATTTCTGGAAGCCCACCAGCGCGATGAACAGCCCGATCCCGGCGGCCACCGCGGCGTAGAGTTCCGGCGGGAGCGCGGAGAGGATCAACTGGCGGATGCCCACCAGCGTCAGCAGAAGAAAAACGACGCCGGAGATGAACACCGCGCCCAGGGCCGCCTGCCAGGGCACGCCCATGCCCAGCACCACCGTGTAAGTGAAGTAGGCGTTCAGTCCCATGCCCGGCGCGAGCGCGATGGGATAGCGCGCATAGAGGCCCATCATGAGGCTGCCGAAGGCCGCCGAAACGCAAGTGGCCGCCATCGCCGCCTGGGTCGGAATGCCGGCGTCGTGCAGGATGGACGGGTTCACGAAGATGATGTAGGACATGGTCAGGAACGTGGTCAGACCGGCGAGCGTTTCGGTGCGCCAGTCCGTGCCCAGCTCCCGGAATTGAAAGTAGCGTTCGAGCGAGTGCCGGATCGACATGCGGAGCGAGAGTCCAGACTAGCACGGGCGGAGGGCCCGCGTGGTCGGGTATACTACCCGAGAGGAGACGCGCATGACCGAACAGAAGATCGCAGAGGCTTACCAGATTGCCAAGGAACAATACGCGGCGGCCGGGGTGGACGCGGAGGCCGCAATGCGGCGGCTCGAGACCATCCCCATCTCCCTGCACTGCTGGCAGGGCGACGACGTGGGCGGCTTTGAAAAAGTGGGCGCCAAATTGGAAGGCGGCGGCATACAGGCCACTGGCAACTACCCGGGCAAGGCGCGTTCCATCGCCGAGCTGCGCGCCGACGTCGAGAAAGCGCTCAGCATGGTTCCCGGCAAGCACCGGCTGAATCTGCACGCCTGCTACATCGACAACGGCGGCAAGTTCATCGACCGCAACGAAATGCTGCCCGAGCATTTCCAGAGCTGGATCGATTGGGCGAAATCCAACAGTCTGGGCATGGACTTCAACCCGACCTACTTCTCGCATCCGAAGGCGGCCGACGGGTTCACGCTGACGCATCCCGACAAGCGAATCCGCGACTTCTGGATCGAGCACGGCATCTGCTGCCGCAAGATCGGCGCGGAGATGGGCCGGCAGCTTGGCTCGACCACCGTCACCAACGTCTGGATTCCGGACGGCTACAAGGACATTCCGGTCGACCGCACCGGGCCGCGCGAGCGCCTCACCGATTCCCTCGACAAGATGTTCGCCGAGCCCATCGATCCCAAGGTGCATCTGGACGCGGTAGAGGCGAAGCTGTTCGGCATTGGCGCCGAGAGTTACACGGCCGGCTCGCACGAGTATTACCTGGCTTACGCCACTTCGCGCCAGAAGGTGCTGACGCTGGACGCCGGCCACTTCCATCCTACTGAGGTCATCTCCGACAAGATCTCCTGCGTGCTGATGTTCTGCCCCGGATTGCTGCTGCACGTCAGCCGGCCGGTGCGCTGGGACAGCGATCACGTGGTCATCCTCGACGATGAGTTACAGGCGATTGCCAAGGAACTGGTGCGCAGCGGGAAGCTGGATAAGATCCATATCGGGCTGGACTATTTCGACGCCAGCATTAACCGCGTGGCCGCCTGGGTGATCGGCACGCGCAACATGCTCAAGGCGCTGCTGATCGCCGAGCTGGAGCCCACCGCGGCATTGAAAGAGGCTGAGCTGAAGATGGATTTCACCGAGCGGCTGGCGATGCTCGAAGAGCAGAAGAGCCTGCCCTGGGCCGCGGTCTGGGATTACTACTGCGCGCAGAAGGGCGTCCCGGTCGGCCGCGCCTGGTTCGACGAAATCCGGCAATACGAGACGAAGGTGCTGGCGAGGCGGGCGGGGGCGTAGGCGTCCATCGAGCAGTGCGCTTTGCGCTACTGTAGAAGCATGACCGGTCTGCTTGAGAGAGCGCTTCAGCGCGTTCAGGCCCTCTCGCGCGAGGAGCAGGACGCGATCGCATCCCAGATCATGGAGACTCTGGACGACGAGGAAACGTGGGCGCGCAAGTTCCGCGAAAGGCCCGCGCTGTTGCGATCCCTCGCCCAGGAGGCTCTTGAGGAGCACCGCCGGGGCGAGACGCGCCCGCTCGACGAACTGATCGGATGAAGTCGTTCACCACGCGCCGGTTTCGCGAGGCGTATCGCAGTCTCCCAGGTGAAGTGCGATTGCAGGCCCGGAGAGCTTTCCATTTATTCCAGCAAAACCCTTCGCATCCCGGGCTGAACTTCAAGAAGGTGGTCGGAGAGAACAACGTCTACTCCGTCCGAATCGGCCTCGGCTATCGTGCTCTCGGCCGAGTCGACGACGATGCCATCGTCTGGTCCTGGATTGGACCCCACGCTGACTACGACAAGCTCGTTTGACCGGGCACGCCCTTCTCTCGAGGCCCTTTGCCCGGCTCCGCGAGCACCCAGGGAAGGCGGGTCTCAAACTCCAAAGCCAGGACGGGCTTGCCAAGAAACGAAGGAGGGGGCTGCGGGGTGAGCGTGCCAACGTAGTAGAAGAATCCGCGCTCTTCGGTTTTGTGCGCTGCCGGTACCCAGAAACTACCCCCCTTCACTTCGACCAAGCGCTCTCCTGGAGTGAGCAAGCTCCCAATGAAATAGAACCAGCCGCCGTAGGCGTGGAGGCCCGGCGGGACGCCACCGTAGTGGACGGCCTCGCCCTCCTTCAGCGGGTCAATGCCCAAGCGGTCCAGTAGGGCAAGGAAGTCGGGAGGATAGACAGTCGCCCGCTGCGCCGCGAAGTTCCGGCAGCCTTCGCATCCGCAGATGTCGGCATAGCCGCGCTCGAGCAGCGCGTAGGCGGCGAGGGTCGCCTCCCGGTCGTGGAGGAAAACCTGATCGCCGAGGCGCAACTCAACCATGGTTCACCGCCTAAGTCTACCGAGCCTTACGCCGCATAGGGCTGGGCCAGCATCTTTTCCTTGCCGATCCCATTCCTGGCCGCGAGTTTCACGAAGCCCCGGCCGCCGATCCTCATGTAGAGCCAACGCCAGAGCACGAAGGGAATGCCGTTGCTCGCGATCATGCCTGTCGCCTCGGCGGGTACCGGCAGTCCCTCGGCCAGCGCGGCGGAAGTCATGTCCAAGGCTCCCATCACATGCTTGACGAGTGGACCCGAGCGTTTTGGCCCGGTGAGAGGCTGGCCACCGATGGCGCCTCCTCCGCCTAGGGCCAGACCACCGGCCCATGCGAAACCGCTTTGGGCGGCGAACTCGCGGCAGATGGCCAGCGCGATCGAATTCTGGTGCGTTTCGGGAAAGCCGCTGTTCACAATCGCCATCAGATGCTGCGAGGAGCGCTCGCCAACCGCCCGCCGATGGGCTGCAATCACCGCCAGGGCCTTGGTCACGAGATAGGGCAAGGCATCAACGTAAAGGGGAAAGACCAAAAGGACCAGCCCGGCGCGTTCCACCGATGCAAGCAGATCGGCCTGGCCCTCCGGGCGATTCAGGCTGGCTCGCAGGGTCAGGGACTCGGTCTCCCACCCTCGCTCCTTGAGGCGATCCAGTAGATAGCCTCCCAGCACTCCCGAGGTGCTGGGCTCTTTGGTCTTGGGGCTACCCACAATGAGCAAGACTCGCCGCGCGCCGGCGGCTTCGACGGCGGAACCGGGAATGACCGGCGCGGGCATTAGGGACGCGGCGGCATCGCCGAACGGCAGGGCGTCGGACCTGGCGAGGAGCGATTCGAAGCGCCGCCGGAGCGCCGCGGGGCCATCGCTCGCCAGAACCACCTCCGCCGCGTAGCTGGCGGGATGCATATTGATCGCGTTGCGTCCGGCGAGAGTTTTGAAGATATGCGCTTCCGGCGGGTCGGGCTGGCGCTGGACTCCCACCACCATAAACCGCGGCATGCGCGCATAGCGCGGCGGGTGGTGAACCTCCCCTTCGTATATCCGGAAGAAAGGGGAAGCGAGTTGAACGAAGCGGTCCACCATCTTCTTCAGCTCGGGCGAGTAACCCCCGAAAGTCACGGGAGTGAAGAGAACCGTCACATCGCTGCGGACAATTGCTTTCGCGATCTCGCGGCCGGCGTCCGCTTCCACGCACACGCCAGGCGTCTTGAGCCAGCAATCGAAGCAGCCCAGGCAGTGGGCCAGTTTCATGTCGCGCAGAGGAAAGGTCGCGAGTTGAGCGCCGTCTGCCTGGAGCACCTGGCACAACACGTCGAGAATCGGCGGCAGGTCGGTGTCGCCGGATCCAGCGCCATCCAGGATTACGACTTTCTTCTCCGGCATGTGGGTTTCACGGACGGCTACTGTGTAGTGCGCTTCAAAGTGAGGGGCAGGGGACCGGGGCCTTGGGTCCAGGTACCGACCAGCTCGGCCTTTTTCAGCTCCCCGGCGAACTCGCCTCCGACAGCGCTCACCTCCACGGTGATCGCGGCGCCTTTTTGCGTGATGGTGGAGGCCGGCAACTCGACTCCGCCCTGGTCGATGCTAACGAGCGTCCCGGTGGCGCCGCCGGCGCGGTTAGCGAGCTTCAGGAGCAGGCGCAAAGTGGTTCCGTTGGGCAGGGCCAGCGTGCCCTCCCAATTGCCCTCGAATTCCTTGGCGATGGCGGTGCTCTTGGCGGGCTCCTTCACGCTGGGCTCGGAAACCCACTTCAACTCGAAGGTCAGCAGCGCGCCGCCCTGGCTGAAGTTGCCTTTGATCGCCTTGCCGGAATCGGAAAGCTGGCCCTCAAACGAAGGATCTCCCGGGACGCCGCTCATCACGAAGGAGACCGACGCGCCTTTTACAGCGACCTTGGAAAGCGCAAAGTCCTTCGTTCCCTGATCTGGAATGCCGATGGTGCCGATCCAATCGCCCTTGGCGTTCTGGGCGAGGTCGACGACGATCTTCAGGTCCCCGGTGGGAACCTGAATCGCCCCCTCCCAGTGGCCGGCCCCGGCCGGTTTGCTTTGCGCCGGCGCCAGCAGCGCCGTTGCGAATGCGATCAGCAGCACACAAGATACAGTTCTCATGAGTTCTCCTTGGTAGAGGTACGAAACTGGCGGCCGGGAGGTTCCATCCTCTCTACTCCCGGAACAGGTGGATCTCTTCGTCGTGGCGCGGCCGTTGTTCGATGAACACGCCCAGAGCCAGGCCGGCCGCGACCAGCGCCAGGGTCGCGATGGAGGTCGCATCCAATCCCCACCGCCAGAACACGGCGAAGACGCACAGCGTGATCCGCAGCACCCAGGTCAGAGCTTTGGAGTAGGGCTGCTTGTTCCGATGCAGCCTGACACCCACACGGCCCAGGGCAAAGGCAAAGGCCACCGCCAGCACAGCCAGCGCGACGCGCAGCAGTTGCATGGGCACTACGGACACGACTTCAATTGTAATCGCAGCGCCTGGCCGATCACCAGTTCAACCTTCGGTCAGCTCGTAGCCCTTTTCGGCGATTTGCGTCCACAGAATCTCGGAGGCGTGGCCGTGCATGGCGAAGACCTGGCGCACCAGGTCGCACACCGGCTCGTAGCCCCGCTCGTAGAAAATCAGGATGGATGGGCCGGCGCCGCTCAGCGCACAGCCCAGCAGCCCGGGCGCGCGCAACTTGAGGATCTCGTCGAGGCCGGGCACGAGAGGCGAGCGGTAGGACTGGTGATAGCGGTCTTCGAGCGCCGTGGGAAACGCGCTGATGGTTCCGGTGGCCAGCGCCGCGATGAGCAGGGCCGCGCGCTGCACGTTGAAAACGGCGTCGGCGCGCGAATAAGAGTCGGGGAGCACGGAGCGGGCCTTGGCAGTGGGCAGGTCGAAGTCCGGAACGACCACCGCGACGCCGAAGCGGGCCGGCAGATCGAGGCGCACCGCCCGGGCCGCGCCGCCGGAATCGATGGCGCTGGCTACGATGGAGCCCAGCACGCAAGCCGAGACGTTGTCCGGATGCCCCTCGATGCGCGCCGCCTCGTCCAGAATCCGCAGCGGCTTCCAGCCCAGCCCCAGCAGGTGGTCGGCAATCACCACGCCCGCGGTCAGGGCGGCGGCGCTGGAACCCATTCCCTTGCCGATGGGGATGTCGTTGTAGATCTCGAGTTCAATCGGCTGGAGCGGTTCGCCTACGTCCGCAGCCACCTGTTGTGCGGTCTGCCAGATGAGGTTGTCCTCGCCGGTCGGGATGGCTTCGGCTTCGCGGCCCGACACGCGGATCTCCAGGCGCGCGCTGGGCCGGAAGCGGCACACCAGATAGACGCCCAGCGCCAGGCCCAAGGCGTCGAAGCCCGGGCCCAGATTGGCGCTGGAAGCCGGTACTTTCAGAGTTACCCAGTTCATTCTCTAGCCCAGCGTCACTTTCCGGCCCTCGCGGCAGGAGCGGTACACCGAGAGCACGATCTCCAGCGCCTGGTAGCCCGCTTCGCCCGAAACCAGCGGTTGGCGCCCGGTGCGTATGGCCTCGCCGAAATCCAGGAATTGGCGCTCGAAGGGGGCCAGCGAGATGGCCATGGGGTCGGAGGCGCCGGACATCGCCGCCATGACCACCGGCGCGGGCTCGCCCGAATCGTTCTCGACGTCCCAGGCCGTCAGTTGGTCGCCAGTGAGGATGGCCGTACCCCGCGTGCCGTGGATCTCGACGCGCTCGCTGTAGCCCGGCTGGAAGGCGGTCGCCGCCTGCACCACGCCGGTCGCGCCACTCGAGAACTTCAGCAGGGCATTAACCACGTCCTCGGACTCGATCTTGTGGAGCGCGCCAAGCTGCCAGTACCCGAACAGTTCCTGCACCGGCCCGATCAGCCAGCGCAGCAAGTCGACCTGGTGGATGGCCTGGTTGATCAGCGCGCCGCCTCCCTCCACCGCCCAACTGCCCTTGATGGGCCGGGCGTAGTATTCCGGCGCGCGATACCACTTCACGTAGGCGTCTGCCTGCAGGATCTTGCCCAGCCGGCCGGCTGGGATGGCGCGGCTCAGGAACTGGCTGGAATCGTCGAAGCGGTGCTGGCTCACCACGCCCAGCAGAATGCCCGCCGCGCGCGCCGCCTGGATCATGGCACGGGCCGTCTCCAGGCTAGTAGCTATGGGCTTCTGCACCTGGATGTGCTTGTGGTTCCGGGCGCAGGCTTCCAGCGGTTCCAGGCGGAAATCCGGGAAGGTGCAGACATCCACGAAATCCACACGCGGATGCCGGCAGACGTCCTGGTAGCCGCCTACGAATTCGGCGCCGTACTTTTGAGCGAAGGCGCGGCCCACCGCCTCGCTCGCGTCCGTGCACACCGCCAGCTCGTATCCGATGTTCCGGTAGGCCTGGGCGTGCTTGTGAGCAATAGCGCCCGTTCCGATCATTCCGACCCGCAACTCCGCTCACCCTCCCGAACTTGGAAGTATAGCGATTATGGAGTTCTATCCGCCACAGGACCCAACTTCGTCGCGCGACTGTTTTTTTACCATTGGTTCCTTGGCTGCGACAGCGTATAGTATCAGGAAGGATCTTTTCATGCGAGTCATAGAGACGCTTGTTACCGTTCTGCTCGCGGGGCTGCCCGCCGCCAGTCCGGCCGCCGCCAGTCCGGCCGCCGCCGACGTGCTGGTCATGGAGCAGCAACCTTCTTCCGGCATCCAACCGCAATCTCCCCGCATGGCCCCCGGACGATCCGGCCTGGATTTCGCGCTCCTCCCCGCCACCGGCTTCAAAGGACCCACCGTGGCGTTGCTGGGCCTGGCGCGAGTCCCTGGCCGCTACGCGGCAGCCTATCGCGAACGGATCGCGGGCGCCCTCCTGGTAGTAGCCGTCGATCTGCGCTCCGGAGCCATTTTTCAGGCCAACGCAGAGCCCAGGAACGCGGTTCCCCTGTCCACGCTCCTGAATGCGGATCCGCCCGCCACCGCGGAGGGGGCTGGCTGGGTGGACACCTACTTTAACCTCGATTTGCGAGTCCAGTTGGGCCTGCCCGACTGGGGCGGCAAGTACGCCGTATTCGTCTGGCTGGACGACTTGGTTAGCCCGGTTCAGATCGCGAAAATACCCGGAGAGGCTTCCACGGAACGCCCCTCGAAAACCGTGAACCGGCCGGTCCCTGGGATTCACCTTGGAGAAACTCCCTGGAAGTCCGGCATTAAGGAGGGAATTGAGCTGCACGGAGAGGGTTCGCGGGTCTATGGGGTGGTCGCTCCGGGGGCCAATTCCGGCACGCTCAGGATTCTCTCGCTGGACTTCCGCAGCCGCACTCTGGTTTCGATGGTCTTGGCATTGCCCAAGCGCGAGAACGCCTTCGACTTCGACCTGTCCATTCTGGGCGGCTTCGACCCCGCCGCGACCGGGACACAGAAGAGCTTCGTGCTGGCCGGCTGGGGCGCCACTTGGTCGCAGCCGCTGGTTGTCGACCGCACCCGTCAGCCGTAAGAGCCCGCTCGCCTAGCCTGAGTACACCAGCCGTCCGCTGAGGTAAGTCTTTTGGACCTCGATCCGCCCTGCGGCGGCGTGGAAGCGGAACTCCGCCAGGTCGGCGCGCTCGCCGGGCACGAGGCCCGCCTGACGCCCCTCGAACCTGGCCAAACGAGCGGGGTTGAGCGTGGCCATGCCCACCGCCTCCGCCAGGCTGAGGCCCGCCAGGCGCATCAGAAGCTCGATACCGCGGTCCATGCGCAGCGCCGATCCCGCCAGCCGCGTTTGCCCGGCCAGCACCACTCGTTGGTCGGGGGTCAGTTCCACTTCCTGCCCGCCCAGGCTGTAGCGGGCCGGCGCGCAGCCGGCCGGCATTGCCGCGTCGGTCACCAGCAGGCTATGATCGAGCCCTTTCGCTCGAATGGCGACTTTCAGAAACGAGCCCGGCAGATGGATGCCGTCCACGATGAATCCGGCGGCCAGCCGGTCTTCGGCCAGTTGCGCCCACAGGTAACTGTCCTGCCGCGGGAGCACGGGCTGCGCTCCGTTGCCGAGATGCGTGGACAAGGTCGCGCCGGCCTGGACCGCCTCCGCGATCTGGATCGGGGAGGCGTTGGTGTGCCCGATCGCGACCACGATGCCTTCCCCGGCCAGCCTCTCGATATAGCGCGGCGCCTCGGGCCATTCCGGCGCTAGCGTCACCATTTTGATGTGCCCCCGCGCGGCATCCTGCATGCGGTGGAACTCGTGCGCGTCCGGCCGCCGCACCCAGCGCCTCGGATGCGCCCCGCGCGGGCCATCCTCTGGCGAGATGTGCGGACCTTCGACGTGGAACCCCTCCATGGCTTCGCCCTCGGCGAGAGCTTCCTTGGCGTCGGCCAGGTTCCGCAGGGCGGCCTGCATCTCCTCGGGCGAAGCCGTGATCACAGTGGGGTAGAAGCGCGTCACACCCGTCGCGAACAGCATCCCGATGGAGCGGGCGATCTCTTCCCGCGGCGTAGTGGGAGAGTTGTAGTCCACCCCGCCGAATCCGTTCACCTGGAGATCGATCCAGCCCGGAGCGAGGTACACGCCGGCATCCTCGGTCGGGGCTACCGATTCGATGGTGGCCCCGAAGACGGCCTCCACCGCGCGACCGGTGAGCGCGTCGATACCGGAACAAACCGTGCCGCAACATTTCATACCGCACCTGATTTTTCGACAGCTTTCTCACACATGGCGCCAGCTAACTCTTTGAAAACACAGGCAATCAAAGTTGTTAATAAGATGTGGGAATCCACTCTTCGCCCTGGCATTTCGGCCCCCGTCCCGGCAAAATGGGAATGCCTCTTGCGAGCCCGGTCCGGATGAAAATCTCGGGGGAGGTAGTTGTCCGGGCCGAGCTCCCAGGGTGCCTCCACTCGGCCCGCACGCTCGGGGTTCCTCAGCCGCTTACCGCCGCTGGTTGGGCCGCATTCACCAGCGTCAGCCAGCCATGCCGGTCCGGCTTGGTCCCGTCGATGATGGCGAAGAATTCCTTTTGCAGCCTCTCGGCGACCGGCCCCCGACGGCCCGCGCCCACCTGGATGCGATCAATCGAGCGGATGGGAGAAATCTCGGCTGCCGTGCCGGTGAAGAAGACCTCGTCCGCGATGTAGAGCAGCTCGCGCGGGATCAGCGTCTCGACTACCGGAATGCCCAGATCCTCGGCCAACTGGAGCACCGAAGCGCGAGTGATGCCCGGCAGCACCGAGGCGCCCAGCGGCGGCGTCAGCATCTTTCCGTCGCGCACCACGAAAATGTTCTCGCCCGACCCCTCGCTCACGTAGCCCGCCGTGTCCAGCCCGATGCCTTCCTGATACCCGTTGGTCAGGGCTTCCATCTTGATGAGCTGTGAGTTCATGTAATTGGCGCCGGCCTTGGAGAGCGCGGGCAGGGTATTCGGCGCCAGCCGGTTCCAGCTCGAAACGCACACGTCGACGCCCTGCGCCAGCGCCTCCTCGCCCAGGTAGCGGCCCCATTCCCAACAGGCCAGGTAGACGTCCACCGGGTTCAGCGCGGGGTTCACGCCCATCTCGCCGTAACCGCGCAGCGCGATGGGCCGCAGGTAGCAGGCGTTCATCTTGTTGACCCGCACCAGCTCGCACAGCGCGTCGCAGAGAACCTCCTGCTCGAAGGGGAGATCCATGCGATAGATCTTGGCCGAGTCGGCCATGCGGCGCACGTGCTCCCGCAGCCGGAAAACCGCCGGGCCGGAGGGCGTGTCGTAGCAGCGGATTCCTTCAAATACCGAGCTGCCATAGCTCACCACGTGCGACAGAACGTGTATGGTGGCCTCCTGCCAGGGGATGAACGTGCCATTGCGCCAAATCTTCTCGGTGGGGACTAACATAAGGTCATTATAAGCCAATGGAAACCTATCGTATGCTCAGGAAGTGGGTTCCGAGGCGGGCGAATCCGGGCAGGGAAGTCGCTACGACGCGATTCTGTTCGATTTCGACGGCGTGCTGGCGGACACGGAACCGCTCCACTGGGCGTCCTGGGCGCAATTCCTGAAGCCGCTGGGAGTCGAGCTGGATTGGGCGGCCTATGCGCGCTGCGCCCTGGGACTGACCAACATGGCCGCGGTCTTCGCCGCGCTGCCGGGATGTCGTGTAACGGAAGAGGAAATACGATCCAGGTATCCGGAAAAGCGGGCTTTGTTTCTCGCGATGGCGGCCGCGCATCCGCCCATCAGCGAGGCGACCGTGGCTCTGGTTCGGTCGCTCTCGGAATTCCCGCTGGCCGTTGTGACCTCCAGCAACAGACTGGAAGTTGAGCCGATCCTGGATCAAGCGGGGATAGTGCGTTGCTTCGGGACTCTGGTGTGCGGCAAGGAAGCGGGCGCGACCAAGCCCGCGCAGGAACCGTACCTCCTGGCCGCGCGCAATCTGGGCGCACGGCGCCCGTTGGTTGTCGAGGACTCGGACGCGGGCGTCGAAAGCGCCCGTGCGGCGGGCTTTGATGTGATCCGGGTGCCCAGCGCGGCGCAGACGGCGGAGTATGTCCGGGCGGCACTGGCGAGCAGGGGTGCCTGTGTCCTGGCCCGTAGTCAATTTCTGATAACGGATATTATGTAAACTTAGGGGGTGGTGGGTCAGTTTGGGCCGCATAACACTACCTCTAGCGGGCTTGCTTCTTCCTGAGCGCCTCTTCCCGTATCTTCTGTGCCCTTTCCTTGCGTTCTCTCTGCTTCTGTCTGAACTGAAGAACAGAATCGCCAACGGCATCCTTTAAGATGCCCGCGAACTCCTCATCGCTCGCATCCCCTAAGAAGGCGATTAGGTCTCTGACCGCTGCAAACATCGCATCGGAGTGTGTCTCTGCTTCCTCCACTTCTGCCTGAGGGACATACTGCACCCGCCGCGGAGGCGTGTCTCTAAGCGTCCACATCTGCGTCCTCCCACCGCAGTAGTCCACGTAATCCTTAGCGGCCTTGACGCACAATGAGGCCGGCAGGATAGTGTTGTCTACGCTCAATGTCGCGTTATGAGTTAAGCCCAACGCGTACTCGGCTACCGAAAACCCCATCCCGATTGTGCATCGATCACCCACAGGGGTTAGTACGACATCCTCGGTCTTGAAGAGTCCAAAGCCATCCACCCTGGTCCATATCCCCACGATCAGATCGAACCAGGTCTTGTCGCTATCATAATCTGGCTTCGGATAGATGTACGTCTCAAAGAAGTCCAGCAATTCCTCCTCCACAACGAGCTGCACACCTCTGAGTGTTGGGTCCGCGACGCCGCTGAGGGCAGTCTCAATCTTATCAACAGCCCGCCTCATGAACGCTACTCTTCCGGCACCGGCGATTACGACCGATAAATCAGGGCGCTCAGGCCCAAAGAAGTTCTGCTGCTTAAACAACGGAAACACCTTCGGCCCATGCCCCTTATAGGCACCGCGTGTGTATTGCGTATCGGAGGCGATCACGATGCCGTCTTCGCACCTAAAACCAACGGCTATTGTCAACGCGCGCTCCGATGCCGGCAACGGATCGTGCTGGCCGGGCAACTCCGGTTCCTGGCAGTCATAAGGCTCGTCCCAGTAGAAGTTATCACATGCCGGCGCGCGTTGCCAAGCACGCAGCGCCGCGCAAGGCGCTTCGGGCCACTTTGACCCACTAATTAGTCCGCCCCACAAAAAATTGGCCTGCCCCACCTAGCGCTGGGTGGGACAGGCCTGAGGGAAGAAGCCTGGATCAGCGGTGCGCGTCTCCGGCGCGGCTCGGCGCACGGGCGGCAGTGTGGGACCCGCCGCCGCTGCTGCCGGTCCTGGGCGCGCTGGCGGCGGGGCGGCTCGCGCTGCCAGTGCTGCCCCGGTATACGACGCCCTGCGGCGCCGTGCGCTCACGCACAATCGGCGGGTTGATGCGGATCGACTGGGTGGTTCGGTTTGGCGCAGCCCCGATCTGACGCCAGCCCGAGCCTTGGCTCACGCCCGCGCTGGCCGGCTGCCCAATCTGCCGCCATCCGCTCTGGATTTGCATCTCCCCGTTGCCGCTGAAACTCCTCTGGGCCACCTGCTCCATCCCGCGGCGCTGCTGGTCGAAGGGAATGCGCTGGAGCGCGGGCGCCTGTCTCCGAGTCATGAAGCTGGCCGGCAGGCTGCGGTTCGCCGTCGTCATGCGGAGGGGGCGATCGGAAAGCCGCAGGCTCTCCGCCGTCGGCGTCACCGGTACCGGGCCGCGAACGACCGAGGCTTGTCCGACGGTCATGGCGTGGCCGGTCCGCCCGCGCACGAAATCGGCGCTCGCCATGCCGCTAACGCCATTGCCAAACCGGGCGTTGCGGTAGACGCTACCCACGTTGACGGAGGTCAGCACTGCCGAGGTACGGCTGTAAGCGCCGTAGTAACCGCGTCCGTACCACGGATAGAAAGGCTCATAAGGCGCCAGCGGCACCCAGCCCATGGTGCCAAACCCAAAGCCAATTCCGCCGCCCACTCCGCCGCCGAACCCAAAGAACGCCACCAGCGCCGGCCGCCAGTGATAGCGCTCGTAAATCGGCCCAGGAAACCAGCACCAGCCGTAGGATGCGCCGTAGAACCAGCGCCCGTAATGATAGGGCGCCCAGCCCCATGGGGAGTAATCCACCCAGGTCCAGCCATACCAATCGATCCAGACCCAGCGCCCGTCGCGGTAGGGCGCCCAGTCGGGCCCCTGGCCATTAGGGCTCCAAACCCAACCGTAGGGCGGCACATTGATCCAGCGTCCCGAAGAGTCCAGGTCTTCGGCGCCGGGCACGTCCGGGCTGACGTACTGATAGCTCGGCGAACGCACCAGGCTGCGGTCCCGATCCTGATTCCATTGGTCCCAAGCGTCCGGGGCGGAGGCGGCCACCATCTGGAACTCGGGGTCGCTAGCGGGGCCGCGCAAGATCATCTTGGAGCCGGCGGGAATGCGCTCGCTGCCCTGCGGAGTGAACGCCTCAGCCTCGCCAGCACGAACGGTGACCTCGGTTTGACCCTCCGGATTCACCGCGATCCGATAACTGCCCTGCCCGACCGGCCGGACCGAGACGTTGGGCGTATCCACTTCCATATCCGCATGGGACTCGCGCACCACGGCCAAGGTAACCGTGCCGCGCGCCACCTGCACCTGGTAGCGCTGCTCGGCCAGCGCGGAGATGTGGACCTCGGTGTCCGAGCTCAGCCTCAGCAAGTTGGCGTGATCGAACTCGATCTCGGCCCGGGCGCCCGGTCCGGTGACCAGGCCGTCGAAAACCACGAGCGGGCTGTTGACGGCAGCTTCCACCGCATCGCCGGAATCCCCACGGCGCACCGCTACGTCGCCGCGCATCAGGCTGATGCGGGCCACGCCGCGCTCTGTGGTCTCGTCCTGAGCCCAGCCAAGGCTTGCGAGCAACAAGCCGCTCAGGCACAGCAACCAGATCGCACGGTTCATGGTGTTCCCTGCCCCACACATTGGCACTTTCCCGGCCAAACAGGCAACTCTCTGATTTTAAGGCACATTGGTAATTCGATGGCTGCCGTGAGACTGGCTGAAAACCACCACACCGCTTGAAAGCAAGCAGTCGAGGGCTTAACTTCCCGGAGCCGCCGCGCGGCGCCAATGCTAAACTACCGTTAAGTAACCTTAAGTGCGATGATTGGCGCGCCAGAGGAGTCTCGGTCCTTACCCGAGGTGCATGGCTCGGTGGGAGTGTCCCAAGCCTCCATCTGGCGTCGTATGTTCGCCTTCGCCGGTCCCGCCTACCTGGTCAGCGTAGGCTACATGGACCCGGGCAATTGGGCCACCGATCTGGAAGGGGGCGCGCGGTTCGGCTACCAGTTGCTGTGGGTTCTGGTGATGTCGAACCTGATGGCGATCCTGCTCCAGACGCTCTCGGCGCGCTTGGGGATCGCCAGCGGCCGCGACCTGGCGCAGGCCTGCCGGGAGAGCTATTCGCGTCCCATCAGCGTGGTGTTGTGGGCTCTGTGCGAGATCGCCATCGCCGCCTGCGACCTGGCCGAAGTCCTGGGGGCGGCGATCGGTCTGAACCTGCTGTTCGGTTTGCCGCTGCTGGCGGGGGTGCTGATTACTTCCCTGGACACCCTGATCCTGCTCTGGCTGTCGCGCTTCGGCATACGGGTGATCGAGAGCTTCGTGCTGGCGCTGATCACGGTGATGGGGGCCTGTTTCTTCGTCGAGATCCTGATGGCCCGGCCGGTCTTCTCCGAAATCGCCACCGGGCTGATCCCGCGGCTCACGAATGAAAGCCTGTATGTGGCCATTGGGATTCTGGGCGCGACGGTGATGCCCCACAACCTGTACCTGCACTCGGCTCTGGTGCAGACGCGGCGCATCGGCGTGAGCGACACCCAGAAGGCCAGCGCCTGCCGATTCAACCTGATCGACTCGCTGGTGGCGCTGAACGGCGCCATGCTGGTCAACATCGCGATCCTGATTCTGGCCGCCGCCGTGTTCTTTAAGCGCGGCATCGTGGTGACCGAGATTAAGCAGGCTTTTCAATTACTTACGCCACTGCTTGGAGCGGCGGTGGCGAGCGTCCTCTTCGCCGTCGCCCTGATGTGCTCCGGCCTTTCCTCGACCATGACCGGCACCATGGCCGGCCAGATCGTGATGGAGGGCTTCCTGCGTATTCGCATGCGCCCCTGGCTGCGGCGGCTGGTCACGCGGATGGCCGCCATTGTCCCGGCCGCACTGACCATTTACCTGGCCGGCGATCGCGGCACCCTGCAACTGTTGATTCTGAGCCAAGTCATCCTCAGCCTTCAGCTTCCGTTTGCGGTAGTCCCGCTGATTCACTTCACCAGCGACCGCCAGCGCATGGGCGAGTTCATCAGCCCGCGCTGGGTCCGGCTGGTGGCCTGGATCGTGGCGGCGATCATCATCGGACTGAACGTCCGTCTGGCGTGGATGGCGGTGAGCGACTGGCTGGATGCGGCGGGCCGTTATAAGCTGCTACTGGTAATCACGGTGATCCCCATACTGCTCGGCCTGTTGGCACTACTCGTGTGGATTACGGTGCAACCCTGGTTGCCCCGCTGGAGATGGAAGCGCCGGGAGGCGGTGGAGCTGGCCGCGCCTCCAGCCGGCGCACTGCCGGTTCCGATGTACCGCAGCATCCTGGTGCCGCTGGACCACTCGGTGCGTGATCGGGCCGCCATCGCCCACGCGGCGGCCCTGGCGCGGATTCACGGTTCGACGATCTATCTCCTTCATATTGAAGAAGATGTTACCAGCCAGATGTACGGGGCGATGGCCTCGACGGCGGAGGTCCAGGCGGGCGCACAGTACCTCCAGGAGATCCTTGTATCCCTTCAGGCCCAGGGCATTAAGGCGGAGGTCGCGGTGGGCTATTCGCGCGACCCGAAAGAGGAGATCGTGCGCTTCGCCCGGCAGATGAAGCCGGACCTGGTGGTGATGGGCGCTCACGGGCACAAAGGCATACAGGATCTGGTGTTTGGCCAGACCATCAACGGGGTGCGCCATGCGCTGGATACCCCTATCCTGATCGTGCGGGATCAATGAGGGGCGCGCTGTGACCCAGGTCTGTGTCGGGCGGACACAGCGCCTGCCCCTCCGTGATTGATTCTGCAACACTTCTTGGTGGCAGCCCGATTGCTCAACAAGGGCAGGTGCTTTTATGCGCGGAATAGTCCGAATTGCGGTATTGGCCCTCTCATTCGCCATTCTGCTTCCGGCGGCTACGCTCCAGAGACTCAGCCTGGACGATCTGGCTCAGAAATCCACGGCCATCGTGCGCGCGCGGGCGCTCGATTCCTATGCCGCTCAGAGCAATTCAATCATCTACACTCATTACCGGCTCCAGGTGTCCGAGTGGTGGAAAGGCTCGGGCGGTGAGCTGATCGAGGTAGTGTCGCCGGGTGGGGTGGTGGGCGCCTCAAAGCAGGTCTTCTCGGGAGCTCCCCAGCTCGTTATGGGCGGCGAATACGTGCTGTTCCTGTGGAAGGGACCCAGCGGGCTCACGCATATCGTGGGCCTGTCCCAGGGCCTGTTCAAGATAGGCCGGGATGCGAATGGGCAAGTCGTGGCCACGCGGGAGGCTTCGGCCGGACCGATGCTCGATCCCGCGACCGGTCAGGGGGTGGGCGACAAAGCGGCCAGCTACAGCCTCGGCGATCTGCGCCAGCGCGTGGGCGCGGCGATTGCCACGGGAGGCGCTAAGTGAAACCGGCACTTCGGGCAATGCAGCGTTCCGTCCTGCTGGCCCTGGCGCTGACCGGGCTGGTGGGCACCGCTTCCGCGTACACCTACTTCGTACACTACGCGACGGCTAGCGGCTCATACACTCCGATTCCGGAGAGGTTCGATCTCTCGGCGCTGAACAACAACACGCTCTACTTCTACGTTTCCAGCACCGGCCCGGCCAACATGGCCCCCGGGGACAGCTTCCCGGCGTTGCTCAGCCAGCTCCAACTGGCCGGCCAGACCTGGAACGGGGTCTCGAGTTCCAGTCTGCGGCTAGCCTACGGCGGGCTGTTCACGGCCGGCGCTGCGCAGGCCACGCCGCACATCGAGGTGGTCTTCGAGGAGGTGCCTCCCGGCCTGCTCGCGATGACCGGGCTCACCACCGAAACCGGTGTTGTCAATGGTTCCGGCGGGCCCTTCGTCCCCATACTCCGCTCGACGATCGTCCTGTCCCCCGACATGTCCCAGCAGCCGAGCTACGCCAGTTCACCCAGCGACTTTCTGCTGACCGCCGTGCATGAGTTGGGCCACGCTTTGGGTCTGCAGCACACGCTGACCTCCAGCGTCATGGCCACCGAGGTTACCCGGGCCACGACCAAAGCCCAGCCGCTGGCGGCCGACGACATCGCAGGGATTTCCCTGCTCTACCCGAACGCGAATAGTCCGGCGCAGTTCGGCAGCGTGTCGGGACAGGTCACGATGTCCGGAAACGGCGTGAGTTTGGCTTCGGTGGTGGCTTTGGATCCTTCCGGCGGGGCCATTAGCGCGCTGACTAACCCGGATGGCACCTACCGCATCGACGGGTTGCTCCCCGGCCAGTATTTCGTGTACACCAATCCCCTGCCCCCGTCGGTGCAATCGGACCTCGGCCCCACGGAGATCGTGCTCCCCCTGGATTCCAACGGAAATTCGATTCCGGCGAGCGGTCCCTTCCAGATGCAGTTCTATCCCGGCACGCAGAATCCGCAGCAAGCGGTGTTGGTAACGGTGAAGACGGGCGCCATCAGCGCCGGGATCGACTTTTCGGTGGTCAGCTCGGGCGCTCCTCAGCTTTACGGCGTCACGACCTACGCTTTTCCGAGTTCGCTGGCGGTCCACCCGGCCTTTGAGAACTTCGGCATCCCGAAGCGCTGGCTGGTGGCCAGTGGCACGGGGCTGCTGGCGGACGGCGCGGCCACGCCGGGACTAAGCATCTCGGTGCTCGGCAACGCGGCCTGGGTGGTGCCGGGCGGCATCTATCCCTACTACCTCGATCCCACCGATTATCTGCAAGTTAATCTGCAGTTTACGCCGTTCTCCGGCGAAGGCCCCAGGCACCTTGTTTTCACGGCGGGCGAGGAAGTCTACGTGCTGCCCTCCAGCGTGATCCTGGTGAGCCAGCCGCCGCCCTCCATCGCTAACGTAGCGCCGGGGGTGGATGCCAGTGGCAACCCAAGCGTCACCATATCCGGCAGCACCCTACAGGCGAACACCCGCATCTTGTTCGACGGCTTGCTGGCCACGGTCACCAGTTTCGATGCCGGCACGGGCAGCCTTACGGTTGCGCCGCCCGCGGGTGCTTCCAACTACCAAGCCAACGTCGTCGCTTTGAATAGCGACGGCCAGACTTCCTTGTTTACACAGGTTCCACCCACATACACGTACGGGTCGAGCCCCCAGCCATCGATTTCACTGTCCGTGAGCTCGCTGGCCGCGGGAGCCGAGGCGATGATTGAAGTCCAGGGTGTGAATACCAGCTTCACCGATGGCCAGACCAGCCTGGGATTCGGTTCGAGCGATGTCTGGGTGAAGCGGCTGGCGGTGATCAGCCCCACGCTGCTGCGCGCCGAGGTGGTGGTAGCGGCCGCGGCGCCCGCCGGTCGCACGCTGGTCACCGCGACCACGGGCTTCCAGGCGATCTCGCAACCGGCTGCCTTCCAGGTGCTGCCCGCCAACGCCCAGGCGATGGTGGCGAGCTCCAGCCTGGTGAATGCGGTCACGCAACAGGCTTGGGTGTACCCTGGCGCGGAGGCGACGCTCGCGATTTCGAATCTGCCCTCGGGCGTCACGCCGGTGGTTACCCTGGACGGGATTCCGGCCACCGTGATCGCTCTGGGGCCGAACCAAGTCACGTTCCAGGTTCCGGCTGGCGCGAGCCTGGGCATGGATGTGCTGCGCATCCAGGTGGGGAGTGCGGTGCTGAATCCGATCGCGGTCTGGATCGATCCGCCGCCGCCGACAGTGGTCTCGGTGACCGATTACGGCACGCTTTTGGATGCCAACCATCCCGCCTACCCCGGCGACGTGCTGACCATTCAGGTCTCCGGCCTGGGTGACGGCGACGCGACCGTGGATGCCAGCCGCCTGGAGGTCAACGTGGGTGGCGTCAACCAGCAGATTGGCGGTCCGGCCGTGCCGGCGCCCGGCGCGCCCGGCCAGTACCAGATTCTGATCGTGCTGTCGAATCAGGTCCCGGCCGGCCCACAGCCACTGACCGTATCCATCGACTACCGCACCTCCGCGCCATTCACCATTACGGTGCTCTAGGGCGGCTGGAATGAACCGCCGTCAATGGATGCAAACCCTGGCCGCGGCGCCACTGGCCGCGCAGGGCGCGCCGCCCAAATCGGTCCTGGATACTAGCGTCGTGCGGCTCAACCTGCGGCACACCTGGACCACCACCATGAGCTCGAGCCAGTACCGGGACACGCTGCAGGTGCGCTACACAAGCGACGGAATCACGGGCATCGGCGAGGGCGCTCCCATTGTCCGCTTTGGCGAGGACGCCCGCTCGGCCCAGGCCGCCGTCAACTCCCTGCGCGACCTCGTCGCCGGGGCCGATCCCTGGCAGTTCTCGAAGCTGATGAGCCTGGTTTTTCGCCGTCAGGATGGCCAGTTCGCCGCCAAGGCCGCCATCGACATCGCGCTACTGGATTGGGTAGGCCAGAACCTGGGCGTCCCGCTCTATCGCTACTTCGGCCTGGACCCGCGGGACGCTCCCGTGACCACCTTCTCCATCGGCATCGACACGCCCGAGATCACGCGAGAGAAGGTGCGCGAGGCGGAGCCATTCCCGGTGCTCAAAATCAAGGTCGGCCTGGACACCGACGAGGCCACCATCGCCGCCGTGCGCAGCGTCACCGCGAAGCCCCTGCGCGTGGACGCCAACGAGGGATGGAAAGACAAAGAGGAGGCCGTCCGCAAGATCCACTGGCTCGAAAAGCAGGGCGTGGAATTCATTGAGCAGCCCATGCCCGCCGCCATGCTCGAAGAAACCCGCTGGGTGCACAGCCGGGTGCACATCCCGATCATCGCCGACGAGGCCTGCCTGCACCCCGCCGATATCCCCAAGCTGGTGGGCGCTTACGACGGCGTGAACGTGAAGCTGGATAAGTGCGGCGGCATTCTGGAAGCCTGGCGCATGATCCAGGTGGCCCGGTCGCTGGGCCTGAAGACCATGCTGGGCTGCATGATCTCGAGTTCGGTATCCGTCACCGCGGCGGCGCACCTGTCGCCGCTGGTCGATTACGCCGATCTCGACGGCAACCTGCTGATCGCCAACGATCCCTATTCCGGAGTCCTGGTGGAGCGCGGCAAGCTTATTCTTCCGGCGCGCCCGGGCCTGGGGCTGAAGCCGGCATAGCCAGGGCCCGCGGCGCTTCGTCGATGGTCTGGAGCGGTTCGATTTCCTGCTCCGAGCCGGCGTTCAGTTCGCGCAACTTGCGGGCGCTCACGAACACACGCGTTTCCAGCGATCCCACAGCATCGTTGTACGCCTTCACCGCATTCGCCAGCCCTTTGCGGAGATTCTCGAAATGCTGCCCCGACAACGTCAACAGTCGGTTGTATAGCTCTGTGCCGAGGTCGCTGATGTCCTGTGCGTTCTTCGCCAGGCTCTCCTGCTTCCAGCCGTAGGCGACAGCCCACAGCAGCGCGATCAGAGTCGTCGGCGTGGCCAGAATCACGCGCCTGGCCGCGCCATATTCAATCAGGGAGGGGTCTTGCTGAAGCGCCGCGCTAAAGAACACCTCGCCGGGCAGAAACATCACCACAAACTCCGGAGTCTGCGTGAACTGCGTCCAGTAGGACTTCCCCGCCAGCGCCATTATGTGCGTTTTCACCTGCCGCGCATGGTCACCGAGACGTTCGGTCCTGGTGGCCTCATCGGGCGCCTCCAGCGCTCCTAAGTAAGCCATCAGGGGCGCTTTGGCGTCCACCACCACGCGGTTGTTATTCGGAAGCTGGATAACCATGTCCGGGCGCAGGGGGCCTTCATCCGTGCTAACCGATTCCTGCCGCAGAAAATCGCATCGCTCGACCATGCCAGCGATCTCGACCACGCGCTGGAGCTGGATTTCGCCCCACCGACCGCGCGCCTGGGGCGTGCGCAGCGCCGAGACCAAGTTCGCCGTCTCGCTGTGCAGCTTGCTCTGCGTTTCCGCGAGCGACCGCACCTGCTGGCTCAAGCCTTCGTAGGCGCCCGCGCGGGTCTTCTCGAGTTCCTGAATCTCCCGCTCGACTTTGCCCAGCGATTCGCCCAGCGGCTTCACCAGCTCCTGAATGGCCGTCTGCCGGCTCTCCAATTCGCCCCGCGCGCCGATCTGGTACTTCTCGAGCGTCTCCTTGGCCAGCTCCAGGAAGGCCCGGTTGTTGCTCTTCAGCGCGTCGTCGGAGAGCACCTTGAAGGCTTCGCCGAGCCTCTGGCGCGCCTCCTCCAGTGCGGCAAGCTGGGCCGTCAGTTGCGCCTCCGAGACCTTGAGTGCGGTGCGCTCCTTCTCCAGCGCCTCGATGCGCTCTTTCGCTTCCCTGCCCTGGTTCTCGAGATCTTGAATCTGACGCTCCCGCGACGCAAGCCGCTCCGCGAGCACGGCGCGCGCGGAGCGAAAGTAGAGCCACGCGCCCAGCGCGCCGGCGAGCGCTCCTCCGCATAGCCACAGCACTGTTTCCATCGAGACGGTCTCCACCCGCGGTGTTCAGCGCTATTCTACAGGATTCGTGGGCGGGGATGCCGGGTCCGCTGAGAAATGGTACGATTGCTGCGTCATGCGAGCCTACGAAGTCATCCTGAATGGCAAGCGATTGTGCGTGGCCGGCATAGCTGGCGAATGCGTCCTGACGGCCATACTGTCCCAGGTGGGCAAAGAAGAGTACTTTGATGTCGGAGGTCTCGTCAGCGCCACCCAGGAATACCCTACCTGGGTCCAAAGGCGGCTGAAAGTCGGCGATGAGGTCCGGGTGAGAGTCCTTGAATCGGCCTCCGCGGACCGGCCAAAGAAGGTAAGGCGTACCGACGCAGCGCAGGAACTGAAGGGCAAGAAAAGCTACGTCCGCCGGATGGCGAAGGAGCTGGGCTGGGCGTTAAACGAATCCCCCGGGAGAGTTCGGCGGCGCGCCGCTCGATCATGATCGCGCGGCCGGAGGGCCAGCGGCCGGTCAGAGAGGAACGACGGTGAGCCCTGGAACCAGTTGGAAGTGGCGAACGTTGCCGGTAGCCACGCCGAATCCGAGCTGGAGCGCCGTGGCGGCGATCAGCAGGTCTTCGAAGGCGATTATAATACCGTGGCCTGCCCGGTCGCCTTCGATTCTGCCGGCGATCTTGGCCGTTTCGACCGTTACCGGATACACGGGAACGTCGCGTTCCAGTTCATCGACGAAGGCCTGCCGCCGTCGGCGTCGCTCGTCGTCCCGCGCCCGCTGAATGCCGTGGGTCAGCTCGACGATTGTGACGACGGAGAGGCCCATATCCGTTTCACCATGAGCGCGCTGGATTTGTTCCAGGATCTGCCGAGCGGAGTGGCCTCTGCGCTCTCCAGAGACGATAACGCTGGAATCCAGGATCAGTCCCATGAAGGCGGGTTCCAGGGCTCGCGGTTCCGGATGATCTGCTCGACGTCGGCGGCGAAGTCGGCTTCGAGCGTGGGAGCCAAGCCAGTCTCCCGCTCGTGTGCGAGGGCCAGCGCGATGCACTCGGAGATCTTGCGGCGCACCGGTTCGGCGGGCCGGATGACGGCCAGCGGTTGCGCGTTGCGCTCGACGATGACTTCTCCGCCCGTCTGAACGCGCTGGAGGATGGCCCCGATGTTCTCGGCCAGGTCCGCCTCGTTGATGTGCAACGGCTCCATAGCAGCCATCATAGCTCTTCTTCCTCCTCGGCTTCTTGCACCCGGCGGGTGAGCAACTCGGCGGCGGGGAGGAGGACATCTCTATCGAGGCTTCACCGGCCATTCTACTGCGGGTTGACTTCCCCGCCCTGGTGTGCCAGCGGGGTCATGACTGGCAGGCATTCATGAGCCCGATGAGCTGGGTCAGGTGCCGGGGTGCATCCCGATCAAGACCTCGTTGTTCTTGGGAGCGCTCTTGGAGACAACTATGGTCCCCATTACCCCTTGGAACCCGTCGTCGGTAACCTTGAACTTGTACTGTCCCTGCGGAACGCGCCGTATTCTGAAGCGACCCTCTTGATCGACCGTGGCCCGCCTGATTGTCCTGTCCTTGCCAGGTCCTTGGATCTCGATGAAAGCGGTTGGCAGGACTGCCTCCGGATCCCCAAGGAGGGAGACTCTGCCACTTACCGATCTCACCACAAACGGCTGGCCCAACTCCTCAATCGCGTACTCGCCTCGAGCCCGCGCGAAGTCGCCGACGTCCTGCGTCACGGCAAAGGCCAAGACTGTTGCCGCTGTTACGACTGCGCACCGTGTCACCATTTCATTGGCCTCTGATGGCCTCGTGGGTCGCTTACCAGGGAGCCCACCATTACCGGCCATTCTATTACGGGTTGACTTCCCCGCCCCGGCGTGGGATCGTGGCCACGACTGGGAGGAATTCAAGAGCCTGAAACTGGGCATTCGCGAGGCGGGCGGCGTGTCCGGAGCCCGCCGGACAGGGTGCGGCAGGGAAGCAAACCGGCCGGAGGAGCGGAGGGGACGGATAGACATCCGAGAAACCGCTCGAAACCAGGCGCCTTCGGGTTCTTCGGTATCCGGAAGAGCCGGAGCAGGCCCTCCCGGTCCGCCGGAGTCGCTGGGGATAGGAGGAATGAGGTAAACGGCTCTAAGACATGCGGCTGGATGTATAATCGACACAATGCTCGGACGGCAATGTGGACATACTGGGTGAGCCGATCTCAGCCGCGAGGTCAAGAAGGAGACTGCAATGAAGAGCATGGACACTCGGAAGTTCATCACCCGCTTCTTCCCCTCGCTTACGGACTTTGCCTTTCTGGCCCCGCTGGTGCTGTTGTTCACGCTGATGGACGGCACTCGGACACTGCTTTCCGACGGCGATACAGGCTGGCACATTCGCGCGGGAGACTGGATTCTCGCGAACGGCCGCATCCCGACGACGGATTTTTTCTCTTTCACCCAGAGCGGAAAACCCTGGTTCGCCTTCGAGTGGCTGTGGGACGTTCTCTTCGCGTTGCTTCACCGGCAGGGCGGGATGGCGGCGGTTCTGGCCGTCAGCGTCTGCCTCATCTGTCTGACGTTCGCGCTCCTTTACCGCGTCGTCAGGAGCCGGTGCGAAAACGATTTCCTGGCCTTCGCCGTCACGCTGCTGGCCGTTGCCGGATCGTCGTTGCATTTCGTGGCGCGGCCGCACGTTTTCACGCTTCTGTTCATCGTGGTTTTGTGCGCGATTCTGGAGCGGGTCAGGACCGCCGGACCGAAACTGCTGCTGGCTGTGCCCGTGCTGATGTTGTTGTGGGTCAACTTGCATCCCGGCTTCGTGGCGGGGATTGTCGTCGTCGCGGCATACGCCTGCGGGGACCTTGCCGCTTTTCTGGTGGCGCCCCAGGGCGCGGAGGCGAAGCCCGCTCTGGCGCGCTCGGGCTATTATGGCCTGGCAGCCGCGGCGTGCGTTCCGGCGGCGTTAGCCAATCCGTACGGCTACCATCTGCTGGCCCACATCTGGACGTTCCTGTCGAATCCGTTTCTGCTCACGAACATATCCGAGTATCAGGCCGTCGATTTCCGAGCCCCGGCCGGCCGGTGCTTCGAAGCGATGTTGATTCTGGGCGCAGTCGCGGCTTTCATGCGAATGCGCCGGCGGGAATTCACCGAGGTGTTTCTGTTCGCCGTTTGGGCGCACCTGGCATTGACGTCGCAGCGCCACGTCCCCATCTTCATGATCCTGATGGCGCCGCCGGTGGCCTTCGCGCTGCACGAGATGCTCAGCTCAGTCGCGAACGCCCCCGTAGCCGATTGGATCCGCCGCGCGGCGGCGGCCTTCGAGCACAACGCCCGCGAGTTCGCCGCCAACGATCGTATCGAGCGGTTTCACATCCTCAGCGTGGCCGCGCTGGTGCTGCTGTTTCTGCTGATCCGGCTGCCGGGAGCGCCGCCTAAGTTCCGCGCCGAATACAGCAAGGAGACTTACCCCGACCAGGCTCTCGCCGCATTTACCGCGCTGAGCCCGTCCGCCAGGGTATTCACGACCGACGTTTGGGGCGGCTATCTCATTTACCGGCTCTATCCGGAAGTCCGGATTTTCGTGGATGGGCGCATCGACTTCTACGGCTCCGCGTTCGGCCAGGAGGTTCTCGACGCACTGGCCGGCCGGGACACCTGGCGAACGACGTTCCAGCGTTACGGCGTCAATGCGGCGCTGATCCCGGTCGATGTTCCGCTTACGGTAATCCTGAGGGAGTCGAGAGAGTGGGAGCCCGTCTATGGCGACAGCGAAGTTGCGGTTTTCCGCCGGCTAGCCAAGAACTGAGAACCGCGATAGGCACCATGGCCGCCGTTCCGGCCTATGACCAGCGCCGAAACGCAGCGGAAGTGGCCGCCGGGCGCCGGCGGCGCGTGGGGGACCGCCACATCCCGATCGTGGACGACCATTCTCCCGATGCGGCGAGTGAGGTCGCCACGGTTTCAAAGTCGCGCCATCGCCGCCCGTTCTACTACAGGTTGACTTTCCCGCCCCGGCATGGGATCGTGGTCATGACTGGGAGGAATTCATGAGCCTGAAACTGAGCATTCGAGAAGTGGGTGACGTGGCGATCGTCGATCTGGGCGGTCGGATCACTTTGGGGGAGGCGGCCGGCGAGTTGCGGGAATCGCTCAAGGGCCTGCTTGCCAAAGGGATCAAGAACATCGTCCTCAACCTCGCCGGCGTCGGCTACATCGACAGCTCCGGTCTGGGCGAACTGGTGGGCGGATTCGCCAGCGTCAGCAGTCGCGGCGGCCGGCTGAAGCTGCTGCACTTGCAGGGCCGCGCGCTGGAACTCATGCAGATCACCAAGCTGTACAGCGTTTTCGAGACTTACACGGACGAGGCCGCGGCAGTTAGCAGCTTCCAGGCGCACGCGACGTCGGCCTAGCCTCCGCGACCCAACGCATTTCCAGCCGATTCTCCGGGCGCGGGACCCGGCAGGCTCTGGCTTCGCCTACAATACCTCTTCAATATGCCCAATCCGCCCGATCCCATGCTCAACCGCCGCATTGGCCACTACCGCCTCACGGCACGCATCGGAGAAGGCGGCATGGGGGTGGTCTACCTGGGGGAGCGGGAGGATGAGTTCCGGCAGCGCGTGGCCATCAAGCTGGTGCGCTACGCCGCCGAATCCCCGGAAGTGGCGGCCCGTATGCGCGCGGAGCGCCAGACGCTGGCCGCCATCAGCCACCCTAACATCGTGGCCCTGTTGGACGGAGGAACCACCGAAGAGGGCCTGCCGTACCTGGTGATGGAGTACATCGAAGGCCGGCCCATCGACGAGTACTGCGCGGCTCACTCACTGGACCTGGCCGGGCGGCTGCGCCTGTTCCTGCTGGTCTGCGCGGCGGTGGAGTACGCGCACCGGCACCTCATCGTGCACTGCGATCTCAAACCCACCAACATCCTGGTAACCGCCGACGGCACTCCCAAACTGCTGGATTTCGGAATCGCCAAGGTGCTGGCGCCGCAATCCGAGGCGGGCGCTTTCATGACCGTGGGCGCGCAGCGGCCGTTCACGCCAAGGTACGCCAGCCCGGAGCAGTTCATGGGCAAACCGGTCACCACGGCTAGCGATGTCTACGCGCTGGGGATGGTCCTTTATCAACTGCTCACCGGCCAGTCGCCGTATCGCTTCCAGACGCACTCCGACGCGGAGATGATCAGCGCCGCCTGCGTGCAGGAACCGCGGCGGCCCAGCGCGGCGCTGGAGGCCGCTCCCGAGGCCCGCCGCCTGGAGGGAGATCTGGACGCCATCGTCCTCAAGGCGTTGCGCAAGGAGCCGCAGAGCCGCTATGGTTCGGTCGAGCAACTGGCTGACGACATACGGCGCCATCTGGAGGTCCGGCCGGTTCTGGCGCATCAGGGCACGTTTCGCTACCGCGCCACGAAGTTCGTTCTGCGCAACCGCATCGCCGTGGCCGCGGCCGCATTGGTCGCGCTGGCCATCCTGGGAGGCGTCGCCGGCGTAGCCTGGCAGGCCCGCGTCGCCATGGCCGCCCGAGCCCGCGCCGAGCGTCGCTTCCAGGACGTCCGCAAGCTCGCGAACTTCCTGCTGTTCGACCTCCGCGATGCTGTGCAGAAGCTGCCCGGCTCGACCCCCGTCCAGGTGACGTTGGTCGGCCAATCCCTCCAGTATCTGGACAGCCTGGCCGACGAGGCCGGCGGGGATTCGAGCCTCGAACTTGAGCTGGTGGAGGCCTACAACAGGCTGGGCGACATTCAGGGCAACCCCTACCAGGCGAACCTCGGCGACACGGTGGGCGCCCTGGCCAGCTATCACAAGGCACAGGCTATTGCCGAACCGCTGGCCCGCCTGGAACCCGGCAACCGGCGCGCCGCCCGGGCGCTGGCCCTGGTTCACCTGAACCTCAGCGACGTGCTCCTGCTGAGCGACCAGAATCGGGATGCGGTAGCCCACGCCCGCCAGGCCACGGCAGCGTTCGAGAAGCTGGCTGCGGCGGAGCCTCGCAGCGTACAGGCGCATATCGACCTGGCCGCCTGCTTGGAGGGCCTGGGCGATCAGCTCCACCGGGGGCTCGGCGATGAGGCCGGCGGACTGGCCGCCTACCGGAAGTCGCTGGCCGAATGGGAGACCGTAGCGTCACTCAATCCGGCTCATGTCCGGGCACGCCGCGCCGTTGCCGGCCTGAACATGAAGATTTCGGATTTCGACGCCCGCAGCGACCCGCAGGCCGCGATGGCCAGGCTCGAGAAGGGCTTGGCCGCTCTGGGCGCGCTCTCGGCCGCCGATCGGGCCTCGGTGCCCGCCCGCCGCCTGGAGGGCAACATCCGCCGCCGCATGGGCGACATCCGCTGGGAGGTGAAGGATTCCAAAGGCGCGCTGGAATACTACCGCCAAGCCCTGGAGATCTCCACCGCGCTGGCCGAACACGACCCCACCAACATGCAGGCGCAGTACGATCTCGCCGTGGTCTTCATGAACCGGGCCGAGATGCTCGAAACCGACGGCGATTTCCCCGCCGCGCTGCACGATTCCTCCCAGGCTGCCGAGAACCTCGACCGCCTGTTGAAGACCGATCCCGGCAACATGGCCTGGCGCGCGAACCTGGGGGAGACACTGGTACGTATCGGCGGACTGCTGACTCAGACCGGGCAGCGGGGAGATGCCTCCCATCAGACCGCTCGCGGGCTGGACCTGCTCCGGCACATCGCCGACGACCCCGCCGCTCCGGCCGGCGAACTCATCCGCGCGGCCCGCGCCCTGGTGTTGTGCCAGCCCCCGGAACTACGCGCTCCAGGCGCCGCTTTGCGGTATTCGCGCCGCGCCGTCGAGCTGACTAAGGGCCAGAACGCCTACGCGCTCGACACCGAAGCGGAAGCGGAACTCCAGAGCGGTAACCGCCAGACGGCGCTGGAGTTGGTCCACCGGGCGCTGGCTCTCACCGGAGCCTTACAGCCGGAGCCTGGGATACGGCGCTCTATGGAAGAGAAGCTGGATCGGCTCAAGTAGCGCCGACATCGTGAACGGATAATCTGCTATCATTCGTGCGCATGAGCGAATATTCGATTGGAGTGGATCTGGGAGGCACCAACCTGCGCGCGGCGGCTATCGACCACTGCGGAAAGGTGCTGGAGAAGGTGGAAGGGGCCACCCACCTTTCGGCGGGCCGGGACGCGGTGGTCGCCGATATCGTGGCTTCCATCGTGAAGCTGCGCTCGAGTGGCGGCGCCGGGCGCCTGGTGGGCATCGGCATCGGCACGCCGGGCATCATCGTCATCGAAAAAGGCGTCATCACCGAGTCCCCGAACCTCCCCGGCTTCGAAAACTTCGCCATCCGCGATGAGATCGAGCGGCTGCTGAAAGCCCCGGTTCAGCTCGAGAACGACGCCAACGCCGCGGCTTTGGGAGAGAAGTGGATGGGCGCCGGCCGCAACGTCGACGATCTGGTCCTGCTCACCCTGGGCACGGGCATCGGCGGAGGCATCATCTCGGACCGCAAGGTGCTGCACGGATTTGTCGGCATGGCCGGAGAGCTGGGGCACATGACGGTCGTTCCGGGGGGCAACCCCTGCGCCTGCGGAAACAACGGCTGTCTCGAGAAGCACGCCTCCGCGACCGCCGTCACCGCCATGGCCAGGATGCTGGGGCTCGGCGAGGACGTCACCGCCAAGAGCGTATGCGAAATGGCCCTGGCGGGCAACGCCAAAGCTCAGGTGGTTTTCCAGAGCATGGGCAGCGCGCTGGGGGTGGCCCTGGCGAGCCTCGTGAATATCTTTAACTTTCCTCTGTATCTATTGAGCGGCGGAGTACTTCCGGCTTGGGATCTGTTCGCTCCCACCATGTTCGAAGAGCTGCGGAGGCGCTCCTTCGTCTTCCGCAACACCGCGACGCGCATCGACAAGGCGACACTCGGCAACGAGGCCGGACTGTTCGGCGCCGCCTACCTGCCCTTCCAATCGCGCATCGTCATCCCGGACGCCTGAGTTGCCGGCGCAGTTCCGGGTACAGCCGCTGCCGGAAGCCGGCCAAGTCGGTGGCGGTCTGGATGGGCCGATTGTTGGGCGCGAGCAGATGCACTACCAGCGGGACCTTCCCGCCCGCGAGGCGCGTAGAGATCCGCCGCAGCCTGGGCATCGCCAGCCTAATAGGCCCAGCGCCACAGATTCGCCCCGACGGTGTAGCCCGCGCCGACCGCAGCGAAAAGAACCAGATCGCCCTTCTTGAGTTTCCCCTCCGAAATCGCATCCCGCGTGGCCAGCGGGATCGTTCCCGCGGTCGTATTGCCGTAACGGCCGATGTTCAGGATCACCTGCTGGGGACCCAGGCCCAACCGCTCGGCCGTGGCCTCAATGATCCGTCGATTGGCTTGGTGCGGGATCATGACGGCCACGTCCTGCGGGCGGATACCGTTCTTGTCCAACAGATTACGGCAGACTTCGTACATCTTCCGCACCGCGTACTTGAAAACCTGCTGGCCATCCTGGTGGACATAGTGCAACCGCTTCTGGACGGTCTCGAGGGAGGCCGGCAGGCGGCTGCCCCCGGCGGGCATGTTCAGGTACACTCCACCCGCCCCGTCGATTTCGTTGAGGAAGTCGATGAATCCGACGGAGTCGTCGTCGCCAGCCTCCACCAGCATGGCCCCCGCCCCGTCGCCAAACAGGATGCAGGTGGCGCGGTCGGTGTAGTCGATGATCCGCGACATGGTGTCCGCGCCGATGACCAGCACCTTGCGGTGGCTGCCCGAGGCCACCAGTTGCGCGGCCGTGGTCAGCCCAAACAGGAATCCGGAGCAGGCGGCCACCAAGTCGAAGCCCCAGGCGCCCTTGGCCCCCAGTTGATGCTGCACCAGACAGGCGGTGGCGGGAAACAGCATGTCGGGGGTCACGGTGCATACGATGATGGCGTCCAGCTCCGAGGCCTGGATGCCCCGCTGGGCCAGCGCTTCCCGGGCCGCATTCACCGCCAGATCCGAGGTCGCCATCTCCGCTGGCGCGATGTGGCGCTCCGAGATCCCGGTGCGTTCCAGGATCCACTGGTTGCTGGTCTTCACCATCTTCTCCAAATCCGAATTGGTCAGCACGCGGGGCGGAACGTAGCACCCCAGCGCGCCGATCTTAGCTTTAGGCACGAATCCTCCAGGTCCAAGCCGAAACGGGTCCAGGGCAACACAATGCCCATCCTGCTATGGTAATACCAGAAGCATGCCCGTCGAGAGCGCCCTATTCTTCGAGACTCCGGAAGAGATCTATACACGGGTTTTCTCGGCCCTGAAGCCCCGGACCAGCCCGCCCAAGTTCGCGGTAGAATTCTGCCGCTTCGCCAATCCCGATAGCCTGGCGCGCCTGTCGGAGGGCTGCATCACGGTGCGCATCAGCGATCTGCTCGAGGGAGCGCCCTCCCCGGTTCACGAGGCGCTAGCCTACATCCTGCTTGGGAAACTGCTGCGCCGTCCCGTGCCTCCGGCCTACGCCCGCCGTTACCGCCTGTACCTCAACCGCCGCGACATCCGCCGCAGCGTCGATCTGGTCCGGCAGATCCGCGGCCACAAGTTCATCTCGGGCCCCCAAGGCGCGCGCTTCAATCTGGAGAAAGTCTTCGAGGATCTCAATTACCAGTATTTCCACGGATTGATGGCCCGCCCGCTTCTAGGCTGGAGCCGCCGGCCCTCGCGGACCACCCTGGGGCACTACGATCCCTCGCACAACGCCATCGTTATCAGCAAGTTACTCGACTCCCCCCTGGCCCCGCCGCTGGCCTTGGAGTATGTTCTGTTTCACGAGATGCTCCACCTGCGCTATCCCGCCGAGACACACGGCGCCCGCCGCAGCGTGCACACCAGGGAGCTTAGGGAAGCGGAGCGCGCCTTTGGGCGGCTCAAGGAAGCCCAGGAACTCTTGAAGAGACTCTAACCCGCCCGCGGACCGCGAACGTGCGGGCAGCACCCCTCTGGAACGATCACTTCTCCACGCGGGCCGGGACCCAGGTCCGACCCCACCCGCGGGCAGCCGGCAACGCCAGCCGCCCTCGGGCCAGCCTTCAGATCGCGACCGGCTGCGCCTGCCGCAATTGGCTTCGCATCGCTTCCAGCGGAGAAACCAATCGGCGCACATCCACCCTGCCGATCCCCATCGTCTGGAGCACCAGACGAACCTGCACCACCGCCATCGCGTAGTTGAACAGCCAGCGCTGTTTCAGCAGGGTGGTGGCCAGATCGGGCCGGTCCTCGGCCGCATGCACCAGCACCAGCTTGGCCCCGGCGGAGAGCCGGTCGAAATCGCGGCGCAGGCAGCGCAGATAGTGGCGGAACACCCGCCGCCGCTCGGCCTGCAGCTTGTGGAAGATCCCGGGATGGAATCCCGGCTGCTCCGCCAGAAAATCGTAGTCTTCCTCGACGAACAGCCGCTCCATCGGCCGGTAGCGCGCAATCGAGAAATCGCGGCACCACTCGACATCCGCGCGGGTCTCCTTCTGGCGCAAGATCAGCCGGTTGAACAACTGAAAAAATGCGACACCGAACAGCACCGCCAAAATCACGGCGCCCACAAAGGCAACGTTCATACGCGGCGCCTCCCTAACGGCACCGTGTCCAGAATAATCCAATCCCGACCGGAATTGCAAACTAATTTACATGTTTACAGTGATTTTGCCGGAGTAATCTACGGTCTATTGCTTATGCGCCGTCCGCAGCAACGACGAGTTGATGGCAGACAGATGGGCCACCAGTTCCTCCTCGTCGCCCGGCGCCCAGTCCGGCCGGACCCGCACCTTCACTCTCTCGCCGGCCCGGTCCAGGAAGCCGATCCATGCCAGCAGGCACACCAGGGTGACCGAGGAAAGCGCGATGTTCACCGGCAGGCTCACCGCGCTGCCGTTCAGGTTCCGCAGCAGCATCCCCAAGGAAACGCTCAGGAAGTACCCGGCATACACGATGCAGTGCAGCACCACGTTGCGGTTCAGCGGCACTGGGTACCAGGTCAGGAAACCGGCCAGGATCAGGAGGAAAATCACCAGGCTGGAGGCCACGCCGCGGTCCACTACCAAGAACACGCGCAGAATGCGGAACTTCTCGTCGGCATTGCTCAAGTCCACCGACAAGGTCAGCGTCGACAGCGCCACCGCTACGGCCAATCCCCCCAACATGACCCATCGCCCCAGACTGGCGATTCCCTTGAAGTTCTGGAGGATCAGGGAAAACAACTCCAGGACCACCAGCACGTACAGAACCCACATCACGGGAGTCGTAGCGAACCAGGTATAGGCATACGCATTCGTGGCGAAGGGACGGCTGGGCCTTCCCCGCGTCAGGCTGGCCGCCCAAGGCAAGACTGCCAGGAGCACTCCCTGCAGTACCGTGAATAGCAGGTAGCCGGAGAAGGCGCGATACGTGCGGTGCAGCCCCGTCCAGCGGAGCTTCAGGTAGAGGACAAGGTAACCCGCGATGGTCGACCACCAGATGTACTGCAACACCGACACAGACCTAGACATGGTGGGCGCCGACACACACACCATGATCTTAGCATCGGCGCGGCCCACCCGAACCGGGAGCTAGGGCAAAATCCGCTGTCGGCCGCCTCGGAACAGCCTCGCCAGGAGGCCTATTCGTCGCCCCGGACTAAGGCCCGCCCAGCCCGCGGCGGGCCTCCTGACCGGTGCATCGTCTACCGCGACCAGTCGCAGGGGTAACAATCCGGCGGTGGGTTCGGAGTGCGCGTCATGGCCACCGTCGCACCCGCCAGGCCGAGGGCCAGGATCATCGCCAACAGAGCTTTCATCAACATAGGTAAATTCTCCTTTGGGATTAGGTGATACCACCTATCCCGGCACCAGGGTATACACTCCGGCAGCCCGCATGAAGGTCCCCCGCCGGATTTTCCGTTTTCAGAACAAGCCGCCCCGCTCCGCCCCCGTCCGCGGAAACTCCTGAAAGCCGCGGAGGATTCGTGTAGAATAGGGGACAAATTCCAGACGCGCCGTATGAACCGTCCCGAGTCCAACGCCAGTCTGCCACGGGGCCCCGCTCCCGATCTGTGGCGTCACACGCTCTCTCAGATCCCCAGCGTCTTCGGCCGGCTGGTGTATCTGTGTTCGCTCCGCGACCCTAATACGGGCGTGTATCGGCACTACGGTCTGGGCCAGGTTTTCAGCGACCAGGAGGCCGACCAGGTGCTTCGCCAGAGTCACGAAGAGGCCTTCGCGGAATGGCTGTGTTTCACGCTGGAACGGCAGAGGGCCGATCTGGGTCTCTACCTGGAGGGGTTGGGAGACAATCCGCGCACGCTCCTGGATACCTGGATCCGGCTCACGCCGTACCGCAACCTGGTCCCGGCGGGGGCCCGCGAGGTGGAGCGGCAGCTCTACCTGGTGGATCTCGAGACCATTCTGGAGCTGCTCAGGAACGAGTACGGCGTCGCTTCCCCTGATCCAGACGCATAGCCACCGCCGTCACCTGCCCGATGATGTCGATCTCGTCCGGATAAGCGAACATCTCCGGACTGCACTGGGAGGCCGGATGGGGCTGCAACAGCAGACGATCGCCGGTCAGATGGCACCAGCAACAGGCGTACCCCTTGCGATGCTCGAAGAAGTAGATCGGCCGCTCGAACTCGCTGGCCCAGGGGCTATCGCTGACTTTGCGCCGCGACTCGTCGATCACCACCAGCGAACCCGGCTGCAGCAAGGGGTACATGGACCAGTCCTCCGTCCCCACGAACCCGTAGCGCTGGCTCTTGAGGTCCATCCCGTTCAGGAGCATCAAGGGCAACTTCCCCCAGCGCTGGATCATGCGGCTCAGGTAGGTGGTGCGATGCAAATCGATGCCGGGGTCCAGGGAAATGGGGAGCAGCACCTCGCCCCGCGTGTCAGCCTGGAAGCCGATGGGGTGGGTCCGCTCGATCTCCACCACGCTCACAGAATCCGCCGCCAGCGCCCCCAGATCGACGCCGTACCAGTCCAGCACCTCGGCCAAGTCCAACCGGTAGATTGCGCACAGGGAGTAGAGCCGGTATATAGTGGGAACGGTGCCCTTGTTTTCGATGTCGGCCAGCCGGCTTAGCGCCATGATGAATTCGTCGTTCTTGTGGCGCTCGGCGATGCGCAGACTGGCTTCTTCGACGTCCCGATAGCGGAGGTTTAGGCGCTCGCGTGCCCGTTTGAGTTTTTGTCCGGCTTCCTCCATGCTATGATCCTCTCTCGGCGGGCTCCGCCTGACGGAGAGCTTTCCCCGGGGCGTGGAATTGCCAGCCACGCACCAGAAGACCCGGGTCGAAGCAAGGGAAAGTGCCTGCGGCCCATGAAGAATCATTAGCTTGAATGCTTCGTGGCGCAGGATGGGATGGGCTCGGCGCTTTCACCGTTAGATGCTGGCTCAGGTTGAATTATAGCGACGCTAAGGGAACAGGGCAAGAGATCTGAGACGTTTTTGTTCTGAATTCGGAACAGATTTTGGGGGAGGAGCCGTTTTGCGCATCATTGTCGCCGTCACCGGAGCCAGCGGCTCCATCTATGGACTGCGTCTTTTGGAGAAACTCCGTTCCAATCCCGCCGTCGAGCTGCATTTGCTGGTGAGCCGTTCCGGAGAACGCACGCTGTACCTGGAGACCGGGCGCCAGCCGGCCGAACTCCGGGCGCTGGCCCATTATTCCTATTCCATCGGGGACGTCGGCGCGCGGCTGGCCAGCGGCTCTTTCCCGACCCAGGCCATGGTGGTCGCGCCCTGCTCGATTCGCACCATGTCGGCGATCGCCTCGGGCATCAGCTCCAATCTGCTGCTGCGGGCCGCCGACGTTACCCTCAAAGAGCGGCGCCGGCTGATCCTGATGGTCCGCGAGACCCCGTTCCATCTGGGCCATCTCCGTTCCATGGTCGCTCTGACCGAGATGGGCGCCATCATCGCCCCTCCGATTCCGGGATTCTATCACCAGCCGCAGAGCATTCTGGACCTGGTCGACCACAGCGTGGACCGGGTGCTGGACCTGCTCGGTTTGCCGGCCCAGGATGCCCGCCGCTGGGACCCTGCTCCGGAGCACTCCCAAGGAGTTTGAAATGAAGAAACCGGTTCAACGAGCCGCCTTCCAGGGCGAACCCGGCGCGTTCAGCCAGGAAGCCCTCGAAAAGCTTCTCGGCAAACGCGCAGAAGCCGTTCCTTGTCAGAGATTTGAAGATGTTTTCCTCATGCTCAAGGAGAAGCGCGTTTCCAGCGCGGTCATACCCATTGAGAACACCCTGGCAGGTTCGGTCCACGAGAACTACGACCACCTGCTGCATTTCGACTTTCAGATCTGCGGCGAGACCAACGTCCGCATCAATCACAATCTGATTGCCGCACCCGGAGTGCGCTTTCGCGATTTGCGCCAGGTCTACTCCCACCCCGTCGCGCTCAACCAGTGCCTGAAGTTCTTCGCCCACTTCCCGGCCATCGAGAGGGTCCCATTCTACGACACGGCGGGCAGCGTCAAAATGGTCGTCCAGGAGCAGCGCTCGGATGCGGCCGCCATTGCTTCCGCCGTGGCCGCCGAAATCTACGGCGGGCATATTCTGCGCCGTTCGCTCGAAGACGACCGCCGCAACTTCACCCGTTTCTTCCTGCTGCGCCGTAGCGCGGATGCGCGGGGCTCGCTCCGGGCCGTGGGCCGCGCCCGGGAGTGGAAGACGTCGCTGGTCTTCTCCACCCGCAACATCCCGGGCGCCCTGTTCCGGGCCATGAGCGCGTTCTCGCTGCGGGACATCAACCTGGCCAAGATCGAATCCCGCCCCCTGCGCGGCAAGCCCTGGGAGTACCTGTTCTACCTCGACTTGCTGGGGCGTGTGGACGACCCCAAAGTGCAAAAAGCCCTGGGACACCTGGGCGAACTGGCCGACTTCCTGCGCGTGCTGGGCTGCTACCCGCAAGGCGACTGACACCGGGGCGCCATCGTGGGCGCCGAAGCCCGCACTCTCCCCAACATCGATTTCGGCGCCCAGACGGGCCGTCCTAATCTATTGGCCCGCGATCGGACTACGCTGGCCCGGTGGTGTATACTGGCCGGGTACCAGAGAGACCAGAGCGGTGGGTCCATCTCGGGTGATCCTTGGGATCCTGAAATGCCACGCAGAAACCGCTCGCGAAGAGACGCTACGAAGGTGCTTCCACAAGGCTCGGCCGCTGCTCCGACGGACTTCCGAGACGCGGTTGTAGCGGAAAGCCTTCCGCAGCCCTATACGCTTGTTCTGATCGCTCTGCTCCTATGCCTGGGCATCGCGCTCCGTTGTTCGAACCTTGACAATGTAGCCTCGCGAAGCCCCGACGAGAGAGTCTACACCCGACAGGCCAACACCATACGATTGGAAGGGACAGCCGGTCTGCGCCGACTGACCGCCGAATACCTGCGCGACCCCGCATGGCACTTCTACCCCCCGCCTACGCGTGCCGGTTTCATCCGGTTCCTCGCCGCCGTCATGGACCTCAGCGGCGCCGCGAATGAGGATGCCGGCTCGTACCTCTCCGCTGCCAGCAGCATCGGTTCCCTACTACTTCTGGCCTGGCTCGGCTTCCGGTTCTTTCCCGCGTGGGCCACCGTGTTCGCGGTGCTATTCTACGCCGTCTCGCCGGCCGAGCTGGCCATGGCCCGGCGCGCCTGGCAGGACTGTCTGATTGAATTCCTGGGGCTGGCCCTGGCCGTGATCGCCGCAGGGATCATGCGCGGCTCCCGCCGGCGCATCTGGTATTTGGTTTTCGTCCTGATAGGCAGCTTCGGCGTGACGATCAAGGAATCCTGGCTGCTCATCTACGCGCTTTGGGCTTTGAGCGTCCTCTGGATCACCCTGGTAGTCCACAAGGACTGGAAAAGCGCTCTGCTGCTTGTGGGGACGGGCCTGGCCGGATTCGCGGCGAGCGCCGCCTGGCTCGCGGGCCAGGTGGGCGGCTTCTCCACCCTCCTGCAAATCGTCACTCAGATCCCCAGCGCCAACGCGGCCAATGCGTACGCCATTGGGTTTCAGACCGGGCCGGACTATCTTCTGCTCCAGGCCTTTTGGATTCTCGCTCCGGTTCCAGCACTGCTGTGTCTGCCGGGCCTCGTGGCGGGGCTGTTCCCGCGGTGGGTTCCGGAGCGCCTGCGGCAGGCTCCGGAAGGGACGCTGGGCGGGATTGTCTTCTGGATGGCGCTGTTTGTACCGGTTTTCCTCGCGTTCCCCTTCCTTCTGCCACACTGGCTGAACCTGCGCTACGTGTCGGTACTGTTCCCGGCGGTCTATCTCCTGGCGGGCGTGGGATTCTGGCTCTGCGCCTCGATTTGCTGGAACTGGCTAAGTGTATCTAACCGATGGCTTTGCGCCGTGCTGGTCCTTTTGCTGCTGGCCCTGGGCGCCTGCTCCGACTACTCACGCTTCCAACGCATATTCGTGCATGGCAACATGACGGACCTGTCCGTCAAAATGGTCGTGGACTCCACCCGCCCGTAGCGCCACCCCATTCAACCTCGGAAATCCCCGTACAACCGGAAAAGCACGCAGTTTGATGCACTTAAGTGTCCATCAGATCCCCTTCTCCGTATAATCGCTGTTTACCGTCGCTGCTACGTCCCTAGGAGGAATTCGACATTGAGCACCCAGACCTTCTCCCCGACCACCGCGAAGGACTTTAAGGTGATCCAGCCGGAGACCACCTATGGCGGGTCCCGGATCGACCCCATGCGCCAGGGGTTGCCCAAAATCACCCAGTCGCTGTGCCCGGAGTGCACCCGGGTGATCGAAGCGCGCCTCTTTGAGGAGAGCGGAAAGGTCCTGATGGAGAAGACCTGCCCGCAGCACGGCTACTTCAAGGACACCGTTTACTCGGACGTGCGGCTGTACCTCAAGATGGAGCAGTGGAGTTTCGGCGACAGCCGTGGGGTGAGCAACCCCGCCATCCCCGATGCCAGCCGCTGTCCCGACCAGTGCGGCCTGTGCTCGATGCACACCAACCACACGGTGCTTTCGAACGTGGATCTCACCAACCGCTGCAATCTCACCTGCCCGGTCTGTTTCGCCAACGCCAACGCCGCGGGCTACCTGTACGAACCCACGCTCGAACAGGTCCGCCGCATGCTCTCGGCGCTGCGCAACGAGAAGCCGGTGGCCAACCGCATCGTGCAGTTCTCCGGCGGGGAGCCCACCATCTACCCGCATTTCATGGAAGCCCTGCGCATGGCCAAGGAGATGGGATTCTCCCACGTCCAGTGCGCCACCAACGGCGTGATGTTCACCGACCTCGAATTCGCCATGCAGGCCAAGGAGGCGGGTCTCCACACGTTGTATCTCCAGTTCGACGGGGTGTGCGAGGACGTCTACATGCGCACCCGCGGCGAATCCCTGCTGGCCCAGAAGCTGGCCTGCATCGAGAACGCCCGCCAGGCCGGTATGAAGATCTGCTTCGTGCCCACCATCGTCAAGGGGCTCAACGACCATCAGATCGGCGACATTATCCGGCTGGCGCTGGACAACATCGACGTGGTGAGCGCCATCAGTTTCCAGCCGGTCGCTTTCACCGGCCGCATCTCGCGCAAGGAACTGGAGGCCAAGCGCCTCACCATGTCCGACGTGGCCCATGCGATTCACGAGCAAACCGGCATTTGCGACGAGGTCGACGACTGGATGCCGCTCTCCTGCGTAGCGCCCTTCTCGAAGTTCCTGGGCGCGCTGCGCGGCGAGCTTATCCCCACGCTCAGCTCCCACCCGCACTGTGCCATGGGCACCTACATGTTCGTCGATCAGCACAAGAAGGCCACGCCCATTACGCGCTTCGTGGACATCGGCGCCTTCCTGCAGGATCTGGATAGCATGTCCCGCAACCTGGGCAAACAGCGCATCAAGTTCTTCTCGAAGATGAAGACCTGGAACTCCCTGCGCAAGCACTACCGCGAGGAGCGCGCTCCCGAGGGCCTCACGTTCAGCAAGTTCCTGGAGACCTTGCAGGGCCTCATGGACAAGGATTACGGCCGCGGCAAGCTGGAACAGGAAGGGTATACCTACAAGACCCTGATGGTCGCCGGCATGCACTTCATGGATTCCTACAACTACGACATCGAGCGGGTGAAGCGCTGCGTGATCCACTACGCCGCTCCGAACGGCCTGATCTATCCGTTCTGCGCCTACAACTCCGGTCCCACCTACCGGGAGAAGATCGAGCGCAAGTACTCCATGCCCTTCGACCAGCAACTGGAAACGCTGGGACTGGATGGCGCGGAGCCCAAGCCCGCCCTGGTGACCCTGGGGTAGAACTGCCAGGTTCTCCGATACCTGTTAGATTGTAGAGATGCCCCCGAGCGATGTGGCCGGGCGCGAGACTCCACTGTCCAAACAGGACCGCAGGCTGAGGATCGTTTCGATTGCCCTGGTCTGCCTTCCCATCCTTTTTAACCTGTTCTGTTTGTATCCCGAGCTCTCGATCTCGCGCTGGTCGCTCAACGACGACGTGCTGCACTTCGCCGCCGCGCATCGCATGTCGCAAGCTCTCACGTCGGGCGAGAACCCGGTGGACGCCTGGCTGGGCGTCTGCTGTATGGGGTATCCGTTCTGGAGATATTACCAGCCCGTTCCGCATCTGGTGACCGCCGTGGCCTTTCGGTTAACGGCACCCTGGCTGAAGCCGCGCTTCGTCTTCCCGCTCATCAACTACTTGCTGCTGAGTTTCTTCCCACTTTCCCTGTATGCTCTGGCGCGAGGTCTGGGGCTGGGGCGCGTGGCGTCGGGAGCCGCGGCTGCGCTGAGCGTTCTTCCATCCGGCGCCGAGGAATTCGGGAGATTTGGGATCAGTTACGGCTCCTACGTCTGGCGAGGCTCTGGGCTTGCCACTCAACTATGGGGACTGGCCGTGGGGTTGCCTGCGCTGGCCTATTTCTTGCGGGCCATTCGCAGGGGACGCGGGCTGGTGCTGGCGGGCGCTTTGATGGCTCTCGCGGTTCTGTGCCATATCGCGGTGGGATACATCGTAATCGTTTCCGCGATTTTGCTGGTGCTCATCGGATACGGCAACGACCTGCCTGGCCTCCGCCAGCGCCTCTTCCGCGGCGCGATCATCGGAGCAGTCACCTGTATACTGCTGGCTTGGTTCGTCATCCCGATGGCGATTGACCGCCTCTATATTCACTCCAGCCATTGGGCGGAAGCCTGGAGGGTGCAGTCGTTCGGAGCCGGGAAGATTCTGGGAAGTCTCTGCAACGGCACCTTCTTCGACGACCGGAGGCTGCCAATCCTGACGGTTCTGTTCGGCGCGGGCCTCGTTCTGGCGTTTAAGAGGCGGCGGCAGGACCGGCTTTCTCTGGCGCTCCTGGCACTGGCCCTGTTCTGGCTAGCCGCGTTCTTCGGTCCTGCGACCTGGGGCAGGTTGTTCGACTTCATCATGCCGGGCGAGATGCAGCAAACGCATCGGTTCCAGCTCGGGTTCGAGGTCTTCGCGGTGCTGCTGGCGGCTTGCGCCTTGGAGCGCCTATTCCTGGCCCTGGCCCCGGGGGCGACCGAGTGGCGTCTGGCTGCGGCTGCGCTTTGCCTGCTGGCCGCGCTGGCCCCGATGTACGCCGAGCGCAGAGAGTATCTCCGGACCAACGCCAGCTGGGGAGAATCCAGCCTGGCGGCATTCCATCAAGAGAGCCGCGATATCGAGGCCTTGCTGCAGCGCCTCAAGAACCTCACCGAAACCATCCCAGGCCGCGTTCATGCCGGCCGGCCCACGGATTGGGGCGGGCAGTTCAAGATCGGCTCTGTGCCCCTGTACAGCGTTTTTCCGCAGCGCGACATTCCGGCGACTGGCTACCTCTGGTACACCAATTCGCTGGCCATGGATACGATGTCCCTTTTGCAGGAATGGCGCCCCGGCGATCTGCAACTGTTCGGCGTGCGCTACATGGTGGTTCCGACGGGCCTGCCTGTGCCCTCCCTGGTGATTCCGCGGGAGACCTTCGGCAGGTTCTCCTTGTACGAGGTCCCCAGCTCGGGTTTCTTCGACATCGTCTCCGTGCCCTACGCCCTGGAGGAGGATCTGAAGACCACCTTCGCCTCCAGCGAGGCGTGGATGACGCATCCGCTGCGGCAATCCCGGCAATACGTGGCGCTTTACGCGGCTGGTGAGGCTCCCGCCCGAGCTTACAAACGGATTCTGCATCCAGGCGACCCGTTTCCGATGCCCTCCCCGACCGACAACCCTCCTGCCGGCGCCGTCTTGAGCGAGTCCAGAGCCGGGGAGGTCTACCGTGCCACGGTGCGTGCCGACGGCTCCTGCCACGTGCTCTTCCGCAGCAGCTTCCACCCTGGGCTAAAGGCGGAAGTGGATGGCATGCGCGTCGAGACAGTGATGGTCACGCCCGGCTTGATGGCCATACCAGTCCCGACCGGGTCGCATGAGGTGGCGGTCTTCTATGAAGCCGGGATGCTCAAGCCCCTGCTGGCGGTCGTGGGTCTGCTCATCGCGGGTCTGGCTGGTTTCGGCTCGCGCAGGGGCTTCTTCCAGAGACTGGAGACGGCCCTCCTGACGCCCACGAAGTAGCTGGATGTGGCTCCTAATGGCGGCGATTCTGCCACTTGGCCTAGCCTTTTCGGTCGGTACTATAGGGAAGCACCCTAGGTCGTGCGGGACCTGATCTCTGGTACTGTATAGTACTTTTTTTTCAGTCAGATCAATGCCTTAGGCCAGATTCTCTGCTAATATATCATTTCGGTCCGACTCTCGAAGGGCGGTGCGCGCGCTGAAACCGCGCCCCCGCGGGAGTCAAGGAGGAAGCGATGAGGTTTCATAGGGGGGTCTGCCCGGCCGTCGTGCTGGCGATCCTGGTGCTGCTATGCGCTGGGTCGGGTTCCGCCAGCCCGATGGCGTTTTCGTTTTCTGGGACGTTCACTGACGACACGGATGTTCAGTTCTTCTGGTTCTACCTCTCTACTGACCGGACGATCACGGCTCAAACCTGGTCGTTCGGTGGAGGCACCGACGCAACCGGTCAAGCGATTCCGGCCGGAGGGTTTTTCCCGTACCTGGCGATCTTCGATAGCTCGGGAAATCTGACGCCGTATCAATCTGGGGGCAATGACTTTGACTGCGAGGAGTACGGCTGTAATTTCGACCCCTCCATCAACACATATTATTACGACGCCTACATCCAGACCAATCCGCTGCCTGCGGGTTGGTACCTCATGTCTCTTACCGAGTACAATAATGTTCCCCCCGGACCGACCCTGAGCGACGGTTTCTCCCAGACCGATCCCTATTTCACCCAGAACTTCCAGGTCTGGCCGAACAGTTGCAACCCTCCCTACAGCGATTGTGAGACCGACCAGCAGCAGAACGCCCCTTTCCTGTTGTATGAGAGTGGCGAGAAGCGCACCGGAAACTGGGAAGTGGATATCATCGGCCCGGATCAGGCGGGAGAAGTACCCGAGCCCGCCTCCTTGAGTTTGGCTGTGGCTGGACTCGCTTTGTTTTTCCTGCCGCGTGCGTTCGGCGTGCGGCGTGTCCGTTAGGTTTTGAGGAGCGCAAATGAGAAGTTCTCTGAAGTGGATTTATCTTCCCGCGCTGTTCCTGCTAGCGGCGCCGGGCTGGTGCGTAGACCTGCCTCCACAGGCTGACGCGTACATCCTGAGCGCTAATCCCACCCTCAACCAGGGCTCCCAGCCCACGGTGTGGGTCAGCCCCAATACCACCGGCCTGATTCAGTTTGACGTGGTCGACGGGCTGCCGGCGGGCACCACGGCCAGTCAGGTGTCCAAGGCTACGCTGTACCTCTTTGTGAACACTCTCACGACTCCTGGAGGGGTGGACGTCTACGCGCCCACCTGCACCTGGACTGAGACCGGAGTGACCTACAACACCTTCCCTCCGTCATGTAACGGGAACTCCGTAGCGACCATCACGGTGCCCACAACCGGTAGGTATACGTGGCTCTCCGCGGATCTCACGACGCTGGTGCAGAGCTGGGTCACAACCCCCGCAGAAAACCTCGGAATTGTCCTGGTTCCATCGTCCTCAAACCCGAGCACCTCCGTTTACTTCGACACCAAGGAAAGCACTACCACCAGCCACCCCGCCATCCTCGAGATCAGCTTGGCCGGGCCGGCCGGACCTGCCGGTCCCGCTGGAGCGACGGGCGCCGCTGGGCCATCCGGGCCTCAGGGAGCCACCGGAGCCGCTGGGCCATCTGGTCCTCAGGGAGCCGCCGGGCCGTCCGGGCCTCAGGGAGTCACCGGAGCCGCCGGGCCGTCCGGGCCTCAGGGAGTCACCGGAGCCGCCGGGCCGTCTGGTCCTCAGGGAGCCACGGGAGCTGCTGGGCCATCTGGTCCTCAGGGAGCCACCGGAGCCGCTGGGCCATCTGGGCCTCAGGGAGCCACCGGAGCCGCTGGGCCGTCCGGGCCTCAGGGAGTCACCGGAGCCGCTGGGCCATCCGGGCCTCAGGGTGCCACCGGAGCCGCTGGGCCGTCCGGGCCTCAGGGAGTCACCGGGGCCGCTGGGCCGTCCGGGCCTCAGGGAGCCACCGGAGCCGCTGGGCCGTCTGGTCCTCAGGGAGCCACGGGAGCTGCTGGGCCATCCGGGCCTCAGGGTGCCACCGGGGCCGCTGGGCCATCCGGGCCTCAGGGAGCCACCGGAGCCGCTGGGCCATCTGGTCCTCAGGGAGCCACGGGAGCCGCTGGGCCGTCTGGGCCTCAGGGAGCCACCGGAGCCGCTGGGCCGTCCGGGCCTCAGGGAGTCACCGGAGCCGCCGGGCCGTCCGGTCCTCAGGGAGCCACCGGAGCCGCTGGGCCGTCCGGGCCTCAGGGAGCCACGGGAGCCGCTGGGCCGACCGGGCCTCAGGGGGCCACCGGAGCCGCGGGGCCG